>Ga0213839_1000001_pt1:1285000-1868386 | contig 1868386 bp, 1754 predicted proteins | sample SWPATP21_FD_160075 | JGI IMG/M metagenome (GOLD analysis project Ga0213839, IMG submission 160075) | Coastal seawater microbial communities from Marineland, Florida, United States - SWPA TP2 #1 | ecosystem: Environmental > Aquatic > Marine > Coastal | place: USA: Florida...
GCGACTGTTTATCAAAAACACAGGGCTCTGCGAAGCCGTAAGGCGACGTATAGGGTCTGACGCCTGCCCGGTGCCGGAAGGTTAAAAGGAGAGGTGCAAGCCTTGAATTGAAGCCCCGGTGAACGGCGGCCGTAACTATAACGGTCCTAAGGTAGCGAAATTCCTTGTCGGGTAAGTTCCGACCTGCACGAATGGCGTAACGACTTCCCCACTGTCTCCAACATAGACTCAGCGAAATTGAATTCCCCGTGAAGATGCGGGGTACCCGCGGTCAGACGGAAAGACCCCGTGAACCTTTACTACAGCTTCACAGTGGCATTAAAGAACTTATGTGTAGGATAGGTGGGAGGCTTTGAAGCAGTGTCGCCAGATGCTGTGGAGCCAACCTTGAAATACCACCCTTAATTTCTTTGATGTCTAACCGCGCCCCTGGATGGGGCCGGGACCCTGTGTGGCGGGTAGTTTGACTGGGGCGGTCGCCTCCTAAAGAGTAACGGAGGCGCGCGATGGTAGGCTCAGACCGGTCGGACATCGGTCGTTGAGTGCAATGGCATAAGCCTGCCTGACTGTGAGATCGACAGATCGAACAGAGACGAAAGTCGGTCATAGTGATCCGGTGGTCCCGAGTGGAAGGGCCATCGCTCAACGGATAAAAGGTACTCCGGGGATAACAGGCTGATGATGCCCAAGAGTCCATATCGACGGCATCGTTTGGCACCTCGATGTCGGCTCATCACATCCTGGGGCTGGAGCAGGTCCCAAGGGTTCGGCTGTTCGCCGATTAAAGTGGTACGTGAGCTGGGTTCAGAACGTCGCGAGACAGTTTGGTCCCTATCTGCCGTGGGTGTTGGATACTTGAGAGGATTTGTCCCTAGTACGAGAGGACCGGGATGAACACACCTCTGGTGGACCTGTTGTGGCGCCAGCCGCATTGCAGGGTAGCTATGTGTGGACTAGATAACCGCTGAAAGCATCTAAGCGGGAAACTAACCTCAAAACCAGGTATCCCTGAGAGCCGTGCAAGACCAGCACGTCGATAGGCCGGGTGTGGAAGCGCTGCGAGGCGTGGAGCTAACCGGTACTAATTGCTCGATAGGCTTGATTGTTGAAATTCATGTGTAGTTGAAAGCGTATTTGCTTCTACACAGTCTCGATAAAGAACATGTTGGTATAATTCCCTGACTGGTTTCCGCCGACCCGGTGGCTATGGCAGGGGGTCCCCACCCGATCCCATCTCGAACTCGGTCGTTAAGCCCCCTTGCGCCAATGGTACTACGTCTTAAGGCGTGGGAGAGTAGGTCGCTGCCGGGTCCGCAGAGCCCAGTCATTCAAACTTGCAGACACATCTTTCCATTACGACGATTTTGGTCGCGTTTGCGGCTTGCCGCCCGGAATTTCCTGGCGGATTTGTCCGGCCCTCGTGGCCGGATTTGCATTTCAGGGGTTAGCCTCTTAAATGTAGACAATGTTGACGCGGGATGGAGCAGTCCGGTAGCTCGTCAGGCTCATAACCTGAAGGTCGTAGGTTCAAATCCTACTCCCGCACCCAACAAGCCCCTGATTTCCTTTCGGATTTCAGGGGCTTTTTTCGTTTTGGTGAAAGTGTTTATGCGCGCTTTGCCGGGATGACGGCGACAGTGAAACGCGAAATGCAGACCAGCCGGCCGTCTTCGTCAGTGATGCGGATCGACCAGATCTGCGTCGTGCGTCCGAGCGCCTCCGGAGTGGCGGTGCCATAGACGAACCCATTCATCACCGGGCGAACATGGTTCGCGTTGATTTCAAGTCCAACGCCGACCTGCTCGGTGGTGTCGAGCGTGAGGTTGGCTGCGATGGATCCCACCGTTTCAGCCAGGGCAACCGATGCGCCGCCATGCAGCCGGCCATGCGGTTGTACCGTGCGCCCATCCACCGGCATACGTGCCGTCAGCGAATTGTCGGTCGCCTCAATGACCTCAATACCCAAATGCTTCACCAGCGTGGGCGTATCATAGGTGCTGAGGGTTTTCGGGTGTGGCAGCCCGTTCTTCCAGATCGACATAAATGACTCCGAAACTGTCTGTCTTCGCAGTGATGTCTAGCAAACGCGCATCCGCGCGTCGCCAATGACGCTGAGGCAACAGCACTGTGTCGGGGCGCGTCAGCCCTTGCTGGCGATCTTGCTCTGAATCCGCTTCGTGGCATGCGAGATGATCTTCGGATAGGTTTCCGGCAGCAAGCGAGACAGCCGGTCCAAATGCTTGGCCTGGGACGTCACGACAATTCGGGATTTTCCCTTCGCAACGCCTTTCAATATGTCCCGGGCCGCAGCATCCGCGGGATAGGTCAGGAATTTCTTTTCGTATACGGAGAGGACTTTCAGGGCCCGGTCCCGATCATCAGGAGACATCTTGGCCAATTCCGATTCTTTTGCCTTGGCGATGTTTGTTCTGACGCCGCCCGGATGAACCACGACCACTTTCAGCTTTGACCCCGTAAACAGGGCGTCGGTGCGGATCGCTTCTGTCAAACCGCGCACGGCAAACTTGGTCGTGCAGTAAATGGCGACATTCGGCTGGGCGACCAGCCCGTTGAGGCTGGAAATATTCACCAGGGTGCCGGAGCCGCTGTCCTCCAGATAAGGGATGAATGCCCGTGAGGCATGGAGCACCCCCATCAAATTAATGTCGATGACTCTCTGAATGGTATCGAGCGGTGTGTCTGCGATTGTCCGGCCGCCACCGGAGATGCCGGCATTGTTGTAGAGTTGGTGAATTGCGCCGAACTTGCTGAGAATAGCGTCGGGATACGAATAGATTGCGGCCGTGTCGGTCACGTCGAGAACCTGACTGTAGACCTGAGCGCCCTCCGTCTGAAGCATGAGGCGGGTTTCTTCGAGCCCGGTTTCATTGACATCAGAAATTGCCAGCCGCGCACCACAGCGGGCGAGGGCGACCGCGAGCTCCCGGCCAATGCCACTGCCGGCTCCGGTAACGACACATGTCTTTCCTGAAAATGTCCTGATCATTCGGTCGTGTCCTGAGGGTGTGTGGTGGAGAGCGGGGGCGCAGCGATTAGGAAAGCTCAAGGGCGGCGTCGATGACCTTGCCGCGCTTGAACAGGGCGATATCGTTTGTGTAGTCCGACGACATTTCCCACGGGTAGCCGTCGCCCTGTTTCGGCATGGTGTCGACGGCGCGCTGAACATACCCCGCGCCGAAATCCATGAGAGGACGCGTCACAACGTTTCCGTCGGGTCGGCGCGGCACGCAGACCGTCTTGCCATTGCGGTCCATCTCTTTCAGCAATTTGCAAAGATAGCCGCACACCAATCCCACTTTCAGGGTCCAGGAGGAGTTTGTGTAACCGATCGCAAAACTGTAGTTGGGCACGCCATCCAGCATCATGCCTTTGAAAACCAGATGCTCTGAAATGTTTACAGGTTTACCGTCTACGGTGAAGTTTATGCCGCCCATCATTTTGAGCTTCAGACCTGTGGCGATGATGATTGCGTCCGCATCGACATGTTCACCAGATTTCATCTGGATACCTGCAGGCGTAAACTGCTCGATGTGCCCTGTGACGACAGAGGCGCGGCCCGATGAGATGTCCTTGAAGAAATCTGCGTCGGGCACCGCGCACAGCCTTTGGTCCCATGGGTTGTAGGGGGGCTTGAAATGGACATCCACAGGATAGTCAGCCGGCAGGTGCCTGCGGTTGAGCTTGCGGATCAGGCGTCGCGCACGATCCGGGAATTTCTGACAATAAAGATAGAACCAGCGTTGAACGCGCGTGTTCTTCCACCGGGTCAGCGCATAAGCCGATTTGGATGGCAGCCATTTCTTCAGCCAAAGCGCCAGTCTGTCCTGTTTGGGGCGCGGCATGATATATGTTGGCGTGCGCTGCACCTGAACAATATGCGCGGCCCTATCCGTCATCGACGGCACGAGCGTGACCGCTGTTGCCCCGCTGCCGATTATCGCAACACGCTTTCCGGAGTAATCAAAATCCTCCGGCCAGAATTGCGGGTGGATCTTGGGACCCTTGAAGGCACCTTCATTTTCGAAATCAGGTCGGAAACCTTCATCATAGTCGTAATAGCCTGTCGCACTGAACAGCCAGCGACACGTTCGGGACTCGCGCGCGCCGGTCTCGCTGTTTTCGCTGACAACCGTCCACAGAGCATCATCACTGTCCCACGACGCACTGACCACTTTTCGGTTGTAGGAGATTTGGTTCAGCACATCATAATCTTCGGCCGCCTCTCTCAAGTAGGACATGATTTCCTCTGCCGACGCGAGGGCATTGGGGCTCGTCCAGGGTTTGAAGTCGTAGGAGAATGTATAGAGGTCGGAATCCGACCGGATACCGGGATATTTGAACAAGTCCCAGGTGCCGCCGAACGTGTCACGGGCCTCCAGGATTTCCCAGCTTTTGCCGGGAAGTTCGCGGCGCAGATAGCAGGCGCAACCAATACCGGAGATACCCGCGCCGATGATCAGCACGTCCAGCGGTTCTTCGGACGAAGTGGCGATCGGTTCGTTCGGCATGCTCGGTCTCCATCGGCGCACATCTTTCACCAGCGGGGCACAATTGGGAGATGCAATACGCACCAATCTGAATTAGAATAAGTGCATGATGAACAGTTTTGATGATCGGGTGGATGAGCTGTTGCGGCAGGGAGCGGAACGCGTCCTGAAAGCTCCGCAAGCCTGGCGTGACGAGATTGCCAAGGCGGTGGTTGCCGCAATCGATTCCGAGGACCTGCCCCTGATCGAAAGCGTCATTCGGCGGGAAAACCTGATCGGGGTCATGCACTGGGCCAACTCAATCCTGACTGACCCCAACGCTCCCATCAAACCGGTCATTTCTTCGGATCTGTACGCCATCATTCGCGAGCAGGTGCGCAAGGGAGATTTGGATATTTCGCTGAACGGGTATCGCGTGGCCCAGAACATAACCTGGCGCCGGTGGATGCAGATCGTGTTCGACCTTACGTCCGATCCCGACGAACTTCAGGCTGTGTTGGACAAATCGGCACGTAGCATCGGCACCTACACCGATGCGGCCGTCGAAATACTGTCCAGATTTGTTGATGCTCAGCGGGCTGAGCTGGCGAAAGGCGCGCCCGGTGTTCAGCGTGAAGTGCTCCAGCAGGTGCTGAGTGGAAAGCTTGCCGACCCGTTTTCGGCGGGTCAGCGCTTGGGATACCGGTTTGACCGGGACCATACGATTGTTCGTGTCTGGGCTGCGCAGGTGCAGACAGATGGAGACTTGATCCATCGCGCTGTTGACCAACTGGTAAGGACAGTGGGTTTCTCTCCGGGATTACGGATTGAGGAGGGGAAGAATTCGATCTTTCTTGCCTTCAACAAGGCGCTAGATCATACGCGCCTCGAGGAAGACTGTCCGGACGGAGTGATGATCGCGATCGGGCGTACCGGGCAGGGCTTTTCAGGATTCCTGGACAGTGCCAGCTCCGCGCGCTCGGTGAGAAACATACTCGCAAGCGCAGGAAATGGCCGGAGGGTGGCGGACCATGAGCTCGTCAGCCTCCAAACAATACTTGTATCGGAAGAAAGCGCCTTCAGGCGTTTCGCATCGGACGTCTTGGGAAACCTTTTCAGCGCGCCGGACGACCTGAAGCATAATCTCCTGATGTATCTGAAGCAGGGATGTAATGCCGCCTACACGGCTGACCAGCTTGGCATTCACCGCAACACCCTGAACCGTCAACTGGAACGGGCCAATGATCTCCTGCCGTCTCCGCTCGGTGACAGGAACAGGCTGAACATCGCCGTCGCACTCGAAGGATTGATGTGGCGCGCGGCTAGAGCGTGACGCTTGAATTCAGCAGGGTTGCAGGATCGCTTGAGCCGCCAACGAAAATCCGGTGGGCGCCCGGCTCGATCCGCCACTCACGCGTGTTGACGTCATAGAATTTCAGCTGGTCCCGAGAGACCTGAATGCAGACCGTCTTGCGCGCGCCCGGTTCCAGATGCACCTTCTCAAATCCGCGCAACAATTTGTTGGGTCGAAACACAATGTCACCGGGGAAGCCGACATAGAGCTGGGCGACTTCAGACCCGGCCAGTTCGCCGGTATTCACAATGGTGAATTCGGCTTCAATTCCGTCAGTGGTCACGCGTGTTTTGAGGGCGCGATAGCTGAATTGTGTGTAGGACAAGCCATGTCCGAAACGGAACAAAGGATCTGCGCCTGCACTTTCCAACAGTGTGTACCCATGAAGCGGGCCGTACTCGATTTCCTCGGCATCCGGATCGAAGAATGGATAATCGTCCTCGGACTTCGCAACAGAGAAGGGTAGCTTGCCGGATGGATTTACCGCACCGTACAGGAGGTTGGCCAGTGCGGCGCCGCCCTCCATGCCAGCAAAAAATGTCTGCAGCACGGCGCCGGCTTTGGGGGCCCAATCACAGATGATCGCGGATCCGCAAACCAGAACGACAATTGTGTTCGGATTGTTTTCCGTCACCGTGTCGACGAGCGCTTGCTGGTGGTCCGGCAGGCGCAGTCGTCGTCTGTCGCCACCGCGGTCTTTTCCACTGCCCAAGGGGCCGGCGCTGTCGTCTGACTTGTTTTCCACCTCATCAGGCTGACTGCTCAAATTGCCGGGGATGAACTCGCCCTCGTCATCAGCGGTCGTACCGACGATCACGATCGCAATCTCCGCGTCGCGCGCAGCCGCAGCCGCGCTTTCCAGATCGGTTTCGTCGCCGGCAAGCGCTACATCCTGCCCGAGATAGGCTGAGAGTCCCTGAAGGGGCGTCACGACATGCGGCGGCCGCACACTGGACGAGCCGTGATCGCCCGTATTTGCCACGGTCGCCAGGCTGCCGAATACCGAGATTCGGCTGGAGGCCTTCAGGGGCAAGATTCCGTTGTTCGTGAGAAGCACAGCAGACTTCTCAGCAGCTTCCCTTGCAAGCGCGACGTGTTCGGCGCTCGCCACCATATCCATTGAATATGTTTCGTGGGGATCTTCCGCGGACAGGAGCTTGTATGCTGTCGACAAGATGCGACGACAGGCAGTGTCGACGACACTCGGGGCGATTGCGCCTTTCTTGATCGATTTGATGAGGTTTTGCCCGAAGTAAATGGGCTCCGGGTTTTCGACATCCAGCCCCGCGGTTGCCCCGTACGGTTTGTATACGCCAAAAATCCAATCCGAGTGGACGAAGCCTTCAAATCCCCATTCGCCTCGAAGAATGTCTGTAAGCAACTCCCGGTTTTGCCCGCAATATTCTCCGTTCAGCTTGTTGTACGCGCTCATCACGGTCGCGCATCCAGACTCCAGCACGCGTTTGAAGTGGGGCAGGTAGACCTCGCGCAAGGTTCGGTCATCAACCTTCACATTGACTTTGAAGCGGCAATTCTCAATCGAGTTCACCGCAAAATGCTTTACAGTGGCGGCGACGTTATGGGTCTGGATGCCAGTGGATAATGCGGCTCCCATTTCCCCCAGATGAAACGGATCTTCGCCATACGTTTCCTGCGCGCGGCCCCAGCCGGGGTGACGCAACAAATTGATGCACACCGCGCCCGACAGGTTGCAGTCCTGCGCGCGAATTTCCGTTCCCATCGCTTCGCCGATGCGTTGCTCCAGGTCCCGGTCCCAGCTTGCACCGCGTGCCATAGTGGCGGGAAAGCATGTCGATTTGCCGCGAGCGACGCCTCGCGGTCCATCGGTAAAATAGAATGCCGGCACGTTCAGGCGTTCGCAGCCGCCACCTGCCCGATAGGGTTCCGCGCCCCATTGATTGTTGGTGCGCTGCATGGATTCCATGAATCCCCGCCCCGACATCATCGCGACTTTCTCTTCGAGCGTAGCCTCCTTGAGGATGCCGTCGACCACCTCCCTGATCTCCGCTTCGCTGAGACCTTTTCGGGGGGCGTAGTTGAGAGAATTGTCGCTCAAGGGGATCTCCTTGAATTTTGTGGGAGGAACAAGCTGTGTCTCTGAGCCGGGCACTCAGTAAAAAAGGGAGTTTGCATCCTGAGCGGACGCAAACTCCTTCAAGTTATGGAGATTTGACTGCCTTTCTCCATTTGGGACTGATCAGAATGTCGCCTTGAGGCCGAGATAGATCACGCGACCGAGGGTGGACCCGTTCGCGAAGCCGTCATTGTCGGCGAAGAAGGGAGGATCTTCGTTGATCAGATTGTCGACATTGAGCGTCAGTTTCAGCTCATCAACATAATCCGGCGCGGGCAATTCATATCCGGCGTAGTAGTTTACCGTTGTGAAGCCATCGACACTCGTCGTTGGGTTCGCGTCGTATCCGGAATTGTGGTTGATCCGGACACTCGTGTCGAAACGATCGGCGTGCCAGCCAAATGTGGCGACTGCGTTCAGTCGGCTTACACCAAACTCGAGACCATCCGATGCGGACGCTCCTGGGAAGGGAGTCACATCGCGGTTGAGCGCATAGGTGCCGCCTAGGCTGGAGTAGAAGGCGCCCATTTCGGTTGGGTGCATATAGCTGACTTCAAAGTCCAGACCATCTGTCTCAACCGATCCGAGATTGATCCGACGGGCATCCAGAACAACGTATGGAGACGACGTCGCGAAGACCGCGGCGATGCTCGGAAGTCCTTCGACACGCAGGTCACCGGCGCGGGCGAGAACTTGCTCGAGGGTAGGGTTGATATCGTACAACCCTTCATAGGCCGGGATCAGGAAGAAGGATGGCTCCAAAATCGGGGGAACCGCAATCTGGTTGGTGAAGTCGACCTTGTAGTAGGTCAAGCTGGTCCGCCAGCCTTCGAGTGCTCCACTTGAGGGGGCCCAGTCAAAGCCGATGGTCATCGTGTCAGCTTCCTGAGGTTTTACGTCAGGATTGGAACCAGCCACGACAATCGTTGGTCGGAACAGGTCTGTAGGCAGAGAATCCGGTGCGCGGACAGGGCTGACCGGTATGATCTGATACCGAAGGTCTGCGCCGCCCACGGAATCGTTCAAGGAGGGCGCGTTGAAAGAGGTGCCGACAGAGCCGCGAATGGTCAGGTCTTCAACGGGCGTGTAGTTGAAGCCGATCTGAGGGTTGGTCGTGTCGCCAACGTCACTGTAGGAGTCGTGACGCGCTGCCAGGGAAACCTCTAGGCTACCCGCGCCGGAATCTTCCGACAGGACCGGAATGAGGACTTCGCCGAAGAACGACGTGATGTCACGCGATGGATTGGCCTCGTAGCGTTCCGGCGCGCTGCGAGATCCTTCCAGAACGGCTGCATCCAGCGATTCCTCGGTATATTCAGCGCCGACAGCGAGTTTGACTGTCCCCGCTGGAAGCTCAAACAGGTCGCCATTCAAGACCGAGCGAATTTGGAACAGTTCCTGATCGGACACCGCACCGGTTGTGTAGTCGCGCAATGCCGCAAGAACGGCTGGGTTGGTCTGGCTCAGATCATACGGATTGAGGGCGGTGAGTGGATCAGACGATGCCAGCGCAGCGGCTTGCAGTGTTGGATTGATCTTCGGCTCCAGGATCTCATTGTCACTAGAACCATAGTTCAATGAGGAAGTCAGGCTCCACGAGTCATTGATGTTCCAGGTCAGCTTGGGAGTGATGCCCCATGCGCTCATGTTCGTCGTGTATTCTTCGGTGTTGGTGCCGAAGACCTGATCATAGCTGAAGCTTACCTGCTGGGCTGTTTCCCCGACGATCGTCTGGAAGAAAGGGTTTGCCGCAGTGATCAGTCCGCTACCGCTCAGCCCGGTACCCAGGAGAAGTCCGCCACCCTGGTTGATGATCTCACGGTCAGAATAATAGGCCGTAACATCGAACACGACAGAATCGCTGATGGACTGTGTGAAGTTGGCGAATGCGCGAGCGTTTTCCTGTTCCGGGTACAGGGAGGTTACGTCTGTCTCCGCACAGCGCTTCTCACCCGGCAGGCGTTCCGGGAGGAAGAAGTTGATATCGCCGAGCGAGATATGCCCTGGCGAGCAGTTCAGGACACGGAAGTCCTCACCGCCGCGGGATGTGTGGTCTTGCTGGACGTAGTCGCGGTCGCGCCCATAGACTTCGTCATTCTTGGTATAGTTCAACGTGATGAATGCATCGCCACTGGACCATACATTGCCGACAGAAAGTGTCGTGTCGGACGACTTGTACTTGTCCCCGAAGCCGTGACGATAACTGGCCTCGATGCCGTCGATCTCGTTGCGGGTGATGAAGTTGATAACGCCGCCCACAGCATCAGAGCCATATGTAGCGGACCCGCCGTTCGCGACAACTTCGAGCCGACCGAGCGCGCTGGGAGCCAGGCTCGTCACATCAGGTGCGGATTGAAGTGCGCCTGAGCTGACCAGTCGGTGACCGTTCAGAAGTGTGAGCGTCGTATCAGCATCCGAAGCTCCGAGATCTCTGATGCTCGGGCGTGGAAATGGTACGCCGACATTGCCGAGCGGCGTGGGAAGCGTGTTGAAGCTGTTCGTTACCTGCGGGATACGCGCGAGCAGGTCGATCGATGAAGAGGGTGCGATCTCGGCAATCGCTTCCTGGTCGATGCTCAGCACGTTTGCGCCGACAGGGCTGACGCCGCGGAGCAGCGTTCCGGTCGATACAGTTACAGTTACCGTATCAAGCTGGCGCTCTTCAGAGCCGGTGTCCATCGTCGACGGATTTGAGTCTTCTTGTGCGAAGCTCAAAGGCGCGAGCAGTCCTGTGCTCGCCAATGCAACAGTAGAAAGTAACAGCTTGCGCTGGATGTTTTTCATTTTTTCCTCCCTTCGCACAAACCGTGCGGAGCCGTTGGCTCATCTTTTTTGGGCTGCTCGTCATGTACGATTCAGCAGCTGAATTCGTGGTGCAGACGATGCTCAAAATACCAAAAACATGTCAAGCGCAATCTTTTTGGGGTGTGGTGATTTTTTTGAAATCCGAACTCGCCAGAGGGCCGGACAGGGCAGGTCGGCCCGCTATGCGAGCCGACCCGAAAACAGGAAACCTACTGACACTTGTCTGCCTGGTATTTTTCCCAAGGCTCCATGTTGCCGCCGACAATGTTGAGCACTTGAAGCGCCATGTCCGTCGTTTTGCATCGCACACTGTTCTTGCGGAAGCGGGGATCGACGGCAAACGCGTCGAACAGCTCCTCGGCACCGGTGATATCGCTGATCATTCGCACGCCGCCGTCTTTCTCGGTGTCCAGCAGCATCAATCGGTCTACGTCGTTTCCACGGCGCCACTCAGACCACTCAGGCAGGGTACCGGATCTGCCTTGTCCGGGTGTCCCTTCATACGCAAAATTTGCCCAGTACTCCATCATCTTGCGGGACAGTTCTTCTCGACCGGCTTTGTTCTTCTTGCTGAAGAAGACCCCCAGCGGATCACTTACCTTGTCCTCAAATCCTCCAACAACAAACGGGATATCCAGGGAGTGCGAGGCGCCGGCCAGGAAGCTGATGTCGGTTGTGAAGGCTTTGCCCTGTTCGTCCCAGTCAAAGCGGTAAGTGTATACCGGAGACGTCTGATGACGCGTCCAGTAGTCGGCAACCTCTTCCGCCCCATGGTATGACCAAAGAGCGTTCGGATAGTAGCCAAAGGCCTCGTAAGCCTTTTTGTTCTTTGGCCAGAAGGCGATGTCGAACAGGTTCCCAACCAGTTCCTTGTCGAAAAGTGCGGCGCCTTTGAACTCGTCGCGCGTCGTGCCCACCAATAGCGGCACGTCGCGCATTTCGGATCCGCTCAGCAGTGCCTGACGAATGCCTTCGGACGGCACGGCGATTCCGTCGTTCGATATGTCCACCGGATTGATCAGGCCGGCGGCGTCCACCGCGACAGGAAGATTTTTGTAGGCGTCGAAAATGTCGGCTGGCGACATTGCGCGAAGTTGCGTCGCCAGTTCTTGCGGATTCTCTGCACTGGTCTCGGACAAATCACCCTTGTCCATGAGATAGGAAACGAACTCGGAAGACGCTGCGCCGCGTCTGCGCGACTCGACCGCGGGACCCTCAACAGCATCCTGATAGGCTGTGCTGCGGAACCCTCCGCTTTGAACAATTGCTTTGTGGAAGAGGCCTTCCGTCAGCGGAGACGAAATGAGCGCGGCCACATTGAATGCACCAGCGGATTGGCCGAAAATAGTAACGTTGTCAGGATCGCCTCCGAAGGCACCAATGTTCTGCTGAACCCATTCAAGGGCGGCAATCTGATCAAGCGTGCCGAAATTCATAGAGCGATCCAGCTCGGTTTCAGCTGTCGACACGATTGAGGGGTGCGCAAACCAACCCATCATCCCCAGGCGGTAGTTGATTCCCACAACCACCACATCCTGGGACTGCGCCAGACGACCCATTTCGTACTGACCGGCAAAGCCCCAAACATTTGCGCCGCCATGAATCCAGACCATGACCGGCTTTGGTTCATTGTCGCTATCTGATGGTGCCCACACGTTCAGGTACAAGCAGTCTTCCTTGCCTGCGAGTTCGCCTTCCTCGCGACCCGGCTCGAAGCCGCTGGTCAGTTGCGTACAGCGGTTGAATGGGGCGGTGGCTTCCAAAGTCTCGTCCCATGACGAGACCGGACGAGGTGCGCGCCAGCGCAGGTCTCCCACCGGGGGCGCCGCAAAGGGAATGCCATACCAAGCGAAGGAGTCATCGCGTCCCCGCGTTCCGATGACGTCTCCGTCCGCCAGGGACACGCGCGTCGCTTCATCCAGTTCGTAAGTTGGCGTCTGGCTTTCAGGGCCGGACTTGTCGCCGCATGCTCCAAGTGCGAGGCCCGCCATGAGCGCTAGAGATAATGTTCGGATACGTTTCATATTCTCCCCGGAAACTGTCTGCTTCTATCGTGAGAAGAGAATACACAGAAAACATTTCAATGGAAATGTTTTTATCGAAAAACAGTACGATTGAACTCGCGGCAAAACTGCGGTTCTCAGGCTTTGGTTCGAACGAGAACGGCCATGACCGCATCGATGTGCTGTTCGATCGCGGCGTTTTTCTGAAGGTCCAGCTTGTGAAGGAGTTTGATCTCCTTGGAGAGCACAAACGGCATCTGGCACATGGAAACGATAATGTAGAACATCGAGACCGGCGGCAGGTCGGGTAAAAGTCCGGAATCGATTTGTTTCCGTGTTTCCTTCATCAGGATCTTGTGTGTGGGCTTGATGAAGTTGTCGGCCATCCATTCGAGCCGAGGGCCGCCGCGCACGGATTCGGAGATCATGATCCGCGCATGGTCCGGATTGTTTGCTGAATAGCGAATGTATCTTGCCAGGAATTCCCGCAGGCTTTTGACAGGATCGGAGATACCAACCAGGTCCGCGCCATCCTCGCCGTAAACCTCGACACGCAGCTGGTGGAACATCGTTTCGATGGTTTTCTTCCAGAGCTCTTCCTTGGTGCCGAAATGATACCGGATCGCGCCATGCGTCGCTCCGGCCTCGTCGGCAATGTCGCGTGTATTGGCGCCGTCATAACCGCGTTCGGCAAACGTCTTCATCGCAACTTCAATGATGCGGGCGCGCGTCTCTATTGCACGCGCCTGCACGGGTTGTTGGGGTGATTTCGTAGCCGATTTGGAATTTGTCATGCATATTCCTTACACTGGCTTTGGTTCGGGGACCATATGGCAATCGTCATGAGTATACTGGTTGCTCCAGTTCAAACCGGATTGCGCGAGAGACCGCGTCCTCTGAGTTCGCTCCGATATAAGCTGTGTGACCCACCGATTCGACCTGCCAGGAGCGCGAAGCCTCATCGTAATACGCCAGATCCTGAGGCGTGACGGAGAACGTGACAGTCCGGGTTTCACCCGGCTGGAGCGTGAGTTTTTCAAATCCACGCAGCAGCTTCACGGGGCGGTCAATCAGGCTTTCACCGAAGCCGATATAGAACTGGATGGTTTCAGTGCCGGTTCTGTCGCCGGTATTCGTCACATCAATCTCGAAAGTGGGCAGAGTGTTGCCCGTCCTTTGCCGCACGTCGCCATATGTGAACTCGGTATAGCTGAGGCCGAACCCGAACGGGTAGGCCGGTTGCTGCCCGGATTTCTCCAAAAGCGTATATCCGTGATACAGGCCGTATTTGATTTCGTCGGCTTCCGCGTCAAAGAACGGCAAATGGTCGGCGTCGACCGGTATGGAGAATGGAAGCCGTCCTTCCGGATTGACGTCCCCGAAGATGGCGGAGGCAAATGCGTTTCCGCCCTCCATGCCTGGATACCACGTCATCATGATGGCGGCGGGCTTTTGGCGCCAGGATTCCATGATCACCGCACTTCCGGACATGACCCCCACCAAGAGCCGGTCATTCACACTCGCCAATTTCCCGATCACGTCCTCATCAGACGGCAAGAGGGTCAGGGACGCGCGATCACCGCCGCGCGAAGGCATCTGCTTGTCCGGGTCCAGCCCTTCGAGCGCTTCATTGCCGGGGATGAACTCGCCTTCATTCTCCCACGTGTACCCGACGATCGCGATGACGACATCGGCGCTTTCGGCGCATTTCAACATGCGGTTCTGATCAGATCCGTCATCAAACACGATGCGTGTGTCTGGTCCCGCTGCGGCTTTCAGGCCATCGAGCAGTGTGACAGCATAAGGCGGGTTCACGCTGGATGACCCCCGGTCGCCCAGATTGGCCTGGTCCGCCAGCTGTCCGATGACGGCAATTGTCTGAGCTTTGTTGCGATCCAGAGGAAGAAGATTGTCGTTTTTCAGAAGCACAAAGCTCTTTTCGGCGACTTTGCGCGACAATTCCGTATGCGCGGCGCAAGCAAGGTCAGAATCCGAATAGGCTCTCGGATCGTCGGTGCGGGAGAAGGTGAATTGTGTCCGCAGGATGCGCGTGACCGCCTCATCCACATGCGCTTCATCCACTTCGCCGCGTGCCACGGCGCCTTCCAGATTGCTTCCATAGAAGATGCCTTCAGGCATCTCAACGTCGAGACCGGCAGTTACGGCGTCTGCGCCATAACATCCCTTGACCCAGTCTGAGTGCACGAACCCCTTGAAGCCCCATTGCTCCTTCAGGATGTTCCGCAGCAGAGGGGCGCTGTGCGCGCAATAGTCCCCATTGATCTTGTTGTATGCGCTCATGACGGACGCGCACCCTGACATCAGTACACGTTTGAAGTGAGGCAGATACACCTCATGAAGTGCACGTTCCGAGACACGCACGTCCACCTTGAAGCGTGAGTTCTCGATGCTGTTTACGGCGAAATGTTTTGCCGTGGCGATGATGTTGTGGGTTTGAAGGCCCTCTGTCAGGGCGGCGCCCATTTCGCCCAGATGAACCGGGTCTTCCCCATAGGTTTCCTGAGCGCGCCCCCAGGCCGGATGGCGCAGCAGATTGATGCACACTGCGCCGGAAATCGACGCGCCAAGCGCTCGGGCTTCAATGGCTATGGCTTCCCCGACGCGGCGTTCCAGTTCCCGGTCCCAAGTCGCGCCGCGCGCCATAGTGACAGGGAAGCAGGTGGTGTTCCGCTTGTGGCGTGCTCCGCGTGGGCCATCACAGAAATACAAGGACGGAATGTCATGGCGGACATTGCCGCTTCCCGCCGGATAGGCGCGCTGTCCGAACTGTCGGTTTTCGTCTCCGAAGAATTTTTCGAAGAAGCCATGCCCGGACAGCATCTTGACCTTTTCCGTCAGCGACAGGTCATCGACGATGGATTTGACTTCCTGTTCCAGCGCCGGATCCAGCGGGGCCGTATTGAAATGTGTATGTGCGTTGGCCATAGGGCGCGCAATGTCCTCTCTCATGTGTCGGGTTTGCTTCGGCGCAGTTCGATGTCGCGAACAATTTCGCCGTGGCGGGCCTGATCAAGGCGATAGTTCAGGATCAGGACGAGGCAGGTGATTGCCGCCATGAACGGGATGGCGGAGACCATTACTTTCAAGCCAAACAGGGCCTGGGGTGTTTGTTCCTGATTGGCGACATATCCGAACGCATCCAGCAGGAAGCCGCTAAACAGCGTGGCAACGCCAAGCGACAGTTTCTGGGCGAATGCGATCGCGCCGAACACCAGGGATTCTGAGCGGACACCTGTTTTCCACTCACCAAATTCGACCGTGTCCGGAAGCGTGGACCAGACGCTGACATAGCTGGCAGCAGAACCGACTGCGCCAAACACCAGGATCAGTGTCACGACAAGTGCGGTTTCGGCCGGGTTGATGAACAGGAGCGCAGTTGTGATTGCGGAAATTGACGCCCCGCACGCCCAAACTGCCCGCTTGCCAATCCTGCGTGACAGGAAACCCCAGACCGGCACGCAAAGCATGACCATCAATGTGATGCTGAACATCACCACGCCGAACAGGTGCTCTGCAGCCAGATTGTATTTCAGGTAATAGAGCATGGCCTTGCCGGCGACCGTAGTGCCGATGCCGCCGATCACTGTGGTTGCGAACACGATCCAGAAGGCTGAGTTCTGGCGCATCATCCGGGCCTGGTCCCGCAAGGCAGGTGACTTTTCGGTGTGTCCGGTATCAGGTTCACGTGTGAATGTGGCGCATGCCAGAATGGCGAGTGCGCCCAGCGCCGCATAAGCCATCGAAAGCCGTTCGAAGCCGAGCTTCAGGTCGCCGTCGCCCAACACCATCGCGCCGTCGCGGGTGAACGCGGCGATCACGATTCCGGCGGTCGTGGCGAACACCATGCGATATACGGCGAGCGCGCTTCGCTCATCGGGGTCCTTGGTCATACGGGCGGACAAGGACCCGTACGGAACGCTGACGATCGTGTAAAAAGTCCGGAAGATGATCTGGGTCGCGAACGCGTAGACCGCCAAGGCGCCCAGTTCGAGATTACCCGTCCTGAACATGAACATGAAGGACAGCCCAAGCGGCAGGGCGCCAAGGAAAAGGTAGGGACGGAAACGACCGAGCCGGGTTCGGGTTCTGTCAGCCAGGAGACCGACGAGCGGATCGGTCACTGCGTCCCACAGCATTGCGCCGAAGATGATGAGACCGGCCGTGAAGTTGGGGAGACCGGCAACATCGGTATAGAAGAACATGGCGAAGAGGTTCGTCATGTTCCAGAAGATGTTGATCCCGAAATCGCCGAGCCCAAACCCGGCCCGGCGCCCAAAACCTATGCGTGTGGCCGGGGATACGGACAAGCCCTGAGACGCGATTGAATTCATAAAGTGCCAATGCCGACGCTGGCGGCCGACATCCTCCCGTAAAAATTTTTCCGGTCCTGTTGCCGACCGGTTCGAACAGAAATAATTTCAATTGGAGAAAAATACAATTGTCATCTGCCAGCTGTTGCGCGAGCTTAGCGATGCGATAAAAAGATTACAAGTGGAGAAAATAGGGAGGAAGCTTTGGATCCATCGCCTGCAGAGCGGGGCCTCAAGCCTGTGGAACAATCTGATCGCCGCGACGATGGCCCGCTTTCACGCCTGTGGAAGCAGATTGTCTATACGGCGAAGCTTCGTCAGATCGATCAGGACACCAAGGCTTTCACGCCTCAAGGCGCGGTACTGATACCGGATGTCCTTGAGGACACGATTGACCGCTTCAGCGACAATACCGCCTTCATTTTCGAGGGCGAGCGATCCCGTTATGCGGATCTGGAGACGCGATCGAACAGGATCGCGACATGGGCGTTGCTGGCCGGTCTGGAGCCTGGAGATACTGTCGCGCTTTTCATGGACAATCGGCCGGATTATGTCGCGGTCTGGTTTGGCTTGTCGAAAATTGGTGTCGTTACGGCGCTGATCAATTCGCACCTCTCCGGCGCGGGGCTGGCGCATTGCCTGAACGTGGCGCAGGCCAAGGCGATCATCACCTGTCAGGAATTGGAATCGCGGGTGCGGGAAGTTCGCGCTGATCTGGCCGGTAGTGATGTGCCCGTCGAGGTTCTTGATCCAGGCAGCTCTTTCTCCGAAGAACTCGAATCCCTGCCAGCAGACCGCCCCGACCGATCACGCCGGCAGGCCTTGCGCGGCAAGGATGTGGCTTTGATGATTTACACGTCCGGCACGACAGGTTTGCCCAAAGCGGCGAAGATGACGCATGCGCGTTGTCTGATCATGATGCGAAGCTTCGCGACGCCCTGTAAGGTCGGCCCGTCCGATGTGATCTATGAAACACTTCCGCTCTACCACGGAACCACAGGTGTCTGCGGCGTTGGCATCGCCTTGACCAGCGGCGCCGCCATCCTTCTGCGCCGAAAGTTTTCCGCCAGCGCTTTCTGGGACGAGGCCCGCGAATACGGGGCCACGATGTTCATCTATGTCGGTGAACTTGGCCGCTTCCTGATGAACCAGCCGCCCAGTGAGGCGGAACGACTGCACTCCATGACCCGCGGACTGGGTAATGGTATGCGTCCGGATGTCTGGCGGCAGTTCCAGGAGAGAACCGGCATTTACCAACTGTTCGAATTCTATGGGTCAACCGAAGGCAATATTTCACTGATCAATCTGGATGGCACGATTGGTTCTGTGGGGTGCGTGCCACCCATCATCCGGAAGCAGATGCTGATCAGGATCGTGAAGACTGATGCGGTCACAGGAGAAGTTCTGCGATCCGCGCACGGGCTCTGCATCGAGGCAGACATCAACGAATCTGGTGAAGCGATTGGTGCAATCCGGCAGACAGAAACCCGAAACAGTTTCGAAGGATACAGCGACAAGGCGGCGACAGAAAAGAAGATCCTGCGAGATGTATTCGAGCCCGGTGATGCCTGGTTTCGCTCCGGAGACCTCATGCGAAGAGACCGTATGGGGCGGTTCTATTTTGTTGACCGGGTCGGAGATACGTTTCGGTGGAAATCAGAGAACGTATCGACCACGGAGGTCGCGGAAGTTATGTCTCGCGTTCCGGGCGTCACAATTGCCAATGTGTTCGGCGTGACGGTTCCCGGGTTTGACGGAAAGGCCGGAATGGCTGCGGTATCGGTCGACAGCCCATTTTCGGTGAAATCCGTATACAATATAATCTCCAATGATCTGCCGGCTTATGCCCGCCCGGTGTTTTTGCGCATTGTGGACGCTCAGGACACCACAGGCACGCTGAAACTGTCCAAGGTCGAGCTGATGCGGCAGGGAATCTCCGGTCTCGCGGGAATGGATGATGTTTTTATTCTGGACGAACACGGGAAAACCTACAGGCCCTATGCAATCTCGGATGAGGAGGCATTGGAGCAAGGGACACTGCGGCTTTGAGGATGAAGAAAGTCTGCGTTACAAAAATTGCTGGCCGTACACTCCTGCCAGCCGACACAATTTGAGGGAAGAGACATGGGTCGGATATTGAAATGGCTTGGCATCGGGGTCGCTGTGCTGGTCTTGCTTGCACTGCTCGCGGCAGCGATCGGTTGGTTCTGGCTGACGGGGACGCTCAAATCCCACATGACATTGCCGGACAACAATCCGGAAGTCGCCAGCTTGCTTGACTATCGAGAGCAGGTCGACGCGCCACGCGGCCCAATCAACCTTCACTATGACCTGGACCTCTCAGCGCCCAGTACATTGGCCAACCCACCTGCGGAGCGCCGTCCGTGGACGCGCTGGTGGTGGCCCGGCGGCGACATTTCAGCGGAGACCGCATGTGCGCAATTGGCGGCGTTCGATGCGAAGGGGTTCGGAGGTGTCGAGATACAGGCGTTTGCAGCTGGGCTGGATGCGGTTGAGTCCGACGAAATCCAGTCGCGCATCCGATCATTCGGGTCTGAGGACTTCAACGCCGAGCTATCCGAAGTGATGGCATGCGCAGCAGATCGGAACATGGATCTCTATCTGAATCATCTCAGCGGATGGCCTGCAGGCGGTCCGCAGGTGCCTGTAGAGGAAGGACTGCGCGAGCTTCGCTTTTCCGAAAAAGAGATCTCGGGCGGACGCACCATCGACATTGAGCTTGCCGCACCTCGCCCCGGATTGGGCGACTATCTCATGGCGGCGGGTGAAATGGCCTTCAACCGCGCCTCTGAAGGGTCTGACCTGACCAACTTTGTGACGGAGCACAGGCGTCTTGTCAGTGTTGTCGCGGCGAAGAAGCTCGGTGGAAAGCGGGACGGCAATCCACTGGTGGCCACCGACACGGTAGAGCTGGATCCTGCAACGGCGATAGTCCTGACGGACCAGGTGTCCGAGGGCCGCCTCTCCTGGGACGCACCGGAGGGTGACTGGATCATCGTTACTGCATGGAGCCAGCCGTCTGGATCGGCACCGGTTCTGGTGGCAGGGAACTCATCCGGATTCGTCGTGGATCATCTGGATACAGACGTACTCGAGGGTCACTACGCTTACGCATTTGGAGAAGGTACCGGCTTGAATGTCCATTACGGCAATGGGTTCACCGGCTACTTCAATGACAGTATCGAGTTCATGGCGGACCGTTTGGGAACCCCCGATATTCTGGAGGAGTTCGAAGCACGCCGCGGTTACGATCTCGCGCCCTATATCCCGGCAGTGTTCGTGGACTTGCGAGACAATTTTTACGTGCGGGATGTCGCGAGGGTCTATGCGGCGCCGAGTTTCAAGCTGACCGATCAGGATGAGCGTATCCGGTTTGACTACCAGAAGACAATTTCTGATCTCTTGGTCGACCGGTTCGTTGGGGGAAGTGCCGACTGGGCGGAGGCGCGTGGGCTGCTCTCGAAGGGACAGAGTTACGGCATGGACCTAGATGCAATTCAGGCGCTTGGCCGCAATCATATTCCGGAAATGGAACAGCTCTATGGTGGCGGGTCGGAGTTTTCGTTGAAGCTCGCCGGGGCGGCCGGAATTCTCTACGACCGACCGATCATCGCCAGCGAGTCTTTTGTCTGGTCGGAAATGGGCTACGCCGTATCGCCTGCGCGAATTAAGGCGGCTGCGGACAAGCTGTTTCTGTCGGGTATCAATCAGATTCTCTATCATGGGGTGCCATACGATTCCGAAAAGGCCGAATATGCCGAGGCGTTCGGAGAAATGGGGTGGCATCCATTCCATGGGACCGGAGGGGAGTTCAATTATTCCGGCAATTACGGGCCGGAATCTTCGATCTGGAATTCGCTTGACGAGATCAACACCTACCTGGTGAGATCCCAGAACTTGCTGCAGGCCGGCAAGCCGGACGCGGATGTTCTGATCTATTATCCATTCCTTGGCTTCCCGAGCGAACTGTCGATCAGCGAACCAGCACAGGATCTGTTCCTGTTCATGGGGGCGATGCCGGACGAAGTGGGGGTAGGCAGTAGCGAAGAAGACGGGGGCATCCCGTTTCTGAAACTTCCGGAGACGGAGCGCCTGCAAAGCACCCTGTGGCTGGAGCAATTGATGCCAATAGTGAAACAGCTCGACGAGCGCGGCATCACGTGGAGTTGGGTCAATGACGATGCCCTGACGCGGCGACTGGATACCCTGGACGCAGATCAGAAAGTCCTGCTGTTCGAAGCTCCCTGGATCGAGCTTGAATCTGCAGAGGCGCTGGCAGGGCGCGAAGACACAGTTGCCATCATGGGGAGCCCCCCGGCGCGTCAGCCCGGTTATCTCGACCATGAAGCGCGAGATGCCGAGATTGCGGATATCATGACCGGTCTCGCCGTCAGCCGTTCGGTTCGGGATGGAGAAGAATTGCAACTCTGGGCCAGGGACGACTTTGTGTTCGCTGATGCAAGCACTGTGCGGCGTGTCACCCGTATCCAGTCGGATGGCAGCGCCATTCATTTCCTCGCAAATCAGAGTGCAGATGCGGCCGAAATGTCCGTTCAGGTCGATCCTTCGGACGGGCGCTATTTGTATGCGTTTGATCCTAAGACTGGCCAGATATCCGGGATTGATACCTCAGCGGGCGCTGGAATTGATTTGGCCTTTCCGCCGCTGGCGTCAATGTTCCTCATCGAAACGACTGTCGAAATACCCGGGGCCGGCTCATATGGCGCCTTTCCGATAGAGGCGGGCGAAACCCTGACGGCATGGACGCTCACATCCGGCGGATTTACAGCCGAATTGGAGACGCCACTGGGCGACGCGGCCAGCCTGAATGGGTTCAAAGATGACGGCACGGGACTCCTCTACGCGACCGCTGCCGAAATCACCGAAGTGACAAGCCCCACTTATCTGGCCATGGACCGGATCGAAGGTAGCGTGTCTGTATCAGTCAACGGTCGCAACCTGGGCCGCCTTGTCCTGCCACCGTATCGGATTGATATCTCTGACGCCCTGCAGAGTGGGACAAACACGATTGAGCTGACTGTGACGCCGCCCAGATTCTACGAACTGGTTGCCCGCGCAGAGTCTGGCGAGGAGCCGAAGATGGAATTCATGGCCGGGCTGGGAGACAAGAAGCATCCAAAGATCGGATTGATCGGAGATGTCCGGCTCGTGACCCTGTCCCTGGACGAGGAGTGACCGCGGAAAGCGCCGCGCGCCGCATGCGGGTGCGGCGCCACGACTGCCATGTCCCGATGGCTCGTCAGATCTGCTTCGCGAGACGTATCTTGCGTCCGGCTGAAAGATGGTTCGCGGCGGAGACGATGGCATCGGCGTCGATCATGAAGTGTCGGTAGAGATCATTGATCGTGCCTGTCTGGCCGAAATGCTCCACGCCGAGCGGGGCCGTGCGATGCCCCATGACCGAGCCGATCCAGGCCAGTGTTGCGGGATGACCATCCGTGACGGTAATCAGTGTTGCATCGCGAGAGACCGACCCCATCAATCGCTCGATCTGGCTGGTCGCATCTGTGTGCCCTCTGGCTCTCGCGCGCCTCGCGGCGGTCCAGCCGGAATTCAGTCTGTCTGCTGAGGTAATGGCCAGAACGCCGATGTCACGCCGGTCGTTGCCGATGCGGCCGGCGGCTTCGATCACTTCCGGCGCGACGCAGCCCTGATAGGCAATCACAACCTCACAATTCGGGCCAGGTTCGCGCAGCCAGTACCCGCCATCGACAACGCCGCGGCGGAATTCATCGTCGTCGCGCGCTTTCAGGCCAAGCTGGTCAATAGAGCGTGTTGTCAGGCGAAGATAAACTGATCCGCCCGTTTCGTCGCGGAGCCATGTGCGCTCGTCGGGGTCGCCTTCGCCGCTGCGTTGAAGATAGTCGAATGACCAATCCATGATGATGGACAATTCGTCGAGAAAGGCGGGCTCGAACGAGACCAGGCCGTCCTGGCTCATGCCGATCAGCTGCGCGCCGATGGACTGGTGTGCGCCGCCTTCCGGGGCCAGCGTTACGCCGGATGGTGTGCCGACAATAATGAAGCGGGAATCCTGATAACAGGCATAATTCAGGGCATCGAGGCCACGCGCCACAAACGGGTCGTATACGGTGCCGATGGGCAGAATGCGTTCGCCGAAGAGACTGTGGGACAATCCGGCCGCCCCCAGCATCAGGAACAGGTTCATTTCGGCAATGCCAAGTTCGATGTGCTGTCCTTCGGGGGAGAACTGCCATTTTTGTGTCGACGGAATTCTCTGGTCCCGGAACGTATCGCCCTTGGCCTCGCGTGCGAACAAGCTGCGTCTGTTCACCCACGGTCCCAGATTGGTCGACGCTGTGACATCCGGAGACGTGGTCAGGATCCGGTTCGCCAATTCACTATCTGATTTGGCGATGGCGTCCAGAATCTTGCCGAAGCCAGCCTGAGTCGACTGGTTCCGATCGTCGAGGAAAACCGGCCCGGAGCTTTCCACGCGGGGCGCGTCGAAGCGGCGGCGGCCCTCCGCGAAAAAGGCGGCTTTGTCCATCAGGGCCTGCAGCGCGTCGGCATCATCGATACCGGCCAGCTTCTCCCATTCCTGTCCTTCTGGGACGCCCATGCGCTTCTGGAAGTCGGCCATTTGCGACGGATTCATCAGGCCGGCATGATTGTCCTTGTGTCCTGCCAATGGTGTGCCCCAGCCCTTGATGGTGTAGGCAAGAAACACGGTCGGCTGATCATCCTTGATGCTGTCAAACGCATCGGTCAGCGTCTGGACGCATTGACCGCCCAGATTGTTCATGAGCGCGCCGAGCTCTTCATCGCTTCGCTTTTCCAGCAGCGCCGTCACGTCGCCCTGATCACCAATGTCGTCGAGCAGGCGTTTGCGCCATGCTGCACCACCTTGATAGGTAAGGGCGGAGTAGTCCGCATTCGGACAAGACTGGATCCACTCCTTCAGCGCAGCGCCACCGGGTTCCTCAAAGGCCGCACGTTGCAACACGCCGTGACGCAACACCACGGTCCGCCACCCGAACGCCTTGAAGATTGCGTCGATCTTTTCCCAGAGGCCTTCATGAACCACGCCGTCCAGGCTTTGGCGATTGTAGTCGATCACCCACCATGTGTTGCGCAATTCATGCTTCCAACCTTCCTGCAGGCATTCATAGATGTTGCCTTCATCCAGTTCGGCGTCGCCGACCAGTGCGATCATGCGTCCGAGCTTGCGGTCACCGGACCAGTTCTTCGCTTCCAGATAGTCCTGCATCAACGACGCGAATGCGGTGATGGCCACACCGAGTCCGACTGAGCCCGTGGAGAAATCCACATCATCCACATCCTTGGTCCGGCTGGGATAGGATTGCGCGCCGCCATAGCCACGAAAGTTCTCAAGCTTTTCGCGCGTCTGGTTTCCCATCATGTACTGCATGGCATGGAAGACGGGTGATGCATGGGGCTTCACCGCAACGCGGTCTTCCGGGCGCAGTGTGTGGAAGTATAGCGCGGCCATAATGGAAACCATCGAGGCGCAGGACGCCTGGTGTCCGCCTACTTTAACGTCGCCATCTTCCTTTTCGCGAAGATGATTGGCGTTGTGCACGATCCACGATGATAGCCAGAGCAGGCGTTGTTCCATCGATTTCAGTGCGTCGAAGTCGGTCATGGCGATGAGTCCTGTATTCTCTCGGAGAGCATGAACCGCTCTCCTTTGAGGCACTGGTACCACCGCCCGGAGGCGAGATCATCCCCGATACTGACGCCATGGTGAAGACATGTTCCAAGTTTGGAGCCCACGCGGGTGAATTCACTGCGCTAGAGTGCTGCAAACAGGTCGCCTGTCTCTTCGTCTCGCTCCGGCGCCATGTCATCACCGCGATAGAAGCAAGGATGCTTGATCCGGCTGAAATTGCGGTGGCGTTCGTAATGGACCCAGCCGCCATTGGGCATGCGCTGGCTGAGAATTGGGGCGCCGCAGATCGGGCAGGCCGAGTGACAAGACCTTTCGCGACTGCCAGTTTCATTGCGCTCAATTGGCATCCAGGAAGCCGCAACTTCGACGGTCTGTCCAGAAGGCAGGCGGCGTATATGTGCCCGGCGGCGAACCCATTTGATCGACATGGATGTCTCCCGATATCGTGAGAAGTCCATCACGTAGCGATTCGGTTAAGCGAACGTGGCTCGGCAAAGCTGTGGAAGGCTTAAGGCTGTCACAGAACTTTATTACTCCCGACATTAAACCGTACAGAAAAGCGCATATCGGTGCAGCAACTGCAGAGGGGCAATGCTGTGTCGAGCGACTTTGAACTGGTTTATTCCTTGGAAGTCAAGGTGTTAGACCTTGAGAAGAAGGTGGCTGACCTGGAAGAGTCGGTCGCCGGGTTGGCGGAGCAGCTGAACTCGGTCGAGAGCGATGCGGTCGCCAATGTTCCAGAGGAAGTTCTGGAAAGAGTTCGCGAGGGCGAAAATCCGGTGCGGGTGGTCCGGCAATTCCGTCTGATGACCCAGAAGGATCTGAGCGATCTGTGCGGTATTCGGCCAAACCACATTTCCGCGATCGAGCGGGGAATGTCGTACGGCCTCAAGACAGCGAAGCGGTTGGCGGATGCACTTGATGTTCCCGTTGATCTGCTGACTTGATTTTCAGTAGCGGGTCAGTTGGGCGTGGAACGGTTTGAATCTCTTGCGACGATTGCGCGGCGTGCTGCGACCCCGGCTCTGCGCGTGGTCGAGGCGTCGCTGGTCGTCGGGATCGGATTGTGCGCGGCCAGGCTGGTCTGGCTTGCTGTGGAGCCAGGTGGCGCTGTGTCGCCCAACATTCCAGTCCGCGCGTCAGTTCAGGGCCCAGCGGCAGCTGTTTCGACCGTGTCCGTTGATACGTCTCGCCTGATCCATGAAAACCCGTTCGGCTCTGGCACGACGATAATCGCGGACATGCCGGACGCGCCTGAGACCAGTCTCAACCTTCGGCTCCGTGGTGTGCGGGCCTCTTCGGAAGAGGCTGGCGGCATCGCCTGGATCACCACTCCGAACAATGAGACCGCCGCCTACAAGCCTGGAGAGGTCATTCTGGACGGAGTTACGTTGCACCGGATCTATGCAGATCGGGTGACGCTCAGAAAAGCCGGTCAGACCGAGGCGCTGCTCATGGAAGGCGGCGCAGGATTGTTGTCCGTGCTGACCGAGCCCGGTGATGAAGCTGCGAGTGGCAGTCTCTCATCAAACACAACGACCGCCAAATTCGTGAGGGCGGACCTGGTCGCGAGTATCACGATAGACCCGGTGCATCGCGGATCGGACTTTGTCGGTTACCGCATCGGTACGCGCGGCGACGAAGCGCCTCTCATTCAGGCCGGACTTCGCGCCGGGGATGTCGTCGTCGGAGTTGACGGCACCGCAATCACCGATGTTCCGCCTGCTGAACTCGCTCGAAAAATTTCCAACCCAGCCCCCGTTCGACTCAAGATCGATCGGGACGGTCAAACGATCGACCACACGCTCGCGCCTGAGGAGGCCAGACCCAGATGAATCTCAAAACCCTCTTGTCTGCGACAGCGTTCATCGCCGCGGCGCCATCCGCCTTTGCGCTCGCCAATCAAGCGCCCGCCGATACGGCGCGTCATGTTCTGAATTTTGAGGATGTCGAGCTGTCGGCACTGATCGCGGATGTATCCACCGTCACCGGGTACACATTTGTGGTGCATCCAGAGGCGCGCACAAAGCGCATCACGGTTTCCTCCACAACGCCTTTGACACGCCAGCAAGTGTTCGACGTGTTCCTGTCATCGCTGCGCGTGCATGGTTTCGCTGCGATCCCGGCGGGCAAGGCGACCTATCGGATCGTTCCGGAACAAAGCGCCGTCGGCGAAGCCGGCATGTCCGCATACGGTTCAAACGCATTCACCACGGAGATTTTCAATCTGAAGCATGTGAACGCGGTGGAAGCCGCGAAGATGCTGAAGCCAATCATCGATGAGCAAGGGCAGGTGATTGCCAACAGCCAGTCAAACACGCTTGTGGTTGTTGATTACGCTTCCAATGTGCCGCGCCTTCGTAACATGGTCGGCAATATTGATGTCGATCCCTCTGTGACGGCGACTGTTCAGCTTGCGAATACATCCGCCACCGAAGTGGCAAGCATACTTACCTCGCTGAACGCAAACTCTTCCGAAGACAGCTACAAGACCAATTTCAAGGCCATCGCGTCAGAGGCCGGCAACGCGCTCATCCTCCGCGGTGATCCCGCCTCGGTCGAGCGGGCGAAACTGGTGACGGCTGAACTGGACGGACGCGACCGTCTGAAAGACACGATCCGCGTCGTGCCTCTGAACAATGCCGACGCCAATGAAGTGGTGCCGATCCTTCAACAGGTAGCGTATGCGATCGACAAGCGACGCGGTTTGTCGGAACCGAATGAGGCAACAACAATTGCGCACCACGATTCAACGAATTCGCTCGTCATCAGCGCTGCGCCGGAAACGCTGCTCAGCCTCGAGCGCGTGATCTCTGACCTCGACCGTCGCCGGGCGCAGGTGCTTGTCGAGGCAATCATTGTCGAAATGTCTGACGACACCGCCCGTCAACTCGGCCTGCAATTCCTGCTGTCCGGCACGGGAAGCAATTCGACGCCCTTTGCGACCACCAATTTCTCTGCATCCGCGCCGAACCTTCTGACCCTTGCAGGCGCCATCAGTGACGACTCGCCTTTCTCCGGTGACGACGAGACGGTGAATGAGGCGCTGACGAACGCAGCTCTCAACTCACTGCTCGGCCTGACGGGGCTGACGGTTGGCGTTGGCGGGCAGGATGGCGATACGCTGTTCGGCGCAGTTCTGACGGCTGTCGAGGCGGACACGAATTCCCGTATCTTGTCGAAGCCGTTCAACATGACCCTCGACAACGGCACATCCTCACTCCTGGTCGGTCAGAACGTACCGATCACGACGGGGCAGGTTCTGGGTGATGACAACAGCAACCCGTTCACGACAGTTGAGCGCAAGGATGTGGGTGTGTCGCTGACCGTCACGCCGCGCATTTCAAACGACAACACAATTCGTATGCAGATCGAACAGGAAGTGTCGAATGTTGCTGGCGCGATCGCTGCAGGTGTGACGGATGTCGTCTTCAATACGCGTGCAATTTCCACCAGTGTGATTGCAGATGATGGTGAAATCATCGTGCTGGGCGGCCTGATCGAACAGACGGAGGCCTTCTCCAACGAGAAAGTTCCGGTGCTGGGAGACATTCCGGTTGCTGGCCGACTGTTCCGCACCGAAGGCAAGTCTCTCGGCCGGACAAACCTGATGGTGTTCATTCGTCCCACGGTCATCCGGGACCGTAATGATGCCGCCAATGCGACCAGCCGGTCCTACAATTACATTCGCGCCGAAGAATTGTGGGAAGGCGAAAGCGACGGCACGTCTTCCATCGACAATTTCATCACGGAAGTGCTGGGCAGCCCGCCACCAAAATGATGTCCTCTGAACTCGCCCCCACGCAATTCACATATGCCTTTGCGAAAGACAAAGGGCTCGTCGTTCTGCCTGCGCGCGACCGACTGACGGTGGCTGTTCGCCAGGGCGCAGACCCGCTTTCCTTGATCGAGGCACGCCGCGCGCTGGGGGATGTGTTCGCGGTCGAGTCCTATGACAAGGACAGGTACGACCAGATACTGGCGGAAGCGTTTGCCTCCGGCCCGATGGCGGATGATGATATTGACGCGGCCGTTGAGAGCCGGGGCGGACTGGAAAGCCTGATCGATGACATTCCGAAAGCGGCGGACCTTCTGGACGGACAGGATGATGCGCCGGTAATTCGTCTGATCAATGGATTGATCCACGAAGCCATCAAGCGGCGCGCCTCGGACATTCATATAGATCCGTTCGAACAGCATTTGTCGATCCGCTACAGGATTGATGGCGACCTTGTTGAGGTGTTGACGCCCCCGCGCAAACTGGCGGCGCCCATTGTCTCGCGGATCAAGGTGATGGCGCGTCTGGATATTGCAGAAAAGCGCCTGCCTCAGGATGGGCGGATCTCACTATCAGTCGGCGGAAGGTCAATCGACGTGCGCGTTGCAACCCTGCCGACGCGATATGGCGAGCGTGTTGTGCTGCGTCTGCTTGATACGAAGAATGCCCTGGTTGGCCTTCCGGAACTCGGCATGGATGAGGAAACGCTGACGCGCTTCTCCAATGCACTCGCGCAACCAAATGGGGTGATCCTTGTGACCGGGCCGGTAGGGTCGGGCAAGACGACCACGCTGTATGCCTCATTGTCCCGGCTCAACAATGGCCGCGACAACATAATGACGCTGGAAGACCCGGTTGAATACGGTTTGCCCGGCATCAGCCAGACCCAGATGGACCACAAGGTCGGACTGAACTTCGCTGCGACATTGCGGTCCATCCTGCGGCAAGATCCCAATGTCGTGATGGTGGGGGAAATTCGGGACTCCGAAACGGCTGAAGTCGCGTTCGAATTCGCATCCACGGGTCGTCTGGCGCTTTCAACTCTGCATACGAACAGCGCTGCCGGGGCGATCACGCGCCTGCGAGATATGGGCGTCGAGGCGTACCTGCTTGCGTCCACGCTGCGTGCGGTGATGGCGCAGCGTCTGGTGAGGCGCCTCTGCCCGAACTGCAAAGCGGAACGCCCCGCCACAGACGTAGAGCTCGAAGCCCTTGGGTTCGCGACGCCTGACGCGTTGATGGTTGGCGAACCGAACGGATGCTTTTCGTGTGGCAATACCGGCTTTGATGGTCGGATCGGCATCTATGAGTTGCTGACAGTGGATCAGCAAATCCGCGACCTCTTGGGAAGCGAAGCCAGCGAGCACCAGATTGACGAGGCTGCGTTCGCTGATCATGACCGCCTGATAGACAATGCCCGCCGCTATGTCGTGTCACAGGAAACCAGCCCGGCTGAAGTGTTGCGTGTGTGCCGCAAGGGAGGTGGATGATGCCTGCCTTTGAATATGTTGCGGTCGACGGGCATGGGCGTCGTCAGAAGGGCATCATCTCGGCTGACAGCCCGCGGTCTGCAAGGCGTGAATTGCGCCTGCGTGATCTCATGGCGCTGGATGTCAATCCGGTCAGTGAGACGTCCGCAAAGGTAAGCCGGATCACGGGCGGGGTAAGCGAGAAGCAACGTGTCCTGCTTGTGCGGCAATTGTCCGTGTTGCTTCAATCCGGGCTTCCCGTTGAGCAGGCTCTCGCTGCGGCGGCAGAAGATGCGTCCACGCCTCAGTCGCAACGCGTTTTGCATGCGATCAAGGCGGAGGTGACGGAAGGTGCGCGTCTGGCAGATGCCATGGCGATTGCGCCCAGGGCATTTCCCCCGCTTGTGCGCTCCGTCGTTTCGGCCGGTGAGATGTCCGGTCGTCTGGGAGACGTCACAGAGCGCCTCGCGACCTATCTGGAACGCAGTCACCAATTGCGTCAGAAAGTTCAGGCGGCGCTGATTTACCCGGCGGTGCTTGGGGTCATGGCTGTCGGCATGATCATCGCGATGATGCTGTTCGTCGTGCCGCGCCTTGTGGAGCAATTCGACCTGTTCGATGCGGATATGCCGCTGATCACACGCATTGTGATCAGTATGTCTGAAACCCTTCAGGCTCACGGCATCCTGATCGCACTCGTGCTGGCGACATGCGTGTTTGGCATTGTGCGCTCCCTGCGGCTGCCGCTCATTCGGCGGGCAATTGATCGCTACAGCCTCAATTTACCAGTCGTCGGTCCGTTGAACCGGACAGTCTGCGCCGGACGGTTCGCGCGGGTTTTTGCCACCCTGTCAGGATCCGGAGCGACCGTGCTGGAGGCGCTTGCCGGCGCGAAGGGCGCATCCGGCAACCTCGTCTTCAGCGAGGCTGCCGACCAGATTGCGGATCGTGTTCGTGAGGGCGGTTCATTTGCAGGTGCCCTGAAAGCCACCGGCGTTTTTCCGCCTATGATGGTTCACATGGTGTCCAGTGGCGAAGCTGGCCGGGACATTCCAGGGATGATGACGCGCGCGGCGGATTTCCTCGATACCGAGTTCGAGACTGGATCTGCGACTTTGTTGTCCTTGCTGGAGCCTCTGATCATCGTCGTTCTCGGTGGAATTGTCGGCCTGATCGTTCTGTCGGTCATGCTGCCGATTTTGCAACTCAACACACTCGCTATTGGATAGGAGGCTTTCATGAGCGTCACAGCGCCTGAAACAGAGAAAGATCGCCAACACAAATCGGCCGGTTTCTCACTCGTCGAACTGATGGTGGTGGTATTCATCATGGGGTTGCTGGCCACGTTGATCGTCGTCAATGTTGCGCCTGCTACGGACCAGTCCCGGGTCGGAAAGGCTCATTCGGATATCGCGGCGCTCGAAAGCGCGCTCGATATGTATAATCTGGATATGTACAATTACCCCTCCGCAGATCAGGGGCTGGCTGCATTGAGCGCCGCACCGGCGGGGCCGCAGGCTGCGCAGTATCGCCCCGGCGGATACATCAAGCGGCTGCGCACCGATCCGTGGGGGAATGCCTATCAATATGCCTATCCGGGTACGCGGTCCGGCGGCGCCTATGATGTGTTCTCAACCGGGCCGGACGGTCAGGCAGGCACAGAGGACGACATCGGAAACTGGGATACCGCAACCTGATGAGCGCTGCGTCGTCTTCCCAGTCTGGCATGTCCTTGGTCGAGGTGCTGGTGGCGCTGTTCATCCTGGCGCTCGCCAGCGCCGCCATTGTCATGACGCTTCCGCGCCAGCCTTCCCGGCTTGATCGTGAGGTGGCGCGACTGGAGCAGGCAGTTGAGCGCATATCGGACGAGGCGATTTCCACCGGCGAATTGCGAGCAATACGTGTCACGGCGCAGGGCTATCAGGCGCACATGTGGAGACAGAATGCCTGGGTGCCGGTGACAAAGTCGGACCACCAGCTTCCGTCGTCAATCCAGTTGTCAGCCCGCAAGGGTCTGAAGGACAGGAAAGACTGGCCGGAAATCGTTGCCGACTCTACGGGCATAGTGACCGGCAAGCCATTGATGCTGGTCGAGGGCGCAGCCGCGCGGACACTCACCGTTTCTGCGTCGGGCCAGATTATGGTGGAGCGCTGAGATGGCGGGCGTGCGTCAGGAGCAGGGGTTCACTCTGGTAGAAGTGCTGGTCGCTCTCGGCGTCTTCAGTATCGCAGCCATGTCATTGGCGCACCTCGGCAATGAAACCCTTGTTGGCGCGCGCCATGTGGATCAGCGTTTTCTGGCTTCGGTCGAGGCCGATAATCGGATGGCAGAAATCATGGCGCGTCCTGCAAGCGTCGCCCCTGGCGTTCAATCCGGCGAAGCCGTTCAGCGGGGGCGCCGATTGGCATGGACACGAACAGTTACCGCCACGGATCGCGCAAACCTGCTTGCCGTTCAGGTCATTGTGACGGAGTCTGACACGGGCCAGCAATTGGTGACCCGTCAATCACTTGTCCGGGTGGTGACGCCATGAGCAAGTCTGCCGGATTCAGTCTGATCGAGATGCTCGTTGCCTTGGCAGTGACCTCTCTGCTCATGGTCGCCGGGTCTACGCTTCTGGTGCAGACATTGCGCTCAGGCCAGATGGTGGAAACCCGTGCGGACATTGTGCGCGATCAGAGCGCGGCGCACAGTCTCCTCAGGGATGATCTCGCAAACGCCACCCTGCGCCGGACACGGCCCGCGAATGGGCTCGACACGCCCAAGGCATTCAGCGGTGGCTATTCCACTCTTGAGCCACTGATCACGTTCACGCGGGCGGGATGGCTCAATCCGGACGAATCCGACCCTCGCGGGGACTTGCAACGGGTCGCGTACATTCTTGATGACGGGAAACTTGTGCGCCGTGCCTGGTTAAGGCCCGACGCTGTGTATGCCACGCCCTATTCAGATCGCGTCCTCGCGGAAGACCTGCAGACGGTCGGTGTACGGTTCTTGTCGAAAGACAGCTGGCGACTGGACTGGTCAGGCCAGGCTGACGCCTTGCCGGAACTGGTCGAACTCACGCTCGTGTTCGCCGAGGGCGACGAACTGAGACAGCTTTTCCTGGTGGGAGGAGCCGGATGATGCAAACCCCGACCTCCAAAAAGGATAGCGGCGCCACTCTGCTCAGCGTGTTGCTGCTGATCGTGCTCATGTCGACCGCGGCATTGGCGGCGACCGATGCGTTGGCCAGGTCGGTGCACGTGTCGCGCGTATCCGCCGACAGGGCTGATAGTTTCTGGGCAGTGCGCAGCGCGCTCTCAGTGGGTGAAGAGGTCATCAATGAATTGTTGGCGCAAAGCGGTGGAAAACTGGATGTGGACTCGGCAATCTTTTCCCAACCCATAGCTTTCACATATCCGCGCGGAACAATTAGCGTGGACCTGTATGATGCCACCAACTGCCTGAACCTGAACTCTCTCGTTCTGTCAGACGCCGAAGACGCCGGAGGTGAGATCGCCCTCGACCAATTGCATCGTCTGTTCGAGGGCGCCGGACTGTTCAGCACCGAAGCGCGTGAAATGGTTGATACGCTTGCGGACTGGATGGATGCCGACACCAGCCCCAGGGCATTCGGGGGCGAGGACGCGATGTATCAGAACCGGGATGTGCCTCACAGGGCGCCAGGACAGAGGCTCGTGTCCAGCGAGGACCTGCGCGCCATAAACGGGTTTACGCCAGATACATTCACGGCGATCTCTCATCTTGTCTGTGTCCGGTCCGATACGACCAATCCACCATTGAACATAAACACGCTGACCGACGCCGATGCCCCCTTGCTGGCCGCGCGCTTCTCCGAGAATCTCAGCGTCAGCGAGGCGGAGCGCCTGATCCTGTCCCGGCCGAGCGGGGGGTGGCTGAATGTCGAAGAGTTCCTGCTTTCCGAAAGCGTTGTGAGCATCGCGCCCGAGCTGCGTAGGGACGACGACCTATCGACCGTGTCGAGCGTTATCGGGGCTGTGATCACTGTGTCTTCTGACTCGGGAGACGTGTTCATCGACGCAACATACGGGCGTGGCGACAATGGGCAGTTTGCGCTGCTGGGATCGCACAGGAGACTGCACTGATGCGGACGCGAATTTACACGGAAGTTCCGACTGATGGAGGTGACTGGCAGTTCGTTCGAGCCGGTTCGGCTGGGATTGAGGCATTGCCACCGCGCGCGCCACTGCCTGCTGGAGCGGAGCTGGTTGTGTTTGTGCCGGGCACGGACGTGTCTGCGCACAGGGTTCGCCTGACCGCGCGGCGACCGGCAGAGCTTGTCCGGCTTGCGACCTTTGCCATTGAGGATGAACTGGCTGTTCCAGTTGATACCATGCATGTCGCGATTGCTGCAGAGCAGGAAGAGACCGGTCATCGGCAGGTCTATGCAACATCCAGGAACCAGATGGAGGCCTGGCTGGGCGATTTGCAGGCCGCAGGGTTCGGATCCGCGAGATTGGTGCCGGACCTGTCAGTGTTGCCAGCATCGGAGGCGGTGGATTTCGGCACACATCAATTGATGGTGATAGACGGGCGTCCGGTCGCAATCGATACGCGTTGGCCAGCCGACGTGATGGCGGCGTTGACGCGGAACGCACATGCAATGCGTCCTGCCGATCAATCTGACCGGCTGGGCCAGCTGGCCGAATGGGCTGAACGCGTGCCGCGTCTGTCGGATTTGCGTCAGGGGGAATATGCGCGCCCCTCGGAACGTTCGCTGAGCGTGTCCCAGTTCCGACTGCCCGCTGCCTTGGCTGCGTCGCTCTTCCTGGCCTGGTCCGCGCAGTCATTCTGGTCAGTTCAGAAGATGCAACAATTGACTGCCGCGCTGAATGCCGAAACCGAACGGATCTATGCGGCAGTCTTTCCCGGTCAGTCCATTCCTTCAAACCCGGCCGCTTCGCTGCGGGCTCAAAGAGGTGGCGCCTCGGGCCCTCTGGCTCCGGATTTTGAGCAGACCAGCGCCGCCCTTTATGGCGCGGTTGCGGAAACGCCCGGCGCGTCGCTCGTCAGCCTGCGGTACGACCGCGGCACCAGCGAGCTCCGCGCGACGCTGACCTATCCGGCCTTCGGCTCGGATCTTGATCTGAAAAAGGCTGTGGAAGCGACCGGCATGCGCGTGAACCTCGGGGATACGCGCCTGGAGGACGGGCGCGTGGTCGGTGATCTGTCGATAGGAGGTCGGTCATGATGCAGTATTGGACCGAGCGCTCGGATCGCGAAAAAGCCTTGCTTGCACTTGCGGGCGCTCTGGTGATCGTCGCCCTTGCGCAGTTTGGAATTGTGCGCCCTCTGACGGCGGCGCGGGCGGAGGCCTCTTTGGCTCTGGAGGCCGCAAGCCGACAGCTGGATGTCGTGTCTGCTGAACTGGCGGCGCGCACCACGCAAGGCGGAGCGCCCGGCGCTGCGGTTTCGAGCAGCCAGAACGTCCGTGCGGACTTGTTACAGCTTGCGAACGCACGCGGTCTGTCGGTGTCGCGTTTGCAGACCACGGATGAAGGGCGCCTGATACTCCAGTTCGAGCAGGCCGCACCAACTCTTGTGTATGCCTGGCTCGCAGATGCCGATACGTCCTTCGGGATCGTTCCCGAACGCGTGACCCTGTTTGCAGAGACCGGCGGCTATGTCCGTGCCAGCTTTGAATTCAATGGAGGAGGGGTCTGATGCGCACCGGGATCGTACTCGCCATTGTATTCCTAACCACGCTCCTCGCCGGTCTGATCGCGTTTACGCCTCTGTCCTTTGTGATGCGCCAATCCGGCATCGCGGAGCGGGGAGTGGGCTGGCAGCAGGCGCGCGGTTCGATCTGGCAGGGGCAGGTGACAGGCTTGTCCTGGCGCGGCGAACCGATCGGCGCAGTGAATTTGGAATCAAACCCCCTTCGCCTCCTGAGTGGCGGCGCTTCCCATCATGTCACATGGGTCAGTCCGCAGGGGCGTGGAGACGCCGACATCAAGGCAAGTCGAAAGTCCATTGTTGCAGGCAACGCAAATCTGAATATGCCCGTGACAAGGCAGACAGGCATAGACCCGGCCTTCTCGCAGCTCGGGGCATCCATTCGCTTGTCTGGTGGCCAGCTCCGCTTTTCAGGTGAGCGCTGCGATGCAGCATCCGGGACCGTCACAAGCGACATCGCGCGACTCGCGGCGGCCAGCATGGGTCGCGACTGGCCTATTCTGAGCGGACCCCTGACCTGTGAGGATGGAGAACTGGAAGCCCTCATGTCTGGCGCGGCTGCAGATGGAACGCGTCTGGAGCTGAGACTGAACCGCGCAACTGGCTTGCGGGTTACGCTGGAAAATGCGGATGATGAAGTGAAAGCCAATCTGGCCCTCGCGGGATTTCAGAGTGAAAATGGCAAACTCATCTACGAACGGCCGTTGAACTAAAGGGAGCAGACCATGAAGCCGTTAATCGCGACGCTCACACTTGGCACGCTCGCTCTGGCAGGGTGCGCCAGCGGGACGGGCACGGCGCCTGTTGCCCCGGCTCCCGATGTGGCCATTGCCGGAAACCTGCCCGCACAGGATCTGTCGCCGGGCGAATGCGGCCTGTTCCTCTGGACCCAAGGCGACCCGCGCCGGTTCATCTATTTCTCGAAAGCTGGCGCCAGCACGGCCGAGACCATGCTGGCAGACACGCAGCAGACGCTCGCAATGGTTCGCCAGGGCGGCACCCTGTTCGGTCAGTTCATGACGGAAATGGACTATATTAGCCCTGAAAGTGAGTCGGTTTCCTTGCGCATCAGCCCGGGAGAAACCGTCGAAGGGGGACAAAAAATTTCATCTGGCCGCATTATCATCCTGAATTCTGGAGGTTGGGAAACCGTCATTCCCGTGTCCGGTCTCAGGGCATGTCAGCCAGATGCCGAGTAAATTCAGGCTGTTGCTCGGTTAAGCTTAAAACATCAGTCCAGAAATGATACGCAAATCTGTAGTTACTTGACGCAAAACCGTCACAAACCGTATTGTGACAGTTATGTTACAGCAACGTTACAGATATATGTCAATCTCGGCTCTGGCGCTTGCGGCGCTGGGACTGGCAGCAAATGCCGACCAGGGATGCGATCTGTCTGACGGGCTCGCCCTTCAGCCAGCGGCCTTCCAGTCAGAAACCGTAGCCTGTCTTGAATCGGCCAAGGGCGTAGAGGCCGACATCTACATGCAGAACGAACTCAGCCGCCTGACGGATGCAGTGCGCACGAGTCAGGGTACAGACGGACTGAAGACCCTTAAATCCCTGAATGAAGCGGCGCGCATTCACGCGTTCGATATGGCCACCCGCGATTACATTGCGCATAGCGACCCTGAGGGCCGAGGTCATCTTGATCGCGTCCGCCTGTTGGAGCGTACGCACCTGATCGGAGCCTTTGGCGCGAACATGGCGGTCATCTCGGACTTTGCGACCGCTTCTGAAGCCTTTGACGCCCTGAAGTCGGATCCGGTGAATGCGGACAACATGGCCCGGGCAGAGTTTGACCATATGGGCATCGCCGCAGTTCGGGCGAACGGGCGCATCTACGTCGTCCAGCTCTTCTCTGGCGTCGAAGGCCGCCGGGATACGCCGCTGCCGTCGCATATCAGCAGTCACAATTACCGCGCGGCCAAATATGCCGCGGCTCGCTTCTGATCAACGCCCCCGCAATTGAAACCAAAGAAGCCGGTCCTGATTGGGCCGGCTTTTTTTAGTGTCGTGGTCCGCCAATGCTTGTCTGCCTGAAACGCTGATGGAACGCTGTGACGCGGTTCACTCTGCCGGGATTTCGTCTATATGCTGGTCTCCATGAGGCTTGTCACACTCACGTCCTGGCTCGGCAGACTGGTCGCCCTGTTGATCAGCGTAACCTTCGTCTTCGCGGCGATGGCTTGCGCGCAGAATTGCGGGCCGGGCGAAGACATTCTCTGCGCGGCAGAGATCTCACAGGAAGAAGACGTCTCAGAGCCCGCCAATCCTGAAGAAAGCGAGCTGGCGGCGCACAAATGTTTCGGGTGTCACGTCCATCTGATCCGTCAGGAGTCCCAGACTGCGCCGGAACCTGCACTGTGCGATTCAGATGTCCTGCCCATGACTGCGGACGCCTGTCCGTCGCCCCCCGTCGATCTTTTCCGTCCTCCGAGAGTCTGACGCCGTTTTGAGCCAGCGCTGAGCGCTGATCCAGACGACTATTTCTTTTCAAGGACAAAACTAATGACCAATGTAATTCGCCATGCGGCGAAGGCGCTTGCCATGGCTGGCGTCAGCATCCTGCCGATCGCGGCATATGCAGACCCGGCAGATTCCGGGAACCACACACTCGAAGATCATGATGATGAGGACAGAACGCTCGAAACAATCATCGTGGAGGCGACGCGGTCCGGGCGCGCGGTAAATGACCAGCCCATGCGGGTGGAAGTCATCGGGCGCGAGGAAATCGAAGAAAAGGCGGCGATGCGTCCGGGCAATATCGCCACGCTTGTCGCCGAGACCGGAGGTGTGCGTGTTCAGACCACATCGCCAGCCTTGGGGGCAGCGAACATTCGCCTGCAGGGTCTGTACGGCCGGTACACGCAATTGCTGAGTGATGGCCTGCCACTTTATGGCGGTCAGGCAACCTCCATCGGCCTGCTACAGATTCCGCCAACCGATCTGTCACAAGTCGAGATCATCAAGGGAGCTGCGTCGTCCATGTATGGCGGCTCGGCCCTCGGCGGTGTCATCAATCTGGTCTCGCGCAGGCCGGGCGAGACCGCAGGTGGTGAAGTGCTCGTCAATCTGACCACGCAGGATGGCCAGGACGTAACCGCCTATGCGGAGACCCCGCTCAGTGACACGCTAGGCGTTTCCTTGACGATGGGGGCGCACCGTCAGACGGAACAGGACTTTGACAGCGATGGCTGGATTGATCTGCCGTCCTATGAGCGATGGACGGCCCGTCCACGTCTGGCCTGGGATGGTGCAAATGGCGCGTCGCTCTACGCCACGCTGGGCTTGATGACAGAGCAACGCAATGGTGGAACCTTGCCAGGGCGGACCGTGCCGGACGGCACCGAGTTTCAGCAGGATCAGGACTCAACCCGTCTGGATGGTGGTTTCATTTCCGATACGCCGCTGACTGACACGCTCACGCTGAATGTCAGAGGCTCCGCCATGGTGCAGGATCACGAACACCGCTTCGGGGCGAGTGTGGAGGATGACCAGCATGAGAGCTACCTGCTCGAAGCCTCGATCGCTGGCCAGAATGATCGCACCGACTGGGTTGTCGGGGCGGCCTTCCAATCGGAGACCTACACGTCTGAAGTCTATACGGTGTTCGACTACACCTATGATGTGCCCGGCCTGTTCGCCCAGATCGATCATGATCTGAGTGAAACGCTTTCGGTTTCGCTCAGCGGAAGACTGGATGAGCACAGCGAGTTCGGAACTCAGTTCAGCCCGCGTATCTCCACACTGTACAAGCCCGGAAACTGGACCATTCGAGCGTCCTATGGTCAGGGCTTTTTCGCTCCGACGCCCTTTGTGGAAGAGATCGAGGCCGCTGGCCTGTCGCGGCTCGATCCGCTGGGACAGCTGCGTGAGGAGACTGCCGAAACCGCCTCACTTGATGTGGGATTTCGCGAGGGATCCATCGAGGCGAATGTCAGCCTGTTTGGCTCCAACATTGATGGCGTCACCGAACTGGAAGCGTTCGCCTCAAATCCCGGCGGTGCATTGGACCGCGTACGTCTGGTCAATGCGCCGGGTCAAACGCGCATTCGCGGGTCCGAGCTGTTGCTGCGCTACTATTGGAATGACCTGAAACTCACGGGCAGCTACCTCTACCTCGATGCGACGGAAACCAATGGAGCAGGCGGTCGTCAGGAACTGGAGCTGACACCACAGCATTCCGCTGGCTTCGTGGCGATGTGGGAACAGCATGGCCGCGGGCGGCTCGGCTTCGAGGCCTATTATACCGGCGAGCAGCGCCTCGGCGGCAATCCCTATCTCAGCGAGAGCAAGCCGTACTGGCATCTTGGCCTGTTGGGCGAGATTACCGTCGGCCCGGCAAGCTGGTTCCTGAATGCCGAAAACCTGCTGGACGTACGCCAGACGAAAGAACATCCCATGGTTCTTCCGACCCGCGCGCCTGACGGGCAATGGACCACCGATCTCTGGTCGCGCAGCGACGGGTTCATTCTGAATGGCGGCGTCAGGCTGAAATTCTGATCCAACGCTGAAGGGCGGAACCCGGGCCCCGATTGGGATTACGGCGTTTCGCCCTTTAAGAACGACCTGTGAACGGGTAGAAGGCCGCCATGAACGGATTTCTCGCAGTTGCAGCAGGCGGCGCCATTGGCGCATCGCTCCGGCATGGCGTCGGCCTTCTGGCCGTGCGCCACCTGCCGGCTGGCTGGCCGCATGGCACATTTGCCGTCAATCTGCTGGGCAGCCTGCTGATGGGCTTGCTGGTCGGATGGCTGGCGCTGAAAGCGGAAGGGCTGCACCAGACGACGCGGCTCTTCCTGGCAACCGGCGTGCTGGGCGGGTTCACCACGTTTTCGGCCTTCTCGCTGGAAGTGGCGGAATTCTTGCGCAAGGGCGAGACGGTGAAGGCAGGGGCCTATGCGGGCCTGTCCCTGTTGCTGGGCGTGACGGCGCTGTTCATTGGACTTTGGATTGCCCGGAAGGTGTTCGCATGAGCGGCCAGATTGTTACAGAAACGGTTTCCGACAAGGAATCCGGCACCCGGCTCGACCGCTGGATAAAGCGGCGCGTGCCGGTCACGCAGGGCCAGATCGAGAAAATGCTCCGCACGGGGCAGATCCGCGTCGACGGGTCTCGCGCCAAGGCGAACACGCGGCTGGAGACCGGCCAGCAGGTGCGCCTGCCGATCCTTGAGGCGGACGCAACGCGCCCGGCCCAGAAAAAGGCGGATCGCGTCTCCGAAGAAGATCGCCGGTTCATCCGTGACCTGATCCTCTATGAGGATGACGAGATGATCGCCATCAACAAGCCCGCCGGCATCGCCGTGCAGGGCGGGTCAGGGCAGGGTCGCCATATTGACGGCATGCTGGCCGCGCTGGGCGATGGTGAGCATCGCCCGGTCCTCGTCCACCGGCTGGACAAGGATACAAGCGGCGTGCTGCTGCTCGCCAAATACCCGAAGGCCGCCGCGCAACTGGCCGAGAAGTTCCGCAGCCGCGACATGGACAAGGTCTACTGGGCGGTTACCGTGACTGTGCCCAATCCGCCCTTTGGCCAGATCCGCTGCTGGATGGTGAAGGGCATTGAGGATGAGCGCGAGCCGGATGGCTATCGCATCGTGCACCCGAAGGCCCGCGGCCGCCGCGATGCCGACCGGGAGCGCATGTTCCGCTCGGCGCAGGGTGTCGAAGGCGCGCGTCATTCGATCACGGATTATGCGGTTATTTCCACGGCAGGACAGAAAGCGGCCTGGGTGGCGCTGAAGCCGGAAACCGGCCGCATGCACCAGCTGCGCTTCCACATGCTGGAAATGAACACGTCCATTCTGGGAGATTTCAAATACCAGTGTCGCCGGGAAGTGCCTCAGGGCCTCGCGCCCGGTCTGCATCTGCATGCCCGCGCCCTGGTTATCCCGAGGGAGAACGGCAAGCCGATCAAGATCGTCGCGCCGTTGCCGCCGCACATGAAGCAGACTTTCGAGGCGCTTGGCTTCCTCGAACAGGAAGCGGGCAAGGATCCGCTGGCGCCGTTTGTATGAGTGACAGTCTGAAGCTTGCTATCTGGGACGTGGACGGAACACTCGTCGACAGCCGCCAGTCGATCCATGAGATCATGGTGGAGGCCTTTCGTCTCTCCGCGCTGACTCCGCCGGACTATGAGGATACCCGAAAGATTGTCGGGCTCAGCCTGCATCACGCATGCGGCCAGCTCGCGCCAGAGGCCAATGCCGACGAAGTAGAAAAGCTGGTGCAGGACTATCGGGACTCCTGGGTGCGCGCCCGCGCCCGGCCGGATTTTACCCAGCCGCTCTATGATGGCGCGCTGGAGACACTGGAAATGCTGCGTGAGGAAGGCTGGCTGATCGCCATGGCCACCGGCAAGACGCACAAGGGCATCGCCAGCCTGTTCGAGGCGCATGATATCAAGCATTTCTTCGACACCATCTGGTGCGCCGATGACGGCCCCGGCAAACCGCACCCGCACATGGTGGAACAGGCGATGGGTGCGCTCGGCTGCGCGCCGCATGAAAGCCTGATGATCGGTGACGCGATCCACGACATATCCATGGGCCGCGCCGCCGGCGTCTACACGCACGGCGTCAGTTGGGGCTTCGGCGCCGCCCACGAACTGGAAGACGTCGGCGCCCACGAAATCCACCATGAGTTCGAGACCCTCCGCAAAAGCCTGCTGGCGTTTGAGCCTGAGGCGTCAACCCGATAGAGGGCGTTGATCTCTTTTGGGTTGTGTTTTAGCGTTCTCGCATGGAACGAGCGCAATCTCCTGAATTCGGGCCGAATGGTGCTGTGCTGAACAGTCCGTCCATGACGGATGAAAAGCGGAGGTCATTTGATCATGCGGCGCCCGCTGAGGACACATGGCGAAATGTCTGGCTGCCTTGGTCGATGGTGTTTGGCCTGTTCGCGACCCAGCCAGTATTGCAGCGAGATGGAGCATTATGGTTGGTCGCGGTTCCGCTATTGGTGCAAATCCTGGTCTTTGCTCTCAAACTGTATGGCGCTTCAGGGGCAACCCTGCGGAAATGGTCGCAACGCGGCTGGTTTGTCACTTTTTTTGTGTTTCTTAATGCGATCTGGTTTTTGCATTATGAGGTGCCCGTCTGGTTGCTCGTCGCGCCTAATGGATTGGTCCTTGCCTCGATTGTCCGAAACATTGGTTCGCGCAGCCGGGTGGAGTGTGGGGTATGGATCGGCATCATGCTCGCATGCTTTCTTGCCTTACCAAACATTGCTGGACATGTTTGAGTCATAGCGCGCCAAGCGGTGCAGAGCACTTCACCTCTTGGAAACCCGGCCTCTTGCGCGTACATGCGCGCGCATGACTGACGAGACCCCAAAGCCGAAACGCTTCTATGAGACTGCCAAGGCCGTGCAGATGCCGGGCGGCTGGACCGTGGAACTCGATGGCCGCTCCATCAAGACGCCCGCCCGCGCGGCGCTGAGCCTGCCGACCGAGAAGCTGGCCAAGGCCATCGCGGCAGAGTGGAACGCGCAGGGCGAACATATCGACCTTGCCGCCATGCATCTGACGCGCCTCGCCAATGTCGCGATCGACCGCGTGCCGGAGACCCGCTTTGAGATGGCCGATGAGCTGGCACGCTATTGCGAGACAGACCTTGTCTGCCACATCGCCGAGGATTCCGAGGAATTGGCCGAGCTGGAAGAGGCCCATTGGGCGCCGCTGCGCGCCTGGGCCGGGCAGGCGCTGGACGTGATCCTTGTGCCGGTCGAAGGCATCATCGCTTCGCCCCAGCCGGATGCCTCTCTGGAAGCGGCGCGGACCTATGCACTCGGCCTGGATGACTTTGCCCTGACAGGCCTGCTCTATGGTTGCGGCCTGTTCGGCTCGGCCGTGCTGGCGATGGCCGTGGTCGAGGGGGAACTGACCGCGACCGACGCCTTTGAGGTCGCCCGGATCGATGAGGCCTGGCAGGCCCAGCAATGGGGCGAAGACGACGAGGCCAAGGCCGTCACCGCGCTGCGCCGGATTGAGGCCAAGGCGCTGGAAACATGGCTCGTCGGCCTCGGCTGAGGCGACTGAACGAACATGAACCACACTGAAACCGGTGATGAACGCGGCGCTCAGGCCGGGTTCGAACGGTCTGTGGTTTCCTGCATTCATGATGAAGCAGATCATGAACACCCGAACGGCGGTCGTTGCCCTTGCCGCGTCCGCCTTCATCGCCGCACCAGCATTGGCTGACCCGATCGCAGGGAAGACGACGTTGCTGGACGCCCGCCTCGGCGCGAACACAGGTATGGTCATTCAGGCCCGGCATGGAAACCACAGCCGCGCTCATGGCCGCTATCGCACGAACCAATGGGGACAGACCCAGCGTGAGGAGCGGCAGTTGCGCCGCAATGCGGTTCGCGCCTGTCGCGCCAGTATCAGCCGAGCCGCGTGGCATGCCGGCTTCCGCGATGTGGATTTTGACGATGACCGGCGCGTGCGCCAGATCGGACCGAATGGGTTTCGCGTTCGCTTCTACGAAGTCGAGTTCGAGGACCGCCGGCGCGAGCGTGAGCGTGATGTGACCTGCGTCGTGCGGCGCGGTCATGTGGCGTCGCTGGAGGGCATTCCTGGGGCGCGCCACGCGCCGAGGTCACGCAATCGTGGATACCGCTACGGATATTGATCTTCCGCATCCCCTGGGTAGCGCGCATCAGACTGTGCCGCTGCCGTGCACGCCCCGGACACCTGTTCCGGGGCGTGCTTTATTCAGCGCCCGCCGCGAGCATGTCTCCCGGAATCTGCGTGTCGGCGGTGGTCAGCGCGACAACGCGATAGCCGTTCTGTTGCAGCGCATCCAGCACCGCGCGGGTGCGGGCGGCTGAGTTGCGCATCGGATCATGCAGCAGGATGATGCCGCGCCGGTCATGCTCTTCCAGCTTCTGCAGCACCAGTTCCGCGGCTTCGTCCGGGCTGTTCCGGCTCCAGTCCGCGCTGTCGGCCGTGATGCCCAGTTCGATCAGGCCTTCGGCGCTCACGGCCGCTGACAGTTCGGGTGTGGACTGGATGAATGGGAAACGGAACAGCGAGGTTTCGTGCCCGACGGCGGCCTCGACGGCGTCATGGCCTTCGCCGACATTGGCCATGGCCACATCCAGCTCCAGCTGGCTCAAATTCGCATGGTCCATGCTGTGACTTCCGATCGAGTGGCCAGCCTCGGACACAGCCTTCGCATATGCCGGAAATGCCGCGGCCTGGCGGCCCAGCAGGAAAAACGTCGCCCGTGTGCAGGATTTGTCCAGTTCTGCCATGACGTCCGGCGTGCGCCCCACATGCGGCCCGTCATCGAAGGTGAGGACCACTTCATTCACCTGCAACAAATCCATCAGGGGCGGCGAATCCTGGGTCAGCGTGATCGTGCGGGAGACGCCGAGCGTGTTGGGGCCACACTCCATTGGCGTGTGCGCGTTGCAGGCCGACAGGCTGGCGGCGGCAACGGCCAGGACAGCAGCGACGATACGGGCCTGAGCAGGGAAGGTCTGGGGCTTCATATGATGGGAAATTCTTTCCAAATCAGACCGGTTCGATGCGACCGGAGGGGGAATTCATGCGCCAGATACCCCGTAACGCTGGGGAAGCTGACGCGACGCGCGGCAAGATACCACCGGATTTGCCCTTGCCAATGAAAGTGGTGCGACTATCAAACAAACCAACGAAATTTGTGACAGTCTTTTGGCAAGGAGTCCGCGCGTATGCAGGATGTAATCGAAGCGCTAGAGCAGAAACGCGAACAGGCCCGCATGGGTGGCGGCGCCGCCCGGATCGAGCGGCAGCATGCCAAGGGCAAGCTGAGCGCCCGCGAGCGGATCGAGGTTCTGCTGGACGAAGGCAGCTTCGAGGAATGGGACATGTTCGTTGAGCATCAATGCTCCGATTTTGGCATGGACGAACAGAAGATCCCGGGTGACGGCGTTGTCACCGGACAAGGCACCATCAATGGTCGCCTGGTTTACGTGTTCTCCAAGGATTTTACCGTGTTCGGCGGCTCGCTGTCGAAAACCCACGCTGCCAAGATCGTGAAGGTCCAGAAGGCCGCTGCGATGAATGGCGCGCCTGTGGTCGGCATCTTTGATGCGGGCGGCGCGCGTATTCAGGAAGGCGTCGATTCGCTGGCCGGTTATGCCGACATCTTCATGGAAAATGTCCTCTCCTCCGGTGTCATCCCTCAGATTTCCGTCATCATGGGCCCATGCGCAGGTGGCGATGTGTATTCGCCGGCGCTGACAGACTTCATCTTCATGGTGAAGGACACCTCCTACATGTACGTCACCGGGCCGGACGTGGTGAAAACCGTGACCAATGAAGAGGTCACCCACGAATCCCTCGGCGGGGCTTCCGTCCATGCGGCGAAGTCCGGCGTGGTCGATGGCGCGTTCGAGAACGACATCGAGGCGCTGGTCCAGATGCGCCGCCTGATCGACTTCCTGCCGGGCTCGAACCGCGAAGATCCGCCGGTTCGCACGGTTTATGATTCCGCAGACCGGATCGAGGACAGCCTCGACTCGCTGATCCCGCCAAACCCGAATTCGCCTTACGACATGCGCGAACTGATCGAGAAAGTGGCCGATGAGGGCGACTTCTTCGAGATCAGCCCGAAATTCGGCGCCAACATCCTGTGCGGCTTTGGCCGCATCGAAGGCTCCACCGTGGGCTTCGTCGCCAACCAGCCAATGACGCTGGCCGGCGTTCTGGACATTGATGCCTCCCGCAAGGCGTCGCGCTTTGTCCGCTTCTGCGACTGTTTCAACATTCCGGTCGTCACCTTCGTGGACGTGCCGGGCTTCATGCCGGGCACGAAGCAGGAATATGGCGGCCTGATCAAGCATGGCGCGAAACTGCTGTTTGCCTATGCCGAAGCGACTGTGCCGAAAGTCACCGTCATCACCCGCAAGGCCTATGGCGGCGCGTATGACGTGATGAGCTCCAAGCATCTGCGCGGCGATGTGAACTATGCCTGGCCAACCGCAGAGATCGCCGTGATGGGCGCGAAGGGCGCCGTCGAGATCATCTTCCGCAAGGACATCGGCGACGAAGACAAGATTGCCGAGCACACAAAGATGTATGAGGACAATTTCGCAAACCCATACGTCGCCGCGCGCAAGGGCTATATCGACGACATCATCATGCCGCACTCCACCCGCCGCCGCGTCGCCAAGGCACTGCGCAGCCTACGGACAAAACAGCTCGAAAACCCCTGGAAAAAGCACGACAACATTCCGCTTTAGGGTAAGCATTGCGTCGGGCGGGCTAAGTGAAACTAAGCCCACCCAGACATTTCCCATTCCTGTCATCCCGGAATTTGCGCAGCAAATATCCGGGACCCAGCTTTTTACCGCGCGCTCACCGCTTGACCTCACCCTAACTTGAGCAAATACAAGACAGGCCTCTCGCGAACTTCGTGCATGAAAGGCCCGTCCATGATCCTCAATCAAATCACCATTCCCTGCCTCGATTACTCTGCCAGCGTCGCTTTCTATGAGGCGCTGAGCATGGTGAAGATCGTGGAGGCTCCGCCGCGCTATGCCCGGTTCGAGAGCGCCGATGGCAGCGGCGCGACGCTGTCGCTCCATGCCGTCACCGCGCCAGTCGGGTCCGGCACCGTGATCTATTTCGATCATTCGTCTGCCGACGCGCTCGACGCGCATGTCGCGGAACTGAAAGCGCGGGGGCTCGTCTTTGAAACGGAGCCCACTGACGAATCCTGGGGCTGGCGTGAGGCGCGGCTGCGCGACCCGGCCGGCAATGAAGTCTGCCTGATGTTCGCGGGGACGGTCCGCCGTTTCCCTGACTGGCGCGTCGATGGCCGTTCGGACTAAGCCCGTGTAGATGTGGCAACATTAGACGACACTGGGCGACACCAGACGACAAAGTGCGATCTGAGCGTGAGGGGAACCTGTCGCGGCCAAGCCAGGAATCGGCGCGTGGCGCTTATCCCCGTGAAAACCCGCCCCATCCTGAGGTCATCATTGCGCGGGACATAAACTTATCCAACACCTCCGTCTCCTGACGTATACTGGCAGGCGATGGAATGTTCGCTTTTCTCTCCTGTCCGGAACCTGCCCTGGTATCTGCTGCCCATCTGGCCACTGATCTTCTGGCGCATCCAGCGCGTGAAGGCCTGGTTCCAGCGTGCGGGCGGGCCGGGCTCGGGCATGCTGTGGGGACTCGATGCGTGGTGGGGCAGGGTGGTGATCCATGCCCTGTCGGATGACCTGACCGGTCGGCGGCGTACGCCCTTGCCGGATGGCGAGCCATCCTCAGCCTTGCGCGCCGCGCTGAATGGCGAAGATTTTCACCTGCGCCATATGCCTGCAATCGAGCTGGCCGCTGCCCTGCGCGCGACGCCGCCCGAACCTGTTGGGGCTCTGTGCCGGTGGATTGCGCGTATCGTCGGCGCGCACCTGCCGCTGCCGGACACCTGACGCGTGCAGAAGCTTCCGACAATCTGATTTCCTGCTCCAAGCGCCTTCACGGGCGTCGCATCTGTAGCCGGCAACCCGGCTTTGGTCAGGGCAGAGGTGTATTTGCCGAAACTGCCGCTATAGTGACGGCAGAACTATCGGAATCACACCTATGAAAGCCGCCCCGCACCCGAACCAAGCGCTCCGGCTGGAGACTCTACGAAAATACGAGATACTGGATACCGACCGGGAAGCCGAGTTTGATGAAGTGGTCGAACTCGCCTCCCGCATCTGCAATGTGCCGATCTCTGTCGTGAACCTGATCGACAAGGAGAGACAATGGTTCAAGGCCGAAGTTGGAATCGGCGCCCGTGAAACGCCGCTGGCAACCTCGATCTGTTCCCACGTCATCCTGAGCGAGGATTTCGTCGAGATTCCTGACACCCATCTGGACCCGCGAACGTCTGACAATGAACTCTGCACGCCCGCCGACGGGTTGAGATTCTATGCCGGCGCGCTGCTGAAAGCGCCGAATGGCCTGCCTATCGGAACGCTTTGCGTACTCGACAACAAGCCGAATGCCCTGGACGATTTCCAGAAGAATGCGCTGCGCACGCTGGCCCGTCAGGTCATGCGGGAACTCGATCTGCGCCTGGCCCTGAAGAACCAGAAGATCCTGCGCAACGAGATGGACCACAGGGTCAAGAATTCGCTCCAGTCGGTCGCCTCCCTTGTGCGCGTCTACAAGAGCCGCGCCGGGCCGGGCGTCGACATGACCGATGCCTTCGACGCGATCGGACGGCGAATTGAAGCGACAGCCGCGCTCCACGAATTGATGCATGAGTCGCCGCTGGAGAACGCAGTCAAGCTGGATGCCTTTCTCGGGCACATCGCCCAGCTTCTTGAGGATTCGGCTCCGGCGGGGGTGCGTATCCATTGCGAGGCGGGCCCAACCACCATTCCCACGTCAACGGCCAGTGCGATTGCCGTGATCGTCAGTGAGTTCGTGGCAAACTCCATCAAGCACGCCTTCAGTGACGGCCAAGAGGGGGAAATCTGGATCCGGGGTCTGGAGCTTGATGGCGGGGGGCTGCAGATCCTGTGTCAGGACAATGGTGGTGCCTCTGAGCGGCCGGAACCCTCGCCCGGGTCGGTCTCCGGACTTGGCAAACGGATCATGGCGGCGTCAGCGGCTCAGATTGGCGCCGTGCTTGAAAATGGGCCCGCCGATTCCGGCTATCGCATGGTCGTAACCTTGCCGGTTTGAGCCGTCGTCCCGAACATTTAGCAGTTGCGTGAATACATAACTGCGTTTTGCATCCCAACTCTCGGGCGACGGGTGCGAAATGCCTGCGCTACCTGCAGCAACTACAGCAGAAACGCGCGGCTGAGCGCGACAGCTCTGCTGCCATGACCCCTAGGGGGCAGGCCAGCTTGCGCAGCATGCCTGCAAGAGCCTGTCAGATGGTTTCATCTGTAATATTTATTACAGGAGAGAGATGTCCGAATAAGGCCATTTCGTGACCGCCGCAACCACGCCCGACGTGAAACGTATTGTTGTTCTTAACCCTTGATTATGCATTTCTGGGGATCAGCTTAACGGGGCTTCAAGCCCACGGATTATGTCGGTCTTCTCAAGAAGACTACCTAAGGGGGACGCGAGCGGTATGCTCTCTGACTTGATATCTTCTGAACTGCCCTATTTGCGCCGCTATGCGCGCGGTTTGATGGGCGAGCAGACCAATGGCGATGAAGCCGTTGAAGACATGATCGAGTCGCTGATTTTCCGCATTTCGGTAGCGCCCGACCTGAAGTTCAACAAGGCAGACCTGTTTGCCGAACTCGACAAATCCATCAACAAGCGCGTCAGCAAGCACGCAACCGACACAGGCATCGGCAAGATCCTGAGTTCGATGACAACCGTTCAGCGACGCGCACTGCTCCTGACAGTCGTGGAAGGATTCTCGGTTCAGGAAGCCGGCAAGATCCTCAGCGTCGACAGTTCTGACGTCGAAGAGATGCTGAGGCAGGCAGAGACAACCATCGCGAACGAGGTCAGCACATCGGTGCTCATCATCGAGGATGAGTCCCTGATTTCATACCAGCTCACCCAGATCGTGACGGAGGCGGGTCATTCCGTCGTCGGGGTTGCCACGACTCACGCGGAATCTGTTGAGCTGGCAGCCAATTCCGAGTTTGGTCTTATCCTGTCAGACATTCGTCTGGCCGATGGATCGATCGGCATTGATGCCGTGAAGGACATTCTGGGCGCGATGAAGACTCCTGTTCCGGTCATCTTCATCACCGCCTATCCGGAAATGCTGTTGCAGGGGCAGGATGAGGAACCGTCGTATCTCATCCCGAAACCATTCGAACCACTCCACGTCCGGACCGTGGTCGACCAAGCGATCCTCTCTGCCTATCTCGGGCAGGAAGAGGCCTGACCCACACATGGCGTGCGGATCAGGCCTAGTTTGATTGCTAGAACGCGACGCGGATGCCGACGCGAATATTGCGACCCGGTGCCGGCACCGAATCCTTCAGGACCGATGTGGAATAGCGAACTTCCTCATCCGTCAGATTACGACCTTCAACAAAGATCTCGGTGCCGTCCTGGCCAAAGCCAAGCTCTGACAGGTTCACTGCACCGCGCAGGCCGGTCATGACATAGCCGTCGGTGGGAAGAATTCCCGTGCCCGGATCATCCTGATCGGCAGCGGCTGTCACATTGAAGCCCGCGGACCACAGTCCCCAATCCGCATCGAGCGCGGCGTGGAACGTGACCGGAGGCAGGTATGGTATATTGCCACCATCATCCAGTTCGCCATCCACCAGGTCGAGGCTGGCAGACGTCACCCAGCTTGCGCCAAGCGCGCCTTCCGGGAACCGGGCTTCGGCTTCGATCTCTGCGCCGGTGAACTTCGCGCCCTGTTGCTGGAACAGGAACACTGGCAGCTCGTCCAGTTCATCGACTTCAAGGCCGCCTTCGACCACGACACCCGGGGTGAGGTAGATGAAGCCATCGAAGTCAGCGTGGAACACATTTCCGCTGATGCTGAACCGGTCATTTTCCCAGCGCAGTGAGGCTTCGATGTTCGTGCCTTTCTCCTTGTCGAGCGAGGCATCGCCGACCTCGTACTGGCTCGTTGCCAGATGAGCTCCGTTGGCGAACAGCTCACTCTCGTTCGGCGCTCTCTCCGTGTAGCTGAACTGCGCACCGGCCCACCAGCCTGAGGCCCAGTGCTTGTGGCCGCCGAATGATCCGCTGAAGAGATCAAAGCTGCGTTCGCCCTGCAGAGTGTTGTCCAATTCGGTATTGTCGTAGCGCAGTCCGCCTTCCAAGACCGAGTGGTCATCAAACTCCAATGTCTCGAACACGAAGGCACCGACCGTTTTAGTCGTGGTTGGTGTCAGGAATGCTTCCTCGCCTGCAGCGCCGAAATCCTTGTCCAGGAATTGCACGCCGGCGGCGCCGACCATGTCACCGAACGCGTGTCCGAGTTCCAGCCGACCCTCCGTGCCCTCGGTCGTGTAGATCGTCCCGGGCTCGCCCGGTGCTTCAAACTCGATGTGCTCATAATCTGCATAGGACAGGTTACCGGCAATGTGTGTCAGCGGACCTGCGTCCAGCTTTGCGCCACCGCGAATGTCATAGCGGGTCTGCTCAAGATCGATGAAGGGAAGCTCTTCTTCGTGCTCATGCTCGTGCTCCTCCTCGCCCTCGTGATCTTCTTCTTCCTCTTCGTGTTCTTCTTCCTCGTGATGATGCTCATGGCCGGGCAGTCCGTAGCTGGACGTCTGCTGGCGAATGGCAAGGCCGAGGAACGCGTCGTCACCAACCCACGAGAATCCGGCGGAATAGGTTTCGGACTGAAGGAAGGAGTTCTCCATCGTGTCACGAACTTCTTCACCCTCGTGCTCTTCGTGATCGTGATCTTCTTCCTCTTCGTGATCCTCGTCATCATGATCTTCATGCTCTGCTTCCTCCATCGCGCGAAGCAGGGAGGATTCTGCAAAGCCCGGGATGTCGTAGTCGCCGAAGTCGCGAGCTGTGGCGGACAGCGTGAGGACGAACGGGCCGGTCGTGAAGCGTGCCTTGCCGCCGAGTTCCGAGCCTTCATTGACGCTGTTGTGCGCAGCGAAGCCGTCGAATGATACCGGGTCGTCCGGCAGGCTTTCAACGATCAGGCCGTCGATCACATTGACCACGCCGCCGATGGCCTGACCGCCATAGGCAAGCGCTGCCGGTCCGCGAACGATCTCAATCTTCTCGGCGTCAATTCCGTCCGCCGCGACCTGGTGGTCCGGGGAGGCTGAAGAGGCGTCGATGGTGCCAATTCCGTTGGCCAGGACCAGGACGCGTTCAGCGCCGAGTCCACGCAGCACCGGTCGGCTGGCACCCTGACCGAAGAAAGTTGTTGAAACGCCGGCTTCGGTGGCGAGTGTGTCGCCAAGCGTGCCGGACAATTTCTGTACGAGCTCTGCCCGGTCAATCGCGGTTACGTTTCCGACCATTTCGTCGGAGCTGCGCTGAGGGCCTACGCCCGTCACGATGACCGTATCAAGAGTTTCTGGAGCATCCTGGGCGAAGGCAAGCGGACTTGCGCCCAACAGGAGCGACGTCGCGATCACGCGACGGGAGACGGAGAGTTTCATTATTGGAGGGTCCTTCAGACAATAGGGAATTCCGCCCGCAGGCGGATGCAGGGTCGCTATTGCTGAAAGGAAGGAGGACTTCGCGGAGGCGGTGCCCGGCCGGGCGGGCGGGTCCAGCGGGTGGCAGAGACGAATGGCTCTGATGCGGCCGGGGCGGGCGGCATGGCGAAAGGCTCGCTCGGTGCGTCAGGAAGAAGGATCTGATCCGTGGTGATCAGGTTCAGGTCGCACGTAACGCCGTAATGTTCGTGGGGCTCGTCACCATGCGCCGCGGCATGGCCAAGCGCCAGCGCCTGAACGAAGACGAACAGCGCTGCCAGGAAAGCCAACCGATGGGTCCGGTGATGGTGGGACGACATGGTTATTCTGTTACATTTTAGAAATGAATGCCGCAAGCGGGAAGCTGTACCAAAAACATTACGATCCGCACTTCCGCCGCCGGTTTTCACGCTTCAGTAACCAAGGCAGCCCATCTTCGCGAAAGTTAATGAAACGCGGTGTGTTGTTAAGAGGATGTAGCATGTCAAAGAAAGCTGTGCGCTGGGGCGCAGACGTTGGATGCCAGACGAAGGTGAAGCCGCTGGAGATTCGCAACGACCTTTCTGATCATGGCCTGAAGGGCAAGCGCGCCCAGGGATATCTGGGGCTGAATCGCCAGATGACGAAGGTGACGGCGAAGAAGGACGGTCGTGATGGATTGCCAATGTCTGAGGCAGCGACCCCGGATGAATGGAGCGAATGCGAACAGCAGATTGCTGAACGCGCTGAAGACGTGCGCCGCGGCCTCGGCACATGGCTGACAACGACTGCGGCTTCGGTGCGCAATTACATCGCGGATTACACGCCAATCGATATTTATCCCGACCAGCTGCGCGAAGCGATCAAGACCGAAGAAAACGAGTATCGCCATTACGAACTGGACGATGTGAATGAGGCCAAGGAAACGCACTCGGCAGCAATCATCGAGCTCCAGCAGTTCAAGCTGCGCCATGGCGACAAAATCGGCGACCGCACGCCAGACATCAAAAAGAATGTCGAACAGGCTGTCGCGATCCTGATTTTCATCATGATCCTTGAAGGCGGGTTCAACGCGCTTCTGTTCAAGGACGCCCAGGCAAACGGCCTGATGGGCGGCCTGATGATTGCGTTTGGCGTGTCGGCAGTGAACGTCGTGTTCGGCGTGATCGCGGGCTTCTTCGGCTTGCGCTATCTCAATCACCCGGCGCTGCCAGCAAAGATCATGGGCGGTGCCATTGCGATGATCTTCATTCTCGCCGGGATCTTCCTGAACTTCTTCGTTGCCCATTTCCGGGACGCCGTGGAACTTGGCCTGCTGGCTGCCACTGAAGCCGGAACGCTTGGCTCATTCTCAATGTTCTCGATTGCACCGGGCGAAGTCATCTCTTCCATGTTCCCGAACATCTTCGCGCTGGAGAGTTTCCTGGCTCTTGGCCTGTTGTTCATGGGGCTCGCCGTGTTCGGCCTGGCCATCTATGAAGGCTATGACCGCATCTCCGATCGGTATCCGGGATATGGCCGCGTCTGGCGGAAAGAGCGCCGCGCCTATGAACGTCGTCAGGAAGTTCGCAATGGCGTTCGCGACGATTTGTCGGACTATTTCTCCAACTGCCGTCTCTGGTTCGAGACCCAGCAGTCGCGCCACGTCGCAGCAAAGCGCGAGATCGAGAAGGCGATGAATTTGCTGGAAACGCGCCGCGACTATGCATCGGCCATCGCGGCCCGTGCCGCAGATCAGGAGCGCAGCCTGAAAGTGGCCTACCGCCAGGCTCACCGCCGCGCACGCAATGCCAACCGGGACCGTCTGGGCGATCAGGCACCTTGCCCGGAATACTTTAGCGAAATCGTCACACCGCAACTGCCCCCGTTCGACTATTCAAAGGAGCGCGAGCAGGCCAACAAGGCGATTGCAGCGATCGACAACAACATCAAGGCCCTGAACCAGACCCGGGAATGGCTTGAACAGCACATCCAGCAAGTCCAGAAGGGCTTGTCGTCCATCGAGAAGAAAGTCGCCGACGAAATCGGCAAGGTCCGCGATGCCAAGGGGGCAACTCATGTCCCTGTAGATCAGGCACGCCGCGCCTAGGAGGAGTAGACAGGGATGCCACGTCGCAGAAGTGACCGAGGCCCATGGTTCTGGCGCGGGATGATCGCGTTGATGCTTGGGGTTGTCTTTGCGCTGTTCGCCGTCGTGGCGTTCAACCAGCCGCCCTCGCTGATGGCGGACACCAGCTGCCGCGTGGATCGGAATGATCCGGCTCATACGATCATCCTGATCGACCAGTCGGATCCCTTCAATCCAAACGACTTGGATTGGGTCTATGAGTTCGTCGACGCCGAGGCCCGTGCCTTGCCGAAATATGGTCGCCTTACCGTGATGACGCCCAATGCGGCCAGCCGGTACGATCCCAAAGTGGTTCACTATGCCTGCTCTCCGGGCAGCGCATCGGAGGCCAACCCGATTTTCCAGAACCCGAAAATGGTTGAACAGACCTGGCAGGGAGAGTTCTACGCGCCTCTATTGGAGAGTGTGGAGGCGGCGCTGATGGACACGCGCCAGCCAAGCTCTCCACTGATCGAGGCGGTGTATTCAATCGCGGACCGTGCCGACTTCCAGCCCGGTGAACGTGGTCGCCGTGTGGTCCTGGTGTCGGATCTGATGCAGCATTCCGACGGCTTCAGCTTCTATCGCGCCGGGGCCGACTATGAGGCCTATCTCGATAGCGAGTTGGCGGAACTGAAACCCAGGCTGGATGACGCGGACGTGGTCGCGCGCATTGTTCCGCGCCAGATTTATGACCTGCCAGTTGCAGACGTCAAAGCATTCTGGCGGGCTTATTTCGATGAGGCAGGCGCTCAGTACGGCTCAGTCAATTAACGCGGGAAACTGGAATACTTGCTCCGAGTATGGTCCTGAATTTGCATTGGTGACATCATAGGCACTCAAGAATTGGACTTTGCCGATGGTCTCGCTCAAAAAAATCTCGTTCGCCACATTTGCTTCCGCGCTGGTTCTCTCAGGATGTGCAACATCGCCGGGTGGCGACAGTGACGGACAGGCAGCAGAAATCACACCGCGCCAACAAGAATACCTGAACGCGTTCAACGCGCCTCGTAATCCCGTTCGGGCGACCCAGACAGGCATTCGTCCGGGCTACACATTTGTCGGAATCGCCGAGACTGACCTGACCGAGCCTGTGAACTGGCGTATTACGGCGCCGAATGGTGCGGTCGCGGCCGAAGGCAAGACCATTCCGCTCGGATTTCACGAGGGCTCCGGCGCCAATATCCAGCTCGTTATCACCGATGAGTTGCGCACGCCGGCAACCCAGCTGGTTCTGGACGTCGAAGCCGTTGGCAAAAGTCACCCTTTTGACGTGTCCGAAGATGTTTTTCAGGCGTTGAAATACGACACGCTGCGATACTTCTATCACAACCGTGCTGGTGTCCCGATTGAAGCCGAATATGCTGGCGGCCAGCAATGGGCGCGCCCGGTCGGGCATGAACGTGAGTTGCTGACCTGTTTTTCCGGAGAGGACAAGTTCGGGGTTGAATGGTCCGGATGTGATTACAAGCTTGATGTCACCGGCGGCTGGTACGACGCGGGGGACTACAGCAAGTATGTCGTGAACAGTGGTGTTAGCGTCTGGGCGTTGCTCAATGCGTTCGAGCGCGGCACCAAGGGATTCGAAGATGGATCCACGAACATCCCGGAATCAGGGAATGGCCTGAACGACCTTCTGGACGAGGCCCGCGTGAACCTCGATTACATGCTGAGCATGCAGGCGAAGCCGGGAATGGAAGCGGCCCTGGTTCGTGGCGTGGCTGCCGGCAACTGGGAAGCAGCCCAGCCTGAGATGATGGACGTGTCCGGCATGGTCCACCACAAATCCGGCGACACGGTCTGGCCGGATTTCCCACTGATGCCGCATGAGGATGATGCGCCGCGAGCGCTGGCGCCGCCATCCACGGCTGCCACGCTGCACCTTGCCGCCATCGGCGCGCAATGCGCCCGCATCTTCCGGGACATTGACGAAGTTTACGCGAATAAGTGCCTGTCGGCTGCCAAGCGGGCGTACGACGCAGCCGAACGCCTGCCGGACGTTTACGCCTACGACAACATTCCGGGCAGCGGTCCGTATGGCTCCACGGATGTGCGTGGCGAGTTTTACTGGGCGGCTGCGGAATTGTACGCCACCACGGGTGACGCGCGGTACGCGGACGACCTGAAGCAATATCAGGGCGCCCTGAATGGTTGGCCTGTCGACATATATGACCAGCCCTCCTGGCTAAACACGACCGGCTACGGAATTCTCACACTGGCCCGGTTTGCGCCGGACGAGGGGATCCGCAGCGAAGCGCGAACCGCGCTGCTGCAGACTACCAATGGGTATGTCGAGCAAATCAAGTTCGAGGGGTATCAGATCCCGATGAGCCGGGGCGTATGGCCCTGGGGCTCTGTGGGACTGCTGGCCAATCGCGGCGTTATGCTCGGAACGGCGTACGATCTGACGGGCGACGTTCGCTATCGTGACGGCGCTCTGGATCTGCTGGACTATATTCTTGGCCGCAATCCACGTGATATCTCATATGTTTCGGGTCATGGCGCGAACGCCTTCAAGGCGCCGCATCATCGGTATTGGGCCGGCGCTCAGCATGAAAATTATCCGCTGCCGCCTCCCGGCGCTGTGGCGGGTGGTCCGAACAACACCAATCCTGCAGGGCCGGTTGCCCGCGTGATCTTCGATCAGTGCCACGCCCAGACCTGCTACGCAGATCATGTCGACGCGTACTCACTGAATGAAGTTGCCATTAACTGGCAGGCGGTGACGTTCTGGTTGGCGGCTTGGGCCGACGATATCGACCGGGCGGAATAGGGCCTAGTCTTCAAACGTGCCGATCACCGGCACGTGGTCGGATGGCTTTTCAAGCTCCCGGGCCTTGCGATAGATCTCGACCGATTGGAGCCTGTCGCAGGCTTGTGGAGAGCAGAGCAGGTGGTCGATCCGGATTCCGTGATCCTTCTTGAACGCGCCGCCCTGATAGTCCCAGAACGTGTATTGATGCGCCCGGTTGTCGGTTAGTTCGAACGCGTCTGCGAGCCCGAGATATTTGAGCTTCCGGAATTCACCGCGTGTCTGGGGCAGGGCGAGGGCATCATCCTGCCAGACGGTTTCGTCCCAGCAATCTTCTGGCGTGGGAATGCAATTATAGTCGCCGCACAGGACAAAGGCCTCGTCCTGTTTCAGCAGGGTGCGCGCATGCTGTTCCAGCGCGTCCATCCATTCCATCTTGTAGTCGTATTTCTGGCCAGGCGCCGGATTACCGTTTGGCAGGTAAAGTCCACCAACCCGGATCGGGCGGTCGGCCAGGATCAGCGCCTCGATATAGCGCGCCTGTTCGTCCTCGATGGTCGGCAGACCCTTGGTGACGTCCTCGATCTCATGCTTCGACAGCAGGGCGACGCCATTATAGCTCTTCTGGCCGAGCACTTCGCAGTTCCAGCCCCGCTCCTCTATTTCCATATACGGAAACGCATTCGTCTCGCATTTGATTTCCTGAAGGCAGACGACATCGCAATTGATGGCGTCCAGCACTTCCAACACTGTGGGAAGGCGGGCCTTGATCGAGTTGACATTCCATGTGGCGATACGCATGGCTGTTCTTTAGCAGCTCCGGGCCATTGTTCCAGCGTGGGCTGCTGTATATATGTCGGGAAATCTTCGAGGAGAGACGTATGTCGCCAAGCTGGATTCAATTGCTGATCGTTGTGGTCGTCGCGCTTCTCCTGTTCGGTGGTCGGGGCCGGATTTCGTCCATCATGGGCGATATGGCCAAGGGCATCGGTGCTTTTCGCAAGGGCCTGAAGGACGAAGAAGAGGCCAAATCCGTCGAAAAGGACGAGATGGTCAACGTCACCCCGAAAAAGGACGAGACGAAGGCCTCGTCATAAGCTGCCGACTGGAGGGCGCTTAATATGCTGCCCGGCATCGGGTTTTCCGAGCTTTTGCTGTTGGGCCTTGCGGCGCTGATCATTGTCGGCCCGAAGGACCTGCCGATGATGATGCGCCGAATCGGCCAGTTCGTCGGCAAGGGCCGCGCCATGGCGCGGGAATTCCAGGCTGCCTTCGAAGACATTGCCCGGCAGAGCGAACTGGACGAACTCCGCAAGGAGATCGAAGACCTCAAGCGCGAGAACACGATGAAAGAGGCACAAGACGACCTCGCCGCGTTCGAGGCTGATGTGAATTCTGCTGTCATGGAAAAGACCTCCGCGCCGAAGCCCGCGCCTGAGCCCGAGGCGAAGACCGAGGCCCCTGATCCCGCGCCGAAAACCGGAGGGGATGCGACGTGAACACGGTCCCGCCGAAAGACGAACAGCCCGAAATCCTTGATGATGAAGTCGAGGCGAGCCGTGCGCCCCTTCTGGAGCATCTGACAGAGCTGCGCTCACGTCTGATCAAGTCTCTCGTGGCGCTGATGGTTGGCACGATTGCCTGCTTCTTCTTTGCGCAGGAGATCTTCGAGCTGTTGCTGGCGCCCTTCGCGCTGATGGCGGAATCGATCCGCGGCTCGAAGCTGGAATTTGTCTACACCGCGCCGATGGAGTTCTTTTTCGCCAAGCTGAAGCTGGCCCTGTTCGGCGGCATCTTTCTGGCGTTTCCATTCATGGCCTGGCAGCTCTACAAATTCGTCGCGCCGGGGCTCTACAAGAATGAGCGCGGGGCGTTCTGGCCCTATCTGGTGTTTGCGCCCGTCCTGTTCGTGGCGGGAGCCACTTTCGTTTATTTCCTGATGCTGCCCATGCTGGCGCGCTTCACGGTCGGGATGGAGATCCCGGACAGTGACATCGCCAACATCACCATGTTGCCGAAAGTCGCGGACTATCTATCGCTTGTGATGGCGCTGATGCTGGCCTTCGGCATTTCGTTCCAGTTGCCGGTCGTGCTGACCCTTCTGGGCAAGATCGGTATCGTGTCGTCTGACGCCCTCTCCAAGGGGCGGAAATATGCGATTGTCGCCATCCTTGCATTTTCGGCCTTCTTCACCCCGCCGGATATGATCTCGCAGATCCTGCTGACCATTCCGGTCTATTGCCTGTATGAAATTTCGATCTGGTGCGTGAAAATGATCGAGAAGAAGCAGGCCGAGGCAGACGCTGACGCCGCCTGATCTGGCGGGTCGCTAAGCATATCCCACGGTTGCAGGCTGGCGCGGTGCGGATTACAGCATTGCCCGACTGACCAGACAGGACGACAGCCATGTTCGATATCCGCGCCATCCGAGACAATCCCGACGCGTTCCGCGCCGCCTGGAACCGGAAGAAGCCGGGCCTTGGGGACTCCGTGGACGAGATCCTGGCGCACGATGGCGCTGTGCGCACGGCAGTGACCGACAAGCAGGAAGCCGAAAAGGCTCGTAACGAAACCTCCAAGCTGATCGGCAAGGCAAAGGCCTCGGGTGATGAGGCGGAGTTTGAACGCCTGCGTAAGGTCGTGGCCGACGCCAAGGACACGATTGAAGCGGCGGGTGAACAGGAAGAAGCCGCCCGCAAATTGCTGGACGATCTGCTCTATGGCTTGCCGAACATCCCGCTGGACGAAGTGCCGGAAGGCCAGGACGAAGACGGCAATGTGGAACAAGCCCGCTGGGGCGAGCCGAAATCCTTTGCCTTCGATGTGAAAGACCATGCCGATCTCGGCGAAGCGCTCGGCATGATGGATTTCGAGACCGCCGCCAAGATGAGCGGCGCGCGCTTTGTTTTGCTGAAGGGCAAGCTGGCCAGGCTCGAACGCGCACTCGCCGCCTTCATGCTGGACGTGCAAACCGAAGAGCATGGGTACACGGAATGCTCACCGCCGGTTCTGGTGAAAGACCAAGCGCTGCTTGGAACGGGGCAATTGCCCAAATTTGCGGAAGATTTGTTCAAGACGACAGTTGAGCATTACCTCATCCCCACGGCCGAAGTTCCGCTGACGAACATTGTCCGTGATGGCATCCTCGAGCCCGGCGAACTGCCGAAACGGTTCACCGCGCACACGCCATGTTTCCGCTCTGAGGCCGGCAGTGCAGGGCGCGACACGAAGGGCATGATCCGACTGCACCAGTTCAACAAGGTTGAACTCGTCTCTATCGTCGCGAACCAGGATGAGGGGCTGAAGGAACTGGAGCGCATGACCGAATGCGCCGAGGCAATCCTGAAAAAGCTCGACCTGCCATTCCGCCGGATGCTGCTCTGCGCGGGCGATATGGGGGCCGGGGCGCGCAAGACCTATGACCTCGAAGTCTGGTTGCCGAGCCAGGACACCTATCGCGAGATCAGTTCGTGTTCGTACTGTGGTGACTACCAGGCCCGCCGCATGAATGCGCGCTATCGACCGGAAGCGGGCGCAAAGCCCGAATTCGTCCACACGCTCAACGGCTCCGGCCTCGCGGTCGGCCGCACGCTCGTGGCCATCCTCGAAAACTATCAGAACGAAGACGGCTCCATCACCGTCCCGAACGCCCTGCGCAACTACATGGGTGGCCTTGAGGTGATCTCGGCATGAGAATTCTCCTGACGAATGATGATGGCATCAACGCGCCGGGGCTGGCCGTGCTGGAAGACATTGCGCGGGAGATTTCAGATGATGTCTGGATTGCCGCGCCGGAGGAGGAGCAGTCCGGCAAGGGCCGCGCGATCTCGCTGACGCATCCTGTGCGCACGCGCGAGGTGGGCGAGAAGGCCTGGGCCGTGGCAGGCACGCCGTCTGACTGCGTGCTGCTGGCGACGCAGAATTTGATGCCGGAGAAGCCAGACCTCGTACTGTCCGGTGTCAATCGCGGCCAGAACATTGCGGAAGATACCAGCTTTTCCGGCACCATCGCAGCCGCTCTGTTCGGGATGCAGCTTGGCATCCCTTCCATCGCGCTCAGCCAGTCTCAGAGCTTCCGTGAGCGCGGCTCCCTGCCTTGGGATACGGCCCGCGCCTGGGGCAGCCGGGCAATCAGGCCGCTGATCGACATGCGTTGGCCGGATGATGTCGTGATGAATGTGAATTTCCCGGATGTGGAGCCAGACGATGTGAAGGGCATCCAGATCACCCGTCAGGGCTTTCGCGATGAATCCATCATCCACACGGATCGCCGCGAGGATTTGCGCGGCAATGACTATTACTGGATCGGCTACAAGGGAAAGCTGTCCAAGCCGGATGAGGGCACCGATTTGCGGGCGATCTATGATGGCTATGTCTCGATCTCGCCGCTTCATGTGGACTTGACGCACGACGCGTTCCTCCAGACGCTGCGGGAGTCATGGAAGAACTAACCGTCGACCCGTTCCGCGCCGCGCGCCTTGTTCTGCGTCTCCGCCAGGAAGGGGTGACGGATGACGCGGTCCTCAGCGCGATGGAAACGATTGACCGGGGCGCCTTCGTCGATGATCCGGAGCTGAAACAGCTCGCCTTCGCCGACTGCGCGCTACCCATTCCGTGCGGCCAGACCATTCCGAGACCCGCCGCAATCGGCCAGTTGCTACAGGCCCTGGCGCTTGGGCGACAGAAAGAAGCGCGTGTCCTGCTGATCGGCGTCGGCTCTGGCTATATCGCCGCACTGGCGGGCTATCTTGCGGCGGATGTGTTCGGCATCGAGCGCTACAATCGCCTGACAGATCATGCGCGCCAGCGGATTGTGACGCTTGGCCTCGACAACCTGGCAGTGCGTCATGGCGACGGACTGGAGGGCTGGGCCGAGCGCGGGCCATATGATCGCATCCTGTTCACGTCCGTGATCCGGCACGTGCCGCAGACCCTGTTCGACCAGTTGCGTCCGGGGGGATTCATGGTCGCGCCGATGGTGAAGGACGACCATCAGCAGATCGCCCGAATAGCGCCTGATGGCACGACCGAGTGGTCTGGCCTCGCCCATGACCTGCCCATGCTTGTGGAAGGGCGTTCCCGCGCCCTTTGATGTCGGTTGTTTCATCTGCAGGGCTTGTTTGCCAATGCAACTGCCCACAGCTATAGGAGCAACACATTTTCAGGGGTCTACGGGAGAACACCACATGCTGACCAGACTTGCCACGCTGACTGCAGTTGCCGCTGCTGCAACCCTGCCAGCTTTCGCTCAGGCCGCTCCAAGCGCCGCAGGCCCCAGCATCATGAGCCAGGTTCTGCTGTTCCTGCCGCTGATCCTGATCTTCTATTTCCTGCTCATCCGCCCGCAACAACAGCGCGCGAAGAAGCACAAGGCCCTGATCGAGGGCATCAAGAAGGGCGATACGATCGTCACGTCCGGCGGACTTGTCGGCAAGGTGACCAAGCCGGGTGACGATGAAATCACCGTTGAGCTGGCAGACGGCGTGCGCGTGCAGATCATCAAGCAGATGGTCATCGACGTGCGCGGCAAGAATCAGCCGGTAGCCGCCAACGACTAAGCGCTTGCAGGGCCGGCTATCGGCCCGCTGCATGACAAGGATTCCCGCATGCTTCAGTTTCCACCGTGGAAAGTCGCTCTCGTTCTCCTGACACTGGCATGGGGCGTCGTGATGGCCCTGCCAAACGTCGCCAATATGGATAACGCGCCGGGCTTCATGCCGAAAAAGGGCGTTAATCTCGGCCTCGACCTTCAGGGTGGTGTCTATCTGATGATGGAGATCAACCCGGATGAGGTGATTGCGAACCGGCTGGAAGTTTTTGCAGGCGACGTGCGAAGCGCGCTCAGTAATGTCGCGCCGTCCGAGCGTATCGGGCACCTGCCGGAAATCAGCGGTCGCCAGCTGGAAATCAAACTCACGCGCCCGGACGCTGAAGGCAATTTTCCGATGGATGAAGCAATGCGCCGCATCCGCAAGCTGAACAGCGCTGTCGAAGGGGCCATTGGCGGCGCCAAGACGTATGAAATCGAGGCGTTGGGGACCGACCGCATTCTGGTTACCGTGCCTGCAGCGTCTGAAGAGGCGCTGATGAAGGACGCGCTCGGCAAGACGATGACCATCGTCCGCCGCCGGGTCGATCCGGATGGCGTTTCCGAAATTGCGATCACACCGCAGGGCAATGACCGGATCATCCTCGAAGCGCCGGGCGAACCTGACCCGCAGCGCCTGAAAGACCTGCTCAGCCGCGACGGCAAGATGACCTTTAACCTGGTCGACAATAGCCCGTCAGCCATTGCATCGGCTCAGGCCGGCGTGCCCAAGGCGGGGTATCGGTTGCTGGAAGGTCCGACGACCGGGCCGCTGCTGGTGCGCAACATTCCCGAAGTTACCGGTGCAGACATTGCCAATGCGGCTCAGGGCTTTGACGAAGGTAACCGCCCACAGATCAATTTCCGCCTGAACAGCAATGGCGCGCGGAAATTCTACGACACGACCCGCAACAATTCCGGCAAACTGTTTGGCATCGTTCTGGACGATGTGATCATGTCTGCCCCGCGCATCAATGAGCCGATCCCAGGCGGCAATGTTCGGATTACGGGCGACTTCACTCAGGAAGAGGCGCAGGATCTGGCAGCCATCATCGAAGCGGGTGAAATGCCTGCCAAGGTGCAATTCCTGGATCAGCGAACCGTCAGCGCCACGCTGGGCCATGACTCGATTCGCGCAGGTACACGCGCTTCCATGATCGGTCTCGCGCTCGTCGCAATCTTCATGATCATTGCCTATGGATTGATGGGCGGGTTCGCCGTCGGGTCTCTGGCGGCAAACATCGTGCTGATCCTCGGGGCGCTCTCGGGGCTCGGCGCTACGCTGACCCTGCCGGGTATCGCGGGTATCATCCTGACCATCGGCATGGCGGTGGACGCCAATGTGCTGGTGTTCGAGCGTATCCGCGAAGAACAACAGAACGGGCGGTCTCCCATGACGGCGGTTCAGGCCGGCTATGAACGCGCGTTTTCAACCATTCTTGATGCGAACGTCACAACGCTGATCGCCGCCATCATTCTCTACCTGCTCGGTTCGGGACCGGTGAAAGGCTTCGCTGTCACTCTGGCCATCGGCATCGTGACATCGGTGTTCACGGCGTTTGTCGTCACGCGCTGGTTCACGGTGATGTGGCTGAAGACGTTCCGTCCTAAGAAGCTCGCAGTGTAGGCCCGGAGGAGACACGACATGCTACTCAAACTCTGGCCAAAGCAGACAAATGTCAGCTTCATGAGCGCACGCCTCATCGGCGCGGTGATCTCATCCCTGCTGATTGCGTCTTCTGTATTTTTCCTTGCGACGCGCGGTTTGAATTTCGGGGTCGACTTTGCTGGCGGCACCGTGATGGAACTGGAGCAGACCGATACGATCACCGTGGAAGCGGTGCGTGCGGCCATGCCTCTGAATGCCGATGTGAACAGCGCCGTCGGCACGGATGCGCGCAGCATCGTGGTTGTGAAATACGGTGAGGCCGACGCCTCTGTGCTCGGCGAAGCGTTTCAGGCCCTTTCGCCAGCCGAACAGGCAGAGCGGGCGACGGGCGCAACCAATGAACTGGTCACAAGCACGCTCAAGGCAGAACTCGGCCTGACAGATGCCCAGATCCTGCGAAATGACTCGGTCGGCCCGAAAGTGTCTCAGGAATTGTTCCGCGACGGGATCACGGCCCTGATCGCGGCGCTGGCGCTGATGCTGATCTATATCTGGTTCAGGTTCGAATGGCAGTTCTCGATCGGCGCTGTTGCAGCGCTCGCGCACGATGTAATCATTACGCTCGGTGTATTTGCGTTCCTGCAGATGGAGTTCAACCTGACGACCATCGCCGCGCTTCTGACGATTATCGGTTACTCAATGAACGACACGGTGGTTGTGTTTGACCGGGTCCGTGAAGAGAAGCGGAAATACAAGAAGATGCCGGACAAGGAGGTGATCAACCTCGCTCTGAACGGCACGCTGTCTCGTACATTGCTGACCTCCGGCACGACCCTGCTGGCGTTGTTGGCGATTTTCTTCCTCGGCGGACCGGTTCTGCGCGGCATGAGCTTTGCGCTGATCTGGGGTGTTCTTATCGGGACCTATTCATCCATCTTCATCGCCTCGACCATCGTGCTGGCGTTGGGCATGGATCTGACGAAAAAGCCGGTCGAGGACGTTCAGGGCTTCCAGGGATAGGCTATTCTCCGAGGACGATGACCTTGTCCATCAACGCCTGAATGGCATCCTGCGGCGTGTCGCTATGAACCAGGGCAGCGCGGAAGGATGAGGGCGTGAACTTGCCTTCGATGATGTGCTCCATCAGCTCGAAGAATGGTGACCAGAAGCCGTCCTCATCCAGAAAGGCCATTGGCTTGGCGTGCAGGCCAAGCCGGGCCCACGATAGAATTTCCACAGCCTCTTCCAGCGTGCCGATACCGCCCGGCAACACGATGAAGGCATCGGACTCGTCGAACATCATCTGCTTGCGCGTGTGCATATCATCGACGATGCGATGCTCGACTTCCTCGTAGATACGCTCCTTACTTAGCAAGAAACGCGGCATGATGCCGAGCACGTCGCCGGCAGATTCATGGGCTGCGCGCGCACATGCGCCCATCAGGCCCACGCCGCCGCCGCCATAGACCATGCGGATGTCCCGCTTTGCCAGTTCCCGGCCGAGTTCCTCTGCCAGTTTGATGTAGCTGGGCTGAACATCGTCAGATGCTCCACAGTACACGCAGATGGACTTGATGTTCGTCATGCAGAGGGCCTTTCGATTCGTGCGTCTCCTGGATCGCATATTGTTCCATAGAAACCACGGGTTCAGCGTACCAGCGACAATTTCAGAACGTTTCGCGACATAGCGCAACACAGGAGGGTTTGCTCGCCTGCCTTTTTGTTACCATATGCGGCGAATGACGAATCCCCATGCCGCCGCCGACCCTGACAAGATTGAAAGTGCTGATGGCGGGATCGGCGTATCCATTCTGCGTATCCTGAAGCTGCTGGCTCGGCCGGAATTGTCGAAATGGCGCCCGATCATGGTGATCGCCATCCTCGTGACGCTGGCCGCATCTGTGCTGGAAGTGGTGTCGCCGCTCCTGCTGGGGCATGCCATCAACAAGGCCGTTCCTGAGGGCGGAGAGGCTGCTGCTTTCGGAGCGGCGGCTGTCTGGCTGTCAATCGGTATCGGCGTAAGGTTTCTGGCCGCTGCACTGCCTCAGGCGCGCGACTGGTTGTTTTCGCCCGTCAGTCAGGATGCCCAGCGCGTAGCCAGCGTGGATGCGTTCGGACACGCGCAATCCTTGTCGCTCAACTTTCACCAGACCCGCCGCACCGGAGCCCTCAATCGTGTCATCGAACGCGGGGCGAGTGCGATTGATTATCTGATCCGCTTCCTTGCCTTCAATATCGGCCCCACCTTTGTGCGGCTGATTCTCGCCTCCATCGCGCTCGGAGTTGCGTATGATTACAGGCTGTCACTGATCGCGGTTTTCACGATTGTGGTTTACGTGATCGCCACCGTGATCATTACCGAATGGCGCGTCCGCCAGCGCCGGCGCATGAACGAGGCCGATACGCACTTCCGCGCGACATCCGTCGACATCCTGACCAATTTCGAGACCGTCAAATCCTTCGCGGCAGAACGGCGCGAAACCGGGCGCTTCAACGACGCGATGCGTACTTATAATTTGCGCTACGTCGACGCTGTGCGGTCCATGTATGTGCTGAACGCGACGCAGGCGCTGATCATGAATGGCGGTTTGCTCGCCGTGCTGGTTCTGTCGGCCTGGAATGTCATTCAGGGCACCATGCTGGTCGGCGACCTTACGGCTGTCATGCTGATGCTTCTGTCGCTCTATGCGCCGCTGAACATTCTTGGTTGGGCCTGGCGGGAGATCAAACAGGGCGCGGTGGATCTCGAAAAGCTCTACGGCTTGCTCGCCATGAAGACTGAAGTCGCGGATGCGCCAGATGCCATGCCTCTGTCCAAACCTGAAGGCCATGTCGAATTCCGGAGTGTCGGGTTTCACCATGAAGGCCGCGCTGTGGGTGTGCAGGGGGTCAGCTTTGATCTCTTGCCGGGGCGCAAGATCGCTTTTGTCGGCACATCTGGCGCTGGCAAGTCGACTTTGTTGAAGCTCCTGTTCCGATTTTATGACGTGGATAAGGGGCAGGTCCTTGTTGATGGGCAGGATGTTCGGTCCCTGACCCAGGAATCATTGCGCAAGGCGCTGGGACTGGTGCCTCAGGATGTTGTTCTGTTCAACGACACGGTCCGCGCGAACATTGCCTATGCGCGCCCGGATGCGTCAGATGAAGAATTGCGGGACGCTGCGCGGCGGGCGCAGCTTCTCGACTTCATCGAGTCACTTCCGGAAGGGTGGAAGACACGCGTGGGAGAGCGGGGCCTGAAGCTGTCGGGCGGCGAAAAGCAGCGCGTCGGCATCGCCCGAGTGATTCTGGCTGATCCGTCCATTCTGGTGCTCGACGAAGCCACCTCGGCGCTCGACAGCGCGACAGAAGCCGCCGTACAGGATGCGCTTGATGAGGCGGCAGAGGGGCGCACCACGCTCATGGTGGCCCACAGATTGTCGACCGTGAAATCCGCAGACGAGATCCTCGTTCTGGACGCCGGACGGGTTATCGAGCGCGGGACACATGCAGACCTGCTGTCAAAAGGCGGCAAATATGCTGATATGTGGGAACGGCAGGCCAAAAGCGCGGAAATCGCGCTGACGACAGGATAGAGAAGGCAAGCGAGCATGAGCGAAGACCTTGAACGCAAGACCACGCCTTGGTTCACGGGCGGGTTCGATTGGGAAGGTGTTGCCGCGGCTTTGGCGCTGTTACTCGTGGCGCTCCTGCTTGGATGGCTCTGGGATCCGCTCTTCTGGATCGGCTTTGCCGCGATGATCGCAGCGCTTCTGGCCGCGCGCTGGTCCAATCGGACCGCGCCAGATCTTGCAGACGGCATCATCGCGCCGTGTGATGGCATCGTCGTCTCGGTGACGCGCGCAGACGCCCCGGGAGAACTGCGCATGACGGGGACCGAAACCACCCGTATCCGCATCTCTTCGTCGCCTGCGTCAACGAACCGGCTCTATGCCCCCATCGCGGGAAGCCTTGAAAGCCTCATTACGGAGGACGGTGAGAAATCCGTGCCGATCGCCATGCGACCCGATGCCGACGGTCTGGCGGTATCTTACCTGATGTTCGAAAGCCGCGCGCAGCAGGTCGGAGTGCGGATCGCGACCGGCGGGTTGGGGCCACGGCAGGAACTGGAAGTCGAATCCGGCGACATCCTGCGTTTGGGCCGCGTGTTCGGAAAACGGCGACTGGGTGGCTGGTGCGATATTTACGTTCCCGCCAGTGTCGGGCAGTTGATCTGGCCGGGACAAACCCTTGTCGGAGGCGAAACCGTGCTCGGCCGTTTGAGATCAGACGCTGACGAAGAGGATTTCGATGTCTCTGGCGAAGCGGGTGAACTGCCGCTCGGCGCGATTGAGGATGAGACCTTCGAGGAAGATGATTATCCAGAGCCTGATGAGGCTGACACGCCCGACGATCCAGCTGTGTTGCTGGCGCGGTTGAAAGAAGCGACGAAGAACAAGCCGGAAGACTAGTCTTCCTGCGGTGGCGCGTTGCGGTTCATCCAGGCGAAGATCGGCTTGAACGGGATGATCCAGCCGATGCCCGCAAACACGTAGAACAGGAGTTCGGCCCATTTCGGCCAGGATGATACCATCGGTCCGACCGTGCCGACCATGATTATCCAGCAGACCATGAAGCCGAGCAGGATCAGGCTGGCGACGATTTTCCGGGTCTGATAGCTCATCAATTGCTCTTTCTGCTGCACATGCGACTTTCCCGCCCCTTGCATGGACCCCCGCTTGGATCATGTATCGCGCATGAGTGAAACGTCAAAAACCAGTTCCTCCGTCGTCTGGATCCGCCGCTGGCTCGTGCTGGTTGGTCTCATGGTCTACGCGATGATCCTGATCGGCGGTGCGACGCGCCTGACCGATTCCGGTCTCTCCATCACGGAGTGGAACCCGGTCGGTGGGGCCTTGCCCCCGATGTCTCTTGATGCCTGGGAAATCGAATTCGCGAAATATCGCGAAACCACCGAGTACCAGCTTGTGAACAAGGGCATGTCCATGGCCGAGTTCCAGAAGATATTCTGGTGGGAATGGGGGCACCGCTTTTTCGGGCGCATGATCGGATTGGTCGCCGTTGGCGGTTTCATTGCATTCGCCGTACGAGGCTGGCTTACGAAGCGCCTGACCTGGCATCTCGTCGCGCTGATCGGGCTCGGCGGGCTACAGGGCGCGATTGGCTGGTGGATGGTGGCCAGCGGCATCGGAGAGACGAGCCGCGTTGATGTCGCGCCCTATCGCCTGATGACGCATTTCATGCTGGCCTTGCTGATCATCGCTTACGTGTCCTGGCTGTGGTTGGATCTCGGCGGAAAGACCCGTTCATCCGTGTCAAAATCGGTAAAGCTCGTATCGCTGGCGCTTCTGATCGGCATATTCGTACAGATGGCAGCTGGCGCGCTGGTGGCCGGTCTGGACGCAGGTCGCTCTTATAATGACTGGCCGCTGATGGCAGGCGAACTCGTTCCATCGCACTATCTTGAAACCAAGCTTGGCATCCGCAGCCTGTTCGAGGGCCGCGCTGCGACCCAGTTCAATCACCGTCTGCTGGCATATTTGATCTGGGCTGGTGCGCTGGCCAGCGCGTGGGCGTTTCGGAAAACCGAATTGCGCAATGGCTTCTTCTGGCTCGCCGGTCTTGTCAGCCTTCAGGCCGTCTGGGGTATTGTTACCCTGGTACATGCCGCCCCGATGAACCTCGCATTGGTTCATCAGGGTCTCGGCGTGATCGTCACACTTGCAGCTGTGCGACTTGTCTGGCGATCTACTGGTCGTCTTCCAGTGTCAGCAGGCTAGGGTCCACAAACACGGCCTGATACTGGTTAGGCGCAGTTTCGCCTGCCAGTACGATCACTCCGCCAGGATATCCGCCCGTCATCATGGTGCCCATCGCAGCCATCGCGTCTGGCGCGTCCGGCGCTGTGACGGTGATCCCGTCGCGGACGGAGATGTCTGTGTTTGTCATGCCGAAATCGGTCGATACCTGCAGGCCAGACCCGTCTTCAATAGAGAGCAGCGCGTCGAAATCGCCGCGAGCGAGCGACGCAGCGCTTGTTGCCCGTGGCGACGCCACAAGCGTATCACTCGTATAGGCGCAGGATGTGATTCCGAAATCGGTAAACGTTGATTCGCCGGCATCCCAGGTGAACTCGCCATTTTCTTCGCGAACGATGCCTGTCTGAAGGATGCGATCGTTCTTTGAGGTCCAGTAGGCGAGACGCATAATGCCATCAACGCTCAGCGGACCGGAGCAAACACCCTTGATAAAGCTGGTATCCGGCACGGGCAGGTCGACCTGTGCGGGCGCCAGCAGGCCTTCGCCGTAGAGGTAGGCTTTGAGCTGTCCTTCACGGGTGATTCCCGGGAAAATCGTGACCGTGCTGCCACCGAGTGTGGCACTTTGACCGCTGGCGATGTCCGTCAGCCGAAAATTGGCCGGTTCACCTAGAATTTCGCCGTTCATGTTGAACAATTGGAGCCCGCCACGCTCATAGGCGACCGCGAGAAGGCCACCAAGACCGCCAGACAGAGCCACGGCGCTGACTTTTCCCTGCAATGGGCGTGTCGCCCAAACCGCTGGAAGCTCCACTCCCGTAGCAATCTGGGGGCTTTCAGCCTGTTCCTCAGGGGCTTTAGCTTCCTTCGAGCAACCAACTGCTGTAAAAAGCAGGGCAAGGCCAAGCCCTGCGTTGACAACCGGGGAAGTGGCGCTTAAACGCCAGCGCTTGAATTGCATTCCATGAACTCCGAAAGCGAGAGGCTCTAAGTAGAGCGATGAAAACCTATAACGCACCAGCCAACGTAGAGCACAACTGGGTCGTGATCGACGCGACCGATGTCGTCGTCGGACGCCTTGCTTCATATGTTGCCAAGCGCCTGCGCGGCAAGCACCGCGCTGACTTTACACCTCATATTGATACGGGCGATCACGTCGTCATCATCAACGCAGACAAGGTGAAATTCACCGGTCGCAAGATGACGGACAAGACCTACTACCGTCACACCGGTTATCCGGGCGGTATCAAGTCCACGACGCCTGAGAAAATTCTCAACGGCCGTTTCCCTGAGCGCGCGATCGAACTCGCCGTGAAGCGCATGATGCCGAAAGAAAGCCCGCTGGCTCGCAAGCAGTTCTCGAAACTGCACGTATATGGCGGCGCGGAACACCCACACGAGGCCCAGAAGCCCGACGCTGTCGACTTCAAAGCCATGAACCGCAAGAACACCAAGGCGGCCTGATCAACATGACTGACACTGCAAACTCCCTCCAGGAACTCGGCGCCATGTCCGGCGCAACGGAAGCTGAAGCTCCGGCAGCCCCGGCTGAACCGAAGATCGACGCTCAGGGCCGCGCCTACGGCACCGGTCGCCGTAAAGAGGCTGTCGCTCGCGTCTGGATCAAGCCGGGCACCGGCAAGATCACGATCAATGGTCGTGACCAGGAGCAATACTTTGCGCGCCCTGTGCTGCGCATGGTGATTGCCCAGCCGCTGGTTGAAGCTGGCCGCGAAGGTGAGTTTGACGTGATCGCAACTGTGAAAGGCTCAGGTCTTTCCGGTCAGGCTGGCGCCGTGCGCCACGGTCTGTCGCGCGCTCTGGTCAACTACGAGCCAGGCCTGCGTAAGGTTCTGAAGCCGTTTGGCTTCATGACTCGTGACCCGCGCGTTGTCGAGCGCAAGAAGTACGGCCGCGCGAAAGCTCGCCGTAGCTTCCAGTTCTCCAAGCGCTAGGCCGCACACCGAATACATATATTCAGGCGGGCGCTTCGGAGACGGAGCGCCCGTTTTATTTTGTCCAGAATTGGGGATGAACCCGCCATGCTGCCCAAAGTCTTCATTGATGGCGAAGCCGGTACGACAGGACTTCAGATCGCCGAACGCCTGCGCGCGCGAAACGACATTGAACTTGTGTCCATCGACCCTGCAAAGCGTAAGGACAATGATGAGCGCGCGCGCCTGATGAATGCGGCTGATGCGGTTGTGCTTTGCCTGCCGGATGATGCGGCGCGGCTCGCTGTGTCGCTGGTGACCAATCCAAATACCGTGATCATCGACGCGTCGACAGCGCACCGCGTTGCCAGCGGCTGGACCTATGGGTTTGCCGAGATGGACAAAGGCCAGCGCGCCGCAATTCAGGCATCGAGACGCATTTCCAATCCAGGGTGCTATCCGACCGGGGTCATCGCCCTGATCCGGCCATTGGTGTCAGCTGGATTGCTGCCTGCATCCTGGCCGGTCGTGGTCTCTGCGGTGTCCGGGTATTCGGGCGGCGGAAAGGCGATGATTGCCGAGTTCGAGGATGCCGCGGCAGAGGGCTATACCGAAGACAATCACCGCATCTACGCATTGGGCCAGGCACACAAGCATCCACCTGAGATGAAGAAGTTTTCCAAACTGGCAAACAAGCCGGTCTTCATGCCGTCCGTCGGACGTTACGCGCAGGGCATGATCGTGGAGATTGGCTTGCCGCTCTGGGCTTTGCCGGGCAAACCGACCCGCGCTCAGATTCACAGTGCGCTGAAGGCTGCCTATGCTGGCGAGCGTTTTGTGGATGTCCCCTCGATCCCGGATTGCGATGCATTGAAGGGGGTTGAACCAGAAGCGTGCAATGGCACAAACCGGATTGATCTGTTCGTGTTCGGCTCAGATGAAGAGATGCGGCTCGTCGCACGGTTCGACAATCTGGGCAAAGGCGCATCCGGTGCGGCGGTTCAGAATCTCAACATCGCGTTGGGATTGGACGAGGATGCGGGCCTGTCGGCCTGAGCGATCAGCCCAGCTTGATGTTTTCGAGGCGCACTCTGGCATACGTGCCGGGTGCGCTGCCGAGCCCCATATCCTTCGGCTGCTTCGCGGCCACTTTGCGACCTGACTTCGGACGAAGCCAGTTCCACCAAGTCGGCCACCAGGAGCCGGCATGCTCCTCTGCACCGTCAAGCCACTCAGCGCCGGTATCGGGCAAGGCGGTATCGTTGGTCCAGTGGCAGTACTTTCCGGAGTCCGGGTGGTTTACCACACCCGCGATGTGACCCGACGCAGCGAGAATGAATTGCGTCTTTCCGCCGAACACTTTGGCCGTGCGATACACGCTTTCCATCGGGCAAATGTGATCGTCGCGGCTGGCCTGAACCATGATCGGGATATCGACCTGTTTCAGGTCAACTGTTTCGCCCAGAACCTTGAACTTGCCGCGCGCCAGCTTGTTCTTGGCGTAGCAATCCTTGAGGTATTTCCGGTGGACCTTGCCAGGGATGTTCGTCTGGTCCGCATTCCAGTAGAGCAGGTCGAATGGGCGTGGCTCCTTGCCGAGCATGTATTGGTCGATGACGTATCGCCAGACCAGATCAATCGGGCGCAGCCAGTTGAAGGTCTCGTACATCATTGAACCAGGCATGATGCCGTTATGCTCGTCGATGATGGATTCGATATACCCGCGGCCATTGTCATCAGTGAAGACCTTGAGGTCTCCCGCAAGGCTGAAATCCGACTGGGACGCGAAGAATGTCGCTGACTTGATGCGGTCGTCGCCCATTTTCGCCATGTGGCCCAGTGCAGACGACAATAGCGTGCCACCGATGCAGTAGCCGACCGTGTTCAGCCCTTTCTGCCCGGTTGCCTGAAGCGTGGCCTCAACGGCCGCATAGATGCCGTTCTTGACGTAGTCGTTCCATGTGTAGTCGCGCGTGACGTCGTCAGCTGAGCGCCATGAGACGACAAATACCGACAATCCCTTGTCGAGCAGCCACCGGATCATGGAGTTCTCTTCGCGCAGGTCGAGGATGTAGAACTTGTTGATCCAGGGCGGGAATATCAGGAGGGGGCGTGCATACGTCTGCTCGCCGGTCGGCTTGTATTGGATGAGCTCGATCAGGTCATTGCGGAAGACGACTTCACCGGGTGCTGTGGCGATGTTGTCGCCAAGTTTGAACGGGGTCTCGTCTGTCTGCGTAATGTATAGCTTGCCATTGCCCTTTTTGACGTCTTCCCGGGCCATGCGGATGCCAGCGAGAATACTGTCACCGCCAGTCTCGATGAAGCGGCGCAGGGCTTGAGGGTTGCTGCCCAGATGATTGGTCGGGGCAAGGCTGTCAGCAAGTTGCTGGCTGAAGAACTTGGCGCGGAGGTGGATGTTGTCCGGTATCTCGTCCTTCACATGGTCGGCCAGGCCCATCAGCCATTTGGCATTCAGATCATAGGCTTTGCGGATGAACTTGAAGCCCGGATTTCGGTCCCATTCAGGATCCGAGAAGCGCTTGTCGCGGGTTGGATTGCTCGCGCCCGTCATGCCTTCCAGCGCCATTTCCTGCCACAGCTCCATCCAACCCTGCATCAGCTGCATGTTGGCGGTCATCAGAGCGGCGGGATTGCGTGCAAAGCCGTGGCCTACAGCACGGAAAGCTTCGCCGACGCCCATAGGGTCGCCATTGGAAACCGTGCCAAGCGGCCCGGACCCTGAAAGAACGTCTAGCAACAAGGCATGAGACTCGGTATTCGCCAGCGCCAGCGTGGTCAGCAGGGTTTGCATCTGCGCGGGATCTTGCTGGCTCAGAATCTCTGTGAGCAGTGGCTGACTGTCTTTATTGTCCTTGCGGTCGACCATTCGTCCCAATATCGCCTTGTTTAGCCGCCTGTAAGTATTCTACTGAATGATTGTGATTTAATGAGTTTAACCATGAAAAACACGGTGATTCCCCTGATAAGTGTGTGCTGCATGTTTTTGGCAGGATGCACGGGCTCGTTCGTAAAGGTGCGGACGGCCATCGATCAGGCACCAGAATGGTATGATGCCCGCCGTGTGGAAATCCGTGGGGAAGGCTATCCGAAAATCATCGACGTACCCGTGATCGCTGCCGATCAAGCGCCGGGACAAACTCTTGAAGCATCCAAAACCCGCGGCGCAGAATTGCGAGCGGTGTTTGCCGAAAACGCGCGAGCGGCTGAGCCCGCAAATACCGCGGCCGAGATAGAAGACCTTCGGGAAACTGTCCGGCGCGGATTTGCGGGCTTTAAGGCCACCTCCGACTTCCTGACGGATGAGGAGATCGAGGCCATCCGATCCGCTTTCGATGTTCCACGAGTTACGAGGGGCCTTCGGGCCGCCAAGAGATGAATACAGACTTCCACAAGATCCGCAGGCTTCCGCCTTACGTCTTCGAACAGGTAAACCGCACCAAGGCCTCGCTTCGCGCGCAGGGGGCCGACATCATTGATCTCGGCATGGGCAACCCAGACATGCCGACACCCGAACACATCGTCGACAAACTGTGCGAGACAGCTCGTCGGCCCGACGTCAACGGCTATTCCGCGTCGCGCGGTATCAAGGGCCTGCGCCGCGCCGTCACAAACTATTATCAGCGCCGGTTTGATGTCTCGCTCGACATGGACCGGGAAGTGATCGTGACGCTTGGTTCGAAGGAGGGATTCGCCAACCTTGCTCAGGCGATTTCTGCACCCGGTGACGTCATCCTGTCGCCGGACCCGTCGTATCCCCTGCATTCGTTCGGCTTCATCATTGCGGGCGCATCCATCCGGAGCGTGCCAGCGCATACGCCGGAACAATACCTCTCCAATCTCAGCAAGGCTGTGAAGTATTGTGTGCCGCCTCCAACTGCGATGGTGCTCTGCTTCCCGTCCAACCCGACTGCAGAAGTTTGCGACCTGGACTTCTACAAGGAGGCCGTGAAATTTGCGCGCAAGCACGACCTGATCGTTCTGTCCGATCTTGCCTACAATGAGATCTATTTTGATGAGCCCACGCCATCGATCCTGCAGGTGGAAGGTGCAAAGGACATCGCTGTTGAGTTCACCACCATGTCGAAGACCTATTCCATGGCGGGCTGGCGGATCGGGTTTGTTGCGGGCAACGAAAAACTTGTCGGTGCGCTTGCGCGGGTGAAGTCTTATCTCGATTATGGCGCTTATACGCCCATTCAGGTCGCTGCGGCTGCGGCGCTGGACGGGCCTCAGGATTGTGTCGACGAGTTTCGCCAGATCTATCGTGCCCGTCGCGATGTTCTGGTCGAGAGCTTTACACGCGCCGGCTGGCCGATCCCATCACCGAAAGCCTCCATGTTCGCCTGGGCTCCGATACCTGAACAGCTGCGCGAAATGGGCAGTCTGGAGTTCTCGCTCCAGCTAATAAACGAGGCGCATGTTGCCGTCGCGCCCGGAGCCGGCTTTGGCGAGCAAGGTGATGGACACGTCCGCATCGCACTGGTGGAGAACGAACAACGTATCCGTCAGGCTGCGCGCAACATCCGCAAGTTCCTTCAAGCGCGCGGGATCAAGGATATCCAGCCCGCCGCGGCAGAGTAGCGCGCACCCTCGACGCCTTCGTCCAAACCCGCTATGCGCTGCCCCTGACGTAACTCAGAAAGCAGAAGGGGCACTTAAGTGGCGCCATTGAGGATAGGTATCGCAGGGCTCGGCCATGTCGGCTGTGGTCTCATTGAACTGGTTGAGCGGCAGGAGCGCCTGCGTATTCCAGGTCAGATTGAGATTACAGGCGTCAGCGCGCGCAGCCAGTCGCGCAACCGTCCTGTCGACACCAGCAAGTATCGCTGGTTCGACGATGCCGCCACGCTCGCTGAAGATCCGGAAGTCGACGTGTTTGTTGAACTGATTGGTGGATCTGATGGCCCCGCGAAATTTGCGGTCGAAGAGGCGCTGAAGGCAGGCAAGCCCGTCGTCACTGCCAACAAGGCGCTGATCGCGAAGCATGGCATTGCGCTGGCCAAACTGGCCGAAGAGAAGCAGGTTGACCTGCTGTTCGAGGCCGCCGTTGCGGGAGGTATTCCGGTGGTGCGCGTGCTGCGCGACAGCCTCGCCGGTGTGGAAATCAAACGGGTTGCCGGCATTCTGAACGGCACTTGCAACTTCCTGACGACGGAAATGCTGGCCACTGGGCGCGCCTATGACGAGGTGCTCGCTGAAGCGCAGAAGCTTGGATATGCGGAAGCTGACCCGACCCTCGACGTTTCGGGCATGGACGCAGCGCACAAGGCGGCCATTCTTTCAGCAATCGCTTTTTCCGCCGATCTGGACTTCTCGAAAGTGGAAGTGTCCGGCGTGGACAATGTGGAGCTGCTGGACCTGCGCCTGGCAGACCGTCTCGGCCTGCGAATCAAGCTGATCGCCGAAGGCGTTCTGACTGACGAAGGTGTTGTGTGCCGCGTTGAACCAATGGCGCTTCCTGTCGCCCACCCATTGGCGCGGGTTGATGGTTCTCTGAACACCGTGCGCATCGAAGGCGATCCGGTCGGGGCTGTAACGTTGACCGGTCCAGGGGCGGGCGCTGGCCCGACGGCAAGCGCTGTCATGGGCGACGTCGCCAAATTGTTCCGCCCGGCGATTCGTCCCGCTTTCGGGCGCGCTGAACACCACGTCGCGCGACCATTTACGACAGGCAGCAAAAACGAAGTCGCGCCGTTCTTCCTGCGGGTACGACTGGCCGACAAGCCGGGCGCCCTGGCTGCCCTGTCTGAGTCCCTGGCTGCGGAAGGTGTGTCAGCCGATAAGCTCCTGCAGGATTCAGCAGATGAGAGTGGAGCGAGCCCGATTGCGATTGTCACACATCGATGCGAACGCTCGAACATGGATGCGGCATTGGCTCGACTGGAAAAATTTGCAATTGCTGTCGACCCGCCGCGCCTGATCAGGGTCGAGTCGGCAAGCTAATTGCTTTAATCAGGCGTAGAGCCCTTATGTTTTGCGCGTTCGGAGATTTGAGAATTCATGAAAAATAGCGTTCTGACGCCCAGCCTCGCAGATTCCATGGTCCGTGTGACGGAATGTGCTGCAATTGCTGCCGCCAAGCTGGTTGGCCGTGGAGATGAGAAGAAAGCCGATGCCGCCGCAGTCGATGCGATGCGCACCGCGTTCAATGAAGTGGATTTTCAAGGCCGCGTCGTAATCGGCGAAGGTGAGCGGGATGAAGCTCCAATGCTGTACATTGGCGAAGAGGTCGGCACCGGCAAAGGCGCCGAGATCGACATCGCGCTGGACCCGCTGGAAGGCACGACGCTGACCGCAAAGGCCATGGCAAACGCCCTCGCCGTTCTGGCTATCGCACCACGTGGCGGCCTGCTTTACGCGCCGGACACCTACATGGACAAGATTGCCGTTGGTCCGGGATATCCTGAAGGGATCATCAGCCTTGATGCCACGCCGGCAGAGAACATTCAGGCGCTGGCCAAGCACAAGGGTGTGGACGTCACCGAGATGACTGCCTGCGTTCTGGACCGCCCGCGCCATGAAGGCATCATCGAAAGCCTTCGCTCGGTCGGCGCCCGCGTGGCGCTGATCACGGATGGCGATGTTGCGGGTGTGATCGCCACGACGAATTCCCATACGGGAATCGACCTTTACGTCGGCCAGGGCGGCGCTCCGGAAGGCGTGCTCGCTGCTGCGGCGCTGAAATGCGTCGGTGGCCAGATGTATGGCCGCCTCGTTTTCCGCAATGATGATGAGCGCAAACGCGCCGAGCGGACCGGCATTACCGATTTCGACCGGACCTATTCCCTGAACGAATTGGCCTCCGGTGACACGGTTTTCTGTGCCACTGGCGTGACCGATGGTTCGATGCTGACAGGTGTGAAGTCTGCTGGTGGACGCATCCACACACATACGCTCGTCATGACGTCGATCGACGGCATGGTGCGCTATGTGCGTTCAGACCATCGCGCCTGATCCCTGCATTTCCAGGCTTGGCTGAGATGCGTTAGAATCTCCGGGAAGCGATTCCCGGAGACACCATGGCTGATCCTGCCCTGAAGCAAGACAATATGTTGTTTGATGTGCAGAGCTCGGCCACGCGCCGTTTCTGGACGTTGGCATCGGTCGACGAAGCGCTTGTACGCCGTTTGCAGCCCAGTGTCGGCGGATCCGACCTTCTGGCACGCCTGCTTGCCGCACGCGATGTAACCCCGGAAGATGCAGCGGGTTATCTCTCGCCTACGCTGCGAGACACGTTTCCCAATCCGTCGAGCTTTGCTGACATGGACAAGGCGGCCGGGATCGTGCTCGACGCCATCCTTGAGAAGAAACGCGTTACGGTCTTTGCCGACTATGACGTGGATGGTGGTACCAGTTCTGCGATCCTAACGCGCTACTTCCGCGCCTGGGGTGAGGAGTTGGGTCTGTACGTCCCGGATCGGCTGGAAGAGGGCTATGGTCCTTCGCCAGAGGCGTTCCGGCATCTCAAGGACAAGGGTGCCGAACTGGTCATTACTGTGGACTGCGGTGCGGCCGCCGTAAGCGCGCTTGAAGAGGCCGAGCAGATTGGCCTGCCGATCGTCGTGATTGATCACCATTTGATGGCGGGGCACCACCCGCCCGCTGCGGCGCTGGTGAATCCGAACCGTCCGGACTGCACATCAGAGTGCGGACATTTGGCGGCGGCGGGAGTCGTGTTCGTATTTGTGGCTGCGCTCAATCGGCTCGCGCGAGAGCGAGGCGTCGCACCGCCAGAGGGGCTGCCGGACATAATGGCATTCCTTGACCTCGCTGCGCTGGGAACGCTCTGTGACATGTCCCCGCTGCGAGGTGTGAATCGCGCTTTCGTGCGGCAAGGCCTCAACATTCTTTCCCGGGCACAGAATGAAGGACTGCGCGCGTTGGCGGAGGTGTCTGGCATCAGCAAGGTCGACAGCGTTTATCATGCTACTTTCATGCTGGGGCCTCGCCTGAATGCTGGCGGGCGTGTTGGCGACCCGTGGCTTGCTGCAAAACTTCTGGCGACGGATGATCGCGCGGAGGCGATTGCGCTGGCCGAACGGTTGCATGCCCTGAATGACGAGCGCAAGGCCGTCGAGGCCGCCATCCTGGACCAGGCAACGGCGCAGGCGGAACAGGCGCTGGAGAAGAATCCCGACCGCGGAATTCTGATCGCTGGCGGTGAGGGATGGCATCCAGGCGTTATCGGCATCGTGGCTGGGCGATTGAAAGAGCGCTTCCATCTGCCGAGCATTGTCATCGGCTGGGGGCAGGGACTTGGGCCTGTTGCGAAAGGGTCGGGCCGTTCTGTGACCGGTGTTAACATTGGCGATGCGATAGCGGCCGCAGCCCGCGAAGGCGTGATCCTGTCGGGCGGCGGTCATGCCATGGCAGGCGGCTTGAGCCTTGAACCTGATCAGATCCCAGCCTTCGATGAGTGGATGGTATCTCACATGGCCCAGTTTACGGCCGAACGTGCGGCTGCTCTGGAGCTGCCTGTGGATGCGGTGCTTTCTCCGGGCGCCGCCTCGCCGGACCTGGTTGACCAGATCGCAGGTATCGGTCCGTTTGGCGTGGGTTCTCCTGAGCCTGTTTTCGGGCTTCAGTCCGTGCATGTGACCGGCGTGCGCCAAGTTGGCGTCAATCATCTGAAATTCACTGCAGAGGACGCCAGCGGGCGGCTGGACTGCATTGCCTGGCGTAGCGCAGACCAGCCTCTGGGCGAGGTTATCCGGCCTAATGCCCGGCTGCATCTGGTCGGCAAATTGAAGGCGGATGAGTGGAATGGCCGTCGCCGCGTGCAGCTTGATGTCAGCGATGCAGCGGAAGCATGATTTATCTGCAGAAACCCGTCCCAAAGCGCTTTACGAGTCAGAATTGAGCAGCTATATCGCCTGTCTTCGAGCCGATGCGGTCCCTTCGTCTATCGGTTAGGACGCCAGGTTTTCAACCTGGAAAGAGGGGTTCGATTCCCCTAGGGACTGCCACGGCGCTAATTTCAGACAAAACAAAACATTACGCAGCGATTTTCGCTGTGCTTTAGCGCGCTTTTAACGTGTGTGCGCCCGTCCCGCTTGCCTGGTAACAAAGCCCGCTCAAGCGGATTCTGAGCGTTCCCAGGCAGCCTTACGGCGGTAGATGGTAGAAGGATTGATCTGTAGCTGCTTGGCTGCAGCGACGATGTTTCCGCGGCACAGGGCGATCGCGCGTTCGATGGCCTTTTTTTCTGTCATCCACAGAGGTTCAACACCGATATCCTCGATGGGGGGAGGTGTCGAATGTGGTGTGTCCGTGGTGTGGGGCAGATTTGCTGGCCGGGGCGGAGGGGTGTGCGCTGCGATAGCAGGAAACATTTGCCTGTTTACCTCGCCGCCCGTATTCAGCACGACAATCTGTCGGATCAGATTTTCCAGTTCGCGTACGTTGCCAGCCCAGGCCTGGGCCACAAGCCACTCTTCAGCGTCTCGCGAGAACCCGTCAAACTGCTTGCCTTCTTCTGCTGCGAACCGAGAGAGAAAGTTCTCTGCGAGCAACAGGATGTCGGCCCCGCGCTCACGAAGGGCCGGCAGCGCAATCGGTATGACGTGAAGTCGATAATAGAGATCCTCTCGAAGCTTGCCTTGCTGCACGGCCTCAAGCGGATTGCGATTGGTGGCAGCAACAATTCGGATGTCAGCTTCACGAACCTGACTTTCGCCCACGCGTGAATACTGGCCCAGTTGCAGGAACCGCAGGAGTTTAGGCTGGAGGTCGATTGGCATCTCGCCGAGTTCGTCAAGGAAAAGTGTTCCGCCTTCGGCCAATTGTGCAGCGCCGACACGGTCTGATGTTGCGCCCGTGAATGCGCCCTTCACGTGTCCGAAAATTTCACTTTCCAGCAGGTCCTTTGGAATGGCCCCGCAATTGAGGGCAACAAATTGGGATCTCCGGCGTGGGCTTTTCTCATGAACAGCTCTCGCGACCAGTTCCTTGCCTGTTCCGGTTTCTCCGGTGACGAACACGCTTGCCTTGGATGGGGCTGCCGCCTCGATGCTCTTGAACACGCCTTGCATAACCAGCGAGCGACCAACGATGCCGCAGAAATCCGACCGGTCTACCTCCGCCTCATAGGTGGCGACCACTTTCTTGAGCTGAAAGTTTTCGACCGCATTGCCCACCGTCACCTTCAGTCGTTCTCTAGACGTCGGTTTGACGACGAAATCAGCTGCCCCCCGCCGCATCGCGTCTACCGCGATGGACATGGATCCGTTGGCGGTGATCACAATGATCGGCGCCGCAAGGCCTTCCCGTGTCCAGCGATCAAGCAGATCGAGGCCGTCCATATCCGGAAGCTTGAGGTCCAGGAGAATGCAGTTCGGAGCTTCAGCGGAGACGCTCTCCAACGCTTTTGCGCCCGTGTCTGCGATTTCCACTGAACTGAAGTCCGCTTTCAGGTGGGCCTCATATGTCCGCGAAAGTGATGGTGTGTCCTCAACGATGAGCAGTTTGCCAAGATCAGTCATTCTTGTAGACCCCAATATAATCACGTTCCAGCAGACCACGGACGATCTGGGCTTCCGTTTCAATTTTCGATATAATATTTATACGGTCGAAATTCTGCCCGCTGGCGGAAAGTGTCTCCAATTCCGCCGCAAGTTGGCTTAGATCAGTAGCGCCAACATTTGCGGAGGCTCCCTTCAGAGAGTGTGCATGATGTTCGACCTGATCCAGTGCGGCATCCCGCAACAAGGGAAGTCGCCAGTCTAGCTCTCCGATGAACAATTCTGCGATGCTGGCAAACGTTTCCAGATCGTCCGCCCAGATATCAGAGATTGCGGCAACATCCAGTCCTGACTTCTTTGCCGGTGTCGAAACCGTCGACGAGGGAGTGATCCACTGGTCGAGGACTTTTCGCAGAGATTCCGTGCGGATGGGCTTCGTGAGATAGTCCGACATGCCAAGAGCGAGGGCGTTGTCCTTGTCGCCTTTTAACGCATGCGCCGTCATGGCAATGATGGGTTTGTCGTAGCCGCGGCTGCGCAGAATGCGGGTCGCCTCCAGGCCATCCATGTTCGGCATGGAGACGTCCATCAAGATGGCGTCAAAATCTTCCGCGAGAGCGATATCAACTGCGGCTGCGCCGTCAGTCACGTGCGTGTAGGTCACGCCGAGCTTCTCCAGCATCATCTTGGCGACCATTGCATTGGTTTCGCTATCTTCCGCAATCAGTACGGTTCCAGTCATGGTGCTCACCTCTGTCGTGGCGTTCTGAGCTGCTTCATTGTCTGCATCCAGTCTGGAGACGGGCAGGGAGACATTGAAGGTGGAGCCCACGCCAGGCGCGCTGCTCACAGAAATGCGTCCCCCCATGAGATCAGTCAGCTCCTTGCAGATTGCCAGTCCAAGCCCGGCTCCGCCGTGAGACTTAGAGCGGGAGGAATCGGCCTGCTTGAACCTGTCGAACAGAACCGCCTGATCTTGTTTGGATATGCCGATGCCAGTGTCGGTTATTTCGAAATGCAAGTGTCCGGCGTAGGCTGTTCCTTCGTGCGTCGCGGTAACTTTGATCTTTCCACGCGGCGTGAATTTGAGTGCGTTGCCAACCAGGTTGATAAGGATCTGGCGCAGCTTCCCATTGTCCACGCCGAGTGAATGATCGACCGGCTGAATATCAACATCCAGCTCAATTCCTCTTTGTTCGGCGATCGGGCTGAACAATTCCAAGATGACCGTTCTCAGGTCGTCAGGATTGAAGCGTGTCAGCTCAATATCAACCTCGCCAGCCTCGATCCGGGACAGGTCAAGAAGATCATCGATCAGTGTAAGAAGGGTTTCTGCGGAGCGTTCGGCCGCCGTGATCAGGTTCGCTGCGTCTGAGTGCATCGCCTCCCTCTCAACAAGTGAGAGGGACCCGATAACACCGTTTAGCGGAGTTCGCATTTCGTGCGACATGTTTGCTAGAAAGTCAGACTTCGCTGCGTTTGCGCTTTCAGCAGCATCTTTGGCATCGCGCAATTGTTTCTCAGCGGCGAGCCTGTCCGAAATATCCCTGATAACACCGTAATACAGGTTGCCTTCCGCCGTTTGAATCTGCCGTCCAAGCACTTCGGTCGGAATGGATCTTTCGCCCGCGCCCAGGATGTCCAGATACACTTCGACTGTTGTGGCGGTGGAGGCCATTGCGAGCGCGCCAATGGCTGTCTGCTTTTGATTTTCCGGAAGGAAGTCGAAGATATGCCTACTGAGCAGTTCGTCCTTCTCGTACCCGACAAGTTCACACGTTCGGGAGTTCACATCCACGATTTCAGCGGATTCATTGAGCACAACGATTGCGTCGGGAGACAAGGCAAAAAGGTTCTGGAATCGCTCCTCCGACGCTCGCAGCTTTTCTTCAGCGGCTTTTGCTTCGCTGATGTCGCGCAGATAAGCGGAAAAGAAAGTGTGTTCGCCGAAGGCTACCGGAGAAATGGCAAGTTCGACGAGCAAATCGTCGCCAGCCTTGTTCGTGGCAGGCACCTCGACGCGCTGGTTTAGGACCTTGTGCTCGCCCGTACCCAGATAGTGATTGAGGCCATCATGATGCAACTGTCTCAACTCGGTGGGAATGATCAGTTCGGCCAGGGAGGCACCGACGGCTTCTTCCCGTGAATACCCAAACACCTTTTCCGCAGCAGGGTTGAACTCCACGACGGTGCCGTGCTGGTCCATCATGATAATGCAGTCCAGCGCGGCTTCGATCACGGCGTTACGCAAAGCGGTGTCGCGCTGGATCACCAGAAGACGATTTGACTCATCGGCCATGACACCTTCCTCAACGAGCAGACCGGAATCTGCGGGGACATTCTTAGACATCGCTTGCTCCACTTATTGGTGGAAGCGATGCAAAACGCAGGTCGTCTGTCTGGAGTCAGGTATTATTCAAATAATTCAGTTACTTACATAAATTTCTGGTGTTTGATCTCCAAACCTCAATCGCATGGTGCATCACAATTGTTTGCAAAAAGCGAATTTTGTTCATGCAAATTGCAATGCACCTGCAACTTCAGTACGCACCGCGGGAGGTGAGTACGGCAATCGGCGTCCGTAGCAGGATGCCTATATCTAGCCAGATGGACCGAGATTTGAGATAGGCAACGTCCAGCACAACCTGCCGGTCGAACGAAAGATCTGCCCGGCCTGATACCTGCCAGATGCAAGTGATACCCGGTTTTCCACGCAAACGCCGACGTTCGACGCGGCTATACTTCGCTACTTCCGATGGCAGGGCCGGACGAGGCCCCACAAGGGCCATATCACCCTTCAGCACGTTCCAAAGTTGTGGCAGTTCATCGATTGAAGATTTGCGAATGAAGCGACCAATACGAGTGATCCTGGGATCGCGTTTCAGCTTGAATGTAACGCCATCATCACGATCATTCGCTTGTTTCTGCAAATCTTCGAGTTTCGGTCCGTCAATCTTCATGGAGCGAAATTTGAGCATTGCGAAAGGCTTTCCGTCTTCACCAACACGGATCTGGCGAAACAATGCCGGACCCTTGCTGTCGCAGCGAATGAGCAGTGCGGTGAGAAGCAGCATCGGTGCCAGCAGTGCTAGGCCGATTGAAGCGGCGCAAATGTCCATCAGACGAGCGGCGGCTCGATCGATTTTGCGGGTGAGCTTCGGCAACCGCTTTGGGACGGCGTATTTCGCCGCGTGAAGTGCAAAGCTGGCGTTTCCGATAATATACCGCCGCCACATGCGGCTTGGTTCGCACTTCAGACGGTAGAGCCATTCGATCCCGGCTCGACGCATCCACAAGGGAGCGCGGGGAATTCGGCCTGAGACGAAGTCCAGAAGTCCGCCAACCCCAAGCACGACCGGCGCATGAAGACGATAACGAATGCGAGATAGCCAAACGTCCTGGTCCGGCACGCCAAAGGCCACGAACACTACCCGGGCGCCTGAATTGTTGATCTGTGAAATGACGTCATCTTCTTCTCTGGGTGAGAAGTATCCGTGTCTGTATCCTGCGACGTTCAGGTTCGGACAGGAAGTCTGGGCGTTCTCTGCGGCGGTTCGGGCAACACCCGGACGCCCTCCCAGGAAAAAGACTGGAATGTTCCGAAAAGCGAGGCAGCGGCAAAGCGGTTCGAACAGATCTGTACCATTCAAATTCTCGCCGAGGCTCTGCTGATCAAGTCGGGCAGCAAGTGCGACGCCTGAGCCATCCGGCAGCAGGGCATCCACATTCTGAAGTGTGTCTCTGTATCGCCAGTCTTTGCGAGCGATGTTTACGCAGTGTGCGTTGAGAAATGCGATCTGTGTGGGCGTTCGAGACTGCGCGCGATCCGCGATCCAGTATACCGTCTCTGCGAGTTTTGCGTTTACCACCGAAAACCCAAGAATGTCCGACGTCTGAAACGTTCTGTGGGGACCGACTTGAGGGCGAGCGCGGGGGATATCCGTCGTTGAGGCGACCAAAGCTGTGTTCGTATTCATGATGCCATTCCTTCACCATTAGTGTTGCCGGACACGTCGCAGAAGCCGTTCCAAGCAGAGCGTTGAAGAAAATAATGAATAAAAACAAACCGATGATGGGGTGGGGAATTGATCCTTGTCCTGACGCACTGGCAGTTTGCAGCACATGGGAAATGCAAAATGCAATGGGTATAGCGAACTGCAACAAGCTCTGTCCGGCACGCCAGAATGCTAAAGTTCAATAAAAACAGAGTGCTGTCCGATTCCGAGTCATGTTGCGCCAACTGGGCCAAATCTTGAAAGGGTAAGGGCAGCATAAGGAGCTACCTATTGAACACCGCGATTATCAATCGAACTACTCAAAGATTTGCCGCGCGTTATCGCGGGAAGTTGACCCAGAATGTTGGTTGGCTGACGGGTGCGGAGCTTGTTAGCCGTCTTGGCCGTATTTTCGCAGCAATCATTCTGGCGAGGCAATTGGACGCCGTCGCATTCGGTGTCGCTGCCATCGCGGTGACGGTATTTGAGCTTGTCCGTGTCTTCACCGAGAACGGGATTGGTGCCGCGGTCGTCCGTGCTAAAGCGGAAGAACTCAATCGCGTGGCGAACACTGCTCACAAGCTGATGTGGTTGATATGTATCGTCCTTGCGATGGTTCAGGTCATCGTTGCCGGAATAGTCGAGTGGTTGATGCCCGGGCGCGGCCTGGGACTGATGGTAGGTGTGCTGGCCGGCGTTTTTCTGATCATGCCTTTCGGATTGGTGCATGCGTATTGTCTCGCGCGCGAGCAGAGAATGAAACGCCTAGCCGCAGTTGGTTCGTCTCAAGCCGTCGCAGACCATCTGCTAACCGCAATTCTGGCTTTGAGCGGCTTCGGTGCCTGGGCGATCGTTCTGCCGAAACTTCTAACGGCGCCGATCTGGCTCGTTGGCGTGCGGATTGGCTCACCATGGAAACGGGTTCAAGCCGCCGGCATGGCGCAACCCTACGAAATTCTCAAATTCTCTATGCCAGTTCTGGGAGCGGAACTTCTCGGCGCCTTCCGCGACCAGATGGACAAGATCGTCGTCTCGCTGACACTGGGTGTTGAGGCGCTGGGCTTGTACTATTTTGCCTTCAATGCTGGGCTGGGTGTTTCGTCGGCATTGAACCGTGCGTTTTCCAATGCGGTCTATCCGCATCTCTGTGTCGCGTCGGACCGTCTGTCAGCAATGAAGCGCGCGCTGGTCCAAATTGGAGCGCCTTTGGGGTGTGTCTATTTCATCCAGGCTGGCGCCGCTTTGCTCTACGTGCCGATTGTATTTGGCAGGGATTGGGCTCATGCGGCGCCACTTGTTGCGATTCTTTGCTTGGGCGGGCCAGCGCGATTGATCGTGGATGGAGTGCGCATGTACCAGCGCGCGAACGGTGCATCGGGCCGGGAATTGCTGCTGACGCTTGGTTTCACCACCAGCATTCTTGTCCCGTTCGCAATTGCTTCGTCCTGGGGGTTGATCGTTGCGGCCAGCGTATCGACTGCGAGTGCCTGGCTGTTCGGCATGGGTGCTGCTGGCTCCTTCCTCATGCGGGCCCAGTTCCCGCCTCTTAAAGGAGCGACCTCATGATCAGAGCGCCGAGAATTTCCATCGTCATGCCTGCCTACAATGCCAGTGCGACAATTTCAGATTCAATTCGTTCAGTGCAAGACCAGACCCTTACAGATTGGGAGCTGATCGTTTTGGACGATGGTTCAAGTGACGATACGTTAGAGATCGTCCGTTCACACGCAGAACTCGACGGGCGTATTCGAGTGTTCAGTCAGTGCAATTCAGGCCCGTCAGTTGCTCGAAACCGCGGAGTTAAAGAATCCAACTCCGACATCATTGCATTTCTGGATGCGGATGATTTGTGGGCCCCGGAAAGGTTGCAGGGGTGCAAGCACATATTCGAAAGCGAGCCAGAAATCGGCGTGATATTCAGCCGAACCCGCTTCATGGACGAGCATGGCCAACAACTCGGGACGTTATCGCCAGCAATCAGGGATCTCTGTATCTCACAATTCATGGCTGAAAACCCAGCTTGCAGCACGTCCAATTTTACTTGCCGCCGCGAGGTGTTTGAGGATGTCGGTGGCTTTGCGGAAGATCTTCATTTTGCTGAAGATCAGGACTGGCTTTTGCGCGTCGTACTGGATGGGTCATGGGATGTTTGCGGCGTCAACGCCGAATGGTTCTTTTACCGTTCGTGCGCGAGTAGCCAATCTTCGGATCTGGAGCAGATGCGCAGGGGGTGGGAAGTGCTGATGCGTCGCGCGCTTACGGCATATCCCGAGAAGGCAGCGCTTCATCACCGGGTCGCATATGCACCGTTTCACCGATATCTGGCCCGACGCGCTTTGCGCATGGGAAGTCCATCCAGAGCCCTTCATTATCTGGGAATGGCCATTCGGTTCGAGCCGCTGATCATCCTGCGACAGCCGAAACGAACCTTGCTTACACTGGCAGGTGTTTGTCTGTCGTCTCTTCCTCACCATATCTTCAAGGAGCTTGTCGCAAAATGAATACGCCCCTCGTTTCCGTGATTATGCCGGTATACAATACCGCGCGCTATGTTGAATCCGCACTGAATTCGGTGCTGGCACAAACCTTTGAAGACTTTGAAGTCCTGATCATCGATGACCAGGGAACGGATAACTCTATCGAGTTGTGTCGGCGGTATTCGGACCCGCGAATTCGCATTATCTCTCAGGAGAACAGGGGCCTGGCCGGAGCGCGGAACACGGGTATTCGAAACGCTCGTGGCAGGTTCCTGGCGTTTCTGGACTCGGACGATTTGTGGGAAGCGGAAAAGCTGGCTCTCCATGTCGCACACCTAATGACTTCCCCTTCTGTGGGCGTCAGCTACGCCGCTTCATCCATGATTGATGATGACGGCGAGTTTCTGCGCATTGTGCAGCGTCCAAAGCTCTACAAAATTTCGGCCAAGGATGTATTTCTTAGAAATCCGGTAGGAAATGGTTCAGCTCCGGTCATCCGGGCCGAGGTATTTGGAGACATCGAATTTTATTCGGATGATAAGCCTTATGTTCAGTATTTTGATGAAACATTCCGTCAGTCGGAAGACATTGAGTGCTGGACACGGATTGCATTGTCGACCGGCTGGAAATTCGAGGGGCTCGACGCAGTGCTTACGCGATATCGCATAAACGAAGGTGGTCTGTCGGCGAACGTCATCCGGCAGTTCGAGACATGGTGCCGCCTGAGAGACAAAGTGAATACCATCGATCCTGTATTCGCAAAGAAGTGTGCGGCAAAAGCAGAAGGGTTTCAATTGAGGTATCTTGCCCGCCGGTGCATTCGCATGGGAGATGGGGCTATGGCGTTGTCTTTGGTCCAGGATGCATTGAAAACAAGTCCCATGATTGCAGTTCACGAGCCGTTGAAAACCATGACGACGGTTGCGGCCGCAGTGTTCATGCGGGTGATGCCCGTCTTTGCGCAGGCTCGTTTGCAAGCTGCAATGCAGAGATAGCGGACAAGCATGAAACAGCGAAAAATTCTGCATTTGCTGGACGATGTCGCCATGGGCGGGGTTACACGTGCCCTCAAGAACTTCGAACATCCAGCGTTGCAGGCTTGCGGGACGCACGAAACTCTGGATGTCACGAAAAGTGATGCCAAGGCCCAGTCACCTCGTGACATCGCGGTTGTGCATTACACGGCCAATTGGACAAAGCTGCGCCATCTTGCTGGCCTTAAATTGCGCGGCGGGTTCAAGCGTGTGATCTTGATTGAACACACCTACACAGAGGGATTTCAGACGCATGAAGTTTCCAGTCCGCGTCGTTTCCATTTGATGCTGAGACTGGCCTATAGTCTCGTCGATCAAGTTGTTGCTGTCTCGCATGAGCAGAGGCGATGGATGCTAGACAACAGGCTGGCGTCAGCAGACAAAATTATCGCCATTCCACAGTCACGTGACTGTGCCGATCTTGTAGACTTGCCGTATTCCACGCGCACTGGAGAGCCGTTGAAGATTGGTGCGTTCGGGCGTTTTCATCGTCAAAAGGGATTTGATCTTCTGCTTGACGCAATGACACTTATTTCGCCGGAAGTTGCAGAACTCAAACTCGCCGGTAAAGGCGAGCTTTCTGAAGCGTTCGCACGCCAGGCCTCCAAGGTTTCAAGTATTGAAATACTTCCGGCCTTCAGTTCTCCGGCGGAGTTTCTCTCGTCGGTGGACATCGTTGCGATCCCATCGCGCTGGGAAGCGTTCGGTTTGGTCGGAACCGAAGCCAGAGCCGCAGGGCGGCCGATCATCGTATCTGATGTTGATGGTCTTCGCGATCAGGCTGGAGCCCATGCCTTCACGCATCGTGTCGGTGACGTTCAAGATATGGTCCGCGCGATACAACTGGCGGCCAGCGCCACAGATATGACTCAGCGCGCGGTTGCTGCGCGCAAATCCGCTGTCATGGAATACGAGACCATGATTGCAGGATGGGAGAAGGTGCTGGCGGCAAAGGTCAGGCATGTACCGATTGTATTTGGATGATTGCCTTCTACGGCTCTCACGCACTCACATTCGGTGGGAGCGTAGTTTTCTTTGAGTAAGTGCCGGCTCCCAGCTCCCGGCTCGCAATGCCCATGATAAGCAGTCCGGGCCACATGAGATACGCCAAGATCTCCAGGTTTTCTCCAATTGAGTAGAACAACATCAGCGCCACCATCGCCAGAGCGATCTGTCCGGCGCGGGACTTCGCAAATGCCAGAATCGCAAACTCCAGCAGACTCCACACGAGTGGAACGGCCAGCGCAATCACGCCCACAATCCCTTTGACAAACAATAGTCCGTACCAAGTGTGATGGCTACCTATCGGCATGAATTCAACGTAGTGGGGTCCGCGCTCCACAACGCCGTGCCCCCAGATGGGGGCTTCCGTCCACCACCTGTCTATGGCGATGTCTCCGAGCGCTTCTCGAACCCTGGTAGAGTCCGCTCTCATGGACTTCACCGAGTTGATGGCCGAATCAATCCATTCCAAAAGTGGCTGCGCAAGTGGGGTCAACAGCAATAGTCCAAAAGCTGCCGAGAACCAGAGGGACGGCCGACGTGACTCACTGACGGCCAGTACCAGCGGCCAGATAAACAAAGCGGCGGCCATCGCAAGGCGTGATTTTGAGGTGAGGATCATGCATAGCGCTGACACTATGCCCATCCATTTCCAGAACTTTCGTCGATCTGCCAAAGCGAAAATCAGGTACATATTCCCGATCATTCCCGCGGCGGGAGACCATGGTGTGAAGTATCGCAGGCGCGTTGAGCCATCGGTTGGCTCTATGGAGTAAAGCTGGATAGCGAAGAATTCAGGGCCGGGGCCACCTACAGCCTTCAAAGGCGATACGAAGAGAACTTCCGGAAGCCCTGCCATCGGCGCGACAAGGAAAACGGGTGTTAGCAGAAGCGTTCCAAGTGCCACCCATCCAGCGGCTCTCAGGATTGTTTCCAGACGGATATTCAAACACGCGCCGGCAAGTGGGAACAGGGCGAGCAATGCCCAACCCTTTGCCCATCCAATGGTGGATTTTATGGTTTGTCCTATGCCGAGCTTCTGGGTCGCGTGGCCAATCTCCAGCGCAAGCAACATGAGAAGCATGCCCGCGATCCACACCCAGACACCAGCTGGCACGGAGTGCACTTGGCGAACGTTGATCCCCGACCCGGTGAGATACAGTCTCAGCACGAGTATGCCGGTCAGCCCCACTCCTAGGACTGGACCAAGCACGTAGAGACCACCCATAAGGTACACGCCCCAGGTAGAGGCGAGTGCCAGAGCGACTACAACGTCTTCAAGAGCGCGCGAATGATGGGCAGTCTGATCCAAAGCAAAGCCAATCCAATTGCATAGAGAAACATGATGGCGAACGTGCCAAGAGCGATGAACTTTTTCGAAGGTGTTGCAGGCGCGTCAGGCAAGGCCGGTGTTTCGATAGTCTGCGTCAGGGGATAGGACGCGAAGATATCTGTTCGGTTCGCATCCATACGGGCGAGCGCTGACGCGAAAACTGTTTCAGCAACCTGGTGATCGCGGAGCAGCGCGTCGAGTTGGGTGGCTGGCTCCGAAAGGGCGGATACGCGGGCCTGTGTTTCGACCAACTGGGACGACGTCACTTCGTACCGTGTGGCGGCCCCTGCATATTTGACCGACGACTGAACAAGAGAGGAGATCAGGCCGGAGCGCTCGTCGCTGGATGAGTAGTAACCTTCGTCGATGGCTCCGAAACGTTCATATCCAAGCAGTGCGCGGCCGCGATTGACCAGACCGCTGGTCAAGCCGGCGCTTTCCTCGCTAGCGCTGACCAGTTCTGGGTGATTTGGGCCAAACATCTCGGACAATTCTGACAAACGAGTGTCCGCGTCCGATTTGGTAATGTAGATCGATTGAAAAGTTGCGTCCGACAGCAGTGTCATGACGTCCGCGGCCTGCGCCGCGTTCATGCCCAGCAAAGCCGACAGGCGATTAATCTCTGCTTCGGATACCTGCATATCTGCTTTCGCGCGGTCCTGTTGAGCGCGCAGCACATCTGTTTGTGCCACCAATTCTTGAAATTGTTCAATCGAGATCAAGCCATGCGCGCTTTGGAATTCGATGATGCGCTTACGCGAGGTCTCTACGGCTGCTTCGAAACCGGCCAAGGCTGCGCGTGCGGACCTCTCACGCAATTCCTGCTCCTCCGCGCGCAGAGCGTTCACTTCGTCTTCGAAGACGGTCAGCCAGGTGTCTGCCAGCGCCTTGGAGTGGTCCGGTGAAGCTGCACGGAAGGTCAGGAACATCAACTTCGTCTGGTTCGCAAGTTTGATGCGCGGAGGTTCAATGTCTTCGATAGGCAAGTTCAGGTTTTCGGCAACTTGTCCGCGTAGTCGATAAGACTGAAAAATCTGGCGATAGTTTTCGGTGGGGCTCAGACTGTGATCGCCGAATGGGGACGTCGCGTTGCTGCTCGCCTGCCCGAGTGAGTCCAGGTTGACGGATGACGAGGCGCCGGCTCCGGGAAGGATCAATGTGAAGCCGCTATCGTACTTTCGAGGCGACAGAACGAAGAATGTGGCTGCCAGTATCAGAATTAGGAGCCATCCTGTTGCCAGCACCAGGAGGTACCGAAACAGGCGTCCTTTTGGGGGTCCACCGGTCAGGAAGGTCCAGTTGCGTATCATTGGATGACGCCTCCCACGAGGGCTGCGTTCAGAGCAGGGGCCACAGCCTCTGATACCATCGCAACGATATCGCGCGCGTTTGTGACGTGGGAATCGTAACAGGCGATCGCATCGTTTGGCAGCAGAACGGGGTTGAAATCGTCCCGGTCAGCGCGTCTCACCAGGTCTTCAATTGACCGTGCCACGACTTCGCTTTCACCTGTGATGGGGTTGCGAGACATCAGTACACCCCAGCGGCGCGCATTGGTGGCCTGAATGCCGCCAACACAATTTGCAGACACCAGACCCTGCAAGAAGCGAGTTCCGTAAGGCAGTTGCGTTGCGTGCTGGCCGATGGCGGAGTTTGCGTTGGATGCGGAAGGGCGGGTCAGATTTGACATGAAGACACGAATACCGGGCGGCGTAATTCTGGATGGACGCGCCAGTGCCATTTGAAAGCACCCGCGGGACGGGACGTGAATTCGGTCCCCCGCAACAAGAAGTGGATCGTCAATCGGACCCCCATCCAAAGCGCCTGACATGTCGAACACCCGGCGCTTGCCGTTCCGGATCAATACAAGGTTCCGGACGTCCGCATCAGGACGAACGCCAGCTGCTGCGAACAGTGCAGTGCTCAGGCGGCGTTGAAAGGTGAAATCGCCGGACGCGTCAATGCGTGCAGCTGGATCTGTGTCAGAGGCCTTCTCATTCAGCAGCACGTCGCCGGACTGAAATACGGCTCCGGATACGGACACCTGGATCGGGGCCCACTGCAACACGGACAAATTCGTCTGAATGAAGCCTGCATTGAAATAACCACCTTTCACAAGCAGGCGTGCGATGGTGTTTTCCAGATCTGAGACCGTCATTCCCGCTGCTGGAACATCACCAATGTAGGGCAGCTTTACATAGCCGCTTGGCGCCACAATGTAGTCGCCTTCAAATCCCTCGCCGCGCGCGATCTCAAGCCGAACCATGTCTCCTGGGGAAAGGAGTTCCGGTTCACTGAAGGCGTTTCCAAGCCCAGCGTCGATCGGTTGGCCGGTCAGGGCGAGATCCATGTCCTGACATTTTCCCATGTTCTGAGAAGCGGCTGTGGACAAAGAGGAGGCGTCAGCGCGATCTGACATGGACTGGAATTGGGCCTGATAGCCAGCCTGGTTCATGTTTGTGAGGTTCTGCGGCCGTTCAAAAGACCCGGCGCAGGCGGACAGTGCAAACGCGGCAACGAGCGGGATTAGCTTATACACAGCATTCTCCTTCAATGAATTGTTGCCGGATTTGCGAAATCACTCGCCAGCAATCGGTGGTGATCTGCTTGACGGCGTGCGTTCTGCGGAATGTCGTGCTGACGACGATCATCTCCGTTGAGGTTTCGACCGCTCTGGTAAGTGCGGCGTCGAACTTCTTGGCGTCGTCGTTGTTCTTGATGGTCAGGCTGAGTGTCTGCATGACGGTCTCCTTGTGATCGAGACGTTGCAAATCCAGTTCCTCAGAAAAAGATAAGCAATAACAAGAGTATACGGAGTCTCAGAACAGCAATTCTTGCAATTTGCATTGCTTGAATTTGCAATATGCGGCGCGAAAATTCGCGTTCTGCGCATTTTCGCGTGTCGTGCAGAACCATTGGCATGCCGCGTTTGCCCCCTCCTCGGATGGTCTAAAAGGACGGGATTTCCTGCCGGCTGGATACCTGAGACCCGATGACGATCCGCTGAAAATCAGAGCGCAAAATCGTAGCCAAGAAGTAGAAAGTAGCGGTTGAAGTAGGTGCTCTATCCTGTAACAAGCTCAACACGAGTACGGGAATCAGAGGGCTATTTGCAACATGAGTCAGAATGCACGCGGCAGATTGCCTTTTAAACTTCGGCTTCTTTCCAACAGCAGCGTGATTGCGTGTGGTTTGGTGATGGCCTTTGGGCTGGGTTCAGCAGAGGCAGAATCGCTGACGTGGGATAGCGATCCCGGTGACCCAGGCATCCAAAGCGGGAGTGGAGACTGGGAAGAGGGTTCCGGCTCGGAGGAAAATTGGCAAACAAGCGGCGGGAGCAACACGAATTTCGACGATGGTGACGATGTCACTTTCGGTGATCCCGGCGGCAGTGTCACAATTGTCCTGCAGGAAAACGTTTCGCCAGCCTCAATGACATTCGACGCTGGTGGCTACACGATTGACGGTTCCGTCGCAGATCACATGATCGAAGTGAATGGCGGTACAATGCAAGTCAGTGTCGCAAGCGGCACCACGACCATAGACGCCGGAATCTCAAACAAGGGCACAGTAGAGATCAGCGGTGCAGGTTCGTTGACGCTCAGCGGTACCAATACCGATGAGGGCGCACCAGCGGCGGGCACCTACGACATTGACGGCGGCAACCTTTTGATCACGGGGTCGACGGCGGCTGAGGATGTGGTCGAGAACAATAACGGGACGCTTCGGATCGACGGTGGCGGCACCGTGCAGGGCCCAGTCACCAACAACAGTGGCACATTCACAAACGCCAATGGAGACGTTGAAGGTCTGACCACGGTGGAAGGTGGCGATGTGAATGCGACGGGCGGCGATTTTACCGGTGGCGTTCAGCTGAATAACGGCACGATGACCATTCAGGCGGATACGTCCGCGGGCGGTATTTCGGTGGGGACTGGCCTTCTCTTGGTCCAAAACGGCAATACGCTGGACTCGGGTCTTCAGATGACCGGCAACGGGGACATAGACAATTATGGCACCGTCGAAGGCAATGTGAACCTGCTTGATGGCACTTTCGAGAATGGATTTGGGCCCTCTCTCCAAACGGGCACTATCGATGGCGCGGTGACGATCAATGGCTCGGGCGCTACTTTCAACAACTATGACGGTAGCTCTGTGGGTAACCTTGTGACCGTGAATGCGGGAAGCCTGAACGCTCAGGGGGGCAGCTTTTCCGATATCCTGGTGAATGGCGGCACGATGGCCGTCTTTGCGGATACGCAGGCGAATGTGGTGACGATCCAGAGTGGGGACATCGACATTCTGTCGGGCCAGGAGCTGGACGCGACGCTGAACATTGAAGGCGGTGAAGTGGAAAACTTCAACCTCGCCACGATGAGCGGCACGGTGACGCTGGATGACGGTGATTCCGATCCCGCGACGGGCGGGACGCTGATCGGCAGTGGCGGGAACTTCGAAGATGTGATCGTCAATGACGGGACTTTCGACGTCGACGCCGACACGCAAGCCGATAGTGTGACAAACAATGGTGGTCGTATCGAGATTGACGGGACGAACATCACCCTGACCACAGACTATACCCAGACTGGCGGCACCACGATCATTGAGAATGGCGGTGAGTTGGCGGACGCCGATGGCCTCACGGTCTCGGGCGGTGAGTTGCAGAATGGCAGCGGAGGGACGATCACTGGCGACGTCGCTGTCAGCGGCGGGGAGCTTCTCGCCGATGGCGGGACCTTCAGTGACGATGTGACGGTCAGCGGGACCGGGACGTTCAATGTCGACGCGAACACCAGTGTCGGAACAACCACGATCACTGGCGGGGATATCGATATTGCTGGCGGGGCTAGGCTGGAGACCAACCTTGTCCAGAGCGGTGGGACGACGATAGTCAACGTAAATGGCGAACTCGACGATACGGATGACTCCGTGGATCTGTCTGGCGGCACGCTGATCAACCAGGGGACTGTGAGCGACGACATCAGACTGACCGGTGATGCTACTCTGGTCGCGGATGGTGGTGTCTTTGGTGGTGCGATCACGATGCTGAGCGTCGATACCGTTTTTGATGTGAACGCATCGACCTTGATCGTCTCGCCTATTACCATCACCAACGGTACGGTGAATATCAACGGCACGTCGACGCTGACCAATGATATCGACCTCGGCAATGGTGCGGTGAACGTCGGTGCGAATGCGACGTTGAACGATGTGGGCGGCACGAACCTGGTCGCGGGCACGCTGGCGAACGCGGGCACCGTGACCCAGCAGGTCACAGTTTCGAACGGCGGATCGCTGGATATCGCAGGCGGTACATTCACCAATGGTGTGGTCGCCAATGGTGGCAACATTCTGATCTCAGAGGACACGGCGCTCGATCTGACAAATAACGGATCGGATATCGTGATCGAGTCCGGCGATACGCTGACTGACGATGTGGTAAACAACTCCGGAACCATCATCTCGGCGGGGACGATCAGCGGGACGTTGGATATCACAGGCGGGACGGTCACTCAGAATAAAGCCGGTCTGGGCGACCCGGTGGGCGGCGTGACTGGAGCGGTGACGGTCAACAATGGTGGCCAGCTTATTGCCAACGGGGGTGATTTTTCGGCCGGGATCACTGCGGAGACCGGTGGGATTGTGCAGGTCGGCGGCGAGATTGTTGGTGACGTTATAAATGAGGCTGGCACGGTCACAATCACTGCGACGGGTGTTCTCGATGGTGACCTGACCATGGAGGACACGCCGACCGCTGTTTCTTCCAATGATGGCACTATACGGGGTGCGGTGGACGTCGAAGACGGAACGTTTCAAAATAATGGAACGATCGAAGGGGCAGGGGCGTCAAACGGCGCTACTGTGTCAGGCGGGAACTTTTACAATAACGATGGCGGGAATATAGATTCTTCCGTGGCGGTGGTAGGCGGAACATTCTGGGCCAATGGCGGGAATGTCGTTGACCGCGCCGTTGTTACCGACACCGGGCAGTTTGTTGTTTCAGCGAATTCTTCAGGCGATGTCACGAACGGCACAACCGGTGGCGGCATGCCGGCCGGCGGCATGGTGACAATCAATTCCGGCAGTGTACTGACTGGTGACATCGCAAACAATTCTGGCCAGACCCGCATTCGCGGTGGTTTGAATGGCGCTCTGAGTGTGGAAGACGGTCAGGTTGATATTTCTGATACCAGCACAGGTGTGACTGAACTCGTCAGCGTGAACGGTGGGAAACTGAACCTGGATGGTGGAACATTCGAAAGCGGTATCAGCGCCGCCAATGGCACAACCACGGTGTCCGGCGCGATTACGGTGGGTGCTGGAGCGTTCCTGGCTGGTACGGGTGGTGAGATCGTAATCACCAACAACGGTGTGGTGCAGGGCAATGTCAGCGTCACCGATGTTGCCGGTACGGATGACCTTCTCACGAATGAGGGCGAAATCTCCGGGGCGGTCACGGTGTCCGGAACCACAACGTCGGGGCAGGTCTCGTTCGACAATCAGGGCTCTGTTGGTGGTGATGTGTCTGTCTCCGCGGGTGTCGCGCAGAGCAGCGGAACAATCGATGGTGGCGTCAATGTTTCTGGTGTCGGCGAATTTACCCTGCTGAACGGTTCGGTTCGGGGCGCATCGTCAGTCACCGGCGGCAGGTTCCGCGCGGATGGCGGTTCCTTTGCAAGTGTCAGGAATGACGGCGGCGATGTGCTGGTGACGGGGAGTGTTTCCGGTGACGTTTTCAACGAACGCGGAAACGCGAGCCTTGCCGCAGGAGTCACGCTGACAGGCGGCATCACCAATAGTGGGGCCGGGGTGTTCACGCTTGGAGAGTCATCTGGAGGTGCCGCGACAATCGACGGAACACTGAATGTGTCCGGCGGGAGTGCTGAAGTCATAGGCGGAAGCGAGGTAACAGGCTTGGTCACTGTAACCGGGGGTGTGTTGACGGCGACGAACGGCACGTTTTCCGGGGGGATCGACAATTCCGGCGGTGACATAGTTATAGCGGGCGTGGTCTCCGGATCCATTCGCAATGTGTCGGGAGAGACGGAGTTTCAAAGCGGTGCCCGCTTCACGGGGAATGTCTCGAACGCTGATATACTGAAACTCGCCGGTGTATTGAGCGGCGATCTTTCAAATACCGATGGCGGTACAGTCACAACCACGACGGACGTTTCAGGAATTCAAACCATCGGCAATGCCGGAAGCGGAACAATAACGATTTCGGATGGTAATACACTCGCGGCGCAAACCATAAACAATGGCGGGACGATTTCGGTAGGTGTTGGCTCAACCTTGCTCGGTACGGGCAACACTATGAATAATTCCGGAGACATCATCGTTGCTGGCAATGGTGCGCTGATCGAACAAACAGGTGATTTCAACAATCTGGCGTCTGGTGAAGTTCGTTTCGTTGGTGCAGCGGACAAGACGCTGGATGTTCAATCGGGTGCCATTGCCAATGCTGGTGTGATGAGCTTTGAGGCGGGAGCGACGCAGGTCACTGCTGGTGGAGCCGCGATTGAAAACTCTGGTTGGTTCACATTTGAAGGCAGCGCGTCGCTGAATGCGAGTGGGGAGACGATCGTCAACTCCGGAACCATCCGTATGAATACATTGACCGCGTTGACCGCGGAGTCCTTGACCAATACGTCCGGAGGAATGCTTGATCTTGCTGGCATGTTGTCGGGCGACCTCACCAACGAAAATGGCGGGGTGGTTACCACGAGCGGCGACGTTTCGGGAATTGGCGCGCTGACCCATTCGGGGGCGGGTGGATTCACTATTTCAACGGCACATTCCTTGACAGCAGACAGCTTTGAAAACAATGGGGCTGTCACCATCCAGTCTGGCGGTATCATCAACGCAGTATCTGGCCTGACCAATTCCGCAGATGGAACAATGTTCCTCTCAAACGGCGCTTCGCTTGTTGTGAATGGCAACGGAGTGTCTGGCGCGAATTTGACGAATAATGGTGCAATTCTCATCGGTACTGGCCAGTCCTCTTTTGTTGTGTCCTCCACGGGTGCTTTCATCAACAATCAGTTGCTGGGCTTCGCGCCAGGGAGCTCACTGTCCGTTGCCGGAGATTTTGCCAATGGTGGCATGGTGAACATGTCAAACGGCGTCGTCGGCGATACCATACTTGTTGATGGGGATTTTACAGTCGGAGGTGCGTTCACCATTGATGTGGACTTCACCGGCGATACGGCTGATCAGATCTATATCAACGGTGATGTATTGGGTGGAACTTCGCTCATTACAATTTCGGACGTGTCTACCGGAGAGCATAGCGGAAATGATGTCGTGATCGCCTCAGTCACGGGGGCTGCCGCGGATGGTGCGTTCAGGTTGTCTGGTCCGGTAAGTTCTGGTGCGCGCCTCTTCGAAATTGTTCAGGTCGGCACCGATTTCGTCTTGATAGATGAAGGCGCCTTCGTAGGAGAAGTGGTTGGGCTGGAGGCGCTGTCCCACACGCTTCTGACTCAGAATAATCTTCCAGATCTCCGTCGGCGCCAGGGCGCGAGGGCGGCATCCAGACCAGGTGAAATTCCCGATACCGCGCCGTTCTGGTTCTCAGTCGGTGGAGATACAGTGCGTTTCTCGCCGACAAAGTCTGCAACTTCCTACAAGGGAGAGAGTGAAAGGTTCGGATTGCAGGCGGGGATAAATGCCGAGGCCGTGAATTCGGAATCTGGGCGACTGATTGTCGGGACGCACTTGTCCTACAATTCGACCCAGTCAGATGTTCGGTCCTCAGGGCGAAACGCTGCAATCGACAGCGATGCCTATGCGTTTGGTGTTTCAGCCACCTGGTATGCGCAATCCGGATTATACGCGGACGGCCAGCTTCAATATTCCGTCTATGATGTTGCCTTGGTCTCGGACAGAGAGGAAAGCATGACCGATGGTGCTGGTTATGCCGGGGCCTATGAAATTGGCAAACGGTATGAAGTCGAGCGTTCCGGCTGGACAGTCACCCCCAAGGGGCGCCTCCTCTATACGAAAGTAGACTATGACGACTTCGTCAGCGGCGGCGGCTTGCAAACTTCGTTGGAGAATGCGGAGCGCCTTCGTGTCGGAGCTGGCATGTCTGTGGAAAAGAACACCGTCTTCGGGAATGCAAAAGATGGAAATGATCTTTCCATGTACGCGTCTGCACTGATCTATGCGGACCTGTCTGACGATATGAAGACAAAGGTCGACGACTCTCTCATTGCCAGCCAGGCCGAAGACTGGGTGGGTGAGATAGGAATTGGTGTTCAGCGTAATTTCGCCGGCGAAGGCGGTTCACTGTTCGGTCAAGTTACGTATTCGCCAGGATTTGAAAATTCCGAAGACAACGCCGCACTGTCTGTCGCATTTGGCGGGCGCTTGCGGTTCTGAGACTTTTCTGCGGTCGCTCCGGTGTCTGCTCGATGACAGACCGGATGTGACCCGCGTCAGCGCCCATCCTCCGAGCCCCGGACGCAGGCAGGGCGGCACGAAAACACAACATTCACTATCGATCCCGAACGCGGACCTTGATGTAAGGACTTGCCACCTTCTCTCCACATTGGCGCGCTACGACTTTTTCAGGGCTGTTTAATGCCGTTGGCAGGTGTGAAGATCGCGTGACAAGTGTGTTAACACATTTTAGGTTGCGCGAGTGGGGAATGTGGGTTGATGACGAAATTTGCCGCCAAACAAGAATCAGATGCTTCGCCGATGGAACAGGTCGTGCGGGTGATCGGTCGTGTAAAATGGTTCGATAGCGCCAAGGGCTATGGATTCATCGTTGCGGAGTCGACATCAGACGCGGGCCTGACCGGTGATGTCATGCTGCATGTGACATGTTTGCGCGGATACGGCGAAAGCTTTGCCGACGAAGGCGCGCGGATTGTTTGCGATGCCGTAAAAGGCGAGCGCGGATGGCAGACAGCCAACATCATAGAAATGGAGCGTCCTCGCGCGTCTGTCGCCAAGGAGCAGGGGCTCGAGCGTGAGTACGAGTCGGTGACGCTTAAATGGTTCAACCGCACGCGTGGATACGGCTTCGTTCAACGCAGCGGCGACGACACTGATATTTTTGTGCACGCCGTCGTTCTGCGGAAAGCCGGGTACGAAGATGTCGAGCCGGGCACGATCCTGGACGCCTGTATCGATACCGGGTCCAAGGGTGAGCATGTCAGCCATATTAAACGCGCGTAAGCAGCAGCCAACAGCGCTTGCCGCGTCGCAGGCAGCCGTCTAAACACAGCGCATGCTACGTTTCATTGCTTCTGCGATTGCATCGCTCATACTTTTCCTGCCTGCGGCATTCGCCCAGCTGGAGACCGGCCCGCTTTCAATTCAGTCGGGCGACGATGTTCATGCCTTCACGGTCGAGCTGGCCAATGATCCGGAAGAAATCACCACAGGCCTGATGGAGCGAACCGAACTCGCACCCGATGCAGGCATGTTGTTTGATTTCGGGGTTCCTCGCGAAGCAAACATGTGGATGAAAAACACGCTGATCTCGCTGGACATGCTCTTTCTGGATTCAGATGGGAAAGTTCTGGCGATCGCGCGCGAAACTGTGCCGGGCTCGCTCCGTCGCATCAATCCGGGCGTGCCGGTCAAGGGCGTTCTTGAGCTGGCGGGTGGCCGCGCAGACGAACTCGGGATCGAGCCGGGTGACGTGGTCCAGCACGAAATTTTCGGAAATCTGAGTGAGTGAAACGGCTGAGCCGCTGACACCTCCGCCGCCGGGATTTGCGCCTACGCCCTCCCGCGGAAAATTCACATTGCATAACGGGCCAACCTTCCGCGCTTCAGCGAAGGGAGACTTGCGTACTGGCATGTGGGTGCTTGATCGCCACTGCAACGGTATGGGATTCCTTCATGGCGGGATGACTTGTTCATTCTCAGACAGTGCACTTGCCTGGGCAGTCTGGAGCGTCACGGGGAAAATGTCCGTGACGCTGAAGCTCACCATGGAATTCATGGACATCGTGCGCGAAGGGACGTGGCTCGAGGCTCATCCCGAGGTGACGCTCGTGGATGGCGATATGGTGCATGTAACGGCGCAACTGATAAAAGCGGATGGCGGCATCGCCGCCCGGGCCGATGCGATTTTCAGAACGCTCCGCCGCAAGTCCTGACAGCAAGTTGTAGCTGCGTCAGACGGGCGCGCGTCAGCTCGTCAACTTGGACAATTCCGCGAAGTACTTTAGAGAACGCTCATATACCAGACGGAGTAGGTTCATGGAATTTGACGCACTCTTGTTGTCGCGACTGCAATTCGCTTTTGTCGTCGCGTTTCATATTTTGTTTCCGGCATTCACGATTGGGCTCGCAGCGTTTCTGGCGGTCTGCGAAGGCCTTTGGCTGAAAACGGGCAAGGAAGTCTTCAAGCGCCTGTACCTTCACTGGGTGAAGATCTTCGCTTTGGCTTTTGCCATGGGCGTCGTTTCCGGCGTGGTGATGAGCTATCAGTTCGGAACAAATTGGAGCCTCTTCTCGGAGATTACCGGCAGCGTCATGGGACCCATGCTGGCCTATGAAGTGCTAACGGCGTTCTTTCTGGAGGCGACATTTCTCGGCGTTATGCTGTTCGGTTGGCAAAAGGTTGGCCGGAAGTTGCATTTTGTCGCCACGCTTGCCGTTGCGATCGGCACGACAATTTCTGCGTTCTGGATTCTCGCTGCCAACAGCTGGATGCAGACCCCAGCCGGTTTTGCGATTGATCCGGAGACCGGCAATTTTTATGCAACGAGCTGGATCGAGGCGATTTTCAATCCCAGCCTGCCCAGCCGGTTTTCCCATATGCTGCTGGCGGCATATACGACCACCGCGGCCGTGATCCTTGCGGCGGGGGCCTGGCAGATCATCAAGGGGCGCATCACCGAGCCAACGAAATGGCAAATACGCATGGCCTCGGGCACGCTCGCCGTATTGCTGCCCATTCAGATTATGGTGGGCCACTGGTCCGGCGAGGTGGCACACAAGTATCAGCCTGCCAAAATTGCGGTAGTTGAGGGATGGTGTGAGACAAAGGCCGTGCAGGGCACTGTGCTGATTGCATGGCCGGATGACTCCGAGTGCGGGCATTCTGGCATCACTGTGCCGGGCACAAGCCCGTTCCTTTTCCCCGGCCTCGAAGAGGGCGAAGAGCTGCATGGAATGGATCATTTCCCGGAGTCGGAGCGGCCTCCGCTCTGGCTGGTATTCTACGCATTCCGCATCATGGTTGCGGCCGGACTGGGCATGCTGGCGATGGGACTGTGGGGCAGTTTTCTCTGGTGGCGAAAGAAGATCGATCAACCTGGCTTGTTTCACATCGCAGCCGTTCCGGCAGGGGCTCTCGGGTTCATAGCGGTTGTGACGGGATGGATCACTGCGGAAGTGGGGCGTCAGCCTTACACCGTCTATGGTCACTTGCGGACCGTCGATAGTTTATCGCCAGTTTCCGCCGGCCAGGTGGCGACGTCGCTGCTGGTATTCATGATTGTCTATGCGATCATCTTCACGGCTGGCGTCGTTTACATGGCCCGCATCGCAACACGAGGCTTCGACGACACACCGCCGGATCCCGCCCGCAGGGAACGTCGTCCACCCGGGTCACCGATGGGGGCCGTTGATGACAAGGCAGAAACGCCCGACGATATCGTCGCGGTGGAATAGGAGGCAGACATGGCTATAGACCTTCCCCTCATCTGGGCCCTGATCCTCGCTGTTGGCGTCATGATGTATGTCCTGCTCGATGGGTTCGATCTTGGCGTGGGCATGTTCACCGCAGTCGCAGAATCTGAGGAAGAGCGGAACATGATGACCGCGACCGTAGAGCCTGTCTGGGACGGCAATGAAACCTGGCTCATCATCGGTGGGGGCGGGCTGTTCGCAGCGTTCCCGACCGCCTACGCCATCATCATGCCGGCGTTCTATTTGCCTGTGTTGATCATGCTCGCTGCGTTGATTTTTCGGGGTGTCGCTTTTGAGTTTCGGCACAAGGCAGTTCGTCGACCAACACGCTTGTTCTGGAACGGTGCGTTCTATGGAGGGTCGTTCACGGCTGCCTTCTCTCAGGGCATCATGCTGGGCGGAATGGTGCAGGGAATTCGGGTTGAAGGCGGCGCGTTCGCGGGTGGCGCATTTGATTGGCTGACGCCGTTCTCCCTGCTCACCGGTATATCGGTTGTAATTGGCTACATGCTGCTGGGTGCCTGTTGGCTCGTGCTGAAGACTGAAGGAGAATTGCAGGCAAAGGCCCGCAAATGGGGGCGGATGGCGCTGGGCGGCGTCGCCATCTGTTTCCTCGCGGTAAGCTTTGCGACGTTGTCGGTCGATCCCTCTATTGGGGACCGGTGGGGCTTTTCCATGACGGAGATCAATCCTGCCCGCTTCCTGCCGCTGGCTCCTGTGCCGATTGCGGGTATGGCGTTGGTACTATGGTTGTGGCGCGATCTGTCCATGAAACCGAACAAGGTCGGCGGAGCGCCGGACTGGCGTCCATTTCTTCTAGCTGCAGGCATTTTCCTGAGTGGCTATATCGGGCTGGGCGTCAGCCTCTACCCGTTCATCGTCCCCTATGAGGTATCAATCTGGGAGGCGGCGGCCCGCAACAACGCCCTGATGCTGATGCTCGTCGGCGCGCTGGTCATGTTGCCCATCATCCTAGCGTATACGGCATACGTCTACAGTCTGTTCTGGGGCAAGGTGAAGCCGGGGGATGGGTATCATGCGCATTGAGCCGGTTCGTCCGGAGGAAAACGGAGAGGAGCCGCCTCTTGCGAAGCGGCTCCTCTGGTTCGTCGGTATTGCGGTTGCGTCCATGCTCGTCGTTGCGGCTATTGCCTACACGCTGAGAGGGTTCCTGCTTATTGGCTGACGCCAAGCTGGGAGAGCGCATACGCCTTGATGGATTTGTAGTCCGCCTTGCCATTCGGGGCGCGGCCCAAATCATCTTTAAACAGAATGGATTTCGGCGCCTTGTAGCGGGCGATACGACTTTGAACGAATTCACGTAGCTCGTCTTCACTTACCTTTGTATCAGTAGAGACGACAGCCGTGACGGCGTTCCCCCATTTGTCGTCTGGTATGCCAACGACGAGCGCGTCTTTAACGGCTGCGTGCTCTTTCAAGGCCTCCTCAACCTCTTCGGGATATACTTTTTCGCCAGCGGTGTTGATGCAATTCGACCCCCGGCCGAGGAGCGTGATCGTGCCGTTTGCTTCAACCGTACACCAGTCACCCGGTATGGCGTAACGCACGCCATTGATTGTCTTGAAAGTCTTGGCGGTCTTTTCTTCGTCCTTGTAATAGCCGAGCGGCACTGCGCCCCCGCGCGCGATAATGCCCGCTTCACCGCTACCCGGGACGACTTCACGGTCGTCTTCGGTAAACACCTTGCAGTTTGGCCCAATCTCGAATTTCGAGGTTTGTGTCCCGCCCTCGGCTGTGGTTGTGGAGGATCCGAATCCGACCGCTTCAGATGAGCCGAAACTGTCCATCATGGCGGCCTGAGGCATGTGCTTGAGCAAGCCTTGCTTGACCTCTGCGCTCCACATCACGCCCGATGAAACAATGGTCTGTACAGAGCTGACATCCCATCTGTCGGGATTATCATTCAGTGCCTTCAACATTGGCTTACCAAACGCATCGCCCACGATGGCCATACTGGTAACGCCATGTTCGTCTACCGTGTCCCAGAGGTTTTCCGGGTCGAAACTGGCGTTCTGTTCCAACGTGATAATGGCGCCGCCAGAGAGGATCGCGCCCATCGCCGTGAAGAGGCCCGTGCCGTGCATAAGAGGGCAGGCAGGCACCTGGCGGGCGGTGCGTCCCATCAATTCGACTGCCATCTTGAATTCGTCCAGCGTGGAGGGATAGGGAAGTCCTGCTTTCTCTGCCCCCTCTCTTGCAGCTTGCCTCCAGACGGATTGGGACCACATCACGCCTTTGGGCATGCCGGTGGTGCCACCGGTATACAGGAAGAAAAGATCGTCCGCAGACCGCTCAATTCCAAGTGGTGAAGGATCGCCCTCGGTCGCGAGCGATTCATAATCCTCAGCCCAATCCGGCACATTCCCGGCGCCGATTTGAACCCAGACTTTCACTTTCGGAAGACGCCCGCGGACGAGTTCCACCTGTTCTAGGAATTGCACGTCATAGAAAACAACGGCGGAATCCGAATTGTCGAAAATGTAGAACAGCTCATCAGCAAGGTAGCGGTAGTTGACGTTCACATGAGTGAAGCGCGCCTTGAAACTTGCGGCAAGGGCTTCGGTATATTCCGGCTGGTTGCGCAAATAGAAGCCCGCCTTGTCGCCGGTCTCCACGCCCATCGCACGCAGATTGCGCGCCAGTCTGTTTGAGCGCGCCGTGAATTCTGGCCAGTAAATGCGGCGGTTTCCATGCGCCAGGGCCAGGTCTTCTGGGCCGAGGAGGTCCCCGACCACATCAAGCATGTCTCCGAAATTCAATTCCTCTGCAGCCGTCACGGCGTTTTCTCCCAGTTTGTTTTTCAGCAAGTCTAGGGGGTTGCCGCCGGGGCAGAGAAGCGAAATCGGAGCGCGGTCCCGTCTGCGGGGACAAAAAAAGAGGCAGCACCGAAGTGCTGCCTCTCGCATTTTGCCATGAGGGCAGGGCTTAGAAGCCCATGCCACCCATTCCGCCCATGCCGCCGCCCATGTCGGGCATGCCGCCGCCAGCGGATTCTTTCTTCGGAGCTTCGGCGATAGAAGCTTCGGTGGTGATCAGCAGGCCAGCGACAGATGCTGCGTTCTGCAGGGCAGAGCGAACAACTTTCACTGGATCGATCACGCCCATGCCGACCAGGTCGCCATACTCTTCGGTTTGGGCGTTGAAGCCGAAGCCTTTGCCCTTGCCGCGGCGGATCTGATCAACAACGACTGAACCTTCAACACCGGCGTTCTCGGCGATCTGGCGAACCGGAGCTTCCAGAGCCTTGCGAACGATGTCGATACCGGCTTGCTCGTCATCATTGGCGCCTTTGACGTCAATGTTGCCAGCAGCGGACAGGAGTGCCGTACCGCCGCCTGGGACGATGCCTTCTTCAACAGCAGCGCGAGTTGCATTCAGCGCGTCATCCACACGGTCTTTACGCTCTTTCACTTCAACTTCCGTTGCACCGCCAACCTTGATGACTGCGACGCCGCCAGCCAGTTTCGCGAGACGCTCCTGGAGCTTCTCACGGTCGTAGTCGGAAGACGTGTCTTCGATTTGCTTGCGGATCTGGGAAACGCGAGCTTCGAGGTCTTTCTTCGCACCAGCGCCATCAACGATGGTCGTGTCGTCCTTGGAGATCGATACGCGCTTTGCGGTGCCGAGCATGTCCATGGAGACGTTCTCGAGCTTGATGCCGAGGTCTTCGGAGATGACTTGGCCGCCGGTGAGAACTGCGATGTCCTGCAGCATGGCTTTGCGGCGATCGCCGAAACCAGGTGCTTTGACAGCAGCGATCTTCAGGCCGCCACGCAGCTTGTTGACCACCAGGGTTGCCAGGGCTTCGCCATCGACGTCTTCAGCGATGATGAGCAGCGGCTTCTGGCTCTGAACAACGCTTTCCAGGATCGGCAGCATTGGCTGCAGAGAAGACAGCTTGCTCTCGTGAAGCAGGATGAACGGATCTTCGAGTTCCGCAATCATCTTGTCCGGGTTGGTGATGAAGTACGGGGACAGGTAGCCGCGGTCGAACTGCATGCCTTCAACGACGTCGAGTTCGGTTTCCAGCGACTTGGCTTCTTCAACCGTGATGACGCCTTCGTTGCCGACTTTCGCCATGGCTTCAGCGATCATGCCGCCGACTTCCGTGTCGCCGTTCGCAGAGATCGTACCCACCTGGGCGATCTCGTCGTTGGACTTCACTTTCTTGGAGTGGTGGGCCAGGTCGCTGAGGACTTCGGTCACGGCTTTGTCGATACCGCGCTTCAGGTCCATCGGGTTCATGCCGGCAGCAACGCGCTTCATGCCTTCGCGAACGATGGCCTGAGCGAGAACAGTTGCAGTCGTTGTGCCGTCACCAGCGACATCGTTTGCCTTGGAAGCGACTTCGCGCAGCATCTGTGCGCCCATGTTCTCCAGCTTGTCTTCAAGCTCGATCTCTTTAGCAACGGTGACACCATCTTTCGTGGTGCGCGGAGCGCCGAAAGACTTTTCGATAACGACGTTACGGCCTTTCGGGCCGAGCGTTACCTTCACAGCGTTGGCAAGCGTATCGACGCCTTTCAGCATGCGCTCGCGTGCGTCTGCGCCGAAAACTACGTGTTTGGCTGACATTGTTGATTACCTCTTTTGAGAATTCTGTCTGATGAAATGCGACGGGTGGGGACTTAGCCCTCCAGAACACCCATGATGTCGCTCTCTTTCATGATGAGCAGCTCTTCGCCGTCGACGGTGACTTCCGTGCCGGACCATTTGCCGAAGAGAACGCGATCACCGACTTTGACGTCGAGAGCAACGCGCTCGTTGTCGTCGCCGATGGCGCCGTTGCCGACAGCAACAATTTCGCCTTCCTGCGGCTTTTCCTTGGCGGTGTCAGGAATGATGATCCCGCCCTTGGTTTTCTCTTCTTCCTTGACGCGGCGCACGACGACACGGTCGTGCAGGGGACGAAGTTTCATTGGATTTAGCCCTCTTGTCTCTGTGACGAGTTCAATTGAATTGAGTCCGCGAGCAGGACCATTCGGGGAGGTTTAGCACTCACCCCTGCTGACTGCTAACGATGTGTGGGAATTAAGAGGGAGGTCTGTCAGCGTCAAGTTTCCCATTGCGAAATTTTTGTAAGGATCGCTGGCCACTGCAGTAAACGCTGCATGAGACACATGCCAGCTTCTTTCCAAAACGTGAACGGTAAAGCCGGAAAATTTCTCGGCGGATTGACGGTAAAATATCGATCCTGTGCGACAACACTTCCATAAACCGGGAGACAGGATGTGCAGGGAAAGCTAGAGGATCTGGTCGAGTCATTGACGTTTTTCGCCTTCGTGGCGATTACCGCGCTTTGTCTCTGTTTCACGTTTTCCGTCATTGTCTATTCGATGGGATTCCCGACTGATCCGCAGAAATTCATCATCGCGAACCTGTTCATCGCGGCATGTGTTGCCATTCCGACTGCAGCAATCGCAGCACAACACGAATACAAGATGCGTATTTACCAGCGCACTTTGGAAGACATGGCGTCGACCGATGCGCTGACTGGTCTGCTCAATCGAAAGTTCTTCAAACAGTTCGCCTGTGAGGAAATGGCTCGGATGAGCCGCACGGAGATGACTGCGGCGGTAGCCCTGTTCGACATCGATTACTTCAAGGCAGTTAATGACCGCCATGGCCATGCTGCGGGAGATCGCGTGCTTCGCGAAATCGCTGCAGTTGCCTATTCGGAACTTCGAGGACCCTTTGACAAGCTGGGGCGCTGGGGCGGCGAAGAGTTTGTCATCCTGCTCAGCAATGTTGATGCGGAGCAGGCACACAGCGTTTGTGACCGACTGCGGACGTCGATCGAGAACCACGTCATCATTGTTGAAGGCCAGCCTGTGAGTGTGACGGCGAGTTTCGGGCTGACAATCCTGCCGCCGAACTCCGATTTTGACGAGATGCTCGAACTCGCTGACTCCGCCCTGTACAAATCCAAGGCAAATGGACGCAATTGCGTGACGGCCTCACGAGAGCTTACGCTGGCCGCCTGACAACATTCCCGAGGGGACGGGTTTGTTGCGAACACAGGGGGACAGTATGCCAAGATTCAATCCGAACAAATTGGGCACTGCCTTGATCGGCGCGCCATCACTGGATGTTCTGGCGGAGCGGAGGCCAGAGTTCGCTCACGCATCCAAGGTTTGGTCAGATGTGCTGGAGCCAGAGTTGGCGCGGCGCGAGACCGACCGTAAGTCATCCATTCAACGTGCCGTTAAGCGGACGATGATCGGTGCGGGGGTGCCGCTTTTTGGCGCTGTCCTTCTGGCAATAACGACGCTGATATCGGTCGACTTCATGTTCCCCGGAATCCTGTTCGTGATATTCCTGTCGGCAGCGATTGTTTCAGCGCCTGCCTGGATCAAGGTGTTCACGATGAAGTCCCAGACCAAGCAACTGGTTCTGGCTGCAGCGTGCGAGCCATTCGGCTTCACCTACGACACGCTTCATCCTGATCTGTCGGGCGTTGAGGATTTTCAGTCACTGATGAGTCGCGCAACGGAGTTGAGCGCAGCCTATTCCGGCGCCGCTGGGAAAGAGGTGCAGACACCCTTCGGAATGATCTCTACCGGAGCCGGCAACGGTACCCAGCCGCCAACACCGGCGTTCAATGTTCTCAATAACGCCAAGCTGCTGCCTGGTCATTCCCGGCGCAAGTTTGAGGACATGATCGCAGGTGAACGCGCCGGCGCGAAATTCGTGCTGGTTGAGGCGCGCCTGGAAACGGGTGGCAAAAACAGCACAACCGTCTTTCAGGGCATCTTGGTCCATGTCGAATATCCCGAACGCTTTCTGGGGCGCACCGTGATGGCGCGATCCGGCTGGTGGAAGCGGGGGCGCAATTCTGGGGATCTGAAACGCGTCGACCTGATCTCGAAAGAGCTTGAGGACGCATTCACCGTCTATTCGACGGACCAGGTTGAGGCGCGTGCGTTGTTGTCGCCTGATCGCATGGAGCGCCTGATTGCGCTTGAGAGACATTTCTCCGGAGGCAAACTTCGGGGTGTGTTCGAAGGCGGACACATGACCCTGGCGCTGGAAGCCGATGACCAGTTCGAAGCAGGGTCAATATTCCAGACGCTAGTCGATTCGCGCCGCTACGCGTCCGCGCTGGTCGAGTTGGGTCTTGTGTGCGATCTAATTGATGGCTTCCTGACCCGGGACTGGGTTCGCGGACGGCTTTAGGCTGATCACCGCGTGTCGAACTTGTCGGCCTTGCGATCTCCGAAGATCATGCGTTGCTCAAGCCGTCGCCTCAACGCAGCATAATAGGCTTCGAGAAAGGCGATATCCGTCTCGCCGGGCTGGGCATGCCATCCGATTTTCGCGCGGATACGAAGCGCGACCTGCGCCTTCACATCTTGCGTGGATTGGCGAAGCACATCTTCCAGCACATGCAATTCATGAATGCCGTACGCATCCGCCTGTTGCGGCGTGAAGGCAAACCGATCCTGCGTCGTTGTGGCAGCGGATGATGAGATGTCGCCCATCAATTTGGTCTTCGGCGAACGGATGACCCACGTGCCGGCGATCAGGTCACCTACCCTCATCTTGTCTTTGTTGAAGATGGGGAACAGCAGGAATATGCCGGACCAGACGAGCCCCAGCAGTGCCATCCACCCGCTGACGCGGTCACCGCCCATCATCAGGAACTGAAATGGCAGCCCGACCTCGATTTCACGGATGAAATTTCTGGCCAGAACAGAGTTTGCAGTCAGCCGTCCTCCATTCCGCGATGTAACGCGTATGCCCAAGGCGCGTTTGCCCGGTGTCGCCGCTTTCGTGCCAAGTTCAAAGAAGATGTAGTAGAAGTTGCGAACGAAGAAATAGAAAACCAGCCAGACGGCCCAGGCAACATTCGCACTGCCGGAATCCATCGCCATCATTGCGAAACCGAGTCCGAGCGCGGTCGCGATGACAATGGCCCATTGTATTGCGACGTCGATCATGAACGCACCAGCGCGCTCAGAAGCGGTTGCAAGCTTCAGATGAATCTCGGCGCCTTCCGGCGTGACGAGTTTGCGCTCGAGTTTGGAGCGTCGAAACTTTTCCTGCAACCGCGCGCGCCGCAAGCGCGCGGCGTTGACGTCGGCCGGGCTGATCTTGCCCTGCGTTTGAGGCACCGTGGAATTCATACGGTTTCCACCTTTCGCGGCAGGTAGAAGTAGGCGAACCACAAGCCAAGGATGCTGACGGCGACACCGTAGCGGATCTCGTCGCTGTTTATCAGTTGTCGACCGAAGCCTTCCAGTAGCGCGGCTATGATCAGCATGATGACACAGCCCATGGCAATGGTTGCCGCCTTCTGTCCGGCCTGGCGCGCAGAGTTCAGGCGCGTGAGTTGCCGTGGAAAGGCGACTGCGCCGCCGATGACAAATCCTGCGGCACCCGCAAGCACGATGGCAAAGAGTTCTGTTGTGCCGTGAATCATGAGCCAGCCGGTGAATTCGTAGCCCAAGCCCTTCTGCCAGAAGACAGCATGCAGAGACCCCATCATCACGCCATTATAGACGAGGAGCCATGCTGTTGGGATGCCGAACGCAAATCCCAGAGCGAAAGCGAACAGGGCAATCTGGGCATTGTTGTTGAAGAGATAGCTGGAGAATGAGGTCAACTGACCATCATTGATCTCACCTTCGTCCGTATAAATGGTTGAGCGTAAATACTCGACGGTGGCGTCCGGGTTGCGCCCGTCGAAAAAGCTCTGGCCGTGGAAGGTCCAGAACCATTCCATGTCCTGCATACAGAGAAAGAAGGCCAGCGCCCACCCTCCAAACAGGAACAGGGCTGCCAGCAGCGTGGGAGCGACAGCGGAGGCGACGCAGCTTGGCCAGTCCCGCCTGAGGAAGTCCATCATGCGTTCGCCGATAGAGGTCCGCGCGCCGTACACGAAGAAGTATGCCCGTGTGCAGAGACTTTCGAGATAGGCCGTAACGTTCTGATCCAGAGAAATGGAACGGGCGACGGAAAGCGACGAGACCGCCTGACGATACAATCGGGGCAGCGCGGTCATCTCGTCATCGGTGAGGGCTTTTACGCCCGAATTCTCCGCTCGGGTCAGAATACGGTCGAGCTTGCGCCAATCCGCTTCGCGTTCTTCGCGGAACCGGTAGGATTTGAGAAGGTCGCTCATAGCATGTCCCTCTGCTTGATTTGCAGGTATCGCGAAATCAGCTCCGGGCCGAACTCTTCCGGTTTGGTCTCGATGACCTGAACGCCCATCCGCTGAAGGCGCAGCAACACGGTATCCCGCTCTGCCATCAACGTGTCAGCGATGACCGCGCGGGTCACGTCATTGATGGTGTTGGGAGGCGCATCCACCATGTCGGAAAGGGCCTCGTCTTCAAAGGTCGCAAAAATCACCAGGTGCCGATCCGTCAGCCGACGAATGTTTTCGAGCATGAGCTCCGCTGAGATCGTGTCCACGAAATCCGAAAAGATGATGATCAGGCTTCGCCGTTCGAGCTTGCTGGCCAGAGAAGACAGCGCGAGCGTGAAGTTTGCCTCTTCGGTGGAGTAATCGAGCTGCGCGGTCAGGTCCTGAGCTTTGGTGAAACTGCGTTGGCCGGTCATGAAGCCACTCATCAATCCGGGCTTGGCATCGAACCCATACACCATGGTTCGGTCGCCATTTCGCAGCGAGACGAAGGACAACAGCAAGCCGGCATTGATCGCACGATCAATCTTCGGAACGCCGCCGAGCGGCTCACTCATCAGCCGGCCTGTGTCAAAGGCAAAGACAATATTGTGATTTCGCTCGGTTCGGAATTCCTTGGCGAGCAAATGCCGGTGTCGCGCAGAATGTTTCCAGTCAATTGCGCGGCGATCCATGCCGGTTGTGAATTCGCGCAGGGCGTCGAATTCGCTTCCGTCGCCGCGTTCAATCTGTGTCTTGATGCCGAACTCGGCATCGCGCGAATAAATGCGAATGGCTTCATCCGTCACCCACCGGATATTTGGCGTGATCGGGATGCCTCGCTCAAGGGTTTCCACATGCCGCTTCTGGATCAGGCCCAGCGGCCCGGTCCAGCGACTCCACAATTTGACGAGCTGCGCCAGACCGCGTCGGGTTGGCGTCAGCGGTAGGGAGTATTCGCGGGTTCTTCCTTGCCAGCCTCTCAATCCGGCGGCGGGTATGATTTGCAGGAATTCATTCACCTCCAGCAGAACTTCAATCCGCCTTGGCAGCGCGCCATTTTCAAATGTCAGCGTCAGATCCGCGGGATCGGTTCCTCCGACATAAAGGAGGGAGGGCGACGCAATCTCCACGTTGTACGCGCGCAACGATGCTGACATCACGGCGTCGACCAGCATGAGGCCTGAAATGGCACCAATCCATCCGGCGCAGATGATCCACAGTTCCGGGCGCAACAGCGCAATTGCCACCATGAGTGGCACGCCGAGCAACATCAGGAAGATGGCGCGAGGAGTGGGCGAAATCACCGGGGCGCTGCCGTCTGCTCTATAATGGCTGAAAGTGTTTCGTCCGTGGTCTTGCCTTCGATTTCGGCGGCCGGAGACAACAGGACCCGGTGGCGCAGTGCGGGCAGCGCGAGGAGCTTTACATCATCAGGGATGACGAAATCCCGCCCGTCCAGCGCCGCGCGAGCACGTGCCGCCGTGGCGAGCGCGGCTGCTGCGCGCGGCGAAGCACCTGTTTCCAGTGCAGGTGATGTGCGCGTCGCGCGGATGATGTCGACAATGTAGGAGATGATATCGTCCTGAAGCCGGGCTTCTGACACAGAGCTAACCGCCTCGGTGAGTTCTTCGGCGGAGACAACCGCTTCAATGCCGAACGCGGCAGGCGTCTTCATGCCTGTACGTGTGCCATGTTGACCAACGATGGCGATCTCTTCTTCACGGCTTGGATAGTCCAGCGTGTGTTTGAACAGGAAGCGGTCAAGCTGCGCTTCGGGCAAGGGGTATGTGCCCTGTTGCTCGATCGGGTTTTGCGTGGCGATGACGGTGAAGCGGTCATTTAGCCTGTAGCTTTCTCCATCGATGGTGACCTTCCGTTCCTGCATGGCTTCCAGTAGGGCGGCTTGTGTCTTGGGCGGAGTCCGGTTGATTTCGTCAGCCAGCAGAAGGTCGGTGAAGATCGGCCCTTTCGTAAGGGCAAACTCGTTTGTCTGGAAGTTAAACAAGTTCGTACCAAGAACGTCTCCAGGCATCAGGTCTGGCGTAAATTGTATCCGCCCGAAATCGAGAGAGATTGAACGGGCGAAGCATTGGGCGAGCAAGGTCTTTGCTGTTCCGGGAGGGCCCTCCAGCAGGACGTGACCAGACGAGAAGATCGCTGTCAGAAGGATATCCACAGTTGTGTCCTGGCCAACCACGGCCTTGCGCACTTCGCCGCGTATGCGATCAGCCAGCGCCTTGATGTCATTTACGTTCATTCATGGATCTCCCGATAATTCCCTGGCGCCAGCGAAAGAGTTCGCGGGTCTTGGTCATGAGGTCGTCGCGATTGGCCGCGGGACTGCTCAACCCGGCGGCAAAATCTGTGAAACACTTGCCGGAATCCTCTTCCTCGCCGAGGCGGTCCAGCAAAGCAGAAAGCTGATCTCCCGTCAGCGACTTGGGCGCGCCAATGTCGCGTTGGACACGTCGCCGGATCAGCTCCAGATATTGCGGTGCAAGCCGCGTTTCCCGGCGAGCCATGGTGATAAGCCCGGCTGAATTGTCAGCGAGCGCCTGCTTGCCGAGAGCAATCGCACGTGTTTCCTGAAGCGGCGGACCGAAGCGAACGAGCGCTGCCCAGCCGAGCAGGAACGCGGATACGATCGCGGTCAGGGTCGCCCCGATAAACGGTATATCGAAAACCATTTGCAGCAGGTTCTCAGACCGCACAAAGCCATGCAGGGTTGCGTCAAAGATGATTGGTTCGTCCGGTTGGTATCGCAGGAAGTCCACCATCTTCACGGCGAATTCTGCATTCTCGAATTCTGCCAGACCAAATGTATTGATCAGGTCAGGGTCTGACAGAACATAGATGTGGGCTTCTGGCGCCCAGGCCAGCAGCATATGGTCATCAGCGGTAACGATCGGTTCGAGCGTCTCACTGACCAGAACTTGCATCTTGACGTCAGGCCTGGGAGATAATTCTCCGAAGGGGCCGTCCACCGTGTCTGGCACATCAATCCGGCCAATCGTTGCATCAAGATCGAGATCTTCGAGCAGGTCGTTCAGTATACGCGCATTCTTGAACCGCGTATCACGCTGTTTCGTGCGGTCCAGCTGGTCTGTGAACCCGTCCCACTTTGGTAGCACCAGCAATGTCGTGCGGGACGGATCGAAGTCTTCCAGAGCATCATTTCCGCCCCAGAGAGGGAGGGTCAGGATCAACAGGCCCCAATCGGTTTCTTCCAGCGTGCGTTCGAGTCTTGAAACTTCGACCGGATAGCCCTGTGCCTCAAGGAGGCGGACGAATCCCTGATACCCGAGCGCGGAGGTCGAGAAGGGGTGAGATCCCGCGACGTTCCGGTCTCGCAATTCAGGCGCCCAGCCAGCCAGCACCATGATGGCTCCGAAAGAGAAGAGAGCGACGGCCACGAGAATGCCGACCACTTTTCCGCTGAAGGGGGAGTCAGACTGAGGGTGTTTGCTCATGTCCATTCTCCACCAAAGGCAAAGTCCTCATAGGATGCCCGAGCCGATTGCCAGCCTGTCTCGTCTACATCGCGGCCGCCAAAGAAACTGCGCTCGACGACCGAGATGATCGGGCCAAGTGCTGCGCGCGCGCGATCCGGCAGGTAACCAAGTCTGCCGATTTCCCGCGCTGTCATCGAGCGGGGAACGCCCATCTCCACGCGTGACTGGATATCCTCAATGGAGCGGAACAGGAGCAGATGGACGGCCTCAGCGAAGCGGCCATCCCGCGCGAGTGCGTCTGCCTCTTCCAGCAAGGAGCGGGCCGTTGCCTGATCGGGACGAAAATCGGGCGTCACGTCGTCGGTTGCGGATGGGGATTTGTCTTTCTTGCCGCCCAGGCGAATGCGCATTGCTTCGCCGAACAGAAAGTAGAGGAATCCCAATATCACCGCGACAACGCTCGCGTAGAAGATGATTTTCAGCAGCGGTGCCAACTGGCCGAGCAATTCGATCAGGCTTCTCAGCCAGTTCGGCGGTTCGGAGGCCTCGAATTCTATTGGGTCCGCTTCGGGCCGCTCCAATTGCAGGTCTGACATTCTCAGAACGCTGGCATGGGCGGACTCAAGCGCATCCAAGTCCGTTTCCAGACCTTGCCCTTCATCCCAAACCTCATTCACCTCTGATTCGAGGTGGGCGTCGTCGAACTCATAGTCGGACTGAGCCCAAACTGGTGCAAGCAGGATCGTGGACAACAGCAAGATAACGCTCATGCGTCCGGTCAGGCCCACAAACTGTCTCCCCTCATGGCGGCGACCGTGTACAGCGCCTTGACTCTCCCTGACTATTTCAGAGGATTCCAGCGGCATCAACGGCCTATTGCGAAGTGAACTCATTCACCCGATATAGCTCGCCCAAGGCAGAGATGAGGCAGAACATGGACAAGGCAGCGCGCTATCGGGAATTGAAGGCGGAAATCGAGAGCGTTGTGTCGGGCGAGACGTCTGTGACAGCGCGCTATGCGACCGCCTCTTGTATTCTGTCGCAGGCTTTCGCCCCGCGTTTCTTCTGGACCGGATTCTATGTCGTTGACCCATTGAAGGATGCTGAACTGGTTGTCGGCCCCTATCAGGGCACGTTGGGGTGTCTTCGAATTCCATTCGGAAGAGGCGTTTGCGGGCACGTGGCCGCCAGCCGCGAGCCGGTGATTGTACCCGACGTACATGCATTCCCGGGGCACATCGCTTGTGATTCCGCGAGCAATTCCGAAATTGTCGTGCCGGTGTTTGACGGAAATGGTGGGCTTGCCGCCGTGCTGGACGTGGATTCGACTGAACTCGACGCGTTTGACCTGGTGGACCAGGAGGGCCTAGTCGCTATTTGCGACACGCTCCTCACCGCCTAAGCCGGCCGCTGTGGACAGGAGGGCTGTATTCTCAATCAGTTCGAGCGGCGTCTTGGAGTGCTTGATCGCATCGATCCGGTGATTGAGATGGGTTTCCAAAATATCTAACTTGCGGGCGCGGAGCCGGCTGATGCGTTTGATCTCGTGATCAAGTTCCAGCCAGATATCCTCTGACGGGGTGTATGAAGGCCAGCGAGGCAGGCCATCTCCATTCGGATCGCCGGTCTTCGCGAAATTCGTCCAATAGCTCGTCATGGCGTCCGTCAGCGTTTCGTCGTCTCCAGAGAAGGGCAGGAAATCATTGTGGCTGTCGAATACAAAGGGGATCTCTGCAGCATGGTGCGCGCCGAGCGTTTGTGATTTGCCCGGCGGCGTTCTGCTGAACTGGTAAAGCCAGGTTGGTTGCCCTGCTTCATGATTGGCCTTGGCGAGAAAGCGCGTGTGAACGCCGAACCAGTCGTCGCCAAGCATCTTTTCCGCGCCCCGGTCCCATGTTTCCAGGCTGTTCATTCCATACAATGCTTGCAAGGCCTTGGCGGAGTTCACTCCGAAAACGCCTTCCAGCATTGCTTCACGCTGGGCCATTGATCCAGAAATCGTCTCGATCAGTGCGGTTGGCGTTTTACGGTCCGGATAGAAGATCGTGCCTTCATCGGCATTGTATCCGGCAAGAATGGGCAGGCGCTTGGCGCCGCCGTCCCGGATGGCTTCTCCGATGGGAAGTGGCAGAACTTGTTCGTCCACGGTAGGAAGAAAATACTTCACCAGATCCTGACGCACCAGAACGCGATCAATGATAGCGCCCGAAGGAATTGCGCGAAGCCGATCAGCCGTGGCTGTGCGGTCTGCGAGCGCAGACAGGAATTCTACGCCGACTTCTTCGGAGCTCTTGATATTCGGCAGCGCCGAGTGATCCAGATGAAGTGCGTTGTAGCTGCTGACCCCACTCTGTAGAATGGCTTTGTCGTAAAGCCCATCTGCCATCGGCGTAGCCATCAGCTCACTGACAGACTGCGCCCCGGCGCTTTCGCCGAAGATCGTCACATTGTTCGGATCGCCGCCAAATCGCGAGATGTTCATCTGTACCCATCGCAAGGCGGCGACCTGATCCAGCAGGCCGTAATTGCCTGACGTTCCGGCTTCTTCGGACAGGGCAGGGTGAGCCATGTATCCGAATGGACCAAGCCGATAGTTGAACGTGACCAGCACAACGCCTTTTTCAACAAGTCCATTGGCTTGATAGAAATCAGAAGATCCTGCGCCTGCCTGATGCGATCCGCCATGAATCCAGACCATGACAGGCTGCTTCGAGGCGCCATCGCGACCGGCAGTGCGAACATTCAGGAACAGGCAGTCTTCGGCCTGGACAGGTTCGGGTTGGGCTTTGATGAGGCGTTTCGCCAGTGTCCGTTTCCACCAAGGCAGGCCGTTCCCGTCAATGACGCGTTCAACCACACGATTCATGTGCTCTCGGGGTTGCAGACACTCCGGGCCGAAATTTCGCGAATCCCGGGTTACGGCTCCCCATTGCGGCGGAGCCGTCGGCGCGGCCCAGCGACGCGCGCTCGCATACGGAATTCCGTTGAAGACTTCGACTTCGGGGTTGTCAGGGTCGATCCCGCCGACAATTTCGCCCTGGTCAATTCTCAGCGCAGAGGTCAGTTCCATAGGAGGTTCGGGTTGGTTAATACGTAACCACCCCCAGACGCCCAAACCAACGAGGGCGAAAAACAGAACTATACTCACACGCTTCATCAAACGAGACCCCTGCCCGTTAGAGGCAAACGCTATACCACTTTGATTACAAAGTCACTTGTGCGCCCTTAAACCGGACTAAGCTCACGTAAAGCATTTTCTGTTGCGATTACAAGGTCTTCACTGGGTTCAATTCCGCAGGCCAAACGAATAAACCCGTCTGGAACGTCGTCTCCCCACCGGATCCGGCATTCTGCAGACGTATGCACGCCGCCGAAGCTCGTTGCTGCAACGGATAGCACATTGTTATCAATAAACTTTTCGGCATTTTCGCGGCTATCGACAACGAAGCTGACAATTGGTCCGTACTCGCTCATTTGGCGAGACGCTACGGCATGGCTCGCGTCTTGGGGTAGGCCAGGGTAGCGAACAGACCTAACTGCCGGGTGCGAAACCAGCATTTTTGCCACGGAGAGCGCATTTTTATTTGCCCGCGAAACGCGCAATTCCAACGTCTCAAGCCCTCTATGAAGCAGATATGCGTCGAACGGGCTGACGATTGCGCCTGCCAAACGGCGGTACGAGCGTACCTTGTTCATGAGCGAAGTGTCCCGACTTGCGACATGTCCACAAAGAACGTCCGAGTGGCCAGCCATGGCCTTGGTGTCGGCCATCAGGACGATATCCGCGCCGAGGTCGAGCGGTTGCTGGCATAGCGGGGTGGATGTGGTGTTGTCAGCGACAAGAATGGCGCCAGCAGATTTTGCCCGATCCGCGACCGCGGCGATGTCGCAAACATCCAGTCCCGGATTTGATGGCGTCTCGATCATGACGAGCCGGCATCCTGACATGTTAGCGTCTGCCATGTCCGCAGTGGCGCACGTATCAACGATTACACCGCGCGGTACGAAATGTTCGTTCAGCAAGGCGCGGACATTGTAATAGCCGTCCGCGTGGACAAGCACCTTGTCGCCCGGGCGGAGCAGGGTGTGAAACACGGCGGCAATCGCCGCCATGCCAGATGGGAAGAGCACCGTTTCAGCATTCTCAAGGATGCCGATTTCCGCCTCTACGGTTTCAATCGTCGGGTTGCCATTTCGACCGTAGAAGTGGCTACCGTCGGGATCTCCCGGCAGCAGGAAAGTCGTACTCGCCATGATGGGCAGCGAAATTGGCTCGCCTTTCGACAAGCCTCGCGCCCGGTGGTGCAGCAGATCAGATATGGCAGACGGTTTCTTCGTCACTTGCGGGTTCCTTGATTGATTTGCCACGGGAGTTTGCGGCGATCCCGGCGGAATGGAAACCACTAAACGGAGTCGCTGTATCCTGAAGAGGCGGCGGTCTAACGGACCGCCGACAGGAGATGGCTGCCTGTTCCAATCATGGACGATAATGCGTCTTGATCTTCCGTAGTGAGTTCGCCCCAGCTTGAACGAAGCGAGTGCAGGCATTTTGCCTGATATTTGAATACGCCCTGCGCGTACGTCCCACCTTCGATTTCAAGCGAGAAGGTGTCCTCGTTAGCGTCCAGCGCGCTCGCGTTTGCATCCAGGAAGGGCAGATACGTATCTCCCGCGATGCGCAGAAGGTTTTTCACAACGGGGCCAGTGTCCGCTACCCAGTTGCCGTCGATCCCGCTGGCGTCGTCGGCGTGATCCAGCCATCGATAGAGATAGGGCGTTTCCGTGCGCAGCCATACCATCGGTGTAGGGTCAACGCTCATAACTTTAAGCTGGCCATAGAAGCCGAGATCCGCGAGCGAGATGCGATCCCCGAAGAGGAAGCGGGATGAACTGGTGGCAAGGGCTTCCAGTTCGCGGCATATCCGTTTCCAGCTTGCTTCAATCAGAGGTCCGGTTTGAGGCGTGCATCCTACCAGCGCCATCCGGCTGATCTGCCGTTCACGGATGGTGGCCGCAGCGTCTTCGACCGGCTTCCTGCCGGCATTTGGTAGCGTGTCGAACATCAGCCAATTGGCACACCACTCGGCATCATCCTCATAGGCCCAGCGATAGTGGAACATCGCTTTCATGAACCATTCGTCAGCCATGTCCTCCAGCAGCAGGCAAGCGAAGCGTGCGATTGGAGATTGCGGCAGCAAATCACGGCCTTCGCCTTCAAGCGATAACAGGAAGGGCGTGGAATCATTGGTCCAGCTACCATCTGGCATCCGGATCACGGGAATGACCGGCGCGCGTACATTCGGCATCACGGATTGGCGGTCTTCGGCCGTCATTCCCGTCCAGGTGTGGACCAGACGTTTCGCGCGCATCGCAGCCCGAACTTTCATGGAATAGGGCGATCCCAGCGCACCATAGATATCGTAGCGGCTCATACCTTGTCTCCGCTCAGCCAGATCGGACGGGTGACGATCAGTTCCTGACACAACAGACCCGCGTCGCGGTGACGAGACATGGATTTGTAGTCTGGATGGTTCAGCGTGGCGATGAAGGCCTGTCGGTTCGGGAAGTGATTGACCAAGACCCCATCCCAATCTCCCTGACCAATGAAATACCGTTCGGTCATGGCCAGCAGCGTCGTCGAACCGCCAACTTCGGCTGCCGCTTTGGTGAAGGCTTCGGAATACCGGATGTACGCGGTTCTGCCGTCGATCTCTTCGCCGTGTTCCGGATCCTGCGGCTTGTATTCCGCCTTCACACGGAATTTCAGCAGATTTACCTGGGCAACCGGGCCGTCATGCGTGTCATCACGAAAGGCGCGGAATTGATCGGCGGTGGGCTGGAAGGCGGGCATGGCATTTCCTCACGGTCGTTTTTCCGGATGCTTGCCGAAATACCGTTCGGTGTAAAATAGTGCCGCCGCGTGAAGGGCGTGTTGGGCCTCAAATTGCTCGTAAGCGAGGAATTCCCGATAGGGCATCTCCAGCACTTCAATTTCCTCATTGGGGTCAAGAGACTGGATATCTGTTTTCTGGCAACCTGTGGCCAGATAGTAGTGCAGGCGATTATTCTGGATAGCCGGATTCGGGTGGCACACGCCCACGGGAATGCAATCCTGCGCCGTATATCCCGTTTCTTCCTTCAACTCTCGCCGTGCGGCAATTTCCGGATCACTCTCGCCGGGATCCATGACACCACCGGGAAGGCCAAGCAGGACGACTTCTCCGGCGTGTCGATACTCCCGGATCAGCACGACGTTGCCGGAGTCGGTGATCGGAATGATCGTGGCCCAGTCAGTAAATTCCAACACATGATACCGGTCGACGATATGGCCATCTTCTCGCTGACAGACATCCGTTCGGACCGAAAGAAAGCGATCCTTGAAGGTCTGTTGGCTTTCAAGAACGCTCCATGGCTTTATCATTGTAATGTGGCTCCCATCTAAGCTCGGCGACATCTCTACGTTCGGCCTGTACCGGTGTTCCTGTAACAGCAGCACCAGTTTCCGTCATTCTCGCACCCCATATTAAATCTAGGATTGTCTGCCTGTTGTCAGGTGTACTTCGAAAGGGAGGCGTTGCTGGAACCGAAGAATATGCCGTGAAGAGATATGTAAGTCCCCATTGGCGCCGACTTTCCTGAGCGAGCGCTCAGGGGCAGAATTTTGCACACGATACCGAATTTTTGCGGACTGGCTCGAGCTCTCGATCAGGTTGCGCACAGGAAACAGAATCAGATTCCAAAAAAGAGCAATCATTCCAGATCGTTGAAGTGCAGTGCAGCATTTGAATTTTATCGGCCTGTAACTGACAAAATCACTTTTCAGCGAGCCGATATTGCATATCGTGTTAGTCATGGCGGAAGGGGACGATCTGTTTGAACAAGCTTTGGCTTTGCTACTTGATGGCGAAGGCGGGGAAAGCTTGATGAAATCAGCCGCGCTAATGCGACGCGCCGCAGACTCCGGCCATGCCGCCGCTGCCAACAATTTCGGAGCTATGTTGCACCACGGGCGAGGCGTTCATCAGGACTTCATGGCTGCTCGCGCCTATTACTCTCAGGCTGCCGAGGCTGGTCTCGCACCTGCGATGTTTAATCTGGGTTTCATGAAACTGCGTGCGCTCGGTGGCGAGCGAAACGAGGCCGAGGCCCGTGCCTTGTTTGAAAGGGCGGCGCATCTCGGCGAAGTCAACGCCATGACCTTTCTGGGTGTGATGATGATGACCGGCGAAGGCGGGCCCAAGCAATTCGCAGAGGCGCAAGCCTGGTGGGACAAGGGCGCAGAATTGGGTGACAATCGCTGTGCATTCAATCTCGGCATTGCCCACGCGGGTGGCCACGGCGCGGAGCAGCCGGATTTCGTGGAAGCTTGGCGCTGGTTCCGACGGGCGCATGACATGGGCAATCACAGCGCCGGCCCGGAGCTTGAGCGCCTCGCGAGTGTCCTCACCGAAGACGAGCGTAAACAGATCGAAGGTTAAGTCGGGTCCGACTTGAACGCAGGAGCGGCAGCAGTTGTGCTTGCCCGCTTGATTTTCGCGCGTTCCCGCGTAACTGAGGCGACGTATTTTCCCCATCTTTCAGGAGACGCTTTCAATGGCCGGTCCCCAATATGTTTATCACATGCAAGGTCTCTCCAAGACCTATCCTGGCGGCAAGAAGGTGTTTGAGAACATCCACCTCAGCTTCCTTCCGGACGCCAAGATCGGTGTTGTCGGTGTCAACGGCGCCGGTAAGTCGACCTTGCTGCGCATCATGGCAGGGCAGGACAAGGATTTTAATGGCGAAGCCTGGTCTGCTGATGGTGTGAAGGTTGGCTACCTGCCGCAGGAGCCGAAACTCGACGAATCGAAGTCGGTCTTCGAGAACATCGCCGCGTCATGTCCTGAGAAACAGATGCTGGACAAGTTTAACGAGATCTCCGGTAAGCTCGGAGAAGACTATTCCGACGAGTTGATGGAGGAGATGACCGCGCTTCAGGAAAAGATCGACGCCGCGGACGCGTGGGACATCGACTCAAAGATCCAGATGGCGATGGAAGCGCTGCGCTGCCCGCCGGATGATGCCGACGTTTCGAAACTTTCCGGTGGTGAAGTTCGCCGTGTCGCGATTTGTGCACTGCTGCTCTCCAAACCCGACATGATCCTTATGGACGAACCGACCAACCATCTCGACGCAGAGACGGTGGCCTGGCTTCAGAACTACCTCATCAATTTCAAGGGCTGTGTGATCCTCGTTACCCACGACCGTTACTTCCTTGATGATATCACGACCTGGATTCTCGAACTCGATCGCGGGCGCGGCATGCCATACCAAGGCAACTACTCCGACTGGCTGGAGCAGAAAGCCAAGCGCATGGAGCAGGAGGCCCGCGAAGAGCGCGGCAAACAGCGCTCGCTGGCCAAGGAACTCGAATGGGTTCGCTCCAGCCCGAAAGCGCGGCAAGCCAAGTCGAAGGCGCGTATCCAGTCCTACGAGCAGAAGGCAGCAGAGGCCGAGAAGGAAAAGGTCTCAACCGCGCAGATCCGCATTCCGCCAGGTCCACGGCTCGGCAATGTCGTGCTGGAAGCCGAAAATCTTCGCAAAGGCTTTGGCGACAACCTGTTGATCGAAGACCTCGACTTCAAACTGCCACCCGGTGGTATCGTTGGCGTGATCGGTCCGAACGGCGCAGGTAAGTCGACGCTGTTCAAGATGATCCTTGGCCAGGAAGAGCCGGATGAAGGCTCGTTGCGCGTCGGCGACACGGTGAAGTTTGGTTATGTCGATCAGAGCCGCAACAAGCTCGATGACAGCAAGAATGTCTGGGAAGAGATTTCCGGCGGCACAGACGTGATCGACCTCGGCGGCATCGAAGTGAATTCCCGTGCCTATGTGGGCGCCTTCAACTTCAAGGGATCGGATCAGCAAAAGAAAGTCGGTCTCTTGTCTGGCGGTGAACGCAACCGCGTGCATTTGGCCAAGATGCTGAAACAGAGCTCCAACGTGCTGCTGCTCGACGAACCGACAAACGATCTGGACGTCGAAACGCTTCAGGCGCTCGAAGAAGGTCTGGACGCGTTTCCAGGGTGCGCTGTGATCATCTCGCACGATCGCTGGTTCCTGGACCGAATGGCTACGCACATCCTGGCGTTCGAAGGGGATTCGCATGTCGAATGGTTTGAAGGCGACTTCTCATCCTATCTTGAAGACAAGAAACGGCGCCTTGGCGAAGATGCCGTCAATCCGAAGCGTCTGAAATTCAAGAAGTTTGCGCGATAGAAATATCGCTACCTCCTGAAACAGAAAAACCCCCAACCGTCTGCCGGCTGGGGGTTTTTTGTGTTCTGAGAACCCGGACTAACCGCGGGTACTTGCTTCGAGATTCCGCTTCATGCTTTCGATCTTTTCGATCAATGCATCGGCTGAGCCGTTCGAGCGGTCGAGCAGTGCGAGGAATTGAGCGCGTTGCTCAATGGCAAGCCAGATCAGGTTTCCGTCCAGGTTCAGCGCCACATCCACGACCTGATATTTCCCGTCGCGGGTCAGTACGCGCCAACGGACGTCCATGTCCTTGCCGTCCTGACGTTTGATCACCGTGTTGACGATGGAGTCAGTCTCCGACCGATCAACCGAATCCTTAACCACCACGGCCTCGCCGCGGTAGGCGTCCAGTTCGTTCTCGTACACTGCAAGCGCGTATTCACGGAACACTTCACGGTAGCGTGCCAGTTCATCATCGCTGAATCGACGGGCGTATTTGCCAATGGCGAAGTTCGACACGGCGACCATGTCCGTGAACTCGTCCATATAAGCGTTGAATTTTTCCGTCCGTTCTTCCGCGTTCAGTGACGGGTCGTTCAGCGATGCCAGAACTTCACTGGCGTTTTTCTGAACATAGGCTTCCGTCTTGGCGTCTGCGAATGCGCTAGGGGAAAACATCAGCATTGCGGTAGCCGCCAATGCCAAATGTCTGATTTCGCGTTTCACTTTCTTGCTCCTGTTGGTGGTCATACCACCGGCTTTATTATTCAAATTCGTCAAAATCAGGGAGATCGTCGTACGCTTCTTCCTCATTTACACGTCCATTACGGATTTCGGCCTGACGCTGAGATGAATAAATCCGGCGCAGCGCCACATATGGCTCGGGTTGGGCGTTCAATTGCTCGATCTGATCGTCCAAAGCGACTCGTGCATTCAGTCCGCCCAGAACACTTCTGCCGATGGCGATATGATCATCCAGATCGGGATTGTCGGCAAACTCCGTCCAGGTCAGCGGATCAAGGGCCCGGTCTACGCCGCTACCGAACAGGTCACGCGGCGTGGTAGGACCCATGAAGGGCAAGACCAGGTAGGGGCCGCTTTCGACACCCCAAACCGCTAGTGTTTGTCCGAAGTCTTCATTGTGCTTTTCGAGGCCGTTGTACCCTGCCACATCCCACAGGCCGACAACGCCGATCGTGGAGTTTACCAGGAAACGTCCGAGCGTATCGCCAGCGCGGTCGCCTTCGCCTTGCAGAACATCATTTATGAAGATGACCGGGGATTTGAGATTGTGGAGGAAATCCCCCACGCGATCCCGGGCGAATTCAGGTGTAATCGTCTCGTAAACACCAGCGGCAGGGCCGAGTGCGTACTTGTCCACCTCGTTATTGAAGGCGAACATCTGACGGTTGAACCCCTCATAGGGGTCATTAACCGCGCCGGTTTCCACGCTCTGGGTGGATGCACAGGCTCCAAGGCCCATGGCAAGAATCGCGGCGAAGACTCGCTGTGTCATGAATGGATAACCCCGTGTTTCGAACTCGCTAAATGGTGGTTGGGCGCAATCGCTTCAACTCTAAACCGTATACAAGCATGCATAGGTGATATTTCTGTAAAGTCGGGTTGCTAAAACATATAAATCAATGTTTATACCGTTAAATGAATTTGACGAGCGCCCCTATGATAGAATGCCTGCGTGCGGCTGGAGAGCCGACACGGCTGCGCGTGTTGTCGTTACTGCGGCAACGGGATTTGTCTGTCGGTGAACTGGTGCAGGTATTGGAGCAGTCGCAGCCCAGATTGTCCCATCATCTCAAGGCTTTGACGGCCGCGGGTCTGGTGGAGCGCTTGCCCGAAGGGTCTTTTGTCTTCTACCGTGCGGCGACCAAGGGACCAGGTAAGACGTTCCTGGATTCGCTGTTCGGGCAACTCGATCCTGACGAAGCGGAATTCGTTCGCGACCGGCTGCACCTTGATGAAGTCAGCGCAGCCCGTGCTGATACGGCTGAAGCATATTTTTCCGGCATCGCGGAAAACTGGGACAGGTTGCGCTCGCTTCACTATCCCAACGACCTGATCGAAACGGCGTTGCTGGAATTGGCCGGGCGCGGACCTTTCGGGCGGGTTCTCGATTTCGGGACAGGTACCGGCCGGATGTTGAGCCTGTTTGCGCCCCTCGCAGACAGCGCAGAAGGGATAGACCTCAGCCACCATATGCTCACGGTCGCGCGTGCTAATCTTGAACGTCAGGGAATTGAAAGTGCGCGTGTTCGCCAGGGGAATGTTACGTCGGTCCCGTTCGATACGCACAGCGCCGATCTCGTGATCATACACCAGGTGCTACACTATATGGACACGCCCAATCGCGCGATCTCGGAGGCAGCTCGTGTCCTGCGTCCGGGGGGACAATTGCTGGTTGTGGATTTTGCGCCTCACGATCTGGAGTTTCTGCGCGCCGAACATGGGCATCACCGACTTGGCCTGTCGCATGACGCCATGCAGGCCTGGGCGAGTGATGCGGGCCTGAATGTGTCCGAACCGAAATCTTTTGCGCCACCGGCAGATACTGCTGATGGGCTGACTGTTAATATCTGGAAGGCGGTAAAACCCGCCACGTCCACGGAGCCTGTTTCATGAGCCCGCTTTCCTCTCTTCAATCCAGCGACGCGCCATCCGTGTCATTTGAGTTCTTTCCGCCGAAGACGGAATCCATGGCCGCGCGGCTGTGGGAGACCGTTGAGCGGCTGGAGCCGATGGGGCCGAACTTCGTTTCCGTGACCTATGGTGCGGGTGGCTCCACCCGGGAGCGCACTCATGACACTGTCCGACGGATCGCGCAGGACACTCATCTTCGCCCGGCAGGTCATTTGACCTGCGTGGGAGCGACGAAGGAAGAGGTTCTCTCTGTCGCTGAGGATTATTGGCAGGCCGGTGTGAAGCATATCGTGGCGCTGCGCGGCGATCCGCCTGCAGGCATGGGCGAGAAGTTCGAGCAGCATCCGGGCGGGTTCCGCGACTCGATTGACCTGATCGAGGGCATTCGCGAGCACCGTCCAGATCTTGGCCGTTGCTTCGAAATCTCCGTATCCTGTTATCCAGAGCTTCATCCCGAGAGTCAGGGGTGGGATGCCGAGATTGCCTTTCTGAAGGCGAAGCAGGATGCGGGTGCCGATCGCGCAATAACGCAATTCTTCTTTGAGCCCGAAATCTATCTGAATTTCCTCGACAAGGCCCGTGCGGGAGGCGTGACCATGCCCATCGTGCCGGGCATCATGCTGCAGCCGAATTTCAAGGGTCTGAAGCGCATCTCCGGGCTATGCGGCGCATCTCTGCCCGATTGGCTTCACGAGCTCTATGATGGCCTTGATGAGGACACGGAAACACGCGAACTCGTCACCGCCAATGTCGCGGCCGATCTCTGTCGGAAGCTGTCGGATGAGGGCGTTCGGGATTTCCATTTCTATACGTTGAACCGTGCAGGTCTGGCGCTGTCGACGTGCCGGTTGCTTGGCCTGAAACCCAATTCTGTAGAGGCGGCCTGACGCATGAACAGACAAGAGCGTATTGAGGCCCTGAAGGCGGCTTCGAAAGAACGTATTCTGATCCTTGATGGGGCTTGGGGCGCGATGATCCAGCGCCGCGGGCTTGAGGAAGCTGATTATCGCGGGGAGCGCTTTTCCGAGGACAAGTATCCGGGGCAGATGAAGGGCAACAATGACATTCTCTGCCTGACCCGTCCTGACATCGTGACGGATCTTCACAACGCGTACTATGGTGCCGGTGCGGACATTTCCGAAACCAACACTTTCAGTTCAACCGTGATTGCTCAGGATGATTACAAGCTGGATGAGCAATCCGTTTGGGATATCAACCTTGAAGGCGCGAAGCTTGGCCGGGCTGCGGCAGACGCATGGACGGAGAAGACGCCAGACAAGCCGCGTTTCCTCGCCGGGTCCATCGGACCTCTCAACAAGATGTTGTCCATGTCATCGGATGTAAACGATCCAGGCGCGCGCTCAGTGACATTTGATGAAGTCTACAACGCCTATCGACAACAGATCCGCGCCCTGAATGAAGGCGGCGTGGACTTGTATCTGATTGAAACGATCACCGACACGCTGAACTGCAAGGCTGCGATCAAGGCGATCATGGATCTCGAAGATGAGGGCATGGACAAGCTGCCGATCTGGATTTCGGGAACGATCACCGACCGTTCAGGCCGCACGCTGTCTGGTCAAACCGTTGAAGCGTTCTGGAATTCGGTCCGTCACGCGAAACCGTTTGCCATCGGGTTCAATTGTGCGCTTGGCGCCGATCTGATGCGTCCGCACATCGCCGCGCTGTCCCGTGTCGCCGACACGCTTGTGGCTGCTTATCCGAATGCCGGCCTGCCGAATGAGATGGGCGAATATGATGAAAAACCTGAACAGACGTCCGGCGCTGTAGGTGGCTGGGCTCAGGACGGGCTTGTGAACATTCTCGGCGGCTGCTGTGGCACGACGCCAGATCACATCGCCGCAATCGCCAAGGCGGTGGACGGGGTGAAGCCGCGCGACCCAGTCCAGAGCAAGCGCACCATGCGTCTGGCCGGACTCGAGCCATTTGAGGTGGGAACGTGACGCAAACACAAGTAAGGTCAGGCGACCTTTTCGTGTTCTACGGATTGCTCAAACAGGGGGCTGCAGGGCAACCGGCGGACTTGCCGTTGTCGACAGCGGGTGCGTTTGGCGCGCCATGCCGATTCCGGGGACGGATGGTCAATTTGGGCGGGTTCCCCGGCGTGGTGGACGGCGATCAGTTGTGCCATGGCATTCGCTGGCAAATCAATGATCCGGCAATTATGCCTGCGATGGATGCATTCGAGGATGTGACCGACGATCCGGAGACGAGCCTCTATCTGCGCACACGCATTCCGCTGTGCGATGATGCAGGTAATGAGACGGGCGAGTTGGCCTGGATCTACTGGTACAATAAATCTATCGAGGGCTTCCAGCCCGTGGCCGATGGCAACTGGCCGCTCGACGCCGGAAAAACAAGAAAATGAGTGTGCTCGCTTACGAAGCCGTGATTGATCCCAGGTGCCGTTCGGAGATCGAGAGCAGGATTTCCGAGATCGAAGCGACCAATCAGGTCAGGGTATTGTTCGCAATAGAAAGCGGCAGCCGGGCCTGGGGCTTTCCGTCGCCTGATAGCGATTACGATGTTAGATTTGTCTATGCTCACACAGCTGCGTCGTATCTTAGCGTTTTTGACCGCAGGGACGTGATTGAGCTGCCCATTGAAGGCGATCTAGACATCAATGGCTGGGATATTCGCAAGGCGCTTGCACTATTGCTGAAACCCAATCCGGTCCTTCTGGAATGGTTGTCCAGTCCCATCAAATACAAATGGGATGACAGAGCGTGTGAAAGCCTGCTCGATTTCGCAAATAAGGTAGTGGCTCCTGCAGAGTGCGTTTCTCATTATTACCACCTTGCTCTCCGTCAGTGGCAGCGGAACATAGAAGGTGAGGTATCGGTCAACCTGAAAAAGTACTTCTATGTTCTTCGCCCAGCGCTGGCGATCAGGTGGGTGCGGTTAAATCCCAGAGAGTTGCCGCCTATGAACTTCCAGGAACTGGTTTCCAAGGCTGACATTGATGCGGCGCTTCAGGAAGAGATATCAGGCCTGCTTCATGCCAAAGCCAGAGCGAGCGAAGTCGGTATGGGAAAACGTATTGCTCCACTGGACGAACTTATCGAGTTCGAACTGTCATGGGGTGAGAAGAACTCTAGTCAAAAACGTGTCACGTCTACCGCGGAACGCGAGATGGCAGACCAATTATTCAGAAAACTCGTGAGATGGCCGGCATGACTGCAGCTTCCCAATCCTTCGTGAACGTCGGTGAACGTACCAACGTTACCGGCTCTGCCGTATTCCGCCGCATGATCACGGAAGGCCGCTATGCTGATGCCGTGGAGGTTGCCCGCCAGCAGGTGGAGAACGGCGCGCAGGTGATCGACGTCAACATGGACGAAGGCATGCTTGACGGTGCCGAAGCCATGCGGACCTTCCTGAATCTGATTGCCGCCGAGCCGGACATCGCCCGGGTGCCTGTGATGATCGACTCCTCAAAATGGGAGGTGATCGAGGCTGGCCTGAAATGTGTTCAAGGCAAGGCGATCGTCAATTCCATTTCCATGAAAGAAGGCGAAGACGTCTTCCGCAAACAGGCGCGTGCGTGTCTGGCGTACGGGGCAGCCGTCGTCGTGATGGCATTTGACGAAGTCGGTCAGGCGGACACCAAAGATCGCAAGGTCGAAATCTGTCAGCGCGCCTTCCGTATTCTCACCGAAGACGTCGGGTTCCCGGCCGAAGACATCATCTTTGATCCCAACGTCTTTGCGGTTGCGACCGGTATTGAAGAGCACAACAATTACGCGGTGGACTTCATCGAGGCTGCGCGCGTAATCCGCGAGACCTGTCCCGGCTGCCACATCTCGGGCGGGCTCTCGAACGTGTCGTTCAGCTTCCGGGGCAATGAGCCGGTGCGCCGGGCCATGCATTCGGTCTTCCTGTATCACGCCATTCCGGCCGGCATGGATATGGGCATCGTCAATGCGGGCCAACTTGATATCTATGACGATATCGAACCCGAATTGCGTGAACGCGTTGAAGACGTCATCCTCAACCGCCGCGAAGACGCGACCGAGCGCCTGATTGAGATTGCCGAAGGCTTCAAGGGCCAGAAGGGCAAGACTGCCGAAAAGGATCTGTCGTGGCGCGACGCGCCGGTGGCCAAGCGCCTTGAGTACGCTCTGGTCCACGGCATCACGGAGTTCATTGATGCCGATACAGAAGAAGCGCGCCTGGCATCGGAACGCCCGCTTCACGTCATCGAAGGGCCGCTGATGGACGGCATGAATGTCGTCGGAGACCTGTTCGGTTCCGGCAAGATGTTCCTGCCGCAAGTCGTGAAATCCGCCCGTGTGATGAAGCAGGCCGTAGCCTGGCTTGAACCGTTCATGGAAGAGGAAAAGCAGCGTCTGGGAACCGTCGATGTATCGAATGGCAAGGTTTTGATGGCGACCGTGAAGGGCGATGTGCACGATATCGGCAAGAACATCGTGGGCGTCGTGCTGGCCTGTAATGGCTATGAGATTCTTGATCTGGGCGTCATGGTTCCGGCCGAAACCATTCTGGATACGGCCATTAAGGAAAATGTCGACGTGATCGGCCTGTCAGGTCTGATCACGCCGAGCCTCGATGAGATGGTATATGTGGCGGCCGAAATGGAACGTCGCGGCATGGTGCAGCCCCTCCTGATTGGTGGCGCGACCACCAGTCCGGCACATACGGCTGTGAAGATTGATCCGGTTATCCGCTGCGCGCCTGTGGTTCATGTCACAGACGCAAGCCGCGCAGTGGGAGTCGTCAGTACGCTGCTAAGTGACGACGATAAGCCTGGCTTCGTGACGCAGACCAAAGCCCGGTATGAACGGATGCGCGAAGCGCGGTCTGGCGGCCCGCCGAAGCCGCGCCTGCCGATCGAACAGGCAAGAGATGCGCGCCTCAAACTTGACTGGGATGCTTACACGCCGCCCGCGCCGAATTTTGAAGGCGTCAGAACGTTCGAGGACGTGGATCTTGCCACGCTCGCCCGGTACATCGACTGGACGCCGTACTTCTCCGCTTGGGACCTTGCAGGGCAATTCCCGCAAATCCTGGACGACAAGATTGTCGGTGATGCAGCGACAAGCCTTTGGAATGACACGCAAGGCATGATGCAGCGACTGGTCGGCGAGGCGTGGTTCCAGCCGAAGGCGGTGGTCGGCTTCTGGAAGGCCAAGTCGGTTGGTGACGACATCCACCTTCAGTCAGGTGACGTGTTCCACACGTTGCGCCAGCAAATGGTGAAGGACAATACGCGTCCGAACTTTGCGATGTCAGACTTTGTCGCGCCGGAAGGTGATGACTGGATTGGTGGGTTCTGTGTAACGGCTGGCCCCCAGGCGGAAGAGATCGCAAAGGAGTTCATTCAGAAGAGGGATGATTATTCGTCGATCATGGTCAAGGCGCTTGCCGATCGGTTCGCCGAGGCGATGGCGGAATACATGCACGAGCGTGTCCGCAAGGAGCTTTGGGGATATGCGCCTGAAGAAGACCTCTCCAATGCTGAACTGATCAAGGAGAAGTATCGGGGCATTCGGCCTGCGCCGGGATATCCGAGCCAGCCGGAGCACACAGAGAAGGAAACCCTGTTCAAATTGCTGGACGCCGAAGCGCGCATCGGGGTGGAACTCACGTCGAGTTTTGCGATGACGCCTGCCGCCAGTGTATCAGGTCTTTACTTCGCGCACCCGGAAAGCGTGTACTTCGCTGTTGGCCGGATCGAGAAGGATCAGGTTGAGGACTACGCCCGGCGCAAGGGGTGGGATACCCGCAAGGCCGAGCGTTGGCTCGCGCCAATCCTCAATTATGATCCGTTTGCTGTAGACTAGTCGACCAGATAGTCGTTTGGTTCAACCAGTTCGAAGCCCGGCGTTTCTTCTGCAAAGTGGCGGAGCCAGTAATTATGGCCTGACCCGTAGATGACCAGGATCCGGTCACCGGGCTGTGCGATTTCTGCAATATTGGCGAAGATTTCGGCGTTACGAGCATACCATCCATAATTGAGCGCTGCGCCGGCATTGTCCTCGGCGTCGGTCATGTTGATAAGGCCGTAGTAGAAGCTGGAATGCATGTCATCGATCACTTCAGGATCGTTCTGGCGTGCGAGCAATTCTGCAATGGACGTCGTCGCCTGATCGCGCATCAAGCCTTGTGCTTGTACCTTGATGGTTTCGATCTTCGAGGTGATCTCGTCCTGGCGGTTGGTGCGTTCAGCAAACGCTTCGATGCGATCAAACGGGAAATAGGAGACATCGCCCTCCTGCTTGTCCACCGCGTACACACGGTCGATGCCCGCCTCGTGTGCGACACGATAGCCGATTTGGACGCTCTCATTGCGTTGCCGGGTCAAATCATCGGGCGTGAACTCCCGAAATTCGGGATCGAGCACGTCCTCGGTCCGGCGAATGCTCTCGATGGCGATGGCTGTCGGCTGAAACTCCAACAAGCGATCAGCCAGTGTTTCCAGCTCAGCCTGCCGCTTCGGCAACAGCACGTCATCAGCCTCGGTGTTGACCAGATCGAGTCCCGGGTTCCCGAAATGGTACGTTCCCAACACCATCACCTGAACAGGTTGCTCCGTCATCGCGGATGGCTCTTCAGCCGTAGCGGAGGTGAGGGCGCCAGCGAAAAGGGCGGACACGGCAACGATGACTGATTTCATAAAAACTCCTCTTTTGAGGTCAGATGCCACGACTCGTCCTATTGGATGCAGGCCAAGCGAACTATTTCTGGCCAGAGCAGCTGAGAGACACGCGTCTGGCCACGCTTGCCGGACTCGTATAGTAGCTATGTCAACCTTGTCATCGGGAGGGCGGAATGACTGGTAAGACTTTGATGGGCGAGAACGCAAAGATTGTCGCAACCCTTGGACCGGGCAGTCGCTCGCCCAAGGAAGTGCTCGCACTGGCCCATGCCGGTGTTGACGTCTTTCGCCTGAATTTCAGTCATGGCGAACACAGCGCGCACAAGGCGGCGCTGGATGCGGTTCGCGCGGCAGAGACAGAGACCGGGCGACCTTTGGCGACACTTGGCGACTTGCAGGGACCGAAAGTGCGCGTCGGATCGCTGCCTGGCGGCGAATTGCGGCTGAAGTATCAACAGGAATATGCGGTTGTCGCGTCAGAAGCGACCGACGCAGATGACACAATTCCTGTGCCACACGCAGAGATCGTCGACATCCTCGAAGAAGGCGACGTCATCCTGGTTGATGATGGCAAGCTGAGATTTACCGTCGTTGAAGCTGGCAGCTCGCCCCGAGTCCGGGCCGACGTGCCGGGAAAGCTAACGGACAAGAAGGGCTTCACGGTTCGAGGAAAGGCGCTGCCGGTACGCGCATTGACCGATAAAGACAGGGCTGACCTCGATTTCGCGATGGAGATTGGCGTTGATCTGGTCGCGCTATCCTTCGTCCAGACCGTTGAAGACATTGAAGAAGTCAAAGCGATCATCAATGGTCGCGCACCATTGATTGCCAAGCTGGAAAAGCCATCCGCGATCAACAATCTCGAGCCGATAGTGGCTGCCGCCGACGCTGTCATGGTGGCACGTGGAGATCTGGGAGTAGAATACGCGCCGGAGGATGTTCCGGTCATCCAGCGTCGCATCGTACGCTGCGCGCGCGGTCTGGGGCGGCCGGTGATCGTCGCCACGCAGATGCTGGAATCCATGATCGAGAACGCCGCGCCGACGCGTGCGGAGGCGTCTGATGTCGCCACGGCGATCTATCAGGGCGCCGATGCGGTCATGTTGTCGGGTGAAACGGCAGTCGGGCGACATCCGGCGACAACGGTATCAATTATGTCGCGAATAATTCGGGCCACCGAAGCTGCTGAAGATTATCGTCGATCATTGGAGCAGTTCTCCGGTGATCAACCTGCGCAAACTGCGATAGATGTGGTTGCGGAGACTTCACAAGGCATGGCTGAGGCCGAAGGCGCTGCAGCGCTTGCATTGAGGACGGGAGCTTTCGACCGCCTCGCCAGGTTTGCGCGCGTGCGCGGAAAAGTGCCGATTCTGTATGGATCACTGGACGATCAGCGGCTTCGCACGGCGTGTCTTCTGTGGGGAGTTCACCCGCAGAGACTGAATGCCGGGGCTGCTTATTGGTACCGAGACCTGATGGACGCAGCTGGCCTGGAAGGGCGCGTGGCCTATGCCCGATGGGCAGGAGATACCGAGCGCTTTGCGTGGGAAATCGGTGTGGGTAAGGGCCAGAATGGCGCGCTGATCACCGGCGTATGATCAGCTGGCTCTGCTTGAATTCGTAAGAATACAATTCGCCCAGGAATGTCATTCCGAGCAGCGATTGCTCCAACCCGTCCTTCAGGATCATCGCGCTGACCTGCTCGATCTCGACCTGGCCTATACGAATGCTGTCGAGGGTTACAGCTGCGCCATGGGTAATGCCGCCAGCGGTCCGGATCTCCCATCGATAGTCCAGATTCTCAGGATTCAGGCCCAGTCGCTGCGCATCCCGATATGTGAGGGCGACTGTGCTGGCGCCCGTATCCACCATGAACTTCACCGCCGTGCCGTGCACTTCAGCGCGCGTCCAGTAATGGCCGTCATCTTCGCGATCAATGATTGCGGCATTCGCGAAATGAACAGAGGCCCTCTTTTCGGTAGGCGTCGGCACGACCTCTGGTGTCATGCTCGCAACCTCGGTGCGGTGACGTTCCATCTTCGGCGCTATGACGAAGCTGACAATGGCAGAAATTGCTATGGCGATGCCCAGTCCGGCGAGGATAATTCGTTGCGGAGACATCGTGTCGCTTCCTATCGCTTGCCAAGGGATTCGAGGTGCAAGATGCGGTCAGGCAGTTCGGTCATGACTTTGTCACGTCCTTCCGCCCCCATTTTCACCCATCCGCCGATTTCCTTGAGCGTGCGAGCACATCCCAGACAAAGACCTGTTGACGCGTCAACGGCGCAAACTTTGATGCAAGGGGATTTGATGGCTTGAGTGGTCATGGATATAGGGTAGTCAGCAAGAGTGTACGTGCAAGACATCTCATGAATACAGTAACAAAACCTTGTCGCCGGTTAGGTTTGTTTTCTGTTATAAGAACAAGCAGTTTGAACATTAAGACGGAGCAACCGCGTTGAGTGAGTCGGCCCAGGAAATTTCACCTCTGGAAGACGCCCGGTCATTGATCCGGAATGCGCCTCAACCTGATTTGGCCCCGGCGCAGAAAGTGCGCGAGGCGCTTCTCGGCATGGGAAGGGAAGGCGATTTCGGTCGTCTCGGTGAAGCAGCCGCATGGCTCGCAAAATGGCAGGGCCGGTTTCCGCCGCGTATCGAAAAGCCCTTCCTGGCGGTGTTTGCGAGTTCTCATGGTCTCGCATCTGAGGGCGTCTCTCTGTCGAGCCCGAACGATACACGGGCTCATGTCGATGCTCTAAGAGAAGGTCGGGCGCCTTTGTCCGCGATCGCCACTCAAGCCGGCGCGAACATTCGCGTTTATGACCTGGCGATTGATCAACCCACGCAAAGCATCGCAGAGAGCCCCGCCATGTCGGAGCGCGAATGTGCGGCGACGATTGCTTACGGGTTTGAGACAGCGGAAGACAAACCGGATCTGCTGGCGCTAGCGGTCTCTGGTGCGGGTGTCGGAACCGCGGCGGCGGCTGTCGCTTGTGCGCTTTATGGTGGCGCCCCGGATTACTGGGTGCGGCCGAGTAACCAGACAACCGCTGAGCTTGTGGAGCGTCGTGTGGATGTCGTTGCGCGCGCCCTTGCGCTTCACCGCGGCCATTTGTCAGACCCTTTGCAGGCTTTGCGACACGTCGGAGGGCGGGAACTCGCTGCATGTGTTGGAGCAATCATTGCGGCGCGCCATCAGGGAATACCTGTGGTGTTGGACGGGTTTGCGACGACGATTGCGGCGGCTGTGGTTCATGCAATTGAGCCGAAGGCGATTAGCCATTGTATCGCGTCACATGTGACGCGTCGTCCTGCACATGAGGCCGCTATGGAGCGCCTTGGCCTTCAGCCATTGCTTCAATTGGAGTTCCAGACCGGGGGCGGACTTGGATCGGCAACGGCCATCGGCCTACTAAAAACAGCGTGTGCGCCCTTCATCGCTGAGCCTGACGGATCAACTGCGACCTGACGCGACGAGAACCTGACGTTTACGCTCACGTCACCTTGCCTTTGAATCAAAATGGCGGAAATAGAAGGGGCAAGAATGATGCGCAGCTAGCGCACAGTGAGGAGCCGTCATGAATCTCGATTTTACGCCGGAAGAAATTGCCTTCCGTAATGAGGTCCGCGAATTCATTCGCGAGAATTATCCCAAGGAGTTGGATGGAATTGGAACGCGTGAAGATCTCACGCGCGAAGAATTCCTGGCCTGGCACAAAGTGCTCGGCAAAAAGGGCTGGTCTGCGCCAGCCTGGCCAGAAAAGTATGGCGGCACAGGTTGGACATCGACCCAGCGCTACATCTGGTCTGAAGAGAACGCACGCGTTGATGCGCTGATGCCTCTGCCGTTCGGCGTGTCGATGGTCGGTCCGGTGATCTACACGTTCGGCAATGAAGAGCAGAAACAGCGCCACCTTCCGGGCATTCTGTCCGGCGATGTTTGGTGGTGTCAGGGTTATTCTGAGCCAGGCGCTGGCTCAGACCTCGCCAGCCTGAAGACAACAGCCGTTCGCGACGGCGACCATTATGTGATCAACGGTCAGAAAACCTGGACCACTCTGGCGCAACACGCCGATTGGGGCTTCTTCCTGTGCCGGACCGATCCCGATGCAAAGAAACCTCAGGAAGGTATCAGCTTCATTCTGGTCGATATGAACACGCCGGGAATCGAAGTGAAGCCAATCAAGCTGATCGATGGCACCCATGAGGTGAACGAGACCTGGCTGACGGATGTCCGAGTGCCGGTCGAAAATCTTGTCGGCAAGGAAAACGAGGGCTGGACCTATGCGAAATTCCTGCTCGCTCACGAACGGTCCGGCATTGCCGGTGTTGCCCGTTCGAAGCGTGGCGTGGAGCGTTTGCGCAACATTGCCTCCGAAGAAACGGTTGACGGTACGCCGCTGATCGAGACTCAGGAATTTGCTCGTAAGATCAGCCAGCTGGAAATCGATCTGACTGCTCTGGAATTCACAGAACTGCGTACGCTGGCATCTGAAGCCGCCGGCAAGGGGCCAGGACCTGAAAGCTCCATCCTGAAAGTCAAAGGGACGGAAATCCAGCAGCGCCTTACCGAGCTCACGCTTGAGGCGGTCGGCTACTATGGCGCGCCATATGGCTACGGCATGGAAGCGACCGGAAACGAAGGCTTCGGTGTCGGTCCGGATCACGCAAACTTTGCGGCTGAGTCTTATTTCAACATGCGTAAGACATCGATCTATGGTGGATCGAACGAAATTCAGCGCAATATTATTTCGAAAATGATCCTCGGCCTGTAAGGCGCACGAGGCAGGGAGGATAGAAGATGGACTTCAATTTCACTGAAGAGCAGACCATGATCCGCGACAGCCTTTCGAGGCTGATCCGGGAACAGTACGACTTCGAAACGCGCCGCAAGGTCGTTCAGTCGGAGTCGGGCTGGCGTCCGGAAATGTGGGCTCAGTTTGCTGAGCTCGGCCTGTTGATGGCACCGTTCAGCGAAGAAGACGGTGGCCTGGGTGGCGGACCGATCGACGCGATGGTTGTCATGGAAGAGTTCGGTAAAGGCCTTGTTGTCGAGCCGTACGTGCCAAGCGTTGTTTGCGGCGGTGGTTTCCTTAAGCGCGGCAGCGATGCGCAAAAGGAAGAATATCTTTCCGGCGTCATGTCCGGCGAGAGTATCTTCGCCTTTGCGTACGCAGAGCCACGTGGTCGCTACAATCTGGCCGATCTTGAAACAACGGCGAAGAAAGACGGTGCCGGCTTTGTGCTGAACGGGCACAAGGCTGTCGTCATTGGTGCGCCATGGGCAACCCACTTCATTGTGACGGCGCGTACGTCGGGTGATCGTCGCGATTCAAAAGGCGTTACGGTCTTTGTTGTTGCGAAAGATGCTCAGGGTATCAGCACGCGTGACTATCCGACTGTGGACGGTCGCCGCGCGTCGGAAGTTTACTTCGAGAATGTCTCTGTTGGCGCTGAAGCCGTCATCGGCGAAGTCGATAATGGCCTACCGCTGATCGAGACAGTCACGGATGAAGCCATCGCCGCGATCTGTGCTGAAGCGTGCGGGGCCATGAAAGTCGCTCACGCCATGACGGTGGACTATTCGCGTCAGCGCAAGCAGTTCGGCGTGGCCATTGGCAAGTTCCAGGTGCTGCAGCATCGCATGGTCGACATGTTCATGGAGCACGAGCAGTCGATTTCCATGACCTACATGGCGACCCTGAAGCTGGATGAAGACGAAGTGACGCGCAAGAAGGCGGCCTCTGCAGCCAAGGTGCGCATCGGCCAGGCCGGGCGCTTTGTCGGCCAGGAAGCTGTGCAGATTCATGGCGGTATGGGCATGACTGACGAACTGGCAGTCGGCCACTACTTCAAGCGGCTGACCATGATTGATGCCGAGTTCGGCAATGTCGACCATCATCTGAAGCGCTACACTGCGCTGTCCGAGATGGATTTGCCAGCCGCAGCGGAATAAGGCTCGCGGCCGGAAACAGTCTGCCTTCACGTGTGGCGGATCTGTGCAAAAATTAACTTCTTGCCGTGATTGCTGCGGTAGCGAGACCCGAAGTGCACATTCTGCGCTTCGGGTTTTTTGCGTTCTGTTGTCCGTATTGCAGAATGACCGACATCCGAGGTTCGAAAATCAGGATCCACCCCAGAGTAAAGTTTCGAGTTCGGTTTAATTTGCTTGAGTTTGATTACTTGATCCTCACCGTATTTGGCTAAGGATGGATCACCAAACGCAATAAAAGTGGTATGGGTCTTGCTTGATTGTTTTGGTAAACATTCCGGTAGGATCAACCGGTGATCGAGTTCCAGGGAAGAGGTGGAAATGTTGGAAATCAAGCGGGCGTGCCTTGCAGGTGTCGCGACAGGAGCAATTGTCTTTGCCGTTTCGGGTGTCGCGCAGGCGCAGTCGAGCGACTATTATAGTCGCGACAAGTACGAATCCGTGACTGACCGACGTCAGCCTGAATTCGATCCCGAGCCCATCCGGGTCGGTGCTTTCACTGTGGACTCCAGCGCGCATGCGGGTCTGGGCTATACAAGCAACGCACTTGGAACGAGCACGAATGAAGAGTCAGATACTGTCGCGGAAGTTGGCGCCAATCTGTCTGCACGTACAAACTGGAGTGTTCACCAGGTCGGCGTAGACCTCAGTGCCGTTCACCAGGAGTTTCAGGACTTCAGTGACCAGTCCTCCACCAATTTGAATGCCCGCCTGCGCGGCCGCGTTGATGCAACGCGCGAACTGTCCTTCGGTGGTGCGGTGTTTTATCAACAGTCGACGGATCAATATTCTGACCCATCCAACACATCAGGACTGGGTGAACCAATTCAGTATGACCGTACGGGTTTCGACCTGACGGCCAACTTTGCCAACGACCGGGTTCGCTGGAACAACACGCTGACCGTTGCTGAAACAGATTATGACGATGCCACGAGCATTTCCGGCCTGCCAATTGATCAGGACTTCCGCGACAGCACAGATAACCGCTTCTATTCCCGACTGAGCTATGCGCTTACACCGAACCTCGCAGTGTTCGGACAAGGCGTCTACGAGCAGCGCGAATACGACAATCTGGTTGTCGTCGACGGTGCGCCCCGGTCTCGCGACTCTGAAACCTACACCGTTTCAGGCGGTGTTGATTTCGAACTGAACTCACTCATTCGCGGTGATGTTGCCGTTGGTTTCCTGTCGCAGGAAATGGATGACGCATTCTTCGAGGACAATGATGGCCTCGCGGTCGACGCGAATATCGAGTGGTTCCCAACGCGTCTGACAACTGTATCGTTCACAGGTGGCCGTCGCACCGTGGATAGCGGTGTCGTCAACAGCGCGAGCTCCATCCAGACAAATTTCGGTGTCCGTGTGGACCACGAGCTGTACCGGAACATCATTCTGTCCGGATACGGCAATATTCAGAACTATGAGTTCGATGAAGTAGATCGCGACGAAGACGTCACGGAGTTCGGCGCTGTAGGTACCTACAAGCTGAACAAGCGTGTGCATCTGAACGCATTTGCCCGTCATATCGAACGCGAGCGTGATGGTTCCTCCGTCATTGGCAATCAGGACTACGCTGCAGACCTTCTTGGCGTGTCCGTTCGCGTATTCCCATAACACCAAAATCGGGGCGGCCTGACTTTCAGGCCGTCCTCAATCCAGCGTCAACTCCAGCCTCCGGTATAGTATCTTGACCAAGACATTCAGTTTTGAACTCCCCAACCAGGTACCCGCCGAAGCGGATTCTGACGGCAACAACATGCCTACGGACCTGAAGTCCCTGTTGGGAGCCGTGTATCGTCGGTTCTGGCTGATCGCGATCAGCTTCCTGGCTGTATTCTCTCTTGTCGCATACAGCACCTTCAATCAGGTGCCGCTCTACAAGGCGAGCTCGATCGTACAGCTCGACACAGAGCAGCAGAACGTTATCGACCTCGGCAGCGTATTGAGTGGCCTGGCGGTCAGCACGGCTGTGATCGATACCGAAGTCATGGTCATGAAGTCCAAATCATTGCTAACGAAAGTGGCAGTGAAGCAGAGACTGGTCGAAGACCCTGAGTTCAACTGGACCCTTAGAGAGCCTGAAGCGAGCCTTCTCGGTGGGGTGGCCAAGTCGATCAGCGGTATGATGGGTGCGGACACGTCCGACGTTGATCCGTTTGAGGGCATGAGCGTTGATGAGCGCGAGAACGCCATTCTCGAAGGCGCCGTGGGGCAGCTTATGTCGAGTGTCTCGGTGTCACGTATCGGCACGACGTATCTGCTCAATGTCGAGGTGACGAGCGAGTCCCCTGAAACGGCCGCACGTCTGTCGAATGCCATTGCGGAACAGTATCGCGTCCAGCAACTGGAAACAAAGCTGGAAGCTACTCGCCGTGCGACCGAATGGTTGTCAGAGCGGGTCGGTGACCTGCGTGAAGAAGTTGAAGACAAGGAAAACCGTGTCGCCAAGTTTATCGCAGATAACGACATGGAAACGGCGATGGGCAACACGCTCACCGAGCAGAACATCGCTTATCTGACCACGCAGAAAACCCAGGCCGAAGTTGAGTTGAACCGCGTACGGTCGCGATTTGACAGCATGCGCCGCCAAATCGACAGCGGCGCTGGCGTGGACGGAATCTCCGAAGTTCTGGAGTCCCCACTCATCACAAGTCTTAAGCAACAGCTTTCTTCCGTGCGCGGCCGGGTAGGTGACCTGGAAACTCGTCTCGGACCTCAACACCCGGAACTGATTGGTGCCCGCGCTGAGCAGGCCGATATCGAACGCCAGATAGAAAACGAGATGAACCGCATCGCGTCCAATCTGGAGAATGAAGTTCGCGTACGCCGGGATCAGGTGAACCGCCTGCAGTCTCAGATCAACAATTCGAACGCCAAATTGCGCGGCAACAGCCTGGCGATGGTTCGGCTTCGTGAATTGGAACGTGATGCAGAGACCAGCCGCGTGCTGTACGAGGAGTTCATCGCTCGTTCGAAGGAAACACGGGAGCAGGATGGATTGGTCCAGCCGGACGCCGTAATCCTTTCTGAAGCATCTGTTCCGAAATCCCCGAGCTCCCCGCGTACGAAGCTGAACCTGCTTATCGGTGCTATTCTTGGCGGCATGCTGGGAGCGGGTCTGGCACTCCTGGCCGAGCTTCTGGACATGAAGATTTCCTCCACTGAGGATATCGAGAAGAAACTGCGTCAGAATGCTCTTGGCACGGTCCCGCTCATCCGGACAACCAATGCGCTTGGTTTCACACAAACCAACCCCGCCGAGTATTTGATAGAAAACCCGCTGTCAGCCTTCGCTGAAAGTGTACGATACCTGCGGGCAGCTATCGCATTCTCTGACCTGGACAGCGAAACCAAGACCGTCGCGATCACATCATCTCTTCCAGATGAAGGTAAGACCAGTCTGACGCTTGCTCTGGGCCGCATGTCAGCAATGTCTGGTGCTCGGACTCTGGTGATTGATGGTGACTTCCGTCGCCGTCAGCTGACCGAGGCTGCAGGCCTGAAACCGGAAGTTGGCTTTATCGAGTATCTTTTCGGCGCAGGTCAGCTTTCGGACGCGATCGCAAAAGATCCGAAAAGCATGCTGGATATCCTGCCATTGTCGCTGACAGGGCACACGCCGCATGACGTTTTTGGTACACGTGCGTTTGACGATCTGCTGGTACGCTTGCGGTCGATGTACGATCTCATCCTGATCGATACCGGTCCACTCCTGCTGATGGCAGAAGCGCGCGTGGTGGCAGGTAAGACGGACAAGACCATCCTGGTGGTTCGCTGGCGTCACACGACCCGCGCTGCAGCACGTCAATCTCTGGCTTTGCTGAAGTCGTTCCAGGCGGATCTGCTTGGCGTAACTTTGAACATGGTCAACCTCAATCGTCGTCGCCATTATAGTGATCCCGGCGCAAGCTATGACGCGTATCGGAAATACTATCAGATGGAGAGCAAACCGTCGCTGTTCTCGATGTTCCGCGGTGGTTCGAAGAACTCGAAGACGAACGGGACCATTCCGACCGCAATTCAGACTCCACCCAGCCTCGCCAAGCAAAGAAGCGAAGCCTCCGAAAAGGTGGACGCGGACTAAACTGCGGCTCGGAGGCCTGTCCTCCGATGAAATCGGATTGAGTGATGATCAGGATAGCCTTCTTCGGACACGACTCGGCGGACGCCGCAGTGCGCCGTCGGGTGAGGTCCTTCGTCGGTGATGGTCTGCAGGTCATAGGCTTCATGATGCATCGTCGGGACAGCGAGCCGGAATGGGAGAACGTTGATCTCGGACAGACCCGGGACGGCGCCTTTCTGCAGCGGGTCACTCAAGTGTTCCGGGGCGCAAGGAAAGCCGCGGACCATAGGCAATTGCTCGAAAGTGCTGATTTGATCTACGCGCGAAACCTAGACATGCTGGCCTGCGCGTTCTTGGCGAAGCGATACGCGCGCCTTGATACACCAGTAATCTATGAAAGTCTGGACGTGCACCGATTGCTGGTGCGCAAGGATTTCATCGGAAAGACACTGCGTTATCTGGAGCGATCTTTGCTGAAACGAAGCCGCGCCCTGGTCGTGAGCTCTCCAGGGTTTCTGCAGCATCATTTTGAACGATACTATTCTGGTCAGTACAGAGCCTATCTCGTTGAGAACAGGCTCAGTGCGGATTCCGAGTTTGGCCCGCGCCCAGTTGAGGGCCGCGTCGCCGACGCAAAACAATCCGGAAAGCTGGTGCTTGGCTGGGTCGGCAATCTGAGATGCCAGCGTTCGTTCAAGCTCCTGTGCGCTCTTGCGGATACATTCCCGGATCAGCTGGAGGTACATCTTCACGGGCTTCCCGCGCGGACCGAAATCCCCGTGTTCGAGCCTGAGATCGATAGACGGGATAACGTGTCGTACTTCGGCCGTTACCGGTCTCCGGAAGATTTGTCAGGTATCTACGCTTCTCTGGATCTCGTCTGGGCAGGTGACTTCATGGAAGCAGGCTACAATTCGGTCTGGCTTTTGCCGAACCGGATTTACGAAGGCGGCTATTATGCGACCCCGTCCATCGCACCCGCAGGTACCCAGACAGCGGCCTGGCTAGAGCGCCATGATTGCGGGTTTGTTATTGATGAACCGCTCGAACAGACACTGCCCGATCTTATCGGAAGACTGATTGTCGATCGAAGTGATATTTCGGGCTTCGAAAGCGTTTTGAAAGACTTGCCGGAGACACTCTTTGTTCAGCCTGCCGGGTTCATGCATAATTTGATCTCGGATAGCCTTGAGCGGGAGGAGGCGGCATGAACGTGATGAGCCGAATGCCAAGTGATGACCGTGATGCGCTGGTCATGGCAAATGTCTACGAGGAACCGCGCAAGATCCCGTATTGGGAGCAGGCTATCCTCTCAATCTGGTTCCTGAACGCGTTTGTCCCGCTCCCGATGGAGACGCCGCTCCGCTACCTGATTGTATTGTGGTTCCTGATCCAGCTCTTCCTGTACAAGGATGAGGTCATCCCGGTCATGCTGAAGGCCTGGCCGTTGTTTCCGGTGCATCTGTTCGGATTGATGTCGGTGGCTTGGGCGCCATTCATGGGGGATGCGCTTCGGGCGGCTGCATTGTTCTTGCTGACTCCCATGATCGCTTTGATCACAGTTGCCCGGTTCGACATTACCACAATTCTGCGATGCTTCTTCTTCGCAGGCGTCGCGGCTCTTATCGTCTGTGCACCATATTACAGCACCATGCATGTCGGCGGGCCGTACCCGCAGAAGAATTACTTCGCTCAGCAAATGCTGCTCGTGGCGCTGTTCAGCTTGGCCACCTTGCTTAATGAGAAATCATGGCCATGGACGCGATTGCTCGCGGCTGCGGCCTTTCCGATTGCCTTGATCTTCATGCTGCGGGCGCCGTCCGCAACGGCTCTGGTCTTTGCCATCGTCGGTGTCGCCGGACTGGTGGGCGTGAAATTTGTCTGGGTGTCGGTAAGTCGAATTCGCCATCTGAGATCGTTGCTTCTGATAACGGTTGTCGTCGGAATTCTGCTCGGTGCGATGTTCGTGCTGAACCAGGCAAACCAGACGTATTTGCAGGACTTCCTGGCCGCGCTCGGCAAGGACACGACATTTACAGGCCGTACCTCTATCTGGGCGGCGGGCGAAGTCGCTGCTGCAGAGCATCCGTGGATCGGTCACGGCCAAGCGGGCTTCTGGCACATCTCTAACGGTGCGGCGCAGTCAATCAACGAGACGGATTTCAAGCCATACGGGACGCAATTGACGTTCCATAATTCGTATCTCGAAGTGCAGGTGCACCTCGGATATATCGGGCTGGCTTTGTACATCATGATGTGGGCCTGGTGCGGATTCAGGCTGTTTCTGCAGTTCTTTCAGAATACGTCTCTCGAAACCTCGGCGCTGCTCGTATTCGGTGGCATCGTATTCGTGTCCACGTTCACGGAATCGATGGCGTGGTCGAGTTTCAACACAGCCCTGAACCTGCTTTATATCGGTTCAGCAGCGATGCTTTCACCGGTACGACGCAAACGCGTCGGGCAAATGCCGGTTTACGTCAATGCCAACCGGATTGTCGCTTAATCTGTTGAAAGTGAACGAGAAAACTAGAGAAGTGCAGTGATGCCTGCGATGATCAGGCCCCACAGTCCGGAACTCAGGCCGACGATTATCAGAATCCGCAACCATACAGGCCATTTGCCGACACCATTCGTCTCAGCCCGTACGTCGTCTTGGTAACTTCCAATAACACCAGTTTCGGTGGCCAAATTCATTACGGACCGGTTCCTTACAAGAGACGAATGCACCTCGTTCATGAGCGTATATAGACAGGCCATTCCTTAAAGCGCCTTTAAGACGCGGATCTCATTTCATCTGTCTTGAACAGCCATTTTGCCGAGGAATCCGGCAAGAATTGGATCATTTTGTGATGTTGCGGACGGGCAGCAGTCGCCGCTTGATGCCTTGCAGCACAGTAGAGACAAGATGAACCGAGGCATCTGTCGAGAATGTGAAGGCGGTGAAAACCAGTCCGATATCGCGCTGGCGCACACCATCCATCCATGCCCAGATGGCAGCTTCGCGCTGTGAATAGGCCGCGTGAGCCTTCAGAGCCTGTTTTGCATCGGCAGGCATGTCAGGGCGCCTGGACATCAAGGTCGAAATTCTCGCCAGCCGCCGATGGTCCCGTCCGGCCTGAGAGTGTGAGGCCGATCCAGCTCGTTGCACCAGAAAGTATCCGCAAGGATCAATGAGCCAGGCTTTTGTCCCGTCCAGAAGAAGGCGCGTATAGAGTTCGAAATCTTCCCCAAAGCGCAGCTCGTCCAGATACGGTTTCTCGCCATCAGAGATCGTCCGACGATTGAACAGGGGCTTGATGAAGCCAAGCTCGGAACGCGGCGTTTCAACATTGAACGAACGCAGCACGAAGAATTGGGCGGTCAGCGTAATTGGACCCTCGGGCTTTTCGGGCCAGAGTTCACGTTCCACTGTTTCAGGTGTGTCTTCCCTGGATATGAGCAGATTGTCTGCCACCCAATCGAGTTCATTCTCAATTGCTGTGCTCAACAGTTTCGCCAGGCGGTCCGGTAAAACGATGTCGTCGCTGTCCTGAGGAGTGAACCAGCCCGCATCGGTATTTGCGAGCGCCAGATTACGAGCCGCCGACGGCCCCTGATTTACGTCCTGCTTAAGGACTTTCAGATTGGGGTGGCTGCTTTCAAGCCCCTTGGCGATGTCGTAGCCAGCATCGGTCGAACAGTCATCGACGACGATGACTTCAAAGGTGAACCCCTCTGGGCATTCCTGAGCGAGAGCGCTGCGGATAGCGCGTTCAATGTTCGGTTCGTCATTATACAGCGGAATGACGATGGCGATTTTTGACGGATCAAGACTTTGCGGCATCGGGGACCTCAGCGTGGACGTCAGCCGGCTCTTCCTCAGCTTGCGTTTCCAACATGGTCTGCATGGCCCGGTCTTTCTTGCCGGAGAAGAACAGGACCAGCGCTTTCATTCGGCGGATGGTCGTTCGTGGCGAAACCACCAGCAATACCAGAGGGTAGGTCAGCGCGCCGAGGGCGACGAGAATCAGCAATTTCGCTGTGTCATCAAGCGTTGTCGGCAACCGCGTAGATGCGAACAGGACAGCTCCGGCCATCACGATAGATGCGAGCAATGCCGAAGCGCCGGCAAAAACCTGTTGGCGGATTGAAAAGCCCACCACGCGCTGGACGGCAATTGCACCGAGAACCCAGCCGAGCATTTTCTGTACCCAGATCAGCCACATGACGGCTTCCAGGCCGTGAGGCGCGACGTATGGGAGAGCCACCATCGTTGCGAGACAGATGAGTGCGATTTTCAGGACCAGATCCGGGCGGCCAACTCCTTTGAGCACGCCTGCGTCGAACGTCGACGTTGGTCTACGGATACCGATCAGCAGAGAAATCTGGATCGCGCCGATTGCTCCGATCCACTTTTCGCCGAACACGATCGGCACGGCGACAGGCGCAATGGCGACAGCGCCCAGGAAGGCTGGATAGGCGACAAAGGTTGCAACCGTAATCGCCCCGCGCAGAAGCTTGTGAAGCAACTCACGATTGGCCTGCGACTTGGAGGCAAAGGGCAGGGCGATTGCACCAAAGGGGGATATCAGCGCTGCACCAGCTTGCTCCTGAACGCGGATCGCAAGATTAAACATGCCAAGTGCTGCGGGCCCGAGAAACATCCCGATCACAGCCTGGGGGATACTCCTTTCCAGAACCGTGATCAGACGAAGGCTGACGGAGGCAAAGTTGAACGCTGCCAGATCCTTGAGGTTTTCCATGGAGAAGGAAAGCGAAGGCAACCATTTGTCGAACCAGCAGAAAGCCAGCATCCGAACGACTCGCCGCGACAGTTCCATAATGAGCAGTGCCCAGGCGTTCTGGAGCCACACTGCCAGCACGATCCCGACAACAGCAGCGACAAGCGTGCCAAGCACGTCGACGAGAGCCACTTCCTTGAACGCAAGACGACGCTGGAGGTGACCCGCAGGAACCGCGGTCAACGCGCCAAGGAACAGGCCGGCTGACATCACCCAAAGATAAGGCGCGAGGCCGTCCTGCCCGAAGAAGTCCTCAATGAGGGGCGCGCCGATGACGATGATAAGAAAGAACAGTGTCGCGAAAAACAGCGACAATCCAAAAACGGAGTTTGAGTGTCCCTTCGTCAGCTCCGGCCGTTGAATGAGGGACTCGTTCAGGCTGTTGCAGGCGATCGCTTCGGGGATCGCCAGCGTTACGAGCACAAAGCCGTAGATACCGAAATCGACTGGATCCAGCAGGCGGGCCAGCACGACGAGTGACAACATGCTGCCGACCAATCCGGCCCAGCTGCCCATGGCGCTCCATGCGGCGGCCTTTCCGGCTGAACTCATCAGTCCTTTGGACATGCACGGGAACCTTTCGGGAGTGGGGTCGAGAACCGGATTCTACAAATCGGGACCGAATACGCCATGACCATTAGCAGATTGCCCTGGTGACGCTGTCTGAACGTGCGAGATTTGCGACACCAGGGGAGCCAGAAGTCAGTTCTTGCCCATCAATTGCTCAGGCGCCCAAGGCGCATCGCCCTTTTCCCACAGGCCTTCGAGATAATTTCTGTCTCTCAGCGTATCCATCGGCTGCCAGAACCCGAAGTGGCGGTAAGCATTTAGCTTGTTGTCCGCCACGAGACGCTCCAGCGGATCCCGTTCCCAGATCGTGTCCGGGCCATCAATATAGTCGAAGACTTCAGGCTCGCAGACGAAGAAACCGCCATTGATGACGTTGCCGTCTTCAGCCGCTTTTTCGCGGAACGAGCGCACGGCACCCGTCTGCGAATCCAGGCTGAGGCCACCGAAGCGACCGGGCTGGACCACCGCGGTCAGTGTTGCATAGGCGTTGGACGCCTTGTGCTTTTCGATGAGGTCCGTGATGTTCACATTCGAAACGCCGTCACCATAGGTCACGCAAAACGGTTCATCGCCAATGTAGCGGCGTGCCGCCTTGATACGCCCACCCGTCATCGTGTTCAGACCTGTGTCAACGACGGTGACGTTCCAGTCTTCGGCTTCAGTTTCGTGAAACTCCACTTTCCCCGATTGCAAATTCATCGTGAAGTCTGACCGCGTGTTGCGGTAGTTGAGGAAATAATTTCTAATATAATCAGACTTGTATCCAGCGCAGATCACGAAATCCTTAAGGCCGTGCGCAGCGTATTGGCGCATGATATGCCACAAGATCGGGTTTCCGCCGATTTCGACCATCGGCTTCGGTCGAATGCTGGTTTCTTCGCTGATACGAGTGCCAAAACCACCTGCGAGCAATACAACTTTCATGGATATCGTCCCAATCCGCTAATGTTTGTTTGCGCGTAACTTAGCAAGAAGCGCGCCAGCCAGTCAGACACGCTACGTGCGCGCTTTCGGTGGTCGCCTCAGGGCCAGCATGAACCGGGCATAAGATATTGCGCGAGATATTTTTCCTTGAGTGATTGCCTCACGAATCCGCCATTTAAGGCCGCTTGCGAGCGCCTGGCAGATTGCCGAACCGGCAGGACCGGATTCAAATACTCTCCTGAAGTCAGGCAGGGGAAATGAGCGCTCAAGAATTTCGTCGCAGCCGTACTTCGATGACAGGGTGCGCGCTAGAACGTCCCTTTCGGCGGTTGTCAGGCTTCCGTCGTCGATTGCAGCCGCTTCGGTAAAGTCCTGAATGGCGAGATCCCAAAGCTTCTTGCGCCCCATAATTGCGCCTCTTTGCAACAAGGCCAGGCGGCGGTCCGCTGGTGTCTGAATGCGCTGCGCGGCGGGCAGGAATTCGTGCAATTCCATCTTGTCTTGGAGTGCCAGAAATATCTTCTGGTCATACTCCATCCACTTCTTGTCGCGTTCTGTCGCCGAAAAGCTGTTGTCCTTCGTCCCGCGTTGTCCGTCATGCTGGCGCTGGTAGAAGATCACATCCTCGGTTCCAATTCCGGGGGCAACTCGCGCCAGTCTAACGAGGAAATCATAATCCTGAGAGCGGATAAGGTCTTCGTTCAACGGGCCTGATCGCTCCACGAGCGCATGCTTGAAAATCATGCCGGGCTGGTGGACGAAGAAATCTTCCAGCGTTCGGACAAGAAATTCTTCCGGTGCGCAATCTGTCCAGTATCCCGTGTCGAAGTCGGTCCGATGCCCTGCCGCGTCGACCGAGAACCGAACGTGTCTGCCATAGGCAAAGCCGGCCTCGGGATTTGCGTCGAGCAGGTTCGTCAGGGTTTCGATGGCCTGCGGGTGCATCAAATCATCATCATCCACGATCCAGACCAGCGGGTGCTGGCATTCCGAGAGTGCGAGATTGATCGAGTGGGCCTTGCCCTGATTTCGGGTCTTCGTGATGGTTCTTAGCTTGTCGCCGTAAGTTGCCAGCATGTCGACTGTGTCGTCCGGCGAACAATCATCGACGACAATAATCTCTGCTGGCGAGACCGTTTGTGCCAGAACCGACTCAAGCGTTTCCTTGAGCAGGGCGCAACGATTGTACGTTGGCAGGATTACGGAAACGCCGTCCGACATCTTGATTCCTCAATTCGCGCTCTGGGCCCCGGCAGCGGAACCAGCGAGGACGGTTCTGCACAATTCTTCCAGTTGATCGTTAAGTTTGCTTGAATTGAACTTTTCTTCGATCACGCTCCGGGCATTTTCGGCCAAAGTCGCGGCGCGTTCCGGATTCTGAGCCAGCGATAGTATATGGTCGGCAATCTGATCAGGATTTCGTTCTTCGGCCAGAAGGCCCGAAACGCCGTTTTCGATCAGTTCGGGAATGCCACTATGGTAGGTCGATATCACACAGACGCCGCTGGCCATGGCCTCCATCAGGGACAGCGGAATGCCTTCCATGTCCCCATCTGAAGAGACGACGCTTGGCAGGATCAGAGCGTCAGAACGGTTGAGTGCGTCAGCGACCTCCTTGTGAGGCAGCGCGCCGGAGAAGGTTACAAACTCAGCAATGCGCAGCTCCTGAACCAGGGCCTTGAGAGAGTCTTCGAGTGGACCAGACCCGATAAGCTCGAAATGGATGGCCTGATCCGGTGCCTTGGCCAGCGCTCTCGCAAAACCGCGAATGGCGAATTCCAAACCTTTTTTCTCGACGAAACGGCAAACTGTGACGAGCTTGAACGGGTCGTTGGCAGACCTGGCGCGCGGAGAGAACTGGAAGTTGCCGGTCTTCACCCCCATGCGGTGAACGAATATCTGGTCGGTCGATGCGCCGAATTCCTGCAATCGGCTGGACCAGAAATCGCTTACGGGAAGCAATGGCTGACCAGTGGAGATAAGATCCGTGTACTGGTTTGTGCCATTGTTCAGCAAGCTCCTCGACATGTCATCGCCATGGAAAATAGTGAGGATTCTGGCAGGGGATTGAAGCGATCTGGCGCTGTCGAATACTTGAGCACCAAACCACCCGAAATTACAGACAACGACATCGTTGGAAGCACACAGCTCACGCTCTTTCGCAACCGTCAACGCGCGGCGCATTCGGTATGGCAGTTTATTCTGCAGGGCGGCCAGAAGCGGATTGGCCGGAGACACATAGGATAGATGTTTCAAACCATCTGGAGCCACAGCGTTCTCTGATGGCCCCGGGCGTTCATTCGCGAGAATGGACACACTATGACCACGGTCAATCATCCCCTCAATCTGGTCCAGAATGAAGGTTTCCGACAGTTTGGGAAAGGTTCCGACGCGGAAACCGATTCTCAGAGGACCATCTAGAGGATCAGATTTAGTTAGGGTCATTGACCGATCCTGAGTCCTATGTCGGCCATCCGGACCAATATTTCCGGATTCCAAGTTTGATCATCAGCCAGTCCAGCCAGGCGTCGGCATAGGTGGCAAAAGTGGTCGGGCCACGTTGCTTCTCAAGCGCCGCGAAATGACGTTCGGTCGCTTCGGCACCATACTCTTTTTTCCAGCGGAGCGCGCGTCGGAAATAATGCCTGCAGTAACGCCGGGAGACGCTTTCGAATTCTTCTTCCGTCAGAACGTCGGGCCCGTGTTCGTAGAGAGTGTTCAGCCAATCGACGAAATGCGTGTTCTTTTTCACAATTGTCGCGGCGGTCTGCGAGCCGTCATGAATGCGGACCCAGCCGAGGCGTTCATGCACCATGCCGAATTTTCCGCGTTTCAGGATCGCCAGCACGGACTCAAAGTCAGCACCCGTAAAGCGATCATCATAGACCGGATTGCGCCAGTCCATGACATCGCGGCGCATCAGCATGTGAACAGCGAAAAAGCCGATCTGATTAAGGAAGAAACGCCGCACGACTTCCTTACCATCCATCACGGTCTGGTCTTCTGGCCAGACAAACGGAACCGGGTCATCATTCTTGGCTACATTGGTGCCAACCAGTAGGATGTCGTCGTCTGTCTCGGCAATCTCGACCATCTTGCTGGTGCAGTCGGAAGACATCGTGTCGTCTGCACAGAGCAGCCTTACATATTTTGCGTCTGCCGGCGCGTGGCTCATGGCCGTATTCCAGTTCGAGTACAGCGGCAGCAATTCAGAATTCTTGTGAACGATCACGGGAAACTTAGTGGGCTCAAAGGCTTCCAGGATGTCGGCCGTGCCATCGGTGCTGCAATTGTCCAGCACGATGTGGACCAGGTTCGGATAGTCCTGAGCCTGCACATTCTCAAGCGTTTCCAGAAGGAAATCCGCACCGTTGTAGACGGGGGTAATGATGGCGACTTTCGGAAGTGTCGTGTTTGGGGCTGTGATGGTCATTCGTTGGAAACCGGATGTTGGAGTGTGTCGTTAGAAAGGACGTTACAGAAGAGTGATGGCGTTTATTCCCGAGCGCTTCTTGTACTCCACTTTGACACGAACAAGGGCGCATCCCGGAGTAATTTTTTGAGACGCCGATAAACGGGCATTTCGAAATACTTTTGAGTCAGGTGGGCCAGCACCAGTACCACCGGTACGATCAAAATGATCTTCACTGCCAAGGGCGTGCCTTCCGGCAGGATCAGGTAGGCGATCTTCTGGATCGGACGGTGTATCAGGTAGAGGGAAAAGGAAATGGTGCCCAGATGATGGATCTTCATCGCAAGCTTTGCGCTAGATCCGACCTCGAACGCGCCGATCAGCACGACTGCGAGGAATAGCGGCAGCATGAGAAAGTCTATCCACAAATGGATGTACGGCAGCCAAAGGCAGATCGCAAACAGCGCGAGCAATATTGGCGTCGCCAGGCCAAAGACGCGCTGAAGCGCAGGATTGGGAGCCGCGTCCAGATGAGTGTACAGCTTGTAGATCAGGATGCCTGCCAGGAATGAGGCCATCCCCCGGACCATCCCTGCACTAATGGCCGGCGCAAGAGTCTGAATGTGTCCGTCCAGATGCCCGAGCGTCATGAACAGCGTTACATAACACGCGATTGAAACCGCGATCATCAGGCCGTTGACGATTGATGATTTGATCGAACCCAGGATTCTCGTTCCGAATACCAAGGCGAGGGCGACCAGAATGTTTACCCAGAACTCAACAGAGATCGACCAGGACGGAGAATTGAACCAGAATTTGTCAGGTCCCAGTCCGACATGATGGATCATCAATCCGTGTAGCGCCAATGTAGACTTGTCGATGTATTCGCTCGTGACGACATATATCAGAACCGAGACGATCAGAGTGATCAGGTGTAGTGGATACAGCCGCGCAAATCTGGCTTGTGCAAACGATATGAATGAGAAACCGGGGTTGCGGAAGTATGCATGCATCAACACAAAGCCGGACAGGATGAGAAAGAAATCCACGGCCAGGTAAGTGTTCAGCGTGCCATTGATCTCTGGAAAGTGCAGGATCATGATCGCGAAGGCGGCATAGCCGCGCAAGCTGTCGAGCAGAACGAACCGCTTGGACGCCACTTTGCTTTGAGTAGGTGTTTCTATTGACACGAGACGTCCCCATCCAGTCTCGGAATACCGCTTCTGTCACATGACAGTCAGCTACATGCAACGATTATTCCAAGTGATTCAGCATGCGATTTCTGTTCTACCTCGTCCATCTCATTGGCGACTGGCGGCGACTTTTCCGCCAGTCAGCCTTGAGACGTTCGTTAAAGATCGGATGATGACCAGTACAAGTCATCTGTCAGCAGTCCATCGGACTTGTACTTCATCAGCATTTTCAGGCGTGTGTACGGATTTGCCTGGAACACTTCCGGTGTCATGTCGATGGCTTTGAAAACCTTGTGAAGCTGGGCAGCGCCTTTTTCAGCGGTCCATTCACATTTGAAGTCTGGCATCAGCTTCTGGATCTTATCGAAATTCACACGGTAGGAGCGATTGTCGGCAGACGGCTCTCCGACCGACAGTGTGCAATCCGGGAATTCGTCAGCAACGATTTTGGCAATGTCGATGACCCGATAGTTCTGATCGGTCGAACCAACATTCATGCGCTGTCCGGCGATCTTGTCCTGATCGGCATTCAAGGCGCAGTAGATTGCCTGACACATGTCCAGCGCGTGGACGAGAGGCCGCCAGGGCTTGCCGTCTGACAGGAGTTTGATTTCTTTCGTGGTCCAGGCGAGGCCGCAGAGATCGTTGAGCACGATGTCGAAGCGCTGGCGCGGGCTGGCACCGTAGGCGGTTGCGTTGCGCATGAAGCAGGTCGTGAAGTTTGCGTCGTTCATTGGCGTAAGATCGTTTTCGACGCGAACCTTGCATTCGGCGTAGGCCGTTTGCGGATTGACTTCGCTCGTCTCGTCCAGAACGCCGTCATCCTTGCCGACACCATAAACAGAGCAAGAGGACATATAGACGAAGCGCTTCACTCCAGCCTTGCGAGCTTCGTTCGCCAAACGAACCGAGCCCTGGTGGTTGATCTGGAAGGTGAGTTCCGGATTCTGCTGGCCCAGCGGGTCGTTGGAAAGTTCTGCCAGATGCGCAACCGCGTCGAAGCCTTGAAGGTCCTCGGCAGTGATGTCCCGGATATCTTTGGTGACAATCTGCGGACGCGGACCGCTCATCGGATAGAGCCAGCCTTCGCGATAGTATCCGGTATCGAGACCGACCGCATCGATTCCGCGTTCAAGCAGATATGGTCCCAGCAGAGCTCCGATATATCCGTCAGCTCCGGTAAAAAGTACGCGCATTAGAGTGTCCCCTTGGATAGCATGGTGTCTCGAAGTGACGTTGACTGTGCTGTTTTAGCTCAATGCGCAGGTCATGCCGATTTCGAGACAGGATTGGTTGCCAAGTAGCAAGAACCGGGCCGTGAAAGAACCAAAATTCGAATTAGCGTGGCCGATATTTTTGTTCTAACTACCGGTCATGGATACCGGGTACGAAATAGAGTGCGTCGTCATTGGTGCGGGAGTCGTCGGGCTCGCGTGCGCAAGGGCGTTGGCGAGGGCAGGGCGCGACGTTCTGGTGATCGAGCGCGGCGCCGATATCGGCATGGAAACCAGTTCGCGGAACTCTGAAGTCATCCATGCCGGCATTTATTACCCCAAAGGTTCGTTGAAGGCGGAGTGCTGTGTCTCCGGTCGCGAACAACTTTATGAATATCTGCAGTCACGATCGCTCTCGTATCGCCAATGCGGCAAGCTGATCGTTGCGACAAACGACACTCAGTCCGTCGAATTGGAGCGTATTGCGGCGCATGCCTGGGGGAATGGTGTCGACGATCTTCGGATCATCGATGCGGCCGAGGCCAAGTCCCTCGAACCGGCTCTGCAGGCCACCCGCGCATTGCTGTCACCCTCAACCGGCATCCTGGACAGTCATTCCTACATGGTGAGTCTTCAGGGAGAAGCTGAAGACCACGGAGGCGTAATCGCATTCAAGACAGAAGTGGTTTCCGGTGAAGCCTTGCCGGATGGCAGAACCCGGTTGATCTGTTCAGGCGAGGAAGCCGCGACGATTACGGCCAACATCGTTGTAAATTCTGCCGGCTTGTCGGCTCCGGCTCTGGCTGGGCGTATTGAAGGTGTGCCTTCGGAGCACGTGCCTGAATTCTACTATGCCAAGGGCAACTATTTCTCGCTGACTGGCGCCACGCCGTTCAGCAAATTGATTTATCCCGTGCCTGAGCCTGGAGGGCTGGGCGTACACTTGACGCTCGACATGGGCGGGCAGGCGCGTTTCGGACCGGATGTCGAATGGGTTGAAACACTCGACTATGAAGTCGATCCCGCACGCGGCGACTCGTTTTACGACGCGATCCGGCGCTACTGGCCGGGGCTGCCGGATGACTCGCTCGTTGCCGGATACTCCGGCATTCGCCCAAAAATATCCGGACCGGGACAGCCGAATGCGGATTTCCGGATTGCCGGTCCTGAGGATCATGGCGTGCCCGGTCAGGTCCACCTGTTTGGCATAGAAAGCCCTGGACTTACGTCCAGCCTGGCGATTGCTGACCGGGTTGCAGCGCTCCTGAACTAGGCTTCAGCGCCGTAATTCATGACCATATTGGCGGCGCGTTCGCCGGAGATGAAACTCTCATCCGTCCAGATGTACGCCCAATCACCATATCGACCACAATAGGCGACGCCGACTTCCTTCAGATAGTCGTGTACCAGTTTGAGGCATTTGGGGCGGTCGTGGTCAAAGATGACGTTGCCCCACGGGGCGTAGAGGGTCGACGTGTGGATGATCTCTTCGCGGTCCTGAATGTATCCAATCTTCATCAGGCTCTGAATGGTCGGCTCGATCCAGTCTTCAAGCGTGCCTGTCATTGGCTTCCATTTATCAGAAAAATAGATCTCGGCCTGAATGGCGCCGCAGCCTTCCGGCGCAACGTGTGGCGAGAACATGTGAGGGAAGGACAAGCGCGAGAATGGAATGTCTGCGTCGTAGAAATAGGTCCAGTGACAGTCTGACACATTCGCCCGATTGACCCCGATGTTGATGAGCACGACCTGGCTGCATGACAGGAGCGCCGCAGCCTCCTGAACGTCCTTCGGCGCGTCCTTGATGAGTGGAATCAGCGCCGGCAGAGGAATCGAGGAGATCAATTTCTCGTATGTTGCCTGCCCACCATGGGAGAAGGTCAGCATCTTTGCCTTCGTGTCGATCTCGGTCACGCGATGATCGAGGTGAATCTCGGACTTCTTCGCGAACATGTCGAGGTAGGAAACGAAGCCGCCATTGGTCGGGTAGCGGAAGTCCGGAATGTAATGAACGTCCTGAGTATCCTTGTCGAGCGCGCCGTGGAGGACTTCTTCGAGATCCGGCTGGTAGAGGCGCGGTCCGAGCCAGTCCGTCGTCAGGTTCTTGGCTTCTGTCGTGTGATACTTCTTGGTGTATTCGCCCGGGAACGTATCGCCGAAGGTTGGGCCGAAGGCCGCGTGCAGCCAATCCTGATAATTGCGGATCTCGCCATACTCATTGTTTTGCGCATGGACAAAATCCTTGATGCAATCAACGATCAATTGTCTCGGAAGGCCCGCCAAATTCACTTGAGCCGGATGCTTGATCCAGTGGCCTTGCCAGTAATTGTTTACGCGAGACGGAAACGCCTGGAAGTCCTGCTCCACGCTTTCCGCGAAGAGCGTCTTGATCCGCTCATTCTTTGTGAAGGAGATGTGTGGCCCTTCGTCGAAGATAAACCCGTCCTTGTAGTCGAAGCTGGCGGTGTGCCCGCCAATATGATCCCGTGCTTCGTAGATGACAGGCTTGACCCCTTGTGAGTGCAATTGATGTGCTGCACCGAAGCCTGCGCATCCAGCGCCGAGAATGCGCACACCGCTTTCGGTCAGATTGCCGTCATTCATAGAAGTCTCCGTCAGTTCGCCGCGTCCCACGCTTGCACGGCTTATTTCGTCACGGTCGCCCGTAAACCATAGAAGTTTCGATACGATGAAATGACAGCGAAAAGATTGTTAATCTCGGAATGCGATTTGCAACTTCTATGGGCTAATCGGAATTTCGAACATCACTTCAGGGGACTGACATGAAATTTGTCGAAACGCCGCTCAGCGGCGCGTTCATCGTTGAGCAGGAGCCATTCTCGGATGCGCGCGGCTTCTTCGCTCGAGCTTACTGCAAGGACGAGCTAGCCGCGGTTGGTGCAGACTATGAGTTTGTGCAGGCGAACATGTCCGGCAATGTTTCGGCCGGGACGCTGCGCGGACTGCACTATCAGGATGAAACAGCGCCGGAAGCGAAATTCTTCCGCTGCATCAATGGCGCTGTTTACGATGTAATTGTCGACATGCGGCCAGATTCGCCGACGCGGTATCAATGGTTTGGTATTGAACTGACAGCCGAGAACCGGAAGGCTCTGATTGTTCCGCCTCTATTCGCGCACGCTTACTTGTCGCTGACGGATGGCGCCGAGGTATTTTACCAGACCTCGCATGCCTACGCGCCGGGAACCGAGCGCGGTGTCCGCTGGGACGATCCGGGTGTTGGTATCAAATGGCCGGCCCCGGTTACCGATATCTCCGACAAGGACCGCAACTGGCCCGACCTCGACATCTGACAAGCAGCTGCACACGCGGAAACTTAATCCATGACACAGACTATTATTGTTACGGGCGGCACCGGCTTCATCGGGTTCCATGCCGTCAAAGACCTAGTTGCCCGCGGGCACAAGGTTATCGTTCCAACCAGCCGCCCGGTTTCCGAGAGCGTTGCGGGAGCCGACTATGTCAGTTGCGATCTGACGGATCCGGAAGCTCGGCAGAAACTGATTTCCGAGGCTGGGGCCGATACGCTGCTCCACATTGCGTGGCGCGCTGCGGTCAGTGGGCTTTGGGGAGCGCCTGAAAATATCGATTGGCTTCAGGCAAGTCTCGCCCTTGGACGGGACTTTCTTGATGCCGGTGGCAAACGCATCGCTTTGTGTGGATCCTGCGGCGAATACGACTGGACGTCAGGTATCTGTATAGAAGACGTCACGCCATTGCGCCCGAACACGATTTACGGAACCGCGAAAGTGTCAGTGCTGCACGGCCTGTCGGCCATGTGCCAGGTGGCCGGTGCCTCGTTTGTGGCAGGCCGCCCATTCTTTATTTACGGGCCGCGTGAACACGAAAGCCGCCTGACGGCATACGTCATTAATTCTCTGCTGGCCGGGGATGAGGCTGAGTGTTCGCATGGCATGCAGTTGCGTGACTATAGTCATGTGGCCGATGTCGGCCGGGGCATGGCGGCACTTGCTGCGAGTGATCTCACGGGCGAATACAATATCGGAACAGGCCAGGCGGTGCGCGTTAAGGATGTCATCCTCGAGATCGCAAGCGCTGTGGGGCGGAGTGATCTTGTTAAGCTTGGCGCGCGGCAAGCCCCTGCGTTCGAGCCGCCTCTCATCGTGGCCGACATGTCAAAGACACGTGCATCTGGCCTTGATTGGGAACCGCGTTTCTCCTTGGAGACCGGTGTTGCCGACACGATTGAGTGGTTCCGCGCTCAACTCTGATACCAGCCGACCTAGGAACGTTGAACAAGGAAAAGCCGGACGAGATGATTGATCTCGTCCGGCTTTTTTGTGTCAGGGAAAAGCGCCTGGCGCCGTCGTTCGGTCTGAACGTAGTTGCGTGACTAACGAGCGCCGCGAGAATTAAAGACGGCGGGTACGGTCAGAAGCAGGATCTTGATATCAGACAGGAAAGAATGTTCACGAACATACTCGACGTCCAGTTTGACACGAGAGTCATAGGTCGTGTCGCTGCGACCGCGAACCTGCCACAGGCCTGTCAGGCCAGGACGAACAGCACAATAATCCTTGAAGTGTTCACCATACTTTGAAATTTCGCCTTCGACGATCGGGCGAGGGCCAACAAGCGACATGTCACCGCGAATGACGTTGATAAGTTGTGGCAACTCGTCAATCGAACTTTTGCGAATGAACTGGCCGAGCGGCGTGATGCGTGGGTCGTTCGTCAGCTTCTGGGACGCAGCCCATTCGCGGCGTGCTTCCGGATTTGCGGCCAGCAATTCCTGCAGGCGAATGTCTGCATCAGCGACCATCGAGCGAAGCTTGTAGCATTTGAAGGGCGTGCCATTCTTGCCGAGGCGGGACTGGCGGAACACGGCCGGGGCACCATCCTGCAGGCGGATGAGAAGGGCAACGGTGAGGATGAGGGGAGCAGTGAACAGAAGCGCGGCCGACGCGACAACAACGTCAAAAACGCGTTTCGCACTTATCTCAGCACCCGGACGAACCGGTCTGCTTCTGAGTGTCGTATAGGTCGACATTTCGACTTCCCGCGACTCTTTTGAAAGTCTCAATCCCATTTACGTCCCCTAGAATCTACACACAATGTGTCGGGTTACCTGCCACACCCAACCCATTTGCTAACGAGCGGTTAACTCGGAAGATTGATTGGATGTTTATTTCTTTCGGGGAGGTTTGCAATGTTTGTACCGTCAATTTCGAAAATAATTAACGATTGACCACAAATTTCGCGTGTGAGGCGAAAGTAAAGGGCAAGTATTCGGCAAAACACTGCGAAAAACCGATGTTCCGAGGGAAATTCTTGCCCTCTGTGAAACCGGTGACCGATTCTTGGACACTCGCGTGCCAAGTCGGGACTCAGAAAAACAAAAAGGGCGACGCTGATTCAACGCCGCCCTTCGAATGGTTCGTTGGTTAACCCGATTAGAAGATGCGCTCTCCGATACGGATCGTGTCGCCTGGCTTTACAGCCGTTCCGGTATCAAGCTTGAAGCTCTCTTCATCGGCGCCATCGACGCTTTTGATGAAGACCACTTTCTTGTTCGCGCGGTAGGTAAAGCCGCCGGCTGCGGCAACGGCGTTGAGAACCGTGAGGCCAGATGTGTACGGGTACTCTCCCGGCGATCCGACTTCGCCAAGAATATAGAATGGGCGATAGTTGATGACTTCGGCGCTGACGCGCGGGTTCAGAATGTAGTCGCCATCAAGCGTTTCCACGATCCGGGATTCAAGCTGAGGCGTGGTCAGGCCAAGCGCGTCGAGCTGGCCAACAAGCGGCAGCGAAATGGCGCCGGATCCGTCAACGTCGAATTCTCCGGAAAGGTCCGGATGGCCGAAAACGGTTATGCGCAGTCTGTCGCCATTGCCCAGGACATAGGCCGGAGCTGTTCGCTGTTCTGTCGTGGCACCTGAAGTATCCGTTCGTTGAGCGGCCGTGTTGGACTGACAAGCCGTGACCAGCAGGAAAGCGCCCGCTGCGAATGCCATGATGAGTGAACGAAAATAGGTCATGTCCCCAAAATCTCCCTGATTGGACGGCACCTGCCGCCAAGCTGTATTCGGTGTTTAACTTGGACTTGTTTCCAGAAAGCTGACATCGGTCCCAAAAAGCCGGGCAGCCGATAAACGTCCGCTAATAAAGGCCCCGGTATCGAGACCTATTCTTCTATTGTCACGAAACACATCGTCGGTCGGTGTATGGCCATGAACGATGACATGCTCGAACTCTCTTGCGTCGTCCAGAAACTCATCGCGGATCCAGAGCATGTCCCGGTCGGATTGCTGGTCCAGCGGAACGTCGGGACGAATACCCGCGTGGACGAACAGGTAATCTCCGGAAATGAAGTGGGTTTTCAGGGACGCATAGAATTCAAGATGTTCTTTTGGCAGTCGGTCTCGAAAACCTGTCCAGACCTGCTCCCAGGCCTGCTGAGCCGCCTGCATTGCTTCGTGCGACGTCAGGCTGGACCGGGTGTTCGGGGGCTGGAAGCCGTAGGAATAGAGTGTCTCACCTCCGCCATACCGAACCCACTGCTTTCCGAAGCTGGCGTCATGGAAGAAGCGCAGCAAGGCTTCTTCATGATTTCCCATCAGGAAAACGGTCTCGAAACTGTCCAGGCGGTCGCTGATCAACAGGTCAATCACGCTGCGTGACTGCAGACCGCGATCAATATAGTCGCCGAGGAAAACGATTGTGCATTTCGTGCCTTCTGGCAGCGTTTCGCGATCCTCTTCGATCTGGGTGATCAGGCGCTCCAACAGATCGTGGCGGCCATGAACGTCGCCGATCGCGTAAATACATTCGCCGTCTGGCGCGGAGGAGACGCGAGTCAGTGGTTGCGCCGGAGCCTGCTGAGTCGGCGCTTCCGCCTGAGCAGAGCGCGCATCAAACCGTTGACGCATGCGTGCGCGCAACGACGTCGTCGAGCGAGTGAGTTGCCCCAAACGCTCAATGAACGACTTTTGAATTTGCTGCGTCAGCTTTGCCATGGATACTCAATGATTAATGACGTGTTTATAATGTTTTTTGACCGGAAACCAAAGTTCATGCCGTGACCGGCCGGTGAGGGAGGACAGTTTCACGCAAGAAACCCGCGGCCCAACTCATATGGATGGCCATCGAAGCAACTCCCGCGAGAAGCCCACAGAGTGAGCGTTTCTGAACGGCGATGACAATGGAAGCGGCGGAAAGAACAGCCAGGTAAGCAAGCGGAAACACGACAGTCCACCAAATGAACGGAGCTGCTGCCAGGCTGATCACGGATACAAGAAACGCGATAATGGGCAGCGCCTGTCGCAGCTTCAAAGGCTCCTTGTGCTTCCGCGCCGTACGCGCGCGCCCTTTGCCATAATTAAAGTATTGTTTCGCGAGCGCGATGACGCTGCCACGCGGAACGTATTGAATGCGAATGTCGGCATCGAGAAAGATGCGTCCGCCCTGTCTGGCGACACGGGCATCATATTCAGCATCTTCATTGTGGGAAAATGTGGCGTCGTATCCACCCACCTGCCTGAATACCGAAAGGTCGAAACCGGCATGGTGCCCGTGGTCGACATATCCGGACTTCTGGCCGGCCTTGTGCGCAGAACCACCAGATCCGAGGATCGTGTTGGACACCCAGGCATTGGCCTTCTCGAAGCAGGTTGTACCTATGGCGTCCATCGGCACGACCACAGAAGCCGCGCTGGTGGAGCGCATCGTCTCCACGACGCTCGTAATGAAATCTGGCGGATAAATGGAATGAGCGTCGCAACGCACCAGGTAGCTGATGTCGTCCGAAGCGTGGACCTCAACTGCCAGATTGACTGCGGCGGACTGCACCCGCTTGGGATTGTTCAACAGTATCAGATTGGGGAACTCGTCTTTCAGGCTCTCGACGATCTGAACGGTCCGGTCCGTGCTGCCACCATCTGCAACGACCATGGGAACGACACGTAACGTTTCCGCCCCGGCCATCAGCGACCGAATGCACGCCTCGATATGAGATTCCTCATTCAAGGTCGGAATCACAACCAACACGCCAGATTTCGGCGTACCAGTCGTGGTGTTTCCTGTGTGTCTTTCCATTACATCGGACTGCATGAGTGAACCTAAACGTTTGGTTTGGTTCAAGAACAGCAAAATTCATTCCAGATGCAACCAGCTTTGTCGATGCCGGTCCGGACAATGCGGTGATTGGGGCCGCGCGCCGCTCCCTCCCTTACGTTAGCCTTGCCGTCGGCGACGAACTTTCTATGGATAGACATACAAAACAGGAGGAAATCGTCATGATCGGCTTGATAGTGAATCTGTCCATCCAGGCGGGTAAGGAAGCGGAATTCGAACAGGTTGCGCGAGATCTGATGGCAAAGGTGAAGGCGAACGAGCCTGGTTGCCTCACATACCAGCTCTACAAGACCAAGGATAACGCTTACGTTTTCCTCGAAGAGTATGCCAGCAAGGCGGATCTCGATGCACACGGCAAGACCGAGCACTACACTGCAGCGGCTCCGAAAATGGGCGCATGCCTCACCGGCGCGCCTGAGATCACTTTTCTGACAAGCGTCGATTGATCCGAGGCAGTCATGGACCTCTCATTTACCAAAGAAGACCTTGAGTTCCAGAAAGAAGTCAGGGACTGGATTGCCGAGGCGTACACGCCGGAGCTTCGCGCCAAAATGGCCATGTCGAAGAACGGGTATCTCGATAAGGCAGGCCAGGTGGAGTGGCAAAAACGCCTTTATGAAAAAGGCTGGGTCGCGCCAAATTGGCCAGAGAAGTATGGCGGCCCGGGCCTGTCGCCTTCCGAACGCTATATTCTCAACATGGAGCTGTCCGCAGCTGGCACGCCTACGGTCAGCCCGATGGGTATCTCCATGGTCGCGCCGGTCCTTATGGAATTCGGCTCGGACGAGCAGAAAGAAAAATACCTTCCGCCAATCCTCAGGTCTGACGTCTGGTGGTGTCAGGGGTATTCTGAGCCGGGCGCCGGTTCGGATCTCGCTTCGCTTCAGATGAGCGCGGTACGGGATGGCGATGATTATGTCCTGAACGGCTCGAAGATATGGACCACGCACGCGCAATGGGCTGACATGATCTTCTGTCTTGTCAGGACGTCCAAAGAGGGCAAGCCTCAGGAGGGCATCAGCTTCATTGTGTTCCCGATGACCCTACCGGGTATCACGGTATCCGCGCTGCCAACGCTGGATGGACCTTTGGAGGGACAGCAGGAAATCAATCAGGTTTTCTTCGAGAATGTGCGGGTACCTGTGGCCGAAGCGCTTGTAGGCGAAGAGAACAAGGGATGGACCTACGCAAAATACCTGCTCCAGTTCGAGCGAGGCAATGCCTACGCTCCCGGCCTTCGGAACATGCTCCGCAAGGCGCGCAAGATCGCCAGTCTTGAGCAGTCGGAAGGTGACGCGCTCATTCGGGATCGCGATTTCTCTCGCAAGCTCGCCAACATGGAAATCAAGATCGACAGCCTTGATGCGACCGAGCAGCGTATTTTCTCTGCGCTGTCTGCGGGGCAGGCGGTCGGTCCCGAAAGCTCCATGCTGAAATGCGAGGGGTCTGACACACAGCAGGCGATCACGGAACTGATCCTCGAGGCGACCGGCGCCTACGCCGCGCCTTTCATTCAGGACAGTTTTGCTGTCGCACGTGACGGCGCCAATGCTGACCTGCCAATGCCGCAATATGCGGTGCCCGTCGCGCCGAGTTACTTCAATTATCGCAAGACGTCGATTTATGCGGGGTCGAATGAGATCCAGCGGAACATCATGGCGAAAATGGTGCTTGGCCTTTGACCTTCACAGCAGCGCCCACTCCAATAGTGCGCAAGCCCGGGTTTCTTACCCGGATTGCTTATGGCGTGGGCGGTGCTGCCAGCGGCGTAAAGAATAACGGCTTCGAGTATTTCCTGCTGCTTTATTACAGTCAGGTGCTCGGTATCTCGGCATCGCTGGTGGCAGGGGCATTGTTCCTGGCCCTCGTCGTTGATGCTGTGTCAGATCCGATCGTCGGCTACTGGTCCGATAACGTCCGGACCCGGTTCGGGCGGCGGCATCCCTTCATGTACGCAGCCATGCTGCCACTTGGTATTGCATACTTCCTGACATGGAACCCGCCCGAGGGGCTGGATAGTCAGGGGCTGTTTGTCTGGTTGGTCGTGATCACGATCACGGTCCGGCTCTGCTTTACTTTCTATGAAGTGCCGAGCCTCGCCCTCGCGGCAGAACTCACCCAAGACTACGATGCCCGCACGAGCTTGATGTCCTTCAGGTACTTCTTTGCCTGGATCGGCGGCCTGGCAATTCAGGTTGCATTGCTGACCTTGCTCTTGCGACCAACCGAGACAGTGAAGATGGGATTCTTCAATCTCGATGGATGGCACACTTATGGGGTCTGGGCGGCGATCACCATTGTCGCTGCCATCTTTATCTGTAGTGCCGGGACCCATCGTTACATCCCGCATCTCAAGGCAGCCCCGCCGGCGCGTAATCTGACGATGGGCAAAGTGTTCAGCGAAATATTCGAGACGGTTTCAAACCCGTCATTCCGGGCACTATTTCTGGCGACACTTTTCGGTCTGTTCGCGAGCGGTATTTCGGCAGCGCTGAACCAGTACATCAACGGCTTTTTCTGGGGCTTCGATACCGATCAGATTGCCGGACTGACGATGGGCGTGTTCCTGTCGGCTGGTATGGCGCTGGTGCTGGCACCGCTCATCGGAAAATCCCTGGGCAAGAAGCGCGGGGCGATCATCATCGGCTTGTTCGCGTTTACAATCGCGCCAGCCCCCGTTCTGGCCCGGCTCATTGGATTGATGCCCGCGAACGGGACGGACGCACTCTATTATATTGTGCTGGTCGTTACGGTGGTCGACGTCGCGCTGATCATCGTGACGCAAATGCTCATGGCGGCAATGGTGGCGGACATCGTAGAGGAAAGCGAGCTTGCCACGGGGCGTCGGTCCGAAGGGATTTTCTTTGCGGGCATCAGCTTCATTCGAAAGCTCTCGCAAGGCGCGGGAATATTGACCGCTGCCGTAGTCCTGTCGGTGGCAGAGCTTCGGCCGGGTATGCAACCCGGCGATGTGGCGGACGCTTCGCTGGACCGGCTTGGTTGGGGGTACGCTGTGTCGCTTCTGGTGATCTGGACACTCATGATTTTCTGCCTGAGCTTTTACCGCATCAGCAGGGAGAGCCACGCGGCCAATCTGGCTGCGCTCGCGGCCCGGGATGAATCTGGTCCAACTCCCTGAAAAAACTCACTGATTTGTCATGAATTGAGGAATTGCCACCCGCTTCGCGCCGCAATAGAGCCATAGTCATGATGCATACACTCCGCATGACAAAACACGTTTCGAAGTTCCTGGTCATTGCCGGGCTCTCGGTTCTGGCCCTTCTTGTCCTGGCTCTGTTGCCACTGTTTGCAAACGCTCAGCGGCTGCCTCAGTCACAGACTGAAATCGATCTCACCTTTGCGCCGCTCGTAAGGGAAGCGTCGCCGGCTGTCGTCAACGTGTTCACCGAGCGCATGGTGTCCAATCGTGTCTCGCCGATGGAGCAGATGTTCTTTGGCAACGCCATTCCCAAACAGCGTCGCCAGAATTCGCTCGGGTCGGGCGTGATCGTAGGGACGGATGGCGTGATCGTGACCAACAATCACGTGATTGAAGGCGCGGACACGTATCGCGTCGTGCTGAGTGATCGCAGGGAATATCCGGCGGAACTGGTTCTCGCGGATGAGCGGACCGATCTGGCCGTTCTGAAGATTGATACCGAAGGCGCTGTGTTGCCGGTCCTGCCATATGCAGACACCCGCGCGGCGCAGGTTGGTGATCTGGTTCTCGCCATCGGAAATCCGTTCGGCGTTGGCCAGACTGTGACCAGCGGCATCATCTCCGCAACGGCGCGAACAGATGTCGGTATCTCGGATTATGCCTTTTTCCTGCAAACTGATGCGGCGGTGAACCCGGGCAATTCCGGCGGCGCCTTGGTCAATACCAAGGGTGAACTCGTCGGCGTGAACACGGCGATCTTTTCTCGGTCCGGCGGTTCGAACGGGATCGGGTTTGCCATTCCGGCAGAGATGGTGAAGCGCGTGGTCGACGCAGCGATGAACGAGGGCACATTTGTTCGCCCTTGGCTTGGCCTCGCGGCGCAGTCCGTCAGCTACGATATTGCGAAGGCTCAAGGTCTTGATCGGCCGGTCGGCGTGATGGTCACCGAAGTTTATGACGATGGCCCCGCTGACGAAGCAGGCCTCCGCCGCGGCGATCTTGTGACAGCCATTGATGGGCGTGAAGTCTTTGATGAGAAGGGTCTGAAATTCCTTGCGGCCGTGCGAAGCCCTGGTGAGGAAGCAGCGTTGACCGTGCTGCGCGGCGGCAAGACGCAGAATATCGGCGTGATCGTGGCCCCGCCGCCTGGTGCCAGTGAGGCGGATGTCGTGCTGCTGGAAGGGCGCACAGCGTTCTCCGGTGCGCGTGTAGTTGAGTTGTCCCCACGACTGGCAGAAGAGAACGGACTTGATCCCTTCCAGAAGGGTTCAGGCATCTACGTCTATTCAGTCATGCGGCGGTCCATCGCGCGGAATTTCTTCCGCCCCGGCGACATAGTGCGATCAGTAAATGGTGTTCAGACGAAGACAGTCGACGAGCTGAAATCGGCGCTCGACGAGGGCGCCAGCAGCTGGGACATTGAAATTGAGCGCAATGGGCGCGTCGTGCGCGGCACGGTTCGGCTCTAGACCTTTCGGTATTGCTCCGACGCGCCCAAGCCGCTCAGGTTTGCGGCCTTGGATGCAGGATCACTGGCAGCTTTTCGTAACCCAATACGAAATTGGACAAGACCCGTGTGGGCTCGCCGGTGACTTCCACCCGATCAAAGCGACGCATGATTTCTTCCCAAAGGATGCGCAGCTGCATTTCTGCGACGCGATTTCCCATGCAGCGATGAATGCCGAATCCGAATGAAAGATGACGCCGCGCGTTTGCGCGATCGATCCTGAATGTATCGGCGTCGTCGATCACCTCTTCATCGCGGTTGCCGGAAGCGTACCACATGACCACCTTGTCGCCCTTGCGGATTTTCTGGCCACCAAGCTCTGTGTCCTCTGTCGCCACACGTCGCATATGGGCAAGCGGTGTCTGATAGCGAATGATCTCGGACACCATGTTCGGGATCAGGGAAGGATCAGCGCGCAGCTTGTCATATTCTTCCGGAAACTTGTTTAGGAAATAGACGCCTCCTGAGATGGAGTTTCGCGTGGTGTCGTTACCACCCACAATCAGCAGCATGAGATTGCCAAGCAATTCGATCGGGTTGTCGACCATGTGTTTGGTGTCTTCGCTGTGCGCGAGCAGGGATATGAAATCGAACTTGCGGGGTTCTGCCGCTCTCTGGTGCCAGAGCTGAGTGAAATACCCGACGCACTCATTCAGATGTTTCATCCGCCATTCCATGTCGGTGCCAACGATGCCGACAGCGTCGCTGGTCGTCGCAACGTCTGACCAGAAGGGCAGCTTGTGGCGATCCTCGAACGGAAAGTCGAACAAGGTGGCCAGCATCTGTGTTGTCAGTTCGATGGATACCTTGTCGACCCAGTTGAACTCTTCGCCAACTGGCAGGCTGTCCAAAATTGTGCAAACTCGCTGGCGGATAAGGTCTTCCAGTTCCGACAATTGGGTCGGTGCAACAGCGGGCTGCGCCACTTTGCGCTGAATGTCATGGAGCGGAGGATCCATGGCGATGAACATCGGTGGCTGGAAATTGTCGCTGGGGTCACCGATCACAATGCTTGGCTCAGACGAAAACGTCTTGTGATTGGAGTCGACCGCAATGATGTCGTGATACCTGGTCACAGACCAATATGCGCCTACGGAGCTTTCTGGGCAGTAGTGGACGGGTGCTTCCTTGCGCAACCGCCGGAAATACTCGCCCTGCATGTTGTTCTGAAATATCTCCGCCCTGGACACGTCGAATGTCTCAAGCGGCAGTGTCCAGGGGTCTGGAATTGCGTTCGCTGCCCCATACTCGGTATCGGCCATGTGTTCCTCCCGTTTTTTCTTTTCAGGGTACGCCTGAAACGGGCGGGAAGCTAGCGTTCAGGTTGCGCCAATTGTTGTGCGGTGCAGCAGTCGGGCATGGCCGGGATAACCGCCCGTTGCCATGTGCAACAGACAGCGATTGTCCCACATCAACAGCATGTTCTTTTCCCATTTGTGTCGATACTGAAACTCCTGGCGCGTCTGCCAGCGATAGAGTTCGGTCAGCAATTCCCACCCTTCTTCGTCGTCCATGCCCTCGAAACCTGTAATGTATCCAGCAGCGCCAAACAGCGTCTCCCGGCCAGTTTCAGGATGTATGCGAATGACATCATGGGTCTGCGTTGCCTCAGCTTCGGAGGAGGCGACGATTTTCATGCTTCGCCCACTTTCCTTGTCGGCTTCGCCATACATGCCGTCCGGCGAGTAGGCGTTTCGGGCAGAGTGGATCGCTTTCAATCCTTCGAGTCTTTCGCGTAACTCTGAGGGCATGCGCTGCAGCGCAAGATACTGGTTCGAAAACAGCGTGTCGCCACCTGTTGGGGGAATCGAGATCCCGAACAGGCATGTGCCGCTTGGGGGAGATTCCTGGAAACTCCAGTCCGTGTGCCAGCTCTCCGCGAAAATGGGAGCTGTCTCATCGGCGGCGCGCTGAACTGCGATGATATGTTGGTGGCCTTCGATGGGCGCGATGAACGGATCGTCTCCGAACGGGCCAAAACAGAGCGTGAAGCGTTCGAGGTCTTCATCGCTCATTTCCTGATCGGGGAAGGCGAGAACCTGATGATCCAGCCACGCGGAGCGGATGTCATTGATCGTGTCGGTGGCGAGTGGTTTGGTCAGGTCAACACCGCGAACAACAGCGCCGCAAGCTTGCCCCGTTGGTGCAATCTCCAATGTCATTATATGTCTCCTCCACCTTCCACCTTATCATGGCTTTCAAACCCGCCTAGAACGAGCTCATGAACGACCTATTCTCTGCATCAGGCCTCTCAGAAGGCGCGCCGCAGCCTTTGGCGGATCGCCTGCGTCCCAAGTTTCTCGCTGACGTCGTGGGGCAGGACCATTTGCTGGGATCGAAAGGTCCGCTCCGGCGCATGCTGGAGGCCGGCCGTTTGTCGTCAATTATCTTCTGGGGCCCACCCGGGGTTGGGAAGACAACCATTGCCCGTCTGTTGGCCAGCGAGACGGATCTCGAATTCGAGGCCATCAGCGCGATTTTTTCCGGCGTGAAGGATTTGCGCGCAGCGTTCGAGCGTGCTGAGGCCCGCCGTTCGACAGGCAAGGGAACCTTGCTGTTCGTCGACGAGATACATCGGTTCAACAAGGCGCAGCAGGATGGTTTCCTGCCCTTCGTCGAGGGGGGCACGGTAACATTGGTTGGCGCGACAACCGAAAACCCCAGCTTTGAGATCAATGGCGCTTTGCTGTCTCGGTGCCAGGTCATGGTGTTGAAGCGCCTGGACGATGACGGGTTGAGCCAGCTCATCGAGCGCGCGGAGGCTCAGGAAGGCAAATCGCTGCCCGTTGAACCGGCCGCGCGGATCGCCTTGATCGAGATGGCCGATGGTGACGGGCGCTACCTGCTGAATCTCGTGGAGCAAGTCTATACATTTGCAGGTCATGGAGCGCCCTTGTCTGTTGAGGCGATGTCGGCTGCATTGCAGAAGCGCGCCCCCGCCTACGACAAGTCCGGGGACGGCCACTACAATCTGATTTCGGCTCTCCATAAATCCGTTCGCGGATCAGATCCGGATGCAGCGATGTACTGGTTCGCCCGCATGCTGGAAGGTGGGGAGGATCCTCGCTTCATTGCTCGGCGGCTGGTCGTCATGGCAAGCGAGGATATCGGCCTTGCAGATCCAACGGCGATGATGGTGGCCGGGGAGGCAGCAAGGGCGTTCGAACGGTTGGGTGATCCGGAAGGGCTTATTCCCCTTGCGCATTGCGTGGTCCACCTGGCGACTGCGCCAAAATCCAACGCCGCCTACATGTCACTGCACAAGGCCCGTGCTGCTGCGCGTGAGACCGGAAGCCTGATGCCGCCCAAGACAATCCTGAACGCGCCAACCAGCATGATGAAGGATCAGGGCTACGGGGACGGCTATATCTATGATCACGATACGGAAGAAGGCGTGTCCGGCCAGAATTACTTCCCTGAAGAAATGGGGCGACCGGTTTTTTATGAGCCTACCGGTCGTGGGCGGGAGCGCGCGGTGCTTGAGCGCATGAACTACGTTGCAGAGATCCGGAAACGCCATCGGGGCAAGTCATGAGAAATCGCCCGCTTCCGGACATGAGTGCGGACGACCGCGCATTTGCGCATTCCCTGGTACTTCACGAAGACGATCAGGTGATCGTTTTCGACAAGCCGTCGGGATTGGCGGTGCAGGGCGGCGGCGGTGTCAGCAGATCACTGGACGACCTGCTTGTGGCCTTTGCGAAGTCGAACGGGAAAAAGCCGCGACTGGTTCACCGCCTCGATCGCGGTACATCAGGCGTCATTGTCGTGGCGCGCACGAAGCCTGCGGCTGCTTTCCTGTCTGAGGAGTTCGCTACACGCCGGGCCAGGAAGACCTATATTGCTATCGTGGAGGGCGAACTTCCTGATGGTGATGAGGGCGTCTTTGACCAGCCGCTTGTGAAGGTGGAAGAGGGCGGCCGTCTGCGCATGTTGATTGCAAAGGAAGGGCGTAAAGGTCAGCAATCCGCCAGAACGGCTTGGCGAATGATATCCCGCAACGCCGGGCGCGCCGTGTTGGAGCTGTCACCGGAAACGGGCCGCATGCATCAGATCCGGGCTCATCTGATGGGGGCGCGCTGTCCGATTGTCGGAGATCATCTCTACGGCACGGGTGACCGATCTGCAGATCGCCTCATGTTGCACGCCCAGTCTCTTGAGATCACGCATCCTGATGGGGGCAGGCGTACGTTCAGCGCGTCGCTCCCTGCCGATTTCGAAGCGGTCGCGAGCAAGTTCGGCTTAAGTCTTTCGGGTCGCGCATAAAAAAGCCCTCCGTCTCGGGAGGGCTTTTTCTGTTGTTTAATGGAAACCTATCGCTCTTTGAAGCGCGGCATCACGATTTGGGCCTGTCCGGAGTTCACCGCTTCCATCGTGGCCAGTTGATCCACCAGCATCTGGACGTTTTCGTCATCGGCCAGTCGGTTGAGCATGATGGCAGCCTCTGCGCCTTCAGCGGAGACGCCGAACAGAGCCTCAAGAGCTTCCAGCCCTGTCGGGCGATGCGGATAATAAACGAGGCGAGGAGTCTCGTCCGCTTCAATGCCCGCAAGTTCCTTGGCCTTCTCGACTGCGTCCATGAAGGTGCCGAGTTCATCGACAAGGCCAACTTCAAGGGCGTCTTCACCGGTCCAGACGCGTCCGCGAGCAACTTCGTGGACCTCTTCATATGTCATGCCGCGACCCTCGGCGACGATGTTCAGGAACCGGTCATAACCACGCTTCAGCATGTCCTTGACGGCGGCTTCCTGAGTTTCGGTGAAGGTGGATGTGCCATACGCGCCGGCGAATTCGCCGCCTACGGAGACGCGATCAAACGTGATGCCAAGCTTGTTCAGGCCGCCTTCAACGGCGAACTTGCCGCCAAAGATGCCGATAGAGCCGGTCAGGGTCGCGCGGTTTGCCAGAATATAGTCGGCACCAGCTGACACATAATAACCGCCCGACGCAGCAAGCGAGCCCATCGACACGATCACAGGCTTTCCGTCAGCCTGAACCGTTTCGATCGCATTCCAGATCTGATCAGCCGCGACAGGTGAGCCGCCTGGGCTATCAACACGGAATATGATGGCCTTCACTTTCTCGTTCGCGCCAGCATCCAGGATCGCCCGGGCGATGTTGTCGGAGGCGAAACCTGCCGGTGCGGCGAATGGCGAGTCAGATTCTGCGCCTCCGGTCACAACAGCGCCTTCGCCGCCAACAACGGCAATCTGTGGCGCGCGCAGGCTTGGGGCAGGGGCCGTGTAAGCGAGAAGGTCGACCATTTGTGCGCCCTTGCCACCTTTTTCCAGCGCCGCATCAGACGCTTGTTCCGGATATCCCGTCTGATCCAGCAATTTGAGCTCTACCGCTTTCTCAGCCGGGATCATGCCGCCTTCCAGAGTTTCTCTGACGTTGGCAACAGACAGGCCGCGATCCGAAGCAATGTCAGCAAGGCTTGTATCCCAAAGAGATTCGGCCAGCGCCTTCATCGCTTCGCGGTGTGGGTCAGTGTAAGCCGTCTCATTGTAGGAGTTCGGGGCGTTTTTGTATTCGTAGAACGGATAAACTTCAGGAATAACGTCAATCTTGTCGAAGAGGCCTTTGAAGAATTCTGTTTCAAAGGTCAGCCCAGGGACGACGAGATCCGCGCCGGGTTGCATCCAGATTTCATCAGCTGCAGAAATGGACCAGTAGGCTGAAGCGCCCCCGAGGCCGAGCGTGCCCTGAGAATGCGCGATAACAAACTTCCCGGAGTCACGGAAACTGTGAATGGCCTGGCGAAGCTCTTCGGCCCGCGTGCTGCCTGTGCCGACGAACGCACCGCGGATAAAGAGGCCTTTGACGGAATCATCAGTCTCGGCCGCCTTGAGCCGTGTGAGCAGATCAATGAAGCCAGGCGCTCCCGAAATCGCCGCGAAGCCACCTGACGGGGCCTGGTCGGTCAGCTCGGTATTCAGGTCAAATGACAAGACAACCGCGTCCGGGCGCTCAGGTTTTGAGCTGGATGCTCCAATTATGAGCATCATGAAAAATGAGAAGATCAGGAATATGAATATGAACATGGCGGCGAGTGCGCCTGCCATGGATAGGAAAAACGTCTTCATCTAAGTGTGGTCTCCATCGGCACGGTCTGGGAGTCGGTGTTTTATGTAATTCGATATTGCCGATTATCGATAAAAAGTAAAGGCGGGCATATCATCCGTAATAAAATTCGGGCGGATCGACGCATTACCTGCACAAATCCACTGCAAAGGATGAGATCGGGTGTTGCCAGCCAGAGCAAGAGTGGCTATTTCGGCGCCTTCGTTGGGGTGTCGCCAAGTGGTAAGGCACCGGTTTTTGGTATCGGCATTCCCAGGTTCGAATCCTGGCACCCCAGCCACTTTCTCGTCTCCGCCGCCATAGCGGAATGATAACGAGCGACAAAAATTTTGCGATACTGTATCACGCCGGTTGCGTTCGGGCGTGTGCCCGATATTTTCCTAACTGAATCGTAAACCCTCTTATTGATCCCGGAATTCAGGGTTGTTAGCCTTGGAGATCAAAAGTAAGGGCGTTGCGTACCCGGCGTCTGAGTGGCAAAGGGTATAACCAGAGAGCGGCCCACGCTCCAAAGCTCAGGGGAGAGGTCGGGCGTCTCTACGCCTTTCGGCTTCCGACAAACCTACCAGGCCAATTGTGTGTGTGGTCATGGCATTGAAACCGGGACGTCCTCATGAGCAGGGCGCCTGACTGTCGAATTTTTACGCGCAATTCCTGCGCGACCGTTTGGAGAGTGAGAGGCAAACCTCATGAAGAAACTTCTGTCACCAGCTCGCGGCGTCCTCGCCGCTGCGCTGATTGCAGGTCTGGCCGTCCCGGCACAGGCCCAGCTGCGCGATGCGCTCAATACCGGCGAGCAGGCCACCCGGCGTGCCGAACAGGTTCAAGAGCAAATCAACCAGCTTGACGATGAGCGCACGGACATGGTGCGGGAGTACCGCACATTGCTGCAGCGCCGCGACGCCGCTGAGCTTTATGCCAAGCAGCAGGCACTGGTTGTTCAGAGCCAGGAGCAGGAAATTGAATCCCTGACCGAGCAGCTTGGTTCGATCGACGACATCACCGCGCAAACAGTTCCGATGCTGCTGAGCATGATCGAAGACCTGAAGGCATTCGTTGCTGCCGACCTTCCTTTCAAGACGGAAGAGCGTCAGGTTCGCCTCGACGGTCTGGACGCCGTGATGGAAACGCCAAACGTCACGCCAGCAGAGCAGTATCGCCTCATCATGGACGCCTATCAGGCGGAAATGGAATACGGTCGTACGATCAGCACCTGGCAGGAAGAGATCAACATCGACGGCAACCCGGTTACCGTTGACATGTTCCTCTACGGCCGCGTCGCACTGGTTTATGCGACACCGAACGGCAAGACTGCTCGCTACAACCGCGCGACGGGTGAGTGGGAAGCACTGAAAGGCAGCTACGCTGCAGACATCGATAAGGCGATCCGCGTTGCTCAGGCAAAAGCCCAGCAGGACGTGCTGTTCGCTCCGGTTCAGAAGTTCTCCGTCCAGTAGTCGGCAGGCACCAGGGATTAAAGAGGTAATATAATGTTGAAGTTCAATTCCTCGCTGAAGGCTCTCGGTGCAGCTACGCTGCTCGGCCTCGGCTCTATCGCGGTGTCCGCTCCGGCCTCCGCTCAATCACTTCAGGATGTTCTCGCCAAAGTGCGTCAGGACTCCAACCAGATGTCTGCTGAAGACCAGCAGCGCCTGCGTGAGTTCCAGGCAGATACTGCTGCCCAGGAACAAAGAATGTCTGAAGCTCGCGGCGCTCTCGCTGCTGCAGAAGGTCGTGGCCGTACGCTGAGCGCACAGTTCGACGCAAACGAAGCAACGCTCGCTGATCTGGAATCTCAGGTTTCCGAGCAGGCTGGTGACTTCCAGGAACTGCTGGGTCAGTTCCGTACGGCCGCTGGTGAAACCATGCCGGAAATCTCCAACTCCTTCGCGAACTTTGATTATCAGGGTCGCGTCGAGGGCATTGCCGAAATCGCTGAAGCCCGCACGCTTCCGAACCGCGCTCAACTCGAGCGTCTTCCGAAAGCCATGCTTCAGGAAATGATCGCTCAGTCCGAAGTGAAATCCTTCACCGCGACTGTCGACGGCATTGGTCCTGACTCTTCGAATGCTGAAGCCGAAGTGATGCGCGTTGGCGTGTTCACCGCCGCTACGGTTGACGGCACGAAGTTTGTTGAAGTCCGCAAGACGGACGACGGCGAAACCTTCCTTCAGGCTTTCGAAAAGCAGCCTGCTGGCGCATTCGCGTCTTCCATGCGCAGCCTCGTAAACGCTGGCCCGGATCAAGTTGTCCGCGCACCGGTCGACCCGTCCAAGGGTAACCTGTTCGGCATTCTCGGTGACCTTCCAGAGCTTGGCGACCGCGTTAAGCAAGGTGGTCCGGTTGGTGCCGTGATCATGTTCCTGCTGGCTGTCGGCCTGCTGCTCGGTCTGTACAAGATCTTCACCCTGTTCACGATGGGTGGTGCCATGCGCAAGACGGCGAAAACGCGTCAGGCTGGCGACGGCAACCCGCTGGCTCGCGTGTTCGAAGCTTACGAGCAGAACAAGCAGAACGATATCGAAACGCTGGAACTCAAGCTGGACGAACAAATCCTTCGCGAGAGCCCACGCATCGAGCGCTTCAACGACATCATCAAGGTTCTTGCTGCTGTTGCACCGCTGCTCGGTCTGCTCGGTACCGTTATCGGTATGATCATCACCTTTACGTCGATCACCATCTACGGTGCCGGCGATCCGAAGCTGATGGCTGGCGGTATCTCCGTTGCGCTTATGACCACCGTGTTCGGTCTGGTCGCAGCTATCCCGCTTCTTCTGGTCCACGCAGTCGTGTCCGCAATGGCACGCGGTAACCAGCAGATGCTTGACGAACAGGCTGCTGGCCTGGTCGCCGAGAAAGCGGAATCCACGCGCGGGGCGGTGGCGTAAGCCACCTCCCTCGTTCACCCGAGGAGTAACCCGATATGGGTTTTGCAGACTTACAGGCTTTCCTCGATCGTGGCGGACCAGTGTTGCTGGTTATTATGCTCGCAACATTCTTTATGTGGGGCCTGATTTTGGAACGCGTGTTCTATTTCAGGTTCGCACATAAGCAGGTCGCTGCCGATGCGATTGCGGAGTGGCGTTCGCGCTCCGACCGGAAATCCACACTCGCGCACTGGGTAAAAGACAAGCTGGTCTCTGAAGTCCGCATGAAAGCGGAACAGAATGTCCAGCTGACCAAGGCCATGGTGGCGCTCGCGCCGCTGCTTGGTCTGCTTGGCACGGTGACCGGCATGGTTGCAGTGTTTGACATTATGGCGATCACCAGCGGTGCGGATGCCAAGGCCATGTCGGCCGGTGTGTCCCGCGCTACGATCCCGACGATGGCAGGCATGGTCGCTTCGCTCTCAGGTATTCTGTTCACCTCCGGCATGGACCGCCGGGTTAACCGCTCGGTCCAGCAGGTCGAAGATGCGATGGAGATTAGCTGATGCGAGGACGTACCCACAGAGCCCCTGAAGAGGCAAATGTCGACCTCACGCCCATGCTGGACGTTGTCTTCATCCTGCTCATCTTCTTCATCGTGACATCGACTTTCGCTCAGGAAGAGACGATTGGCCTTGAGCCGCCGCCGCCTCCTGCGCCGCCAGAACAACAGCAACAGCAAGTTCCGGCGATTTTGATCTATGTCGATGAGTCCAACCTGATCACGGTCAACGGCCGTGTCACCGATGTCGGAGCCGTTCGCGCAAATATCGAGCGTGTGCGTGCCGAGAACCCGGAAAGCCAGGTCGTGATTCAGGCGCATCCGAAGTCGAGAAACGGTGTCATCGTCCTTATCCGGGACGCGGCCTATAGTGCTGGCTACACGACAGGGGTTAACCTTGTCCTGTCCCAGGCAGAGTAGAGGAGCAGCAAATGGCACGTAGAAAACGCCAGAGCATGGCCGGTGGAAGCGGTGCGGAAGACGACGTCAACCTCACCCCGATGCTGGATGTGGTCTTCATCCTGCTCATCTTCTTCATCGTGACGGCACAGTTCATCAAGGAGCCGGGCGTGGATATCGTCCGTCCTGAGGTGGACAACAAGGCCACTGCGAAGCCGCTTGCCATTCTGGTCGCGATTGATGCGGAAAGCCGTGTCTTTATCGACAAGAAGGAAGTCGCGGCAGACGAGGTCGCTTTTACCATCAAACAGATGCGTGAAGACAATCCTCGTGGTAAGATCGTCGTTCAGGCCGATGTTGCTTCCGAAGCTGAAGTGCTGGTTGATCTCATGGAAACCATCAACAAGCTTGATGGTGCCACCGTGATCGACGTGTCGGCGAAGAGAGAATAGGAGACAGCAACATGCTAAATAATCCCCTTCTTCGTCTGGTGATTGCGCTCGGTATCGCAGTTCCGATTGTCTACGCTCTCTTCATGTTGATGAACTATCTGATCAGCGTGAAAGAGGTGAAGCTGGACGAGAGTGAACAGCGTGTGCTTTCCGCGATTACGCCTCAGCAGCAGGACACCGACGTTCGCGTTCGTCAGCGGTCAAAGCCGAAGCGCATCGACTCCGCGCAGAAGCCGCCTCCGCCGCCAAAGGTCTCGGCCACGAAGTCACAGATCGACCTGCCAACCCCACGTATCGAGGGTGCAGCACCCACTGATCTGAACCTCGGCCGTATGGACTCGCTAGCGATTGATCCGGTTGCGATTTCTGACCGTGATGCACAGCCGATCCGTCCGCCGACCCCATCCTATCCACAGCGTGCTGCTGAACGGGGCACGGAAGGCAGCTGTGAAGTTCGCTTCGACGTGGACACACGTGGCCGCCCGTACAACATCTCTGCAACGTGCACGGATAGCGTGTTCAAGCGGGAAGCCGAGCGGGCAGTCAGCAAGGTGGAATTTGCTCCGAAGATCATTCGGGGCCAGGCCGCCGAGCGTAAGAACGTGGTCTATCCGCTGGAGTTCAAACTGGCTGATTAAGGCTGGTAAATGCACCGTGAATTTGAAAAAGGGCGCTCTGACGAGCGCCCTTTTTTATTGTCCCGTCCACCGGAGGATGAAGAGCTTGCCCCTACGTAATAGTTATGACATAATATAACAATAATAGGAGGAAACGTGATGAATCATACTTTCGGTGGTGTAGTCGATGCTGCAGGTCCAGCCTTTTCCGGAGAAGGGAGTTCAATGATGTCGTCTGGCTGGAGGCGATCAGCGACGGCTCTCGCGCCAGCCGCGATGATCACTGCAGGCCTTTTCTTCATCATGGACGGGCTCATCAGCGTCGAAGACGTCACACTAGACGCTCCGCCTCAGAGAATTCTCGAACCCATCGTGTATAGCCACCCGGAACCCGACGCTCCGATTTATGACCGGCCAGAGCCTGAAATTCCCGATGTGATTACTCCGCCTCCACCACCGCAGATATCGCCAATCGACATGGATGGGGGGCTGCCGCCAATCGTGCACGTCGGGCAGGTGCCGTCCAAGATGCCAATTATGGAAATCGGCGGTTTGATGAACGGTGCGAGCCCGATCATTGATCGTCAGCCGACACCGGTCAGGCCGCCACTTCCAGTGTATCCGAGGGCGATGGCATCTCGAGGTCTGGAGGGAGAGTGCCTAGTCAGGTTCAATCTCACCGCGCGAGGTACGCCCTTCAATGTAATTGCAGAATGCTCGCACCGCGGTTTCGAATCAGAGGCGCGCCGTTCGGTCGAAAGGGCAGAGTTTTTGCCGGGGATTCTGCAGGGCCAGCCTACTGAATCGCACGGATTTTCATACCCGCTTCAATTTCGCCTTAGTGAGGAGTGATAATGATTAAAACCCTGTAGTACATCGTTGACGCGCCGTGTCGCTTGCACCCATATTCGGCACGAACCGTAATAGATTTACACTTGGATTACGCACGCGCATAAAAAGCCTTACAAAGCGCGCGGAAGTCCTTGATCCGACCGGGCAATTCCGGTTGATAGAGCTGAACCCGCGGTCCCTGCGGACAGGAGAGGAATTATGGGATTTAAAGCTACCCTGAAAGGTGCCGTTCTGGCCGGCATGATGGCAGCCTTCGGCGCTGGTGCTGCAATGGCGCAAGCCGCATGTGAAGAGACACAGTTCTCCTCCAAGACCGGTGAAATCTACTTGAAGGCCGAACAGGCTGCGATGGCGGATAAGGACTTCAATGCTGCGTCGCAATTCATGAGCCAGCTGAAATCTCAGCAGCTGAATTGCTATGAAGAAGGCGCGGTTCTCAAACTCTCCGCCTATATCAACATCGAGCGCGGTGATCGCCAGGGTGCGATCCGCGATCTGCAGTCGGCGCTCGACAAGGGATACATTCCCGCCAAGGACGCGGCGCAGACTTACTACAACATCGCGCAGATCTATCTTCAGGGTGAGAACGTCGAAAAGGCGCTCGAATTCATGAAGAAGTGGCAGCAGGCAGGCGGCCAGCCTGATCGTCAGCAGAAGTGGCAGCTGGCGGTGCTTTATCAGCGCGTCGACGATTTCCAGACGGCCATCAAGTGGGCCGAAGAAGTCAAGCGCGACGACGGCAGCAATTACAAGCAGGAAGTCTATGACCTGCTGATCTACCTCTACAACTCGGTTGATGACAAAGCGAAGCTCGCGTCCATTCTGGAAGAAGTTCTCGTCCGCAATCCAACTGAGCGCAAGTATTGGGACGCCATCGCGGGTAACTACTTCGCTGCAAATGAAGAGCGCAGAGCTTTCGAAGTACAGAAAGCCATGTATCTCGCTGGCCTTCTGACGAAGGAAGACGAACTGATGCGCGTTGTGAACTTCTACAACCGCTTCAATGCGCCTTACCACGCTGCGCAGATCCTCGAAAAAGAGATGAATGCTGGTCGCATCAGCAAGTCCCTCAAAAATCTGGAGCTGCTGGCTAACCTGTATCAGGTCGCTCGTGAGCACGAAAAGGCGATCCCGGTGATCAAGCAGGCTGCTGCGGCTGGCGGCGGCGGCGCGATGCTGGAACGCCTCGGTCGTTCTTATGCTGACCTGCAGCAGTGGGAAGAAACGGAAAATGCACTGACCGACGCGCTTAACGCTGGTGGCGTGAAAGATCGCGGCACAGCATATGTCATGATTGGCCAATCGCGTTATGAGCGCGGTGATCGTGCGGGTGCTCGCGAGGCATTCCGCCAGGCCAATAACCGCGGCGGCCGCGGCTGGCTTCAGTTCATGGACTCCGAAGAGGCTACGGCTGACGCGCTGGTCTGCTTTGAAGTTCAGTCGGCTTATCTGAACATCGAGAATGAGGCGAAGATCTGTAAGCGTCTTGAAGTTCTTGGTGAAGAGAACGTGCCGGAAAACTGCAAGACGGTGCCAGAGCGTCTCAAGACTGCAGAAGAGAAATTCAACAGCACGCCAGAGTGTCGCGCACAGCGTTCATAAAGGTTTGAGCACAAACAACTCAAAAAGCCCCGGCAACGCGCCGGGGCTTTTTTTTTGTTTTAGGCGTATGCGCTCAGCACATCGTCTACCGCTCGCTCAAGATCCTTGAGTGTCGAGACCTGACTCATGGATGAGCAATAGGCGCGGTAGCGGGGAATTTCGCTATCTCCCGTTCCCCAGGCGGGCTGCGGCTCTGGATTGAGCCAGATGGTACGCTTTGCGCGGGCCGCAAAGCTGCGGAACAGATCGGTGCGAGGGTCGCCATAATTGGATCGACCATCTCCCAGGACGATGATTGTGGCGCGTCGGTCAATCAGTTGTTCATGGCCGGATTTCAGGTTCACCCAGGCTTCGCCATAGTCAGTTGAACCCATCCCGGCAACTCGCAGGATCTGATCCATGGCGTCTTCGAATGTGTTCTGTTCAAGAATGTCGTCAATCTTGACCAGTTTGTTCGAGAAGGCGAACGCGTGCAGATCCGGCACGACATCCTTCATCGACCAGAGCAGCAACAGCAGGAACCGGACATACCGGGCAACAGATCCGGATACGTCGCAAATCACGACGATCTTCGGTTTCTCCCTGCGCTTTTGACGCCAAACCACATTGAACGGAACGCCGTCGACCCCTGCGTTTGCCCGCATTGTGCGTCGCACGTCCAGCTGGCCTCGGTTCTTCTTGCGACGTCTCCGGGAGTGCTTGACCGCCAGCCGTTTGGCGATGCGCGCGACCAGAACTTTCATGCGCGCCATGTCGCTGAGTTCGATAGCGGACAGTTTTTTGTTCTCGGCGAACTCGTTTCGGAACTGCTCGGTTTCGCCCTTGCCGAAAATGTCATAGCTGCGCTGCACACGTTCCCGCGCGCGCATCGTCAGGTCTCTGCGGAGTTCGATCAATCGCTCGGCTTCTGCCTCGCCTTCTTCGCTGCGCTGTTGAAACGCCTGCATCAGGCGTTCTTGCAGGCGTTCGCCGCCCATTTCCCGCACCATTTGTTGGGCGTAATAGGCAATTTGGGTCGAAAACCGGATATCATCTGCGTCAACTGCGTTCGCCGCGCGCTCCAATGCTGCGGCAATCGCGGCTTCGTCGCCGGATTCCATCAATTCAACCGGGTCCATGTCCGATTGGGAATCGCCCTGTTCCGACTGTTCGTTTTCTGATTCCTGAGAAGATGAGGGCAGGCTGCGTGGGGCGAAATACACGTCGAATAGTTCGTCGAATGTGACCGCTTCTTCGGGGGATTTCGCCAGCGTACAGCGCAAGGCATCTTTCAGAAACATCCGATCTGAATAGCCGGCCTCCGAAACGGCTCGGGTCGCGTCAATTGCTTCTCCCGTGGACACGCGCACATCAGATGCGCGCAGGGCCCGAATGAAGCTGGTGATCTGACGTTCCATGAATGACTGAGCCTAGCGCGTGAATTGCCCCGGATACATCGGCTTGCCGCTGGTGGCTTCACGCACCAGTTTCGGGATATCTCCGGATACGGACTTGATGTCACTTTCATGCTTCAGGAGTACATTGAGAGTGTCCCGGACGAACGCTTCGTCAAGCGCGTTGGCATGCAGCAGGAGCAATGTTTTGGCCCAATCGACGGTTTCTGCAATAGATGGCTGCTTCTTGATATCCAGTTCGCGTACGGACTGCACAAAGCTGATCAATTGTTCCAAAAGATCTTCAGATACGCCCTCCACACGCGCTTGCACGATGCGTTGCTCGCGTTTGTGATCAGGAAACCCGATGTGCAGATGAAGACAGCGGCGTTTCAATGCGTCGCCCAGTTCGCGCACATTGTTCGAGGTCAGAATAACGATTGGTGGCACGTTCGCCTTGATCGTTCCGATTTCAGGCACTGTGACCTGGTAGTCGGAAAGAACTTCGAGGAGAAAAGCTTCAAATTCCTCGTCAGACTTGTCGATCTCGTCTACCAGCAAAACGCTCCCGGCGGATTGGCGCATAGCGGTCAGCAGTGGACGCGCTTCAAGGAATTGTTCCGAGAAGAACAGATCTTCGAAAGAGCCCAGTTTGCTGAGCGAAGACTCGAGCGTTTTCTCGTCGCCAACTACCTCGTTCAGCTTCTCCTTGAGTAACTGAGTATAGAGAAGCTGTTTGCCATACTTCCACTCGTAAAGCGCTTTGCCTTCATCGAGGCCTTCATAACACTGCAGTCGCAGCAGCGGCACATCGAGCCAGCGCGAAAGCGATGCGGCCAGGTCGGTTTTGCCGACGCCTGCGGGACCTTCGATCAGGATGGGCTTGCGCAAGCCAAGAGCAAGGAAAACGGCCGTCGAGATCTGCTGAGTGGAAATATATCCTACAGATTCAAGGCCAGACGTGATTGCCTCGATTGAGGTCATGGGCTCGTAGCCGGTGAGGGAAGTCTGTGTCATCGGTCCAATGGGTAGGTCTCGGGAGAGAAACTGGCAAGCGGTATCGCTGGGGTAGGGAGAGCCAGTGCCTGAAGCGTTCGACAGCCTGAGGGCAAAGAGTTAGGCAATTCTCATGACTGTCGCCCGGATTCTCTTTCCCCTGCCTCTGCCGGAACCGTTCGATTACGCCGTGCCAGAGGAGCTGGACGTTCAAGAAGGCGCATATGTAGCCGCTCCGCTTGGAAAGTATGAACGCCTTGGCGTTGTGCTGGATATATTGCCGGACAGCGCAGGTGAGGGACGAAAGCTTAAATTCGTTTCAGAGGTGTACCCCACGCCGCCCATGTCAGGCCCGATGCGGGAATTCATTCAATGGGCTGCGCGGTACACCGTGTCCCATCCCGGACACGTCCTTGGCATGGCGCTTCGCTCCCGCGGAGGATTGGTGCCATCGCCAACCGAGACGGTTTATTCGCTTACCGGAGCCACTCCGCCGAGAGTTACGGAAGCTCGCACCAAGTTGATTGACGCTGCAATGGAACTCGGCCCGCAAAGCGCGTCTGTATTGGCAGAGGCAGCAGGCGTGTCGTCGGGGGTTGTGAAAGGTTTGGCTGAAGCTGGCGTTCTGCGTCCGGATTCAGTCGCAACCGATTTGCCATTTGAGCCTCCATCGGCCGATCTACCGGGCGCGAATTTGACCGAAGAACAGGCTGAGGCCGCGCAGGCACTCAGATCTGCCGTGGCCGCCCGCACTTTCGAGACATTCCTGCTCGACGGGGTGACTGGGTCAGGCAAGACGGAAGTCTATTTTGAAGCCATCGCTGAAGCGCTGAAGACAGATGCGGACGCGCAGATTCTCGTGCTGTTGCCGGAAATCGCGCTGACCCAGGCGATTTTGTCCCGGTTCGAAGCGCGGTTCGGTGCGAAACCTGCGCCGTGGCACTCTGGCCTGTCTGACAAGGAACGCAGGCGCACCTGGCGTGAAGTCGCGCATGGTCGCGCGCGGATCGTGATTGGCGCGCGTTCGGCGCTGTTTCTTCCCTACCGCCAGCTGAAGCTGATCATCATCGATGAAGAGCATGACGGCAGCTACAAGCAGGAAGACGGCGTTACGTATCACGCGCGCGATATGGCGGTCATGAGGGCGAAGCTGGAAGACGCCGTCGTTGTGCTGGCTTCTGCAACGCCTGCACTGGAAACCATGGTGAACGCAGAATCCGGGCGGTACCAGAGGCTGAAACTCTCGGCTAGGCCGGGCGCATCGCGATTGCCTGATGTGGATCTCGTCGACCTTCGTCGGGCGCCGCCGGAGCGCAATCACTGGCTGTCGCCACATCTTGTCCACGCCATGCAGGAGACGTTCGCGGCGGGCGAGCAGACACTCCTGTTTCTCAACCGCCGTGGATATGCGCCGCTCGTGATCTGCAAGAGTTGTGGCGAAAGGTTGAAGACGCCCGGAACTGAAAACTGGCTGACCGAGCATCGTTATACCGGGCGGCTCGTGTGCCACGTCACCGGCTACTCAATCCCCAAGCCCAAGACGTGCCCGCAGTGTGGCGCCGCTGATTCCCTGATGGGGGTTGGCCCGGGTGTGGAGCGGGTCGCCGAAGAAGTGCGCACATTGATGCCAGAGGCCCGGATCGAAATCTTTTCATCCGATACGGCGCAGGGAGGCGAGGCGACGCGCGGTATCGTGGATCGCATGGAGCAGGGCGAGATTGATGTCCTCATTGGCACGCAGATTGTCGCCAAGGGGCACAATTTTCCGAATCTTACACTTGTCGGCGTCGTCGACGCGGACAGCGGCATGAAGGGCGGAGATCTCCGCGCGGGTGAGCGCACATACCAGTTGCTCAGCCAGGTAGCAGGCCGTGCGGGCCGGGCGGAACGACCGGGCCGGGCATTGGTGCAGACCTATGCGCCAGATAATCCGGCGATGCTGGCCCTGGCGGAGAATAATCGCGACGGATTCCTGCAGATTGAGCGGGATGTGCGCGCCGAGCTTGGTTTGCCCCCATTTGGGCGACTGGCGGCGATGATTCTGTCTGCGCCGTCTGCTCAGATGGTGGACGAAATTGCCCTGCAAATTATTCAGAATGCGCCGAACGGCGAAGGAATCGAAGTCTTCGGTCCCGCGCCGGCCCCGATCGCCATTCTTAGGGGGCGCCACAGACGGCGGTTTCTGGTCAAATCGCCCAAGAACATTGATCTTTCAGCCTATATGGCAGCCTGGACGGCGCGTCTGAAGCTGCCAAATCCGGTTCGGATGTCGGTTGATATTGATCCATACTCATTCCTGTAACCCAATGGTTTTGCAGTGAATGCCATTTCGCCGCATAGATTGCTTCTTTGGCTGTGTTGTCAGGCTGAAAGACTGATGCTAAGCGGCGCACAGTTTTTATGGGCACGTACCGCAAGGTGCGTTGTCCCGCTTTGTTTTTCCGGTCTATTTGGCCGACTCAATCACGGACGACAGAACCTTGGCTGCATCTAAAGTGACAAAAGCGAGCGAAGCTGCCCGGCGCTATGCCAGCGCGCTCTTCGATCTTGCTCAGGACAAGGGCGCTCTTGCCGAAGTCCACAAGGATTTTCAGGCATTTGCAGAACTGCCGAAGGAATCCAAGGATCTGGCCATTTTGCTCGGTTCGCCAGCCTTTTCGGCGGACGAGAAAGTGGGCGCATTGTCGGAAGTCATGAAGAAAGCCGGTTTCTCTGGCCTTCTGTCGAATTTTGTCGGCGTCATGGCTCGCAATGGCCGCTCTCAGGATATTCTGGGCGCACAAATCGCCTTTGACGAATTGTATGCGAAACAGCGCGGCGTAAAGCGCGCAGTTGTCCGCACCGCAAAGGAAATGACTGGTGCTGAGCGCCAGCGTATCGAATCAATCCTCGCCAAGGCCGTTGGCGGCGAGGTCGAATTGTCCAGCGAGGTTGATGCCTCGCTGATCGGTGGCATTCAGCTGCGCATCGGGTCTCAACTCGTTGATGCCAGCCTAGCCGCCAAACTGGATCGCATGAACACCGCCATGAAGGGAGCATGAGTAGCTCGATGGACATCTCACCAGCAGAAATTTCGGGCATCCTGAAATCGCAGATCGAAAATTTTGGCGTTGAAGCTGAAGTTTCCGATGTCGGTCAGGTTCTGTCAGTTGGCGACGGTATCGCCCGCATCTACGGTCTCGACAGCGTTCAGGCTGGCGAGATGGTCGAATTCGACGGCGGCATCAAAGGCATGGCGCTGAACCTTGAGAACGACAACGTCGGCGTCGTGATCTTCGGCGACGACCGTTCGATCAAGGAAGGCGACACGGTCAAGCGTCTTGACGAGATCGTTGCTGCGCCGGTCGGCAAAGGCCTGCTGGGCCGCGTTGTGAACCCGCTTGGCGAGCCGATCGATGGCAAAGGCCCGATCACCGATATTGCTGAGCGTGCCCGTGTGGACGTTAAAGCTCCTGGCATCATTCCGCGGAAATCCGTGCATGAGCCAATGATGACCGGCATCAAGGCCATCGACGGCATGATCCCGGTTGGCCGTGGCCAGCGTGAGCTCGTGATTGGTGACCGTCAGACCGGCAAGACCGCTGTCTGTGTCGATACCATCCTGAACCAGAAGCCGACAAATGACGCGGCAAAGAGCGACAGCGACAAACTGTTCTGCGTTTACGTCGCTATCGGTCAGAAGCGTTCAACTGTTGCGCAGGTCGTCAAGACGCTCGAAGAGCGCGGCGCTCTGGACTACACGATTGTCGTATCCGCGACCGCTTCCGAGCCTGCTCCGATGCAATACCTCGCACCGTTCACCGGTTGCGCGATGGGTGAGTGGTTCCGTGACAACGGCATGCACGCCCTGATCATCTATGATGACCTTTCCAAGCAGGCTGTTGCGTATCGCCAGATGTCGCTGCTGCTGCGCCGTCCTCCGGGCCGCGAAGCTTATCCAGGTGATGTTTTCTATCTCCACAGCCGCCTGCTTGAGCGCGCTGCGAAGATGGGTGATGCAGCTGGCAACGGCTCGCTGACCGCTCTGCCGATCATCGAAACCCAGGCCAACGACGTGTCGGCCTATATTCCGACGAACGTGATCTCGATCACGGACGGCCAGATCTTCCTTGAAACCGACCTGTTCTATCAGGGCATCCGCCCAGCTGTGAACGTCGGCCTCTCGGTGTCTCGTGTGGGCTCTGCTGCCCAGACGAAGGCCATGAAGAAAGTTGCTGGTTCCATGAAGGGTGAACTCGCCCAGTACCGCGAGATGGCTGCGTTTGCGAAGTTCGGTTCCGACCTCGACGCCGCGACCCAGCGCCTGCTGAACCGTGGTGCCCGTCTGACGGAGCTTCTGAAACAGCCGCAATATTCTCCGCTTCTCATGGAAGAGCAGGTTGTCGTGATCTATGCCGGTACCCGCGGCTATCTCGACAAGGTCGAACTGAAAGACGTGACCCGCTACGAGAAAGAGCTGTTGGCTCACATTCGTGGTGCGAAAGCTGACCTTCTGAAGAAGATCCGCGAAGAGAAAGCCCTCACGGACGACATCGAAGCCGAGATCAAGAAAACGCTCGACGATTTCACGGCGAAGTTCGCCTGATTTCGCCCGCAGTTTGAGAACGAAGAACCAGAAGGCCTGACATGCCCAGCTTGAAGGACCTCAAGAACCGGATCGGAAGCGTGAAATCCACGCGGAAGATCACCAAGGCCATGCAGATGGTCGCGGCCGCGAAGCTGAAGCGGGCGCAAGACGCTGCGACGGCTGCGCGTCCATACGCCGAGCGTCTGGCGTCTGTGCTGGCAAACCTGTCGGCATCCGCTGGCGCTGGTGGGCCAAAGCTTCTTACCGGCACCGGTGAAGACAAGACCCATCTTGTCGTCGTCCTGACGGCAGAGCGCGGCCTGGCAGGTGGCTTCAACACTTATGTGGTGAAGCTGGCCAAGCAAAAGATCGACGAACTTCGCGCCGAAGGCAAAGAGGTGAAAATCCTCACTGTCGGCAAGAAGGGTCGGGAGCAGCTGTCCCGCGAGTATGGCGATATGTTTGTCGGCCATGTCGATCTCTCGGGCGTCAAGGGCGGTGATTTTTCTGAATCCGCGATTGGCCTCGGCAAGAAACTGACCCTCGAATTCGACCAGGGCGACTTCGATGTGGCCACGCTCGTCTATTCGCAGTTCAAGAACGTGCTGAGCCAGGTTCCGACCGCCCAGCAACTCATCCCGGCATCTGCTCCGGAAGAATCCGAAACGGTTGATCTCGGCAATGCGCTCTACATCTACGAGCCGTCCGAGGAAGCCATTCTGGAAACTCTGCTGCCACGCTATATCAATACCCAGATCTTGTCCGCCATGCTGGAAAGCGCAGCAGGCGAGCAGGCCAGCCGTATGACGGCCATGGACAACGCGACCAACAATGCCGGCGAGATGATCGATTCGCTGTCACTGCAATACAACCGCGCACGCCAGGCCCAGATCACCAAGGAGCTGATCGAGATCATCTCCGGTGCTGAGGCACTCTAAATGGCCAAGACTGTATCCATATACCCGCTCCAAAGGAGACGACCCGCATGAGCACTCCCGCAAACGCAAACGGCCGCGTGTCACAGGTGATCGGTGCTGTTGTCGACGTCGAATTCGACGGCGACCTGCCCGCTATTCTGAACGCGCTTGAAACAGACAACAACGGCAACCGCCTTCTGCTCGAGGTCGCTCAGCACCTCGGCGAGAACACGGTCCGCACGATTGCCATGGACTCCACCGAAGGTCTGGTGCGTGGTCAGTCGGTCGCTGACACGGGCGCTCCGATCACGGTTCCGGTTGGTCCGGCAACGCTTGGCCGCATCATGAACGTCATCGGTGAGCCGATTGACGAGCGCGGCCCGGTCGACACCGAAATGCGTCGCCCAATTCACGCCGAAGCTCCTGAATTTGTCGATCAGTCGACCGAATCCGAAGTGCTCGTGACGGGCATCAAGGTTGTCGATCTGCTTTGCCCATACGTGAAAGGCGGCAAGATCGGCCTGTTCGGCGGTGCTGGTGTTGGCAAGACCGTTCTGATCATGGAACTGATCAACAACATCGCGAAGCTGTTCGGTGGTTACTCTGTGTTCGCCGGTGTGGGTGAGCGTACCCGCGAAGGTAACGATCTGTACCACGAGATGATCGAATCCAAGGTTATCGACCTGGAAGGCGAGAGCCGCATCGCTCTGGTCTACGGCCAGATGAACGAGCCTCCGGGTGCACGTGCACGTGTTGCTCTGACCGGTCTGGCCCAGGCTGAATATTTCCGTGATGAAGAAGGCAAAGACGTGCTGTTCTTCGTCGACAACATCTTCCGCTTCACACAGGCAGGTGCCGAGGTGTCCGCACTTCTCGGCCGTATTCCTTCCGCTGTGGGTTATCAGCCAACACTGGCAACCGACATGGGTGGCCTGCAGGAGCGTATTACATCCACAACCAAAGGATCGATCACGTCGGTTCAGGCTGTGTACGTTCCGGCTGACGACCTTACCGACCCGGCTCCGGCAACCTCGTTTGCCCACCTTGACGCGACGACGGTTCTTAACCGTTCGATCGCTGAGAAGGGCATCTATCCGGCCGTGGACCCGCTGGACTCCACTAGCCGTATTCTTGACCCGATGATCGTGGGTGATGATCACTACAACGTGGCCCGCGGTGTTCAGGAAATCCTGCAACGCTACAAGGAACTTCAGGACATCATCGCCATCCTCGGCATGGACGAGCTGTCGGAAGAAGACAAACTGGCCGTGGCACGTGCCCGTAAGGTTGAGCGCTTCCTGTCCCAGCCGTTCGACGTTGCTGAAGTCTTCACCGGTTCGCCAGGCGTTCAGGTCAAGCTCGAAGACACGATCAAGGGCTTCCAGGGCCTGATCGCTGGTGAATACGACCATCTTCCGGAGCAGGCCTTCTACATGGTCGGCAACATGGAAGAGGCGAAAGCCAAAGCTGAAAAGATGCTGGCTGACGCCTAAGCGATTACGGACAAGGACGAATGGCCAACAAACTCCACTTCTCACTCGTGTCGCCTGCCAGAGAGCTTTTCTCTGGCGAGGTTGACCACGTGATCGCCCCCGGCTCGGAAGGTGAGTTCGGTGTGCTGGCGAACCATGCCCCATTCATGACGACGCTCAAGAACGGCGTTGTTCGTGTTCTGGAAGGCAGCGAAGTCAAGATGCGTATCTTCGTGCGCGGTGGCTTTGCGGATGTGACGCCGGAAGGCCTGACCATTCTTGCCGAGGAAGCTCGCATGCTGGACAAGCTCAAGGTTGAGGATGTCCAGAAGGAGCTCGAAGAGACCCATCTGAAGATCCAGTCGCTCGACAAGGACGACAGCACCCGGCTGACCCTGCAGGAGCACTATGACTACCTGGAAAGCCTCAAGGCTGCGATGGTCAACTAACGGGCTTTCAACCGTATCGTAAAAAACGCCGCTCCATTCGGGGCGGCGTTTTTTTATTGAGGGCATGTTGTTACGGTCAGCTGCCCGTCGGACGTTCTTCTGGCAGACGAGCGGCTGCATCTGTCAGGAAGCGGGCCAGCTTTTCAGCGGTCTCGGCGCCCTGAACTGCGACACGGCGATTGGCGATGTAGGTCGGTACGCCGCTAATGCCCATTTGCTGGAACAGCGCTTCTTCCTGTCGAACATTGTCGACGTCGGCATCGGTCGGCAATAGTTCGGCGACGATGGTCGGGTCCAGATCAATTTCCCGGGCGATGTCGACCAGTACATCAGTTTCGCCAATGTCGCGGCCGTCGGAGAAATAGGCTTTGAACAAGGCTTCCTTAGCGACGGCACCTTTCTGCTGGCCCTGAGCCCACCGAACCAGTCGATGCGCGTTGAAGCTGTTTGGGCGGCGGGTGATTTTGTCGAAGTTGTACGGGATGCCTTCAGCCTGCCCGTAGTCGATCAGCGCCTGACGCATAGCGTTTGCGCGGTCCTTGCTCGTATCGGAGCCGAACTTTTCTTTCATGTGAGCCTTGTAGTCGACGCCGGCTGCCGGGATCGTCGGGTCCAGCTCGAACGGGCGGAAAATCAGTTCCACATCCAGTTCGGGGACCAGTTTGATTGCTTCATCCATCCTGCGCTTGCCGAGCCAACACCAGGGGCAAACCAGGTCCGATACCATTTCGATTACGAGTGTCATGCCTCATACCTAGGTGCGGTTGCGCCGGGACGCAAATAAACCGTCAGTGAGATTGGGTGAGGTCGTCGCCAATCTTGCGAACCTCCCGGACCAGCAGGTCCAGATCCGACATCTGCGTCCGATGATTGGTGATGTTCACGCGAATGGCCGTCTTACCGTCGATCCGCGTGGTGGAAGGCGCCGCCACGCCTGAGAGCTGCAGCTGGATCACGATCTCTTCGTTCAAGGCATTCAGGTCCACATCTGGCGCTGAGGCCGGAACAAAGCGGAAGCAACATATCTGCATCGAGACGGGCAGGAGCAGTTCCAGGTCGCTCGCTTCTTTGACGCGCTCTCCGAGATAGGCTGCCTGTTCGCAATTGCGTGAAATGAGCCGGCCCAGCCTTTCTTCACCATGTTCGGCGATTTGGGCCCAGACCTTTAAGGCACGGAAGCCTCGTGACAATTCAGGCCCCAGCTCGACCGGCCATGTGCCACCGGCGGCCAGGCCGCGCTCGGCAGATTTGAGATAATCAGGCCTGTCCGAGAAGGAGCGCAGATGCGCGTCACCTGAACGGATCAAGATGCAGCCAGCATCGTAATTGACGTGCAGCCATTTGTGGAAGTCGAAGGCGATGGAGTCTGCGCGCTCCAATCCGGCAAGCCGGTGTCGCAATCTGTCGCTCAACATTCCGAGTGCACCGAAGGCGCCGTCGACATGGAACCAGAGTTGCTCTGCTTCTGATAGGTCTGCCAGCCTGGACAGGTCGTCGATCGTACCGGCATTCACAGACCCGCACGTCCCGGCAATCAGGAACGGTTCGTAGCCATGCTCGCGGTCTTCAACGATCTGCTTGCTCAACAGATCCACATCGAGCTGGTGGTCCGGAGTGACGGGAATCCGGCGCAAGGCGTCTGTGCCGAGACCAACCATGTCAAACGCGCGTGCAATGCAAGCGTGGGCCTCTGACGATGTGTAGCCGACGAGCTTTCGAGTGCTGACGCCTTCCTGGCGGCTTTTGAAGCCGAGCCGTGCGTCGCGGGCAGCCTTTATCGCCACGATGGTCGCCATGGATGTGCCGGACATTACAAGGCCACTTGCCTCGTCCGGAAACGAAAAGAGCCGCTTGCACCAATCGATTACCAGTCGCTCCACCTCGATGGCGGCGTGGTTCCGCCCACCCGTGTTGGCATTCATCGCGGCGGCGGCGATCTCTGCCACGAGATTTGACGGTGTGCCTGACCCGTGCACCCATCCGAAGAAGCGGGGGTGCGTGTTGCCCACACCATATGGCATCAGCTGTTGGAGCGCCGCATCCACATCTTCGGCAGATTGGCCGGCTCCGGATAGCTCAAACAAGGATTTGATCTCATCGGGGAACGGCGACCAAACACGACCCTCTCCTGTGCGTTCCATTCGATCGACGGCAGCATCGATCATGCGATGGAGGCGTGCGCGGAAATCGTCCCAGTCGAGGGGGTCCAGACCATCAGGATCTGGCATGTTCGGTGTATCTGGATTGGCCATACTCTACCGATCCTGCCTTTTTGTCGGGGAGACAACGGATTCGCGTGCAAGCGAGCGCATGGGTCGCACCCTGCCTGCGTTATGAACAATCCTGAGGTCTTGTTGTTCCGGATCAGGGATTGGCCGGACGGGTATCGGTGTCAGGACCAATTACGCCTTCGCGTCTCAGTGTTCGTAGTGTCTCACTCGCAAACCAGGTTTCACCCGGATCAGATGGTGAGGGACGGGCGCGCTTCATCTCAAATCCGAATGGTAGGCTCATCGTGGAGGGAGGGCCTTCCGGTACAATTTCGTGATCTGCGAAGAGAGATGTTTGCCTGGGCTCTGGCGCCATTGCAGACAGGGCGAAACCCAGCGCAACAACTGCGCCGGCCCAGACATTGGATTTGAACACGGCCAGGGCATCAGTTTCGCGGCTCGACTTGAGGCGCGCTGATTGCCAGACACCATGTCCGAGGAAGAGCAGGGCTGTCACAGCGCCAATGCGCCCGGCATCGTTGAGCGCGGCGGCCAGAGCGATCAGCGCCGCTGACCCCAGATGGAAGCAGAAGCTGATGAGCACGGCTCGCTTGCCGAACAGGCGCGCCGTGGATCGCACGCCGATCAGTGCATCGTCTTCGCGATCCTGCAGGGCGTAAATCGTGTCATAGGCAATCGTCCACAGGATCAGCCCGGCATACAGAATCAGGACCGGAATGCTGATTGTGGAAGCGACAGCCGCGCCGACCAGTGCGCCCCAATTGAACGTCATGCCCAACCATGCCTGCGGCCACCAGGTCACGCGTTTCATGAATGGATAGGCGCCCACCAGCGGTATGGACAGAAGCGCAATCAGTTTTGCGTCCAGCGGCAGGAACAGCCAGATAAGCAGTCCCACGAGCAGCTGCGCGGCGAGGAACACATAAGCCTGCTTCAGCGAAACAGCACCCGACGGAAGCGGCCGCAGCGCAGTGCGACTGACGCTGGCGTCGATGTCCCGATCGGTAATGTCGTTCCATGTGCAGCCGGCCCCGCGCATGGCAATCGCGCCGATCAGGAACAGGACAGCCCAGACGAGGTCGAAAACATATACGCCCGTGATCAGTCGCTGGAAGGCCAGGCCAATCAGGCAGGGTATGTAGAGCAGCCAGATACCTACCGGGCGATCCCAGCGCGCGAGCATGGCATAAGGGCGCCATGCCTCTGGCAGGCTGTCCAGCCAGCCGGGCAGGGCGCTATCAGCCGGTATCTTGCGCGCTTCGTTCATCGCCGGGGCTTATACCGAATTTCTGCGTTTCCAACAGCTGCGCACACGTAATGGGTGAACTCTGTGGGTAAACGCCGTCTATCTCAGCCCCCGGAAACGCTAGGCGAGATAGACGGTTTTACGGTTAACGAAGGCCTTGATGCCATCGGCGGCGAGTTCGCGGCCATATCCGGACTGCTTGATTCCGCCGAACGGCAGGCGAGGGTCGGATGCCACCATGGAGTTCACAAAGGTTGCACCGGCTTCGAGCTCGTTGATGGCCTGATCCATTTCAGTCTGATCCTGAGTAAAGATCACCGAACCGAGGCCGAATACCGAATCGTTCGCACGCCGGATGGCCTCGTCGAGGTTTGCGATTTTCCACAGATTAGCGACGGGGCCGAACATCTCTTCGTCTGTTGAAGGGCTGCCTTTCGGTGCTCCGATTAAGATGCAGGGGGCGAACCAGTTGCCGACGTCCGGCAGCGTGTTGCCAGGCCTGAAAACAGACGCCCCTGCCGCAACTGACTTTTCGACCTGTTCCACGAGTTCATCGCGAATGGACGCGGTTGCAAGCGGCCCGATATCGGTCGCGTCATCCATCGGGTCACCGACTTTCAATTGTCTGAAGCGCGCCTCGAATCCCTCCTTGAAGGTTTCATAGATATCGGCGTGAACGAAGAAACGTTTGGCGGCGATGCAGGACTGGCCGTTATTCTGGGTGCGGGCTGTCAGCGCAGTGTCGAGGGCTTTTTCGATATCTGCGGAGGGCATGACGATGAATGCATCGGTTCCGCCAAGCTCGAGCAGGGATGGCTTGATCTGTGCGCCGGCCAACGCCGCAACAGCGCCGCCCGCCGGACCGGAGCCAGTCAGGGAAACAGCTCTGACGCGATCATCCTTGATGACGTTTTCGACGTGCTTTGAGCCGATCAGGAGGGTTTTGAAAGCACCTTCCGGAAATCCCGCCTCGACGAAAACCTCTTCAATGTTGAGCGCAGAGCGAAATACGTTTGATGCGTGCTTCAGCAGACCGGTATTTCCGGCCATCAGGACCGGCGCAGCGAAGCGGAACACTTGCCAGAACGGGAAATTCCACGGCATCACGGCAAGCAGGACACCAAGCGGCAGGTGGCGCACATAGGCTTTGCTGCCGCTGCTCTCCATGGCTTCATCAGCGAGGTAGGCTTCGGCGTGCTCGGCATAGTGTCGGCACACCCAAGCGCATTTGTTGATTTCAGCCTTTGCCTGGCTGAGTGGCTTGCCCATCTCGGCGGTCATGTCCGCCGCATAGCGATCCGCATTGGCCTCCAGTACGTCTGCCGCCTTCATCATCAGCTTTGCGCGATGATCGAAACTCGTCTTGCGCCAGTCAGCGAAGCAGGCGTCTGACTGATCAATGATCGCCGTCACTTCGGCGGGGGTGTGGGGTGTAAATTCTTCGATGACTGTGCCATTCGCCGGATTCACGGATTTGATTGTCTGCTCAGTCATGTTCACCTCTTGCTGATTTCTCTACTGCTGAAAGGTATGTCACCCGAATGAGTTCCATCCCCCGACTGTTCGTACCATCAGCGTTGGAAGTGTCTGTATCCGTTCGATTGGACGATGACGCCTCAAAATATATTATGAGAGTCATGCGGTTATCGCGCGGGGATCGCCTGCGCGTATTCAATGGCGCGGATGGAGAATGGCTCTGCGAGCTTGGTGAGCCTGAAGGCAAGACCGCTGTCATTGTGCCGATTGAGCAGATGCGGACCCAGCAAACGGCGGATGGCCCGAACCTGAAACTGATGTTTGCGCCGGTAAAGAAGTCCGAAACAGACTTTATCGTGGAAAAGGCGACCGAACTGGGCGTCCGAGGCATTCAGCCTGTGATCACCCAATTCACGCAGACCCGAACGGTGCGACTGGACCGGTTCAACAAGATCGCGCTGGAGGCGGCCGAGCAAACAGAGCGGCTCGATCTGCCAGAAATCTCGGATCTGATATCTTTGGACGCGGCATTGTCTGCCTTGCCTGAAGACACTGTCCTGATCTTTTGTGATGAGGCTGGTGAAGATGATTCAAAGCCTTGGGGCGGAGAACAGGGCCGGGCTCGCGCCGCGCTGGCGGCGCTCGGTGATCTCAAGGACCGGGACGCGGCCATTCTCATCGGCCCGGAGGGCGGGTTCAGCCCGGAGGAGCGGCAATTCCTTCGCTCTCGCGCAGGCACGGTGCCAATCAGTCTGGGACCGCGAATCCTGCGCGCCGAAACAGCCGTCGTTGCTGCGTTGAGCCTCTGGCAGGCAGTTTGCGGCGATTGGGGCTAAAACGGCCAGCGTTTCAGGGGCTGTGGGACGGGCCCTTCCCAGCGACGCTGCCAAGCCAATGACACGCCGATCCGGTGCTCCAGCTTTCCATCCCAATGGACTTTCAGGCCGACCGATTTGAGCGTGTCGACGATCTCCTGACCGATTTCGAGGATCACGCCATCGGCCGTGTTCCGGGACGCGCCATAGCTGAGGTAAAGATTGCCGGTTTCGACGGCGCTCTCTGTATCTTGCTGGTGAAAGAACACATAGCCCCGTGCGGGCCGACCATATGCCTCAAACTCTTCGATCTCGATTCCGATCTCAGTTGCGCCGCATGAGCCGCAACACGTGAAATTCTGGCGAGCCACGATGTCCTTGTCTTCGAGCATATCGAAGGCGAGTTCGAGCCGATCAAAATCCGTCAGCACGGACCACGCACCTTGCTCGCTGCGCAGCGCTTCGATTTCCTGAATCACGGCCGACCGGATTTCCGATTGGCGATCACGCTCTGAAATCCTCGAACCAAACTCTTCAGTCAGGTCGAGCAGGATATCCTCGATTTCGTCGATCGGTTCATAGCCGCCACGCACATGAATTCGCGCCCAGACTTTTAGGTCGTCGCGTTCTTCTGTCGTAAATCGCGTCATTGGTTTCACCTGCAGTAATAAACGAACTTGTGAGAATAACCCGGTTGGCGCTTCAGAGAAACATCCCTATGTGCACACAGATCAAGAGATTGAGGGGAGGCCTCCAAAGTGACTACGCCGACGTCGGATATCGACGAAAACTCCCGCCGTATCTCGGATAAATCAGAGCTGATCGAGTATTTTGAGGCGGGCAACAAGCCACGTTCGGAGTGGCGCGTCGGGACCGAACACGAAAAATTTGGCTTTATTCGCGATGGGTTGCGTCCGCTGCCGTATGAAGGGCAGGCCTCAGTTCTGTCGATCCTGGAAGGTTTGCGCGACACGTTTGACTGGCAGCCAATTTCCGAAGGCGGAAAGCTCATCGGTCTCAAGAAGGATGGCGCCAGCGTGTCGCTGGAGCCCGGTGGCCAGTTTGAGCTGTCCGGTGCGCCGCTGCGCACGATGCACGAGACCTGCAACGAAGTTGGCAGCCATTTGCGCGAAGTCCGCGAGATTGCCGACCCACTTGGCGTGGCCTTCATGGGGCTTGGTGCCAGCCCGGTCTGGAGCATGTCAGAGACGCCGGTCATGCCCAAAGGCCGTTACAAGATCATGATGGAGTACATGGACAAGGTGGGCCGGCTGGGCCGCCAGATGATGTTCAGGACCTGTACGGTCCAATCCAATCTCGATTTTGAATCCGAAGCCGACATGGTGAAGAAGTTCCGCGTTTCCCTGGCGCTTCAGCCATTGGGCACTGCGCTGTTTGCAAACTCGCCCTTTATTGACGGCCGCCCTAACGGCTTCCTGTCCTATCGCTCGCAGATCTGGACAGATACCGATCCGGACCGGACGGGAATGCTTCCATTCGTGTTCGAGGATGGGTTCGGCTTTGAGCGCTATGTCGATTATGCGCTGGATGTGCCGATGTATTTCGTGCGCCGGGGTGGGAAATATCTCGATGCCAGCGGTCTCTCATTCCGGGACTTCCTCGAAGGCAAATTGCCGATCCTGCCGGGTGAGAAGCCGGCCATGGATGATTTTGCGGATCATTTGTCGACTATTTTCCCTGAGGTGCGACTGAAACAGTTCCTCGAGATGCGGGGATCCGATGGCGGCCCCTGGAGCCATCTGTGCGCGTTCTCCGCGTTCTGGACGGGGCTGCTCTATTGTTCTGACAGTCTGGAAGCGTGCTGGGATCTGGTGAAAGACTGGTCCGCCGCAGAAAGGGAGGCCATGCGCCAGGGCGTGCGCACGCTCGGCCTGAAAACGCCGGTGCCTGGTGGCCGGTCGATGCAGGAACTCGCTGTCGATGTGCTGGACATCGCGCGCGCCGGCCTGAAACGGCGGGCGAATCTGTCAGTGTCGGGCGATGACGAAACCGGATACCTGTCTGAGCTTGATGAGATCGCGAGAACCGGGCTCACGCCTGCGGAACGCTTGCTCGGCAAGTATCATGGCGAGTGGAAGCGCGACCTGAGTCACATTTTTGCCGATCAGGCCTATTAGGGGCAATAAACGCCCTTCGCCTGGCGCTGGATTTGGCACAAGCTGCCTTGAGACAATTGCGTTTGCGTGATCAAAGTACCGGTTCGTAAGAATTTCCGGGGAGTTGAACGCGTGACGGACATCACTGCGACAGGTGAAGCGAGCAAGCCTCGCGATACCTCATTCTTTGGCCATCCAAAAGGATTGGCCATCCTGTTCTTTACCGAGATGTGGGAGCGCTTTTCCTATTACGGGATGCGCGGCCTGCTGGTGCTCTACCTGACCCAGCATTTCCTGTTCTCGGACGAGAAATCATCCATCATGTACGGCGCCTACACGGCGCTCGTTTACGTCATGACGATCATCGGCGGTACGCTTGCTGACCGGTATCTGGGCCAGCGCAAGGCGGTGACGTTCGGGGCGATCCTGCTCTGCCTCGGCCATTTCGGCATGGCGTTCGAAGGGTCAGGTTCGAAAGAATACGTCGTTTCGAATGGAACCGAGATCGAAATTCTGCACGAAGGTCGCGGCGACAATCGCCAGCTCTTTGTCGACCTGGACGGCGAAACCCGCCGTGTTGTGTTCGAGCAAGGCTCAGGCGATCTGCAGATCCTCGAAAGCGCGGATGATTCAGACGAGCCAACTGCGCCCGTCTATCAGGAATTCGCCAAGGGCGACTACACCACCCGCGTTGAGCAGCAAGAGCTCTATACCAACATCCTGTTCCTCTCGCTGGCCTTCATCATTGCCGGGGTCGGCTATCTGAAAGCCAACATCTCGACCATTGTTGGCGCAATCTATGAGTTCGACGACCCGCGCCGGGATTCCGGATTCAGCCTGTTCTACATGGGCATCAATCTTGGCTCGCTCCTGTCGTCGCTGACCTGCGGCATCATCGGCATTGTCTGGGGCTGGAAATACGGGTTTGGTCTGGCAGGTATCGGCATGTTTGCTGGGCTTGCCGTGTTCCTGTGGGGACAGAAATTCCTCGAAGGCAAGGCCGAGCCGCCAAATCCGGAAACGCTGAAGAAGTCCTTCCTCGGCCCGATCAATGTCGAGATGGCCTGCTATCTGGCTGGCGCGCTCGTCATTGCGGTGGCCATGCTGCTTGTGATGAACGCGGAAGTCATTCCGGACTGGTTCGTCGGGTCCCTCGGCATCGCCATCTTCATCGGCCTTGTCGGATACTCCTTCGTCAAGCTTCAGGGGACTGAACGCAATCGCATGTTTGCCGCGATTTATTTCGTGCTGGCGCAAATCCCATTCTGGGCACTGTTCGAACAGGCGGGCTCGTCGCTGACCCTGTTCACAGACCGCCTGGTGGACAAGGAAATCTTCGGCATGAACGTGCCGACGCCGGTCTTCCAGTTCCTGAACGCGGGTTACATCGTTATTTTTGCGCCGATCTTTGCCTGGATGTGGATTGCCCTGTCCAAGCGGAATCTGGAGCCGTCAACGCCGGTTAAGTTTGCCATCGGTGTCTTCCTGGCAGGGCTTGGTTTCCTGTCGCTGGTGGGCGGCATTGGAATGTCCGGTGCAGGCATGACCGCCGTCGGCTTCATCTTCCTGATCTACTGGGTGCACACGATGGGCGAATTGATGGTGTCGCCGGTTGGCCTGTCTGCCGTAACCAAGCTCGCCCCGGCGCGCGTGGTTGGCATGACAATGGGGGCCTGGTTCCTTTATTCCGGCCTGTCGAACTATCTGGCGGGCGTGATCGCCCGCACAACGGGTGCGGAGACAATTGGTGGTCAGATCACGGACGTTGCAGCCGCGAAGGCAACCTATGTCAGCGTGTATTCGAATGTGGGATATGTTGCGATGGGTATTGGCGTCCTCATGCTGATCATCTCGCCAATCATCAAGCATTGGATGAAGGGGAGCAATGAGCTGCCGCCGGAATCCTCGATGGTGTCAGATGAGATGTTCTGATCTCTGATCAAAAGCGGATACGAAAAAGGCGGCTTTCAATGAGCCGCCTTTTTTGTGCCTGGCAATGTGGATCAATTATCTGGTGGCAGGAACTGGTCAGTGGGCAGGCCGCGCTTGATCCAGCCATCGCCGACACCATCGAGACCAGCCATGCCTTCAACGATCTCGTAAATCTCGACAAATCCGGCCGCTTCGAGCCGCGCTGCCGCTTCTGTGGAGCGATTGCCAGCGCGACAGATCACGGCGATGGGGTATTCCAGATCGCCCAATACTGCGCCACGTGCCTGAGCGAGAAAATCGACATCCTGCAAATTCGCCCCGACGCTGTCGCGCGGCATTCCGGTCATCGCCCATTCTGAGGGGGTACGAACATCCAGCAGGATCAACTCGCCGCGCTGGACCAATGTGTGCGCAGAATCGGCCGACAGGGTCTGGATATCCGCTGCTGCCGACAGGGCAGCGCTAACGACGACCGCCGTAGCAGCAATGAGGGGCGATAGAAAACGGGCCATGAAAACACTCAACTTGAATATTGTCGCAATGAGTCGATGACCAATTGCGGCAACAAAGTGTCAAAGTGAGTGGTTTACGGCAACCCTGATTAACCAAGGTGACAGCAAATTTAGCCTGCACCGCCTACAGTAAGCGCACCAACTTTCAGAGTTGGCTGGCCAACGCCCACAGGCACCGACTGCCCGGCCTTGCCGCAGACGCCGACGCCGTCATCCATGGCGAAGTCGTTCCCGATCATGGTGACATCCTGCAACACGGTCGGGCCATGGCCGATCAGGGTAGCATTCTTGACAGGCGCGACGACTTTTCCGTTTTCGACGAGATAGGCCTCGGTGCACTGGAACACAAAATTGCCGGATGTGATGTCGACTTGTCCGCCGCCAAAATCCACCGCCCACAGGCCACGCTTGATAGACCCGACGATCTCATCGGGATCCTTGTCGCCGCCAAGCATCACTGTGTTCGTCATGCGCGGCATCGTGGCGGCTTCATAACTCTCGCGACGGCCATTGCCAGTCGGCGCCTGGCCCATAAGGCGGGCATTCATGCGGTCCTGCATGTAGCCTTTCAGGATACCGTCTTCGATCAGCACGGTGCGCTGCGTTGGCGTGCCTTCGTCGTCGAAGGAGAGCGAACCGCGGCGGCGCTCGATGCTGCCATCGTCTATGACTGTCACGCCTTTCGCGGCGACCTGTTCACCAATCCGGCCTGCATAGACGCTGGTGCCCTTGCGGTTGAAGTCGCCTTCGAGTCCATGCCCGACCGCCTCGTGCAAAAGAACGGCAGGCCAGCCCGGCCCGAGAACGACCTCCATCTGGCCGGCTGGGGTGGGGATGGACTGAAGATTTACCGAAGCCTTCTTCACGGCGCGCTTCACCATAGCCTGCCAGCGATCCGGTTGGATCCAGTCCTCATAGGCCGCGCGTCCGCCTGCGCCGGCACCCGCCGATTCGCGCCGACCATTCTCTTCAAGCGTGACCGAAACATTCAGGCGGACCAGCGGGCGAACTTCTGAAAAGACCGCGCCGTCCGGCCGGACGATATCCACTTCCTTGTGGCTACCGGCCAGCGATACGGAAACCTGAACCACGCGCGGGTCAAAGGCGCGCGCCCAGGCGTCGATCTCGGCCAACAGCCCGGTTTTCATGGTGAAGTCGGGCGCAGAAGTGGGATCAATCGGCTCATACAGACGGCGATTGGTCGGGGTAGGGCCCGTGGCGAGATGGCCTGAATACCCGCGTTTCGCCTGGGCAGCCGTTTCGGCGGCTCTCTGTATGGCTTCCAGAGACAGCTCTGATGCGTAGCCGGACCCCGTCGTTTCGCCTGCAACAACCCGCAGACCGAATCCCTGATCGGTATCAAAGGCCGCGGATTTCAAACGCCCGTCGTCAAACACGAAGCTTTCGGAGCGTGAGCGTTCAACAAAGAGGTCGCCATCATCGGCCCCTTTGGCCGCGTTGGAGAGAATCTCTGATGCTTTGGTCAGGTCGAAGGGCAGGGAGGTCTGTGTCATCCAGAATAGATGCGCGACACCCTGCCGACCCGCAAGGGCACAGGCGCAGAAATCAGTTCGTTGTGACTTCGAACCGTGAAAGTTGCCACTGTGCCAGTTCCCAGTCCGGCTTCAGCTCCAGCGCGGTTTTGAAGTCGTAATAGGCGCCTTCGATGTCATCGAGCTTCTCTTTCGCCAAAGCGCGATTGTAATAGGCTGCGTAAAGATCGCTGGAATCGAGTGCGATTGCCCGGTCCAGAGCGGCAAGTGCGCTCGGATAGTCTTGAAGGAAGATGAACGCAGCGCCCTCGTTCAAGTAGGTTTCGCCAGTTTCCGGTCGTATTTTCTTGGCTTTGTCATAGTCTGACAGGGCCTTCTGATAGAGGCCGGCGCGCATGTGCAGCACGCCCCGATTCGTATAGGTCGCGGCGCGATTGGTGGGATTCATCGCTTCCAGTTCGATGGCGCGACTGCAGGTTTCTGCGCCTTCCCGCGGTGAAACCGTCTCGAATTTTGCCGCTTCGTAGCAGTCCTTGGCGATTCCGCCGCCCAAAACGACCACTTGAGCGAAGGCAGGGCTGGCTCCCAGTCCAACAAGGATGGCTGCAGCACAAATAGCGTTTTTCATCTCATCGACCTTTCTCGTATATGTCCGGGCGTGTGGACGAAACTACCACAAATGCCCTCTGGCGGCGACAACCTGCGACAATATTGAGCGCGTAAAGTGGTAGGTTGCGGCTAGTACGTATTGTAGATAGAGGAGCAGAGATTCCAATGAGACGAGGATAACTTCGTGCGACACCTTATTGCCGCCATGTGCGCCGCCATTATGGCTGGACCTGCACTGGCTTTTGAACCGACCGACGGTGCGCTGGGTTTCCAGCCAGCTGCGACCCGCATTGCAGAGCGTATTCACATCTTCCATGACTTCGTGCTCGTGATCATTGTGTTGATCACGCTGCTTGTTCTGGGGCTGTTGCTGTGGATCATTGTTCGCCACAATCGCAAGGCCAATCCAGTGCCCAAGAAGTTCAGCCATAACACGCTGATCGAAGTTATCTGGACCGTCGTTCCGGCGCTGATCTTGGTTGCAATTGCCAGCCAGTCTTTCCCGAACCTGTATTATCAGGACGTGGTTCCAAACCTGCAGCAGATCACGGACAAGTCCGACAAGCTGCTGGCTGACGGCAAGACCGGGCAGCACGAGCGCTACACCAAGGACTATTTCCCGGACGCCGCTGAAAAGGGCTTCGTGAACGTCAAGGCGCAAGGCAACCAGTGGAACTGGACCTATACTTATCCAGACCTGGTTGATGAGTCCGGTTATCCGCTCGAGTTCGTTTCGAACCCGGTGCACGTTGGTGTTTCGACTGACGCAACCAATTATGCGGATGCGACAGGCCGCTCCGACTATGCTGCCAAGCCGCGTAACCTTGCCGTCGATTATCCGATGGTCGTGCCGCAAAACCGCTATATCCGTTACTACACAGCAGCTGCAGACGTGATCCATTCCTGGACCGTGCCAGCCTTCGGCGTCAAAACCGACGCTGTTCCCGGTCGTCTGAACGAGGGCTGGTTCCTCGTGGAGCAGCCGGGCATCTACTACGGCCAGTGTTCCGAACTCTGCGGCGTCAACCACGCCTACATGCCAATTGAAGTGCGTGTGGTCAGCCAGGAGCAGTTTGACGCATGGGCTGAGCAAATGCTCGCCGGAGACTACGAGGCGGCCTATGCTTCTGTAGATGTGTTTGCATCCAATGAGCAGGCGACCCAGTTCGCCGCCAATAAATAAGAGAGAGTGAATCGCCATGCCAATGGATGAAGTCGCAATCGACCATCATGACGCGCACGATCACAAGCCCGGCTTTTTCACACGCTGGCTGTTTTCGACGAACCACAAAGATATTGGTACGCTGTACCTGATCTTCGCCCTGATCGCAGGCATCATCGGGTACACGCTTTCCGGCCTGATCCGCTGGGAGCTCGCTGAGCCGGGCGTCAGCGTCCTGACGCAATTTGTCGCCGGTGAAGGCGATGTTGCGATCCAGAACGCCAAACATTTCTACAACACCGTGATCACCTATCACGGCCTGATCATGATCTTCTTCATGGTGATGCCAGCGCTGATCGGCGGTTTCGGTAACTGGTTTGTGCCGTTGATGATTGGCGCACCGGACATGGCCTTCCCGCGGATGAACAACATTTCGCTCTGGCTCACCGTTTCGGCATTCGTTCTAGCCTGTATCTCCATGGTCGTGCCAGGCGGACCAGGCAATGGCTTCGGTGGGGGTTGGGTTCTCTATCCGCCGCTGTCCTCGACAACGGGCCACGCAGGTCCTGCGATGGACGTGCTCATCCTGTCGCTGCACACGGCGGGTATCGCGTCCATCCTGGGTGCCATCAACTTCATCGTGACCATTCTGAACATGCGCGCTCCCGGCATGACGCTGCACAAGATGCCGCTGTTCGCCTGGGGTGTTCTGATCACGGCTGTCCTGCTGCTTCTGTCGCTGCCGGTTCTTGCTGCTGCGCTGACCATGCTGCTGACCGACCGTAACTTCGGCTCGCAGTTCTTCGTGCCTGGTGGCGGTGGCGACCCGATCATGTTCCAGCACCTGTTCTGGTTCTTCGGTCACCCTGAAGTGTACATCATGATCCTGCCAGCCTTCGGCATCATCAGTCACATCGTGTCGACCTTCTCCAAGAAACCGATCTTCGGCTATCTCGGCATGGCCTACGCCATGGTCTCCATCGGTGTCATCGGCTTCGTTGTGTGGGCACACCACATGTACACGGTCGGTATGGATGTGGACCTGAAAGCCTACTTCGTCGCGGCGACGATGGTGATTGCGGTGCCGACCGGCATCAAGATCTTCTCCTGGATCGCGACCATGTGGGGCGGCTCGATTGAGTTCAAGGTGCCCATGCTGTGGGCCATTGGTTTCATCTTCCTGTTCACCGTCGGCGGTGTGACGGGTGTTGTCCTGGCGAACGCCGGTATCGACCATGCCCTGCACGACACATATTACGTTGTGGCGCACTTCCACTATGTGCTGTCGCTCGGCGCCGTGTTCGGCCTGTTCGCTGGCTGGTACTACTGGTTCGAGAAGATGTTCGGCATCAAGTATAACGGCTTCATCGGTGGTCTTCACTTCTGGCTGATGTTCATCGGGTCGAACGTGCTGTTCTTCCCACAGCACTTCCTCGGCCTGCAGGGCATGCCGCGCCGCTACATCGACTACGCAGATGGCTTCGCCACCTGGCACATGTGGTCGTCCATCGGCTACGCGATTACGCTCGTCGCCACGACGGTGTTCTTCATCGGTCTGGTCGAAGCCCTGATCCGCCGTCGCAAGGGCGCGGCCAATCCGTGGGGCGAAGGTGCCACGACTCTGGAGTGGACGCTGCCATCGCCGCCACCATTCCACCAGTTCAACGAACTGCCGCACGTCACGAACAAAGGCGGCCACTAACAGGCAAGGGAAGGGCTCGGCCTTCCGGAAAGTCTGAAACCGAGGCGGCCCGGCGCACCATGCGCTTGGGCCGTTTCGCTTAAAGGGACCATATCGAGACGATGACCGACATGAGTGCAACATCAGAGAAACGTTACGCGACAGCGGGCGACTATGTGCAGCTGCTGAAGCCGCGCATCATGATGCTTGTCGTGTTCACAGCAATTGCAGGCCTGATTGCGGCCGTCGGCATGACGGGCGTGTCGATCAACCCTGTCATGGCGGCTATTGCGACGCTTGCAATCGCGTTGGGCTCCGGCGCGGCTGGGGCGATCAATATGTGGTACGACGCGGACATTGATCAGATCATGACCCGCACCTCCACGCGTCCCATACCGTCGGGCGCTGTGCCCAAGGACGAGGCGCTGGCTATGGGTCTCATCATGAGCGGTGTGTCCGTCATGCTGATGTGGCTGGCCTCGAATTGGCTGGCTGCCGCATTGCTTGCCTTCTCGATCTTCTATTATGGCGTGATCTACACGATGTGGCTGAAGCGCTCGACGCCGCAGAACATCGTGATTGGCGGTGGCGCAGGTGCCTTTCCGCCGGTGATCGGCTGGGCCGCCGTGACCGGCAACACGCCGGTGGATGCATGGATCCTTTTCGCCATCATCTTCTTCTGGACGCCCCCTCATTTCTGGGCGCTCAGCCTGTTGGCGCATGGCGAGTACGAGAAGGCTGGGGTGCCCATGCTTCCGGTGACGCACGGGGCGAAGGCAACCCGTAACCAGATCCTGTTCTACACCATCCTGCTGGTCCCATTGGCCTTGTTGCCTGTACTGACCGGTCTTGGTGGCTGGATTTATGGGGCAACCGCGCTTGTGCTGGGCCTCGTATTCCTTGGCTATGCTGTTCGGGTCTGGCGGTCGAATGCCGGCGATGCGGGGGCTAGCGGAGCAGACATGAAGCTCGCGCGAGGGATGTTCTTCTTCTCGATCCTGTACCTGTTCCTGGTTTTCGCGGCACTCATTCTAGAGCACGCGGCTGGCCTTCATTTCGTGATCGGAGGCGCCTGAAAATGACGACTGAAAATGACAAGTATCAGGGGCAGTTTGCGGACGCGCCTGCAGTCAGTCAGGAAGAGATTCGCGCCCGAAACAGCCGCAACCTATGGCTCGGCATCGCGCTCGCCGTGTTTGTCATCCTCGTCGGCGTGATTACTTTCATTCGCCTTTCGTCTTCGGATCTGAGCGAGAGCGGCTTCTACTACAACATGGATGACCGCGGAGAGCGTGTTCAGGAATTACCAGCAGGAATGACCCCTGAACAGGCTGCACCGCCTCCAAACCTGACGCCAGCTGATGAGCCGCTGAGTGAGGAAGACCCTTCATGAGGCTGTCGAACACCAAAGTTGCGTTGATATCTGTAGGTGTTTTCACCGGCATGTTGGGATTGGGGTTCGCCTCTGATCCGCTCTACGACACCTTTTGCAAGGTGACCGGCTTTGGGGGCACGACCCGCATTGCGAATGCGGCGCCGGAGATGGTGGTCGACCAGATGATTGACGTTCGGTTCGATGCAAACGTTGCCGATGTGCCGTTGATGTTTCGGCCGCTGCAGACTGAGCAGGAACTGAAACTGGGCCAGCACGGACTGGCGTTCTACGAAGTGACGAACCCGACAGACCGGGAAGTGCGCGTCATTGCCAGCTATAATGTGACGCCGCACTATGCCGGGCTCTATTTCAACAAGCTGGAATGCTTCTGTTTCGAAGAGCGTGTCATCGCGCCGGGTGAAACCAAGAAGTTGCCAATCGTTTATTTCGTCTCCGCGGACATGCTCGAGGACCGCGTGGCGAAATCACTGGAGACGATCACGCTCAGCTACACATTCTTTGACAGTTCAAGCTATTCGGGCGAGGAAAAAGCCGCACAAAAGGGTGCGGCGAATTCAGCCAATGCCGGCTGATACAGTTGCAAATACAAGCCGGAGCGGTCTAAACAGCGCTCTGATTCATGTGATTTTTTAGAGGGGTCAAAAGGGCCATGGCTCACGACGAAGTCAAACACGATTTCCATCTGGTAAATCCGTCACCCTGGCCGCTGCTGGGGTCCATTGCTGTTGTTGTCACTGCTCTCGGTGGCGTGACCTACATGAAAGGCCTGTTCGGCCTTGAGGGGGGCACCTGGTGGCTGCTCGCTCTGGGCCTTGCCATGGTCATGTGGGTGATGTTCGGCTGGTGGCGCGAAGTCATCAAGGAAGGCAATATCGGCGACCACACACCTGTGGTTCAGATCGGCCTTCGCTACGGCATGATCCTGTTCATTGCGTCAGAAGTCATGTTCTTCGCGGGATGGTTCTGGAGCTTCTTCGAGTTTGCGATTTTCGAAAGCGCACGCGTCGGTGAAACCTGGGATTCGGCAAATGCCCTCTACGCAGATGGCCTGTCCCGCTTCAACGATTGGCCGCCGGTTGGCGTGGAGACGTTCGATCCCTTCCACCTGCCGCTGATCAACACGCTGATCCTTCTTCTGTCCGGTACGACCGTGACCTGGGCTCACCATGCGCTTCAGCATGGCGACCGCTCCGGTGCACGTAACGGCCTGATCCTCACCGTTATTCTCGGCTTTGTGTTCACCTTGCTGCAGGCTTACGAGTACAGCCACGCACAGTTTACATTTGACGGAACGCTTTACGGTTCAGCCTTCTTCATGGCGACCGGCTTCCATGGTGCGCACGTGGTCATCGGTACCATCTTCCTGGCGATCTGTCTGATCCGCCTCCTGATGGGCGGCATGAGCGCTGAAAAGCACCTCGGCTTCGAATTTGCTGCCTGGTACTGGCACTTCGTTGACGTTGTCTGGCTCTTCCTGTTCGCGTTCGTCTATGTGGTGCCGCACCTCGTTCACGGCGGATAGCCCGCCGCTGGCATAGACTAGAACAATCAACAGGCCCGCCGGCGCACATGCCTGGCGGGCCTTTTTTCAGGTACACTTCGAAGCCCCATGACCTTTCGTCCATTCCCCATCCTGACCCTGTTCACCATCGCGTCCCTGATCATTCTGGTGATGCTGGGGAACTGGCAATATGGCCGCTTCAGCGAAAAGATGGCGCTCGATGAGACTGAGCCGGAATGGCAAACCCTGTCGGGTCGGGTCGTGCCGGGAAGCGAGGCGATGGTTTATGCCTACGCCGATGGCGCCGCTTCCTGGCGACGCGTTGTCGCCGTCGATGCGGGCGACAATGTGGTCTTCACTACAATCGAATTGCTTTACCAGGTCGAGCCACCAGTTCCATGCCAGGGACCGGAATGCGGCGCGAACCTGAATTTCACGGCGCAGGGGATCTACAAGACGCCCGGCAACCGCAATGTCTTTGCCAGCCCGGACAAGCCCGCTGCTGGCGTATTCTACGCCTACAGTATCAAAGACCTGTCCAATATCCTGCCGGACGCAATGGCGGACCGTGTGGTGCCGGAAGCATTTGAGCCCCAGACGCTGCGCCTGGTCGAGAATGGACGCGCAATGGCCGGACGAAACCCGTTTGCGCGGCTGCGCATGGATGACGATCTGCCGCCGCAGCGACATTTCGGTTACGCAATTACGTGGTGGGGGCTCGCCTTGGCGCTTCTGGGTGTGTATCTCGCCTTTCACTATCAAAAAGGCCGCTTGCGGTTTCGCGGAAGGGACGCGGAATGAAGTATATTTCCACTCGGGGGCAGTCTCAGCCTGTCGATTTTCTTGGGGCCTGCCTGGCTGGGCTCGCGCCCGATGGCGGCCTGTATGTGCCCGAGGCCTATCCTCAGATTGAGCCAGCAAAGCCGGGCGAGCCCTACGCTCATGTTGCCGCGCGTGTTATCTCTGCCTTTGCTGGTGACGCCCTGACCTGGGACGAGGTGCTTGGACTGTGTGAGCGTGCCTATTCCAGCTTCGCGCATCAGTCCGTTACCCCTCTGACCCAATCCGGCCCGGCAAACTGGCTGCTGGAACTCCATCATGGTCCCACCTTGGCATTCAAGGATGTGGCGATGCAGTTGATCGGTCAGCTCTACGATCTCGTGCTCGGCAAGACCGGCCAGCGCATGACGATCATGTGCGCAACATCTGGCGACACGGGTGGAGCTGCCGCTGCCGCGTTCGCCGGGGCAAAGCATGCCGACCTCGTGATCCTGCACCCGTTCGAGCGCGTGTCGCCCATCCAGCGCCTGTTCATGACGACAACCGGTGCAGACAATGTGCTCAACCTGGCGCTCGAAACCGATTTCGACGAATGTCAGACGATTGTGAAATCGCTGTTCGCTGACCGGGACTTCGCAGACAGGGTAAGCCTGTCAGGCGTGAATTCCATCAACTGGGCACGTATTGCCGCGCAGACAGTCTATTACGCAACCTCACAAGCCGCGCTTGCGGGCCAGCAGATTCGTTTCATCGTGCCGAGTGGCAATATGGGTGACGCGCTTGCCGGATATGTCGCCGCACGTTGCGGAATGTTGCCGGGCGGTCTGGATATTGTCTGCGCCGTCAATGAGAACGACGCTCTGCTGCGCCTGTTCGAGACCGGCAAGATGATGAAAGCGCAAACCGTCGAAACGCCGAGCCCGGCAATGGACATCTCCATTCCATCGAACTTTGAACGCATCCTGTTCGAACTGTCAGGACGCGACAGCGACGCCGTGCGCGGCGTGTATGAGCGGTTCAAGCAAGCAGGCGAAGCGGACCTGCCTGAAACGGCAACAGGCCGCATGAGCTGTTCGGGTATTCGCGTTCAAAGCGTCAGCAATGCAGATACGCTTGAGGAGATGCGGCGATTTGAGTCCGAGACCGGTTGGCTGATCTGCCCGCACACGGCGGTCGGGACACGTGTGGCGAGGCTCTCGCCGAAAGCTGATGTCGCAACAGTCGTGCTGGCAACAGCATCGCCAGCGAAATTCCCGGAGACGGTCAAGCAGGCGACAGGACGCGACGCGCGGCTTCCGGATTTCGCAACCGGCGTCACCCAGAACCCAGAAGTGTTCGAGCGCGCGGAGCCGACGCTGTCTGCTGTGCGCTCACGCGTAGAGCAGCTGGCCCGCTAAGCCATGGCGATCATCCGGAAGGATACCGTAATCGTGTCGGATCGGCTGGTCATCCAGCCGCCGAAGAAGCGGGACTTCAAGGACTGGTCGCATTTGCGCAAGCGAAGCCGGAAGCATCTACAGCCCTGGGAGCCGAGTTGGCCGGAAGATGCCAATTCGCACTCGGATTGGTCTCGCCGTCTCCAGGCATGGAAGGCAGGCTGGAAGTCTGGTCGTGCCTATGTATTCCTCATCCGCCGATTGCATGATGGCGAACTCGTGGGCGGTGTGTCCCTGACCAATGTGCGCGGGTGGCCGGCCGACAGTGCCAGTCTCGGCTATTGGCTCGGCGCGTCGTATCAGGGGCAGGGCCTGATGCAGGAAGGCGTTCAGGCAGTGTGCGATTGGGCGTTCAACAATCTACACCTCTGTCGCATCGAAGCCGGCATTCTGGCATCAAATCTGCGTTCCCGGAAAGTCTTGGAAACAAACGGCTTTCGGGAAGAGGGACATGCAGAGAAATACCTTGAGATCGCGGGTGTCCGACGCGATCATGTCCTTTTCGCTCTCGTCAGGCGAGACGTTCAACACTAGGCTCATCCAGATGAGATCTGACCATCCGACACAGGCTCAAGGCAGCTGGCATTGGAATGCCGAAACCAGACAGCTTCTCATAGAAGCCCCGAAAGGCAGCGAATTATCCGTGTTGGCGGGCCAATGGTCGCTCAATGCGATCGAGCAATTGTTTGAAGGCCTCAGTCGGGGACGTCTGGCCGAAGCCTTCAAGGCGCCGGACGGACCTGTGCGGTGCAGCCTGCGGCTTTCGGACGGCGACGACATTCATCTGGTTGGCGCGTTTGTGGGCGAAGACGAAGCGCTCGGCATGTTGCTCACAGACAGCGAGTTTACCGAATTCGACCCCTCAGACCTTCAACCCGGCCCGGACTTGTACCCGGTCTTCCAGCCGATCATTTCACTTGGCAGTGGGCATATTGCGGGTTTTGAAGCGCTTGCACGTTGGGATGGTGGTGATCCGAAGAACCCACCCAGTCGATACGAAGATGAGGCGCTCGCCTCGAACATGCTTATCCGGTCAGCCGAAACCCTGGCAAAGATGCGCGAGCAATCCGGCCGTTCGGACCTGTTCATGCATGTGAATCTGACCGCGCGAGACCTGTCGCGCAGCGCGCTTCCTGCCTTAGTTGAGGCTTTGATGAATGGCTATGACCTGCCGGAAAAGTCCCTTCGGATCGAACTGACGGAACAAGCTGCATTGCGCGATGAAAGCCACGCATTGGCGGCAGTGCTTGCGTTGAAGGCGGTGGGCGCGGGTCTGGTGCTGGACGATTTCGGAACGGGACATTCATCCTTCGCATGGCTTGCAGATTTTCCGGCAGACAGTCTCAAGGTGGATCATGGTCTGACGCGCCGGTTGGGCCAGTATCGCACTGACACAATACTTGGAACACTGACATTGCTGGCCGAACGTCTTGGTATGACGACGACAGCCGAAGGCGTCGAGAATAAGGAAGATGCGACGCGACTGCGAAGCCTTGGCTTTGACTATGCGCAAGGGTTCGCGTTTGCGCGCCCGATGGAAGAGGCTGGCGCGCTCGCCTTTCTGAAAGACTGATCAGGCATTTCCGGGGCGGATCTGAAGCCGACCGCTATCGACGCCGAGTTCATTCAGCGCAGCATCCCATTTCTCATCATGGCTTTCACCGAAAACGAGTTCAGCATTAGGCGTTCCGACCAGCCAGGCATTTTCAGCCAGTTCGTATTCCAGCTGGCCAGCGCCCCAGCCTGAATAGCCCAGCGCCAGAACCGAGCGCCGCGGGCCGCGATGTGTGCCCATCGCGAGCAAGATATCCCGAGTGGCCGTCATGCAGAATTCGCCATCGATTTCGAGTGTTGCGCCTTCGCTGATCACATCATCCGTATGCAGCACAAATCCGCGGTCGCTGCTCACCGGGCCACCGTCCAGCACCAAATCGTCGGGAATGTCGATTTCCAGCGGAATATCGAGCTGGTCCAAAAGCTTCGGAAGGGTGAGACCTTCCATCGGCTTGTTCAGGACAATGCCCATCGCAAATTCCGGAGAGTGCGCACAAACAAGAATGACCGAACGAGAGAAACGTGGGTCGCCAATGCCGGGGAGGGCGATCAGCAGTTTTCCGGTCAGATCGGTGTCCATCGCGTTTTCCTTTCGGTCCGAGGCTGAGGGAAATGATGGGCTTTGGCAAGGGACGCCACCGCTTGTCGCGGCTTCTATGACGTTCTATCTCAGCATGACAGCATCAAGGAGAACAGCTGATGAGCATCAAAGTCGGAGACAAGCTTCCCGAAGCCACCTTCATGGAAATGACAGCCGACGGCCCACAGCCGCGGACCACCGAACAGGTTTTCGGCGGCAAAACGGTTGCGCTGTTCGCCGTACCTGGCGCCTACACGCCAACATGTTCTGCGCGCCACCTGCCGGGTTTTGTGGACAAGTCGGGTGATCTGAAAGCCAAAGGCGTAGACGAGATCGTGTGCACGTCTGTGAACGATGTCTTCGTTATGGGCGCCTGGGGCAAGGATGCAGGCGCTGGCGAAACCGTGCGCATGCTGGCCGATGGCAATGGCGCGTTTGCGAAGGCGGTGGGTCTGGAACTGGACGCAAGCGGCTTCGGAATGGGCCAGCGCTCTCAGCGCTATTCCATGATCGTGAAGGATGGCACTGTATCCGAGCTGAACGTCGAAGACGGCGGAGAATTCAAGGTTTCCAGCGCGGATTACATGCTTAATCAGCTTTAATCGCGACAGGCTTTTTTAAGCATGTTGTGAGATGAACGGCGCGTCTGGTGGGGCTGGGCGCGCCGTTTTTCGTCAAATCCTTATTGAAAAACGGAAAACTCCTCCCACATTAATTCTGGGTAACAGAAGGAGAGGAATATATGGATCCGTTTTTTGCCGTGGTGATTCTGATTGCGGTTGTAGGTCTGATTGGCCTGACATCCGCGTTTAAATTCGTGCCGCAGGGCTACAACTATACGGTTGAGCGTTTCGGTCGGTACACGCGTACGCTGAATCCGGGCATGTCGATCATCACGCCCTTCTTCGACCGGGTCGGTCGGAAGATGAACATGATGGAGACCGTGCTGGATGTACCGCAGCAGGAAGTCATCACCAAAGACAACGCGATGGTGTCCTGTGATGCTGTTGTGTTCATTCAGGTGGTGGACGCGGTAGCAGCGGCCTACGAGGTCAACAATCTCCACCACGCCATTACCAACCTCGCCCTGACCAATATTCGTACTGTGGTCGGCTCGATGGATCTGGACGAAGTCCTGTCCAATCGCGACGATATCAACGCGCGCTTGCTGACCGTGATCGACGCGGCCACCAATCCGTGGGGCGTGAAGGTGACGCGGATCGAGATCGCTGACCTCAGCCCGCCGGCTGACATCACCGAGGCCATGGCTCGTCAGATGAAAGCTGAGCGTCTCAAGCGTGCGGAAATCCTGACAGCCGAAGGCGACAAGCAATCCGCGATCCTGAAGGCTGAAGGCCAGAAGCAGGCCCAGATCCTGGAGGCCGAAGGCCGCCGCGAAGCTGCGTTCCGGGACGCTGAAGCCCGTGAGCGTGAAGCGGAAGCCGAAGCCAAGGCCACCGCGATGGTGTCAGAAGCGATCGCCCGCGGCGACGTGAACGCGATCAACTACTTCCTTGGCCAGGCATATGTCGATGCGTTCTCCAAGCTGGCATCGTCTGAGCAGCAGAAGACGGTCATTATTCCGGCTGAGTTCTCCAGCATCATCGGCACCATTGAAGGCATCAAGGGGCTGACCGAGAAGAAAGGAAGCTGATCCGATGGAGCAGATCTTTTCTGAGCTTACATTCTGGCACTGGCTGGCGCTCGGCCTGATCCTGTTCGGCATCGAGATGATGTCAGGTACCTTCGACCTGCTCATGGTCTCCATTGCGGCTTGGCTGACCGCTGCGTTTGCCTATTTCGCTCCTGATGCATGGACGGTCTGGCAGGGGCAGATGGTTGTGTTCGGTGTCGCGTCGACAGCACTTGTTGTCTTCGGTCGGACGGTATTGTCGGGCGTTCGAAAGAGCACACCAGAGCACCCGACGCTGAACAAGCGTATGCAGTCTCTCGTCGGAGAGCGCGGGCTGGCAATGGGAGACTTTGTTTCCGGTACAGGTCAGATCCGTGTCGGAGACACTGTATGGCGCGCCGAGGCCGTGGATGGAGATTCGATCCGCGGCGGAGATACAGTCGTCGTGGAAGGCGCCAAGATGACGACCGCGCTGGTTCGTCGGGCTCCACTCTGATCGCTATCCCAATCACTAAAAAAGGCCGCTCAATATGAGCGGCCTTTTTTGTGGCTGAATGGCCTGGCTGATATCAGGATGCTGTCGGAGAAATTCCGAAGGATGCTGATGGGCCTTGCGAGGCAAGCGGCTTGGACTCGTTCGCTGCGCTGGAGGCGGCAGCTTTCGGTGCAGTATCCTTCAGCGGATCTTCTGCGTGCTTCACTTGTCCTTCGAACACAGCGTTGGACTGGATCTGCAGGGACGAGTGAACGATGTCACCTTTGACGTGCGCACCGGTTTCCAGCTCGACCTTACGCGCACGAATGGAGCCTTTGATACGGCCTTTCACGCGAACAACTTCAGCCTTTACTTCGCCGGTGATGTGACCGCTGGCGCCGATTGTAATGTCGGTGGCAGATACGTCGCCATCAACCGTGCCGTCGATTTGCAGTGCACCCTCAGACGTGACCGAGCCGTTGATCTTCATATCGGCGCAGATGATCGAGGCCGCGCGAGCTGCTGGCTTGGAAGACGCGCCGCGGATGGCGTCCTGTGCTGGCGCTGCTTTCATTGGTTCTGCTGGAGTTGGGGTGTCACTGGATTTGTTATTCTTCGTGAACATGGCGGCCTGCTTTCAAAAACTGTATTGGATCATGTGCTTTACCGTTGAACAGCACCTCGAAATGGAGGTGATATCCGGTACTTCTTCCGGTTGTGCCCATCTTCCCCACAAGATCGCCCGCTTCGACTTTATCACCCTTGGAAACGGAAATCGACCGCAAGTGAGCATAGCGAGATTTAAAACCGTAGCCATGGTCGACTTCAACAATCCGGCCATAACCTGAGCGCGCGCCAGCAAAGCTTACCGTTCCCGGACCAGAAGCGACAATAGGCGCGCCGCCATATGCTGCAACGTCGATTCCATTGTGCCAGCGCGGACGCTTGAAGAAAGGATCCACGCGAATTCCGTACGGACTTGTATGACGGAATGGCACGCCGACCGGCGGACCAAGAGGCAGGCTTTCGACGATTTGCTCATAGTACTGCATTTCGGCGACGCGCGCCTGAGTCTCTGTGAGCCGATTGTAGAAATTCAGATCTTGTTGCGACAGTGAATTGCCATCGCCTGCGGTCAGATTGGCCAGAGAGACGAGCGGTCCGCCCATCTCTGCGCTTTCCATGATCCGATCGCTGCCAATCGTCGTCAGTTGGATGACACTGCGGGCACGCTCAGCGCGCTCAATCGCGAGATCTTCCGCTTCGTCGAGCATACGCTCCTGATTGTACTTCAGCTTCTTAACGCTGACGCGATTTCCGCTGGCATCCAGAGTTGCGGTCATGCGGTAACTGTCGCGCGACTGCCGGTCATCCGCCTCTTCGATGGAGGCCTGAACCAGCAAGTCCGCTCCATCACCTTTCAGCGCAGAGACTTCGAGGTTTTCGTCGCCCTTGAGCTGTTCAAACAGTTCTTCCAGAGCCTTCTGGCGGTCTTCCCATTCCGCTGTCTCTCGCTGGAAAGCGTCAGTGCGTTCTTCCAGCAGGGACCGGGAAAGCGCGTCTTTCGCTCGGAGGTCCTGAACCCAGCGCTCATACTTGGCCAGTTCGCGGTCATCCGAGTTGCCGGCGATGGACCCCGTGGATCCGCCGAGCGCGAAAGTTCCGGTCAGGAAAATCGTCCATCCGGCAAGTGCTGTCGCACCGATTGCGAAGATGGCCTGTTGCCAGGGAGAAATGGAAATGTAGCGGACTGTACCGCCGCTGCGATGATATATTTGCCGTTCGGGAAATGCGCGATCAAACGTCGCTTTGAGATTCGCACTCCATTTCGCCATTCACGCCACCCGTCGCTGGAATCACACCGCCTACTGCAACCACACCTACAGTAAGTTCCCAAACCCGTAGATTTATAAATACCGAAAACGCAAAGGGACGAAACCCCTTGCCAGCATAATTCCTGAAATTATTCGCCTAATAGGGTAAATCTCTCGTTAATCATTCGGCGACCTGCCTTAAACCTTGTCATTCAAAGGTTTTGTTTACTCTGGAATGGCCTCCAAAACCTCCTGTGCGTGGCCTTTCACGCGTACTTTTTTCCAAAGTTTAATGATCTTGCCGGCCGGATCGATGAGGAAGGTCTCGCGGGCGACTCCCATATGGGTTTTGCCGTACATGTTTTTCTCAACCCATGTGCCGTAAGATTCGGTCGTGTTGCCCGCTTCATCGCTTGCAAGAATTACTTTGAGTTCCTGCTTGGTCTTGAAGTTTTCGTGCTTCGTCATGGAGTCGCGCGACACGCCCACAATCTTTGTGTTTCGAGCGTCGAACGCGTCGATGAGTGACGAGAAGTCTTTCGCTTCGGTCGTGCATCCAGGCGTGTTGTCTCGTGGATAGAAATACAGAACCAGGTAACTGCCTTTGAAATCCTTCAGGCTGATGTCACCTTCTGTGGAGGGCATCGAGAAATTCGGGGCTTTGTCTCCGACCTGCAGTGTTTTCGCCATGTTTTCCTCCTATGGTGCGGCTGCCTTGGTGTGCATATATCATTATGGAACGCAATTTTTAGTCGATTACCGGAGTCTTTAGTTTGGTTCGTCAGCCAGCCGCGCTTGTCATTCTCGAGATACTTGGCGGGTTGATCCTGGTCGTCTTGCTCTTGGCGGGGCTGCTTGTCTTTCGGTTGTCGAGTGGTCCCATCGAGCTGGAAATGTTCCGGGACGACATTGAGCGCGCGTTGAGCAATTCCCGTGACGGCCGTCCGGTGACCGTGGAAGACGTCTTTCTGGAGTGGTCGGCCGAAGACCGGCGCGTGCTTGTTACCGGATATGACATCAGGCTGCTGGATGATCAGGGAAACATCGCTGCGGAAGCCGACAGCGCGCGCATCGTTCTGTCTGGATCAGCGCTGGTTCTGGGAGACGTGGAAGTCCTACGCCTGGATCTGAGAGAGGGCTGGATCGATGTGCGGCATTCTACTGACGACGTTTGGTATATCGCTGGTGATCCGCTGCCCGCGATCCCGGTTGGTGAAAGTCCCCAAAACCCGAGCGAATGGCTTGAGCGCGTGAACACTGTGCTCCCAATGGTCCTGACGGCGTTGGGCGAGGCCCAGCAGGATTTCAGCCTGGAGCAGCTTTCGTTCGAACAATTCGAGATGCGGGTGTTCGGATCTGATGGTGCGCAGCTGTTCAAACTCGCGGATTCGAGAGGTGCCCTGTCGTCGCAGCAAGAGGGCCTGGAGCTTTCTGTATCGGGCAGCGGCGTTGGCGCAGGCCTGCCTGCTGGCATCGCAATTGATGTCCAGACGACGGAAATGAACGCGCGAATGCAAGCCTCTATCGCCGTTGCAGACTGGTCGCTCGCAGAGCTTGCGGCGCGTCTGGGTGCAGAAGGTGACACGCTGGCTGGTGTTCCTGCTGACATCACGATTGAGTTCGACACGTCTTCAGCGAATGGCGTCGAAGAGATCAAATTGCTCGCCAGGCTCGACGAGGGTGAGTTGCCATTTGGCGAGGACGGATTGGAGGTCGCGGACCTTGATCTGGAGATCGCGTACCTTGCGACTGCGGACGAGCTGAAGATTGATTGGGCGTCTTCCAAATTTGGCCCTGCAGCCGGTACCATTGCTGCCACGATTTCAGATGCGCTTAAGAGCACGGGCGACCGAGCGTTCACGCTCCGAAGTAATCAAATGACTCTGGACCTGACGCCGACACTTGCCGAATCCATTCAGCTTGCCGGTGTGGATATCCGGGGCGTAGCCGATTTTTCAGATAGGTCACTCAAGCAAACAACAATCGGTTTCGAAACGAACGACACCCGGTTCAATTTTCTTGCCGACATCGCTTTTCTGGAAGATCGCGAGCAGGGTGAGCCGCCTTTCGTCGGCACCATTGAGCTTGAGACCGAGGGCAGTGTCTCCAAGGAATCAGTTCTCGCATTCTGGCCCGTAACGTTGGGGACGGGTGCGCGCTCGTTCACTGAAAAGCGCATCAGCAATACGGACGTCACGAACCTGCAGGCGCAGCTCACTCTGGAGCGCGACAGCTTTGCCGAAGGCTACCTGAGGGACGAGGACCTGAACCTGACATTTGATATCAATTCCGCGGACGTGAAATTTCTCGACGACCTGCCAGCGGCGGAGAACGCCGTCGGCACGGGCCGCCTCACGGGAAACAGCTTTCGCGTGATTGTCGACCGCGCCGATTATGGCGGTTGGGATGTTGATGAAGGGCTTGTGGATTTCCCGGCCTTTAATCCGAAGGGAGAGGATTTCCGCGTATTCGCCAAAGGTCATGGCCCTGCCGATCTGGTTATAAAAACTCTCAACGAATCCCGCATCAATCTCGACTTTGACCAATCGAGGGTTTCGGGCGATGCGGAAGCGACATTTGAATTGTTTCGCCCCGCGCTCGACAATGTGCCGGATGAAGATGTGCGTTACACCGCAATCGGGACATTGTCCGATGGAGGGCTGAAGAACGCAGCGCTTGGGCTGAACCTTTCCAAAGCCACTGCCGAGATCCGGGTGGATCAGGAGGGGATGACGATTTCCGGTTTCGGCGAACTCGGACCCGCACCTGTTCAATTCACGTGGCGTGATGGATTTGCGGATGGCGACGCTCCCTCCGCGCTTTCCGCTACAGCGATTGTTTCTCCAGATGTGCTCAACCGGTTTGGTTTGCCGGGACGCGCTTACCTTACCGGTGAAGTGCCTGCAGAGATCCAGGCGACGATTGAAGGCGAGGATGTATCGGTTGCCAATGTCGCGATGGATTTGACCGAAGCGAGACTGGACCTTTCAGAGATTGGGTGGGTCAAACGGGCGGGCAAAGACGGCAAGGTGTCAGTTCACTACGAACGCGCTGGCGAAGGCTTTTCCTCCGACATCCTGTTCCGAAGCGAAGACGCTTATCTTGATGGTCAGTTCACTCTCGGTTCGGATTCCCGCTTGGTATCCGCCGATCTAAGGCGTGCATATCTTGCGGAAACCGCGGACGTGAACGGTCGTATCACGCGGAATGAGTACAATGATTTGGAGGTCGTTCTTGAGGGCAGCTATCTTGACCTGTCTGGTGCGCTGCCCGGGATTGGTGCGTTGGGCAGCGCGAATGAAACGAACGGCACGCCTTTGAGTGTCGTCGCTGACGTGGACACGCTAGCGCTTGGCGGAGGCTTGTTCGTCCGAAACGCTGACGTCTCCTGGAATTCAACCGTGAACGGAATGCAAAGGCTTTCTGCAACCGGAAACACGGATGATGGTTCGGCATTTGACATTGATCTGGATGGCTCGTCTCCGGAAGGCACCCAGATCAAGGTTCAGAGCAGCGATGCGGGATTTATCGCGAGCGCCTTCCTTGATCTCGACTTCCTCGAAAGTGGGCGTCTGGATATCCAGGGCACGCTGGCGCGGGACGGCTCACCATCAAAATTCGATATTGTCATCACGGATGGACGGTTGAGAAACGCACCATTCCTTACGCAAATTCTGTCACTCGCCTCATTACGCGGACTGGCGGATACGCTCGGCGGTGATGGTGTACTGTTTTCCCGGATAGATATTCCGCTCACCGTGGCCGGAGATCGCTATGTCGTGACAGGTGGCAAGGCGCAGGGGCCAGCGCTCGGCCTGACCGTGAATGGCTATCTGGACGCCGATAGTGACATCAGTGTGGATGGCGTGCTGGTGCCGAGTTTCGGAATGAACTCAGCCCTCGGAGGGATTCCGATTATTGGCGATCTGGTTGTCGGCCGGGATGGAGAGGGCGTATTTTCGCTGACCTACAGCGTGCGCGGCAGCCTTGAGAAAGCAAATGTATCGGTGAACCCGCTGTCAGCCCTTGCGCCGGGGGTGATCCGCCGGATTTTCGAAAACCCGGCGGATACTGAAATACCTGAAGCCCAGACCAGGTCGGACGACGAGCCTATCCCGTCAGAGCTGCCACCAATTCCAGAAGAAGAATTCTAGACGGCCTTGATCAGCGCATGGCGCTTCTTGCCAGCGGACAGTTTGATTGCCCCGTCGACAATATCCGCAGTCGAGATGGATGCGTTCTGATCCGATACAGGCGCATCATTCACCTTCGCGGCGCCTTGTTTGATTAGACGCCTCGCTTCGCCATTCGACTCCGTCAGACCTGCTGCTGCGAATGCCGCTGCGACGAGCATGCCAGCCTCAAGTTCCGAGGTCGGAATTTCGACCGTCGGCAATGCTTCTGCGGATCCGCCCGCAGCAAACACGGCCGCTGCCGCTGCTTCTGACTCCTTCGCGGCTGCTTCGCCATGCAGCATGCGGGTCGTCTCGTTCGCCAGCACGATTTTCGCGGTATTGATGTCGGCGCCTTCCAGCGCTTCAAGTCGTGCGATTTCGTCCAGCGGAAGCTCGGTGAACAGTCGCAGGAAGCGGCCAACATCGGCATCCTCGGTGTTGCGCCAGAACTGCCAGTATTCGTACGGACTCTTGCGGTCGGGGTTCAGCCAGACAGCACCATCGGCCGTTTTGCCCATTTTGCCACCAGACGATGTGGTGATCAGGTGCGCTGTCAGGCCATAAGCCTCGCCGCCGACCGATTTGTGAATCAGGTCGACACCGCCAACAATATTGCCCCACTGATCCGAACCGCCGATCTGCATGCGGCAATTCTCACGCCGGAACAGTTCAAGGAAATCGTAGGATTGCATCAGCAAATAATTGAATTCCAGGAAGGTGTAGGGCTGCTCTGCGGCCAACCGCCGGGCAACCGTATCCTGCTTCACCATTGTGTTGATCGTGAAATAGGTTCCCACATTGCGCAGCATTTCGATATAGCCAAGCTTGCCAAGCCAATCATCATTATTGACCATGATGGCGTCGGTCGGTCCGTCGCCGAATGTCAGGAATGGCAGGAAGGCCTTTTTGATACCTTCCATATTCTCCACGATCTGCGCGTCCGTGAGCAATGGGCGCGATTTTTCCTTGTCCGTCGGGTCGCCGACTTTTGTCGTGCCGCCACCAATCAGGACAATCGGCTTGCCGCCCGCTTTCTGCAGATGACGCAACATCATGATCTGCATCAGATGCCCAACGTGCAGGCTGTCGGCGGTTGCGTCATAGCCGATATAGGCCGTCGGAATGCCGGTCTGGCAGTAGGCATCCATTTCCGCTGGATGCGTGACCTGTTTGATGAAACCTCTGTCTGACAGGGTTTTCAGGAATTCCGACTTGTATTCGCTCATCTTCTCGTGTCTCCGTGAAGCGCCCGCGCGTAACATGGAAAGCTGTATTCTTGAACTCCATCAGTGAAAATTCTGAGCCTCAATGGGTGGCTGGCTTCATGTCAGGCACGTCGCTGGACGCAGTGGACGCGGCCCTGATCCTGACGGATGGCGAGCGGGTTCTTGAGTTTGGCGGAACAGCTGAGCGAAAATACACGAACGAGGAGCGCGCCATTTTGCAGCGCGCCACAGACGCCGCACGCGCATGGAACTGGACGGGTGAGAGGCCCACTGTCGCGTTTGAGGCGGCTCGCCGGGTCATCACAAGCACTCATCAGGCAGCCTGGGAACAGCTTTTGTCGGCTTGGGGCGGTCCGCAGCCCGTGCTGGTGGGGGTGCATGGTCAGACGGTGCTGCACCGCGCGCCCAAGGCCAGTGTCAGGGGCGCGACGCTACAACTGATAGACGCACCATCAATGAGAGCCGCCCTTGGTGTTCCGCTCGCGTTTGACTTCCGTTCGGACGACGTGGCTGCGGGCGGGCAAGGCGCACCTCTCGCGCCCGCCTACCATGTCGCGCTGTTGGATCGCTTGGGGGATGAGGCAGCCTGCGTCCTGAATTTGGGCGGCGTTGCGAATATTACCGCGCGGATGACCGATGGATCCCTGGTGGCCTTTGACACAGGACCCGCAAATGGACCTATCGATGAATGGGTCGAGGGACATGGTCTTGGCACCCATGACGTTGGGGGACGTCTCGCCGCGGCTGGTCGGGCGCATGAGGGCCTGCTGGTGCAATTGCTCGACCATGACTGGTTCGATCAGGCGCCGCCGAAATCTCTCGATCGCTATGACTTCAACGCAAGCATGGTGTGCGGTCTGTCTGTGGAGGACGGCGCAGCAACGCTGACAGTCTTCACTGCGCGCGCGGTGGCGCGGGCGTTGACGCTTTTGCCGGAATATCCAGCGCGCATGATTGTTTGCGGGGGCGGCCGGCACAACCCGATATTGATGCAGGCATTGGCGGGGGCGACAAGTTGCGACGTCCTGGCCGCAGAATCCGTCGGTTGGCGAGGCGATTCGATAGAGGCGGAAGCATTCGCCTTTCTTGCTGCACGAACGGCGCGCGGCTTGCCGATCAGCTGGCCGTCGACAACAGGCGTTCCCGCCCCCATGGGAGGCGGGAAACTGCTAGCCTAGTCTTCCTCGGCTTCGAGTCGGAGTTTTTCTTCTGCGTCGGACAGGCGTTGCAGCAAGTAGTCTTCGCACAGCCCGATAAGCTCATCGCGCTTGTCTTGGTAGAAGTGATTGGCGCCTTTCACGGTGGCGCGATCAATCTGCTCGCCCTTCTGAACGCGAACCTTTGTCAGTGCGCGTTCGACGTCTTCTGGAGAGGAGATCGAATCGGAGTCGCCGGACACGATCAAACCAGAAGCCGGGCAGGGCGCCAGGAATGACAGGTCGTAGTGGTTCGCAGGCGGTGAGATGGCGAGGAAGCCGTCAATCTCCGGGCGGCGCATCAGAAGCTGAAGCGTGATCCAGGCGCCGAAGCTGTAGCCGGCACACCAGACATAGCGCGGGCTTTCAGCGAGATTTTCGACATAGTCGAGCACGAAAGCGGCGTCTTCCAGTTCACCGATGCCTTGATCGTATTGGCCCTGGCTGCGCCCAACGCCGCGCGAATTGTAGCGCAGGACGCCAAATCCGTGACGCTCGAACATCTGGTACAGCAGGATCGAGATCGGGTCTTGCATCGTACCACCGGCTTTTGGGTGCGGATGGAGGATCAGTGCGATCGGCGCGCCGGGAACCGGTGGCTCTGTGTAACGGGCTTCAATACGGCCCTGAGGGCCCGGAATAATGAGTTCTGCCATGTCATACTCGCTGGTCACGGGGAAAGGGCGCGGTCATAAGCCATCTGAGCTGTAAAAAGCAAATTTTTCTACACCTGCAAAAACGCCCGGAAGTTTGTATATCACCAACATGATCTATGCCGACTACAATGCAACCTCTCCGATAAGGCCGGAAGCGCGCAAGGCGATGCTGGACGTTTGGGATATGGGCGCGACCAATCCGTCTTCTGTGCACGCATCTGGACGCGCGGCCCGGGGCGTGCTGGAGCGCGCCCGAGTGGCCATTGGTGGGGTGATTGGCAGTCGGGCCGAAGACATTGTGCTGACCGGGGGCGGGACCGAGGCTGACAATCTGGCTATTCACGGGGTTGTCGCAGCTCTTGATGGCCACTGTACCTTCCTTGTCTCGGCTATTGAGCACGAAGCGGTTACAAAAGCGGCGGCGCACTCGGGTGCACGAGTTCAGACGGCCTATGTAACACCAAACGGTGCGTTGGATCTTGATCAATTGTCGGATCAAGTCGCGGACTGGGATCACGAGAAGTTCGGCACACCGGTGCTGTGCCTGATGCTGGCCAACAATGAGACCGGCGTGATCCAGCCTGTCGCGGAAGCGGCGCGGATCGTGCGGGAAGCGGGCGGTCTGACGATCTGCGATGCGGTGCAGGGCCTCGGCAAGATCTCTGTGAATGTCGGCCTGCTCGGCGTCGACTATCTCAGCCTGTCGGCGCACAAGATTGGCGGCCCGCAGGGCGCCGGAGCCTTGTGGCACCGGGCAGGCGCGCCCCTGAAGGCCGTGACGCATGGCGGCGGGCAGGAGCGCGGATTGCGGTCCGGAACCGAAAATGTCGCCGCGCAGGCCGGATTTGGCGCGGCAGTGGGGGCCGCCGTGAAGGAATTGCCGAAATATGCTATGCTGGCAGGATATCGAAATGATATGGAAGCGCGTCTCGAGCGCGAGGCGGGCGTGGTGATCATGGGCAAGGCCGCCGAGCGGCTGGCCGGGACGTCAAACTTTGCCAAGCCGGGCTTTGCGGCAGAAACGCAGGTCATGGCGATGGATCTGGCGGGTGTGTGCATATCGGCCGGGTCTGCATGTTCATCTGGCAAGGTGAAGCGGTCGCTCGTATTGCTGGCGATGGGCGCATCTGACGCCCTTGCGGAATCGGCAATCCGCACCAGCTTTGGATGGAACAGCACGCCGGATGACTTTAAGGGCGTGGCAGATGCTTGGCTGAGGGCTGCTGAGCGTGTCGAGACGAAGGAAGCCATTTGATGAAATGGGGTAATCTTGCCACAGAGGTTGTCGGCTTCGCTCTGATAGGTGCGTTCGCGGCTTTCGTCGTTCATCCAAGTGCCCTTAGAGGAGTGATTGGAGCGGCTGTGGGAGCAAGTGTTGGAGTGTTCAGGTATTTCCACTTGAAACACCGAAAGGACAAAGCGTGATGGATTGCTGCGGCGGCATCGATGATCATGACGACGACTGCACCGAGGTGAAGGTGAAGGACAGCATCGACCAGGGAACGGTCGAGGCAGCGAAGGCGCTCGAGTCCGAAAACTATTCCGCAGGCTTCGTCACGGACATCGAAATGGACATGGCACCGAAGGGCCTGTCCGAAGATACGATCCGTTTCATCTCAGCCAAGAAAGAAGAGCCGGAATGGCTGCTTGAATGGCGCCTGGCGGCCTATCGGCGCTGGCTGACCATGGAAGAGCCAACTTGGGCGATGGTCGATTATCCGACCATCGATTATCAGGACTATTATTACTACGCCGCGCCCAAGACTGGCGCGAAATATGAGTCCATCGACGACGTTCCGAAGGAAATTCTGGAAACGTACGAGAAGCTCGGCATTCCACTGCGCGAAGCCGAGGTGTTGCTCGGGGTAGAGGGTGCGGCCGAGAGCGCCGCTGCTGCGCGTGAGACTCCGAGGGTTGCCGTGGATGCGGTGTTCGACTCTGTTTCCGTTGCGACGACCTTCCGTAAGGAACTTGAAAAGGCCGGCGTGATCTTCATGTCGATCTCGGAAGCCGTGCATGAATATCCGGAACTGGTGAAGAAGTATCTCGGCACCGTGGTGCCTCAATCCGACAATTTCTTTGCGACACTGAACTGCGCCGTCTTCTCGGACGGGACATTCGTATATGTGCCGAAGGGCGTCCGCTGCCCGATGGAGCTGTCCACCTATTTCCGCATGAATGCCGAGAATACCGGTCAGTTCGAGCGCACGTTGATCGTGGCTGACGAGGGGGCATATGTGTCCTATCTCGAAGGCTGTACCGCACCGATGCGCGACGAGAACCAGCTGCACGCCGCGGTTGTGGAACTGGTCGCGCTGGAAGATGCCGAGATCAAGTATTCCACCGTGCAGAACTGGTGGCCAGGCGACGAGAACGGCAAGGGCGGCATCTATAACTTCGTGACCAAGCGTGGCGATTGCCGCGGTGACCGCTCAAAGATCAGTTGGACGCAGGTGGAGACAGGGTCAGCCGTGACCTGGAAATATCCAAGCTGTATCCTGCGCGGAGATGACAGCGTCGGCGAGTTCTATTCCATCGCCGTCACGAATGGCCGCCAGCAGGCCGATACTGGCACAAAGATGATCCATCTTGGCAAGCGGACGCGCAGCCGGATCATTTCCAAGGGTATTTCGGCCGGCAAATCGAACAATACGTATCGCGGGCTCGTCTCGATCAATCGCAAGGCCGACAAGGCGCGTAACTTCACCCAATGCGACAGTTTGCTGATCGGGGACCGCTGCGGAGCGCATACCGTGCCATATGTGGAGAATCGTCGAGCGGACGCGCAATTGGAGCATGAGGCGACGACAACCAAATTGTCGGACGATCAGATGTTCTATGTACGTCAGCGCGGCATCGGCGAAGAAGAAGCGGTTGCGTTGCTCGTGAACGGGTTCGTCCGCGAAGTGCTGCAGGAATTGCCGATGGAGTTCGCGGTCGAAGCGCAGAGTCTGCTGAAGGTCAGCCTTGAGGGCAGCGTTGGCTAGCGAAGACGCCTTTGACGCCTGGCTGGACGCCTATGCCAGAGCGCACGATGGCGGCGACGTTGCGCTGATGAAATCCCTGTTCAACGAGACCGCAGAGTTTTTCGAGACGCCGTTCAATGCTCCCGCGAAAGGCGCGGAGGCCATTTCAGCCTACTTCGCCGATATCTGGGCTCGCACGGCGGATAGCGCGTTCGAAATCGAGAAAATCGCCGAAGGTTGGGCGCATTGGACAACAGGCGGAACCATCGTGGCTTTGGATGAGCCGTACCGAGTGAATGGCATTCTCAAAGCTGAGTTGGACGCCGATGGGGTGTGCAAATCGCTCACATTGTGGACTGAGCGGCTTTCCGTGCGCGAATCCGATATGTTGTCGCAGAGAGACGCTTGAGCCGCCGTCAGGTGCGGCAAATGATGAGAATTCACCTTTCTGACCTGTTTCGGGGTGTTCTGCGCGCCATTTCCTGCATCCGGGGCTTTTCCCAACGATCCAGCGGGCTTACATGCGCACCATGTTGAAGATTGAGAACCTGACCGCCAACGTCGGCGACGAAGATGACGCAAAGACCATCATCAATGGTCTGTCCCTGGAAGTGCCGAAAGGCGAGGTCCATGCGATCATGGGGCCAAACGGCGCTGGCAAGTCGACCCTGTCGTATGTGCTGACCGGTCGGGACGGTTACGAGGTTACCGGCGGCTCGGCGACGCTGAATGGCGACGACATTCTGGAGATGGATCCGGAAGAGCGCGCTGCGAAGGGGCTCTTTCTGTCATTCCAGTACCCGGTTGAGATTCCGGGCGTGCCAGTCATGACCTTTGTTCGCGCCGCGATGAATGCCCAGCGCAAGACGCGCGGCGAGGATGAAATTTCCGCGCCTGATTTCATCAAGAAGTCTCGTGAAGTGGGCAAAGCGCTCAAACTGGATGCCGAGATGTTGAAGCGCGCGCTAAATGTCGGGTTTTCCGGCGGCGAAAAGAAACGCCTCGAAATCTACCAGATGATGATGCTGGAACCGAACTTCCTGATCCTGGACGAGACCGATTCCGGACTGGATATCGATGCCTTGAAGACGGTTTCCGATGGCGTAAATGCCATGCGCTCACCAGACCGCGGCATGCTGGTCATCACACACTATCAGCGCCTGCTGGACCACATTCAGCCAGACAAGGTGCATGTTCTTTCGAAGGGCCGGATTGTGGCAACGGGCGGCCCGGAATTGGCGCTTCGTCTTGAGAAAGAAGGATATGAAGGCATCCTCGGGGAGGTGGCGTGACCACAGCCCTGCGGGATATGATTGCCAATCCAAACGCGGCGGAGCTTGAGCTTGTCGCCCGATACGGCATGCAGTCTGAAGACGCGCGTCGCGAACGGCTGTTTGGTGCCTTCGCGCAGTCTGGCCTGCCGAACCGCAGAATGGAAGCGTGGAAGTGGACCGACTTCAAGGCCGCATTGACGACGCTGGATCGTCCGTCAACGGCATCTGTTGAAGATCCAATTCCGCATGATGGCGCGCTTGTGTTCAAATTCACGCCGACCGGATTCGAACCGCCTAAAGACTTGCCGGAGGGTTTGAACCTGTTCGAAAAGAACGAGGCGCAAGCGCTGGGCGCAGCAGAGGACGTGCCGATGGGGGCGTTGGCTGCGTCGCTTTCTGGCGGAGAGTCCCCCCCGGCGACTGTGCTGTTGGAAGTCACATCTTCAGAACTCCCACGTTTGCATTTCCAGTTCAGCGGCGCAGGCGAAGCGAGCTTTGCGCGCGTTGTGATCGTCGTCCGTCCTGAGATGGCTGTAACGGTTTCGGAAAGTCATCTCGGCGGAGCGGGCCTTGAGTCTTCCGTCATCGAATTTGGCTTGCAAAAGCATGCCTCCGCCACGCGCACCGTATACCAGCGAGGCTCCCGAGAAGAGGCGGTGGCGTCGACGGCTCTGGTGCATCTTGATGCCGAGGCGCAATATACGCAAACCACGCTTTCGTTTGGCGCAAAGATTGCGCGACTTGAAACGCGGGTGACCCATCAGGAGCCCAGCGCAAGCGTAACGCTGAACGCTGCTTACCTGGTGGGAAAAGGTCTTCACACAGATATCACAACGCATGTGCGCCACGGCGCAAATTCTTGCGTGACCCGCCAATTGACCAAAGGTGCGGTGCTTGATGGTGGCACGGGTGTCTTTCAAGGCAAATTCTTCGTGCCGCGCACCGCGGGCCAGTACACGGACGCCGATATGCAGCACAAGGCATTGCTTCTGGAAGATGGTGCCGTTGTTTTCGCAAAGCCCGAGCTTGAGATCTATGCGGACGATGTTGAGTGCGCGCATGGCAATACCTGCGGCGCTCTGGACGACAATCAGCTCTTCTACATGCGCCAACGAGGCATTCCGGAGAAAACCGCGCGGGCGCTTCTGACACAGGCGTTTGTGGCGGAAGCCCTGGAGGAAGCCGGCGAGCTGGAAGAGTTGTTGCGAGGAGAGGCTGAGGCCTGGCTGGGTGCGGCATGAGCAGGTCATTCGATCTCGACGCTATTCGCGCAGAGTTTCCAATCCTGTCGCGTGAGGTGAACGGCAAGCCGCTGGTGTATTTCGACAATGCTGCCAGCGCTCAGAAGCCGAATGCTGTTATTAATCGTATAGCAAACCAGTCACGCACGGCGTATGCCAATGTGCACCGTGGCATTCATACCTTGTCGAACGAGACGACTGAGGCCTACGAGGCCGCGCGCGAAAAAGTCCGCGCCTTCCTCAATGCGCCGTCAACGGAAAACATTGTTTTCACGAAAGGATCGACAGAAGGCATCAATCTGGTGGCGTCTGCGCTGGCGGGGCGAATTCAGCCCGGTGATGAAATCGTGCTGTCGATCATGGAGCACCATTCGAACATCGTCCCGTGGCATTTCTTGAGAGAGCGTCATGGCGCTGTGCTCAAATGGGTTGGTCTCAACGCGGACGGCTCTCTGGACATGGAAGAGTTCGCGCAGGTCGTCGGGCCGAAGACGCGCATGGTTGCCATTACCCATATGAGCAATGTGCTGGGCAGCGTTACCGACATGGCCAAGATCTGCCGGATCGCGCATGAGGTTGGCGCAGAAGTTCTGGCCGATGGCAGCCAAGCCGCGGTTCACATGAAAGTCGATGTTCAGGCGCTCGGATGTGACTGGTACGTCATGACGGGCCATAAACTTTACGGGCCGACCGGTATCGGCGCGCTGTACGGAACCGATGAGGCGCTGGATCGCGCACGCCCTTATCAGGGCGGCGGCGAGATGATCGAAATCGTCAGCCGTGACCGTGTGACCTACAATACCGCGCCACACAAGTTTGAAGCCGGCACGCCGCCAATTCTTGAAGCGATTGGGCTTGGCGCTGCGCTGGACTGGATGACCGCGTTCGATCATGAGGACGTGACCTCGCATGAGACCGCGCTATATGAGCGTGCGTATGAAGGCCTCCGAGGCGTCAACGGGTTGACCATTCATGGTGAAGCACCGGGCAAAGGCGCGGTCCTGTCGTTCAGCCTGAAAGGCGCGCATCCTCATGATCTAGCGCAGATCCTCGACCGCTACGGTATCGCGATCCGCGCCGGGCACCATTGCGCACAACCCCTGATGGAGCATCTCGGCGTGAGCGCAACGGCACGTGCGAGTTTCGCCGTTTACAATACGCCCGCTGAAGTCGACGTGTTCATTGAAGCGCTCGCCAAGGCGCGCGAAATGCTGGTATAGGTGACACCATGGCAGATGATATGACATCTCACGACATGGTCGATGTGTCGGGCACGGAGCCGGGGGCGAGCATCCCTCAGGCTGAGCTCAACCGTATAACCGACGATCTTATCGCCGCGTTCAAGACCGTGTTTGACCCGGAAATTCCGGTGGATATCTACGAATTGGGCCTGATCTACAAAGTCGACATTGATGATGACTACAAGGTCGACATCGACATGACTTTGACAGCGCCCGGCTGCCCTGTTGCGGGCGACATGCCGGGTTGGGTGGAAACAGCCGCCCGGACGGTTGACGGCGTACAGGATGTCGAGGTGCGGCTCACCTTCGATCCGCCCTGGGATCCCTCGCGCATGTCGGACGAAGCCCGCCTTGCATTGAACATGCTTTAATTGAAGCGGAACGTATTCGTTCCTATGTAATTGCCATGGCCAGACGACCCAGACCGAAACCCGTGAAGCTTTCCGACGCCGCTGCCGAGCGCGTGAAGGAAATCATGGAAGAAAAAGGCGCCGGATACCTTCGGGTCGGCGTGAAGAATGGCGGCTGTGCGGGCATGGAATATGTCATGGACTATGCCGAAGCGCCCGAAGCGCTGGACGAGGTGGTCGAAGACAATGGTGTGACCATCGTGATTGACGCCAAGGCGGTCCTGTTCCTGTTGGGCAGTGAGGTCGACTATGAAGTTACCCCACTGCATGAAAAATTCGTCTTCAGAAATCCAAATCAGACCGACGCCTGCGGCTGTGGTGAAAGCGTGACGATTATCCCGGCGACTGCCTGATTGGGTGGTGAGCCACACCGAACAAATCCAGAGTTTCGAGCCAATTGCAGGGCCGGGGGCGCGCATCCTGATTCTTGGCAGCATGCCGGGAGTCGCGTCGCTTGAGGCAGGCCAATACTACGCCCATCCCCGCAACGCATTCTGGCGGATCATGGGCGATGTGTTCGGCGCGCATCCCGATTTGCCTTATGAGGAACGGCGATCAATTCTGATCGAGAAGGGGGTGGCTGTCTGGGATGTGCTCAAATATTGCCGCCGGGAAGGTAGCTTGGATTCGAACATTCGGGACGGGGTTCCGAACGATTTCACGACATTCTTCAAGATGCACCCGGTCATCTCGCGCGTCCTGTTGAACGGTGGAACCGCCGCCCGCGGCTACGGCAAATACGTTCAGGACACTGTTCCAAGCCTGGCCGCTATGGCGGTCCCTTCGACAAGCCCTGCCTATGCATCAATGCGGTATGAGGAAAAACTCAGACATTGGCGGGAGGCGCTGATTGCAGTTTAAATTCAAACCAATCTGAAGCGTACTATCGTGCTTGTAATTGTATCGGCGCCTTTTTCATAACTTCGCTGTTCCAGCGCTCAACGCTTCCGCCATTCGTAACTGGGCAAGACGTTGCGAAATCAGTGAAGACCTCGTCCTTTGGGGGTAGATTGATGATGTAGGATTTTGATCCCATGAGCAGTCTCGCTTGAGAATTCTCCAAAACTGCATTGTACAACTTCGTCGCTGTTGAAGTGAGCGGACTAACGTGAACCATATTCGACCGAGGGCGATAGATCAGCATCGTCAAAAACTTCTCGCTATCGATTTCAATTCGCGCTCTACGAAAACGACCATTCGAGAAGCGCTTGATGTCATTGTGTACCGGGTCTCCCGGATTCAGCTGAATTGATGCGTAGAGTCGATAATCGGAGTCCGAATAAACTGCGCATGTAAAAATCATCGGCGAGCTTTCCGAGCCAGACGAGTAAATTGCTTGCGTATTTACCGCAAAGTCAGGGGACTGACCGGGATCGTCGCTATCATACTCGATACTAAGCGTAGACACTGAAACCCATGACGGCGCGGTTGAGTGAATAGCGGCTTCTGGTTCATCAGCCATAACGGATTGGATGAACAACATCTTTATGAGAAGCAGGGTCGAAAGCCTAAGTACAGAGATTGTCATAGAGTCTGTTTCATCAATAGAGCGCGTGTTCGTTCCTGAGGTACATATTGTAATAACGCGCTCAGAGGTTCGGACTCAGCTCCATGCCTTCGAGGGTTTCAAAATGCGATTCATCGAACTTCCCGCCGTTGGTCACTGGGCAGAATTTGGCAAAGGCGACAAACGCGTCGTTCTTTTCTGGTAGGGCAAGATCGTGCTGCTTGCCTTGCACTTTCAGTTGGACTGCGTCTCTGCGGACAATGGAATTATAAATGCGTAAGGGGACCTTCCGGCTCAGCGGGATCAGCTTAGTCGACTTGGTGTGAAATGCGTAGCGTTCAGGAAATTTCTCGCCGCGTACTTCCATGATCCCTGAGATATGATGGAAGCGAGGGCTTCGATCAGCATCCTTTTCATAGGTGTTGTCTGGATCCAGCTGGACGCTGAAATTCAGGGCCTTATACCCGCTAGTGGCCATCTGGCAGCTCAATTGAATTGTCGGAAAGCCGCCGCCTTCGGCTTTGATAATGCGTAATAGGCTTTTGAAATTCGGATCATTCCCCGCGTCGGAACTATCGACATTTATCAGCTGGTCTGGCTGTTGAACCCATGCTCTGTCTGACGTCTCTGCGAAGCAGGGAGAAGCGGCCGCTACTATCGCAGCGGCAACTTGAAACAGATGTTTATGCACGGCGCCATCCTTCTATGTCCTGGATCGAAAAGTCATGAGCGACCCGTCGGCGTCAACCCTTAATCGAACCAAATTGCCCGGATAACGTGATTTAGCTGGGTGCTTTTGTCCGGGCATTCATGCAGGTTTTAGCGAATGCTTTGAAAGTATCGTCCGGTGCCGGAAGTGTCGTGGTGATTTCTTCAGCATGTTCGACAGAAATCGAGATCGCTTCACCCCGAATAACAGAGTTGTAGATCCTGGCGGCAGGTGTGTGGGCACCGATCTCGATAACCTTGTTCGCAGGTGAGTAGCGAACTGTGGTCTCGATCGGGTCTTCTTGTCCGGAAGATATGACTGCCGTTTCGCCGCGCTTGTAGGTCGCGTGCATGTCCAACTGGTCTGAAATGCTGTTGGTGGTCAGAGAAACGATGGCTGACATCTGACCTGACGCGTTGCAGACGAGAACGGCGCCGGCACGATCCGCGGTGTCTGTAAGGACAGCGCGTGGTGCAGTTTCATCCATTCCCTTCCAAGTCTTCCATCCTGATGCGGATGCAGGCAAGACCGTGGCGAATGCTACACTTGCCATGATCGTGGCGAGGGTGGTTTGTTTGATATTCATTTGAGCAATCCCGTTTTGCCCCCGGGATCACCTGAGCTATTATCGATTATCAATAATTTCTATTCTTGTAAACTAGATTTTGGTGCCAAGCGTTACGGACGTCCGAAAGCGGCTAGGTCGCTCTCGCTGGGCTTGGCTTCCATGCCTTTCGGAGGATCAGGAATGAGAACGGGGGCCGTCTCTGCAGTACCGGTTGCTTCGGCGACCAAACGAGCCGTTTGGCTTTCCACTACCTCGGTCAACTTGGCCAGAAATTCCTGCTTGGGAATGTTTGGATCGATCGCCGGCAGGAACTCGATAACTGCCGTGCCGGGTGTTTTGTCGCGTTCCTGCTGGCGCCAGAATAGTCCGATATTCGTAGCGACCGGAATCACTGGGACATTCATCGCCTGGGCCATGTGCCAGACGCCGGCCTTGTAGCGAAAATGATACCCGACCGGTGCGAGATGCCCTTCCGGATAGATCAGCACTCGGCGTCCTTCCTGCTTCGCGCGTTGCATACCTTCCTTGAGAGAGGCGGCCTTGCGGTCTCCACCGCCACAGGTGTCGATCACGATTGCGCCAAGCTTTCGCAGGATACCACCCACGAGTGGAAATTTCTCAAGATGATCTCCCGTCACAAAAGCCAGGTTTCTGACTTCAGGATAAATCAGGAATCCATCACCCCAGCTTTGATGTTTGGCTGCAATAACGAAGGGGCCGTCGGGCAGGTTTTCCCGTCCGCGAACTTCTTTGCGAATTCCGGCGACAAATCGCAAATTCAGATTCATTGCGCGCGTATAGCTTCTGATAATGGCGCGCACCGGTGTATGGCCTGGCAGAATCAGAAATGGCAGCGACACGAGCACATAGGTGATCGAGAGCAAATAGTAGACGAACGTGAAAACGATGCCGCGCATGTGTCCTGTTCCTTCCTGACGAATGTCTACGATTTCAACACGCACATGACCGCGCGAGACATCGCGGCTGCATGCTGGGAAAACGGGCCGGGGAGGCGATTGTAAATCTTGTTCTGTCCGGCCTGCATCACGACGCCCAGCGCCATTGCGGCCTTAAGGGCAGGGTCGCCTTTGGGGATGTGCCCTTCGCTCATCAGGCCGCCGATGATCTTTTCGGTAATGGAAACCGGATCGTCATCTCGGCGCTTGTCGTAGGGCAGAAAGCGGTTCAGCGACACGAGATGGAAGGAGAAGAGCAAGAAGTCTTCATCGGCTAGCTCGCAGTACGCTTTGACCGCAGCATGGACTTTCTCTTCCAGGGTACCGTCGCCAGACAAGGCTTCCGCCATCATGGTGCCCAGGCGATTGTGGGTTTCCATGAACAGGGATAGCGCAAGCTCATCCTTGCCTTTGTAGTGGCGATAAAGCGCGCCTTCCGAGACGCCAGCCTTTTCAGCGATCTCGCGCGTCGTAGAGGCGTCGATGCCTTCATGGATGAACAGTTTAAGCGCTGCGCGTTCGATCTTTGGCCGTGCGTTCCGTGCGCGGGGCTTCGTTTTCGATTGATCAGTGCTTGACGCTTTTGCCATCTGGCCCTCCATCTCTCTGAAGACCAATTTAGCTTCATTAGTCAGAAATGCAAGTGATTACTTGCTCACTAATGTGCGGTCGTTATACGGTGCGCGGTGCGGCCGTTCGATTTAGAGGGACACGGACAGCCTGATCAGGCGAATTCGACGCGATAGCTCTCGATGACAGTGTTTGCCAAAAGCTTCTCGCACATCTCTCTCACGCGGGCTTCTGCTGCGTCGCTGGAAAGGCCATCTTCAAGGTCCAGTTCAATGACCTTTCCGATACGGGCGGCTTCGACTTCCTTGTAGCCCATGCGCGCCAGCGTGTCCGCGACGGCTTTGCCTTGCGGGTCCAGAACACCATTCTTCAGTGCAACGTGAACGATGGCTTTCATGAAAAGGTCTCCCGAGAGTTCTGAGTCGAGCCCACTTAGCCCGAATTCGGACCTATTGGAACAAACTTACCGCTGTGGCGATCGCGACCAGTAAAATGGCCGTGGCCACGACCGGCGCGAGCTTCGAAGTGCGATCACTCCCGGCGGGTTTCTTGATTCTGGCCGTCAATGGCATGTGCCGCTATCCTCGCTTGATCCTTGAAATAGATGATTGGCTACTTGCCGCTATTGAAGCTGACCACATTGTCCGTTTCGCCAGACTCTTTCAGGATGCCGAGACGTCTGGCGACTTCCGCATAGGCCTCGGTCACGCCGCCAAGATCGCGGCGGAAGCGGTCTTTGTCCAGCTTGTCCCCGGTTTCGAAGTCCCAGAGACGGCAGCTATCAGGGCTGATCTCGTCAGCCAGCAGAATGCGCGGAATTTCGCTATCACCTTCATAATGGCGACCGAATTCCAGTTTGAAGTCGACCAGTCGAATTCCGACCGCTGCGAACAGGCCGGACATGAAATCATTCACGCGAAGCGACAGCGAGATGAGATCTTCGTACTCCTGGGCAGCGGCCCAGCCGAAGGCGGCGATGTGTTCCTCGGTGACGAGCGGATCGCCAAGAGCGTCGTCCTTCAAATAAAACTCAACCATCGGGCGAGGCAGAACCTGGCCTTCTTCAATGCCGAGCCGTTTGGACAGTGTGCCGGCGGCCACATTCCGAACCACCACTTCCAAAGGAATGATGTCGACCTTCTTGACCAGCTGTTCGCGCATATTGAGACGGCGAATGAAATGCGTGGGAATGCCGACCGCAGAAAGGCGGGTCATCATGAATTCGCTGATGCGATTGTTCAAAACGCCCTTGCCGTCCAGAACAGCACGTTTTTGAGCGTTGAAGGCAGTCGCATCGTCCTTGAAATACTGGATGATTGTGCCTGGCTCAGGACCCTCATAGAGGATCTTTGCCTTGCCCTCATAGATTACGCGCTTCTTGCTCATGCGGACAGGCCTCCTGCTGAATGCCGGGTAGCTGTAACAGGAATCGTTTTCAGCCGCCCCCGGAAAGCGAACCTGTTACGCCAATCTGCTGAAAGAAACAATTATTGCGCACACCTCATCTGAGCGCCTATATGCACGACTCACAGACCACCGTTCAGAAAGGCCATTTCAGATGAGCACATTCGACGATCGCGAACGCGCAGAGGAAGCCCGTTACGCTTTGGATCAGGAAACCCAGTTCAAGGTCATGGCTCGCCGGAACAAGCTACTCGGCTTCTGGGCGGCAGACCTGATGGGCCTTACCGGGTCAGACGCAGAAGCCTATGCAAAGACGGTTGTTCTGTCTGATTTGGAAGAGCCGGGTGACGACGACGTGTTCCGCAAAGTGCGCGCTGATTTCGATACCGCTGGCATCGACCGCACTGATGCTCGTATTCGGGAACAGATGGCGGAATTGCTTCCTGTTGCTCGTGAGCAAATCCTCAAGGATGCCCAATAAGCGCAGCGAAGGACTGCGTTTGCTTCGCCTGATCCGGATCGAACGCGTCCGCGCATGACTGCGCGTCTTTGCCCAGCGGGGTGAACGACGCGCAGCTCACAACAGTGGCTTCGCCTGATGTGAATGTCGGTTTGCCATGCCAGCCGGACATGGACGGCACACCCGTCCAATGACTGAAATACAGTCGTCCAGCGTGACTGGGAATCTTCGTGTCACCAGGCTCAGTTGAGTAATATGGCTCTCCATCAATAAACCAGGTGATCTTGTCCGGAGTCCATTCGAACGCGTACAAGTGCGCGGCTTCGGAGGCATCGAAGGGAAGGTCGAACGTCGCAAAGGACCCTCTCTGGCCCTTGTGCCAATAGTTGAACAAGACCTTTGTCGTGTCCTTCCCGAGAAATTCGACATCGATTTCGTCGTGAGGTGTATTCGCGTATGGCCCCGTATACGTGAAGAATGCTGACACCAGTCCGTCGCCTTTGCCGACCTGCATGATCGCTTCGTATCGACCGTAGCCGTACTCGTTTTTCGACCGGAACTCGGCATTCGAGTAGGGAGAGTCAGGCGTTTTCTCACGATGGACCTGCAGCTCCACGCCGTTTGGGGTGGATCTGATGTTCTCCGCCGCCCAGCGACCTCCATAGTGACCGTGTCTACGTTCCGTATCGGAAGCCCAGAATGAGCTTTCAAGGCTCTTCGGAGAGAGGTCGGCAAACATCGCGCCGCCCGAATTGGGCTGAAGCTTGACGGCCGGCGTCCTTGGCGAAGGAACTGCCGGGGTAATTTTCAGGGGCTCAAGGTCGGTGCGTCCCCGCAATGCTGGGGAAGCAGGCTGCGCCACAGGATAGTACATCGCTTGAGGCGCTGGTGCAGGCTGCACCGATCGGTCTGCGCCGCCATTCTGAACTACGGTCAGAAACGTCACTACAGCCATAATGGCGGTCCCAATCAGCACAATGTGCTGAATTGGTGCAGTTGCCCTAGGGGACGCTGTGCGATTTTGATCAAAACGGGGCATGTCTTTACCTTGCGTTTACCGTGAAGATCACGTTCGCAAGAGACAAGCCGTTTTTAGCTGTTCGAACTGCGTTCGTCTGATTCTGTCAGGCTTTTCATGTTTCTCATCATGAAAAGCGGGACAGAGCCTGAGGGGGTTATCGCCCAGTCCAGGGGTTGGTCGTGAGGCTCGGCCGGCACGTTTTCGATCTGTTGGGCAAAATAGGCGACCGCGCATGCGAAGGCGCGTCCATCTTCGCGAAGGCTGGCCAGAGCCTTGTCGTAGTGTCCTTTGCCATACCCAAGGCGATTGCCCATCCCGTCAAACGCCAGAAGGGGCGTCAGGATAAGCGTAGGCTGCACCAAAGGGGCGTCTGCGGTGGGTTCCGACAGTCCAAATGGCCGCCGATCAAGCGGCTCTCCGAAATTCCAGGACCGCCAGGTCAGTTCGCCCGTGTCCTCAATCCGCGGCAAGCAAAGTTCTGCCCCTGCCTTGGCCAGTTTCTCCATGAGCGGAAACGGGTCGAGCTCTTCATTGATGGCGACATAACCAGCGACCACTGGTCCGTAGCGCTCAAGCAGTTTCATGGGGAACTTGTCAGCCAGAGTCTCAGCGGCGTCGGGGTCGCGTGCTGCCGCTTCGGCGCGCAACGTACGCATGCGGTGTCGAAGGTCAGTTTTGTCCATCGAAGCATCCATGGTTAGCGTGAAGAGGGCAAAAAGCTGGCGAGGCTTACAAGGCTAGCGCACGAGAACCGCGAACGCCGCGGGGCATATTCACTCCCGTCAACCTAGATACTAGGTGGGCGCCGGGTGAGCCCGGACCACGGTCCGAACCAGAATGCCAGCTCCCTGACGGAAATTAAGGTCGCCGGAGATCAGTCCGTCGCGAACGCTGCAGCTCTCATGCTGAATCAGGATGTAATCTGCTGTCCCAGTGATTGTAAGGGGTGATTGCTGCCGCGGTATGTTGAATTGCGTCAATGTGCTTCGCCGATGAGGTCAAACGCGAACAGAAGCGTGCGTTGCTTGTCAGAAAAATTGTTATCCGAGATCAACCAGAGCCTGTGCGTGGCGTCATCCAGAGTCTCCACTGTGATGCCCTCAAAATTGTCGACGTTCATCGGTGGTTTGAGTTCGAACAAGGCCCTGCGGCTCGCTCCGCCCGCATCCTCATAGGCTGCTTCCACGGTCAGCCTGTTACCGAAGACGGGATTGTATGAGCGACGAAGGCTGTACACGACAGCGCCCGCAGTCGCCTGGTCTCCCAAAACCGTGCGGTTGGTCATGCCGACCAGTGGGCCATCATAGTCAGGTTTGACGGGGGCGAGCATTTTCACGGTCGGGCCCGTCGGGCTCAGTGAGACGAGCGGCGACAACCCGTCAACAATCTGCTCGAATCCCGCAATCAGCGTTTTTCCTGCGGACAGGGCCTCTGCGCCGGAATTTTCCCTGATCGACGTGCCGGATACTTCTTGAGGCAGGTCGGAAAAGGCTGCGGAGCGAGCGGACGCTCCGCATGTGACAAGGTCGAACGCTGCCACGCGGTGTCGTCGCTCAAAACTCACAAATGCCAGATCGTCCGTTAAGGCCAGCCCTTCGGCATCGGCATCTCGCTTGCCCTGGAGCAATTGGCCATCTGGACCCTTCATATATGCGATAGATCCCGTTCCGTCTGGTGCGCCGCCATCCATGCCGATCCAGATGAATGCGCCCGTATCCGAAACCGTCAGAAGGGAACCGTCAGGAAGCAAATCAACGCCTGACAAACCGCCAAACTCTGCGTGATCCGATGTCAGGGACCAGCCACCCGCAAATCGAACACCGGGAGGCAATGTCGATTGGCCCGGTCTGTTTGCGAGAGGGACAGGCTCTGCCTGGATGTCAAAAGTGTTCGGCGCCCCGTATTCGGTTCCGTCCGGGCACGATTGACGTTTCAGCTCACTGACCGTCGGCAGTCCAAAGGCTTGGCTAGCTGCTGCTACAGTTTCCGGCCCCGATGCTGAGGGATTCGCACAGGATACAAGGGCGGCGATCGCACCTGTCAGAATGGATGAGCGAAAAACTTGCATGGAGTGCCTCATGAATTGCCGGGTCTCTGGCTTTTGATCTAATTTTTGAGGCAGGAATAGGGAAACGGTCTGGATTTCGAAACCGAACCTATACAAAAGGGGCGAATGTCTCAGATACCGCTCGCTCGCCGATCACCGGTTCCGCCGGATAGCTGCAACTTGGCAAAAGCAATCGACCTTATTGGCGATCGCTGGACATTGTTGATTCTGCGCGCGGCGCTGTATGGCGTACGTCGGTTCGATGATTTCCAGTCTGAACTTGGGTGTCCGCGAACCGTATTGTCGGGACGGCTCCGAAAGCTGGTGGACGCGGGGCTCCTTACAAAGAAAGCCTACAAGGCACCGGGCAAGCGTGCGCGACCTGAATACGTCCTGTCCGCGACGGGCCTGTCATTGCGTCCGATCCTGATCGGTCTGACCCAATGGGGCGATGCCTGGTTGGGGCAGGGTGAAGCTCCGCCGATCAGCTTTACCAAGGCCGGATCCAAGAGCGCGATTCGTGCTGCGTTCGTTGACGTGGAGGGCCGGGAAGTGCGGCCTGACCAGATCCGTCCGGTGCTTCGCGGTTAGTTTCCACAGCTGACTGACGCGGAAGCGTCAAATTGTGCAGTTTCGCAGATTTTCCGTCTTGCAATGCCCGGTCTGATGCGCTTTATCACGCCTCTCGGCGGAGACGCCGTGAATACCCCAATAAGGATGCGGGCGTAGCTCAGGGGTAGAGCACAACCTTGCCAAGGTTGGGGTCGTGAGTTCGAATCTCATCGCCCGCTCCAATTTTTTCGATCATGATGAAATTCACCGCTTTTGCGGTTCCGTGGGGTTGTCGGCTTGACCGTAACCGTGCGCGCAGAGACAAGACCATTGTCGCGCGATGTGTACACCTTACTTCTGTATCAAGCGGTGAGGCATAAAGGTGAGAGCGGCAAGGATGAAAGTAGCGACTATGAGTGACCCAACCCATCCAGACCCTGTTGCTGCCACACTTCGTCAGCGGTTTCTGGAGGGGATGAGCTTGGTCGCGGCGACCGTGAATGTCATTACGACGGATGGCGAAGCTGGCCGGGCAGGTACCACGGCCACAGCGATGTCCTCCGTCAGCGCCGACACTCCGAATCCCACACTTCTGGTCTGCATCAACGAGTCGTCATCCCTGACCCCGGTTCTTCTGGGCAATGGCACGTTCTGTGTGAATGTCCTTAAGGATGATCAGTCTCTCGTCGCAGACGTGTTTGCAGGAATGCAGCGGGACAAGTTTGCTGACAAGTTCGATTGCACGAAGTGGCAATCCGGCGCGTTCGGCCAACCGGTCATTGCTGGATCGCTGGTCGCGTTCGAGTGCAAGCTCGTGTCTCACAATCAGGTGGGGACGCACCATGTCTGCATCGGTGAAGTCGTCGACACAGTGTTGGGCGACACGGGCAATTCCCTGATCTACGCCAGCCGGGAATACCGCACCACAGTCAAACCGGATTAGGCATCATCCGTTTCAGCGGGCACTCCGTAGAACGCCCTGTACCAATCAACAAATCGCTTCACGCCTTCGCGCGCGGATGTCGTCGGATTGTAGTTCACTGCAGACTTCAGCAGGGACACATCTGCATGCGTGCGCTTCACATCGCCAGGCTGCATGGGCAACAGGTCGCGGATCGCTTTCTTCCCGAGGGCGCTCTCCAGAGCGTCAATAAACTCCAGCAATGGCACGGGTTCATTGTTGCCGATGTTTAGCACTCGGAAAGGTGCGCTGGATGTCGCCGGGTCCGGGGATCTCGCATCCCATGTCGGGTTCGGCTGCGCGATATCCGCCGTGACACGGAGCACTCCCTCAACGATGTCGTCGACATAGGTGAAGTCTCGTTCCAGATGTCCTTCATTGTATATCGGAATGGGTTCACCTTTGAGAATCTTTTCGGTGAACAGGAAGAGTGCCATGTCCGGGCGGCCCCATGGGCCATACACCGTGAAGAAGCGTAGCGCTGTGGTCGGAATATCGTAGAGATGACTATACGCATGCGCCATCAGCTCATTGGCCCGCTTCGTCGCAGCATAGAGTTGCAAGGGGTGATCAGCGCCCTTGTGCTCCGAGTAGGGCGTGTCGTCATTGGCGCCATAGACACTTGATGTGGACGCGTAAACCAGATGCGGAGTCCTGGCATTCCGGCATGCCTCAAGAATGTTGGCGAACCCGACGAGATTGGATGAGACGTATTCATCCGGCGCCTCGATCGAGTGTCTCACGCCGGCCTGCGCTGCCAGATGAATGACGCGGGTGAATTTGTGCGTGCTGAAACAGCCATCGACAGCAGGTTTGTCCGCAAGATCGGCTTTCACGAAATCAAAACGTGTTCCCGTGCGCCCGGCCACAAGTGCGATCTCGTCGAGGCGGGCCTGTTTCAGGGCCGGGTCGTAATAGTGATTCAGATTGTCCAGGCCGACAACTTCGATGCCTTGTTCCAGCAAACGGCAGGTCGTGTGAAATCCAATGAAACCGGCTGCACCCGTGACGAGGTACGGACCGGTCGTGCCGGATTGATTGGTTTGAGTTTGATCAACTCCTGACATGCGTCTGTTGCTCGTCTCCCGGATGCTGGCCCACAGACCTGCATTTATTGTTTTACCGCAAACCGTATCTCATCGGTCTGCCCGATACGCCAGAGTGTGTCCCACTCGGATGTCGGCCTTCAGCTTGGCTTTGCGACCTCGCAACGGTGCTCAGATCAACTAGGCCAACCGTAGAAGGTCATTAGACCAGCTTTGGCAAAACGGGTAGGGATCGTGCTGCGGAAGATGCAGGTTCGCCCTATCCGCACCTCAGCGGGCCGTCATCGCGCCATCGACGACATGCTCCTGACCGCTGATATAGCTGGACGCATCCGACGCCAGAAACAGGACGAGCTCTGCAACCTCTTCCGGACGCCCCGCACGCCCCATGGGGCTCGATTGCGAGGCAATCGCCTCGACATCCATTTGATTGGCACCGGAATGCGCCGTGAGGGCGGAGATACGTTCTTCATCCATTACTTCCGTCATGCGGGTGATCGACTTTTGCCAGATCGGCGTATCGATGATGCCCGGGTGCACCGAATTCACGCGAATTCCCGTGCCCATCTGGGCGCATTCGACCGCAGCGGCCTTAGTGAACAGCCGAACGGCCCCTTTGGACGTGCAATAGGCGCTGGCCCCGGCTGCGCCCCGCAAGCCGGCGACAGAGGAGATGTTGATGATGGATCCTCCGCTGCTCATGGCCCGCATGGCAGCGCGCGTCCCGAGAAACACGCTGTCGACATTCACCGCCATTTGTCGCCGCCAGTCGTCGAGCGTGAAATCTGTGATGGCGCCGGCGATCGCAATGCCAGCATTGTTGACGAGCACCGATGGTGTTCCGAATTGCTCTGAAGCCTTGTCAAAGACACTCTCCCAGACGGCCTCATCGGTGACATCCTGAGAGAGCGTGAAAATATTGCCTCCAGCGGCCGAAACAAGCTTCTCCGTGCCGCGCAGGCCTTCATCATCGACATCTGTTGCGACGACCGATGCGCCTTCGCGGGCGAGCACCATTGCACATGCTCTGCCGATCCCGCTGGCTGCACCGGTAATTACAGCCACCTTACCTTTGACCTGGTCCATGTTTTCCTCCCGTTTTTTTGCCTATTGTGTAGCAGCGGTGTGGCTTGACCTGCCAGCGGTTTTCGGGTTTACCCGCCGCCTGATAACGGGATGGTGCAGAGCCGCCGTTGAAATCGTGGGTGCGAATGAGCGTCGCCCACCGGCCTGCGTCGACAATGAGGTACTACCATGTCACGTCGCCATAGCGCGAAGTACAAGATCGACCGTCGCGTCGGTGAGAACATCTGGGGCCGTCCGAAGTCCCCCGTCAACAAGCGCAACTACAAGCCAGGTCAGCACGGTCAGAACCGTCGCAGCAAGACGTCTGACTTTGGTCTGCAGCTGATGGCAAAGCAGAAGCTGAAAGGCTACTACGGCGACATCACGGAAAAGCAGTTCCTTCGTATTTACGAAGAAGCCAACCGTCTGAAAGGCAACACGTCCGAGAACCTGATCGGTCTGCTGGAATCCCGCCTCGATGCCATCGTTTACCGCGCGAAATTCGTGCCGACGATCTTCGCAGCGCGCCAGTTCGTCAATCACGGCCACGTCCTGGTCAACGGTCGTCGTTGCAATATCGGTTCTGCGCGCCTGAAGCCGGGCGATGTGGTTCAGATCCGCGAGAAATCCCGCAACATGGCTCTGGTCCTGGAAGCTCTCGGCAGCGCCGAGCGCGACATTCCGGAGTATGTTGAAGTTGATCCGAAAGCGATGACGGCAACCTTCATCCGCATTCCTGAACTGTCCGACGTGCCATATCCGGTGCAGATGGAACCTGCTCAGGTCGTCGAATTCTACTCCTCGTAAGAGGACTGACTTCCTTGAAGAATTCAAAAGGCCGCGCCAGACTGGTGCGGCCTTTTTCTTTGGAGAATCGAAATTCATGAACATTCCCGATATCGATGACGTTCGTCAGCATCTGATCGCGAAACCCGGCGAGTCCTTCTCTCTGGCGGGCAGACCGACCCGCGATCCTGTCCTGTTTGATGACAAGGAAGATGCAAAGACGAGTCTGAAGAAGGACGCAGCCGTCATCAACGAGCTGAAGGACATGCTCTACGCGCACAAGAAACAGTCAGTGCTTGTGGTGCTGCAGGGAATGGACACCGCCGGTAAATCGGGAACCATCCGCAGCGTGTTTGCGGATACCACGCCGCTGGGCATGGAGGTGAAAGCATTTAAGGCCCCCAGCAAGAACGAACTCGCGCGGGATTATCTTTGGCGGGTCCACAATGCCGTCCCGAAGAAAGGGAATATCGGCATCTTCGATCGCTCGCATTATGAGGATGTGCTGGTCGTCAAGGTGCGCAACTTTGCAAGCGCGGAGGATGTCGAACGACGCTACGAACAGATCAACGCCTTTGAGAAGCATCTGACCGAGAATGGCGTCGTGATCGTCAAATGCATGCTGAACGTCGGCTATGAAGAGCAGGGCGAACGCTTGGCTGAGCGTCTTGTGGAGCCGCACAAGTTATGGAAGTTCAATCCGGGCGATCTGGAAGACCGCAAGGAATGGGCGAAATTCATGGCAGCGTACGAGACGGCGGTGGAGCGCTGTTCTACCGAGCATGCGCCCTGGTATGTGGTGCCCGCCGACAGCCGCACACGGCGAAACGCGATGATTGCGCGCTTGGTGCGGGGTGCGCTGGAAGACCTGAACCTTGAATGGCCGAACCCCGGCTACAACCCGGCAGACTTTGATATTGGATAGTACGTGACAGGAGGGAGCATTTGCTCCCTCCTTGCACGGAAAGAATTATCCGCCATGGAACGACGTCGATCCGCCGCTGATGGATTTGTTTGCAGAGCGTGAGGCTGGGTTGCCATAAATGGCGACACTGCCACCACTTGAGGTCTTGCTTGTCGCCGATTCGCTCGCGAACGCTTTGACAGAACCGCCACTGCTCGCTTTCGCTGCGACGGAAGCACATTCAAGGCCTTTCGCGTTGATGCTGCCGCCGGAAGTGGCTTTCACCTTCAGGTTCGAACATGTGCCGTGTACTGATATTGCGGCACCGCTTGATGCATCAAGCTCTATTGTCTCGTTCTCCAGGCCTTCGGCGAGCAGGGAGGATCCGGAGGATGCCTCGACCTCGTTGAGGTCGGGTGCGGTTACCGTGAATTTCACCCGCACCTTATCACCCCAGCTGCTCGTTGATTTGCGTGACAGGTAGAGACGGTCTCCGTCCAGTCGGACTTTGACGTCCTCAGGGCCGCCTTGCTTGAAGTCAGCCGTAACGGAATATTCAGGTGCACGGACAAATTTCACTTCGACGCCGGCTGCAATATCCAGTTCGTCAAAACCGGACAATTTGTACACTTTGGGAGCATCAGCCGAAGCGTGCAGAACTGTTGCCGAGATGGTCAACGCGGCCAGTGCGGATGAGATGAGAGCGAGTTTTTTCATGGGGATTGCGTCCTACTCTGAGCCTTTAGGATTTGAACGAGACGTCGCCGCCGCTAGATTCGCGCACATTGCGCTGGGCCGGATTTCCGTAAACGTTGATGTCACCACCGCTGGAGGCCGTAGCTTCAACGCTTTCGGTGACCGAGAGGTTCACGTCAGCACTGCTCGAAGCCTTGATTGTGGCGGTGCTGCAGGTGAGGTCCCGCGCTTCGATGTCTGCTGAGGATGACGCGACGATCGAGATCTGACCACATGTTCCCGACAGCTCAAGGTCAGAGCTTGAGGAGGCTTCAAGTTCGACCTCGGCAGTGCCGATCAATTCCAGTTCCACATCCGCGCTGGAGGATGCGGAGATCAGGACCTGCTGGTCGGACGAGGCCTGGGCTTCAACGTCTGCGCTGGATGATGCGTCAATTGTGAGACGATTGGCGACAAGCCCGTCAGCTTCGACATCAGATGACGAAGACGCATCGATGCTCACTGAATTCGCGTGGCCTGATATGATCAGGTCTGCGCTTGAGGACGCTTCAAGTGTCAGCGTATCGGCGTTGATATCATCTGCTGTCACGCGCGCTGACCGGGAGGCGTCGATGCTCGAAATCTCGGGCGAGGTGATGCGCACGGTATAGGACGGGACTTTCTTGCCGTTCACCTTGGCCCGAAGTTCGCCGTTCCGGTAATCCGTCGAAATGTTGGACCGCCATCCGCTGCTCGCGCTTTCGCGGTCGATCAGGAGCGTGTCGCCTTTCGTTTCGATCTTGATGTCCGAGAAGTCTCCGTCTGCCTGCTCAACCGATACAGATGTCGAGGCGCCGTTCTCGTAGATGACCAGAATGGCTTCGCTGACATCGAGTTCAGTGAAGTTTTCGACGGCATAGTCCTTGGTGTCCGCGAGGGCGGGAAGGGCCGCGACAGCGAGCGCTGAGAGCGAAATGAGTGCGCGTTGCATGAAAGTCTCCATTTGCGTTGCAGACACTATGAGTTATCGAAATACGATATGTCAATCGTTGTTTTTCGATAAATTCAGTGAGGCTGGCCAATCTCGATGGTCAGGTTCCAGTTTGGCGGCGTAGCACCATTGGGGGCTGTCCATAGGCGCGCAGGAACGACAAGCGCATGCGATCGGCCTCTCGAAATCCTGTGGCCTGCGCGATCTGTTGCAGTGAGGTGGTCGTACGTTCAACCATCTCCCGCGCAGCCTCCAGCCGGAGTTTTTCGATCAGGCGGGCCGGTGTTGTGCCAGTCTCTGCCTTGAAGACTCGTGCGAAATTCCGCGGGCTCATGCCTGATCTTTCAGCCAGGATGTCGACCGTAAGTTCGCTGTCCAGATGCGTTCTGATCCAGGAAATAAGAGAATCGAATTTACCTGAAGCCAGTTTCACATCCTGCATCACCGAGAATTGTGACTGCCCGCCATGGCGCCTCTGGTGGATGACAAGTTCCCGGGCCGCTCTCCGTGCGACCTCTTCTCCCAAATCATCCTCCACAAGGGCTAGCGCCAGATCGATGCCGGCTGAAATTCCAGCCGAAGTCCAGAACTTGTCGTCCCGCACATAAATTCGGTCGGACTGTACCTGCACATTTGGGAAGTGGCGGGCCAGATCCGGGCATCTGCGCCAATGGGTCGTGGCTTTGCGGCCGTCCAGCAACCCGGCCGCCGCCAGTAGGAATGCGCCTGAACAGACGGATGTCGTGCGGCGGGTTCGCTCTGAGAGGGCGCGTAACTCCGCGAGCAAGGCGTCGTCATACATCGCTGTGCGTGTGCCTTCGCCGCCAGAAATGATTAGCGTATCGAGACTGAGGCCCTTCGGAATCGGTTCGGTTTGTACCGTCACGCCGCAGGAGGCGCGAATTCCCCCGCCATGCAGCGAGTAAAGGGTGAAGTCGTAAGGTGGCGGATCGATCCCCCGCATCGGCATTTCGAAAACGCTTGTCGGCCCTGCCATGTCCAGAAGCTGGAAATCCTCGAACACGATCAGTCCAATCGTGCGTGAGGGTGTTTTGGCGCTAATCAACGGAATAATGTCCTTTCTGCCAAAAAGGTCTTACGCGAGACTGCAGAGGCAAACAAGGAGCACGCCATGTCCGAACCATTCAGAACAGTCTTCGCGATCTATGACGACATGACCCATCTGGACTTCACGGGGCCGCACCAGGTGCTGTGCCGCTTGCCCAACACCGAGACGGTGGTTGCAAGCCGGGACGGGGGGGATGTGGTTGCCGAGGGCAATCTCGTGATTGGCAGGACGCAGGCGCTTTCGGGCATTGATCGCTGCGACCTGCTCTGTGTTCCGGGTGGCGTGACAGCGACGCAGTGGGCGCTGGATGATGCCTTCATTGCGCAGATCCGGCGACTGGGCCAACAGGCCACTTACATAACGTCGGTTTGCACGGGGTCGTTGATACTGGGCGCGGCGGGACTGTTGCAGGGAAAGCGCGCAGCGTGCCACTGGGCATGGCGAGACCTGCTCACGGAGTTCGGAGCCATCGTAGACGATGCCAGAGTCGTTCGTGACGGGAACATCATCACCGGCGGCGGCGTGACGGCCGGGATCGACTTTGCCTTCACGATGGTCGCTGAAATTGCTGGCGAAGCGTACGCCAAGGCGCTGACGCTCGGCTATGAGTATGCGCCATCACCGCCTTTCGCGGGTGGACGGCCAGAGCTGGCTGAGCCCGATGTCTTGAGTGCTTATCATGCGCGCATGAAGGGATTGATGGATGCGCGCCGCGCTGAAGCGGTTGAGGCTGGCGCGCGGATGCGAGCTCAGGCCGGACGTCCGTAGAGGTCGTATTCGTCAGCATCCTCAATCGCTGCGGTAACAATATCGCCCGGTTTCAGATGGCTGGCATCCTCCAGATAGACGACAGCGTCGACTTCAGGGGCATCGGCCTTCGTGCGGCCGATCATCTCTCCCGGCGTGTCTGACGGACCATCAATGATGACATCCTGTACCGTACCGATCTGTGCGGCCGCGCGATCAGCGGAGACCTTCGCCTGCACTTCCATGAAACGGTGCCAGCGCTCTTCCTTCACCTCTTCCGGGATGTGGCCCGCCAAGGCGCGACTGTCCGCGTGGGCGACGTTTTCGTATTTGAAGCAGCCTGCGCGGTCGATCTTTGCCTCACGGATGAAGTCCAGAAGGATTTCGAAATCTTCCTCTGTTTCACCGGGGAAGCCGACGATAAAGGTTGAGCGGATGGCCAAATCCGGCACGTCGCGGCGCCATTGCAGGATGCGCTCAAGCACCTTGTCCTGCTTGGCCGGACGTTTCATCGCTTTCAACACGTTGGCCGAGGCATGCTGGAAAGGGATGTCCAGATAGGGCGTGATCAGACCGTCTGCCATCAGTGGAATGACGTTATCCACGTGAGGGTAGGGGTAGACATAGTGCATGCGGGTCCACACGCCGAGGCTGCCTAGGCCCTTGGCGAGGTCCAGGAAGCGGGTCTGGTATTCGGTACCGCGCCAGACTTCCGGCTTGTACCGCACATCGAGTCCATAGGCGGAGGTATCCTGGCTGATCACCAGCAATTCCTTCACGCCGGCGCGCACAAGTTGCTCTCCCTCGGTCAGCACATGATGGATCGGCCGGGAAACCAGGTCACCGCGCAGTTTCGGGATGATGCAGAAGCTGCACCTATTGTTGCAGCCTTCTGAGATCTTCAGGTACGCATAATGGCGCGGCGTCAGGCGCAGGCCGCTTTCCGGCACCAGATCCATATGTGGATTGTGCGGTGGAGTGAGGTGCGTGTGGACTGCGTCCATCACGGCCTCATATTGCTGGGGTCCAGTGATCGCCAGCACCTTGGGGTGGGCTTTCTCAATCACATCTGGCTCTGCGCCGAGGCAACCTGTGACGATGACTTTGCCGTTCGATTCAATCGCCTCGCCGATTGCGCCCAGGCTTTCGTCACGAGCAGAATCCAGAAACCCACACGTGTTGACGAGTACGAGGTCAGCGCCCTCATAATCAGGCGCGATCTGATACCCTTCCGCGCGCAGGCGGGTCACGATGCGTTCGGAATCCACCAATGCTTTGGGGCAACCGAGCGACACGATGCCGACTTTGGGTGCCTTGGCAGGGCGAATGGGCGCTGGGGCGAGGGATGCTGTGGTCATGCGCGCTCAGCTACAGGAAACGAGCCTGCATGCCTAGAAGGGAATGTTTCTGGCTGAGGCGTGATTGGCAGTTGCGGAATTCAGCCAGGCGTTCACCCCGGGATCGGGCGGGATACCTACCTTCGCATTTTCCCGAACGGGCAATTTGCAGGACGAAGCTTTGCGTTCTGTAAAGGCTAAAGGGCTATACTACATGAAGTTGTAGCAAGAGACCGATATGTCTGACCCGTTTCTGACCATTGCCGCCTGGTGCGCAGCTCTGTTGGGGCTGTTTCTGGTGGCCTACACGCTCAAGAAATGGCGGCTGGCTGCGAAGGCTTGCTATCCGATGCCGTTTCGTCGCCGCAAAAGTTATCTCAGCGGCTTGGCATTCAGCGCCTTGTTCTTCGCAGCGCCAGCGTTTGTGCACGGCGACACGCTCATCCAGCATGCTGGTCTAGCGCATTTCTTCGCGGTCTGAGGCCGAAATCAGGCTTCTTCCAGCGCGATGCCATTGTCTTTCATGAAGTCGCGCAGTTCGCCGCTCTCGAACATCTCTTTCACGATGTCACAGCCGCCGACGAATTCGCCTTTCACATAGAGCTGCGGGATGGTCGGCCAGTCAGAATAGGCCTTGATGCCTTCGCGCACGGCCTGATCTTCCAGCACGTTCGTCGAGACATATTCAACGCCAAGATAGTCCAGCACCTGAACCACAACCGACGAGAACCCGCATTGCGGGAAGGTCGGTGTGCCTTTCATGAAAAGCACGACATCGTTCGATTTAACGGCCTTTTCGATGGCGTCTAGCGTGGCTTGGTCGGTCATACTGGTATCTCCGCTGTTATCACAGCATGTGAGGTGGATACCCGGCAGCGTCAAGCTTTGACGCTGCCGAGCGGATGGATGAGTTACCAGCCACAGCTTTCTGTGGCGTTTTCATCTTTCAGGTAAAGCATCAGCGGATCGAAATACTCGATGATGGCGCTGCCATCCATTTCGCGCGTGCCCGTGAACTCTTCGAGCGTGTCCGGCCAGGGCTGCGATGCGCCGGCTTCCATCATGGCATTGAAGCGCTCGCCGACTTCCTTGTTGTCATAGATCGAGCAGCGGTGCAGCGGGCCGTCCCAGCCTGCCTGCTCACAGGCGGCTTTGTGGAACTGGAACTGCATCACGAAGCTGAGGAAGTAGCGCAGGTAAGGCGTGTTGCCCGGAATATGATATTTCGCACCGGGGTCGAATGCGTCGGCCGGGCGCGGGGCCGGTGGCACGAGGCCCTGGTTTTTCAGACGGAGATCCCACCAGGCCGTGTTGTAGGCGTCCGGCGCGGTCTCACCGGACAGGACACCCCAGCGCCAGCCATCGACCGTGATGGCGAAGGGCAGGAAGGCGATCTTGTCGAGCGCGGTCTGCATCAGCAGGGCCGTATCAGCATCTGCGCCAGGCTTTTCATCCTCCGTGATCAGTCCGATCTGCTCCAGGTATTCCGGTGTGATCGACAGGGCTACGAAGTCGCCAATCGCCTCGTGGAAGCCGTCATGCGCGCCGGTCTTGTAGAGGTAATCCTGATCCTTGTAGGCGCGCTGGTAGAAATTGTGACCCAGCTCGTGATGGACGGTGTAGAAGTCTTCGGAGTTCACCTCTGTGCACATCTTGATGCGCACGTCTTCTTCATCATCAAGGTTCCAGGCCGAGGCGTGGCAAACGACTTCCTTGCCTTCAGGCCGCACAATCATGGAGCGTTCCCAGAACGTCTCCGGCAGCGGATCGAGGCCAAGCGAGGTGAAGAAGGCTTCGCCCGTCTCAACCATCTTGATGGCGTCATACCCCTGTTCATTGAGCCGTTCCGTCAGGTCATAAGGGATTTCGCCCGTATTCTCCGGTTCCACGATGTCGTAGATGGATGACCATTGCTGGGCCCACATATTGCCAAGCAGGTCAGCGCGGATTGGACCGGTCCGCGGCTGCACGTCATCGCCGTACTGGTCGTTGAGTTTCGCCCGCGTGTAGCAATGCAGCTCTTCATACAGCGGCTCCACCTGGCTCCACAGGCGCTGGACTTCTGCTTCCATGTCTTCGGGTGGCATGTCGTAGCCAGACAGCCACATCTGGTCGAGGCTCGGATAGCCCAGTTCGTTCGCGCCCTCATTGGCGATCTCCACCATGCGGGCATAGTCGTCTTTCATGGGCGGTGAGATCGTGCGCCAGCCCTCCCAGACTTCCTGCAGCACTTCAGGGTCGCGATTTTGCTCAATCAACGTGGACAGCTGGTCCAGCGTGAGGCCTTTTTCCACGATATCGTCGCGTTCCGCTTCGCTGAGGTCGCCGAGCAGCTTCAGGACGGAATCGGTATTCTCCTTCAGCTTGTAGCGGCCGGTGCTGAACGTGGCGTCCAATCGCGTCGTGATCTGAGACAATTCCTCGGCCGCGCCATCAGTGGACGGGGCAGGAATGGTGATACCGGTCCGCAGCATGTTGAATTTGCGGGCCAGTTCTGGCGGTAGAACGCTGACATCGAATTGCTTGGACTCGTTCGCCAGCGATACGGCCAGTTTCGTAGAGGCCGCGCCGGCTTCCGCAGCTGCGGCATTCGTTTCCGGCGTGATGTTTGTTGCCTGGTTCCAGTACGCCTGCGCGGCGATGTGGCTCTGGGCAGCGAGCTCAGCCTCAGCGCGTTCCATGAACGCATAGGCTGCGGTGATCTCCTCAGAGTGATCCGGAGCGGTTGTCGTCTCTGCGACCGTCTCCGGCGCGGCCGACGCAACGTCGTCGGTTTTGTCCGGCGCCGTACAGGCAGTGATCATGAAGCTCAGCGCGATGGCGCTGGTAGTCAGGCTCAGGCGTTTCATGGGCAGTTCCTCATCCTCAGTTTCGGATGAAACAATATCGAACCGCCCTGTTCGTCAATGTGCCGGGCTCAGGAATCAGGCGCCTTCGTCTTCAGGGCGAGGGCGTGCAACTCGCCGCCCATCGTGCCCTTGAGGGCGGCATAAACGAGCTGATGCTGTTTTACGCGGTTCAGGCCGGAGAATTGGGGACTCACGATTTCGGCCTGCCAGTGATTGTCGTCACCTGCCAGATCGGTCAACGTGATTTCCGCCTCGGGAAATGCGTCGGTGAGATAGCCGAGCAGGGTCTCGCGTGACATGGCCATGGGCAATTCCTTCCAGTTTCGCGGCAGAGGTGGCGCGTCCGGCCTGCGACGTCAAGCATCCGGATGAAGCGATTGAGGCAAGCGTGGCATGAACCTAAGATGCTGTTTCAATTAGATTCCCGGATTCCATCATGACCAAACTCCGCGCCTTCATTCTCGCTGAAGTCCTATTCGTTCTGACTATTCTCGGTGTTGTGTTCTTTTACATGACTCAGGATCAGGAGGCTGAGCCGGCGCTGAGCCAATATCGACCGATCTACATCGATGGTCCGGCCATGCTGAACTTCACAGAGACCCTGTCTTCCGATGCGCTTGAAGGACGCAAAACCGGAACGTCAGGGAATGCGGCGGCTCAGGGTTTCATTCTCAAGCGCTTCGAAAATCTCGGCCTGCGCCGCATCGGCGAGTCATACGACCACGAATTCGCAATCATTCAGGCAGAGGCTGGCGAAGATGTTGCCGATAGCGGAACTAACTTCATCGGCTGGATCGCGGGCGAGACACCCGGCGAGGGGCCAATGTTGGTCGTGACGGCGCATTACGATCATCTCGGCATTCAGGATGGCGAGATCTACAATGGCGCGGACGACAATGCGTCCGGCGTAGCGGCCTTGATCGGCGTGGCCGACTATTTCCGCCGTAACCCTCCGACCCATGACATTGTATTCGCCGCGCTGGACGCGGAAGAGCAGGGCATGTTGGGCGCGCGGGCAATGGTGCGATCAGATGTAATCGATTTGCAGCGTGTGGCCCTGAACATCAATTTTGACATGGTCAGCCGGTCTGAAGCAGGCGAGCTGTATATTGCGGGGACCACGCCATACCCGCAGCTCAAGCCCCTCGTTGAAAAATTGTCCGCTGACGCACCAGTATCATTATTGATGGGGCATGATTCTCCGGAACTGGGCTATGATGACTGGACCAGCCAGTCAGACCATGTGGCGTTTCACGAAGTCGGTATCCCGTTTCTGTACTTTGGGGTGGAGGATCATGAGGGATATCACGACCCGTCTGACGATTACCTCAACCTCACCCATGATTTCTTTGTGCGGTCAGGGGATACGCTGGCCATGGCGGTCGACGCGGCCGACGACTGGCTGACGATGTCCAGCCGCGCCGAATGATCAAAAAGAAACATTGACCTTATAAGGATCAAGCGCGGGCGAACGCATCGGGTTTGATTGGGTTCCATCGCAGCTGTAGAGCCATGCATTTCAGGACCTCGGAATGCCTCGTGAAACGGCAAAATACGATTATAAATCAACGGTAATGGTGGTTAATCCGCATTAAGAATGTGTGGCTTTGCAGCAACGTGTGCAGGTTGCGGATTTGTCATCGGAACGGACACAGTTCAGACACGGTTTCCTTGTGGTCTCGCCGCTCTGGCGGGAGCTGAACACGTCTTTAAAGGAGACCACATGTTTAAGTATTTTCTGATCGCATCGACGGCTACAGGTCTGGCAATGGGGGCGCAGGCCCAATCCTATGACAGTGACACCGGATTCTATCTGGATGGTGGCTACCAGTACCTGGAAATCGAGCCAGATGGTGCCGAACAGGGTGTTGATACGAACGGTATCGCTGCACGTCTCGGCTACAAATTCAACAATGTCTTCAGCCTGGAGGGTGAACTTGCCTCCGGTATTGATGATGGTGAGTTCGACTACAATGTCGATGAGGACGAGTTCAATCTTGATGACAATAATGACGGCGACTTCAACGACCTGATCGCTGCTTCAGGCGACATCGGCCTGAACTACCTTGTTGGTTTGTACGGTCGCGCCGATCTTCCGGTGACGGAGCGCATGGACCTGTTTGCACGTGCTGGTTATGCCTATATCGACCTTGACGCGTCTCTGGCCACGCCCGGCGGTGCACCTATCACGGTAGAGGATTCCGAGGAAGGCCCAGCTGTGGGTGCGGGTGTAACTTACGACCTGACCGAGAACTGGCAACTGCGCGGTGACTACACCTACTATTCGTTCGAGGACACTGACACGAATGGTGTGATGCTGGGTGTTGGCTACAAGTTCTAGCCTGACACTTGATCACCAGAGCGAGCGCCCCTTCTGCAGAATGCAGTAGGGGCGTTTCTCGTTCAGTCGACGGAGTTCATGTAGGAAGGCAGCCAGCCTTCATGGGCTTCGCGGAGCGTTGTAACGGGCAAGGTTTGCTCAGGCGCGCCAACAATCTTGAAGCTGATCACGTCTCCGCCAAATTTGCCCACTTGTGTCAGGGGAAGCCCGGCGTTCGCAATGGCCGCACGGAACGCCTCCTCCTGACCGGAGGATACGGCCACAACGTATCTGTCATGGCTTTCGCCATAGAGAAACGCCAACGTGCTCTCTGCCGGAGCGTAGATTTCTGCGCCCATGCCTGCTGCGAGCGCCATTTCTGTCACCGCGCACGCCATGCCGCCATCGCTCGCATCGTGGATGGCCGCGATCATTCCCGACGAGACCAGGTCCCGAACGGCCGCTGCGGTTTTCACTGTGGCGGCCAGATCGACGCTTGGAGGGGCACCGAGGTCTGTGCCTTTCAGTGAAAGGATTGTGCGGGCATACAGGCTTGCGCCCATATCGTCTCCAGCGTCGCCGATCAGGAAAGCGAGATCGCCGTCCTGCGCACCCTTCAGCGTGGTGACCTTGGTCACGTCCTCAATCAGCCCCACACCGCCGACAACGGGCGTCGGCGGGATCGCAACGCCATCGGTCTCATTGTAGAGCGATACGTTCCCGGAGACGACCGGGAAGTCGAGCTCGCGGCAGGCGTCGGCCATGCCTTCGATGGCCTTCACGATGTATCCCATCGTTGCCGGCTTTTCCGGATTGCCGAAATTGAGATTGTCGGTGATCGCAATCGGTGTTGCGCCGACTGCGGACAGATTGCGATACGCCTCGGCGACGACCGCTTTGCCGCCCTCATAGGGGTCTGCGGCCACATAATGCGGGTTGCAGTCGGAACAGATGGCAAGTGCCTTGTTCGTGCCGTGGATGCGGACGATGGCGGCGTCGCCCTGGCTTTGCGAACTGTCGACCGTGTCGCCCATCACGTGGCGGTCATATTGTTCCCAGATCCAGCGCTTGGAGGCCATGTCGGGGGACGACATGAGATTCAGCAGGACTTCGCCATAATCTTCCGGCTCGGGATATTTCGAAATATCCAGCGGCGCGCGCTTCGGTGGCTCGGTCCAGGGGCGGTCATAATTCGGTGCGTCGTCTGCCAGAGGCGCGACGGGAATGTCGCAAACCGTTTCGCCGAACTGTCTCAACACGAGGTGGCCATTGTCGGTTGTCTCGCCGATCACTTCGGCGTCGAGGTCGTATTTCTCGAAGATAGCCTTCGCGACGTCGATCTTGTCCGGATAGAGCACCATGAGCATCCGCTCCTGGCTTTCCGACAGCATGATTTCGTAGGCCGTCATGCCTTCTTCGCGCTGTGGCACTTTGTCGAGATCCATGACAACGCCGATGCCTTCGCCATTCTCGCCGCCGCTTGCGGCCATCTCGACGGAGGAGGAGGTCAGCCCTGCTGCACCCATGTCCTGAATCGCCTGAATGGCATCGGTCGCCATCAGTTCGAGGCAGGCCTCGATCAGCAGCTTTTCGGTGAACGGGTCCCCGACCTGAACGGTCGGGCGTTTCTCCTCGTCGCCCTCGGAGAATTCGGCTGAGGCCATGGTCGCGCCATGGATGCCGTCACGACCGGTCTTGGAGCCGACATAGAAGATCGGGTTTCCGGGCGTCGCGCCGCGCGCATAGAAGATCTTGTCCTGATCGGCGAGGCCCACAGCCATCGCATTGACGAGGATGTTGCCATTGTAGCCTTCGTCGAACTGGGTCTCGCCCGCGACGGTCGGCACGCCGACGCAATTGCCGTAACCGCCAATGCCGGCGACGACGCCCGCCACCAGGCTGCGTGTCTTCGGATGGCTCGGATCGCCAAAGCGCAGCGCATTGACCAGCGCGATCGGACGCGCGCCCATGGTGAACACGTCACGCAGGATGCCGCCCACACCTGTCGCGGCGCCTTGATAGGGCTCGATGTAGGATGGGTGGTTGTGGCTCTCCATCTTGAAGATGGCGGCTTGGCCGTCGCCAATGTCGATCACGCCCGCATTTTCGCCGGGCCCCTGGATGACGCGGTCATTCTTGGTCGGAAATTTGGAGAGGTGGCGACGCGAGGATTTGTAGGAGCAATGCTCTGACCACATCACCGAATAGATGCCGAGTTCGACAAGGTTCGGCTTGCGTCCGAGACGGGAGACCAGCCGCTCCCATTCATCGGCCTTGATGCCATGTTCCAGGCCGGCAGTATCGTCCTGCTCGGCGGTGAGGTGGGCGAGGATCGCAGATGTGTCAGTCATGCCCGGCGCTTTAGCCGCAAATGGCACGAGTCGCCAGACTCTATTGCGGTTCAGCGGCCGAAGATGACCGATTTGCCATGATGGACAGGATTTAACGGAAACCGGGCCGGTTAACCGGGCGTTTCATTCAGCAACCGGGACAGCGACTGGAAAGGAACCCGACCATGAGACACCTGTTTTTGTTCGCCGCGCCTCTGGCGCTTGTGGCCTGCGGCTCCGAGGTCAGCCAGGCTGGTGGAGACACGATGCCTTCGCCGTCGCCCATAGCCTCATCTGACAAGGAAAAGCCTGAAGCGAAGCAACCCGAAAAGCAGGTCACTCAAGCCTCGGGAAGCTGGGCTGACGCAGATGTTACGTCTGGAGAACGCCTTGAATTCATTTCGGAAGATGGCGAAACGGTACTGGTGTCACTGGCGTGTCAGGAACCCGATGCGTTTGCCGGTGAAGATGCGGTCAATGCGGTTGTGATGCGACGTGTATATTCCGGGGATGAGGCACCCACCCAGATTGGCTTGCTGACTTCAGCCGGAAACGCAGCCGTGCCCGCTCAGCTTGACGAAGAGGCAGGCGAAGTCTCCGGCATGTTTGACACAAGGTCCCAGGCCGCACGTGCGCTAGCCAATGGTGCCGGAGATCTGCGTCTCGTGGTGGCGCAAAGCGAATATGTTGTGCCGACAGACGCGCGGGTCGAAGCCCTGATCGAAACCTGCCGTCCGCCGATCGAAACCAGTCTGGAAGGCGAGGAATCACCCGATTCCGAAGACCCGGAGTCTGAAGAAGCCGAGAACCCGGCAACGGGTTCCTGATCAGCCCCGTATCGTCGCTGCAATCTTATCGATTGCGGCGACGTGCTTTTTCTTCTGATCATCTGGCAGGAAGGAGCCGGTGAAGCTGTTCCTTGCCAGCTGGATAATCTGATCTGACGACAGGTCGAGCGCTTCGGTGATCGCCTCATAGTTCTGCCCGATATAGCCGCCGAAATAGGCGGGGTCGTCAGAGTTCACGCAGACATGCAGGCCTTCTTCGAGCTGTCGTTTCACCGGGCTTTTTCGCAAATCGTCGAGCACACACAGCGACAGGTTCGAGAGCGGGCAGTTCGTCAGTGGGATCTGGGTATTACGCAGGATTTCGATCAGCGCCGGGTCTTCCATCGCGCGATTGCCATGGTCGATCCGGTCTGCGCCGATGTCGAGCAGAGCCTCGCGCACATATTCCGGGGGGCCTTCCTCGCCCGCATGCAGGCAGAGCTTGAAGCCGAGTTCGCGGCACCGTTCGAACAGTCGCTGGAACTTGGACGGCGGATGGCCGACTTCCGAACTGTCGAGGCCGACCCCAACGAAATGTTCGTGCCAGGGCGTTGATTCATCCAGCAGCACAAAGCCATCTTCCTCGCTCAAATGGCGCAGGAAGCTCATGATCAATTCCGACGTTACTCCCAGTTCCTTCTCGCCGCGCTCGAGCGCTGTGAGAATCCCCTCAGTGACCGCGCCAAAAGCGACGCCGCGCTCGGTATGGGCCTGCGGATCGAAGAACATCTCTACATGGACCACATTGTCCGCCTTCGCGCGCTGCAGGTAGGCGAACGTCATGTCGTGAAAGTCCTGCTCGGTGCGCAGGACATTCATGCCCTGATAGTAGAGGTCGAGGAATTCCTGGAGATTGTTGAAGTCATAGGCCGCCTTGGCTTCGTCCAGCGTTTTGAACGGAATGTCGATCCGGTTACGCTCGGCCAGCGTCATCATCATTTCAGGTTCGAAACTGCCTTCGATGTGAAGGTGGAGTTCGGCCTTGGGGAGCTTGTGGATCAGGTCTGTATGAGCGGACATGTGAGGGCCTCCGGTCTTTCGCCCATAGAGGGGGAAGCCGGTCTCAAGGGCAAGTCACAACTGTCTAACGCGCGCCGAGATAGGTCCAGTTGCGCAGAATCATTTCCATCGGTCCGCGTTGGAAGCGTAGGCGCCACAGGCTCGCAAAGGTCACGCTGAACAGGGCGACGAGGAAGGCAACACCGATGCTTTGCGCCGCCGGGAGCGTCGCAAACAGGTCAAAGCCATAGGCGCTGAACAGAAGCGAAAAGACGAGCCCCTGCAGCAGATAGGCCGTCAGAGATGACGTGCCGCCTCTCGCGAAGAACACCGTGATCGGGCCGGGCTGAACCTCCGCCCATTTGGCAATCACGCCGAGATAGCCGAACGTCGAGAACGGGCTGCCGATCGCCACGAGCAGCATGCCAAGCATCATCAGCGGATCCATCATGCCGGTTCCGACAAGCATCAGCCAACCTCCGGTGCCGCTGATCAGCAGGCCGAGCGGCAGAGCGTACAGGCGGGCGGGCTTCCAGATCGGGGCGGATGCGCGAGCTATGACACCACTGCGCACGGCGGCGAGTCCGAACAGGAAGAAGGCAAATGCGCCAAAGCCCTGGAACATCAGGATAAACGGGAAACCTGAAATGTATTCGCTTGTCCGGTACGCTGCCGCATCCAGAAAGCTGCCTGATCCGAAGACCTCCATGGCTTTTGAATCTTCGACCGCAAATTCCGCGGCTGTCTTCGCCATTTCTTCCGGCGCGAACGTGACCCCCAGATAGACCATCAGTGCCATCAGTCCGACCACCAGAATCTGGATGCCATAGATGATGCATCCCCAGACTATGAGGGTTTTCTGGGATGCATTGCGGAACAGGAACAGGATCGTCCCGAGAACGGCATAGACGACGAGAATGTCGCCGAAGAAGAAGCACGCAATATTGAGCGCGCCGAAGGCGAGCAGACCGACGATGCGGCGCCAGTATCGCCCTGAAAAGGCGACGCCGCGCCGCTCGGCCGATTGCATCTGATAGGCAAAGCCCACGCCGAACATGAAAGAAAACAGCGAATAGGACTTCATCAGGAACAGCGCATTCACGCCGAACCAAGCGGCCGTGTCGAGCGATGTGGGGGCAGCCCCCTCATGATGATAGCTGCTCATCATCGGCCAGGCGAGCACACCGACATTGACAAGGGCGATGCCGAACAGCGCCCATGCGCGGGCCAGGTCCGGGAAAATCTCGCGACCGGCGGCCTTGCTTTCTTCCAGATATGTCATGCGTTTCCCCTGCGTCACGTCATTATCGAAATTCGATAATATTCGGCGCGCGGGGCGTCAAGGACTATCTTGGGATCATCAGGTCAGTGGAAATCAGGCTGCGCTGAGCAGGCTTTCGAAGACGCCAAGGCCGTCTGTGCCACCTTCATGACCGCCAATGGCCCGTTCAGGATGGGGCATCATGCCAAGGATGCGGCCATTCTCGCTGAGGATGCCGGCAATGTCTCGTGCCGAACCGTTCGGGTTCTGGCCCTTGGCATAGCGGAACGCCACGCGGCCTTCACCTTCCAGCGTATCCAGCGTCGCATCATCGGCGAAATAATTGCCGTCATGGTGGGCGACCGGAATAACCACTTCCGACACGCCGGAATAGGCGCTCGTGTAGGCCGTGTTCGAGGATTCCACGCTCAGCGCCTGCGGGCGGCAGACGAAGTGGAGCGATGCGTTGCGCATCAGCGCGCCGGGCAGAAGGCCCGTTTCGCACAGGATCTGGAAGCCATTGCAGACGCCAAGCACATAGCCGCCGCGCTCTGCATGTGCGTGGAGCTGAGAGATGATCGGCGAATTGCCAGCCATCGCGCCGCAACGCAGATAGTCACCATAAGAGAAGCCGCCGGGGACCATGACGAGGTCGGTGCCTTCGGGAATGGTGCCATCCTTGTGCCAGACCATGGCCGGGGCCTGGCCGGTTACCTGGGCTAGCGCGTCGTGCGCGTCGCGGTCACAATTCGATCCGGGGAAGACAATCACAGCGGTTTTCATGCGCAGGGCTTTAGCAGGGAGTCGGGTGAAAAGGGAACAGGCATTTGCGGTGCCGGGGCGGAAACAGCGGCAAAAAGCACAGAGGCGCGCATGGCATCTTGCCGAATGGAGGCTTCAGGCACATTGTCCCGGGCATCCACATTCATGGGAGTGACCAGATGAAGAAACTCATGGCCGCCGCGCTTGCGCTCTCTCTGCTGCCGCTGGCGACGGCATGCAACACGGTTGAAGGCGTTGGCCGCGACGTTCAGGCGGGCGGTGAAGTCGTCTCCGAAACTGCGCGGGACGTGAAGGAGAAGATGTCGAAATAGGATCGGCCTTCGCTTCTCTATCCATCAAAACGCAAAAGGCCCCGACGCAATGTCGGGGCCTTTCTTGTTCGGGATACCGAAATGCGCCTAGCGCTGGTCCATCGGCACATAGTCGCGCATGGCGGCGCCGGTGTAGATCTGGCGCGGGCGACCGATGCGCTGGGTCGGGTCGACCAGCATCTCGTTCAGCTGGGCAATCCAGCCAACGGTACGGGCCAGCGAGAACAGGACGGTGAACATCTGCTTCGGGAAGCCGATCGCGTCCAGGATGATGCCGGAGTAGAAGTCGACGTTCGGGTAGAGCTTCTTCTCTGCGAAGTATTCGTCTTCGAGAGCGATGCGCTCCAGTTCCATGGCGACTTTCAGGATCGGCTGATCCTTCAGGCCGAGCAGGTCGAGCACTTCGTGAGCAGACTCGCGCATCACGGTCGCGCGCGGGTCATAGTTCTTGTAGACGCGGTGACCGAAGCCCATCAGGCGGAATGGATCTGACTTGTCCTTGGCCTTCTCGATGAATTCCGGGATGCGGTCCACAGAGCCGATCTCGTGAAGCATGTTGAGGCAGGCCTCGTTCGCGCCGCCATGGCTTGGGCCCCAGAGACAGGCCACGCCAGCCGCAACTGCAGCGAATGGGTGTGCGCCTGAAGACCCTGCCAGGCGAACGGTCGAGGTCGACGCGTTCTGCTCGTGGTCTGCGTGCAGGATGAAGAAGCGGTCCATCGCTTTGGCGATTTTCGGATCCACCTTGTAGTCCTCGGCGGTGACCGAGAAGCACATGTTCAGGAAGTTTTCGGCATAGGTCAGGTCGTTGCGAGGATCGACGAATTTCTGGCCGAGATTGTACTTCAGGATGCGTGCGCAGAGCGTCGGCATCTTGGCGATCAGGCGGATCGAGGCGAGGCGACGCTCTTCCGGATCTTCGCTGTCCATTGCACCTGGATAGAAGGATGCCATCGCGCCAACCGTGCCGGTCAGCATAGCCATCGGATGGCTGTCACGACGGAAGCCGTCGAAGAAACGGTCCATCTGTGTGTGGAGCAGGGTGTGCTGCTTGATCTCGTCGTCAAATGATTTGAGTTCGGACTTGGACGGCAATTCGCCGTTCAGGATCAGGTAGCATACTTCCGGGAAGGTTGCTTGCGCAGCCAGCTGGCCAATCGGATAGCCGCGGTGCAGCAGGATGCCTTCTTCCCCGTTGATGAACGTGATCTGGCTTTCACAGCTCGCCGTGGAGGTGAAGCCCGGGTCAAATGTGAACTGTCCGGATTGCGCGTAGAATTTGCGCACGTCCACGACGTTCGGACCGTGGGTGCCGGACAGTACCGGCATGTCATAGGTCTTCCCGTCAATCTCAATCTTCGCCGTACCGGCGTCTTTGGTCTTGTTTTCCATCAACTCTAGCCCTTCCAAAACATTATTCCACTCGGCATCGCTCGGGATTAGGTCCCGGCTTTCGCCGTCTGATCTTCAATTCGTCCCAGCGCCTCATCTTGCCCGAGCCATTCAAGGACTGGAGCGATGTCTGGCGCGGGCAATCCGCCCGTAAGCGCAGCTCTGAGTGGCTGACCCACCTGTCCCATCGAGAGGTCGCGGTCAGCGCAGTAGGAGCTTATGACTTGCGATATAGTTTCTGCTGTCCATTGGCGCAATTGCTGCAGTTCGTCGCGCAGACCCGCCAGCCGGTCAAGTCCTTCTTCGGACAATGACTTGCGCGCCTTCTTGTTCATCTCGATCGGGCGAATGTCCCGCAGGAAGGCGAACGCGGCGGCAAGCTCCGGCAGCGTGGTTCCACGATCCTTCATGTGCGGCAGGGCCGTACGAACGCGCGCAGCTTCCGCATCGCTGAGGGGCGATTCCGCATCCAGCAGCGGCTTCAACAGTTCGAACAGCCGATCATCATCTGCGAGACGCATGAAATGCGAATTGATCTGGCCCAGCTTTTCCAGGTCCAGGCGTGCAGGCGCCTTGTTGATGCCTTCGACATCGAACAGGGAAATGGCCTCGGCCTCGGTGAAGATTTCCTGGTCCCCATGGCTCCAGCCGAGGCGCAGCAAGTAGGCCTTCATCGCTTCCGGCAGATAGCCCATTTCCCGATAGGCCAGCGTGGAGAGCGCGCCGTGGCGCTTGGAAAGCTTGGCGCCATCCGGTCCGTGGATCAGGGAGACATGGGCGAAGGTCGGCACGTCCCAGCCCATCGCTTCATAGATCGGGATCTGGCGGAACGCATTGCGCAAATGGTCATCGCCGCGGATCACATGCGTCACGCCCATATCGTGGTCATCCACCACAACGGCTAGCATGTAGGTCGGCGTGCCATCGGCGCGCAGCAGGATCATGTCATCCAGCTCGCTCGCCTGAATGGTCACGCGGCCCTGAACGCCATCCTCAAGTATGCGGTCTCCGCCATCTGGCGCACGCAGGCGAACGGTGAAGGGCGCGTCGGCCGATGGGGCCGGGGCACCATCGCGCCAGGGGGAGCGGTAGGGGGCGAGCAGCTCGTTCGCCTCGGCCAGTAGCGCAGTCTTCTCCGCTTCTGAAATGCCTTCTGCCTTGGCAGCCTGACGCTTTTCTTCGCCCAGATCCCGGCGGGCTTGTAGCTCTTCCGGTGTGGCGTAGCAGCGGAAGGCGGTGCCGCGGGCAATCATCTCATTGGCGACTTCGGTGTGCCGAGCAGCCTGGCTGAACTGCATCACCGGCGCTTCGTCCGGCGTCAGTCCGAGCCACTCCATGCCCTCCAGAATCGCTGCTGTTGCCTCATCCGAAGACCGTGCGCGATCCGTGTCCTCGATCCGCAGCAGAAACTTCCCGTTGTGACGTTTCGCGAAGAGGTAGTTGAAAAGTGCCGTCCTTGCCCCTCCAATGTGCAGCATGCCGGTGGGAGAAGGGGCAAATCGCGTAATGACGCTCATGGGACAGGCAGGCTCCGATTTATGATCGTGGGTGATGCTCTTGCGCCGCAGAAACACAACTCCCCGGCCAATGGCAAGGGGCAGGGCCGCTGGCGTGCAGTCAGCGCGCAGCGCTTCTGGGCGATTTCCGGTGTGGATGCGCAGCCTCTCCTGCTGGCCTTTGCCATGGCGAGCGGTGCGGCCGCCTATTTCACGATGCCATTCGAGCCAGCTTTGAGCGCGATTCTGATTGCGCCTGTTCTGATGGTGGCGCTGATCGCGCTGGGCCGGAGACTGCTGTTGCCGTCGCTGGTTCAGCTTGCGCTCTGGCTGGCGTTTGGCGTGGCTCTGGGCCTCAGCGCGGGGGCGGTGCGCGCGCGACTGGTGGCTGCGCCGGTGATCACAGAGATGACCGGACCCGTGATGATCGAAGGCTGGCTGTCAGAGGTGGAGACCGGCGCGAAAGGCCCGCGCCTGCGGATCGACGTTCACGCCATTGCTGGCATGCCGCCTGAAGCCACTCCGAAGATCGTGCGGGTCACTCATCGTTCCCGGCTGGAGGTTTCCTCGGGCCGGTTCGTCAGGTGCTGGTCTGTGTTGCGGCCGCCGCCCACGCCGGGCATGGCGGGCGAGTACGACTTCCGGCGACAGGCCTGGTTCGAGCAATTGGGTGGTGTGGGCTATGTTCAGGGCCGGTGCCGGGGCGGCGCATTGGGTGCGCCGGGGGGCATCATTTCAGACATCCGCATGCACATCGCCGCCTTCCGCCGGCAGCTGGCCGCGCATGTGAACGAGGCGGCAGGCGAGCGGGCCGGGGGCTTTGCGGCGGCGCTCGTTTCAGGGGACCGCAGCTTCATGCCGGTGGAGGATCAGGTGGCGCTGCGCAATTCAGGCCTCGCGCATCTGCTGGCCATATCGGGGCTGCATATGGCGATTGTTGGTGGGTTGGTATTCTACCTGATGCGTCGGTTGCTGGCCTTTATCGAGCCGCTGGCCCTGAGGGTTCCTGTCCAGAAACCTGCGGCGATCATCGCCCTGCTGGCCAGCCTGTCCTATCTCGTGATTTCGGGCGCGGGGGTCTCGACCCAGCGGGCGTTCATCATGCTGGCGGTCGTGTTCGGGGCGGTTCTGTTTGACCGGGCCGCGCTCAGCCTCCGATCCTTTGCCATTGCCATGATCCTGGTGATCCTGCTGCAGCCGGAAAGCGTCATGTCACCAGGCTTCCAGATGTCCTTTGCGGCGTCCGGCGCGCTGATTGCCACCTATGAAGCATGGACGGCGCGGCGGTCGGCATCGGAGCGTGTGATGGGATCAATCAGCTATAGCTGGGCTTCTCTGGCCGTGACTTCCCTTGTCGCGGGCACGGCGACGGCGCCGTATGCGCTCTACCATTTCGACCGGCTGGCGGGGCTGGGCCTGATTGCCAATCTGGCCGCGATGCCGATCATCACCTTTGTCAGCGCGCCAGCGGCGGCGGCCGCGTTGATCCTCACGCCGATTGGATACGGCGATCTGGGCTTGCGCGTATTCGGCTATTCGCTGGAGGCGATCCTCTGGATTGCCGAGACGTGTACCGCGCAGGCGCCGGAGGGCATTTCGCCCGGCAAGCAGATGCCGGACCTGTCGCTGGTCCTGTTCACGGCAGCGCTGGCGGCGGCGGTCGTGGCGCATGGGGTGTGGCGGTGGATCTTTGCGACGGCCCTGACCGGGCCAGCGCTATGGCTGTGGTTCACCGCGCCCGCCATGGCGCTGCACTGGTCCGCATCCGGGGATGTGTTCGTGCGGCTCAAAGGGGGCGAGGTTGAGAAGATCCGCTATGTCGATGGTGATGGCCTGTCGCCGATGCGGTTCAGCGCCCTGGAGCCCTCTGATTCATGCGCGGACTGGCCGTGCATTCTGGACAGCGTAATCGGGCCGATCCGCCTCCACGCGCCGGAGGGCGATGAGCAAGCGCCTGCGGGTCAGCAGTCTTGTGACCCGTCAGACGAGATATCGCTGAATCTGGTCATGGCGCCGCCAAATGAGGCATGTGGGCCTGCTCTGGTCTGGTCAGTCATATCCAGGCAGGGCAGCGCGACCATCGACACAAATGGGGCCCAAACGCAAAGGGCCACGCCTTGCAAGGCGCGGCCCTGGAAGCCGTGTCCAATGGTTGCGGATCAGTCGTAGCGGCGGATCAGAGCAACGAGGCGGCCCTGCACCTGTACGCGGTCGGGGCCGAAGATGCGGGTTTCGAAGGCCGGGTTGGCCGCTTCCAGAGCAACCGACGCGCCCTTGCGGCGCAGGCGCTTCAGCGTTGCTTCCTCGCCGTCGATCAGCGCCACGACAATGTCGCCTGTATTGGCCGTATCAGTGCGGCGGCAGACGACAATGTCGCCTTCCAGAATGCCCGCATCGATCATGGAGTCGCCCTGAACTTCGAGCGCGAAATGTTCGTCGCCATCGGACAGGCCGTCCGGCGCGTTGACGTGGCCATTCTCCTGCTGGATCGCGGAAATCGGCAGGCCGGCTGCGATGCGACCAATAAGTGGCACAGTGTTCGCCGCAGGTGCAGGGGCTGGCTGGCCAGTTGCGACGAGGGAGGGCTTGAACTCTTTGCGGCCACGCGGCGCGCCGGGGGCGACGGCATCCGGCAGCTTCAGCACTTCAAGAGCGCGGGCCCGGTGCGCGAGGCGCCGGATGAACCCGCGCTCTTCAAGCGCCGTGATGAGGCGGTGAATGCCGGATTTGGAGGCGAGGTTCAGCGCATCTTTCATTTCGTCAAAAGATGGCGAAACGCCGGTTTCCTGAATGCGCTCATTGATGAAGAGCAGCAATTCCTTTTGTTTACTAGTCAGCACGGGGGACTCCCTTCGGGCGAATCTGCGTTCACTTATGTTCTACATGTGTTCATGCTTCGGGTCAATTCGTGCCAGCTACCCTCATTTCTGTTACGCTTTTCTGGCGGTTTATGCCCATTTTCATAAGACTTTCGCCGATCAGGAACCGCCGCGCGCCCGTTTCACGCAATCTCTCGATGCTTTGAGCCGAGGACACACCGCTTTCGGAGATCAGCACCTTGTCCTCTGGCACCAGCGGCGCGAGCCGTTCGGTGGTCGCCAGATCCGTGACCATCCGCTTCAGGTCACGATTGTTGATGCCGATCAGCGGAGACGGAAGCCGCAGGGCGCGCTCAAGCTCTTCCTCATTGTGGGTTTCGAGTAGGACATCCATGCCCAGTTCCAGCGCCGCGCTGGTCAATTCGCTGGCCTGATCGTCGCTGAGGCAGGCCATGATCACCAGGACGCAGTCTGCGCCATGCACGCGGGATTCGACCACCTGATAGGGGTCGATCATGAAATCCTTGCGCAGCATGGGCAGGGCGACCGCCGACCGGATCGCGGCGAAGTCTTCCAGGCTGCCGCCAAAGCTCGGGCCGTCTGTCAGCACGGAGAGGCAGGCTGCGCCGCCCGCCTCGTACTCTCGCGCGATCTCTACCGGGTCTGCACCGGGCAGGATGTCTCCCGCCGAAGGGCTCTTGCGCTTCAGTTCGCAGATCAGGGCATTTTCATCCTGGCCGGCAATCACGCCCATGGACCGGGCGAAGCCGCGCGGCGCGCTGGCATCCGGCAGGCGGGCCTTCAGCGTGGCCAGAGAGGTCTCGCGCTTTGCGGCGGCAACTTCATCCACCTTGTAGGCGATGATGCGATCAAGGGCTGTGCTCATTCCGGGTCCTGTCCGTTGGAGAGTGCGGCGAGGGCGCGAAGCGTCTGGCGGGCCTTGCCGCTGTCGATGGCCTGCGCAGCCATGTCTGCGCCTTGTTTCAGCGTGTCGGCCTTGCCAAAGACGTGCAGGCCCGCGGCGGCGTTCAGCAGCACCACATTGCGGAACGGGCCCTCCTGGCCGTCGAACAGCTCTGTGATGGCCAGCGCATTCTCCGCCGGGCTGCCGCCTTCGAGTGTGGAGAGCGGGCTTGTCTCCAGCCCGGCATCTGCAGGGGTCAGGTCGAACTCGCGCACGCCTTCAGGGGTCACTTCGCAGACCCGGGTGGTGCCAGCGATGGAGATCTCGTCAATGCCGTCCATGCCATGCACGACCCAGGCACGTTTGGTGCCGAGCCGCGCAAGTGTGTCTGCCATCGGGCGCACCCATTCCGGCGCAAACACTCCCAGCACCTGGTATTCCGCGCTGGCCGGATTGCTGAGCGGGCCCAGCAGGTTGAAGATTGTGCGAATGCCCAGCGTGGCACGGACCGGCGCCACATGGCGCATGGCGCTGTGATGGCTGCGCGCGAACATGAAAGCGACGCCGCAGCCATTCAGGCAGTTGAGGAATGTCTCTTCGTCCATGTCCAGATTGACGCCCAGCGCCTCCAGCACGTCCGCAGAGCCGGTCTTGGGCGGCACCGACCGATTGCCATGCTTGGCGACACGTCCGCCCGCGGCGGCAATCACGATGGCACTGGCGGTGGAGGTGTTCAGGCTCTTCCACGGCAGGCCGCCCGTGCCGCACGTGTCCAGGACCGGACCCTCCACATGCACCTTGCGGGCGTGCTGGCGCATGATGCGCGCGCCGGCGGCCAATTCGTCAGCGGTTTCCCCACGCACGGTGAGGCCCATGAGAAAGGCGCCGATCTCTTCCGGGGCCGCTTCACCAGACAGCAATTTGTCGAACGCGCCTTCCAGCGTTTCTGTGTCCAGCGGCTGGCGCCGGGCAATGGCAAGAAGTGCGGTTGTTAGGCTGTCTTGGGACATGGCGGTATTTCCAGTTTCGGTTCGGGCTTGCATAGGGGCTTCGAGGCTTCCTGATCAAGTCCGTCTGTGACGCAGGTGCGCGGGTCGCCACAAAGGCTTCAAACAGGGTACACGAAGACTTGATCGCGTTTGTGAGCGGATTGGGGTAGTCTCCCGCCACAGGGGAAATTCCAAAAGACCAGAAACCTGATGGAGGAGGAAACCATGAAAACCAGATCATTGCTTGCCGGTGTAGCCAGTATTGCAGTTCTCGCAGCGTGCCAGACCGCGCCTGCCGATGACATGACGGAAGAGGCCGTCGTCGAAGAGACGATCGAAGTCGAAACCGTGATGGACGCGGAAGAAGACGTGGAAGTGGAGGCTGCGGTCGAAGCCGAGATGGCCGAAGCAGCCGAGACGGCGGATGACGCGATGAACGTGTCCAACTCCGTGGCGCTGGCGGCTGCTCTTGCCATGCAGCCGGAAGACGTGCAGGCCCGCTACGATGCGCGCAATCCCGGCGCGACGCTGGAATTCTTCGGCATCGAGCCGGGCATGACAGTGGTCGAGGCGCTGCCGGGCCGCGGCTGGTACAGCAAGATCCTGCTTCCGTATCTGGGGCCGGAGGGCAAGCTGATCGGCGCGCATTATCCGGACGAGATGTGGATCCGCATCCTGCCCGGCGCAGATGAGGAGCGTGTCGCGGGTATCCTGGCGCAGCTGGAAGGCTGGGTCGAAACGGCAGAAGGCTGGGCCGGTGAGAAAGGTGCGAAAGTCTATGACTACAAGCTGACGACGCTGCCGGAAGATAAGGCCGAGAAGGCCGATGCCGTTCTGTTTATCCGCGCGCTGCACAATCTGAACCGCACCGAGGCAGAGTTGGGCACCTATACGGCCACGATTGCTGAAACCTATCGCATCCTGAAGCCGGGCGGCGTGGTTGGCGTGGTCCAGCATCGCGCGTCTGAAGACACGCCGGATTCCTGGGCCGATGGCAATGCCGGATATCTGAAGACCAGCTTTGTGGTCGACAGTTTCGAGGCGGCCGGGTTCGTTCTGGAAGAGTCCAGCGAGATCAACGGAAATCCGGCAGATGATGCCGGTGAGGGCGACATTGTCTGGCGTCTCGCACCGAGTTTTGGCACGACCGAAGAGGGCACGCCGGAGCGCGAAGCCATGGCGGCGATTGGCGAGTCCGACCGGATGACGCTGCGCTTCCGCAAACCTGAATAGGCTGTCAATTGATCCGTATCGGGAGAGGGCCCTCAGGGGCCCTTTTTCTTTGCCGGGCATCGCGGGAAGGCGGAACCGCGACCGTGTGGAGGCGTTGCACAGGAAACCCGAACATGGAGCTTTCCCCAATGACCCAACTCGCCGACAAGGACATGACCGAAACTTTCTGGGACCGTCTGGAAGACTGCCGCACCGGCATGCTCGTCATCGACGGTCGCGCGGTGCCGATGTCTCACTATATTGACGAGAACAAGCGCGAGCTGTGGTTCATCACGGCAAAAGGCACCTATATGGCCGAACACGCCAAGGGCGGGCAGGCGCACTATGTTCTTTGCAATGACAAGGAGGGCCTCTATGCCAGCCTGTCTGGTCGCCTGACTCCGGAAATCAACAAGGAAAAGCTGGACGAGTACTGGAGCTTCATCGCGGCCAGCTGGTACGAGGACGGCAAGCAGGACCCGGACGTCCTGCTGCTCAAACTGTCGCTCGACCATGGCGAAGTGTGGACGTCAAAAGGCGGGGCAAAATTCTTCTATGAAATCGCCAAGGCCAATCTGACGGACGAAAAGCCCGACATTGGCGAGCATTTCGAAGTGCGCTTCTAGAGCCGGTCCAACCAGTTCTTCAGCAAGGCATGGCCGTGCTCGGTAAGGATGCTTTCCGGATGGAATTGCACACCGTAGACGGGCCGCGTCTTGTGGTGCAGGGCCATCACTTCGCCATCCTCCGTGAACGCATCGGCGACCAGCACATCCGGCAGGTCTTCCGGCTTCACGGCGAGTGAGTGGTAGCGGACCACCTGATAGGTTTCCGGCAAGCCGTCAAACAAGTCGCCGCCTGTCTGGCGGATCTCAGACAATTTGCCATGGCGGATTTCCTTGGCAGTGATCACTTCGCCGCCAAAGGCCTGCCCGATGGATTGATGCCCCAGGCACACGCCGAGGATCGGCAGATCATCCGGGGCCTGTTCAATCAGGGCGACGCAGATGCCCGCTTCATTGGGCGAGCAGGGGCCAGGCGACAGCAGCACGCCGTCCGCATCGCTGGCGAGCGCTTCTTCAACGGTCAGCTCATCATTACGGACAACGCGTGTCTCTGCACCCAGCTCTTCCAGATAGTGGACGAGGTTCCAGGTGAAGCTGTCATAATTGTCGATGACGAGGATTTTCTTCCGGCTCATTGGTCGAACTCATAAGCTGCTGCCAGTTCGGCTGCGCGCTTCAGGGCGCCAGCCTTGTGGACCGTCTCATCATATTCGTACTGAGGATCGGAATCGAGCACGACCCCGCCGCCAGCCTGAATGTGCAGCTGGCCATCCTTCAGCACAGCGGTGCGCAGCGCGATACAGGTGTCCAGATCGCCATTCCAGCCGAAATAGCCCACAGCGCCGCCATAGATGCCGCGGCGATGGGATTCCATTTCGTTGATGATCTGCATGGCGCGGATCTTCGGGGCGCCGGATACAGTGCCTGCCGGGAAACCCGCAAACAGCGCGTCCACACTGTCGAGCCCGTCGCGCAGATCGCCTTCCACATGGCTGACAATGTGCATGACGTGGGAATAGCGCTCGACGATGAATTGCTCCGTAACCGTCACACTGCCATAGGCGGCGACGCGGCCCACATCATTGCGGCCAAGGTCCAGCAGCATGAGGTGTTCGGCGATCTCTTTCGGATCGGCCAGCAGGCTTGCGGCGCGGCGGGCGTCTTCCTCGTCATTGCCACTGCGCGGGCGGGTGCCGGCGATGGGGCGGATGGCGACGCGGCCATCGCGTACGCGGACCAGGATTTCCGGGCTGGAGCCGACAAGGCTGACCGTGCCGAGATTCATGTGGAACATGAAGGCGGACGGGTTCAACCGGCGCAGCGCGCGATAATAGCTGATCGACTGGCGCGGGAAGGGCGCGGAGAAACGCTGGCTCGGCACGACCTGGAAGATATCGCCGGCGCGGATATAGTCCTTGCAGCGATCAACGATCTCGAAATAGCGCTCTTTCGATGTGTTGGATTTCAGGTCGACCGGCGCTGGCTCCTGATCCTTGGGCGGCATCTGGGGCAGGCGCTCCAGACGCGTTTCCACATCGTCCAGCAGGGCGTTGATCTCCGCCTCGCTTCCGCCTTCGACGCGGCCGATCAGCAGGATTTCCTGATAGATGTGATCAAACACGATCACGACGCGCGGGATGACCAGCAGCGCTTCGGGAACATTCAGCATGTCCGGCTTGGTGATCTCCACCGGCTCGACATACTGGATCATGTCATAGCCGACATAGCCGAACGCACCGGAGGCCATCGGCGGCAGGGCTTCATCGGCTTCGGCGCGGGCGTCGCGGGCGAAGGCTTTCAGCGCTTCGACTGGCGCCGCGTCCAGTGTGCGGGCGTCCGAGAATTCAGCATCGCTGGCGATCTCGGCCTTGCCATCCAGGATGCGGAACCAGCGGTCCGGTTCCAACCCAATGAAGGAGTAGCGGCCGAGCCGTTCGCCGCCGGCAATGGATTCGAACAGGAAGCTGCCGGGCGTTTCCGCGCCGAGCTTCAGCATGGCCGCAACCGGGGTCTCGATATCCCCGATCCGGCGCCGGACGATCAGCTGTGCAGTGCTCATTGGTCGGTCGAGATCGACGCCTTGTAGACGTTGAGGGCACCCTGGTTCTTGCGCAGCTTCATGCTGGTCGAAATCTCTGCCTCGGTCGCGGCCACGAGGTCGCTCTGGAGTTCGGCGAGCAGGTTGGAATTGGCCAGTGGCGCCAGGGCCGCGAGTTCTTCCTCGCTGGGCGGCGTCACCTCGGTCAGCTGCATCACCATGACCATGTCACCTGCGCGGCTTGGCAGGGTGAACACATCACCTTCCTTGCCGCTGAAGATCTGGCCAAGGGCGGCGCCGGGCAGGCCGGCTTCGGTGGCGTTGCGGCGAGTGACGGGCGCGAGCGGTGTTTCCACCACTTCTCCGGCAGCCTGGGCTTCAGCCTCCAGCGTGGTCTCGCCGGACTCGATGCGCTTGGTCAGGTCATCGAGGGCCGCCTGCACGCTGTTCTGCTGGCGCTGGGCCACGAGAACGGCGCGGACCTGATCGCTCAGTTCCTCAAATTCGGGCGTATAGCTCTCGATGATCTCGCGCGGCGAGGTCAAATAGGTTGCTTCGCCAATGTCGAACCGGTTGCTGGTATCGCCGACACCGATCTGGAAAGATTGCTGGAAGGCCTCACCGGCCTGAAGCAGGCCATGCAGGGTGACGCCGTCACGCGTGCGGCCGGACGTATCGACCGGGGCGTAGGTGATCAGCGGAACGCCGACATCTTCGGCAATCTGGCTGAGCGGGTATCCGGCACCGATGGCGCGGTCGAGCGCTTCCATCTTGTCGAAGAGGAGAACGGATGCGCGCTCACGGGACAGCTGATCGCGGATCTCGCCTTCAACCTGTTCGAGCGGGAAGACGGCGCCAGGCTGGACGGAGACGAGCCGTGCCACCAGCCATTGATCGCCGCGCTCGGCCGGGCCGAACAGGGCGCCGCTCTGGCGGCCAGCGCCGAACATGGCATCGCGCAGAAGCGGATCGGTGACGCTTTCGCGGCGGCCGGTCTTGGTCTCGCGTGAGGCGACGCCTTCGACAGAGGCGGGGTCAGAGCCTGCGGCAAGCAGGCCGAATGCAGTGCGGGCTGCCTCGCGCGTATCAAACAACAGCTCGACATAGGTGCGGGTATCCGGCTCCGAGAAGCGATCAGACTTGCTGGCCTCATAGACCGTGGCAACTTCCTGGTCGGTCACGGTGACTTCGGAGAGGAAGTCTTCCGCCGACATGCGCAGCACGTCGATCATGCGGCGCTCAGGCTGTTTCAGGGCTTCGAGGTTTTCATCATAATAGGCGCGGACATCTTCGTCGGTCGGCGCGTCCGGTTCCGGCAGTGTGGAGGTGTTCAGAATGAACCATGCCACGTTGCGGGACTCGCCCAGATACCGCCCCTGAAGGGCCGCCAGCGTGTTGGCCGGATAGACTGCGGCGCCCGCTGCATCGCGCAGGGCAGCCATGGTGAGATCGTCGGAGAGCTGCTGCTCGTAATCTGTCTGGGTGATCCGGTTCTGGTTCAACACCAGGCGGTAGGTGTCCAGATCCAGGGAACCGGTAAGGGGGTTCTTGAAGGCGTCCGTATTTCTCAATTCCTCGACCACGGCATCTGTGGATGGGCGGACGCCAATGGCGTCGGCATAGCCGAGCAGGGTCAGCTTGGCCGCTTCCATATTGAAGATCTGGTCGATCAGTCCCTGTTCCACCAGATCCGGCTTGGTCACGGGCTCTTCGGAATCGGCATTGATGTTCCGAACCACGCTCTCGACCCGCCGATCAAAGGTCGCTGCGTCGAAGCCACGGCTGCCGGCCGCTGCCATGTTCGAGCCGAGGCCACCGCGGATCTGGGCAAACATCTGGTCCACGCCCCAGAAAGCCATCCCCGCGATGATGATCATGACTACAATCTTGCCGACGAAGGAATTCATCAGGCTTTTCATCAGGGCTAGCATATCGGCAGCGTCTTTCTGGCAGGTTGAGGAGTGGTCCAGTGCTTGCTAGGCGACCCCGTTAGGTCTTTCAAGATAGGGATAGCTTATGACCAGAACACTTATCGCAGGTAATTGGAAGATGAATGGCCTCAAGGCCAGCCTGGGGGAAATCCGTGATGCCGCGGCAGGTGTCGGCAAGGGCAAGGCCGGAGTGGAGGCGCTTTTGTGTGTGCCAGCCACGCTTCTGACGGTTGCCGCAGAGGCTGCGCACGGCTCTGAACTGAAAGTGGGCGGTGAGACCTGCCACGCCAATGAGAGCGGCGCGCACACAGGTGATATCTCTGCAGAAATGCTGGCAGACGCAGGCGCGAGCCATGTGATTGTCGGCCATTCCGAGCGCCGCACCGATCATGGTGAGACCAATGAGATCGTTGCTGCACAGGCCGCTGCAGCCCTGCGCGCGGGCCTTACGCCGATCATCTGCATCGGGGAAAGCCTGGACCAGCGCAAGGCGGGCGAGACGCTGGACTTCGTGGCCAGCCAGATTGATGGCTCCATTCCGAACGGTGCCAAGGCCGAGCAAATCGTCGTCGCCTATGAGCCAATCTGGGCCATCGGCACGGGCGAAGTGGCCACGCCGGACCAGATTGACGAGGTTCATACCGCCATTCGCACACGTCTTGCCGAGCGATTCGGCGCGGACGGCGCAGACCAGATTCCGCTGCTCTATGGCGGCAGCATGAAGCCGGGCAATGCCGCTGAAATCCTTGAGGGAAAGGACGTAAATGGCGGTCTTATCGGGGGCGCAAGCTTGAAGGCGGCGGACTTCCTCGCCATTTACGCTCAAGCAAAGTAACCAAAGACTGAACCCCAAGGCTTGGCTCCCGCGCGCAATGGCGATATGCGGGCGGCTTGAATTTTACTGGAAACGCACCAGCCATGCAGAACGTCATCCTCGTTGTCCACATTATCGCCTGTCTCGTCATGACCGGCCTGGTCCTTCTTCAGAAGTCTGAAGGCGGCGGTCTCGGCATCGGTGGCGGCGGTGGTGGTGGCGCGGGATCGCTGCTGTCCGGACGCGGCGCGGCAGGCGCGCTGGTGCGATCCACAATCATGTTTGGCGGCATCTTCTTCCTGACAAGCCTGGGCCTGACGACGCTGGCCAATCGTGACAGTGACACGCGCACCGAAGTCGAGCGCGCCCTTGGCGCGGATGAGGACGATGGAAGCGGCCCGGTCGACCTGCTCGATCCAACCGCGCCGCTGCTGGAAGGACAGGACGGCCTGTCCGCCACGCCAGCGCCGGAAGCGGCCGAGCCGGGCGTTCTGATCGACCCGACAGCGGACGTTGCACCAGAAGAGACGGCGCCGGTTTCCGACGAGGAAACGGGCGATCCCCAATAATTGAGCGGTGCGGGTGTTTTCCCTGCGCCAAATCCAAACGAATCACGGCATCAGGGTGATCCCATGATCCGCTATATTTTCATTACCGGCGGCGTGGTGTCCTCCCTTGGCAAGGGTATCGCTTCCGCCGCTCTCGGCGCTTTGCTTCAGGCGCGTGGCTACAAGGTCCGCCTGCGCAAGCTGGACCCGTATCTCAATGTCGATCCCGGCACGATGAGCCCTCGCCAGCACGGTGAGGTCTATGTCACCGATGACGGTGCAGAGACCGATCTGGACCTTGGCCATTATGAGCGCTTCACCGGCGTTTCGGCCCGCCAGTCGGACAACATCACGACGGGCCGCATCTACAAGCACATTATCGAGAAAGAGCGCCGCGGCGACTATCTCGGCGCGACGATCCAGGTGATCCCGCACGTGACGAACGAGATCAAGGATTTCGTCCTGTCCGATCCGGGCGATGATGTGGAGTTCGTCCTATGCGAAATCGGCGGCACGGTCGGCGATATCGAGGGCCTGCCATTCTTCGAGGCGATCCGCCAGCTCGGCCAGGAACTCGGGCCGGAGCGCGCCTGCTTCATCCATCTGACGCTGCTGCCCTACATTCCGGCAGCCGGCGAGATGAAAACCAAGCCGACACAGCACTCTGTGAAGGAGCTGCGCTCCATCGGTATCCAGCCGCACATCCTGCTGTGCCGCTGTGACCGGCCGATCCCGGAAAACGAGAAGGGCAAGATTGCCAGCTTCTGTAACGTGCGTCCGTCCAGCGTGATCGAAGCGCGCGATGTGGGCCATATCTATGACGTGCCGGAAGCCTATCATGCCGAAGGGCTGGACAAGGAAGTCCTCTCCCATTTCCGGATTGATGACGCGCCGAAGCCGGACCTGTCCGGCTGGAACGGCATTGCGCACACGACCCATCACCCGGACGGGAATGTCTGCATCGGCCTCGTCGGCAAGTATACCGATGTGCCGGACGCCTATAAATCCGTCTCCGAAGCGCTGGCGCATGGCGGCCTGGCCAACAAGGTGAAGGTCGACATTCGCCTGATCAATTCCGAAGAGTTCGACGATGAGGCCCGGCCTCTGGACATTCTCGAAGGCGTACACGGCATCATCCTGCCGGGTGGCTTCGGGGAGCGCGGCGCGCATGGCAAGATGCGGGCGGCAAGGTTTGCGCGCGAACGCAAGGTGCCATGCTTCGGCATTTGCTATGGCATGCAGATGTCCGTCATCGAGGCAGCCCGCAACATGGCCGGCATCGACGAGGCGAACACGACCGAGAATGATCCGGAAACCGATGCGCCGCTGGTCGGCCTGATGGAAGAATGGACCAAGGGCAACGAGAAAGTCCTGCGCGACGCCAATACCGACAAGGGTGGCACGATGCGCCTCGGCGCCTATCCGGCCCGCCTGAAGCCGGGCAGCAAGGTTGCCGAGATCTATGGCACGCTCGACATTTCCGAGCGCCACCGCCACCGCTATGAAGTGAATGCGGGCTATATCGAAGCGCTTGAGAAGGCGGGCGGCCTGTTCTCCGGCTTGTCGCCGGATGGCAAGCTGCCGGAAATCTTCGAGATCCCGTCGCACCCGTGGTTCATTGGCGTTCAGTACCATCCGGAACTGAAATCCCGCCCATTCGAGCCGCATCCGCTGTTTGCGAGCTTCATCGAAGCCGCCGTGAAGCAGAGCCGACTGGTTTAGGGTTCACCATTGCCTGCATCGCCGCGCTGGCGCGGGACTTTGGCAAAATAATGAAACAAGCAGCACCCATGCCCGGCGCGGAGAGTCTCCGGCCGGTGTCGATTTTCTGATTTCATTCGTGTCAGGATGAATTGAAATAGGGTTGGACCGCCAGGGCTTCTGCTTCGAGTGCTCGTGCGGTCTGGCATTGCAGGAAGGTAAGCGGGCCGCGCCGATAGAGGCGTTTGCCGATTGGCTTCAGCAAGGCACGGGCTGCGCCGAGGGCGCGGCGGAGCTTGCGGATGTAGATATCTCGATGGTCCAGCGCATGGTCCATGGCCGCCAGCCGACGCAACAGCGCGCGGGCGGGCAGGATGTCGTCGGATCGCGCGTCATATTCGTGAATGTCCGGCGTATCATCGACATCAAGGAAACGGATGCGCGGGCCGGTGCGGAAGGTCTTGGGTGGAGGCGACGCGTCCTTGCGGCCTGAGCCTGTCTCGAACAGGCGGAACACAGGCGTCGCCGATGACCGGGCATTGCGAGGTGAATTGCCTTGTGCGGACTTCGTCGCGGGAGAGGCGCCGGAACGGTCGGGCGCAGGCAGGGCGCCGAGTTCTGCGGCGCTGAGATAGAGGCAGCGACGCAGCGCCGGTTCGGCCTGGGCGAGGAAGCTGGACAGGCTGCTGAGGACATGCCGGGACAGGAGAGGCGTGTACGGAGCAATCCCGAACCGATCCCGCAGCGAGATCACGGCCAGGCTGAGTACGTTCAGCATCAGCCAGACCGCTGAGCGGATTTCGGTGGGTGGGGTGTAGCGCACATTCGACATGCGCACAGAATGGACGGCGCTGTTTCCTGCCGGATTGGGCGTTGGCGGGGTGTTGTTTTAATTGAAGTTTTTCGAGGGTTTGTGGGGGATTATGCGAGCGGTCTCCCCGGCCTTCGCCGGAGAGGCGGGTCGCGCCTAAGCCTTGGAAACCTGGAACTGGCCGACATTGATGCGGCCATCGGTGAAGCCTGCTTCGCAATACGACAGATAGAAATTCCACATGCGCCGGAAGGGTTCGTCGAATTCGAGTTTCGAGATCGTGTCCCAATTGGCGTTGAAGTCGCGCGCCCATTCGCGGCAGGTACGGGCATAATCCTGGCCGAAATAGGTGACGCCGTCATGGCGCAGGCCGGCAGACTGGAACTGGTCTTTCAGCGCCGTTTCGCTGGGCAGCATGCCGCCCGGAAAGATGTGGCGCTGGATGAAATCCACGCGCTTGCGGTAACGGGGGAAAAGCTGGTCATCAATCGTGATGATCTGCAGCGCTGCCTTGCCGCCCTGTTTCAGGCTCTCGAAGATTTTCGCAAAATAGCTCGGCCAGTAGGATTCCCCGACGGCTTCGAACATCTCGATCGAGGCCACGCCATCATAGGAGCCTTTATGGTCCCTGTAGTCTTCCAGCCGGATCTCGACGCGATCGTTCAGGCCCTGCTTCTGCATGCGCTGCATGGCGAAGTCGCGCTGGGAAGGGGAAATGGTGAGGCATGTGACCTTAGAGCCGCGGTGCTTGGCGGCGTATTCGGCAAAGCCGCCCCAGCCGCACCCGATCTCGAGAATTTCCGAGGACGGCCCAGCACTGATCCGGTCACAGATATTGTTGTACTTGTTGTGCTGGCCCTGTTCCAGGCTCATGTTCGGATTGTCGAATATGGCCGAGGAATAGGTCATGCTGGGGTCCAGCCAGAGGCTGTAGAAATCATTGCCCAGATCGTAGTGGGCCATGATGTTCTTCTTCGCGCCCTCGCGGGAGTTGCGATTGAAGATGTGGCGGACCATGTTGATCCAACGCACAAGCGTTCCGCCTACGGCAAGTTTTCCGATATTGTCGAAATTCGCCGAGAAGAAGCGCAGAACAGCGGTCAGATCCGGTGTGGACCATTCGCCATCCATATACGCCTCTGCAAAGCCGACATCGCCGCCCGCCATGGCGCGTTTCACGAAGTCATAATTGTGGACGATAATGGTGGCGTGCGGACCGGTTTCGTCATGCCGGTATTCCAGAACGCGATCCCCCGGCAGGACAAAGGATATGCTGCCGCTCTGTGTGTTCAGCAGCGCAAACGCGGCCAGACGAAAGCTGGTCGGAACATCCTTGAGGTTCCGAATGGTCTGGGCACTGGCGTGAATGACCTCGGTCATGCGGCATCCCTCCGTTTCCCAGCATTACGTATCTGTAACGGCAAGGCAATGGTTGAGGTCGATTGAGGCGGGTTGGGTTTGCTGCGATAGCCCGCGCCGCGCAGCCAGATTTTCAAGGCCTGCCAATGGATTCCGATGGTGACGCCAAGTGTGGAGAGCGGGTTGGTGAGGGCAAGCTTGAACAGGTTTGCGCCCGTCGCGGGCCGTCTGCGCGCCGTGATGTTCGCCATGTGCAGGCTTTTTCCGTCTTTCAGGCTTTCCACGACCACCCCCAATTTGTCTTCCGGCGAACGCAGGGTGAAACGATAGGTTCCGGTCACGTCGAAGAAGGGAGAGACGTGGAAGGATTTCGGCGCGCTGTGGCGATTGCGACCGTCCTGCACGGCGGCGACGTAGCAATGGCTTTCTCCGAACGTGTTGTTGACCTCGTAGATGATGCCGCGAAGGTCGCCATCCGGTCCGTAGCCATACCAGAGCGAGAGCGGGGCGAATTTGTAGAACAGGTGGCGCGGGAAGGTGACGAGCCGGATCACGCCGCCATCGAGGCTGACGCCGGCCTTGGCGAGTTCCGCCTCGGCCCAGGGACGCAGGGGTGCGTCCGCCTGTTTGGGGCCATGATCCTGCGTGCGAAATGCAAACAGGCCCGGCGCATTGACGCTGAACAGGGCAGAGGATGCCGCTGCCTCATCAAGACGGTCGATGTCCAGATCAATCAGGACAAGCTTGTAAGCGAAACGCCGCTCGAACGGGGTGTAGCGCACATGGACGGTCTGGCCGGTCCAGAGGCTCAGGGCGGGTTGGGCGGTCAGGTCCGTCACACAGAGACCTCGGCAGCGACTTCCACAAGGCGAGGCTTGCGCATCGGCTGCACGATGTCCACGCCTTCCGGTGTCCACGGAACCGAGCCGCCAAGCGAGAGCGCAGGTGACAGGCCGGATTTCAGGCCGTCTTCATGGAAGCCGCGCCCCATCCAGGCCCCGGCGATCCAGAGGCCGTCCTGACCCTGAATGCGTTTCAGGCCGCGCACGGCAGCCTCGGCGGCGGCATCAAATTGTGGATGGTCGAAATCGTACTCGTGGAAGATCAGATCGTCGCGCGGCGGCGTGTCAGGGTTCAGCGTGATGAACAATGGGCGCTCATCCGGCAGGCCCTGCAGGCGGTTCATCCAATAGGTCAGGCAGATATCGCCGCTTTCCTGCTTCAGCACATTCCAGCTGGCCCATGCCGCCTTGCGCGCTGGCATCAGGGCAGGGTCGCGGTGCAGGTAAATACGGTTCGGGCGATAGCGGACGGAGCGGAGCAGGAAGGCCTGATCTTCATAATGCTCCTCCGTCAGCCGCAGCGCCTGATCGGAATGCGTCGCGATGATGACTTCATCGAACACTTCGCGGCGGCCATCCGATGTGACGAGCGCGGTCTGGTGGCCGAAGGGGAAAAGACGCTCGACGCCAGTATCGAGGCGCATACGGTCGCCGAGCGTGTCCACAACGCGGCGGACATAGTGGTTGCTGCCGCCAGAGACGGTGCGCCATTTCGGGCGCTCCTTGTGCATCAGGCGGTGATTGTCGAAGAACTGGAAGAAGCTCATGGCCGGATAGTCGAGCATCTTGTCTTCACAGGTCGACCAGATCGCGGCGCCCATTGGCAGGATGTAGTTATCGCGGAAATCCTCATCAAAGCCGTGTCGCTCTAGCCAGGCGCCGAGTGTGGTGTCCGTGATGCGGCCGGCGGCGAGTTCTTCGCGGGCGATGTCGTTAAAGCGCAGGATGGTGCGCCAGAAACGGTGGAAGCGCGGGCTGAGCAGGTTGCGGCGCTGGGCGAAAATGCCGTTCAGTGTCGAGGCCCATTCCCAGCCATTCGGATCGGACACTGAAAAGCTCATATCGGACGCCTGCGTCTCGACACCGAGCGCGTCGAAGAAGCCGATCAGGTTTGGATAGTTCAGCGCATTGTAGACAATGAAGCCGAGATCGACCCGCGTTTCATGACCGTCATACTCGAACGCATGCGTGCATGCGTGCCCCCCGGCCCGGCCTGATTGTTCAAAAATTGTTACGTGTGCAGAGTTCCGCAGCGCCCAGGCTGCGCCGAGACCCGATATGCCGGAGCCGATGATAGCGATCTTCTTCATGAGGCGTCTCTTTTTTCTTTCAACGTGTCATAGGCGTCGAGGGCGCGCTGGCGTGCAGCAGAATGGTCGACAATCGGTTTCGGATAGGTCTCGCCCAGCGTGATGCCGGCTTTCTTCAGCGTTGCCTTGTCGGCTTCCCACGGGGCGTGCAGGTATTTGTCGGGCAGGTCTTTCAGCTCAGGACAGAAGCGGCGCACATAGTCGCCCGTTTCATCGAACTTCGTTCCTTGGCTGATCGGATTGAACACCCGGAAATAGGGGGCAGCGTCTGCGCCGGACCCGGCAGTCCATTGCCAGCTGGCGGAATTGTTTGCCGGGTCTGCATCGACCAGTGTATCCCAGAACCATGCCTCGCCGTCCTGCCAGGGCAGGAGAAGATGCTTGGTCAGGAAAGAGGCGACAATCATCCGTACCCGGTTGTGCATCCATCCGGTCTGCCAGAGCTGGCGCATGCCTGCATCAACCATCGGATAGCCGGTCTGGCCTTTCTTCCACGCATCGAGCGCTTTCTTGTCCGTGCGCCACGGCATGTGCTGGAAGGAGTCGTTGTAATTCTCGGTCGCGAGATCCGGATTGTAGAAGAGCAGCGTGTGGGAGAATTCCCGCCAGCCCACTTCTGACAGGAAATGCATGCCATCCTTTTCGTGGATGCTGCCTGCTTCCATGCCGGCGTGGACGGCGCGCCAGATCTGCAGCGGGCCGATCTCTCCGAAGCGGAGATGCGGGGACAGGCCCGACGTGGACCAGTCCATGTCAGGGCGATTGCGGTTGTCCTTGTAGCCATTGATCGGGCCGTCGAGGAATTCCTCAAGCCGGGCGAGCGCACCATCTTCTCCGGGTGTCCAGTCTTCGAAACCGGTCGACCAGTCAGGACTGGATGGGTGAAATCCCCAATCGTCGAGGGATTCGCTGTCTAGGTCGGGCCCGCTCAGCGTCTTGTGGCGACCATAGGTGTCGCGGGCATCAATGCATTGGCGCGCCTGTTTCCAATAGGGCGTGAAGACCTTGTAATAGCCGCCGGCATTGGTTTCGACGGCCCAGGGCTCGTTGAGCAGGCGGGCATTGTAGCTGGTCACGTCGATGCCGCGATCGGTGAGCTCTTCCTTGATACGCGCATCAAGATCGCGTTCTGGCTTGTCATAGCGGCGGTTCCAGACCACGGATTCGGCACCGGTCACGTTCAGGACCGCGTTCAGCACCTCGTCAGATTTGCCGGATCTCAGGGTCAGCCTGGCACCGGCGGCCTCAATGTCGCTGGCGAGCGCGCGGAGGGATTTGTCGAGCCACCACTTCGACGCCCCGCCATGATGGCGCAGGCCGTCCGTTTCCTCATCATGGATGTAGAGCAGCACCAGCGGCCGATGCGACGCGACTGCAGCATGTAATGCAGGATTGTCCGTTAAACGCAGGTCTTCCCGGAACCAGACAATGGCGGGCGCTGATTGTGACACAAGACCTCCGAGCTAGAAGCGGGCTGTTCTGTCGTGTTTACGCGCGGCGGTCCGGATTGGATCACGCCGGGGTGAGCGTTAGCCTTCCGCCGCCCCATATGCAGGGGTATACCACTGCGAAACGGCTCAGAATCAAAACCCCCAAAGGGATTCACGTATTATGTCAGGTGCTCATCTACCCGGTCTCGTTCGCGCTGCAGCGGGCAAACGCATTGTCTGCGTCGGGGACGTGATGCTGGACCGGTTCATTTATGGCAGCGTGACGCGCATTTCCCCCGAAGCGCCGGTGCCGATCATGCGGCGCACGCGGGAATCGGCCATGCCGGGCGGCGCGGGCAATGTGGCGCGAAACCTGGCCTCGCTGGGCCTTGCGGTGTCCCTGATCGGTGTGGTGGGTGATGATGGCGAGGGCCGCGAGCTGGCCGCGTTGCTGGGCGATATCGACGGTGTAGCGGCGGATCTGATTGCCATGCGGGAGCGGGCCACTACGCTGAAGACGCGCTTTGTGGCCGGCGGCCAGCAATTGCTGCGCGTTGATGCTGAAGACACCAGCCCTATCGGCACCTCATCCGAGGCGGAATTGATCGCCTCCATCGCCGACGAAGCCAGCCGGGCCAGCGTGATCATCCTGTCCGATTATGCCAAAGGCGCGGTGACAGATGGCGTGATCGCCGCCGCGCTGGAAGCTGGGAAAACCTACGGCATCCCGGTCATTGCAGACCCGAAAGGGCGGGATTTCGCGCGCTATGGCGCCGTCGACCTGATCAAGCCCAATGCGAGCGAACTTTCCACCGCCATGCGGCTTCCGGTCGAGACAGACCAGGAGATCGACGATGCGTTGACCGCAGCGCAGACGGCGCTTCCGGCAAAATCTGTCGTGGTCACGCGCGCCGCCAAAGGCATGTCCTACGCTTCGAATGGAGAGCCGGTCGTGCATCTCAGCGGACAGGCGCGGGAGGTTTATGACGTGTCCGGCGCGGGCGATACCAGCATCGCGGCCCTGGCGCTGGGCCTGGCGGGCGGCGGTGAACTGGCCGACGCCGTGGCGCTCGCCATAACGGCATCGGGTATTGCCGTGGGCAAGTCCGGCACGGCGACAGTGTCTGCCGACGAGCTGTTGTCGGCCCTGCAGATGGGATTGCGCAATGGAGGCGTCAGCTATCTATCGCTGGACGCCGCGACGGCGCAGATCGCCACCTGGCGGGAAGCGGGCCTGACCGTGGGCTTCACCAATGGCTGTTTCGACATTCTCCATCCGGGGCATTTGCGGGTTCTGGAGGAGGCGAAATCGCGCTGTGGGCGGCTTGTCGTGGGGCTGAACTCGGACGCCTCCGTCAAACGACTCAAAGGGCCGACCCGGCCTGTAAATGATGCAGATTCCCGGGCCCGGGTACTGTCCGGCCTTATGGCCGTGGATGCCGTCGTCGTCTTCGAGGATGACACGCCGCAGGCACTGATCGAGGCGCTGCAGCCGGACCTGCTGGTCAAGGGCGGTGACTACACGATCGAGACTATTGTCGGCGCGGACATCGTACAGGCCCGCGGGGGCAGTGTTCATATCGTGCCGCTGGTGGATGGCCAGTCGACAACAGCGGCCATTGCGCGGGCGAAGGCAGAATGAGCCAGGCTGCGCAGGTCGCCGCGCAATTGCTGCGCCAGTATGGCGATGATGCCGAAGTCATCGCCACGCTACGCGCGGCAGAAGTCGCGGCTCAAGGCGATGTCGACGCGCTGGCGCACTGGGATGAAGTGATTGCCTGCCTGTCAGGGTCCGGCGCGCCGGAGGGGCCTGCGAACTAGCGTCAGTTGGCGACGCCCTTTTTCAGCTCGTAACGGCCTCGGCCAGTCTCATTGAACCATTCCTGGATGTCCGGATGACTGAGCGGCGTTTCGGAATCGTCGATGATCAGGTTCTGCTCTGAGACATAGGCGACGTAGTGGGTGCGCTCATTCTCTGCAAACAAGTGGTAGAAGGGCTGGTCCTTGCGGGGGCGCACTTCTTCCGGGATTGATTCGTACCATTCGTCGGTATTGGCGAACACGGGGTCCACATCGAAGATAATGCCGCGAAACGGGAAGTGGCGATGGCGCACGACCTGGCCGATCTGGAACTTGGCCAGAAGGGGCGTGATGTCGTTGTAGCGTTGCGCACGATCCAGCGGTTTATCCAGCAATAGCGGATCCTCGGCCTCCTTGCGGCGACCGAGCCCGATGCTGCGTTGCAGCTTTTCCAAGAGCGTTGTGCGTCTGGCCATTTCCCACTCCTGTGGTACACCATGCATCAACGAGAAAATTTGGGCCACACTATGGCTGATAAAAAATCAGCGGTGCGGCGCGGAAAACGCGGCCGATCGCGACCAGCCAAGCCTTCCGACCTGTATGCGGCGGTGGACTTGGGAACAAATAATTGCCGCCTGCTGGTGGCCGCCCCACACGGAAAGACTTTCCGTGTCGTGGACTCGCATTCCCAGATCGCCCGGCTGGGCGAGGGGTTGCACGAAACCGGACGGCTGTCCGAGGCTTCCATCGAACGCGCCCTTGATGCGCTGAAGGCGATCCGCCGCAAGCTGAAGTCACACGGCGTCGGCAAGGTGCGCTGTATCGCGACCGAAGCCTGTCGCAAGGCCGAGAATGGCGCGGAATTCATTGAGCGGGTTCACAAGGAAACCGGGCTCACCTTCAAGATCATCGGGGCGAAGGAAGAGGCGCGGCTGGCCAGCATTGGCTGCCATGACCTGATTGGCGAGGATGCGCCATCCGTGCTGGTGGTAGACATTGGCGGCGGCTCGACGGAGCTGTCCTGGCTGAACGCTGAGCTGGCTCGCGCCAACGGGCTGAATGGCCTGATCAAGCGCGCCCCGATCCAGAACTGGACGAGCCTTCCGCTGGGCGTGGTCACCCTGACCGAAGCCTATGCGCACCTGCCGGACGCCGAAGCCTATCAGGCGATGCTGGACCATTGCGGCGAAGTGATCGAGGACTGGAAGGGCACCAAGGCGATCCGGTCGGCAATGGGCCTGCGCGGGGCGCACCTGATCGGCACATCCGGCACGGTGACATGTCTGGCCGGTGTGTATCTGAAGCTGGACCGCTATCGCCGGGATCGCGTCGACGGCACATGGATGAGCCGGAAATCCGGCGAGGACGTGCTGAACATGCTGCGGGAAGCGGGCCCGGATGGTCGCGCGGCGCTGCCGACTATTGGTGAAGAACGCGCCGGCCTGATGCTGGCGGGATGTGCTATCCTAGATGCGCTGTGGCGTGCCTACCCGGCAGGGCGGTTGCGCGTCGGTGACCGGGGCCTGCGCGAAGGCCTGTTGCTGAGCATGATGTATGGCAAGAAGCCGGCACGCCGCCGTAGAGGCGGGCGCAAACGTGGCGGCGGCGCGGGCGAAGCTGCTCCAGCCCAGAATTCCAGCCCATCGGCGGAGAGTTGATATGAGTGACGACGGAAAGCGCCGCTGGAAAGGCCCCGGCAAGGAGAGCAAGAACACGTCCGGGCGCCAGATGAGCGAACGGAAGGTGATTGCCCACCGCGCAAAGAATGAAAGCTCCAAACGCTGGATCGAGCGCCAGTTGCAGGACCCCTATGTGCGCAAGGCCAAGGATGAGGGCTATCGCGCGCGGGCGGCCTACAAGCTGCTCGAGATCGACGAGAAGATGGATTTGCTGCGCAAGGGCCAGCGGGTCGTTGATCTGGGCTGTGCACCGGGCGGCTGGATGCAGGTGGCAGTCAAGAAAGGCGCGCTGGAAGTGGTCGGCATCGACCTGCTGCCGGTGGAGCCGATGGAAGGCGCGCACATCATTGAAGGCGACGTGACCAATCCAGAAGATGTCGAGGCCATGCTGGAGGGCCTGAGCGGCGCGCCGGACCTTGTCCTGTCAGACATGGCGGCGAACACGACAGGCCACAAGCAGACCGATCATTTGCGCACGGTCGCGCTGGTCGAGATGGCTGTGGCGTTCGCAGTGGAGCATCTGGCGGCGGGCGGCAGCTTCTGTTCGAAAGTCTTCCAGGGCGGCGCAACGAAGGAAGTGCTCGACACGCTGAAGGCGCACTTCAAGACCGTTAAGCATATCAAGCCGCCATCCAGCCGTGCGGGCAGCCCGGAAATCTTCGTGGTCGCGAAAGGATTCAAGGGCCGCTAGAAGCGGCGGTCGATCGTGTTCGGCACGCGGCGATTGCGGCGGCGGCTATCAATCACGGAATTCAGATAGTGGTCGGGATTGCGGCCCGGATTGGCACAGACCGGATCATATCCGATCTCGACGCTAACCTGGTAGTGCGTGACCCGTCCATCCTTGATAAAGCCGCGCGTATTCGACACTTCGAACCAGTCTGGCTCACCATAAGTGTCCCGTGCCAGCACAAGTGCACGATCAATTGCATCATCCACGGAGATGGGTGAGGTGCCGATGATCTGGCGAGTTGGGGACATGGTTGCTGCCAAGTTGGAAAATGGGTCCGTTGATCGATGGGTCTATGCAAGGTCTATGCAAAACCGAGCGGTCTGGTTCCAAATTTTCCGTGACTTGCGTTCAGTTTTCTGACGGCCCACAATTAACCAGAAGAGGATGGGGCGCGTACGGAACGGTGCCCAAAAAATCCTGCAATGGATTGTATTTTTCGAGAAAGGTCTCCGGACGATGATGCGACTTCTATTGATTGCTCTGGCAGGGTTAACCGTCGCCGGCTGCGCCTATCTTCAGGACGTGTATGCCGACGGGCGGGGCTTTGAGTCGGGCGCAGATCCTTACGAGAAGATCCAGTTTGCCGGTGAAACAGCGACCGCTGCGGAGCGGGCAGAGTGTAAAGCTGCTGGAGGCGAGGTCGCTCGCGACGGCATGCTGGGGTGGGAGCAATGCATTCAGACGTTTCCGGATGCCGGCAAGGTCTGTTCCGACAATTCCGACTGTCTGGGCCAGTGCCGCCTGACCGCAACCGACGAAATGCCGGATTGGGACGCAGAGGTGAGCGGGACGTGTCAGGCGACCGACACGCCATTCGGTTGCTATTCGACGGTCGAGCAAGGGCGTGCAACGCCCATGCTCTGCGTCGATTAGGGCTCTCCCGGATTACACCGGCAGGAGATGGGCTTCGGCCTCGTCTCTGTGCTTCTTCAGGTATTTCATGAAAGGCGTGCCGCCGGTGCCGACGTCCGGGTCGTTGCCCGCGCCGCCTTTTGATTGCTTGTTGATATAGCTGGCCGCGTATTCAAGGTGGCGTGTCCGGAAACGGGCAAGCTTTAAGACATTCTCATTGTACAGAAGGGTGATGGCCTTGTTGCCCGCGCCTTCGACATACTGGCGCAGGGAACTCTGGGCGCGCAGGTCTTCAATGAACCGCCGGTGATTGGGCGGGCGATAGGCGTGCAGCTCGTCGAGGAAGGCGCGCAGCGGATCGGCGGCATGGCCGACGCTGAGCAGGGCGTCCATGGCAGGCACGATGGAAGATTGAGAACCGGTCTGTCCACGGAAGGCCTGCGGCGCGCCGTTTGTCTCGGCAACGCCTTCATAGATCAGGCCATCGCCCAGCGCCGGATTGTCTTTCCAGCCATGAATCCAGGGGCGGACGCGGTGGAAATAGCAATACGGATCGCACTGATCGGGCATGCGATCGAAAATGGCGTTGATATCATCCCACGCCGCAGACATGGCGGCGAGACTCGCCTCAATCGCGCTGGCATCACCATCACCGTTCGACAGATGGGACATCAGCTGTGTTGCTTCGTCCAGCAATTCGCCGGCGCGCGCCTCGATGGCGACATGGACGAGGATGAACCAGGCTTCGTCGAGCCCGCCGTCAAAATGCTGGATTGTGTAGATGTTCGACAGGTCAATCGGACCCGCCGAATCGAAGCGTCCCCAGTTTTCCAGCGTGTAGCTGGAATATGGCAGTAGCGGCGGCTGCCCGATGGCCTGGCCGATCTGCCAGATCGGCACCGCGAGGCAGGCGGGCAGGGCTTTGGGGGGCTCCGGCTCGCCCCAGACATAGGACTGAACCATGAAGCTATAGTGCAGCATGGCGATGCGCTGTTCGGCGTCGCTGGCGCTGGCGAGAAACTCCGTAAGGTCAAGCGCAGGCAGCGCCTCCAGATGTGCGCGAATACGGCCCGTGGGCAGGATGCGCGGCAGGGCCAGTGCGGCCTCGCGGATCGGCTGCAGGAATTCCGGCAGGGTAATGTCAGTGGGGTCAAAGGATGACAGGAACCCTCGGTCCCGGCTCAATCCATAATCAGATAATTGCATCGCACGCTTCCTCCCAGAGCAATTGATTACAAACGAAACTAATTATCTGTCGCATGATCAACCAGAATTGTCATCTGGGGCCTGTCTGCCCGTTCTGGCGGCGCGCAATGCCGCGAAACTGGCGATTTCCGGAAACTCCAACATAAACCAAAGGTTCTTGTTAACGGATCGTGAGGGTTGAGATATGGTGTTCTGGAAGAACGAATTGGTTGAGGTGGTAACCAGGCATGAACGAAGCAGTAGAACGCTTGGAAACTCGGGAAAGCAGGCCGGCTGACCCGCGCAAGGTCGTCGTGTTACGGGACCGGTACCAGACCTCGTTCATGACTCCGCGGGCGTCTCGACATCGGATCGTTCGCAAGCCATTCGTGCCGTTCAATTATGTGTCTTCATCCTTTGACGGCTTCACGACGACCGGGCCGAGTTTCGGCACACACCTGACCCACGCGCACAACCGCATTCCGCTGGGTGCGCGGCGATCCATCATGTCATTCGAATCGCACATGCCCCGGCTGTTCGGCATCCGGGAAAGCGGCGTCCTGCACAACATGCTGGAGCGCCACCTTCTCAGCCCGTCCTGTCGCCGCATTGTCGGCATGTCCCATTTCGCAAAGCGGATCTTTCTGGACCAGCATCGTGAGCTGAGCCCGGAGAAGCTGGAGATCCTGAAATCGAAGCTGATGGTCCGCCATCCAAGCGTGGAACTCGTCTCGCGTGAGGATACTTATGATGCAGCGACGGATACCAGGCCGCTGAAGCTGGTATTTGTCGGAGGGCACTTTGCCCGCAAGGGCGGCTGTGTTGCGGTGGAGATCGCGCGCAAGGCACATGCGCGGGCGCTGCCGGTGGAGGTCACCATCATCTCGGCCATGGGCATGGGCGAGTCGGTCTGGACAGATCCGACGCTGCCCGGCGCGCTCGACGCCTATACGTCAGGCCCGGACCTTCCGAATCTGACCATGATGGGCGCGCAGCCCAATAATGTCGTGCGGCAGCTGTTCGCGGAATCGCATTTCGGCCTGCTGCCGACCATTGCCGACACGTTCGGCTTCTCCGCGATTGAATGCATGGCGGAACACACACCGATGATCGTGACGAAATCGGGCGCGTTGCCGGAATTTGTCTCTGATGGCGAAAACGGCCTGCATCTGGATCTGGATGTGACCCCGGCAGGCGAATGGGCGGGGCTGGATTATGGCAATCGGCACACGGCGGCCTATGCAGAGCAATTCCGCAACATGATCGATGATCTGGCGGAGCAAAGCCTGCAGAGACTGATGCCATATCTGGAAGACCGGACCCTGTTGGTGCCGATGCGCCGGGCGGCGCGGCAGACAGTGGAAGACATGTTCGATGCGAAGCGGGCCGGGCAGGCATGGGATGCGCTGTATGATCGCGTCATCGCGGAAGACGCGCAGTCCGAAGTCCGCCTCGATCCTGAACTTGACTGGTCAGCGCCAGAGCGCTGGCTGGGCGCGCAACAGCACACAAACTGATATCTGGCGTAACTGCCCTCTTCACAAAACAGCGCGACTCCCTTATGCGGCCAAAAAGGGAGCTCCCCACATGAAAATCCGACAAGCCATCACCTTCGACGACGTGCTGCTCCAGCCCGGAGCCAGCGAGGTCATGCCCGCTGACGTTGATGTTTCCACCTTCCTGACCAAAGCCATTCCGCTGAACATTCCGCTGATCTCGGCGGCGATGGACACCGTGACCGAGGCGCGTTTGGCGATTGCCATGGCGCAGGCCGGCGGCATTGGCGTGATTCACCGCAATCTCTCCATCGAGCAACAGGCCGGTGAAGTGGCGATGGTGAAGAAATATGAGAGCGGCGTGGTGATGAATCCGGTGACGATTTCGCCATCGGCCAGCCTGGGCGATCTCAATGAGGTGAAGCAGCGTACCGGCTTTTCCGGCATTCCGGTGGTCGATGGCGCGGGCAAGGTGGTGGGCATCATCACCAATCGTGACACGCGCTTTGCCGAAGATGTGTCGGAATCTGTCGCCAATCTGATGACCAAGGAAGTCGTCACGGTGAAGATGGACACGTCGAATGAAGAGGCTCGCCGCCTGCTTCACAAGCACCGGATTGAGCGTCTGGTCATCGTGGATGATGACAATCGCTGCGTCGGCCTGCTGACCGTTAAGGACATGGACAAGGCCGCCGTGAACCCGAACGCCGCCAAGGATGCGGCCGGGCGCCTGCGCGTCGCGGCTGCCTCGACCGTTGGGGATGCCGGCTTTGAGCGCACGGAAGCGCTGATTGATGCGGGCGTCGACTGTGTGATCATCGACACCGCGCACGGCCACTCCATCTCAGTGGCGCAGGCCGTTGAGCGCGCGAAGAAGATTTCCAATTCGGTCCAGATCATCGCCGGAAACGTGGCGACCGCCGAAGCGACCAAGGCGCTGATCGACGCGGGCGCGGATGCCGTGAAAGTTGGCATCGGGCCGGGCTCCATCTGTACGACGCGGATCGTGGCCGGTGTGGGCGTGCCGCAGCTGACCGCCATCGAGGCATGTGCGAATGCAGCGCAGTCGAGCGGCGTGCCGGTGATTGCCGATGGCGGTATCAAATTCTCAGGCGATTTTGCCAAGGCGCTGGCCGCCGGGGCATCGACTGCGATGATGGGCTCCATGTTTGCTGGCACGGAAGAGGCGCCGGGCGAGGTGTTCCTGTATCAGGGCCGTTCGTACAAGGCCTATCGCGGCATGGGCAGCCTCGGCGCAATGGCGCGCGGCTCGGCCGACCGCTATTTCCAGAAGGACGCCGCGCAAGAAAAGCTGGTGCCGGAAGGCATTGAAGGCCAGGTGCCGTTCAAGGGACCGCTCGGCCCGATCATCCACCAGATGGTGGGTGGCCTGCGCGCCGCCATGGGATATGTTGGTGCAAAGACGATCACCGAGCTGCACGAGAAAGCCGAATTCGTCCAGATCACTGGCGCGGGCCTTCAGGAAAGCCATGTCCACGACGTGCAGATGACGCGGGAAAGCCCGAATTATTCTCTGTCCCGCTAGGGGTTAGGGGGCGATCACAGCCTTGGGCTGTCTCGTCCTTCGATGTCGCTGAGGATGAGGTCCTCATTGAGTGGGTTTCCGCCACATCGCTTCCATGGGCGGCGAGCCGTCGCCCACTTCAAACACCTCCAACCGTTCGAATCCGTGGCTCATATAGAAGCCGGAATTGGCGGGGTTGGTGTTTTCCAGATAGCAGGGCAGGCCTGCGCGGTCGGCAGCGTCCAGCATGGGGCGCAGGATCGCCTTGCCGAGCCCGGTACCGCGCGCGGCTTTCCGTGTGCCGATGGTGAAGAGGTAGAGGTGCGGGTCTGAGGGGTGGTGCTTGGCCATGATCTCGCCCGCGCCCATCGCGCGCTTCATGGCGCCCTTTGATCCCTTGCTCATCAGCGACCAGACCAGCCGCAGGGTCTGAAATCCGGACATGCCCTGACGCGCATCCGACAGGCTCCACATGGTTGCCGCCTCATCCCCGATCATGTGGCAGATGCCATGCGGCAGGTAGATGTCCCGCGCGAGCTGTCTGAAAGTTGCCTTCATCGCGGCGTCCGTGCCGAAGATCCAGCGATTGATCGGGTCTTCCGAAAAGGCCTCGGCGGTAATGTCCCCCAGCTGTCGCCAGTCCGACGGCGCCGCACGCGGCAGGTCGCCCGGCAAATCCAGTTGCAGCATATTTGTCTCCCTCGTGGGCATTACGGCATTTTTGACGGGACTTGGCCAGAGGCCGCCCTAGGTCAGCCTTGGTAACAGGGAGACGCCTATGACACAGCGGATAGCCATTATCGGGGCGGGTCTAGCGGGCCTGAGCGCGGCGCGCGCCTTGACGGCGGCTGGGCATGCGCCGGTCGTGTTCGAGAAAAGCCGCGGTCTTGGCGGCCGGCTGGCGACGCGGCGCACCGAGTTTGGCCCGATTGATCACGGCGCGCCGGGCATTCCGGACAGTGCTCCGATCGGCGGCGAGACGTGGCCGGGCGCAGAGGCCAGCATGCGCCAGACCGGGCTGCCGGGCATGAGTGCGCTGGCACGAAAGCTGTCAGACGGATTGGAGATCCGCACGCAGGTGGAGGTGCAGCCCCTGATGCGCGCCGGAGAGGGGTGGGCGTTGACCGATCAGGCGGGCGCGGGCCTGGGCGTGTTTTATCGCGTGCTTGTCACCGCGCCGCCGGTGCAGGCCGCGGCGCTGACGGCGGCGGATGAAGAGATTGCCGCGCAGATCGCGGTGCCTGAGATGTCACCGCTCTGGACACTGTTGCTGGCCTTCGCCGATCCGACAGGGCTGGAGCAGGCGGTTATGCCGCTTGAAGGGGCGCTGTCGAAAGCCATACCGATGCTGGCCAAGCCGGGGCAGACGGGGCTGGAGCGCTGGACGGTACATGCCAGTGAGGCGTGGAGCGAGGAAAATTTGGAGCTTGAGAAAGAGGACGCTGCGCAGGCGCTGTTCGACGCGTTCCGTGATCAGGTGGATGTGCCGGGGGAGCCGGACTATCTCGCGGCCCATCGCTGGCGCTATGCCCGGGTGCGCACGCCGCTGGGCCAGCCTTTTGTTGCGAATGCTGATGCCAGCCTGATCGCCGGCGGAGACTGGGCGTTGGGAGACCTTGCGAGCCACGCCGTCGAGAGCGGCAAGGCGATGGCAGCGCGCGTGGTTGCCTAGTGCGTGGTCATGCGGCGCGGTAATCTGATCGGGATCGTCGTCTTTAAGTTGACTACAAATCCGGCTCCGATACGCCGTAGGTCCATGAAACCATATATGTTCCGAACATTCGTATCCGGGCTGTTGCTGGCATCGAGTGTGGCCTGCGCTCACGACGTGTCGCCAGAGTCTCAATCCGACGGTACTGTTGTCGGCACTGAGAATTCACTTCCCAAATACGCACCGGCCATACCGGACTCGGCTGACATTGATGCCGAAGCCCGGCGCCTGATGGAAGCCCACAATTTGCCGGGGCTGGCACTCGCTGTGGTGGACAAGGGCGAGGTCGTCTTCATGGAGACCTATGGCGCGCGCAGCCTGGACCCGCTGCTGCCGCTGGAGGCCGACACAGTAATGTATGGCGCGTCCCTGACGAAATTCGTGTTTGCGAATTTCCTGATGCAGCAGGTCGAACAGGGAAAGCTGGACCTGGACGTGCCGCTGGCGACCTATTTTTCGAAACCCCTACCGGACTATGAGGAATGGGCCGATCTGGCGGACCAGCCGCAATGGCAGGATTTGACCCTTCAGCATGTGCTTATGCACACGACGGGCTGGGCCAATTACCGCTTTTTCCCGCCGGAAACGAATTACGCCTACACGCCGGGTGCGAAGCTGAGATTCTTCTACGAACCGGGCGAGCGTTACGGCTATTCCGGCGAAGCGTTCATTCTGGCGCAGCGCGTGCTGGAGGAATATCTCGGCATGGATGTCGCCAAAGAGATGCACGACGCGCTTTTCGAGCCGCTCGGCATGAGCCGGACGAGCATGATCTGGCAGGAGGCATTCGCGGACAATTTCGCCCGTGGGTATGATGTCGACGGCAACAATCTGGGCCACAATCTGCAGGACAATGCTCGCGCCGCCGGTTCCATGGATACGACGCTGCAAGACTATACGGCGTTTGTTACCGCGTTCCTGGCGGGTGACGTGGTCTCTCCCGAGACGCGGGACGCCATGCTGGAACCGCTGCTGGCGATCACGTCCGACACGAAATTCCCGACGCTGGAACGCGGGTCTGATCCGGAGCGCAATCGCGCGGTGAATTTGTCGGTCGGGCTGGGCTTTGTGGTCTGGGATGGCCCCCATGGGCATGGCTTCATGAAGGCCGGGCACAATGAGAAGACCGACAACATGATGCTGTGCCTGAGCGAGACCGGGCAGTGTGTTATCGCGCTGATGAATACCGCCAAGGGCGATCTGGTCTATCCTGATCTGGTCGAGTTCATCCTGGGCGGCACGGGTTTCCCGTGGGACTGGGAATATGCCTCCCTGAACAAGGCTGGCTGACACGGTCTGTTCCCAACCGCCCATTCGCGCGCTAACAGGGCCGCTTACGTAACCCGAGAGGCTAATTCCCATGCGCAATGGCGGACGCATCGCAGCGGCAATCGACGTGCTGAACGACGTGCTGACCCGGCACCAGCCGGTGAAATCGGCTGCGCGGGACTGGGGCAAGCGTGCGCGCTATGCCGGATCGAAGGATCGGGCCTGGGTTAGCGGTCTGGTGCTGGACGCGCTGCGCAAGAAGAACTCGATTGCCCATGCGATGGGCGATGACAGCCCGCGCGGCCTGATCCTGGGTGCGCTGGCGCATGCCTGGGGGTGGAACATCCGCCAGATCGACGATGCGATGGATGAAGACCATGCGCCCAGCAAGCTAACGCTGGACGAACGCGAACGTCTGGTCATGGCACCGGATCCTGTGGCCCCGCCCCATGTGCAGGGCGACTTTCCCGAATGGATGGCACCGATGATGGCGCGGGTGTTCGGTGAGGAGGCTGCCATTGAGGCGCAGGCCATGGCCGTCCGCGCCGATGTGGACCTTCGCGTGAACACGCTGAAAGTGGACGCCGAGAAAGCGGCCCAGCCGCTGCGCAGCGCTAAGGCGGAAGCTTCCCCGCTGCTGGTCAATGCATTTCACATTCCGGCCCGTGACCCGAGCGAGCGTGAAGCCTCGCTTGAAAGCATTCCGGCCTATTCCAAGGGCTGGGTCGAGGTGCAGGATGCGGGGTCGCAAATTGCGGCAGCGGCAGCCAACGCACAGCCGGGCGAGCAGGTGCTGGACTATTGCGCAGGCGGTGGTGGCAAGACGCTGGCCATGGCCGCGCAAATGCAGGGCAAGGGTCAGATCTTCGCATATGACATTGACGGGCGTCGCCTTTCTGCGCTGATCCCGCGTCTGAAACGTTCCGGCGCGCACAATGTGCAGCTAGTGCATCCGAGCGAGCCGACGCAGCTGGGCGATCTGACCGGACAGATGGACTGCGTGTTCGTGGATGCGCCCTGCACAGGCACGGGCACATGGCGTCGCCGGCCAGATGCCAAATGGCGCCTGAAAGAGAAACAGCTGGAAAAGCGCATGGGCGAGCAGGACGAGATCCTGGCCGCCGCGAGCCGGTTCGTGAAACCGGGCGGGCGGATCGTCTATGCGACCTGTTCCTTCCTGATCGAGGAAGACGAGGACCGCGTGGCGAACTTCCTGTCTGCTCATCCAGATTTCAGTGAGGAAGACGCGGCCGAGGCAGCGATTGCCTCTGGCCTGTTGACTGACGACGGCGCGGCGATGATCCGGAAGTTCCGTGCACCTACAGGCAGTGTGCGCCTGACCCCGCGCCGGGCCGGGACGGATGGCTTCTTCTTTGCCGTGTTACGCAAGGCGGGCTGAGCCTAGCTGTCGCTGAAATTGTCGATCGCGCCAAGCAAGGTGGCGACTTCGCGTCGTTCCTGCTCGGTCAGTTCCGGACGCCAGATGTCAAACAGGAGCACTATGCGCGTCTGATCGGCCTCGTTCTTCGCTTCATGTTCGATCGTGTCATCAAAGATGACGATCTCCCCTTCTTGCCAGTGATGAGTCTCGCTGCCGACGCGTAGCCAGGCTGGGCCAGGCACGATCAGTGGCAGATGGCAAATCAGGCGCGTATTCACCATGCCATTGTGCGGGGGAATGTGCGCGCCCGGTTTCAGGACCGAGAACAGGACTGACGGGCATTTGCCCTCAGCAAAGTCCAGCGGCACCTGCTCCAGAGCGGCTGTGGTGACTGGGCAGCGCGCACAATTCTCTTCGACCTTGCGACCGTCTTTCCAGAGATAGAAGGCGCTCCAATCCGTATTGTCGAGCAGGTGATGGTCCTGCGCGCCGAGATGGCCGCTGGTGCGTTCGATGTAGGGACGGAAGCTCGCCTGATCTTCGGCAAGAACTGCGCGGAGTTCGCTCTGGATCTGAGGCGTTTTCGATTCAAGCTCTGGTACCCAGTCAAATTCATCCGGCTTATAGAACTGGATCTGGGGCAGGCCGGGGAAATAGTACCGGCGCGGCTCCTGCAGGAAGATGCGCTGGCGGCCGAGCAGGATGTCGAGCGATTGGTGGAACCGGGCAGAGCGCTGATCCGGCGGGATCAGCCCATCGAGACGCGCGGCATAGTCAGAGGCGTACTCTGCCAGACGGGCCTGAGCGCGCTGGAGCCCCGCCTGCACCGGCGGCGGCAGATTCGGGGCCTGCGCTGCGAGGGACAGGGCGGCGCGATAAGCGTCTGCGGCGGATTGGGTGTCGCCCCCGGAATGACTGACATCGCCGAGCAGGAGCAGGCTGCCGAGGTCATTCGGGGTTTGCGTCAGGATCGTGCGGAGCGTGGCCGCAGACCCGGTCCAGTCGCCCGCACGGGCGCAATCCAGCGCAGCTTGTTTCAATTCGGCGAGCGAAAGCGTGTCAGTCATGCCCGGAAGGTCAGCCACTTTGCCCCAAACCGTCAATAGGGGCAGCGGAACAGCCCTTAAGATGTGGACGAATCTGTCCGTCTCGGCTATCGGGCGCCATGACTGAGCAAAGACATGAACGCGCCCTCATTGTCGATTTCGGCAGCCAGGTGACGCAGCTGATTGCACGACGCCTGCGCGAGAGCGGCGTCTATTGCGAAATCCACCCCTTCAACAAGGTCGATGGGGCCTTCCTAGAGGCCTATGGCCCGCAAGCGGTGATCCTGTCCGGCGGCCCATCCAGCGTGACCTGGGAAGACAGCCCGCGCGCCGATGACGCCATCTTCGAACTCGGCGTGCCAGTGCTGGGCATCTGCTATGGCCAGCAGGTGATGATGCAGCAACTAGGCGGCAAGGTGGAAAGCGGCACAAGCCGCGAGTTTGGCCGCGCATTCATCGAGAAAGTCGTGGATGATCCGATCCTGTCGGATCTGTTCCATGCGGGCGACAGCGAGCAGGTCTGGATGAGCCATGGCGACCATGTTGCCGAAATGGCGCCGGGCTTTGGCGTTATCGCAAAATCGCCGGGCGCGCCCTATGCGATCATCGCAAACCCGGAGCGGAAATTCTATGGCACGCAGTTCCATCCGGAAGTCGTGCATACGGTGCATGGCCGCGAACTGCTGCGCAATTTCACACATGGTGTTGCCGGCCTGAAGGGCGACTGGACGATGGCGGCATATCGCGCCGAAGCCATCGAGAAGATCCGCGAGCAGGTGGGCAAGGGCCGGGTAATCTGTGGCCTGTCAGGCGGCGTGGATTCCTCGGTTGCGGCTGTGTTGATCCATGAAGCGATCGGCGACCAGCTGACCTGTGTCTATGTCGACCACGGCCTGATGAGGCAGGGCGAAAGCGAGCAGGTCGTGACTCTGTTCCGTGAGCATTACAACATTCCGCTGGTCCATGTGGATGCGTCCGAGCTGTTCCTCGGAAACCTGAACGGCGTTTCGGATCCGGAGCGCAAGCGGAAGATCATTGGCGGCCTGTTCATCGACGTCTTCGAGGAAGAGGCAAAGAAGATCGGCGGGGCGGATTTCCTGGCGCAGGGTACTCTGTATCCGGATGTCATCGAAAGCGTGTCAGCACTTGGCGGGCCCAGCGTCACGATCAAGAGTCACCACAATGTCGGCGGTTTGCCGGAACGCATGAACATGAAGTTGGTCGAGCCGCTTCGGGAATTGTTCAAGGATGAAGTGCGTGCGCTGGGCCGCGAATTGGGCCTGCCGGAGAGCTTTATCGGGCGCCATCCTTTCCCCGGGCCGGGGCTCGCCATCCGCATCCCGGGTGAGATTACGCGGGAGAAGGCTGATACGCTGCGCAAGGCGGATGCGATCTATATTGATGAGATCCGCAAGGCAGGGCTCTACGACGAAATCTGGCAGGCGTTCAGCGTTCTGTTGCCGGTGAACACGGTCGGCGTGATGGGCGACGAGCGCACCTATGAAGCTGTTCTGGCTCTTCGCGCCGTCACCTCAACAGATGGTATGACCGCGGACTATTACCCGTTCGAGCATGATTTCCTCGGTCGCGTCGCCACGCGCATCATCAACGAAGTCAAAGGCGTCAACCGCGTCGTCTATGACGTGACCTCCAAACCGCCAGGCACGATTGAGTGGGAATGATACTGCGAGCCGCAACAGCGCTCTAATTCCACTCATGATTCGACAATACAGCTTCCTTCGTGGCGCGTGTTTCGTCTCGAAAACGCTCGTCTCGTCGCTGCGTACAGGCGGAACCATGCCCGTGGGTGAGTGAACCGTGGCCTGCGATGCCCGAGAGTGGTGGCCAGAATGTCGCGACTGGCTCTGACTCGGCATCCATCTTCCGCGTTGATTATTTGGGATTTTTATCATCCTAGGCGTTCATTAGGCGCGATTGCACGCAATCTTTGACTGATTATTTCTGAGAACGATTTGCAATTGCGTATTTATGTTGTTAGGTCGCATTCAAGGCGGTCGCGTTCATGCACCTGTCGGAAAGCCTGCAAAGCCTCGGAACATGAAACTAGACTATTCAGATTACCAGCCTGCGGCGTCGACGGTCCGGGATCACAAGGAGGCGGTTTCCGGTGCGTCCAACCCGCTGATGGACGTCTGCCTTGAATCGCGGCTCAAGATCGTGCGGTATCTGGCCAGCCGGGTTGGGAACATTGACGTCGCAGAAGACCTGTTCAACGACCTCTGGCTGAAGCTTCAGCATGCCGACAATGTCAGGCCGATCAATTGCGAGGGTTATGTCTACCGGATGGCGAGCAATATCGTCATCGATCATATGCGTCGCGAAGGTGTGGCCCGACGTACCAAGCAGGAACTCGAACAACTCAATGCCCTGGATGTGGGGCAGTCGATTACGCCTGAACGCCAGCTGATAGCCAGTGAAGAGGTTCTACGCATGAAAAAGGTGATTGCGGACCTGCCCAATCTCAGTCGCCAGATCTTCTTCATGAACAGGTTCGAAGGCCTGTCTCAGAGAGAAATTGCATCCCGCGTGAACCTCTCTCCGACGATGGTGTTCAAGCATATTCGCATGGTGCTCGACCGACTTTCCCTTGAGGATAGTGATTGACGAGGCGTTCGGGGGGCGAGTAGTGCTCAACTGATCGGCAGTCGCAAGGACTCTCACCGGGGCGAGGATATGATGGAGCACGAAGCGAACAATGCGGCGCGCTTGCTCGCTTCAGAGGCTCGCGACTGGGTCATCCGTCGTCATTCGGGTGAGTTTGGCCCACAGGACGAAGTGGAGCTGAATGCGTGGCTCGCACAGTCCCCGGAGCATGTGGCCGCCTATGACGAGCAGGAACGTTTCTGGTCAAAGCGACTGGCGGGACTGGAAGACACTTTTCTCGAACACATGCGCCAGTCTGATCCGCAAAGCGATGCGGCAGATCCTTTCAGGAAACCGGCATCTCGCATTCCTGCGGTGACGGCCATGATTGGTGCGTTGGCAGCCTGTTGCGCACTCGGGCTGTTTCTGGCGCGTGGCGGCTTGGCGAGTTCAGGGACGGTGTATGAAACGCGCGTCGGTGAAATCCGCACCGTGTCTTTGGAAGACGGCACACAGCTATCTCTGGACACGAACACATCGGTAAATGTGTCCTACGATGCGGGCATACGCTTCGTCGATTTGAAGGCCGGAGCGATTTTCCTTGAGGTCGAGCCAGACCCGGACCGGCCCCTGAAAGTAAAAAGCGGTCCTGCCTTTGTGGAAGTGCTGGGCACCCGGTTCATGGTGGAGCAGCATGAAAGCGCCACGTGGGTGGGCGTTGAACACGGACTCGTGCGGGCGAGCGTCGAAAACCAGGCTGGTGATAGCCTGAGCACGCAATTGCAGATTGGGCAGGGCGTTTCTCTGGATGCAAGCCACGATGAACTGGAGCCCGTGTCGGTTGACGCGACACGTCTTGCGCAGTGGCGGAACGGTGTCGTTGAAATTCAGGGAATTCCGCTCGATGACGCGCTGGCGCGCCTCGATGCCTACTACCCCGGCGAGATCACGCTGGAGCGGGTGGAAGGGCCGTTTGAGCCAGTGAGCGGCATCTTCCGCATTGATCATATCGAAGAGGCGGTGACGGGACTGGCCGCAACACATCAATTGTCCCTTCAACGGGTCGACGACGACCTTGTGATCACTCCATAAAAATTTTCTCGAAAAAAGTTTCCGCCAGTTGGTGAGCAAACCGGCCCCTCATCCGTCTTGAGAGCGAAGGGGAAGCCTGGAGCGCTTTTGCGGGTCGACCGCGAGGGCCCCGGGCTCATGCTATCAACTGAGGGAAGTATTCATGTTCAAGTTTGGAACGAGCCCATCCGCACTGCGGATGGATCGATCAGTCCGGTTCGGGGGAATGGTGTGTGCGGCCGCCCTGATCGCCGTGTTGGCGGGTCCTGGTGCAACGGCGCAGCAGGCTGAAGCGGTTGCCGATGCGCCTGCGACGTCAATAGAATTCAATGTCGCCGAACAAAGCCTGGCCACAGCGCTTGTTCAGTATCAGCGCCAAGCGGGTGTGCAGCTTGCGTATCGGTCCGCTGATATTCCCGACGTGCAGGCACCTGCATTGAAGGGCAGCATGTCCGCGAGTGATGCGCTGGAGACATTGCTGCTGGGAACCGGGCTGAACTATCAGCCGACCGGCGCCGATACGTATGCGCTGTTTGCGCCTGCCGGCGCGGCAGCTGGCAATTCTCGCGGCGCCAAATCCGGACAGGTCGGGACCGGCAATTCGGACATTCCACTCGAAGACGCGGAGACGGTCGGCACGGTTGTTGTTTCAGCGACTGGCTTCGAGCAGCAGATTGAAGATGCGCCAGCGACGATTTCCGTCATCACCGCTGAGGAAATTCAGAGAGGCTCCTACAGCAACATCACGCAAGTCCTGGACGATATTCCGGGAATATCGATTGAGACGAGTGGTGGCGGTCGGTCGAAATCATCCGGCACGACCAGCATCAACATGCGCGGCTTCAGTGACACCTACATCCTCTTCCTCGTCGACGGAAAGCCGGTCGGCAGCCCGGAAGAGGCCTACTACAATGGTTGGGGCGGGGGCCAGAAGATCCAGTTACTTCCTCCGCCGGGATTGATTGAGCGGATCGAGGTCATCCGTGGTCCGATGTCCTCCCTTTACGGTTCCGGTGCCTTGGGCGGGACGATCAACATCATCACCAAGAAGACCACCGATGTGTGGACGGGCAGCCTGTCCGTCGGTCAGGTTCGCCAGACGATGGAGGAAGCCTCCGACACGCTGGAAACGAGTTATTACCTGACAGGACCTGTCATTGCAGATCGGGTCAATCTGACTGTTTTCGGAGCGACCTATGATCGGGATCCCGATAATTATTCCGGTGGCTCGATTGGATCCAATCGTCGCTCGAATGGTGTGCGCCTAAATGGTGTCATCTCCACCACGCAGGACATCGCGCTGGAATACAGCAATACCGAACAGAAGACGTTCAATGGTGATCTGAGCTCGGGGCGAAACCAGAATGCCGGAGTGCGCTCAACGCGCGATAATCTGTCCCTGACCCACAACATCGAATGGGCCAACGGTTTCAAGACGACCAGCTTTATCGTCAATGATGACATCAGCGTCGAGAATGGGAGCAATTTCTCGGGCTATGACAAACTGAACTTCAACACCAAGACCCTGATGGGCTTTGGAAATCACATGCTGACGGTCGGTGGCGACTATCGCGACGAGACGACCACCCACGCGCCGGGACGCATTCCGGCAGGTGTCGACCCGGAAATGAACCGGTGGCATGCCGCGCTGTTCGCTGAGGATGAGTGGGGCATCACGAGCGACTTCATCCTGACCACCGGCCTGCGTTATGACGAGAACGAACGGTTTGGCGATCACTTCACGCCGCGCCTTTATGGCGTCTATCGCATGGACAAGTCGCTCACGTTCAAGGGCGGCGTCAGTGGTGGCTATAAGCTGCCGGACCTGAAGGAATCCGATTCCGGCATTCTGGAGCCGTCTGGCGGTGACGGTAACTCCCGTGACCAGGGCAATACGGACCTGACCCCGGAAGAGAGCGTCAACTACGAGATCGGCATGATCTACACCTCCCAGAAGAACTGGCAGGCAGGCGTCACGCTCTACCACACCAACTTCACCGACAAGATCCAGAAGGAAACCCTCTGTGGTCCGGGGAATGCAACGAAGGGTGATGTGGCGACGTTCGAATGTACAGACCCGGTCAGCGGCGCTGACATCTATCAGCTCAGCCAATACATCAACGTCGACGAAGCCGAGATTCGCGGTGTGGAAGCGACCTTCGACATCAAGATCCGCAATGTCGATCTCAGCGCAAACTACACTTATTCCGATAGTGAGGTCACGAAAGGTGCGAACATCGGCGAACGCCTGAACTCCCTGCCGGAACACATGATCAATCTCGGTGCTGACTGGGCGGTCACCAGCAAGTTCAAGCTGTGGGCGGATGCCAAGTACAAGAGCAAGACCAACGATGCGGAGCCATCTGCAAGGACGCCTGCCTATACCATCGTTGATGTCGGAGCGACGTACAATTTCAACAAGAACCTCCAGGGTGTGTTCACGGCATACAATGCTCTGAACAAGGAGATTCCAATGGATGAGTATGGTTCGGTCATTGACGAGTTGAAATTCTATTTCGGTCTCAACGCAACGTTCTGATGCGAACGGATGATTGATCCGCGCGGCGTCAACCCGATGGAGGGGACATGCAAAACCTCACACTGACTCTGAAACAGTGGGAAATTCTTGCGCGAACCGTGATCGGGGCCGGTGGAGGGTATTTGCTCTCTGCCGGTTTCGCCGTGTCTTTAGCGGAATTGCTCCCGATGCCACGTGCGGATGCGGGGCTGTTGGCGACCATGTTGGCGTTTCTCGTGTTCGCGTGCGCCGTGGTCTGGGCATTCGCAGCGCGAACGCTTCGCGCGGTTGCGATTGGCGTGCTCGTGCCGGCGCTGGTCTTTGGGTTTAGTGCGCACTTCCTGCAAGGAGCGGGATCATGAAGGACGGGTTTCGCCAATCCATGGCGTTTCTGCACACCTGGTCCGGCCTCCTGCTTGGCTGGCTTTTGTTTGCAGTCTTCTTCACCGGCACGACCGCATATTTCCGGCAGGAAATCACGGAGTGGATGCAGCCGGAAGTTCATATGTCCCAGCCGGGGCCCAAATCAGCAGAACTGGCTCTGGCGCGCCTGTCGGATGTCGCGCCGGGTGCGGAGGATTGGCGCGTTTCCTTACCAAACTCCCGCAGCAACACGATCTCCAACTCCTGGAACATGCCAGGGGAACCGCCGCGCAAGGGTGGTGGCCATCGTGAGCAGTTGGACGCCGGTACGGGCGAGGTGCTGAACCCGCGTGACACGGCGGGCGGCGGGTTTCTCTACCGATTTCATTTCGAACTTCACGGCCTTCCGCGCCAATGGCAACGCTGGCCCGTGGGGATCGCGACAATGTTCATGTTCATCGCTATCATCAGCGGCATCATCACGCACAAACGAATATTCCGCGACTTCTTCACATTCCGGCCGGGCAAGGGGCAGCGATCCTGGCTGGACGCGCACAATGTTACATCCGTGCTCAGCCTGCCATTCCATATCATGATCACATATTCAGGGCTGCTGCTGTTCATGACAACGCTGATGCCATTTGCGCTGGAAAATGGTGGACGGCGCGGCGAGCGCCCATCGGGTCCGCGGCCCGCTGAAACCGAACAGGTCGTGGGCGACATATCGCTCGCCTCCATCAGCCCCATCATTGCCTCAGTCGAGGCGGAGACCGGGAAGCGCATTGGTCAGATCAGTGTGCTGAAGCCTGGCTCTGATACGCCGGTCTATGAATTGAGAACGGTCTCGGATGGCCGCTTCGAGATCACCGTCGGTGGCGGTGGAAGAGGAGGCGGAGACGCGATCCGGTTTGATGCCAGGACAGGTGAGAGATTGTCTGAGACAGGCCGAGAGCTGCAACGTGGCGTGTCTCCCGTTCGCGCCGTCAACAATCTGTTCGGGTCGCTTCACCGGGCGCGGTTTGCCGAAACGGGCCTGCGATGGTTGTTCTTCCTCTGCGGTGTTGGCGGGACCATCATGGTGGGCACTGGTTTGTCGCTCTGGGTGTCCAAGCGCGCCATCAAGAACATGAAAGCCGGCAAAGCACCATTAGGCCACAAATTCGTCGAGAAGATGAACATTGCCTCGATCAATGGTCTTGCAATCGCAACGGCGGCCTATTTCTGGGGCAGTCGGATCATCCCGGCCGGACTGGCCAATCGTCCGGAGTGGGAGATCAACACCTTCTTCATCGCATGGGCGGTCGCCGGGATATATGCATTGGTGCGCCCAACGCCGAGAGCGTGGGTGGATACGTCGCTGATGTGCGGTGCGATGTTTGCCGGACTGCCTTTCCTGAACGCTGCCACCTCGCAGGCCAATCTGATCGTGGCGACCTTTCAGGGCAATTGGATCATCGCAGGTTTTGACTTCGTGGCCCTGCTTACGGGGGGCGCCTATGGCTGGATGGCCTGGAAGCTCCATCGCAAGCAGACACAACCTGCGCCGGTAAAGCGCCGTCCGCGGCGTGCGGCTGTTACGGAAACAGAGGTGCCAGCCGAATGATGCTGATGATCGAGTTCTTTCTGGCAGTGGTCGGATTTACCTGCCTGTCCTTTAGTATGGCGCGTCACCACCGCGACATATTCGGCAGCATGCCCACAAAGGAGCGGGTACGTCTGTTCAAGAGCCTGGGGAGCGTTGCGCTTCTCATCTGCTCAGCAATCTGTGTTGCCGGTTGGGGCTGGACCGTCGGCCTGTCACGCGCCGTGCTGGTAATGGCGGCGGCAGGTTCACTCGTGGTCTTCGTCCACACCTATGGACAGGGCCGGATCGCAAATTTCATCAAATCCAAAACCCGGAGTTCCTCATGAAGATCGCAAACCGACTTGCCGGTGCCTGCCTGTTGTCAGCTTTGACATTCCTGACAGTTCCGGGCGCGCTGGCGCATGAATTCATCGTCAAACCTGCGCAGGACATGGACGATACAACGACCGTCGAAGCGACCCTGATGGTGACGGAAGTCTACATGACGCCAGATCGCCTGCCGCCGGAGGCCACGATCCTTCATGTGGTGACGGAGGAGGGCCAGACACCGGTCGACCTGTCCGTGAATGAAGACCATCAGACGATGGACGCCGTCTTTAATGCTCCTGAAGGGCCGTACATGCTGGTCGGGCAATCCGAACGCACGCGTCCTGTCAAACCACCGCGCGGAGCCCCAGAACCTACAGATGGGACATCAACACCCATGTTGCGCATGCAGGCGTTCTCAAAGGCAGTGGTAGATCCCAAGGGGTCTGGCGTGTACGCGCAGACGCCGCTTGGCCTGCGCCTTGAGCTCGTCCCACAACAGGCGCTCGATACGGTCGCGGCGGGCGACACGGTCAGGTTCAATGTTCTGTTTGATGGTGCTCCGGTGTCTGCACGTGTTCAGGCGACATACGATGGTCATACGACAGAAGAACATGGCTATGTCGTGCGTACTGAAAGCGATGAAACGGGTGTGGCAGAGGTCACCTTCTCTGAGCCGGGGCTCTGGATCGTCCGTACGAAAGTAGTGCGCGAAGAGGCTGGTGATGGATATGACCAGTATGAAGGTGCCAGCAATATCATCATTCCGGTTGCACCGGCTGAAGGAGAGTAGGGCCGATGCCTATGACGACCGCCATCCGATGGTTTCTTCGTACCGGAACATTCCTGACAATTCTGGCTGTTCTCGGTGACGCGGCCTTTGCGGATGATGCATTGGCAGCAGCATCTGAGGAGTTTCATGATTTGTCGCCCTGGGCGATGTTCATGGCAGCGGATGTGGTCGTCAAACTCGTCATGGCCATCCTCCTGCTTGCCTCTGTTGCGACCTGGACAATTTGGCTGGCCAAGACGCTGGAACTGAACAGGAGCCATCGTGCGATGGAGGCAGACATCGCCGGCCTCCAGTCTGCCCGGCGCTGGGACGATATTGCGGTGGCGCAATTGCAGAGCGCAGCTTCACGCGGGATGGCCGATGCCGCCACGCGGGAATTGGCCCTGTCCGCAGAAGTTCAGGAGACGGACCGGCTGGAAAGCCGGCTGGACTCCACGCTTGCCCGCAAGCAGGCCGGGATTGCCCGCGATTTCCTGTCCGGCACAGGCATTCTGGCGACAATCGGATCGACCGCTCCGTTCATCGGATTGTTCGGAACGGTGTGGGGCATCATGAACAGCTTTATTGGCATCGCAAAAGCGCAGACGACCAATTTGGCCATTGTGGCTCCCGGAATTGCCGAGGCCTTGTTGGCCACAGCGCTGGGCCTTGTCGCCGCCATTCCCGCCGTCATGATCTATAATCATCTGGCGCGGCGGATTAACAAGCTGAAGGCGATGACGACCGAGATATCCGGTATTCTTGGCCGTGTGGTCTCGCGTGATCCCGAAACGGCTCTGGGAGCTTCTCTGCCGGGCCGGGCACTGCAATCAACTACCGAGGCGCGTTCATGAGTGCAGGGCTCGACAGCGGCGACGACGAGATCCACGAAACCCATGAGATCAACGTCACGCCTTTCATTGATGTGATGCTGGTGTTGCTGATCGTGTTCATGATCGCAGCGCCGCTCGCAACGGTCGATGTGGCCGTGCAACTGCCCGCCGCGTCGGTTGAGCCGAAAGAGCGTCCCGAAGCTCCCGTCTTCATTACAGTCGACGAAAGTCTCGCGATTTTCCTTGGGGAAGAGGAAATTAACGCCGATACGATGAAGGCGAAGCTGGATGTCGCGACCAAGAATTCACCTGAGGAGCCCATCTTTCTGCGGGCAGATGAAACGGTGGATTATGGAGACTTGATGCGGGTCATGAATGATCTGCGGGCTGCCGGATATCTGAACATATCGCTTGTCGCCCTTGAACTGGACGTAGCCGGAGCCCCGTGACCTTGCGCTCGAGACTGCCATTTCTCTCAGAGTCCGGATCGAGATGGGTGCTCTCGGCGGGTTTGGTTGGTGCGCTTCACGTAGGCCTGGTCGCATCATCCTTGTTGTGGCCCAGAACAACCGATGAGATATTGCCACCACCTGCAGGTGGAATCATCCCAGTGGCATATCTCGCAAGCACGGCCTCCTCCCCACCGCAGGACAAAGTAGAGCCGCCTCCTGCGCCACCACAGCCAGCGCCAGAACCAGAGCCAGTCCCGACGCCGAAAACTGTCGAGCCGGACCCATTGCCTGAAATGCCCGTGATCGAGTCTCCGCTTGCACAGTTCGAAGCCCAGCCGGAGCCGATTGAACAGTTTGACGAGGATATTCAGGACGAGGCGCAGAAATCCGAAGACGCAGAGAAATCGGAACCTGAGACCGATAATGCCGAAGACACGTCCGACGTCCAGAATGACCAAGCATCCCATTCTGGAGATCAGTCTGCGGATTTGAATCAGCCCTCCACATCATCACCCGAGCCGCGTGCTTTGGCCAATCCAGCGAGCGAAGTAGAGGGGCCTGCCGGTGCGCCAGGAGGGCGGGTCGGTGATGCCAAGGATGCCTGGCACGCGTCTGTGGTTCGGCAATTGGAAGAAGAGAAAGACTACCCCTTCATGTCTCGCCGACAAAAGGAAGAGGGGGTAATCCTGATCGCCATCAGTATCGACAGGCAGGGGCATATCACATCAACGACCTTGCTTCAGGCCAGCGCGCATGATCGCCTGAATGAGGAAGCCATCGACCTGATGGATCGCGTTGGCGCGTTGCCCGCACCGCCGCCTGAACTGACCGGAGAAGTGTTTCATCTCGTCGTGCCGATCGAGTTCTTTCTCAATGGATAGTCTGCAAGGATCGTCCGCTTCTCGCGACGGCTCATTCAGCTCTCACTCAATCCTGTGGACGGGGCGGCGCTGACATCCAGAAAGCAGTTCGCTTCGTAATTGCGATCGGTGATGGTGGATACGCCGATGTATTTTGCCTGTACCTTGTCCTTGCTCAGCGTGAGATGGATGAAGCCGTGATCCCGAACGTTCGCATGCTGCACGTCCGGGTTTCTCTCGACCAGCGCTGTCTCCACGATGTCGTAGAAGGCTGGCGTGTTGTTGATGTAGCCATATCCGCCGGGCGAAGTGATGCTGCCGGTGGCGAACTCGATGCCCACGAATTTGTCCTGAGTGGGATGATGCAGTTCGTTCGCCCAGAACATGTGGCTGTCGCCCGACAATACGACGAGATTGGCGTCGGCGTTGAGAGCTGAGTCGTAGAAGCGGTTTCTGGCCGCTGGGTAGCCATCCCAGGAGTCCAGGCCAGCTGGAAGGCCCAGTGAACTCCGCTGGAGCCACCCAGATACATAGCCTCCGGCTTCGATGGCGGGTTGGACAATGTCTTCAGGCAGCGCGGTCATGAAGTCAGGCGTGCGCATCCGCGCCATCACGGTCTGGTTGGCAATCACTTGCCATGTCATGTCCCGTTGCCTGGATTGCTTCAACGCCTTGTCAAACCATTCTTCCTGCGCATGCCCCATCATGGAGCGATCCGGATTTGCGAGCACGTCTGTTTCAAATGACTCGATATCCGGTGAGCCGTCTTCCAGCGTGGGCATATCCTGATCATAGGACAATTGCTGATCACGACCGGTCAGGCGGGTCTCGATCAGTATGAGCGATGCGATTGAGCCAAAGTCGTAGACGCGATTGAGGCGTTCACGTGCCTGGCCTGGCGCGGGATCGCGCATGGGAAGCCATTCAAAGTAGGCCTGCAGTGCCGCGTCGCGCCGTGTTTGCCACGGGCCTTCTGAACCCGTGTCATGACCGGAGGCGCCTTCCTGCCAACTATTGTTCGCCGTTTCGTGATCATCCCAGACGGTGATGAATGGCGCGTGGGCGTGAGCAGCTTGAAGGTCAGCGTCTTCGCGATACTGGGCGAGGCGCTCTCTGTAATCTGCGAGGGTGACGATTTCATTTGCCGGGCGGTGCACGCGCTCAAGCCGTTCCCCGGCAGCGCCATCATATGCACCGGCTGCGTGCTCGTAGATGTAATCGCCTACGTGTATGATGGCGTCCAGATCATCGATATGCGTCATTTCGCGATAGGCATTGTAATAGCCGGACGGAAAGTTAGCACAGGACGCCAGAGCCAGATTTACGGGGCGGGCGTCATCGGATGGTAGTGTGCGCGTACGGCCGATGGCGGAATATGTATTCCCGGCGCGAAAGCGGTAGAAAAAAGTTTTGCCAGCTTCGAGACCAACCACATCGACTTTCAGCGTGTAGTCGCGCGCCGGTGACGTCTGAGCCATGCCCGATGCAAAGAGCTTTTCAAAGGACCGGTCCTCGGACACCTCATAGACAATTTCCAGCGAGGACGTCCCTGCGCTTTCCGGAACGGCTCGGGTCCAGATGATTACAGAAGATTGAGTCGGGTCACCGCTGGCGACGCCCCATCCAAAGCGTGCCGGTTGCTGAGCCGCCTCCGCCAGCCGGGTTCCGCTGGATTGGCAAGCGGTTGCTGCGACGAGTCCGGCCGCGCCGGTCAGGCGGCCAAAGAGGGAGCGGCGGGTCAGGCCGTCACGCAGGAGGTTTTCATTTCTGTCGGTCATCGGCCCGCCCGTCTTTTTGGAAAGGGCTGGCGAGCAGGGCCCGCCAGCCTGGAATGTACTTAGAAGCGATACTTCAGCGTCATCTTGTAGGTGCGTGGAAGGCCCGGCATGACGGCCACCTCCTTGTACACCTCCGCCGATGGGGTGAAGTATTGCTCGTCAAAGATGTTGTCGACATTTGCGGAGAGCGTGAAGTTACCAAGCTCCAGGAATGCCGCACCATTGGCGAGCGTGTACGATGGCAGAACGATGTCGTCCGGGAAAATGCCTCCGGTCTCGGAGACGTAGGTGGCCCCCAAAGTGGCGCCGGCTTGGGCATTCATGCCTGCCATTTCAAAGAGACTGGAAGTGTAAGTGCCGTAGAGGCTGGCCACATTGTCGGGGATTGTGTTGAGTGTGTAGCCATCTGCCAGTTCCGGCAGGTAGCCGGCATTGTTGAAGGCAAACGTACCGCCATAGCCCAGTGCGTTGTCGACTCCGAACTGGTCTGGACGAACCTGCAGGTACTCGCCCTTGCCAGCGCCCGGCGCATCCACTTTCGTTTCCTGGTCGGTGAATGATGCGGCAAAGGACAAGTGGTCAGATGCCAGCCAGTGAACCTCCAGCTCGATACCCTTGGCAGTCGTCCCGTCAACATTGCCGAGCATGTCGGTCCGACGGCGGAATTGTTCATAATAGGCAAGTCCGCCAAACAGATTGCCATCCAGAACGGAAAACTTCGCGCCTGCCTCTTTCAACTCTGATGGAGAGATCAGAAGGTTGGCATCGAGCGTGCCCGTGCTGAGGCCGCCTGTCTGGGTCGATTCCAGTGAACGGGAATCCGCATAGGTGACATAGGGTGTAATGCCGTAAGGTGTTTCGTAGCGAAGGGCGATCGACCAGCTATGTGCGCCGTCTTCATCTTCGACGAGTTCGTCCGCGATTCCGAAGACTGTCTCACCCGTATTGATTGCTTCGGCGTCATAGTAATCGTACCGCCAGCCGAGAAGCACGGCGAGGCGGTCAAACATCTTCATATCTGAGACGGCGAAGGCTGAACGGGAGGACCATTCCATATCGTAGCGGCTGTCCCACAGCGGCTGGCCGTTGTCGTCGAAGCGGACCGCCATGATGCGATCATTGGCTTGCGCGCCGACTGACAGGTCCCTGCGGTCAGACGCGATGTAACCGGACAAGAATGTCTCGTACTGTTTCGCGTCGTGATGGCGGTAGCCGACACCGACCACATTGTCCGTGGTGAGTGCTGTGCCGAAATCGTGCTTGAATCCGTAGCTCGCGCGAATTTCTTCGGCTTGAGCTTCATAGTCCGCAGCAAAGCCGAAGCTGTTGAAGCGCTGGTTTTCCATCTTGTCCATGAAAGCCTGGAATTTCAGCGTTCCCGTTTCACCTACAGACCGTTCAAGCCCGGCATAGGCCGTGAAGGTATTGGTGTCGTTATAGTCGCCGTCCGCAGCAAGAATGTTGCTGCCGTCGAGCTTCGTTGTCCCAAGGCCCTCATCGAGCGCGAATTCAGGCTGGTTTGATCCATAGTACTCGGCGATCTGACGCAGGTTTGACGTGCCGGAATAGGCGCCGACGACAGCGTCGATTTCCTCATAGCTCAGATACCCGTCATTGTTCAGGTCCTGAAAGTCTGTATCCCAGCCCGTGATGTAGGTGCCGTTGTCGATAAGATCCTGCGTGACGCGGTTCCAGCCCGGGGTCTGGATGCGGCCGGATTCCTCAAAGTACATGGCATTGAATTCAACGGACCATTTGTCGTTTAAATCTCCAACATATGTACCCTGAAGGTTCGTATGTTCCGGGTCGATGTGATCATAATAGGATCCGGAATCCTCAACCTCACCAAAGAGCGAGAAGCCGCCATTGCCGGCCGGAACATAGAGTTCACCGGAAATGACTTTCTTGTCGTACGAACCCAACGTTGCAGACAATGAGCCACCAATTGAATCTACATAATCCGTTTCGTCGCCCCGCGCTGTTTTCGGAATGAAGTTCAGCAGGCCACCGACCTTGCCCGGACCATAGATGGGGGATGCCGGTCCACGCAGGACTTCGACATAGGAAGCGGCGCTCAGATTGGATGAATAGTTGCCGCGGTTCTCAATCCTTTTGAAGCCCTGGAAGTAGGTATCAGCGAGTGTGCCGCGAACATTGAGATTGCCAGGAACGCCAAAGAAGCTTGCGGTGAAGGTGCCCGGGACGGCTGACAACAGATCGTCCACATCTTCCATACCGTACCGGTCGATCGTGATGTCGCTGACGCGACTGGCGGCGCGAGGCGTTTCCAGCAGGGAAAGCGACAGCCCGGTCAGGGAGTCTGTCGCGCCTTTCTGAAGTTGATTGAGGGGGTCAAGGCGCGTGCCGGTCACCGTAACGGTTCCAAGCATGGCGACATCTGATCCGGCATTCCCGGCTTCAGATTCAAGGCTTGCCGCGCCGCCGGTAGAACCGCGGGCCTCAGTCTTTGAGATGATGATCGCGCCTTGCTCATCAATCTTGTAAGTGAGCTGTGTGCCTTGCAGCAGTAGGGTCAGGGCCTCGACTGGCGTCATGACCCCAGTGACCGTACCGCTACGGATACCGTTTGTAAGCGCACCCGGCACAACGATTACGGTGTCGGTCTGTGTGGCCAGATCGTTGATGGCGGTTTCCAGCGATTGAGACTGAATGCGGATTTCCGCTTTCTCGAACGCAGGTTCTTCCGCAAGTGCAGCGCTCGAGAAGATTAGTCCGGCAGCCGTGCAGAGGAGCATGTGCCGAAAATTGAGTTTAGTCTTTACCATGATCTTACCTGGGTTGTGCAGGCACCTGTCCGGTCCTGCATGGCATCTGAAATCCCGTGTTCATCTGCTCCATGCCCCTCTGACGTGCGACGGATGTCTCACCTTTCACCATTTCAGCGGATTTCATGAAACCTTGTTATTTCTCGACAGAAGACCGGACGAGAACCAGCGCACCTGTGTCAGTTTTCACAACGGACAATCCCAGGCTTCGCGCAACGCCAGAGATCGCTGTCTCGGTCTGATCCGTCCGGAAGGATGTCGTTACGCTGAGATCTGACACATCGCTGTCGCCGAAATAGATGCCACCGGGAAAGTACTGGTTGGTTTCAGCAACCAGTTCTTCCAGGGGCGCGTTGACAAAGCTCAGACGCCCACTTCTCCAGTTCGCAGAGCGGGCAGGGTCAAACGTGGCAGTTTCCATTGTCTCGCGGTCTACAATCGCTCTTTCGCCGACAGACAGCTTCACCCGCGCGTTGCCATCGGTGGTTGAGACTTCGACCAATCCTTCTGACACGCTGACTTCTTCATGATTGGGTTTAGTGTTGATTTCGAACTCGGTGCCGAGCACGCTGACCGAAAGCCGAGGCGTGGTTACCGTAAACGGGCTGTGCTCGTTCCTGCTGACCGAGAAATACGCATCACCTTTGCGCAGTTCTACACGTCTCGTTTCATCCATTTGCAGGACAGCGAGCGTGGAGTTGCCGGCGAGCGTGACCAGACTGCCGTCTTCAAGTTCAAACTCTCGAACTTCTCCGATTGTGGTCTGATGCAGTGTTTCAGCGAACACCGGAGTAGGGGCAGGCATGCGATGCGGGGGGGTGGGAACTTGTATGATGAATGCTGCGACCGCGGCGGCCGCGGCTATCAAACCGACTGCGACCGGTAGAAGACCTTTGGGTGCCCGACGTTCAACAGGTTTTGCTTCGGGGGCATTCAATGCTGATCGATTGAGAGACTCGCTCCAATTCAAATCAGCCCACAGGCGGACAACTGAGTCATACGCGCGCTTGTGGGTTCCGGACTGGGATATCCAGTCTTCGAATTCTGCGCGCATCGTTTCAGTCAACTCACCGCTTTGGTGCTTCATGAACCACTTGCGAGCCTGGTCTTCGCATGATGTATGAATGGCTATGTATCCCCCAAACCATTGATGATGAGGAATTCAGACAAGTCCTTGAGGGATTTCTGAATGCTCCGACTAATGTGCGCGGGAGACCGCCCGATGCGTTCGGAAATTTCCGAGTATGACAGGTTTTCGATCCGGCTCAGCATCAAGATTTGTCTGGCTTCGTCGTCCAACGACGCGATTGCCTTGTCGAGCATCCTGAAACGCTCGGTGTGCAGGATTGCAGACTCAGGAGAGGCATATTCGTGGGCAGCGACCGCGTCAGTATCGACCACCTCCTGAGCCTGGTAGTTCGCGCGAACTTTCATCTTGCGCAACTCATCCAGCATAAGGTTGCGGGCGAGTGCAAACAGGAAAGCGCGTACATCCCGCACTGTATCTGTACGGTCGATTTCAATGTACTTCAGAATGGCGCTCTGGATGGCGTCGTCCGGATCAGGGGGAGGCGTTCCGAAGCGACGTTCAAGTGCCACTTTAAGCGCCTTTCCGTGCTCCAGCAGATATGTTCGCAGGGCTGGTGACACGCGGCGGCGCGCATTTACACTTGCATCCTGTCTTGCAGGCTCGGGAGAAAGCCGGGGCTTTCGCCGCATGCGGGTGCCGCCACTGTTCAATACTATTTGATCGGCGCTCATCGACTTCCCGTCCTCCCAGTCGCCTGGGGGTCACCCGCAATTCTGATGAGCCTTGCTTAAAGGAGACGCATGACAAAAATACAAAGGCGTATGCGGTTGGTGGCCGACGATGTGGTCAGGCCACCTTCTTTTTGCCGCTACTCTTCAGAAGTCGGTTGCGCTGTTTCGCCGTTTTCCTTGTCGATCGCCTGGACAATGTCTTGATAGAATTGGTAGCGACGCATGTTCTCGCCATCCTGGTCGCCGAGCGCCGACGTCCAGCTGGAGTTGGAGGCGATGACGAGCTGGCGGGCCCGGTCAATATAGATTCCCTGGCCGAAGATGCCGATCGCTGCGAAGGCGTTTTCGCCATAGGTCCACCATTGGTATCCGTATCCCACGCCTGCATATCCGGTTGGAACGCGCTGGGATGTGGCGGATGCCAGCCAGTCGTCGGGCACGATGGATTCGCCATCAATCTCAGCATTCTCAAGTATGAATTGACCAAACCGAGCAAAGTCTCGTGTTGCTGCCTGAATACAGCAACCGCTAATTTCCTCTCCATCGGCGCTGAGCAGCCAGGTGGCATCCTGCTGCATGCCATAAGGAGCCCAGATCTTTTCAGACAAGTACTCAGACAATGTCTTGCCGGTTGCCTCTGATACGAGAATGCCGATCAGATTGGTTTCGCCCGTTGAGTAATGCCAGACTTCGCCCGGCGCATGTTCGCGCGGGAGCTGGCTCATATAGCTGACCAGAGTAGGCAAACCGTCCTCGGCTTCGTGCCGTGCAAAACGTGCGATATCGGATTCCGGGTCGTCATAGTCTTCGGTCCAGGCAACGCCGGATGACATGGTGAGCAATTGCTCAACGGTCACGTCGTCATAGGAAGACCCCTTCAGGCCGGAAATGTATTTGGAGACAGGGTCATTCAGGCTTTCGATGTAACCATCTTTTACGGCGGCACCGACGAGCGTAGACGTGATTGACTTGGCGACTGAGTGACTGGTCCATCGCCCGTGATCGGTGAAGCCGAGATTGTAGGATTCGTGCCTGATTTTACCGTTATGAAGAATGATCATCGAGACATGACGCTGTTCTTTGATATAGGCGTCTATATCGAAGTCTAGATTCAGCGGTTCGCCGTCTTCGAGAGGGCGCACAGTCTTGCCGGATTTGATCGTGCGTGTGTCCACGAAGAACGGCATCCGGTCCAGCATACGGAAACCGGCATCGCGCTGTTCAAGACTCCAGAAGAGCATGCTGGGGTGTGTGGGCATATTGGTCGCAAGGCGCCGCCAGTCTGGGCCAATCATCCACCAGCCAATGAGGCCAGCCAGCACCAGCGTTCCCAAGCCAATCAACAGCTTATTCATTATTCCACCCCTCAAATATGGTGCGTACATAGTGCAACTCAGAAAATTCACGTGAATAGTGGACAATCCTGCAGCGATTGGTGTCCTTCACGCACCAGCGAAGGGCCGCATTCCCAACCATATCTACATGATCAGTTTACGTAGGAAAGGGAGATGCCGGCAGAAAGGCCGTGTCGTTTCATCGACTGAATATGGCCGCGCCGGACGTCCGCTGACAGGGTGTTTCTGTCTGCGGTATCGATTGAAGCGTGCATCCCGAGTGCAAGGTTTCTGGTAAGCTGCCTTGTGCCGGAAACTTGCACTCCGCCATAGGTTCGGTTCGGTGAACCGTCACCCAGCGACACCAAACCTGCGAGAACGCGGGCGCTGGCGTCCCAGCCTCCCAATTGTCTGGAGGGGCCAGCCGAGACCTGAACGCCGCTGTCGCTGGTGTGCGCATCATGAAACAGGCTGATGTTCGGATCAAAGATCAGATCGACATCGATTGATGCAGCCAGTTCCAGGCTCGGCTCGTCGTCGCTTCCCGGATACGTCAGATAGTTCGCTGAGACATCCGCTGAGAACCGTTCCGCCTCGACAATCAGTCCAATCGAGTAGTCAGTTTCGGAGCTGAATGCTTGTCTTGACGGTCCGATTGGTTCGATACGGTAGACGGTCGCATATGCCGTTCCAAGGGAGGTCGACTGCTCAACACCCAACATCAGTTCAAGTGTTTCTGCACTCAATTGTTCACCACGATCATGGAGAGATGTGGAGACTCTCGTTTCGCCGAACACAGTACGAGATTGTGCCTCCGCCATCGGAGCGGTACTCGTTGCGAGAGCAGCAGCTGTCAATGCAGAGCGCATGTCGACCCCTTCAGTTGGACGCGTGCTAGAGTTTACCTTCCATGGCGGCGATGATTTCAGGGTGCGTGATCTTGCCTGCCGAAACATTGACGCCGCCTGCCAGATGAGGATCTGCGGCAATAGCCGCTTCGGTGCCCTTGTTGGCGAGCGCCATAGCGAACGGAAGTGTCGCGTTCGACAGCGCGATGGTTGACGTACGAGCCACAGCTGCGGGCATGTTGGTCACACAATAGTGAATTACACCGTTCACGTCATAAACGGGATCATCATGAGTCGTAGGACGGCTGGTTTCAAAACACCCGCCCTGGTCGATGGCGATGTCGACCACGACCGACCCCGGTTTCATCATTGCTATCTGCTCTTTGGACACGACCTTCGGCGCCTCGGAGCCTGGCAGCAGAACGGCGCCTACGACCAGGTCAGCAGTTTTCAAGGCGCTCTCAATCGCGGCAGACGTCGAATAGAGGCAGCGTGCCCGTCCACCGAAGATGATGTCGAGCTCGCGCAGGCGATCCAGAGAGCGATCCAGGATCGTCACGTTCGCGCCAAGACCGACCGCCATTTCCGCAGCGTTCCTGCCGGCGACGCCTCCGCCAATGACGAGTACATTTCCGGGCGCGACGCCGGTGACGCCACCGAGCAATGTGCCGGATCCACCATTTGAAATCTCGAGATATTTCGCACCGGCCTGGATGGACAGACGGCCTGCCACTTCGCTCATCGGGGTAAGAAGGGGGAGCCTGCCGAAGCGATCTGTAACCGTTTCGTATGCAATGCAGGTCGCTCCTGAGTTCATCAGGCCACGTGTCTGCTCGGGATCGGGCGCCAGATGCAGATAGGTGAACAATGTGTGGCGGGGCTGCAAGCGTGCGATTTCAACCGGCTGTGGTTCCTTCACCTTGATGATCATATCCGATGACTCAAACAGGTCATCGGCCGTCGGGGCGATGGCGCAGCCGACGGAGCGGTAAATGTCGTCAGAGAAGCCGACGGATTCGCCAGCGCCGGTTTCTACGTAAACTGAATGTCCGGACCGGATGAGTTCCTGTGCACCCTGAGGTGTGAGGCCCACACGGTATTCACGGTTCTTGAGTTCTTTTGGGGTGCCAATACGCAATTCAACTATCCTTTGAAGTAACAGTCGGTTGATAGGAAGTGGGTTAGAATCGAGCGATGAGATTCAGACGGAGGCGCTGTTGCCAATCCTCTGTCGTAAATGGGATCAGCTCTGTGTCTTTCACGCGATAGGCATAGAAAGCCGTATCCAGTGTCAAGTGATCGCTCAGTACATAAGATGCTGTAAGCGCGTGCTGAAGATAATTGCTTCCGTACGGAATATTGTCTTGGGCGAAGGCCGCGAATACGGCATCGGCTTCCGCTTCATGGTATCCATAGCTGAAACGGAAGTCTCCGGCTGAGCTCGATTGTCCCAAGGCTGCGGACATGTTGTAGCCGGTGTCATATTCATCCGCCCCGAGATTTTGAACAAAGTCAGCTTGGAGCTGTAGCGGCCATCGCCCGCCGAGGCCGGCATAGGTTATCGAGGCGATCACATCCAGCAAATCGAAATCCGAGACGTATGCGCCCGCACTATTGAGTCGGTTGGTGCGGGTGTCACCGGAATTGGCTGTGTCCGTCGCTTCAATCTCGTAGTCATAGTAACCTGCAGACAGGCCAAACTTCCATTCAGATCCGGTCTGTTGGTCCAGTGCGAACTGGATGCCCGAGACTAGGCTGTCCGGTGCCGCGGTCGAGCGTTCGATTGGGAACAGCAGGGCGCTTCCGCTGAGCTGCGTCTGGTCCGTACGGATGAGATTGTACTGACCCGCGACGCCCTGCGGGTTCACATCGCCGTCCCAGACAAGGTCAGTTCTGCGAAATGGGTTTGCGAATTTGCCGCCCGTCAGCGTCAACGCGCCAAAGGACTTCTTCGCATAGATCTGGTCGAGGCTGACCTGGAGGTCATCGTTGAAGTTGGAAAGAGAGACATCTGCCGAATTCGGATCGTCAGGATCGCCGGTAACCAACCTTGCACCAAACTCCAGGGTTGGGCTGGCGGCATATTTGGCACCTATACGACCTCGAACGACGCCGCGAGAATCCGTCCGCGCATCGCCCTCGGACGTATTGTATTCGTAGCGCAGTCGAAAGTCGCCGCTGACGCTGAGCTTCTCGCCGGCCTGTTCGACTGATTGGGCTGCCTGTCTCTCCGTCGCCGGTTCCTCAGCGGCCATGGGCTGGATTGTGGGAGATGTGTCCCGCGATATCGGCCGGGATTGTGCCAGTTGGCTTTCAAGCTTCGCCAGCCGCTCATCCTGCTCCTGAATGCGCGCCTGAAGCTGTGCAATGAGCGCAGCCGTGTCTGATTCAGCCTCCACGTCGCTGAACGCAGGCAATGAGCCAGACAGGATGCTCGATGACAGCGCAATCGCGACCCAGCGCGATATTGCCGGTGAGCGGACATCAGGACGCAGCGACATCAGATGCCTCCCATCGCGACATATTTGATTTCCAGATAGTCTTCGAGACCGTAGCGAGAGCCTTCGCGACCGACACCGGATTCCTTGATCCCACCGAAAGGGGTGGAGTCGCCGGAGATCGCCACATCGTTCAAACCGATCATTCCGGCCTCGAGTTTCTCGGACACGCGCCAGGCGCGGGAATAGTCTCGGGTCCAGAAATAGGAAGCCAGGCCGTAGGGCGTGTCATTTGCCAGAGCGATGGCTTCTTCGTCTGTGTCGAATGAAAAGACTGGCGCGACCGGACCGAATATTTCGGTGTGAGCAATATCCATGTCGGCGGTCACGCCAGTCAGGACGGTAGGAGGAAAAAAGGTACCGTCATTCTCCGGAAGCCGACGCGTGATGCGCTTGGCGCCTTTGGCCAATGCATCTTCAACGAGTCCGGCAACCTTGTTTTTTGCAGATTGATTGATCATCGGCCCCATGGCCGTTGTTTCATCGAATCCGTCGGAAACGGTCATGGCGTCTGCGGCTGCAACGAATTTCTCTAGAAACTCATCTCTGATGGAGCTGTGCAGGAGAATGCGATTGGCGCACACGCAGGTCTGACCGGCGTTGCGGAACTTCGCGACCATTGCGCCGGCAACTGCCGCGTCGATATCGGCATCTTCGAAGACGATGAATGGTGCATTACCGCCGAGTTCAAGCGAAAGCCGCTTCATCGTGTCCGCGCTTTGGCGCATCAACAGCTTTCCAATGCGCGTTGATCCCGTGAATGAAACCTTGCGAACGAGTGGGTGGCTGGTCAGCACATTTGCGACTGGTGCAGGGTCTTTCGACGTGATGACCTGAAAGACCCCCTCCGGGAATCCCGCATCTTTCGCGAGGCATTCGAGCGCGAGCGCAGACAGGGGAGTCTCGTCTGACGGTTTCAGTATGATAACGCATCCAGCGGCCAAAGCGGGAGCCGCCTTGCGGGTGATCATGCCGCTTGGAAAATTCCAGGGTGTAATGGCGCCAACGATTCCAACGGGTTGGCGGATAACGATCTGTCTACGGCTGGCTGCGCTGGTGGGAATAACATCGCCATATGCGCGCTTGGCCTCTTCAGCAAACCAGTCGATATAAGCTGCATTGAAGGTGACCTCACGGCGAGCCTCAGCCAGAGGCTTTCCCTGTTCCAGAGTCAGGATCTCCCCGAGCTCATGCTCATGGGACAGAACAAGATCATGCCAGCGACGCAGGATATCGCCCCGGTCCTTGGCGGTGAGGGACGCCCATTGGATCTGAGCCGTTTGGGCGCGCTCGACAGCGCGCTCTGTTTCGGCCGCACCCAGATCCGGTACATTGGCTACTACCTCGCCGGTCGATGGGTTGAATACATCGAAGCGATGTTTCACCGCCGCTTCAGCCATCGAAGCTGTGATGCGCTTCAATAGTGCATTCGATTCCAGGAGACGCGGTGGCGCCGGTGCTAGATCAACTGACATGTCAGGCGATCCCGAACTTTGCGGAAGTTTCGGCAAGACCTTCGGACGCCATGTCGATCATGTCGTCAATCTGTTCGCGGGAGATTGTCAGTGGTGGGCAGATAACCATGGATTGGCCAACCGCACGCATGATCAGGCCTTTGTCCAGACAGGCGTCGCGGCAGATGTTTGCGGCGTTGTCTTCGGCCGTAAACGGTTCGCGGGCTTCCCGGGATTTCACCAGTTGCAGGCCTGCGATCAAGCCAGTGCCGCGGACTTCGCCGATGATCTTGTGTTTCTGGGCCAACTCCTGAAGGCGTTGATGCATGTAAGGGCCAACGTCTTCCCTGACGCGGTCGACGAGGCCTTCGCGTTCGATGATGTTGATGTTGGCGTGTGCGACGGCGCAAGACACCGGATGACCAGAATAGGTGTAGCCGTGGGAAATCGGGCCACCGTCGTTCAGGGTCGCAAAAATCTCGTCACTGAACGCAATTGCGGAAATCGGCAGGTAGCCAGAGGACATACCCTTCGCCATCGGCATGATGTCAGGCTGCACACCATAATGCTGGCATCCGAACCATTCGCCCAATCGTCCGAAGCCACAAATGACTTCATCGGACACGAGCAGGATATCGTGCTTGCGGCAGATGCGCTGAATTTCAGGCCAATATGTGGACGGAGGATCAATCACGCCGCCGGCGCCTTGAATCGGTTCACCGATAAAGGCCGCGATGTTGTCCGCGCCGATCTCAAGAATCTTGTCCTCAAGCGCCTGGGCAGCGCGCAGGCCGAATTCTTCCGGCGTCAGATTCCCTCCGTGCGCGTACCAGTGAGGCTCCATGATGTGCTCAAAGCCTGGCAGCGTTGAGGAGCCCATGTCGTGCATGTGCTTCATGCCGCCAAGGCTCGTCGCAGCCAGCGTACTGCCGTGATAGCCCAGATTTCGCCCGATGAATTTGTACTTCTTCGGCTTTCCGCGGACGTGCCAGTAATGACGCGCCATCCGGATCACGGTGTCGTTGGCTTCAGAGCCCGAATTGGCGAAGAAGAAGTGGTTCAGGTTTCCCGGGGCAATTTCCGACAATTTCTGTGCCAACTCGATCTGGCTGGGTGTCGCGCTCTGGAAGAAGGAATTGTAGAAGGGCAGCTGTTCCATCTGCTGTGTCGCGACATCAACCAGCTCCTGGCGGCCGTAGCCGACATTGACGCACCAAAGGCCAGCCATGCCGTCCAGAATTCGGTTGTTGTCGCTGTCGGTGACATAGCATCCGTCACCACTGGTGATGACTCGTACACCGCGTTCGGCCAGTGATTTCGGATCACAAAATGGATGAATGTGATGCGAAGCGTCGAGCGCCTGCCACTGTGCCGTGTTTCGTTGTACGATCGCCATTGCGCGTCCCTTTCATGTCTTTGATCACATGTTGGATCGCCACCCGATTTCGGAGAAGATGACTAAACCGATGGGGCCGGTGCGGTTTCAGCACCGATGGTCGGAAACATCACCACATGGTCAGTCAGGCAGAAGATCACGCATAAGGCGGGCGATCTCTTGCGCCTGAACCTCACCGCCAGTTTCTAGGGCTGTGATGACGCGCTTCTGGTCGCCGACGGGATGAGTCTGGCTGAGCTTCGTCACGGCATCCATCCGGCTGATGGCGATACGAAACGAGCGAATATGGGGCAGGAGCGTTTCAACTTTTCCGTCCGGTGCGTGCTCCATGATCCAGTTTGTATGAGAGTCGGTTTCACTCCTGGAAATTGTCGTGCGCATGATAGCGAGTTGTTCCGCGTCATCATCGACCGGCGTCAGGACACCGCGAACTTGCGCTGCGACATAGTTCCAGGTCGGCACCGTGGGACGCTCTTCATACCAACTTGCCGAGATGTAGGTGTTTGGACCGTTGAATATCGCCAGAGCCGATTGCCCGGCTGTCAGCGTTCCGGCATGTGGGTTATGCCGTGCCATGTGGCCCACCAGCTCGACCTGGTCGTCTGGGCTTTCGACAATGTACATCGGCACGGCCGTCGCATAGGGAAACCCGTCGCTGCTGCTGACGAGCTGACCGAAGGGGTATCGTGCAATGACGGATTTGGGATCGTCAGACCGATAGGCTTTAGGGATGTACATTTCCCAGGGGGCGGATTGATTTGGCATATTAGAGGGCGCTCCTTGTAGATCTTTTCTACCACCATTCCTGTGCACTGCGCGCGTTGTCAGGCGCGAAATGCCTCTCCACTGGTGCGGGCAACGCACCGGACCCTAACTCCTTGGCAACTGAGGCCGGTCATCAGGCCCTGTAAGGTTTGTCGAGACTGACCGTGAGGCGGCTGCGCCCGGTATGCCAGCAGGGAGATTTATTCGTGACGCAATCCTTTCTTCAACAAGAGCCAGAACTGGGCGACATCGTTTCTGCTTATGCTGGACAATTGATGCCAGATGTTCAGTTGCGGACCTTTGCAAGAACGCACGAGATTTTTCCCACAAGGATCATCAAGTCAGGTGGGTCTCCTGTTGAAATTCCGCGAAAAGGTAACGCGCTGTTTGATCTGGCTATCCCGACAGACACGGAGACGTACGACTTGTACGATTATGTCTCCCGAAATCGTCTCGTCGGCCTGCTTGCGATCAAGGATGGTGAGATCGTCCACGAATACAACGACAGCGGCTTTGACGCAGACACGCGCTGGATGTCGATGTCGATGGCGAAATCTGTGTCCACGACACTTGTGGGGACCGCCATAAAGGATGGCTACATTGATAGTGTGGATGACCAACTCGTGAAGTATATGCCCGAGTTGAGCGGGAGTGGGTATGACGGCGTTTCCATTCGCCACCTCCTCCAGATGACGTCCGGGGTGAAATGGGACGACACGCACACGACTCCGGGATCGGAGCGTCGGGTCATGCTGGACTTGCAGGTTGCGCAGCAGCCGGGCGCGATCATGGAGTTGATGGCGTCGCTTCCTCGGATCGCGGAACCGGGACAGGTCTGGAATTACAGCACGGGCGAAACCCACGTTGTCGGCGCTCTCGTCAAGGCGGCGACCGGCAAATGGCTGGCGGATTATTGTTCCGAAAGAATGTGGTCGCGCCTCGGAATGGATTCTGATGCGGCTTGGTGGCTGGAAGCGCCTGACGGTCTGGAAGTGGCCGGGAGTGGAATTTGCGCGACGTTGCACGACTATGCGCGACTGGGTCTTTTCGCCCTGAACAATGGCGTGATCGAAGGCGAGTCAGTTGTCCCGGACAATTGGTTCGTTGAGGCGACTGAGCCGCGTATGGCCGGGGAATCGCCATTGAATTACGGCTATATGTGGTGGCCGGTGCCCGACCGGAAAGGAGACTTTTCGGAAGGCGCCTATAGTGCTCGCGGGATTTTCGGCCAGTATATCTATATCAACCCAACGCGAAACATTGTGCTGACCGTGTTGAGCTGCCGGTCGAAGCCGAAATTCGCGGAAGCGATCCTCGACAACGACTTCTTCAACGCGGCCGCAACGGCGCTAGGCTAGACGACTGGCTTGAACTCCGGGGTATCCTTGGCGATCGTATTGGTCAGCCATTGCCTGAACTTGCGCAGGCTCGGCTCGTTCCAGCGGTCATGCCGCGCGATCAGAACATAGTCTCCGCGCCGGGGCGGAAAGGCTGGATTGTCCTTTCCGATCCAGACGAGATCGCCCCGGGCCAGGTGCTTTGCGGATAGAAGAGGATTTGTCAGGGCGATCCCGCGGCCATGTCGAGACGCGTCAGCTGTCAGATTTCCCTGCCACAGGCGAGGTCCCTTCAGGCCATTGCCGCAGTCCACACCAAGCGATTCCAGCCAGATCTTCCAGGTCTCTGTTGTGTTTTCGTGGAGCAACTGGTGCTCCAATAGATCTTCCGGAGTCTCAATGGGCGCCGATTTCTCCAGGTATTCCGGACTTGCGACCGGAATGATCGGTGATTGTGCGATCACCTGGCTTCGCAGATGTGGTGGAAGCTCTCCCAGATCCTCATAGGAAGCCCAGTAGCGGATGTCCGCCGTCGCTTCATGTGACAGGAAGTCTGGCGCGCTAACCGACGGTTTCAGTTCGATCTCCACGCCCTGATTTGCCCGCTCCAGCGATGCAAGGCGCCGAGACAGCCATTGCTGGGCGAAGCCCGGCGTGCTCCAGATAAGAAGCTGATGATGGATACCCTGATTGAGGACGTCCAAGGTCGCGTGGGCGACCATGTCGAGCGCGGCGGCAATCGATCGATGGTAATCCTTGCCAGCTTCAGTCAGGACCAAGCCGGTAGGCGCGCGTTCAACAAGCGTGATCCCAACCCATTCTTCGAGTGTCCGCAGGTGTCGGCTAAGCACGGCATGGTCGCGGTCCAGCCATTTGGCAGCTTTGCGAACGCCGCCCAGGCGCGCAATGGCATCGAATGCTCTCAAGCCTTCAAACGGAGGCAGCGCCTTGCGCTGTGGTGGCTGATGGCCCGGATCAGGTAGGTCGCCCTTGCGGTCGGCCATGAGTGGTTCCCTGTTGTTGCGTTTGACGGCTGCAATTGACGGCTCACGATGAGACGAAGTCAAGCGGTCTGCTGTGTCCTGTTGAAGTGCGGAGGGTTCGTGCCCGATTTCGGAGCCGATCATTTGTCGTCTCCTTTCGCCGGTTGTGGTTGCTGGCGTTGTCGCTGCTGGTTGCGACTCAACCATAGCTGGAGGCCCAAAGTGACCATCACGAGAAGCCAGATACCGGTCGCGAAGTTCACAAGTCTGCCGGGCAGCCCACCAATTTGACCCGTATGAAGTGGGTAGAGCGCTTCAGAAATGCGTTCATTGGTCTGGCTGTTTCCAGCGTCGTGATCGAGAAGCACCGCCCCATCGAGACCAATGTAAACACGGGTTGCTCCGTACAATCTGGGCATTTCAGCGGGGGCATTCACGCGGACGCGATACCAGGGCCGGGTCTCTGACGGCAGGGATAAGGCAGCGAGAGTCGACCCCGGATACTCGCTCAAAGCTGTCTCAATGATCTGCTCAAGTGGCGCGGCAGGTGCGTCTGTCGCCTGTGTGATTGAGGGCGTCTCCTCTTTCACGCCGAGCCAATCTGCGATCACATCTGCTTGCGCGAGCATGGTTCCAGACAAGACAACTACTGCTGCGGGGAGTGCTCCCCAAAAGCCAACGCGCCAGTGCCATCCAGACAATGTGGCAGCCTTGGGCGCGTTTGGGGCCTTGGTGAACGCTGACAGGCGCTTGCGCATAGGCCATCCCAGCACGAGCCCCAGAGTGATGTTCGACAGGAGCAGCAGGCCCGAAAGCGTCAGGAACGTGTAACCCAAAGCGCCCAGCATCAGTGTCTTGTGGAACTGTGTGACTGTTTCAAAGATGGCGCCCTCGGAAAAGAGGTTGGCATCAGACCTGTCGCGCACGAGGTTGCCAGCACCATCAATGCGGACCGTGCGACTTTCACCGTCGCGGTCCAGATACAGGTCGTACTGCCCATTCCGCCCGCCGGAAATCCAGATTGAGGATATGTCGTCACCGTCCGCGACCATGCGCTCAATGGTCTGCGCGATCGCTGCAGAATCGGTAGGCGCTGCGGCCTGTCCGAGCAGAAAATCGTCGATGTCTGCGCGGAATGCGATCATGAGACCGGAAGCCGCCTGCAATATCCAGACTGACAGAAAAGCGAGACTGATCCATTTGTGGATCATCCGAATTTTCGGAAACTTCATGCGACCTCCAACCGTCGATGGTGATTTGCCCGAAATCAGTATGGCAAACAGACTTTGCCGTGAGACAGATGCGAAGCGTGAGTGAGGTGGTGCGCTTAGCGCACCTCGGAGTGCGTGCTAGGCCCCTTCGCCGGAGCTGGCGTCACATGGTCAATTTGTAGATGCGAAAATGCCTACACGCCGAGCCACGGATTGCGCATCTTGGCAGTGCGTTTGGGAGGCTCAGATCGGGGAGCGGAATTTGAAGAAAAATGCGTCACGAGTGATCGGGATTTTCTGTCTGGCTCTGGCTGCAGGATGTGTATCTGCGGCGGAAGAGTGGGATATCACAAATACCGGCGAGCCTTACCGTGACGTTGAGCTGTCCCTGGACGAAGGCACGTGGATAACCGTTGCGGTGCATCCGACAGCAGATCTGATCTTGTTTGACGTGCTCGGTGACATTTACTCGATCCCCACGACAGGCGGGGAAGCCAAATTGGTACATGGCGGACATGCCATTCAGCATTCGCCTGTGATCAGCCCGGACGGCCTTAGGATAGCGTACATCAGTGACGCGGACGGAACCGACAATATCTGGACTTCCGCCATCGACGGCAGTGACGCGGCGCAGGTTTCATTTGAGCGGACGCAGGCCGTTGTCGATCCGGCATGGAGTGCGGATGGGGAGACAATCGCTGCAGCCCGCATGTTCGATACTGCGGACCGACTGCACGCTTCAGAACTTGTATCCTACCCCTCAAAAGGCGGAGAGGCGACGCGTCTAGTCCCGATGCCGGAAAATGGCGAGAATGTTCATGATGCAGAGTATTCGCCGGATGGAAAGAGCCTCTATTTTGTAGAAAAGATTACGCCTCCTCATGCATCCACGGTTTACGTGGATGCAAACCACAAGAACTTCGCTGTTCAGAGATTGTCACTGGACGATGGCAGTGTCGAAACCGTAGTTGGCGGGTTCGGCGGTGCTCTGTCGCCATCTGTCTCACCTGACGGCAGCAAGATGGCCTTCGTTCGGCGTGTCAAAGACCAGACGATGTTGTTTGTCTACAACTTCAAAACGCGAGAGCAGGTGCCAGTCTATGACGGGCTTGATCGCGACGGACAAGCAGACTTCCTCGGGCAGGGGGCGTATTATCCCCGGTTTTCATGGTTTCCGGATGGCGGATCGGTTGGCATTTGGAGCGGCGGAAAAATTCAACGCGTCTATCTTGAAGACGGGCGAGCAGAAGAGGTCCCATTCTCGCTGACGGCACGACATAAACTCACAGAGCCGGTGAGGTTTGCACAGGACCTGTCTCCGGACGAGTTCCAGATCAAGGCTATCTCGCGTGTTGCCATTTCACCAGATGGCGAAAGGCTGATGTTCGGGGCGCTCGGCCGCACTTGGCACCAACCAATTGCGGGTGGTCAGCCGGTTCTGTTGTCGGAAACCACAGCGTCTCAGTCAGATGCGAGTTTCTCTCCGGATGGTTCGAAAGTTGCCTACATCGAATGGGACGATGTTGCCGGCGGTCGGTTGAAACTGAAATCAGCAGGCGGCGAAAGCAAAACACTGTTCAGTTCATTGGGGATCGTACGTGAGCCCGTCTTTTCTCCGGATGGATCGAAGCTTCTGTTCCAGATCGCACAGGGGGACGACTGCTTGGGCGGGCATCGTGCGGATCCGGGAATTTACTGGATATCTGTGACGGGAGGATCAGCCGAGCCCCTTGGTATGGTGGGTGCAAACCCGCGCTTTTCACCCGATGGATCTAGAGTGTTCTTCACGACAGCTGGCTATGAAAACGGCACACTGATTACGTCTCTGGAGAGTGTGGGACTTTCGGGGAATGACCATAAGGTGCATCTGCGTACTCAGGATTCTGACACCAGCGAATTGAAACTAAGTCCGGATCTGAAATGGATCGCTTATCGTCACTATCAAACCTACCACGTCGCCCCTTTCGATCCGAGCGTTGAGCAGCGGACATTCGATGGCGCAAGTGGCACCCAGCTAGAAGTGTCGGGTGGATACGAGTTGGCCTGGGATCAGGATTCCAAAAGCGTCTACTGGGCATTCGGACCTGAAGTGCATCGTGCGGCAGTTGGTGGCGAAAGCGTTGCCGCCGAGGTGGTCGCGCGTGTCGATTTACGGGTTCCGTCAGACCGTCCGGAGGGCGTCACAGCTTTTGTGGGCGGACGGGTGATCACGCTGGATGAGCTTGGAACCCTCGAAAACGGAACTGTAATTGTGGACGGCAATCGCATCGCGGCAATCGGGAACGCAGACGATGTCGCAATTCCGCGCGGCGCGCACATTGTGGATGTTTCGGGAAAGACCCTGATGCCGGGTTTGATCGACATGCATGGTCATCTCGATACATGCTATTACGCATCGGCTGGCCTTCTTCCTCAACAACAGGCATCAAGATACGCGGCGCTTTCGTTCGGGATCACCACTAATTACGATCCGTATACTTCAGAACTTCCAACTTACACGGCATCAGAAATGACGATGTCAGGAGATATGACGGGGCCGCGCAGCATTGCGGTGGGAAGCGTCATCTACGGTCGTAAACGAAAGTATGATCCGGTCTTCGTGCCGATAGAAAGCTATGACGATGCTGAGACCATCATGGATCGCAAGCGCGCGCTTGGGGGGACCGTCATCAAAAGCTACCGCCAAATCCAGCGACAGCAGAGGCAAATGCTGAACAAGGCCGGACGGGAGAATGGCATCATGGTTGATGTCGAAGGGGAGAGCCACTTCTTCAACGGTATCACGGCAATTCTCGACGGGAACATGAACCTCCAGCACAATGTGCCAGTTGAAACCCTGTACGACGACTACATCCAGTTGATGGCGAAGTCGAACGTGGCCCATACACCAACCCTCATCGTTCTGTTCGGCGAACTGATGGGTGAAAACTATCTCTATACTACATCCAGGCTGTGGGACGATCCGCGGGTTGAGACCTATGTCCAGACAACGACGAGTTCCTATAGCCCGTTGGCAGTACCCGTCGGGGCGCCACCCTATGTGCGCGGCATGACAGGTTTGACGGCCGCAGAAGAGATCTGGGATATCGGTTTCAAGGCGGCCGCGCGCTCGATGAAAGCGCTCAACGATGCCGGCGGTGTGGTGAATGCGGGATCGCACGGACAGGTCTACGGGCTCGCCATGCATTGGGAACTTCAGCTCCTGGCAGAAGGCGGTATGAGCAACATCGATGTTCTCGAGGCGGGTACGATCAACGGGGCCCGAACCCTTGGGCTGGATGCGCAGGTCGGTTCGCTGCGTGAAGGCAAACTGGCTGACATTATCGTCTTGGATGAAAACCCACTTGCCGACATTCGCCACACGGAAACAGTATCCATGACCATGATGAATGGGCGGCTCTACGACACTCTGAGCATGGATGAGATTGGAAACTATGAAAAACCACGACGTCCATTCTTCTGGGAAGAGAACGATGTGCCCAGTCACATCGAATGGAAACCCGCATGGGGCCACCATTGATGTCGCTTCGCAGGCACCAAACAAAGAAAGTAAATGACCATGAGTGATGCACGCGGCCACGAAAGCGCGATTGACCAGACGATTCCACCCGCTGCAGGCGATGGGGATAAGGCGTTCTTTGGTCACCCGAAGGGCCTTGCCTATATCGTGTTCACGGAAGCGTGGGAGCGATTTTCATTCTACGGAATGCAGGCGCTGCTCATCCTGTACATGGCAACGTATCTGTTCCTGCCTGAGAACGCGGGAAATGTGGCTGCGTTCGAACCGTTCCGCGGACTTTTTGAAGCCGTCTTCGGGCCGCTTAGCGTTCAGGCGCTCGCGTCTCAGGTGTTCGGTGCCTATGTCGGTCTCGTCTACTTTGCGCCGGTACTCGGTGGGCTGATCGGCGACCGACTTCTGGGAAGAACCAAGGCTGTACTGATGGGCGCGCTGTTGATGGCGCTCGGACATTTTCTGATGGCTTTCGAGGCGAGCTTTCTGCTGGCGTTGGCGACGCTTATCCTCGGCTCTGGATTGTTGAAGGGAAACCTGGCAGCGCAGGTGGGAGGTCTCTATGACAAGTCTGACAAGCGGCGCGATTCCGGTTATTCCATCTATGTGTTCAGTATCAATGTCGGTGCGTTCATTGCGCCGCTCATTTGCGGAACGCTGGGTGAAGTATATGGTTGGCACTATGGGTTTGGCGCCGCCGGCGTGGGCATGATGATCGGTCTGGCCGTCTATCTGTCAGGCCTGTCCTATCTCCCTGTTGATACCGTCGAGAAAAGCGAAGATCGTCCGCGCCTTCAAAAAGGTGAGGGCGTTGTGATCCTCTCCATTCTCCTGATGCTTGCGCTGACATCCCTGTACTGGACCGCGCAAAGCCAAGTCTGGAATGCGTATCCTCTCTGGTTGCGGACAGATGTGGACCGTAGCATATTTGGTCTGGATGTCCCTGTAACGTGGTTCCAGTCTCTGGATTCGTTGGCCGTTCTGTTGTTGGCACCGCTGGTGCTCTGGTACTGGCGCCGCCAGTCGAGCCGCAATGCAGAGCCGGCTGACCTCGTGAAGCTTGCGCTTGGATGTGCCGTCTTTGCCATCGCGTTCGTATTGCTGGGGCTCGGCGACCTCTTGTCAGGAGATGGAGCTGTTGCCCTGGTCTGGCCCACAATATTTCATTTCGTCTGCGCTGTCGGCTTTCTGTACGTCGGCCCGATTGCGCTCGCCTTGACCTCCCGCGCGGCCCCGGATTCGGTAAATTCGATGATGGTCGGGTCCTATTACCTGGCGATTTTCGTTGGCGGCATCTTCAGCGGATGGTTGGCACGGTTCTATGAAACAATGTCCGCATCAGGATTTTGGTTGATGCATGCCGCCATTGTCGGGTCTGCAGCCGTTCTGATCATTCTGCTTCGCCCCGCGCTGACACGTCTGATGCGCCTCGAAGCGGCTGATACCGCGGCTGATTAAATTATATAGTTTTCAGGAGAGTGTTTGATGTCACCCCATTTATTACGAACCGTGTCTGTTCCGGTCCTGATTGCGTTGAGTGCGTGTGCGCCCGGGAGTAATCCAGGCGACGTGGCCGATGCAATTAGCGCGGATGTGGTTGTATGCGCTGATAGAGGAGGGAGCACTGAGGGGTGCGACTACAATGGTATTGAAGGACTGCAGGACGCTGTAGATGCTGCGGCATCTAAATCCGTAATCCGTATCGCTGAAGGCGAGTACCTGCCCAGCAGTTATCGCGACGTGCCATTTCAGGACCTTGTTGTACGCGGTGCGATTGTCGTCGACGAGAAGGAAGTCACCTTTCTGGCAGACGAGGGCGCTGTTCTTCAGGGGTCAGAAGCATTTCCGGTGAGCGCCATGGTCGTTCGGAACTCGAAGGTAGTGATTACCGGGCTTGAGATCTCTGATTTCTTCTACGGTGAACCAGAAGACGATGTGTATGATGGGCATGGAATATTCACCATCAACAGTCAGGTTACCCTGAAAGATGTATCGATTACCGGGATCGAGAAGATGGCCGTAACCGGGCGTGAGAACGGCGAGATTTCCGCGACGGGTTTGAGCGTCCGGGATTCGCACCTTGGCGTGTGGCTGGAAGAGTTTGCCCAGTTCAAGATGGTAGATAGCGAAATTGTCGGCAGTGAATCCGCAGGCATTGCTGCTTATGGAGATGCCGCTGCTATTACTGAAAACAGTGTCATCGGCGCCAACGAAGACGATGGTCTCTATACAGAAAACCGGGCACGCATCACAAGCGTGGACTCCATGATTCGTGGGAACTCTCCATTCGGAGCACGTGCGGCCGATGAAAGCACTATTCTGATTTGTGGCGGTTCCATGCTTGATAATGAAGCAGACATGGGCACCGAAGGCGCGGGCCGTGTTCTTCTGGATGATGAGGAAGCGTGCGCGCTCTGACTGTCTTCTAACAATAGAAAATCGAACTCATCAGAAGCCGCGCCATTGTAATATGGGGCGGCTTCTTTGTTGTTGGACTATCTGCTGACGATTGAGCAGTCTTGCAAAAAAGAAAGCCGGCGACCGATCAGGATCGGTCGCCGGCGAAACGTTGCTAGGTCTATCTGGAGATCTAGAAGTTGAAGGCTGCGCTGACACCCACAACCCGAGGACGGGTTCTGTTGGCGTTCGCCCAACCCTGGTAAGGGTCGATCGACTTGTTCTCGTCCGTCAGGTTCGTCGCAAAGATCTCGAGATCGAACTGACCAAGCTGCACACCTGCGCGGGCGTTCAGCAGGTTCAACTCGTCTGAGCTTTGTGGCAGCACGGAAGCGTCAAAGCTGGACCGGTCGATATACGTCACTTCATCGCGATGGTTGAAGTCAACCCGGACAAACGCCGGATATTCCGGAGTGAGATCAAAGTCGTAATTCACACCCAGAGTATAGCTGAGTTCAGGTGTGTAGTCGGTCGGATCGCCAACTTCGTTGACCTGGTCGGTATCAGCAGTCTCAACAATCTCGCTATCGAGATATGCGGCATTCGCCGAGAAGGTCAGGTTTGGAACGGGTTGGTAAGCCACGCCCGCTTCAATGCCCTTCACTTCGACCTTGCCGATGTTGCTGGACTCTCCGAGGAAAGCGCCGTTCACTTCAGTCAGGCGGCGACGCACCATGTCTTTGTATTCCGTGAAGAATACGGCGACATCATACTGCAGATTGCTGGTGCTGCCTTTGGTGCCCAGTTCGTATGTGAGGATGTTTTCCGGATCGTAGGGATCGAACGGAGCTGAGTTGAAGCCACCACTACGGAAACCAGAGCCCGCGCTCGCATAGATTGTTGCGTCAGGAGAGTACTCGTAGGTCATGTAGACGCGGGGATCCACAGATTCGAAGGATGCGGACAACTCGGTGCCGGTTCCTGGAGCGTATTCGATCAAGCTTGTTTGCTCGTCATGGAAGTAGCGCAGGCCAGCACCCAGAGTGAGTTTTTCCGTGAGATCATAAGCGCCGTCTGCGAACAATGAGTACGATTCCGACGTGCCGGCTGAGTAGTAGTAGAGATCGTCGATCAGGACGCCTCCGCCTTCGTAGAGATCGCCAGCCGCAGCGTACGCATACTCATAGTCTGCCGTCAGTGACCGTTCGCCATCCCGGTAGAACGCGCCAATGGTCCAAGCAAATTGCTCGCCAGCATCAGACAAACGAAGTTCCTGCGAGAACTGTTCGGCTTTCACGAACCGGTCGTCATTCCCCTCAACAACGCCGTAGGAGAAGTTTCCTTCACGCGGGATGTAGGTGAATGGGTATTGGTGATCGTGATTGATCTGGGTTGTGGACGACGTCAGTTCGGCGAAACCGAAATCATAAGTCAGTTCCAGATTGTAGATGTCGAAGTCAAACTTCTTCGGGATCATGACTTTGCTGCGGTCAGGGCCGACATCAACCGTACGGTCTTCTTCTTCGTAGCCCATACCCAGTTGTGTTTTCGCGCGCTGGATCTGAACCATCGCTTTTGCGGAGAAGTTCTCCGTAGGGACCCAGAGCACTTTACCGCGTGCATTCAGCAGTTCGGTGCCATTCCCATCTTCGATGCCAGCTTCTGGCTGGTCGATCCAGCCGCCGCCGCTTTCGACACCAAGTGCAAGACGGACTGCCAGTTTGTCTTCGACGATCGGGGCGTTGACCACGAGTTCGGCCTTCTGGCCCACTTCGCCTTCAGAAACTGTGTAGAGTTCGCCTTTCACTTTCCCCTCGACTTTGTCGAGAACTGGATCAGCCGTGATGAAGCGAATAACGCCGCCTGCGGCGCCCTGGCCGTAGAGCGTGCCTTGTGGGCCTTTGAGAACCTCAACCCGTGAAAGGTCGAGTGCAACAGGGCTCAGCTGATCGTATCCGCTGAGGGACAGAGGTGCCTCGTCCATGTACATGCCGACCAGTGCGCCGGACCCGGATTGGTTTGCCAGACCCCTGACAAAGATCGTGTAGCTACCCGGACCATCTTCCCGCATGGTCAGACCAGGTACATTGAACGACAGGTCCTGGACACTTTCGATGCCGAGTTTGTCCAGTTCGTCGCCACTGATTGATTCAATCGCCATGGGAACGTCGATCAGTCGCTGTTCCCGCTTTTGGGCCGTGACCATGATGGCGGACTGGACCAGTTCAGTCTCTTCCGTCGCCGGTTCGGTGGTCTGGGCCCCCGCAGTTGCCGCATGCATCAGTGCGATGACGGCGCTGCCGGTTGTCCATAGATATTTACGTTTCATGTCTTCTCCCGCTCGCTTTTGCTACATTAGGGAGAAGTAAGACGGACAAACAGAATATTGGGCAGATGCCAAAATTGAGACACATGGTGCGAATTACGCACCTGTTTATGTGTGAGTTTGGCGCACCCCCATTGGCTAGGCGACGAGCATGGTGATCGACGCCCATTGTGTAAGGGATTCAGGCGATTCAGTCGGTTTGGTAGGAAGTGCCAGTCGCGCCACTTGCCACCAGGGCGGCAAGAGCTTCATCTGAGTAGCCTAGCAACGTCTTGAGCACTTCTTGGGTGTGTTCGCCCAAAATTGGTGCAGCACTCGCGTAGTTCGCCGGGGTTCGGCTAAGCCGCGCCGGAAATGCAATTCCCGGTACCTCTCCAAGCGATGAGTGGGGAAGGGTGATCTGAGTCTGGCGCGCACGAATTTGAGGATCTTCGAAGACGTCACCGATCTTGTTCACCGGACCATTAGGTGCCTTGCCGCCCTTCAGCAGTTTCAGCCAGTGTTTGGTGGAAGCTGTCTTCAGCTTCCCATGCAGGATATCGGTGAGTTCAATCCGGCGCAGAACACGGGCCGCATTGGTGGCAAAGCGGGAGTCTGACGGAAGCGTGTCCAGTCCAATCCGTTGGCAGAGGTCCTGAAATTGCGAGTCGTTGCCTACGGCGAGAACGATATGCCCATCCGCCGTCTCGAACACGTCATAGGGTGCAATGCTTGGATGCGCGTTGCCCATCCTTTTCGGACTCTCTCCCGTAGCCAGGAATCCTTGAGACTGGTTGGCCAACGCCGCGACAAGGCTGTCCAGCAGTGAGATGTCGATCATCTGACCTTCACCGGTTCTATCGCGATGTCGGAGCGCAGCTTGAATCGCATTTGCGGCGTACAGGCCGGTCAGTATGTCGACGAGTGCGACCCCGACCTTCATTGGTCCGGCACCGGGCTCGCCATCCGGGACACCCGTGATGCTCATCAGGCCGCCCATGGCCTGGATCAACAAATCATAACCGGGCTGGTGAGCATAAGGACCCGTTTGTCCGAACCCGGTGATCGAACAGTAGACAAGCCGTGGATTTTCCGCGCGCAGTGTTTCCGCATCAAGACCGTACTTGGTCAGGCTGCCCGTCTTGAAGTTTTCGATGAGAACATCGCTGGTCTTTGCCAGTTTGCGAATGATCTCTTGCCCGTCGGGGCTCGTGATGTCGATGCAGACGGATTTCTTGTTGCGGTTCGCGCTCAGGAAGTAAGAGGCTTCGCGTTCATCCGGATCTGCGCCAACCTGAAACGGCGGACTCCAGCTTCTCGTGTCATCGCCGCGACCCGACCGTTCGATCTTGATGATTTCCGCGCCAAGATCTCCCAGAAGCTGAGTAGCCCATGGGCCCGCCAGCACACGGCTGAGATCAAGAACGCGAAGACCTTCCAATGCTTGTGTCATATTAGCTGAAAGCCGCCAGTCCCGTTTGAGCGCGTCCCAGGATGAGCGCATGGACATCATGGGTGCCTTCATAAGTGTTGACGGCCTCCAGATTGCACATATGGCGCATGACGTGGAATTCGTCCGAAACGCCATTGCCGCCGTGCATGTCCCGGGACGTGCGCGCGATGTCCAGGGCCTTGCCGGCGCTGTTGCGTTTGATGAGGGAAATCATTTCAGGAGACGCCTGATGAGAGTCGAGCAGGCGACCCACCTTCAGGCAGGCCTGCAGGCCAATCGAGATTTCGGTTTGCATGTCGGCGAGTTTACGCTGGATCAACTGATTGGCGGCAAGGGGCCGACCAAACTGGGTGCGGTCCAATGTGTAGTCTCGTGCGGCTGTCCAGCAAGCACGCGCGGCGCCAAGTGCGCCCCATGCAATGCCGAAACGAGCCTTGTTCAAACAGCCAAAGGGACCAGACAGACCACGGGCATTCGGTAACAGATTTTCTTCCGGTACGAACACATCGTCCATAACGATTTCGCCCGTGATCGATGCACGCAGGGCCAGCTTCCCCTTGATTTCCGGTGTTGAGAGACCGATCATTCCGCGCTCCAGCACGAACCCTCGGATGACGTCATCGAGTTTTGCCCAGACCACCATGACATCGGCGATGGGGCTGTTCGTGATCCACATCTTGGCGCCATTCAACCGATAACCACCATCTGTCTTTACCGCGCGAGTGGTCATGTTGCCGGGGTCGGATCCATGGTCTGGTTCAGTCAAACCGAAACAGCCAACCAGCTCACCAGAAACGAGACCGGGCAGCCAGCGCTGGCGTTGGTGTTCATCTCCGTACGCATGAATGGGATGAATCACCAGCGATGACTGGACACTCAATGCGGACCGATAGCCTGAATCAACCGCTTCAACTTCATGGGAGACCAATCCGTAAGCGACATGACTGACACCTGCGCCGCCATACTCTTCCGGAAGCGTCGGACCAAGCAAGCCGAGCGCACCCATATCACGCATGATTTCGCGATCAAAATATCCAGCGCGGTTTGCTTCCACGATGCCTGGCAACAGTCGCTCTCGTGCGAAGTCGCTTGCGGTCTTTTGAACAGAACGTTCGTCCTCTGTCAGATCGGAGTCGAGCGAAAGGGCGTCGGCCCAGTTGAAGGCAGAGTGCTTTGTCATCTTGTGATCCTGAATTGTAAGTGGGGTTTCCGCCTCTATTCGGCTGAAACACGATATCCGGTTTGTTGCCAGCGACCGGGATTGACGATCGCTGTGTCCCCGGTGAATTGAACGCTGAACGGGTAGCGGCCACGCTCGACCGTGAAGGTGTCGTTGGTGGCGGCCAGCAGGGAACGGGGAGTGCCCTTTTTGACCTGGAAGACATCACGCTCTCCTGTGGCAGCTGCCACGAGCGCGCCATCTTCCACGCTTACCGTGAGTTCAGCCAAATGGCTGAAGCGATAGGTGCCAGCGTATTTTTCCAGTGTGCGCATCGGCACGGTCAGCTCCGCGTCAGGCTCTGGTTGCTGAACTTGCTGGGGCGGGACAGCGTTGAGGATCGCGTCCCACATCAGTTCTGAAGCGGCGACACCGATCTCCATGCTTGGGATGGTTTGCCCCGGACCGGTCTCAACCTCGTTTGTCGAGACCGCGTAAAGTACATCGCCATCAAACTCGCTGGCGAAGGGCTGGATACCGCGGGCCATGGACGTATGTACCTGAACGGCCAGGCGTTGAAGTTCAGCAGGCGACATTGTGCGATTGGTAACGACAACGCTGATCGTTGTATTCTTCCGTTCGGCGCCCGGTGATTCTTCATCGCCATTCCAGCCCGGCTGCACGCTATCTGGCGCCGCTCGCATCAGATCGGTGGCTTTCAGGTTCTCCGGCCAATTGCTACCCTTGTGACACGCGACGACATTGCCTTCACGGTCTGTTACCGAACCGAGGGCGTTGACGACGGTGAATACGGCGATCTTCACATCACCAATCTGGCGGAAGGCGCTGCCCTGACCTGACCGCGCATTACACCCAAAAATTCCGCCATTCATGGCTGAGCGTCCGGCACCATAAGCGCCGTTCGGAAACACTCCCGGCTCCGCTGCTCTGAGAGCGAGTTGGGCGAGACGTTTGTCCGGATAAATCTCGTTGAGACGACGGCCGCCAAAATCATAAATGATTGAACCGACAACCAGGCCGACATTGTCCCAGCGGCCGCCACGATACTGGTCGTCCAGGAGTGCGGTATTGGCGGCTGTGACCGCTTCCAGTCCATACCAGGAGCCGCCAGACAGGACGATCGCATCCAGTTCAGGCTGGTTATAGCCAAGCTCAAGATACTTCGCGTTCACCGTGCCAGGTCCGCCCCCGCGGGAATCGACGGCCGCGTTCACTTTTTTCCCGAACTTCAACACGGTAAGCCCGGTTGGACCGTCTTCATATTGACCGGTTCCGATTTCGAGCATTGGCCAGTCAAATGTCAGCGCTGCTTCACTGTCGAAGCCATCATTGATCAGGGCGGGCAGGTCTTCCTGCGCGACAGAACCCGGCTCTGCCACAGCCGATTGGGGCAAGGCAGCGCAAGCCGTCAACATCGCAGTCGCCAGTACCAAACCAAGAGCTGGCACCGGGTTGTATTTCTGCTTGATGCGAGACTTCATGTTTTGGTTCCTCTGAATATGAGTGATCAGAATAAGTGAAATCTGGCGACATACGACAGATGCGATATACAGCCTCGGTGGTGCGTATAGATCACCGTTGCTCTTCTGGAATGTCTTGCGCTACGCGAAATCCGACCGTGAAGTATCCCTGATCGCGTGGCCCGGGCAGACGATACCGCGGGGACAAGTAATTCCCGGCATCCCCATAAGAACCGCCGCGTATCGACCGCTTGTTCGGTGTGTCGCATTCCGTGCGTGCGGAGCCATCAACCGGCGCATCTTCATAATTGTCCTGATGGCAGTCCGCCTGCCACTCCCAGACGTTACCGCGCATGTCGTGAACTCCAAATCGGTCAGGTGGGAAACTCGCGACCGGAGCGGTTTCGATCCATACATCACGGCCCTCCGCTTTACCGCCGCAGCAATCCACGAGACCAATATTTGCTTCATCGTGGTCAACAAGACCGTCATCGCCCTCGATCCCACCGAACGTGGCCACGTATTCCCACTCTGCTTCGGACGGCAGACGATAGGCCGCCCCGGACTTTTCGCTTAACCAGGCGGCATAGGCCTGCGTGTCATCCCAACTCACGCAGACAACGGGATGGTCGTCTGCTTGATCAAAGCCCGGATTTTCCCAGTTCCGGTCGGGATCGATGTGCCAGGACTGTTCGTCAGTGTAGATGTTGCACTTTCCCTGCGAAACGTGCCCGGAGTCTTCAACAAACTGGCGAAACTCGCCGACGGTGACTTCGGTTGCTGACAGTGCAAACGGTCGCTTGATCTCGACTGTGTGTCGCGGGCCGTCGATCTCGCCATATCCGTAATCGATGGTCTCTCCCATTTCAAAGGTAGCGGAAGAAATCATAACCATGTCCGTATCTGGCGTCGGGGTCGTCCCGTCCGAGCACCCCGTAACGGCAATCGGCAGCAATACGAAAATGGGGTTGAATACTATTCGCCGGACCATGTTGATTTCCAATCTATTCCGTTTGTGGGGTGCATTTCCCAGTAAAATTTCTTCCGGGGGCGGTCATAGTTTCCGATCTCGTCCATAGTGTGAGCATCATATAGCCGACCATTGACCATGGTATAGCGAACGCTGTTTGCATTGCGTATGTCTTCGGTTGGGTCTTCATCGAGGACAATGATGTCAGCGAGCTTTCCGGGCGTGATGGAGCCGAGTTGGTGATCAAGACCGTATGTCTTCGCGCCATTGATCGTCGCGGCTTGCAAGATTTCCATCGGTTCCATTCCGCTTTCGGAAAACAAAAGCATCTCCCAGAACATTGCGAGGCCGGACACCTGGCCATGAGAACCAACATTCACTGTCGTGCCCGCCCTTGCCAGCTTGGTCAGGGAGCGTCCAACAGATCGGAATCCAATGTCATAGATCTCGTCTGATACATGGATTGAATGCATGCATCGAACGTGGAGGGGGGCGCCGCTTTCTCCGGTGATCGGATTGTAGGAATTGTTCACATCGGGAATGAAGGCCTTGACCTTGTCCTGAGACCACGAGTCTTCATTTTCGTAGATATAATTTTCGCCGAACAATTCGCCAAAAGTCACGATCAATGTCGGCGTCATCGAAACATCAGACGCGGCAATCAGTTGCTGCAGATCGTCATAGTACGTAGCGACAGGAAGATTGTGTTCAAGATTGGTGTGGCCATCAAGGATCATACCGATATTGGTGTAAAACTGTCCTGCGCCTTCTCCATCAACCATGAAGTCGTACTCGCGGGCAGCTTGCAGGAGACGTTGGCGTTGAGCCCTGGTGGACAATTTGTAGCTTTTCAGAATCGACGGGCCGAGTGCTTCCCGGCGCTTCAGCACGTTTCGGGCGTCGTCAAGCGATGCGAGCGGATGATACACGCCATCAGTGCGGCCCTTGATCCCGTGGACGACCTGGCCTGATTTGAGCCAGCGTGGACCGATCAATTGTCCGGTCATCGTCATCTCGCCACTCTCGTAAGAAGTCAGGTCTTCAGAGTAAGGATCGAAATTGGTTGTAATGCCATATGCAAGCGCTGCCATACGCGTGGGGTGTTGCTGGGGCATCGTACCAGCGCGAAAGCAGCATTCGATGTGTCCGTGCGCATCAAAGAAGCCGGGCATCAAGACCTTGCCTTTGATATCAATTCGCGTGGCACCCTTTGGGATTTTGATCTTGCGTCGTGGCCCTACCGCTATGATGCGGTTTCCTTCAACCAGCACAGTTCCATTCTTGATTATGTCGCCCTCAATAGGGACGATCTTTCCACCAACGAATGCGATGACACCTTCTGGCTTGTCCGACGGAATTTCCAGGTTCACGGCTATCGACTTGGTGGCGGCATCTTTGTCTGCTGCTTCGGTGACGACAATTTCAGGACCCATCGACCAGAAGAGTTCGGAGGAATCCGCCGACCAGGCAAAGTCGTATCCTCCGATCTCGCTCAATAGACGTGCCGAGGTAGACTTGGTCATGTCCAGTGTGACAGGTGATGGTTTCACTTCAAACGGCATCACGTAGGGACGATTGTTGTACTTGAACGCGAGCCAATTCAGGTCGGGGCTCAAAGTCAGATTTCGAAGGTCTGCCATTTCTGAAATGGCATGTTCCTGTGCGTCGCTTCCGTCCAGGTTCACGCTCATCAGAACAGTAGACCGCTTCTGGTAAGAAGAGGGTTCGCCGAAGTAGAATATTCGGCTGTCATCAGGTGAGAAGACGGACAGGCCAGACGCCTGAGTTACATATTTTTGCCCTTTGCGCGTTATGTCCACCAGGAATATTCCGGTTTCGGGGCCTGAAGCATTGAAAGCGGAATCTGCTTCCATGATCCGGTATGCGATCAGGTTTCCTGAGTTTGAAAAGCGTGGCTCCCGAATGACAGCAGAGCTCTCTGCCAGCACCGTCTCTTCGCCCGTGTTTGCGTCGCGCAGGATCAGCTGGCTGCCCGTTTGATCCTGCCAGCTGACATAAGCAATGTGTTGGCCGTCCGGAGACCATGCAGGTTCAGATTCGGACGTGTCGTTCTCTGTGAGGCGAACCGGCGTACTTTGAGTTGATGAGTCAATTTTCCAGATTTGGCCGACTGCGCGAAACAGGATCGTGTTGCCTTCAGGTTCGGGTGCGAGTTGCCGGATTGTGCGAACCCGAACCTGTTCCGGTGCGAGGTCCTGCTTCACCCTGATTGCGGGCTGAAGCTCGTGCCGGGCTTTGAGATTGAACGGAATTTCCTCTGCCATCGCCGAAAGCGTGTCGATCTTGAGAATCTTGCCCTTCGCCCAGATAGCGATGTTGCGGCTATCGGGGAACCAGTCGAATGATGGGTAATAGTGTTCTTGCGGCAGGTAATCACCGTGCAGGTCCCGACCAAGATCCTGATAGATCGGCTCCTCGTAACCGGAGGCGATGTCTTTAACGAACAAGACGGTTTTGGCGCCGAGACGCCGAATGAATGCAACAGATTTTCCATCCGGGGAAATCTGGGGCGTAGAGGCTCCGCCAAAACCGGAGATGGCCTTCTTCTTCTCCCCAGTCTCAAGATCCAGCCGCTTGACCGCAAAATTCTTGAGACCCGTGTTCATGTATACGAAGTGATCTCCGCCAATCCGTTCTGTGTAGTACAGATGGCGCCCATCGGGCGAAAAGCGTGGCTCCTGAACATCTTTCCCGCTGACCGGTGGGGGCACAATTACGGTTTCAGATTTATCATCAATTCCGTAGAGGTGGATCTCTGAGTTTCGAACACGAAAAATATCCGAATAGGTCACAACACCCGCGATGGATTTTCCGTCGCTAGACCAAGCCGGCCCGGCGATCATCGCATGCGTTTCATGGGTTATCTGCTTCGCGTCGCTACCATCGATTTTTGAAACCCAGATATTGTCCGCGCCGCTTTCGTCGCTGAGGTAGGTGATATGCTGTCCATCGGGACTGAACTGGGGGCTGCGTTGCGTGATTGAGCCGTCGTGAATGGCGGTGGCTGTTCCGCCCGAAGCCGGCATCGAATAGATGTCGTTGAGGAGATCGAACACGATGGTTTCGCCGTCCGGACTCACATCAAGACTCATCCATGTACCTTCAGTCAGGTCAAACGTGACGGTTTTGGAAGCAGGCGTGTTCGAAGCGGGCTCAGCAAAGGCAGTGTCGATAATTCCTGGAGCGACGATTGCGACGCTGACGATTAGATGACGGATGCGCATATGTTTTCTCCTCCAGCCATCACGATAACATCCGGATTGGTTACTGAGTGATGCAAACTGTCGGCAGCGTGGTGATGTCTGCGCACCGGAGAGGCCAGAAAACGCAGTGCGAATGCCGAGACGGCAGCGGTAGTCTTTCTCAGATCAACAGGAGAACTACATGATGAAGACTACGAGCATGTTTCGGGCGATCGCCATTGTGGGCGTTGCGGTTTCAGTCGCGGGCTGCATATCGGCCCCCGTTCCTGCAGACACTATCGAGGCAGAGCTGCTGGCAGCCGACAAGGCCTACGACGCTTACAATCTGGAGTACGGGTATAAAGCCGCCTCGGAGAAGTTCGTGGACTTTGAAAAGGGCTTCATGCTGGAAGCAGGCGAAGGCTTTCTCACCGGTGAGGCCGCCATCATGGCAGAGCGGCAACTCGATACGGCTCCATCGCCGGTCCACTGGGCACCGATTGGTGCGATGGGAGCGTCAAGCGGCGATCTGGGCGTGACCTGGGGCAGCTTCAGCATTGATGGCGATCCCGAAACCACGGGAAATTACGTAACGGTTTGGCGCAAGGTTGATGGTGTCTGGAAGATTGTTACTGATACGGCTGTTGATGACCCGTCCGAATAGGCAGCCAGGACTGTTAATCAAATCACGGTTTAGCTGACAACATGGCCTCGATCGCGTGTTCGCTATGGTCGAGGCCATAAACATCTGAATAGATGCAAGATATCCATTCCCGCAAATTCTGCTCCGACGGCGACAGCATCGTATCATTGCGATGATACATGAGGTTCAGGGGAGGCGGCGGAATCTCGTTGAGTTGCGGCATGCGATAGTCAATCTCGTCCAAGACCTGGCATCCAAGTCTGACATACCATTCCTGCCTGCGGATTCGCATTGCTCTTTCTTCGGACGATCCGGAAACAGATTCTACCTCAACAAAAAGCAGACGACCGCCGCTGACATCGAGCGCGTGCCTGAACATGTGCGCGCCGATGCCCATATTCCGATAAGCCGGACTGGTTGCCACATAGTCCAGCAGACTTATTGGCGCTGAGTTTGAAATGTAGACAATTGAGACCCCGATTACTTCGCCATCTAATTCGGCGATGGTGAGTCTGAAGTCATCGCGAGCAAGCAATTCAGAAATCTCGTTTCGAGATTTGCGTTCACTCGCGGGAAGGGCCCGCTCATATATTTCAAAGCCGGCATCAAACTTTTCGGGACAATCAGACAGGTCACGCAGGCTGATTTTGGGAGAAGCAGAGTTCACGATCTTCTATCGTCCGGATTTAGTTTGCGGGTGCCAATGGGCGTTCGCAACACAGGAATGGTTCTACTAAACTCCACTTTCTCCATCAGTTGGTCAGCAAAGGCAACGATACAATCTGCAGGTCTGCTATCGAAGCAATTTGAGAATGACGGTGCTTTACAAGTTGCAATCCGCGGCGTCCGATTCTTTTTCTGCCCATTGCAAACCAGCAGCTGGTTCGGTCCACGGCGTGTAGGTAATACTGAGCGCGGTATCGCCACGTATCAGATTGAGCGTTACGTCAGCGCCTGGCTGGGCATCCTCTGCCGCTTCCAAGGCTTCTGGGTTCGTAATGACGTCATAGCGTTGAAGCCCTGCGATTTCAGCAGGTGAACCTGGCGTGACCGGTCCGATCCGCATTCTTTCTTCTTCGTCTCGGTAGGGGCGGAACCCCCGCGCAAAATTTCGCAATTCTTTTTCTTCTCCGACGAAACAGGGTCCGAACAGATCCGGTCCCAAGTCCAGTGAGCCTCCGTTCATCATGTCGTCGAACTCTTGCCCTGCTTGCTCACCAATGGCCTCAACAATGAGCGAGCGCCAGAATGCAACGGGGTCGTCGGTGCTGTCCTGCTCATCGATAAATCGAAACACGAGTTCATCCACTCGCCTGGTGCCGTTGGAGGCTTCACGCATGCGATAGTCTAGAAGCGCGAAGTAAAGTGGTCCGCGGTTATATGGCACGAGTTGGGCATTCGAATCCGAGAAGAAGAGCCGGGTCACTTCCTCGTTTGAGAGGCCGCTTTGGGGGTTGGTGTAGTAGTTCAGCGCATGTGCATTGAAAGCATCAATGAACTGAGCTCTGCTGGTGAGCCCCGCCCGGTGAGGCAAGACGATTGTGTAATAGGAAGTCGAGCCTTCGGAGTACCATTGCTGACCGCCGGCTCCTCCACCATTTCCATAGCCGCCTGTGAAATGGTGAATTGCTTCGTGCGCCAAAAGCGAGCGCACTTCCATCGGTTCCCGGTCTTCTCCTTCAACAGTGCCAAAGATAAAAGAGTTATGGCCGCCACCGCCGCCACCTTGGAACCGTTCGGTCGTGCGCATGAAGATTCGGAAGGCTTCTACGTCCTGCCCAAAGAAGTCGACGAAGTAGTCGTAAGCCGTTTGGGTCCACTCCGCATTGCCTTTCAGGTCAAACGCCGCGGGCGTCATCCAGTAAACAACGAAGTCGCCAACACCACTCTCGGGCTGGCTCTTAAGAGGTCCTGCCATGAAGAAGGTGTTGTTGAGATCCTGTGAGCTCATATCGGCTTCAAACGAGTTTCCGAGACCAATGCTCGATGCCGCTCGAGTGCCCTCAGGCAACGCGCTCAAATCCCATTCAACCTCTATGTCGCGTGGCCAACCATCTACGGGAAGGGCGAGCATCGTGTTGCCCGATCCGTAAAAGCCAGAAAGCTCCGTTCGCGTATCAATCAAGGGGCCCGGGCGCGTGCTGGAGGTGATCGTGCGAGGCTCAAGCGTGTAGGTAACTACGACGTCGCCCTTTGTGGCGCGGTCGACGATCCAGCGCCGGTCCTGACCGAAGTTTGACGGATCTTCCGGATCTTCTTCGATTGTCATTGGTATCTGACCAAGTTCATCTTGAGCCACCAAGGAGGAGGGATCCTTTAGGGCCGTCGGCGCCATTACGCGGACAATCGACATGTTCAGGAATGTTTGGCCCGCATCCAAATCTGGCATTGGGATGTCCATCGTCAGGTCGATGCTTTTCACTTCGCCATCAGCGAGTTGAGGGGCGATCAGAATATGGGTCGCTGTCGGCTGCAGTGGTTCGGATTGGATCGTATCCGCAGTGCACGCGGACATCATGATCAGTGATGTCGCAGCCAAACCTAAGAACGCTGGATTCTGTGCAGGGGTCTTGCGCATACTTTATCCTTCTCACGACAGCGCTAGCCAGTTTCTTACAAACTAGCGGGGCTGCGCAAACGAGTTCATTGTCGAGTTTGCGTTTAATTCGGGTGCTCGCGAATGGTCTATGCTCGCGATTGCCGTCTTGTGAGCCTTATGTTCACAATCGGGCAGGCGTGTAATTCCTATTCGACTGCGTCCCATTCTATAATGAAATCATGCCAATTCGTACCGAACTTTGGGATGGTTCGAATAATCCTCGCAGATTTGGTGGGGCATGATTCAGATAAAGTTGATGGAGCAGAATGAACATGATCCGAGCGAGCGCGCTATCGTCATTGCCTAACCGGGTGTGCCAATCTTTGCTTGTTGTGGTCTGTCTGGCGATGGCCGCGTGCTCCGCCCCCAGCGTTGCTGATCCAAACTTCTTCGCCACTGCCGAAGCTCGCGAGAACAGCTACTCGGTAATGTTGCGCCCGGAGTTGGGGCCGGATGGGGAAGTTGAAGCCATAGCGGTGCAATCACTGCTTACAGGAGAACTGGCTGAGGGCGAGGAACGGCTCCAGCTGCTCGCACCTATCGTCTACGTGAACGTGATGGGCATTGCGGACAGGGTCACAGAGTTGGTGGTGACGGATGTTGAAGGACCAGTGGAGTTCACAACCAAGGATGATGACCCGGTTCCCGGCGGGTATCCGTATTTTCGTAACTGGACAGCAAGCCGGGCGGTGACCTTTCCGGTGCGCATTGAGTATCGAGCACTTATCCAACCCGAAGGCGGTCCATCAGGACCCGCGTTCGGCATTCGTCCGTCAGCAGGAGGTATCAGCGGAGCGGGGGCGGGCTTTATGCTGGTGCCTGCAAACGTCAGCTCCGGTGCCTCAAGCATTAACTGGGACTTGTCAGACTTCAGCGATCCATCTGTGGGCGTGTCTACATTTGGCGATGGGCTTGTGGAGGTTGATGGCCCGCCAGCGGCAATCATGCAGGGGTGGTATCTTGCCGGACCTGCTGAGCATTATCCAGAGGATCTTTCCCAGGGAGATTTCCATGCTTACTGGCTGGGCGATTTCCCGTTTGATGAACGCGAAGAGATGGCCTTCACGGAGGAGATGTACGGGTTTTTCGAAACGTACTTCACTCATCTTGATCCGGCGCCGGAATACCGGGTCTTCATGCGTGTTCTCCAGACGCCGCCATACGGAGGCGGCACAGCCTTAGCAAACTCCTTCATGCTGTCGCGAGGACCTGTCAAAGAGGAAGTGGGGGCCGAATATGCCGATATGCGTAGCGTATTCGTGCATGAGCTTCTTCACCAATGGACCGGGTTCGTTGCGGGTGGCGCAATCGACGAAAACTGGTTTTCTGAAGGGCTGACAACTTATTACGAGAAAACGTTGCCGTTTCAGGCGGGAGTCGTCTCACTCGATGAGTATGTCGAGACACTGAACGGACTCAGTCATCGTTACTACAGCAATGAAGCGCGAGACTGGTCGATCTCTGAAATCAAAAAAGTCGGTTTTGGAGATGGCGATATTCGGCACGTTCCGTACGATCGCGGAGCTTTGTATTTTGCTGATCTGGATTCAAGACTCCGCGCCGCGAGCGGCGGAGAGAAAGGCCTCCGGGAGTTCATGAGCGAAGTATTTGCAGCGCGTCAGTCGGGAGAGATCGTCTTGGATGCCGACAAATGGCGTGAACTGGTAGGCGAGGCGCTCGGTGTAGACGAAACCGAGTTTCACAGATCCCTGCACGTTGATGGCATGACCATTTTTCCAGCAACCGACAGTTTTGGAGAGTGCGTCTCGGGAGAGCGTCAGACAGTCGAAGAAGATGGTCAGGTCTACGAAACGATTGTCTGGAAGGCCATTGAAGACGTTGATGTTTCGGCCTGTCGAATTCAGGCGTCCCAATAGGGGGTGGCAGGATCATGAGCCGTGCAGATCATTTATGCGCACACATCAGTGGCAAAGGCGGCCTTAGCATAAAAAATCTCTCTGGGACGCTTAGTTTGGTTTGTCGATGGGACGTTGGCGTCAGCGCGGGTCCTGCTGAGAAGTAAGATCTATGCATGGGGACAGGCAGTTTGAACAAGTTGAATGAACCCGGCAAAAAGCAATGGCTGAGCTATGCTCATTGGGTGCGAGATGCTGCTGCGTTGATGCGAACCGGGGCTCCGGGCAAGATTGGCTTGTTTGAGAGCTCTGTGCCGGAACCCACTGCAATGCTTGCGAATACGATTGCGGGAGCATTTCGGGCTGGGCCTCCGGCCGCTTATCAAAGTGTATTCATGCGCAGCCACCCTGACATCGTCGCGAGGCTGGCAAACCGGTATGGCGTGGCGCGGGAAAATGTGTTCTGCACAACCGGCGCAACCGCCACGATTTCGTTAGTGTACCGGTCGCTGTTGGAGAGCGGCGATCAGGTCCTGATCGAAAAGCCTGGCTTCGACATATTCGCGAACTGCGCACGTGACGCAGGGCTGGAGTCGCATTTCTTTGATCGCGCCGCTCCAGACTTCGATGTCTCAGTAGACAAGGTGATCGATGCCTTGACCCCTGAGACCCGGATGGTCGTGCTTAGTGACCTTCACAATCCGAGTGGAAAGTCGGTGAGTTTGCCGGTCTTGAAGCATTTGGCAGAGGAACTCGAGCTTCGAGGTGTCTATCTTCTCATAGATGAGGTGTACTCGGATTACTCCGAAGTCTACACTGAGCGCATTGACCCTGCTCAGCACAGAAATGTCATGCGTGTATCGAGTCTCACCAAGACTTTCGGTTTGAGCTCCCTGCGGTGCGGGTGGCTGTTTGCACACACTGATATCCTGTCGCATGTCCGAGCCCGTTTTGAGTTTGCCGATTTCAACGTCTCAAAACTGGCGCATGCTGTCGCGGCTCAGGTCTTGTTGGAACAAGAACAGTATGATGGGTGGCGGAGCGACCACATGACCGCCGCGCGCCCGATTGCGGAGGCTGCGATGTCTCAACTTCAAGGCGACGGTCTGATCGAAGTTTCGACCCCGCTTGAGGGGTGTATATGTTTCCCGAAGGTCGTTGGTGTGGACGACACGATGGCTTTTTCCAAATGGCTTATCACCCATCACGGAGTCGTCGTTGTGCCAGGAGAATGCTTCGGATCAGCGGGGCACATCCGGATTGGCTATGCTCTGAATGAGACGACCTTGGATGAGGCTATGAAACGACTGGCAAGCGGGCTTGCTGAGTATCGTGCAATCACGGAAAAGCAGTCCCAGTTTGCCTGAGTTTGGGGATAGTCCATGCAGCAGAAACCTAACGGCTCTGACGAGCTTCGTCGCGGTGTCGGGCTCGCCGGCGTAGTGTCGCTTGGCTTGGGAACGGCTGTCGGAGTCTCAGTTTTCTCGGTCCTTTCACCGGCAACTGCACTGGCCGGGCCCGCGATGCTGATTTCGATGCTAATCGCGATGGTGCCAATGATGGTATTCGGTGTCGTTTACTCATTCATGGGAGCAGCTGCTCCGGTGACGGGAGCGTCTTTCGAATGGCCGCGACGCTTCGTGCACCCTTTGCTCGGCTTCATGATTTGTTGGTTGAGGATCCTCGGCAGTACGGCGGCCGTGATCGTTTTGACGTTGGTATTGGTTTCATATCTGGGAACGGCTGTCAGCCTTCCGCTGAAGCCAACGATGTTCGCCATTCTCATTCTGGTGCTCTTGCTCAATCTGATGGGAGTATCGGCTGCAGCGTTCGGCCAGACTTTGATGCTCATCATTCTGTTGGCGACTTGCGCGATCTTTTGCTTTGGAAGTGTGCCAGCGATTGAGTTGGACGCGTTCACACCGTTTTTCAGCGAAGGATACGGCGGCATGCTCGCCGCAATTCCATTGCTGATTTCGTTATTCCTTGGAATAGAAAGCGCAACGGAGATCGGTGGAGAGGTTCGTAACCCATCGCGCAACATACCCCTGGGCATCGCTCTGTCAGTTGTCCTTACAGCGGCCATCTATTTTGGAGTCGCAGTTGCTGCTCTTGGCGTGCTCGGCGCGGCCGGGCTGGCTGCATCAGAGGCGCCGCTTCTGGATGCGGCGGCTGCTTCGCTTGGCGAGTGGGGAAAAGTGCTCATCCTTGTTAGCGCAACGGTTGCTATAGGCAGCTCGATCAACGCGACTTTTATTATCATGTCGCGATTTCTTTATGCGATGGCGCGAGCTGACATGTTGCCGTCATTCCTTGCAGTCGTTCATAAGGATTCCGGCGTGCCAAGGCCCGCAGTGCTTCTGGCCTTTGGCCTTTGTTCGCTCGGACTTTTCATGCCCAATAATCTGGTCTTCCTGTTCCTCGCAGTGAACATTCCAACCATTCTGAAGTATGCTTCAACCTGTTTGTCGTCGATCATGTTGGTGAAGAAGTCGCCGGAATTATACGAGGCTTCAAATTTCAAACCGCCCCGGACCGTGATGCTGGGTTTTGCAGTATGTGGAATTGCGCTCGGTCTGGTGATTGTGGTGTTGGGGTGGACGGCAGATTGGCGCCCATATGCTCTGCTGGCAGGCTGGTCAGTGGTGGGGCTGGGTTACCATTTTCTCAGGAATGGGCACAATTCGCGCCGGACACATTGAGATGCCTGGCGGCGCTTCGCTGCGCCGGGAAAATATATTCGCCGCGTGGGCACTGGCGCATAATTGTTTCTCCCTGTTTTGCTGTCATCACCGAAATTAGGATAAAAAATCCGTCACACTCTTCTTAGCGTCGAGATGTCAGGAAACGCGGCTGCGCGCAGGGTGCGCGTGTCGTGGGAATTATAAGGGGAATCAAATGACGCGGGATCGTATTATGCGAGGATTGCTTGGAGGTTGTGCGCTCGTTGCTCTGGCGCCGGTTGTGGCGCTTTCAGCCGTCGCTCAGGAAGAAGAAGTCATCACGACTTCGCAACCGGATGCAGATGAAGACACGGCGCGGATGAACTCTGTTGTTGTGACAGGTTCCCGTATCCGCCGGGATGTGGCGTCGACGCCAGCACCAGTGACGTCGATTGGCGCGCAGACTTTCGATGATCGTGGCTTTGTCAGCGCGGCAGACGCGCTCAATGATATCACCGCACTGAATCCGGATTTCAGCCAAGCGGCAGGCGACGGTTCGGACAGCGGAGCGGGGCAACAGTTCCCTGAATTGTTCGGTCTTGGAACCGGGCGTACTTTGACTTTGTTGAATGGTCGCCGGATGGTGACATCTTCCTCTGGACTGGGCGACGCGCAGGTTGACGCAAATATCATCCCAACAGGTCTTATTGAGAGAATCGAAGTTGTTCAGGCCGGTGGAGCCGCCGTCTACGGGTCGGACGCTATTGCCGGCGTTGTGAACTATATCCTGAAGGATGATTTCGAGGGTGTTGAACTCGACTTCCAGCTCGGAGCTGGAAGTAACAGTGCCTACGAAACTCAGTCCGGCCGGATCACTCTGGGAAAGAATTTCGACAGTGGCCGAGGCAACATTGCGGCAAACGTCGAATTCTCCAGCACACCAGTTCTGCGCTTCTCAGACTTTCCTGCGTCAAACCGCTCGCGAATTACGCAGAGCAATCCTGACGACACCGGCCCCAACGATGGAATTCCGTCGGTTGACGAAGTTATTCCAGCGTATTTCTGGAACTTCAACGGGAACGGAACGATCTACAGCGTGCCTGCGCCCGTGCCGCAGTTTCAGCTTACTCTGGACGGCTCGCCCGTCCAGTTCGGCAGCAATGGAGGCATTATCTCCTACAATCCGGGTATCATAATCGGCATTCCGTTCGCGGAAGGTGGAGAGGGTACTCGGTACAGCGACCTCGCGGGCCTTCGGACAGGTGTTGATCGAGCCGTTGGCAATGTGATTGGCCATTACGACCTTCAATCGAATCTGCGTGTGAACTGGGAACTGCTTTACGCTGACACCCAGGCGGAAAGCGTACCGCAAGGTTATGCCCGCACGGTGCTGAATCAGACAGATCCGTCTCTGGGCGCGATCATGTTCAACATCAACAATCCATTCCTGACGCAAGATGCCATCACATCTTTGAGCGCAGCCAATCCCGGCTTTGCCTTTGGTGCGCCGCTTTGGCTGTCCAGACACTTCTATGATGACCTGTTTCCAAGCAATCTCCAGCAGGACAATACAATCACTATGCGTGGTCTCGTCGGGCTCGAAGGCGATTTCGATGCAGGCGGCCGTAACTTCTATTGGACCGTTTCCGGTAGTTACGCCGAAGTAAACGGTGAGCAGCGCTCGTGGGATGCCAACATCGCGAACTTCAATCGCGCTGTCAGTGCAGCGCTGAACGGTGATGGAGAAATCGTTTGTTCCGTCAATGCAGACGCAGATCTGACCAATGATGATCCGTCTTGTGCGCCATTGAACCCGTTTGGCGCGGGGAATATCAGCCAAGCGGCGAGTGAGTACGTTTCCGTCATGACGGGTAACGACTATGAAAACACACAGATCGATTTCCTGGCGACAATCGGTACAGAGCTTTTTGAGCTTCCAGCCGGTGCAGTCGATGCAGTGTTCGCCTACGAGCATCGCCGTGAAGAGGCGTCATTCACTCCGTTGATGGCCAACCAGTTGGGCCTGACTGGCACCGGAACGCTCGAAGTACCGACATCCGGAGAATACAATACGAACGAAGTATCAGCTGAATTTCTTGTTCCTCTGGTCGGAGGGGATTTCACTCTCCCGCTCGTTCAGGAATTAGAACTGAGCGGAACATACCGCTACGTCGACAACTCCATTGCCGGACAAGAATCCGTGTGGAGCATTGGGTCACGCTGGGAGCCGGTCGACGGGGTAACGCTTCGCGCGACTCGCAGTCGTAACTTCCGGGCCCCAACCCTGACCCAGTTGTTTGCGCCTACAACGAACGTTGTCACCAATGCTGGCATCGACCCATGTGACGCAGACCGTATCGATGCGGGACCAAGCCCGACCATTCGTCGTGCGAATTGCGAAGCCGAATGGGCGGCCAATCCGCAATACGGTTCGCTTGCAGGATTCCAAGATCCGGCAGAGAATTTCTCGCTCACTACGGTGACGACGGGAGGTAACGCCGGACTCGAGAACGAGATTTCAAACACCACAACATTCGGATTGGTAATCGACCAATTGTTTGTTTCCGGACTGACCTTCTCGGCGGACCGAATTGAGATTGATCTCGAAAACGGCTTGTCGGCGTTCACCAACGAAGACTTCATGGCCGCGTGCTACGATAGCGCTTCGCCTTCCGCAGACGTTTGCTCGGCGTTCACCCGCTTGCAGGTCGCCGAGGGCACCAATCCCGCTGGTACGGTTATCACGGGACGGGAAACGACCTTCAATGCAGGCGAGATCATCTACCGTGGCGAAGTTTACTACTTGAACTATGACTTCACGACATCGGTTGGCGATGTGTCCCTCGGGCTCGAGGCGACCCACACGGCCGAGTTGAGCACGTCTGTTACCGGTACGACGTTCACGCGCTCCGATGATACAGTGGAGCAACCCGATTGGGCGGCGCGATTCAACGCTGCATACTCGCGGGGGCCTGTCCGTCTGACTTACCAGCTGAAATATCTTGACGATGTGAAAGCTCAGGAAGGTGCCAATATCGAAAACAATCCGAACCCGGATATCGACTCAAACATCACTCACTCGGTGTCCGCGCAAGTCGCATTCGACGATGGCATTACCTTCAGAGCTGGCGTGACCAATCTGACAGATGAACAGCCTTCTTATCCGACACTGGTTCACGGCGATATTCTGGGTCGCCGTTACTTCGCTGGTTTGAACATAAGGTTCTAGACGACGTGATAAAGATTTTGCCGACACAGCGAACCTCCTTGCAACGCCACTCGAGCGGCTTTCGGACTGCAGCCGTCGCTGCAATGCTGACTGTCTTTCCGGTCGTGCTTGCCGGCTGTGTCGGCAGTCTACCTGCCCATGCGGATACAGACCTAGAAGTCGCCAATCGAGGTGATGTATCGGTTCAGGCCGAAGGTGTGTTTGGTGGAAAATCCGTGAACTACACGGCATCGTTCGAACGGTTCGAAGTACCAGGAACAAACGGTTTGCCAGACGTGAGTCTCGCTACGTTTTCCTACGTTGCAGAACCCGACGCGAAAGGACCACAGCGTCCAGTTCTGTTTGCGTTCAATGGCGGCCCGATATCTCCGTCATTCTGGCTCCACATCGGAGCGCTTGGCCCGCAACGAGTGTCAGCGCCAGTCGATTTGTCCGCTCCAGCCAGCGAGTTCGAATTGATAGAGAATACCACATCACCTCTCGATGTAGCTGATCTTGTTTTCTTCGACCCGGCATCGACCGGTTTCAGCCGCGTAGCCGAAGGTGAAGATCCTCGGGCGTATTACTCGGTTGAGGCAGATGCCGCCCAATTCGTCAACTTCGTGCAAGCGTGGCTCAAACGTCACGGTCGGCAGGACGCACCGGTTTTCATCCTGGGCGAAAGCTACGGAACGATGAGGGCCGCCGAAGCCGCAGGACAAATGACGGAGGCAGGTCAGCCTCCCGCCGGTGTGTATCTCATGGGGCAGGCTCTGAATATTATCGAATATTCGCAACGTAGGCAGAATATTCTATCCTATGTCGCGTCTCTGCCCACGCTGGCAGCACTGGCATGGGAGACTGACATGGTCGACCGAAGTGGACGAGACTTCGATGCTTTCATGTCCGACGTAAACGCATTCGGTCAAACGGAGTATCTTCTCGCCTTGTACCAGGGAAGTGGTCTGGATCGAAGCGAGCAGGCGAAAATTGCCGACAAGCTTGAAGGGTTCACCGGCATCCCTGCTGATTGGTATCTGAAGAACCATCTCAGAATTTCAAAAGAGCAGTTTCGTGTCGAGCTACTGCGAGACAGCGGGAAGGTGCTGGGGCGCAGCGATGGACGCTATCTGGGTGAAGACCCGCGCGGAGATGCTTCTTCGGTGCTGAAAGGCGCCTACACTGCTGGCTGGTCGGAATATCTCAGTGAGACATTTGGGATTCACGTTGACGAGCAATACGCCTTGTTCGCGGAACTGAACGGATTGGATGATTGGCGGTGGGGCGCGTCCTCACCCTTCGGACACTTTGATTACAGCGCACGACTGGACCGTGCATTCACCGACAATCCTGATTTTCGGTTGGCGATCGGAAATGGCTACCACGACACGATGACCACAGTCGGGGCAGCAGACCTCCTCGCGAAGCAGGCGGGTTGGCCTGCAGACCGCGTTCGACTGCTCTTCTACCAAGGTGGACACATGGCATACTCGATCGACGAAACGGCTGTTGCATTCAACGACGACATTCGCGACTGGATTACCGGACGTGGCGATTGGACCAGTGCGGCGAGTAACTGACGCATGATGTTCGTGGACGCAAAACAGGTTTCTGCCCTGTTGAAGTACCGAGACTGCATTGACGCAATGAAAGAGGCCATGGCTCGTCTTTCCTCCGGGGAGACAGAGCAAATGCTGCGACAGATATTGCCGCTCGATCGCTCGAGAATGTTCGGTGTCATGGCCGGCGCCATGGGTGAGAGCAGTGCGTGGGGATCCAAGCTGGTGAGTGTCACGCCTGAGCGCTCGGATCCGACCATTCCATCTCATCAAGGCGTTGTGGTTCTTTTCGAACCGAAGCGGGGTGCGCCTGCCGCAGTAGTCGAGGCCGGAGAACTCACTGCCATCCGCACTGCGAGCGCAAGTGCGATGGCAACCGATATTCTGGCTCTACCTGAAGCGTCGTCCCTGGCAATCTTGGGAACAGGTGAGCAAGCCTACCATCACGCCCTTGCGATGCGGGAAATCCGTAATCTAACGGATGTACGCATTTGGGGGCGCTCTATCGATAAGGCAGAGGCCCTGGCACACAGGCTGAAGTCCGAAACCGGATTGGATGCAACCGCATCTCATCGCGTGGACCTAGCCGCAACTGACGCTGATATAATTTGCACTGTCACAGCCTCTTACGATCCAATTCTGCCGACCAGAAGCGTGAAGCCGGGAGCGCATATCAATCTCGTGGGTTCCAGCTTCGACGGCCCAAGGGAGATCGATGATAGTCTTGTTGCTGCAAGTCGATTTTTTGCAGACTCAGTTGATTCAGTCAGGGCGCAGGGAGCAGAGTTTCGGCACGCACTTTCAATGGGTGTGATTGAAGATAGCCACCTATTGGGAGAGATCGGAGAAGTCATTCTCGGCTGGGTTCCAGGCAGAACGAGTGCCCAGGACATCACAATCTACAACTCCCTGGGGCACATTGTGCAGGATATCGCGTCCGCTGCGCTTGTCGTTGAGCTGGTGGATGGCCTAAGAAACTGAGGCCGTCGCTTCCAAAAAGGCTTCGACGTCGTCTGTTGTGTTGAACACAGACACGGTCGGACGAAACCTGTTTCGCGAAATTGTGGTTTTGATGCCGCGGGCTTTCATCAAGGGGGTGAGCCGTTCATACGCACCCTCGAAAGCTGCAGTTACGATCGGCGTCTTCGATTCCGGCGGGGTCATGAGCTCAAAGCCCTGCGACGCAAGCCCTTCCTTGAGGCGATCAGTCAATGTCTGAGCATGCGCCTGAATGGCGTCCACCCCAAGTTCCAGAATGTAGTCTAGCGAAGCATTTAGTAGGGCGATGTTCGTGTGCCCGCGCGTACCAATCGCAAACAAGCCAGACGCGTCATCAGAAAATTCGTATTCGAATAAGTCGGACCCTGGTGCATCAAACGGATACGTGTGCGTAGAGAATTTACTGACACCATAGTAACCGTAATTCGTACGCTCCAGATGCGCTTGTGCGCCCTCCTTCACATAAAGGAAACCCAATCCGAAATCTCCCATCAGCCACTTATAGGTAGCCGAAGCCGCGAAATCGACACCCGTTGCGTGCAGGTCCACCGGAATGCAGCCGGCGGCATGGATAATGTCCGCGTACACAAGGGCGCCTCTGGAGTGCGCCAGATCGCATATGGCTTTAAGGTCATGCTCGAAGCCATTCACCGTCGACACCAGAGACAGAGAAACCAGTTTCGTGCCTAGTGTAATCGCCTTGTCCATGTCCTCCAGTCTGATGCGTCCATCGACTGGTGTGACCCAACTTACGTCGCAGCCTTGCTTTTCAAGCTCGCCGTAAAGCGGGAAAGAACCAAAAAAGTGGAGTGTGTCTGTGACGATCTTGGCGCCCTCTGCGGGTAGTCCCAATGACCGCACGATGGCTTGTTCACCGGCGGTGGTGCTCTGAACGTACGAAATTTCCTTCGGGTCCGCGTTTACCAGGCGTGCAAACTTTTCAATGGGGCCGTTTCCATTCAGTTCATAACCATCGTTCGGGGCGTGAGCGAGCCGGTGCCTGTTATAGGCGTCGAGTGATGCCAAGGCTGATTTGCTGAAGGGGTGCTGAGATCCAGCATTGAGGTAAATGCCGTCCGGAGAAAAATTCTTCCTGTCCGGCAATTGTGGGGCAGCTGGCGTCGCATGAGAACTATGTGGACCGGCATTTGCGGTAGATGTCTGGCAGGCGGCTGAGCCAGCCAAAGCAGCCGCGGTCAACGTCATTGCGTTTCGGCGTGTCAGTTTCATATGCGGGTCCAATTCTCCTTACCATTACAGGATAGCTGCGGTTCCCGGCAAATCTCCGGTTCAGATTCCCGCACCTGCAGTGCGAGGTGAATGGATTTTTCTCGTGCGCGCCGATGACTGCATTGTTTTTCCCGCTCCACATCCGACAATTTCATTATGCACATAGGAATCTGCGGCGCATTGGGGAACATTGCTCCCATGATGAAAGAACTCGCCTCAGATAAAATACGCCTCGCAATTATGGCGTCTGTATTTGTGTTGTCAGCGTGTGCGACCGCATTGGCGGAAGAGCCTGAGCAAGGCGGTTGGATCGAATTGCAAACCCATGAGCGGTTTGAAACTGGAGCAGAAAGCAACCATACCGAACTTGAGTACCGCGTTGGGTGGAACAGTCTGGAACTGGATGAGGAAGCAGAGGGGCGGACGACAACAATATCTGCCACAAGCTATTTGTGCGAATGCGGTGGTACAGGCAAACGCCCGGTTCTGTTTGCCTTCAATGGTGGGCCGGGGGCATCATCGTCGCCACTCCATTTCGCGCTTGGCCCCCGAAAGCGTGACGAAGGTGCGGCGAGTTTTCCTTCCAATCCCCATACAGTCATTGGAAGCGCTGATTTGGTCTTCATTGATCCGGTTGAGACCGGATTCAGCCGAGCGGCATCTCTTGATGGGAAGAGCAAATACCTGGGCGTTGCCGGCGATGTCGAAGCTGTGAGCAACTTTATGCGTCGTTGGCTGATAGAGCATGATCGCGAAACGGATCCGGTGTTCATTCTAGGGCAGAGCTATGGCGGCTTCAGGCTATCCAATCTGCTGCCTGCTGTGTCTGATTTGAACGTTGCCGGATTACTTATGGTTTCACCAGCGATCGACATGTCTGCAAGCAATTCAGATATGAACAAGGTGTTTTCCTTCCCCACAATGGCCGCGACCGCGTGGAAGTACGGCAAATCAGATATTCAGGCAGAGTCAGAGCGCGATGCATGGAGTGTCGCGCGAGATTTCGCTGAGTCAGACTATCTGCTTGCCTTGCAAAAAGGCGATGAACTCGATCCTGACACCGAGGCCCGTGTCGCGAGCGAGTTCGCGGGTATGGCGGGGCTTCCTGTTGGGTTTGTGCTCGAAAGGAACTTGCGCGTCCCAACACAGGATTTCCTGGAGGCTTTGCTTTCTGACGATAACCGACTGGTCAGTCGATTAAATACTGGCGTGTCACAGGAAAAACGTCCACCAGCAAACACCGAACGGCCCGATGGCGCCAATGATCCCTCACTGGGCTTGGGACGAAGCAACAAGATTGTCTCTGAAGAGATCGGGAGGTATCTTGAACGTGTCACCGGGGCGACGCGCGATGACGGATATCGATCACTCAATCTGGACGCAAATTTTGCGTGGGACTGGCGTGATGATCCTGGCATATCACCATTCTCTTTCAGCGCTGCCGGGCGCCTGTCAGCGTACCTGAACCAATCAGATGACGTTCGATTGCTTGTATTCGGTGGATACCGAGACTTGGCGGTCCCATTGCTAGAAACCCAGTATGTGCTGACGCACAGCAATCTGCCTCAAGAGCGGATTGAGTTGATTGCTATGGAAGGGGGACACTCTCCCTATGCTGAGGACGGATTAGACGCGGAGTTCAGTCAGCATGTCGAGCGGTTTATTCGCGCCGCCGCGATCGAACACAAAAAGGAAGAAGTACAATGACTCGGTTGGTACAGTTTCTGGCTTTTGCACTTGCATCTTTGTCTGTTGTCTTTGCTGCCGCGGCCGACAGTTACAATTACACACTGATTCAGAATGACGAGAATGTAGGATACGTCCGTGTCGAAAAGGACGGTGCCGAAGAGCGTGTCAGCTATCATGTAGACAACAATGGACGCGGTCCAAAACATACCGAAGAGATTTTTCTGGGCGAAGACAGCTTTCCGCTGTCGTGGTCAATCAGCGGCACGTCTCTGATGGGAGGAGTCGTTTCTGAAAATTATGAATGGGCCGAGGGACAGGCAAGTTGGGACAGCCAGGCCGACGAAGGAACAATTGAGGTTGATCAGCCTGCGCTTTACGTCGTCAATGACGGCAGCCCATGGGCGCAATTTGTTTACGTTCGCGCAATGTTGTCCTCCGGCAGGACTTCAATATCCGCATTGCCATCAGGTTCCGTTTCGATTGAGGCCGTGAAGACGATAACACTCGACCACGACAACGACGAACTCGTTCTGGATGTTTATGAGCTGTCCGGAATTGACCTGGGATCATCATTGATCGCTCTCGACACAGACGGTGTGCTCTTCACTGATTTTCAGATCATACGAGACGGGTTTGAAGATCTGCTTCCTCGTCTGCGCGAAGAGTCCGAAATGATTATGAGTGAGCGTAGAGAGCAAATGGCTGAGCGCTTGCGGCACCAGTTTGAAACGCCCTTTGCAATTGCCAATGTTCGAATACTGAATCCGGTCGCTGGAAGTTTGAGTACGCCTTCCACAGTCATGGTCGACGGAACAAAGATTTCATCAATTGAGTCATACGAACGAGGTCATAAATTTCCAGGCGGTATGACCGTTTTCGATGGAGCGGGCGGCACTGTCATGCCCGGTCTGTGGGACGTTCACTCGCACGCCTCAAACAATTCCGGACTTTACTATATCGCGGCAGGAGTAACCTCGACGAGGGACATGGGCAACGATAACGACAACCTGCCGACCTTGATGGAAAAGATTGAGACGGGAACGGCAATCGGTCCTCGCATCACGCCAGCTGGATTTATCGAAGGTCGCAGTCCTTACTCAGCGCGGGTGGGGATTATTGCCTCAACCGAAGACGAAGCCGTCGAGGCCGTCGACTGGTACGCAGAGCGAGAGTATCCCTTCATCAAAATCTATAACTCCATGAACCCTGCCTGGGTGCCAGCGATGGCATTGCGTGCGAAACAAAGCGGCATGCGCACAATCGGTCATGTGCCCGCTTTCACGAATGCGGATGCAATGATCGAAGCAGGATACAGCGAAATCACCCATATCAACCAATTGATGCTTGGATGGCTTCTGACCCCTGAGGAGGACACGCGCACGCCTCTCCGTCTGACGGGGATGGCGCGTGGCGCAAAGCTCGACTTGACCGACGACAAGGTCAAGCGAACGGTGGAGTTGATGCAAGAGAATGATGTCAGCATTGACCCGACTGCAGTTATCCTTGAGCGGTTGATGCTGAGCCGGGCAGGTGAAGTTCAAGAGGGCGACGCGCCATATCTGGATCATACCCCGATTGGATATCAGCGGTATCGCAAACGTACCTTTGTGACTCTTGAAGATGAAGCGGCAGATCAGGCCTATCAGGAAGGGTTTCAGCGCGTACTCGACACAATCAAACTTCTTCATGAATCCGGGATACAAATATTGCCGGGCACCGATGACGGAACTGGCTTTGCAGTACATCGGGAGCTCGAACTCTATCAGAAGGCCGGCATATCAAATGCCGACGTTCTCAAGATCGGTTTGTGGAATGCGGTTTCGCATCATGGCTATCAGCAGGATCTGGGAACGATAGAAGAAGGAAAGCTCGCGGACTTTGTGTTGGTAGACGGAAATCCGCTTGAGAATCTTTCCGTAATCCGAAAAGGCCGCATGGTGGTGAAGGACGGAGATGTCTACTTCCCATCCGAAATTTACAAGTCTTTGAACATTGAGCCTTTTACCGAAATTCCCGGCACGATTGAAACAGGATCAACGCGTGCCGAACCAGTTCGACTGAACAAGAAAACGTCTTCTGAACGCGAATATTTCCCATTGGAGCGGGAAGGGCTTCCTGTCGATCCTGACACACTGCCATTTTCAGCAGCGGTTCGCGTTGGAGATATTGTGTTTCTGTCTGGTCAGATTGGCTATGGCGGACAAACATTCGAGGACGATGCGCGACACGTCATGGATACGATCAAACATCTTGCTGAACGATCCGGCGCTTCAATGTCAGACGTGTTCAAATGCACGGTCATGATCGACGACATGGACAACTGGCCGAAATTCAATGCGGTCTATCAGACCTATTTCGAGAAAGGAAAAATGCCGGCGAGAAGTGCGTTTGGAGCAGATGGGCTTGCACTCGGCGCGCCAATCGAAGTCGAATGCCTGGTGCATTCACGTATTCAGGAATCTGCGTCTGGTGCGGGGGCTTCGCGTCCGTTGATTGTATGGCTTTTGGGTGTTCTCGTGGTCTTGCTCGTTGGCGCACTGGGCTTCGTCTTGGGAAAAAAATCTGCCTAAAGCGCTTTGGAGCCTCGAACCGGAATTGCAGTCGTCGATTTGATCTCTCCGAGGGTGGCCGTGGAATTCACGTTCTCCACTCCTGGCAAGGTCAGGAGAAAGTTCATGAGGAACTCCTGATACCATTTCATTGATTTCGCCTGGATCTTCATCATTAAATCCATCTCGCCAAAGATCGAATAGCATTCCAGCACTTCAGGAGTGTTCTGAATCTTCCGGCTGAATGTTTCGCGTTCTTTCTCTGTAAGCTTCGCAACCTTTACGTAGGCAAAAATGTGTAGGCCATAACCAAGCTTGTCGCGATCAAGTATTGCGACTTGGGATTTGATGTATCCCTCGTCTTTCAATCGTTGCAGACGACGCCAGCAGGGCGATTGGGACAAGCCGACTATTTCGGCGAGTTCCACGGTCGAAATGGAGCAATCCTTTTGGAGTTGCTCCAGGATCTTGATATCAAATATCGACAATTCTTCACTCATGGGAATAACGTATCCGCATAATCTCGAAATAAAAGAACAAAATTACACTCACGGCCCAGAATACTGATTGAGATATTTTCCTGTGCACAGGAAAATTGGAATGTCGAATAATGAAGCAGGGAATTGGTGATGAAACGTTCGAGAAAGCCGTACATTGCGATCGCTAGCCAAATTGCATTGTCTTTGAGCCTGTTATCAGCGTGTGCAACGGCGCAGGAATATGATCTGCCAGTGTCGCAGCCGAAGGAAGAAATAGCCGCGCAATCAACTCCAACTGCTCCAGTGACGACCAGTCCTTATCGTCAGGTTTCGCACCACGAAATTCGCATTGACGGAGAGCGCATCACCTACGACGCCATTGCCGGCGAGACGCTTCTGAAGAATATGAATGGCGAACCTACGGGTCGCATGTTCTCTTTTTCCTACTTGCGGACAAATACCGAAGATCGAGACCGCCCCGTCCTGTTCGTGTTCAATGGCGGCCCGGGATCGGCTTCACTTTGGATTCACATGGGCGCTATTGGCCCGAAACGAGCAGTGCTTGATGCGGATGTTAATCCTTCGAGCGTGCCGCCATTCGGTGTGGAGTCGAATCCCGATTCCATTCTCGATACGGCCGATATCGTCTTTGTGGATCCAATTGGCACCGGGTTTAGCCTCGCAGAGGTCGGCGTGGATCCGGCAATGTTCTGGGGCGTTGATGAGGACGCAGAATCCATTGCGCAATTTATTGAGCTTTGGCTGAGTGAACACAAACGCTGGAATTCGCCCAAGTATTTGCTGGGAGAGAGCTATGGCTCTCAACGCGTGTCTGTGCTGCCGCGAGCCCTGATGGGAAGTCCCATCTACAATGGTGTCATGCGTGGTATCAATGTAGATGGCATCGTGTTGCTTGGTACGACATTGGGCGCTCGGGGTGGTCCGGAACCAACGGCGGATCAAGTGGCTGCCAAGCAAGCCAGAACTTTGCCGGGTCTCGCGCTAAGCAGTTTGTATCACGGCAAGTCCTCCAGCGGATTGGATGATGAAGCAGCGCTATTCGAAGCGGCGTCTGACTACGCGCGTGGGCCATACAAGGACGCTCTCATCAAGGCGGCGAATGGGACGCTGCAGCCTGACGAACGGAACTCGGTTCTGGCAAAGTTGGAAGCTTTTACCGGGCTAAGCGCAGATCAGTTTGGAGATGACCTTTTCATCAGCGAGAGAGAGTTTGCAAAAACCGTCGTCGCGGATCAGGGGCTCGAGATCGGAATGTATGACAGTCGCTATACTCTTCCACTTGAGTACTCTGCATTTGATCCGGTGGCGGATGACCCGGCTATGGCACAATACGTACCTGGATTTGTAGGGTCATTCAACCGGATGTTAGGGGAAGTGCTGGGGGTCGAGATGGGTCGGCCATACATTGCGATACATTGGAAAGATCTTCTTTCGTCGTGGAATTGGGAGCGCCGTGGAGTCGCGCCCGGGCAAAGCTTTGCCGTCGACTTGGCTTGGTCGATGAGACGCAATCCAGACCTCAAGCTGTTTGTCGCGTCAGGCTACTATGACCTCGTGACCACACCCGCAGAAGCGTTTGCTGAGTTGGAAGATGCCGGATTGCCGATCGACCGCGTTCGATTCGAGAATTACGCGTCCGGACATATGCTCTACCTTGGCGGCACCGCAGAACAATTTGCTGATGACTTGAGAGAATTCCTGAGCACAGACAATGAGCAATAGCTTGTCGAGTTTTCGGTAAACTGGTTGTTCCTGAAGGGTGGCTAAAGGGTAGTGGCGCGGTTCGACGTTTTGCGAACTCTGTCTTCCGGCGGATTGTTCAGGCAATCAGTCCAGATTGAATGGCTTTCACAACCACCTCGGTTCGGTTCCGAGCTTCCAGCTTTAGTGCGAGAGAGCGCAGGTGCAGTTTGACCGTGGTTTCCTGAATGTCCAGTGTACGAGCGATCTGCTTGTTCGACTCACCCCTTTGAAGGCAGAAAAGTACTTCACGCTCCCTAGGTGTGAGATGTGCCCCGTCTGTCAACTGGTCTGCGTCTGACTGTGTGGGAGTGAATACCTGCCCGGCGAGGATCAGGCGGACCGCAGCAACCAGGCCATCTCCGGGCATTGTTTTTGGGATAAACCCTCGCGCACCGCTTTCCATCAAGGCGGCGATTTCCATCTGGCCCGCGACGCCAGAGAGAATTGCAATCTGTTGATCCGGAAAATCAGCAATGAGGTCTTTCAAATCCTGAACCCCGGATATGCCGGGCATTCTCAGGTCGATCAGCGCCAAGTTAAGTTGTGTGCGATGGTTCGCAAGCGCCTCCCGGACTTCGTCTCCGGTGCGCGCGGTTTCGATCTCGGCATCGGGCAACTCGTGTTCGAGCAGGGAGCGAACAGCATCGAGCACCAGATCATGATCGTCAGCGATGAGAATACGCATCTTCAGATCCTTTCTCAGTCTCGCGGCGTCAGCGGCGACGTGCGGTCGATACGGTCCAACGTGGCCCAGAGCGTTTCTCTGGAGACCGGCTTCGGCAGGGTTCCCGCCAGACCGGCAGGCAAAGGCGATGCCAACGCGCCAGAACTCAGAATGATCGGTATGTCCGGTCGTGCCTGACGCAACAGTGGCACAAGGTCGTCGCCACTCATCTGCGGCATTCGTCTGTCGGTTATGATCAACCCAAATGCAGATGGAGCTACTTTGAATACGGATAAAGCTTCCAATGGGTTGTTAAAGCTCACCGCATCCCAGCCAAACTCCTTCAACAGTCCAGTGACGAGGTCCGCCTGAAATTTGTCATCGTCAATAACGAGCGCGCCAGTCGGTGTAGACTGGGTTTCACTATCAGTGGATGGCGATACGAGGTCGAGAGTGGAACTGAGAGGCAGATCAATAACGATCAAGACACCCGCGCCGGGACGGCTGAAGGTCTGCATCCGTCCTGGTTGCCCCTGAAGCAAGGCGTCGACAGTCGTCAGGCCCAGTCCGCGTCCGGTTCCCTTTGTGGACTGAAACGGAATGAACGCAGTATCCAGCGCTTTTTGTGACATGCCGATGCCGTCATCTCTGACTATCAGGCGCGCAGCGGGGTATGCGTCGCACCGGCCGCGTTCAACAAACGCAGACGGACTGAAACCTGGCTCGATCTCGCGGTCTTCAGCGATCGTTTCCAGCGACAGGTACACATTGCCGTTTTCCTCGATGGCTTCCCGTGCGTTCTTGACGAGATTGAAGACCATCCGTGAAAAAAGGGTTGGATCGGTTTCGCAAACCAGCTTTTCACCCGTGACCAAGACTTCAAAGCCTTGCGTGGCAAGAAACTGATTACTGTTCAAGTCGCCGACATCGCGCACAAGGTCATTAAGGGCGCACATCTTCCGTTCGGGTACGGTATCAAAATTCATTAGGTCGTCGACAAGCTCGTTTGCCTGACGACACGACTGGATGATTCGCTCAACAAGAATGTCAAAAAGATCGGCTTGCATCTTGTCAGTCAGCAACTCTGCCGATGCGTTGATGATGGCAAGAATGTTGGCGAAGTCGTGCCCCACGGATTTCGCCATGCGTCCCAAGGCGTCACGACGTTCTGCATCCAGCAGCATTTCATGCAATTGCTCGCGCTGCGCTTCGCGACGCCGAATGATACCGATATCCCGGGTAGAGCACAGAATACCGCCATCAGATAATGCCGTCAGAGAGAGATCCTGATGGACTTTCGAGCCGTCATTGGCTCGTCCGGTAACTTCGCCACGCCAATAGCCGTTTTGCTGAAAGAGAGGAAAGATATCCTTTTCAAACCTGGTCAGCGTGTCTGGTGCGTACATCGTGGTCCAGGGCTTGCCAATGCACTCCTGAGCCTGCGCATAACCAAACATGCTGGCATGCGTTGGATTCATGTACGTATAGATGCCATTCCGGTCAGTGATGGCAATACCGTCGGCGGAAACATCAATCGCGGTGGTGAGATGTTTTACCTGGAGGGCTTCGGCCCGGAGCTGCTCCGAGATTTCGTAGAGTTCCGTTGAGCGCTGTTCGAGTAGTTGTTCCGCCGCAGCGCGAGCCGCTGTCTCTCTTTCGAGCTTTCTATTCAATCTGGCAACGGCGGCGTCGTTTTCGCTCAATATTCGTTCCTGCGGATTATATGGAAGTCCGCATTGTATAGGTAACGATGTTTACTATCGGTTCTCGTGATCTCAAAATCTTCAAGTTCATTATAATGGTCGAGGGCAGCCATGATCATGCCTTCGCACAGGTCCGCCATGGGACGCGTTGAGTTGTAGCTGATCCGCATTTCTTCGTTACCATTGCGCAGAGCCGGTCGAATATCCGGCACTTCAGCGTCCGGGTACAGCTTCTTTACATCACGGTGGATCACACCATGAATGCGCTCGATGAGGTCGAAAGCGTGGGTCACATCGTTCTGGGGGTGACCGGCTATGAGGCTCGGAAACAGGTTTTGACCGAATTTCACGAGCAGAGCACGAGCTGACGCGCCTGTCTTTTCAGAAAGCGCTGTTACGAGCGTAATCATCTCTGAATGATCGTAATAGCCAACATTTGTGTAAACGCCGCCGGACGCCAATTCAGTCGAGCTCAACAGCTCATCAATAGCGGGTTCGCCGAACTCTCGTTCAGCAAACTCCAGAAACTGCCTGAAAACAACGCCCTTCAAGTCTGACACCTCCAAACCGGCTGGGAAATATACGCTCCGATCAGGTGCGGAGGTCCGAATTCCAATGTCGGTTAGATACCAGTCGCCAAATCACATAACTACCTGACCAAAAGGTCAGGGCGTTCCAATTCTTTTGCGCTGCAGAGCCATCCGTCCGGAGAATATACGGCGGCAGTCTTTCCCGTCATTTGTTTAGTCGAGCTAAGCATTCATTCGGGGAAACGACATGATTGATGTGAATTTGAGGAAGCAATTCATTGGCGCCGTCGCGCTCCTGACTTCTGCAATGACAGCCTCGGCGCAGATCAGCATGGAAGCCTCCGGTTGGTCGCAGCGTCCGCTCAACTTTTCCAGAGACGCTCAGGCGAACCGTGTGGTTGTGACAGGCGGCGGCGCAAGCCCCACGGCTGATCTCGGATCCTTTCGAGGCGCAGATCCCCAAATGCCAGCCTGGTCGGGAATCAATGCCGGCGGTCAAGCAACCGCGATTGGCAACATGGTCAGCGTTGAAATCGAAGGGAACAATAACACGGTCATCGTGGATGCGCTTCAGATCAACCTGGGCAATCAAAGTGCCATCGTGGCCCATCTTCCAGCGAATGGGAGTGAATGATCATGGCCTATGGTAAAACACTGCGGAGCCTTCTTTTTGGTGTTGGCGCGATCACGGCGACGGCATGTGCTTCCATGGAAGGTGTTGTCTCTGATCCCGACTTTCTGGCGACTGGTGCGATCGTGGAGGACAGCTCCACGGCATACTCAGAGCAACTCAGCTGCATGAAATGGAGCACTCCAGGCGAGAAACCTCGCATTGCTGTCGGCGACATTCGCGACATGACCGGCCGGTTTTCTACATTCGAGGGAGCAGTTGCCACTCAGGGCGCGTCTTTGATGGTGATGTCTGCGTTGAGCCAGGCAGGCTTTCCGCTCGCTGAACGTCTCGATACGGCGGTGGCAGAGCAGGAGCTTCAATTCGCCAATAATCGCCTGATCAGCGAGACAGGCGAGCCGACAGAAGACTATCGCAAAGTGTTCACAGGCTCCATCGCAGGGAGTGACTACATTCTTCTGGGCGGCATTACAGAACTGAACTTCAACGTGCACAGCGGCGTACGGGAAGCGCGTATCGGACCGGTCGTCGGCGGTGCCAGAAACTACGCCATGACTGTCGCGCTAGACCTTCGACTGGTGAACACGACGGACCTGTCTGTAGTCAACCTGGTCAGCCAACGGAAAGTTATTCGCGGCCGTGAAATTCGTGCGGGTGTCTTCGAGTTCATCGGTGACACAACCATCGACATCGGGTTGGGCGAACGCGCTCAGGAGCCCGTTCACACAGCAATTCGAACGATTGTCGAAAGTGCAGTTTTCGACCTCGTCTCAGGCATCGCCGGTCCGTCCGTGCAAGCCTGCTCTCAAGCAGAGTTCGTCATGTCGGACGTGCCTGCCCATCAACAGACCCATAATTAAAGGAGAATACTCATGAACCGGTCTGCTCTCTTTTTCGCTTCGGCCCTCATTCTGTCGGCCCCAGCCGCCATGGCGCAGGATTCAAGTCTTGTTGATGTGGAGTTGGGCTTGGCGGGTATCGAAGCTGATGCCGAAATCCTCGGTGACGAACTCATCGATGCAAACGTCGGCATGAATAATGCTGACTCTGCGATTAGCGGCGCCTCTCAAAGCGCGAATCGCGCAGTCGACTACGCGACGCAACAATCGAACGGCGGTAACCAGTCGGCCAATCTGCATATGGTTGCCCGCGCGATGGGCGACATTGACGGAACGGCTGCCGCGATTGGCAACTCTTATTCTATGGAGTCTGTGGCGGACGCGACGTCTCGTGTGAAGCAGGCGAACTCTGGCGACAACTACGCCACTGTATCTACCATTGTGCGCCGTGTTGATGATGCGAACGTGACGGCGGCAGCAATTGGAAACACTGCTTCGATTGCCTCAGATTTGAGCACAGTCTCAACCCGCTCGGCACAATACAGCGACGGGTACATGACCAGCCAGGTGAGCGCCAAACTCACACAGCTGGACGACGCCGTGGCAACCGCAGCGTCGATCGGCAACTCTTTGAATGTCGAGCTGCCGGGAAGCGGAACAACAGTTTCCAGGCAGTCAAACGCCGGAACAACGGTCGCCACATTGAACGGAACACTCAGGGGCTTCGATACCGGCTCCCTCACTGCCGCCGCTATCGGTAATACCGCGTCTGTCGCCAGCCTGAATTCGAACACGGTTGGCAATGTTACAACCCGGATTCGCCAGTCGAATGCTGGCCATCAGTCTTCTGCCCTTGCTGCCAGGATTTCCCATGGTGCCGAAGCTGCTGCAACCGCAGCGTCTATCGGCAACACGGTGAATATTTCGGTACAGTAAGAGCGGAAGAGGGCGCCGGACGGCCGTCAGTCCCCCCCGAATGAACGTCTGGCGCCCTCACTTTTTCGCCAAAACAACTCCCTTTACCCGAGGGCTCGCCGCTTTTGCGGCGGGTCTTTCTTTTGTGAGCAGAGATAACAATAAATAAAGGAGGATAGGCCCGGGATTTCGATGATCTGGTGTTTCGGATAACAGCACGGTTGAAAGTGCTGCTATCCGCGCATAGTCCAGCGTGGACAGGGGCTTTCGGCTATGACATAAGCCGCCCCTTCAGACAGGATTCACAGGGCGCCAGCGCGCATTTCTTGCGCCCGTGACCCAAGATTACGGATGATTGAACCGATGGAAGTTACCCAGACCAAGGCAGAAGGTCTCAGCCGCACGTTTGCCATCAAGGTGCCGGCGTCAGAGCTGCAGGCGAAACTTGATGAGCGGATTGAGGAAATCCGGCCGCAAATGAAGCTGAAAGGCTTCCGTCCGGGCAAGGTACCCGCTTCCCACGTGCGCAAGATGTACGGTCAGGACCTGATGGGTGAGTTGATCAACAAACTGGTCACCGAAACCAATCAGAAGGCGCTGGAAGACAACGAGCTGCGCCCAGCTGGCCAGCCAGACGTTCAGATAGACGGCGACATGGAAGCTGTTGTTAAAGGGGAGGCTGACCTTTCCTACAACATGAATGTCGATGTTATGCCTGAGTTCGAGCCGGCTGACGTCACCAAGCTGACCATCACCCGCCCCGTTGCCGAGGTTTCGCAGGAGCAGATCGACGAAGCTCTGGCCCGCATCGCTGAGCAAAACACGCAGTATGAGCCTCGCGCCAAGACAGCCAAGGCGAGAGACGGCGACGCTGTCGTTATGGACTTCGTTGGAAAAATTGACGGTGAAGCGTTTGAAGGCGGCAGCGCCGAGCAACAGACGCTGGTTCTTGGATCCGGCCAGTTCATTCCTGGCTTTGAGGATCAGCTTGTCGGCGTGAAGGCCGGCGAAGAAAAAGAAGTGAACGTCACTTTCCCGGAAGAGTATGGTGCAGAGCACCTCGCCGGAAAGGAAGCCGTCTTCGAAGTGAAAGTGCACGAAGTGCGTGCTCCGAAAACCGCCGAAGTCGATGATGAGTTTGCGAAAGGGCTGGGCCTCGAGAGCTTGGAGCAGCTTACGGGTCTCGTCAAAGATCAGCTGAAAGCCGAGCACGATGGCGCCTCCCGTGCGAAGGCGAAGCGCAACCTGCTGGACCAGCTTGACGAAGCGCACAGCTTTGATCTGCCGCCGAATATGGTCGAGCAGGAGTTCAATCAGATCTGGCAGCAGTTGCAGGCTGAAATGGACGCAGGTCGCACTGCCGATGAGGACAAGGACAAGTCCGAAGACGAGCTGAAAGACGAGTATCGCAAGATTGCTGAGCGTCGTGTGCGTCTCGGTCTGGTGCTCGCCGAGATTGGCCGTATCGCCGATGTTCGCATCTCTGAGCAGGAAGTGAACCAGGCACTGGTTCGCGAAGCGCGTCAGTATCCCGGCCAGGAACAGCAGGTTGTGGAGTTCTTCCGCAACAATCCGGGTGCAATGGCCCAGCTGCGTGCGCCGATCTATGAAGACAAGGTCGTCGATCACATTCTCGAAGTGGCGGAAATCACGGAAGAGACGGTTTCTCGCGAAGACCTGTTCAAGGAAGACGACGAATAGTCGTTTCAGAAGACAGCAATTTGAAGAAAGCCGGTCCGCAGTGACCGGCTTTTTTCATGCCACGAACTCCAATAGGTAAACTGGATGTTAACCGCATCTCGCGAATTTATGTCGAATCGTAAGGAAGAGGCATCAGAAGATGAGCGTCCAGAGCATTCGCCCTCAACTGACTGAACAGGACATCCATAGACTCATCAAAGGTGAGACGCCGGAGGATCGTGCCACCGTAGCGCATCGGTTGTGTCGGCGAATTGCGCTTGATGTGCTGAGTGACGCCGAGCGGGCGTACGCGCAGGAAATCATGGCCATTCTGGCGAAGGATGCGGCCGATCTGGTGCGTCGTACCCTGTCCGTGACGCTTCGAAATTCGCCCATACTACCGCGAGAGATCGCCGTTCAGCTAGCGCAGGACGTAGAGGCCGTCGCAATTCCCGTTCTGCAGGATTCTCCCGTGTTCACGGATGAGGATTTGATAGAGTTGGTTTTGTCAGTGACTGCGTCCAAACAGGCAGCTATTGCGAATCGGGACAGCCTGTCTGTAACGCTCACCGAAGTGATTTCGGAGCACGGGACGGTTGAGGCCGTACGAACGCTATCCGGTAATGAGGGCGCCGAGTTCACCGATACTGCGTATGAACATTCGATCCGTCGTTTCGGCTCGGATGAGGGCGTGCAGAAGGGCCTTATAAGCCGGGAGTACATTCCGACACATATTGCTGAGAAGATGGTTTCGCTGGTGTCAGGCCAACTGTTTGACCTGTTGGTCAACCGTCACGAGCTGCCTGCGCAACTGGCTATCGATCTGGCATCTGGCGCGCGTGAACGCGCAACAATAGACTTGGTGGAACAGGCGGGACGTACGCACGATCTGCCGCGATTTGTGTCTCAGCTTCATTTGAACGGTCGGCTTACCCACTCGCTCATCATGCGAGCGCTGTGTTGCGGACAGATGCCGTTTGTGGAGCATTCGCTGGCCGAACTCTCGGGCGTAGGTCACCAGCGGGTGTGGTTGATGATCCACGATGCAGGCCCCCTTGGCCTGCAGGCCGTATTTGATCGTGCGGGTATGCCGCGCAAGATGCTTCCGGCCTTCCGCGCTGCAGTGAATGTGTTTCACGAGACAAGCCATGATGGCGGTCCCAACGACCGGGCTCGGTTCCGCGCGCGCATGATTGAGCGCGTGCTGACCCAGTTTCAGGCCATTCCCAAGGAAGATCTCGACTACCTGCTTGAGAAGCTCGACTACTATTCTGAAATGGCTGCGATGGACGATGCGGAGAGTTCTGTAGGAGCCGCCTAGCAGTCGCTTTGCATGCGAACGCCGGCCTTTACACCGATGCGTTCCAGAAAGTCACCGTCGCGCCAGTTCGCCTGATCGGCAATGACCAGGATGCCTGCGGCGCTGGCGGATTCGCAAAGGTCCATCAACTGCTCATTCTCGCAGAGTTCGCTTGCGTCAACGCGGATGCTGTCGACCAACAGGCCCAATCCGTTTCGTAGCTCCGTTTTCCAGGTTTTACGCATGTCGATCGCGACACGGAATCCGCGCTTTCGAAGGTTTGAAACGTGGTGGACGACGTCGCGATTACCTTCGGCAAAGGCTGAATCCTGAAATTCGAGGCTGATTTCCTGCTGGCACAAGGTCGTGCGTCGAATGACTGCGTCACAGCCAATCGCGGTGTTGTCGTCAAACAACGCTGCTGACGGGGCAGGGACAATGATTGGGCGCAGCCGATTGTCGCTGCTATGCGCTGCAGAGGCCACTTCCAGCAGACGATCTGTGAGCCATTTTGCCGGGTTGTCGTCTGTCGTCGCCGATATGGCAGGTCCAAAGCGTACGCGCTCTTCGTATTGGCGAGACAGCTCGCACACGGCACCGTAGGAAGATCCGTCCTGCACGTGCATTACGGGCTGGAAACGGAGATGGACCTTCTGTCCACTGTGAGCGACAATTTTCGTCTGAAGTAATTCCCGCATCACTCTTCCCGTCTTTCTGACTGTGCCTATTGCATTACCTAGGGGAGAGGATTGAAGATCACGCGCAGAAAACCGATTGGATTTCGAGCAAATTTTAAAGAATGACGGGACCATAATAATGACCACACCGCCCGATGCGCCGAGACTTTCCGCAACAGTTCTGATTGTAAGAGACGGGGCGACACTGCCCGAAGTCCTCATGGTGAAACGACACTATCAGATTGATTTTGCAGCGGGCGCGCTCGTATTCCCGGGTGGAAAAGCAACCGAAGAAGACGCCAGTTCTGGTTGGGATGCCTACACGGATGGCGACTTTGGTCCCGTGCAGCAAGACGCCCGTATCGCAGCAGTGCGCGAGGCATTCGAAGAATCAGGTTTGTTGCTCGCCCGTCACAAGGACAAGCGCGGAACCAATCAGCCTCTCGTGGGGCCGGATGTAGCAGATCGGTTGAACCCCTTTCGAAGCGCGGTTGACCGCGGTGAGCAGAGCTTTCTGGACCTTATCAAAGAAAACGATCTCGTGCTTGCGCTCGATAGTCTCGTATATTTCGGTCATTGGATTACGCCAGACATGATGCCCAAGCGCTTCGATACGCATTTTTACCTCGCCCCGGCGCCGCCCGATCAGATTGCGGCGCATGATGGACGGGAAACGACCGATGCGGTCTGGATTGAAGCGCAAGCCGCACTGGATTCGGAAGAAGCCGGGGAATCGGTTATCATCTTCCCCACCCGGATGAATTTGAAAAAGTTGGCAACGGCCGCTTCTGTCGAAGATGCAGTGAAGAGCTTTGGCAGCGAGACCGTCGTAACGGTGAAGCCGCAGCAGTCAGAAACTCCAGAAGGTGAACCGTGTCTGGTGATCCCCGACGTCAAAGGCTACGGCCAGACCGTCGAACTGCTCTCCCGCGTGAATGTCTAGAGGATGAATTTGGAGAGGTCGGCGTTGCCCGCGAGGCTTTCGACACGTTCATTGACATAGTCAGGCGTGATCGTGATTGTCTCGCCCTTCTTCTCCGGGGCGTCGAAGCTGATCTCGTCGAGCAGACGCTCCAACACGGTTTGAAGCCGCCGAGCGCCGATATTCTCGACGCTGCTGTTCACAGCCTCGGCGAGGTCCGCCAAGCGATCAATCGCAGCATCCTCAAACTCCAGAGTAACGCCCTCCGCATCCATGAGTGCCTGATACTGGCGAATGAGACTGGCTTCTGGTTCGACCAGAATTCTTCGCAGATCGTCGCGAGTCAGTGCGTCGAGTTCAACGCGAATAGGCAAGCGGCCCTGAAGTTCGGGCAGGAGGTCCGATGGCTTCGAAACGTGAAAGGCTCCGGACGCGATGAAAAGGATGTGATCCGTCTTCACTGCGCCGCGCTTGGTACTGACCGTCGTACCTTCGATGAGGGGCAACAAGTCACGTTGAACGCCTTCACGGCTGACATCAGCGCCGCCGCGCCCTTGCTTGGCGGCCACCTTGTCGATTTCGTCAAGAAACACGATGCCGTCTTCTTCAACAGCGGCAACGGCCTCGCGAACAATGGCGTCCTCGTCGAGGAGGCGATCTGACTCCTCTTCGATGAGGGGCTTGTAAGCCTCCTTTACCGTTGTCCGAACGCGTTTGGTGCGTCCGCCCATCGCTTTTCCAAGCATGTCGGAGAGATTGATCATGCCCATGGAGCCGCCCTGTCCGGGGATGTCCATCATCTGCATGGGATTACCGCTGTCAGCGATGTCCAGATCAACAGGTTTGTCGTCCAGGTCGCCCGCTCTCAACTTCCCGCGAAAAACTTCTCGTGTCGACGATTGAGCGTCTTCGCCGACAAGTGCATCAAGAAGGCGTTCTTCGGCGGCGTCCTGAGCCTGCGCAGACACACCTTCACGCTTTTGCTCGCGGATCATGGAAATGGCTGATTCAACCAGATCTCGAATGATTTGTTCGACGTCACGCCCCACATAGCCAACTTCTGTAAACTTGGTAGCTTCGACCTTCAGGAATGGTGCGTTCGCGAGGCGGGCTAGGCGACGAGAGACTTCGGTCTTGCCGACACCCGTTGGACCGATCATCAGGATATTCTTGGGCGTAATCTCCGCGCGAATGGAGTCAGGTGCCTGCTTTCGCCGCCAGCGGTTGCGAAGGGCGATGGCCACCGCGCGCTTGGCGCCGTTCTGGCCAACGATATGCCGATCCAGTTCGGCAACGATTTCGCGAGGGGTGAGGTCTTTCATAAGGCATTCCAAACTTGGCGACTTCGATGCCACACGGCGGCGACAAGTCGCAAAGAACAATGAACTCAGAGGTCCAGTGTTTCCAATGTGAAGTGACTGTTCGTGTATACGCAAATGTCCGCGGCGATCTGCATGGCTTTGCGACCTATTTCTTCCGCGTCAGCCTCATAGTCATACAGCCCACGCGCAGCGGCGAGCGCATAATTTCCGCCTGAACCAACCGCGACGACGTTATGCTCAGGCTCCAGCACGTCGCCGGCACCCGTAATGACGAGGGTCGATTCCTTGTCAGCCACGATGAGCAAGGCTTCGAGTTTCTGGAGATATTTCTCGGTGCGCCAGTCCTTCGCCAATTCGACGGCGGCGCGCTGCAGCTGGCCGGGATGGCGTTCGAGTTTGGCTTCAAGTCGCTCGAAGAGGGTGAAAGCGTCTGCTGTCGCGCCGGCGAAGCCGGCCAGAATTTCGCCGTTCGCAATGCGCCGAACCTTCCGGGCGTTTCCCTTCATGATGGTTTGGCCCATTGAAACCTGGCCATCGCTGAGCATGACAAGTTTCTGTCCTTTCCGGACGGCGAGAATGGTAGTGCCGTGCCAGATCGCAGCGCTGTTGTGTTCGTTCGTCATGCGCATTGATGTGGCCGATCCGGGCTGTCTGTTCAAGAGAGGACCTGTTACATGAATTTCCACAGAGATATGTCACATTAGTGTAGCTTTGCCCGGCTATTTGGGCGCGGATGGAAAGGGATCGCCCGAATGGCTCAACAGCTCGGTCAACTCCCCATGGGATGGTTGCTGACCGCGTTGATATTATTCGTGGTTGCCACCGGATTCTCTATAGGTCGCATCCGGGCTGAGCGGTACGTCATCGCGGGCGGCCAGAAATTCCACTCCCGGGGTAACTATCATGGCTATTACGTCGCCATGTGGGGCTTTATCCCGCCCTTGCTCGTCGCTGTCTTGTACGTATTTTTCGCGAGACCGGCGGCGATGGGTATGTTGTCCAGTGAACTGCCGGCGGCGTTTCAAACGCTGTCGTCAGCAGAATTGCAATCTTATCTTGAAGCCGTAGCCAATGCCGCCGCGATGGGTGGGTATAGCGGAAGTGACCTCATATTCTCGACGGTGACTGGACGGTATCTGGAGCTGTGGGGAAGTCTGAAGGCCACGACGCTGACTTTGATGATTGTCGCTGCTGTGCTCGGTATCGCTTACGCAAGGCAGAAAGTGTCTCCGGCCTTCAGGGCGCGCCTGAAGGTGGAGCGGGGCGCAGAGGCGTTTCTGTTCTTGTGCGCAGCCATCGCCATTGCCACGACGGTTGGGATCGTTGCGTCTCTCTTGTACGAAAGCTTGCGTTTCTTCGCGGAAGTGCCCGTTTCTGATTTCCTTTTTGGGACACGGTGGAACGCGCAGACGAGTGCGGAATTCGGGGCGCTGCCACTGTTTTTCGGCACATTCATGATCGCCGTTATTGCGATGCTGGTTGCGGCCCCCGTCGGGCTGTTTTCGGCGATCTATTTGTCCGAGTATGCGTCACCGCGGGCGCGTCGGTATGTCAAACCGCTCCTGGAAATGCTCGCTGGCATCCCAACGGTTGTTTACGGGTTCTTCGCTTTGCTTGTCATTGCCCCTGCAGTGCGGGCGGCTGCACTGGGGATCAACAGCTTCCTGATCGAAATAGGTCTGGCCAGCGGTCCCGTTTTTGCCGCGCAACCGACCAGCGCATTGGCTGCAGGACTGGTTATGGGGGTTATGGTTATCCCATTCGTGTCGTCGCTATCGGATGACGTGATCAATGCGGTCCCAGTTTCGCTGAGGGACGGGGCGTTTGCAATGGGCGCCACAAAGTCTGAGACGATCAAGCAGATCATTCTCCCGGCCGCCTTGCCAGGTATTGTGGCGTCGATGTTGTTGGCAATCTCGCGAGCCATCGGAGAGACGATGATTGTCGTGATGGCTGCCGGACAACGCGCGAGAATATCTTTCGATCCGTCCACTGACTTGACCACGATTACCGTACAGATCGTGGCGCTTTTGACGGGCGAGACCGAATTCGACAGCCCGAAGACCCTGTCAGCCTTTGCTCTGGGGCTGGTGTTGTTTGTCGTAACGCTATGCTTCAACCTTATCGCGTTGCGTGTTGTCCAGAGATACAGGGACAAGTATGAATAACGCGCAAGACAATCCTTTCCGGTCTGAGCAGGCTTTGAAGCGACTTCGTCGGCGACGAAACGCGGATACGCGCTTTCAGGCATATGGCATTCTGGCGCTCGGTTTTGCACTGTCAGCCCTTGTGTTCCTGATCAGTGCGATTGCATGGAAAGCAAGTGGAGCCGCAACCTATCACGTCATCCGTGCAGAGATCGAACTGTCGTCTGCGAGAATAGTGCCGGATGGAAATGCGTCTGCCGAAGAAATCACTCGAAACATTGAGGGCTTCTATTCACTCGTGCGAGACGATCTGATTGCTCGCTTTCCGGAAGCGACGCAAACGGGTCAGTCAAGACAGGCGTTCAGCGGCCTCGTGGATCGCATGGCGGTGCTGCCGCTTGCGCGAAGAGTAGCGGAGAATCCGCATTTGATCGGCCGGACCGTAACGGCAGAGATCCCACTGTCTGACGATGTGGACATGTTCCTGAAAGGTGCTGCGCCCCGGGCAATCTTTCTGAAATTGGGTTCCGCGTCGTCATCAACTGAGCTGGCACAATCAGATGCGTTCAGGTTGCAAGTCGAACAGTTCAGGAAAGTTGCGGCGAAAGCGAAGGCGGTCGCACCGGATGGCGAAAGTCCGACCGTGCTGTTGATGGCGGGAAGATCAGTCGCGACGATGGAAAGCTTCGAGGGCGACACCGTCACCTTGTCGCTTCTGACTGGCACCTCGGCGGATTTTGATGGCGCACCTGTTCGCGCGATCCTTATCCCGTCGCCTGAAACTCAACGCTCAGTGTCCGACCAACAAATTGCGTGGGCCCTCGCCTTGAAGGCGGAGGGGGCGGTCAGGCGGGTGCCTCATACCAGTCTGCTGACTCACACGGACAGCACTTATCCTGAATTGGCCGGTTCCTTGGCCGCTTTGGTGGGGTCGTTGCTCACGATGCTGGTAACGGCATGCGTTTCCATTCCAATGGGGATATTTGCGGCAATCTTCCTCGAAGAATTCGCGCCGAAGAACAGGCTCACGCAGATTATCGAAGTTAACATCAACAATCTGGCTGCGGTGCCGTCGATCGTGTTTGGACTGCTCGGGGCGACATTGCTGCTGGGGACGTTTGGACTTCCACGCTCCGCGCCACTCGTGGGCGGACTGGTGCTGGCTCTTCTGATCCTGCCAGTTGTGATCATTGCTGCCAGGGCAGCGCTGCGAGCTGTGCCGCCATCGATTAGAAGCGGGGCTCTGGCGGTGGGCGCGTCCCGTATGCAGGCTGTGTTTCACCATGTCCTGCCACTCGCTTTGCCCGGAATGCTCACCGGTGCAATTTTGGGCATGGCGCGTGCGCTGGGTGAAACTGCGCCACTATTGTTGATAGGGATGGTGGCATTTGTCGCGGAAGTTCCGTCTTCCACCACAGATGAGGCGACAGCGTTGCCAGTCCTGATTTATAGCTGGGCCTCGAACGCCGAAAGGGCATGGGAGCCGATGACGGCAGCAGTAATTATTATACTGCTGGGCATTCTAATCGTGATGAATCTGGCTGTTGTCTTGTTGCGGCGGAAGTTTGAGCGGAGGTGGTAATGGATACGAATTACGATCCGGCCCTTGCAGGACAAGGTGCAGAGGACGGTCAGCCACTGGTTTATCCGCGCATCGACTGCCGGAATGTCAGCGTTTCGTATAGCGGCAAGCAGGCGGTGTTTGACGTGTCGTTGCCGGTCTTTGATCGCTCCGTGACGGCGCTGATCGGACCGTCCGGCTGCGGAAAATCTACATTCCTGCGCTGCATGAACCGGATGAACGACACGATAGACGGTGCGAAAGTGACCGGCGAAATCTTCATGGATGGGGAAAATATCAACTCGTCGCATATCGATCCGGTTCTTTTGCGGTCCCGTGTGGGGATGGTTTTTCAGAAACCGAACCCGTTTCCGAAATCCATCTACGACAACATTTCTTACGGACCGCGGATCCATGGCTTGGTAGATGACCGCCACGAACTGGATGCCATCGTTGAAAAAAGCCTGCGCAGGGCGGGCTTGTGGGATGAGGTAAAGGACCGACTAAGTCAGCCGGGAACGAGCCTCTCAGGCGGACAGCAGCAACGCCTGTGTATTGCAAGGGCTATCGCCGTGCGTCCGGAAGTCATCCTGATGGACGAACCGTGCTCTTCGCTCGATCCCATCGCGACAGCGCGTATCGAGGAACTTATCGATGAGCTTCGCAAGAGGTATTGTATCGTGATCGTGACGCACTCGATGCAACAAGCCGCACGCGTTTCGCAACGCACCGCCTTCTTCCACCTGGGGCATCTGGTGGAAATGGGGGATACCGACCAGATTTTCACCAGCCCGCGCGAGCGCCGCACGGAAGACTACATTACCGGCCGTTTCGGCTAAGGGAGCACCAATGGCAGACCATATTGTCTCAGCCTTTACTGATGAACTCGACAAGATCGCTGCAGATCTCATGAGGATGGGCGGCATTGTTGAGACCATGATCCTGGATTCATGCCTCGCGGTTGACCGCAACGATCACAGCCTTGCCAAAGACGTGATTTCCCGGGATCCGAGCGTTGACAGGCTGGAGGAGGAAGTCGAACGCCAGATCGTCAGTCTCATCGCGCGCCGTCAGCCCATGGCGCACGATTTGCGCTCAGTATTTGCCGCGCTCAAGACTGCTGGTGAATTGGAGCGAATTGGCGATCTGTCCAAGAATATCGGGAAGCGAACATTGATGTTGGACGACTCTGTGCCGTCGAATATGCGGCATGGTGTGGCGCGCATGGCGCGACCCGTTTCCCTGCAATTGCATTCTGTGCTCGATGCCTATGCGACCAGCAGTGCTGAAACCGCGAAGACCGTGTGGGAAAGCGATGATGACATCGACCAGCACTACAACTCGCTGTTCCGTGAAATGATCACCTACATGATCGAGGATCCTCGCACGATTGGCGCCGGCGCGCACATGCTGTTCATGGCCAAGAATCTCGAGCGCATCGGGGATCACTGCACCAACATCGCAGAATTTATTTACTTTCAAATCACTGGCGAATATCTCATGCCGCATGAGCGCCCCAAATCACCCAACACGGGCGTCTGACCCGGACGCAGGACAAGAGGATCTGTCATGAAGCCTTATGTGCTCATCGCTGAAGACGAAAGTGCCGTTTCGGAGCTGCTCTTCTATAACCTTAAGAAAGAAGACTACGACGTTGCGATTGCCAGTGATGGCGAGGAAGCAATGCTCATGATCGAGGAGCGTGCTCCTGATCTTCTTCTACTCGATTGGATGCTTCCAAAAGTCAGCGGTATCGAAGTTTGCCGCCGTGTTCGCAGTGGCGGAACCAATCCGAACCTGCCCATCATCATGTTGACTGCTCGCGGTGAGGAAAGCGACCGAATTCGCGGGTTGGACACGGGCGCAGACGACTATGTCACGAAGCCATTCTCGACGACGGAATTGATGGCCCGCGTGCGTGCGGTGCTTCGCCGTATTCGTCCTGGCTTGAAAGACGATCGGATCACTGTCGGGGACATCGAGATTGACCGTGTCGCGCACAAGGTGGCGCGGAACGGACAGGATATTCATCTCGGGCCAACAGAGTTCAGATTGCTCGATTACTTCATGCAGCATCCCGGGCGTGTTTTCTCCAGAGAGCAACTGCTGGACACGGTCTGGGGATCAGATGTGTATGTCGAGGCCCGTACGGTAGACGTCCATGTTGGTCGCCTGCGCAAGGCGCTCCGTCAGGAAGGCGGGGACGATCCCATCAGGACCGTCCGCTCCGCCGGATACGCGCTGCGAGCTGACTAGAACAGTTCCGCCAGGAAGTTTTCCAGATTCTCGAAACTACGGCGGTCTGCATCTTCGTTGTAGACCGTTCCCATTTCCTTGTTATCTGCACCAAGCGTCGTGAAGGAGTGGACGGCTGTGCCATGGGCATGAAGCTGCCAGTCAGCGCCGGCACCCTCCAGTTCCTTGGCAATTGCGAGCACGTCCTCAGGTGTTGCCATCGGATCGTGCCAGCCGTGTTCGATCAGGATCTTCGCTGTGATCTTCGGAGCCGGAACGTTTTCTGCCGGACGGAACAGGCCATGGAATGACGCAACGCCCAGAACGTCATGGTTGGCGCGCGCCATGTCCAGAACGGCCAGACCGCCGAAGCAGAACCCGATTGCAGCGGCCTTCTTGGGATCTACGCCAACCTGCTGTTTGGCCGCTTCCAGGCCACCAGCCAGACGCTTTTGCAGTTCGGCGCGGTCTTCCACCAGTGGATTCATGAGGGCTTGGTTTTCTTCGACAGTCGTGCCGCGCTTGCCTTTGCCGTACACATCCATAGCGAACGCGGCATACCCCAAATTGGCAATGCGTTCGGCTTTCTCGCGTTCGTTGTCGCCAAGTCCGCCCCATGCGTGTGCGATAACAACAATCGGTGCGACGTCTTTGCCTTTCGGACGAAGGAAGTAGCCTTCATAGCTCTTTCCATCGACTGAATAATCAACTGCGCTCATCTGTTTGCTCTCCTTCGTGCGTGAGAGTCAGATACAGGACATTCAGAGCCGTGTTTCAAGGCCTGTCTCGAATAGTATAAGGTTTATGGATAAACCGGACTAGAATGTCTGAAGCGATATCTGGATGAAGGAGTCATTCCATGGCGAAGAAGAAGGAAAAGAAGACCAAAGCGTCTTCTCCAAAACTTGCAGAGACCAAAGCCGCGAAGAAAGCCGGGAAGGCCAAGAAAAGTAAAAAGGCTGCCAAGGCCGATCCGGAACTCAATCAGGCAGATATGGCGCAAAGGATATGGTTGGCCGGAATAGGCGCTTACGGCAAGGCCTACGACAAAGCCTTGGCGAACAGTAAATCGTTCACCAAACAATCGACCGAACTGTTCGAAGAACTGGTCAAACGGGGCGAAGAGATAGAGCAAGACCTGAAAGCACGAGTGCAGAGTTCGGACGCCGGAAAAAAGAGCAGGAAGCTCGCGGCAAAACTCGAGAAGCTGGAAGGAGAATTCGCAGAAACCGTATCGAGGGCACGTTCGGAGTCGAAGGCGCGGGGTGAGGACGTGAAAGTTCGCATTCAGCGTTTAAGAGAAGAAATCGAATCCGTGGCGACCGAGACAAGCTCCGAGATCGTTACGTCAGGTCTCAATGCCGCCCGCCGCACAACGAAGGCCGTTCAAGATGCGGTTTCTGGTGCTGGGGAGTCCATGTCCAACGGTTCGGCCTCAACACGAAAGCAAGCTGGACCAGCAGCCGCCTCAGTGGATGATTTTACACTGATGACCGGGGTTGGGCCGGCTCTGTCCGCGAAGCTGAAGGCTGCAGGGATTTCCAGTTTTGCCGAGATCGCGGCGCTTAACAAAGCTGGCATTGAAGCTTTGGACGCACAAATCATGGCGCGGGGGCGGATCGTCAGAGATGAGTGGGTGAAGCAGGCAAAGCGACTGATGAAATAGCTCCACCATCACATCGGTCCAAAGGTCGACGTACCTTCAGTATGCAGATATTTTGAGGTGCGAATGCGTGGCTCGATCGTAGCGGGCTAAGACTTCTTTGACTTTACAGCGACGCGCTCTTCAAGTGCGTCGCACACCGCGTTCGCAACAGACTGTGCGGCCTCGCCGCGTCCGATAGAGCCGAAGGCGGCCGAGCAGGCTTCGACGTGAAGATTGATCAATGCGTCGTTCTCGCCTGGCTCAGTCTCCGCGAGCAGGGCACACAATGAACCACAGAGGCGGGTAATCGCTGGATACCCATACGATGTCGCGACACCGCGAATGTTGTGAGCGCAGGTCTCCAGCGCTTTGTATTCTTCCTGAGAGGCGCCTTCCTCTTTTGCGTCCGCCCATGATTTCTTGAGCTTGTCGAGATCGGCCTGCATCCATGCGTCGAATCGCGAGGAGAGATCATCAATGGCCGCTTCAGCACGTTCTCCGAGCTCGTCGGGATCGTGATTCATCGTTTGGTTCATGCTTTCCGCTTCGGAATCAACAACCGGCGAAGGCATCTTGATTACACGGCTGATATCAGGAACCACAACATCCGATGACTTGGTTCGTGTCCCGTTGCTTGGTTTCAGTTTCTGAAGCATTGCTTTGAGCATGGTGACTCCCCGTATTTCCGGCCACCATAGTTGATAAGGCTTAACGTTTCCCTGACTGAAGGGCGTTGTAATTGCTTCAGAAACCGAACTGCTCTCGCAGGATGCGCTCGTCCAGCGCGTGACCAGGGTCAAACAGCATGGTCAGGCGCCTTTTGTCTTCCTGAACTTCAACGCTGACGATATCCCGAACTTCCTGATTGTCCGCCGCCGCTGCGACCGGGCGAAGGATTGGCGCAATGACGTCAATTTTGACATGCGCATCGCGTCGGAGCAGGGCACCTTTCCAGCGTCTTGGTCGAAAAGCGCTGACAGGCGTGAGGGCCAGAAGTCCCGCACCAATGGGCAGGATGGGACCGTGGGCAGACAAGTTATAGGCGGTTGAGCCAGCTGGCGTCGCGACCATAAGCCCATCACAGGCGAGTTCGTCCATCCGCGTTTTGCCGTCTACCGTTATCCGGAAGCGGGACGTCTGCGCCGTCTGGCGAAACATCGAAACTTCATTGATGGCGAGCGCATGATGCTCGTGTTCGTGCACGTCTCGCGCGGTCATACGCAGGGGGGAAATGACTGCGCGTTCCGCAGCATTGATCCTGTCAGGAAGGTCCTGGGTGCCGTATTCATTCATGAGAAAGCCGACCGTACCGCGGTTCATGCCGTAGACTGGCTTTCCCCCGTCAAACTGTCGACGAAGGGAATCCAGCATCGCGCCATCGCCGCCCAGGGCAACAATGACGTCGGCCTCTTCTTCTTCACATTGCCCATACCTGTTGGTGAGCACGGAGAGCGCCTCCTGAGCTTCAGGTCGCTTGGAGGCGTATAAATGCAGGCGTAGTCCACTCATGGGCGTCATGTGCTTTCGGAATGAGGTATGCGTCAAGCCATTGAGATACTGCGGCAGGCGCGAACGCGTGAACCATGTCCAAGTTGACACACGTGTCAGCTTTTTCTGGCGTGTCAGCAACTTATCAGCTACTCTCGCACAAAAGATTTACGGGAGAACAGTTCATGGCCGACGGCGCGCAAAAAGTAGATATTCGTTCCAGTGTTTCAGCGGAGGAGTGGCAGGCGCGTGTCGATCTGGCCGCGTTGTACCGGCTGATCGCCATGCATGGCTGGGACGACATGATTTTCACCCACATTTCTCACCGCGTTCCAGGGCCTGAACACCACTTCCTTATCAACCCCTATGGGCATTTCTTCGAAGAGATCACGGCCTCTTCGCTCGTTAAAGTCGATTTGGAGGGAAATGTCGTCCAGGAGACAGACCACTTCATCAATCCCGCCGGCTTTACGATTCACTCAGCCATTCATGATGCCCGCGATGACGCGAAAGTCGTGATCCACGTTCACACCGATCAGGGCGTGGCGGTTTCGTCGCAAAAGGAAGGTCTCATGCCGCTCAGCCAGACGGCCATGATCGTTCGCGAAGACATTGCCTATCACGATTATGAGGGGATCGCTCTCGATCTGGATGAGCGTGAGCGACTGGTGGCTGATCTCGGTCCGAAAAAGCACTCGATGCTCCTGCGCAATCACGGCACGCTCACTATCGGAGAGACGGCAGCCTCGGCATTTACCCGCATGTTTTTCTTGGAACGCGCCTGCAACATGCAGATCATGGCGCTGTCAGCGGGCCGCGATGGCGTTCTCGAATGTGACAATGACCTGCAGCAAAAGGTTGCAGGGCAGGGCGGAATGACTGAACACAGCTCGGGAATGAGCATGTTGACCGAGAAATTGATCTGGCCAGCGTTGCTGCGAAAGCTCGACCGCGAGATGCCGGGCTATGACGCATAAGGGGTTTCCCGTATGCGACAAAAGCGGCCCGCGACGTAAGGAGCCATTATCAATTGCTCAGTACGGCCCTATGTAGGCTCACGAAATATCGGGAACGAAGCAGATGAAACATCTGAAGGCCTTTGAGGACGCCCTCAATTCCATCCACGGCGAAGGCCGGTACCGCGTATTTGTCGATTTGCACCGCCATAAAGGCCGGTTTCCAAAGGCGACAGCGCGCTTTGAAGATGGTGAGCGTGAAGTCACGATCTGGTGCTCCAACGATTATCTCGGCATGGGGCAGGATGATGATGTCATCAATTCGATGCATCAGGCGATCGACAGCTTTGGGGCGGGCTCTGGCGGCACGCGTAACATTTCGGGCACTACGCGCTATCATGTCGATTTGGAGCGCGAGCTCGCAGATCTGCACGGCAAGGAGTCAGCGCTGCTGTTCACGTCGGGTTATGTGTCGAACGAAGCGACATTGTCCACGCTTGGGAAGATCCTGCCGGACCTGATAATCTATTCGGACTCGCTGAACCACGCGTCCATGATCGAAGGAATTCGGCGGTCAGGCGTGGATCGCCGTATCTTCCGCCATAACGATGTCGATCATCTTCGCGCCCTTATGGAGAATGACGATCCAGAGCGTCCAAAGCTGATCGCTTTTGAAAGCGTCTATTCCATGGATGGCGACTTTGGCCGAATGGAAGAAATCTGTGATCTCGCAGACGAGTTTGATGCGCTGACCTATCTCGACGAAGTGCATGCTGTCGGCATGTACGGAGACAATGGCGCGGGCGTCGCTGAAATGTGGGGGCTCGCAGACCGCATCGACATTATCGAGGGGACGCTCGGTAAGGCATATGGCGTAATGGGCGGCTATATCGCCAGCCATGAAACTGTGGTCGACGCGATCCGCTCCATGGCGTCGGGTTTCATCTTCACAACGTCGACCTGCCCGGTAATGGCCGCTGGTGCTCTGGCCAGCATCCAGAAGCTGCGGACAGATGCCGGACGTGAACTGCGTCAGAAACATCAGTCTAACGCGGCCCTGCTGAAGCAGAAGTTCCGTGATGCCGGGCTTCCGATGATCGACACCGATACGCACATCGTGCCGCTGCTGGTAGGGGATCCTGAGCGCTGCAAGGCATTGTCGGATACTTTGCTGTTCGACTTCGGCATTTATGTGCAGCCAATCAACTATCCGACCGTTCCGAAAGGCACTGAGCGACTGCGTTTCACGCCAAGCCCGGTTCACGACGAAGTCATGATGGACGAGCTGGTGGCAGCGATTCTGGCAGTGTGGAAGCAGCTCGGGCTGGACAAGGCCGCGTAAGCCGTTCCAGCGGCTCTATTTGGATTTTTTCCGCGCAGCAGGCGTTGCCTTCTTGCCCAACCCGATTTGTTTCGCGTGCTTTGACCTGAGCTTTGCGTAATTTGGTGCAACCATCGGATAATCCGGTGGGAGATCCCACTTCGCGCGGTACTCTTCTGGCGTCATGTCATACTTGGAGCGGAGATACCGCTTCAGCATTTTGAGCTTTCGGCCGTCCTCAAGACACACGAGGTAGTCAGGCAATATGGATTTCGCGACAGGCACAGCGGGTTCTGCAGTGTCCGTAGTAGGCTCGCCGGGTCCGGACAACGTCTGCACCGTGTCGAATATGCTTCTGATCAGGTTTGGAAGGGCTTCGGCTTCGACCTGATTGTTCGAAACATATGACGATACGATCTCCGTCGTCATGTCGAGTAAATCAGATGTCTCGTATTCGGTCATGGTCGGACAAGACTCGGATAGGTAACGGGTTGTGGAGTTTTGATTTCTGGCCCCTGAAGATCGTTAAATACCACATCTCTTCAAGTATTTACATTATATTCTTAATGCTATTTCTCGACATGCCTCAAACGAGTGCGATATTCTGCCTTGCGCGGGCTGGAGTGGTTGCGGCTTCAAGCCGCCGGGCGTAAACAGCGCATAACCCAGTAGGAGATTCGCTATATGGCAGACACAGCCCCGTCAGCACGGCCCGATACGACTGATTTCTTTAGTCAGCGGCTGGAGATGCGCGATCCTGAATTGTTCGAGGCAATTCAGAAGGAGCGCACGCGTCAACAGCAGCAAATCGAACTGATTGCGTCGGAAAATATCGTGTCCCAAGCAGTGCTGGATGCGCAGGGCACGATCCTGACGAACAAGTATGCCGAGGGTTATCCTGGCCGGCGGTATTATGGCGGCTGCGAATTTGTGGATATCGCAGAAGAGCTGGCCATTTCGCGGGCCAAACAACTCTTCAATTGCGGGTTCGCAAATGTTCAGCCGAATTCTGGCAGTCAGGCAAACCAGGGCGTGTTCCAGGCAGTATTGAAGCCGGGCGATACAATTCTTGGTATGAGCCTGGATGCGGGTGGGCACCTTACCCATGGCGCGCGTCCTAACCAGTCCGGCAAATGGTTCAATGCTGTCCAGTATGGCGTCAGCCGCGAAGACGACCAGATCGACTTTATCGAAGTAGAGCGTCTTGCGAAGGCTCATCGTCCCCAACTGATCATTGCTGGTGGTTCGGCCTATCCACGGCGAATTGACTTCAAGCGTTTCCGCGAAATTGCCGATGAAGTCGGCGCCCTGTTCATGGTTGATATGGCGCACTTTGCGGGGCTGGTTGCAGGTGGCGCGCATCCCAATCCGTTGGAATACGCACATGTTGCGACCACAACGACCCACAAGACCCTGCGTGGTCCGCGCGGCGGCATGATCCTGACCAATGACGAAGCGCTCGCGAAGAAGATCAATTCTGCGATCTTCCCGGGCATTCAGGGTGGCCCCCTGATGCACGTAATCGCTGCGAAAGCTGTCGCGTTTGGAGAGGCCCTGACACCAGAGTTCAAGACCTATGCGGCACAGGTCGTGGCGAACGCGTCGGCGATGGCTGAGGCTTGCAAAGCGAGCGGACTGGATGTTGTTTCAGGCGGCACCGACACGCACGTTGCTCTGATCGACCTGCGTCCGAAAAACGTCACTGGGCGCGACGCAGAGCACGCGCTGGAGCGCGCATTCATTACCTGCAACAAGAATGGCGTTCCTTTCGATCCACAAAAGCCGACGATCACGAGCGGCATTCGCGTCGGATCGCCAGCGGGCACCACGCGCGGCTTTGGCGAAGCGGAGTTCACACAAATCGGAAACTGGATTGGCGAAATCGTGGACGCTGTTGCCTCTGGTGAAAGCGGTTCGGTCGAGGATAAGGTACGAGAAGAAGTGAAGGCTCTGACCGCGCAATTCCCGATCTATAATGGGTTGGGGGCCTGATAGACTTTGCGTTGTCCGTTCTGCGGTTCCGAGAACACATCGGTAAAAGACAGCCGGTCGGCTGAAGACAACACGGCTGTCCGCCGACGCAGGGTGTGCGAGTCTTGCGGAGCGCGGTTCACCACGTTCGAACGGGTTCAACTTCGCGAAATTACGGTGGTGAAGCGAGATGGCAAGCGAGTGCCATTTGATCGGGATCGGCTGACGCGCTCGATCACGATCGCATTGCGGAAACGCCCGGTCGATCGCGAACAGATTGATCAGATGGTGTCGGGAATTGCCCGCAATCTGGAGAGCGCCGGAGAGACCGAAGTCTCGTCGAATGATGTAGGTGAGTTCGCGATGGAAGCCCTGCGCCGCGTGGATCCGGTTGGCTATGTGCGCTTCGCAAGCGTCTATAAGGATTTCAAGGATCCGAATGACTTCGCCCAATTCATAGAGAATACCGAACTCGATGATGAGGGTGATGAGGAATGAGCGGGGTCAAGGTCACCCTGAAAATTGCCACATCGCTCGACGCGCGTATCGCCTTATCCGACGGAACAAGTCAGTGGATCACCTGCAGCGAATCTCGCGCCAGGGGGCACCAGCTTCGCGCCGCACATGACGCAATTCTGGTGGGTATTGGCACTGTCTTGGCGGACGATCCTCTGCTTACGGCACGGACAGTGCCCCTGCCGGCCACACAGCCTGTCAGAATCGTGGCGGATTCGCATGGACGAACCCCGAGGAGTTCCCGGCTGGTTCAATCTGCCGGATCGGGACGGGTGGTCGTAGCCACGAATGGACAGCCACAAGACATCCTGGCGGCAAGCGGTGTGGAGATCTGGCGCTGTGGGCGAGGTATCCGGGTCGATGTAAGAGACTTGCTCCGCCGGGTCGAGGCGGAAGGTCTATCATCTGTACTGATTGAGGGCGGTGGAACGCTCGCTGCCAGCTTCATCCGGGAAGGGCTTGTTGACGAGATCGCTTGGTTCCGAGCACCCATCCTGATCGGTGGAGATGGATTGCCTGCCCTCGGGGCTCTGGGCCTCTCCGACCTCAGCGAGGCGTCACGTTGGCGCGCTGTCGCAACGGAACGGATTGGGGATGACGTTCTCGATACCTATGTACGGGTCTAAATAAGAAACTGAGGGCAGGAAATGTTTACAGGACTTGTGACCGATGTCGGCACAGTTCGAACGGTTGAAGACCGCAATGGTCTGCGCCGGTTCGAAGTTGAAAGCGGCTATCCGCTTGATGAAATTTCCATGGGCGCTTCCATCATGCATTCGGGCGTTTGCCTGACCGTTGTGGATATGGGGCAGGGAGACCGCGGTGCGTGGTTTTCCACTGAGGCCGTTCCCGAGACCTTGGCAAAGACCATACTCGGCGACCTTCACGTCGGCTCCCGCGTCAATCTGGAGCAGAGCCTGAAATTGGGCGACGAGCTGGGCGGCCATTTCGTATTTGGACACGTCGATGGTGTCGGTCAGATCGTGTCCGTTGAACCCGAAGGCGAGAGCTACCGCGTCACCATCCGTCCGCCTGACGCGATTGCGCGATACTTCGCAACGAAGGGGTCGGCAGCGATCAACGGCGTGTCGCTGACAGTCGCCGAAGCGTTGCCTAATGGCGACTTTCAGGTCGCGATTATTCCACACACCTGGGAGGTGACCACTCTCAACGAACTGCAGCCCGGTTCCAGCGTCAATCTTGAGATCGATATGCTGGCGCGCTACGTGGCGCGGATGATTGGCGCAGATGCGCCGGAAGGGCAGTAGCGTCATGAGCAGCGAATTTCACGAAGCCATTTCGTCCATCGACGAGATCATTGAAGATGCCCGCAATGGTCGGATGTACATTTTGGTCGATGCAGAGGATCGCGAGAATGAGGGCGACCTCATCATTCCGGCTAATTTTGCGACACCCGAACATGTAAACTTCATGGCCCGTCATGGCCGGGGGCTCATTTGTCTCGCGATGACGCAGGAACGCGCACACACGCTGAACCTGGATATGATGACCCGGAATAATCGGGAAAGCATGGGCACCGCCTTCACCGTTTCGATCGAAGCGAAAGAAGGGGTGACAACAGGCATTTCAGCCCACGACCGATCCCGCACAATCGCAGTTGCCATCGACCCAACGAAAGACCACGAAGACATCGTTTCACCGGGCCATGTGTTTCCATTGATAGCCCGTGAAGGCGGTACGCTCGTGCGGGCCGGACACACCGAAGCTGCCGTGGATATTTCACGAATGGCGGGGCTTTATCCTGCCGGTGTGATCTGTGAGATCATGAACGAAGACGGTTCCATGTCTCGTCTGCCAGAGCTGGTTTCGTTCGCGCAGCTCCACAATCTCAAAATCGGCACGATCGCAGATCTCATCGCCTGGCGTCGGAAGAATGACCGGTTCATGGAACGCCGTGTTGAGGCGCCGTTGAATTCCGGGTTCGGCGATGGCTTCAAAACAGTATGTTTCCGCAATGCGCTCGACAATTCGGAGCATATCGCCATCGTGCACGGCGATATCACGCCCGAAAGCACCACACTTGTACGCGTCCATCGCATGGATGTTCTATCAGATGTGCTCGGCGAGAATGGACCGAGGCAAGGCCTGGTCGAGCGTGCCATGCGCATGATCGCCGAGGCCAAAGAGCCAGGTGTGATCGTATTTGTGAACACGATGCGCCCGAACGTCATCGCAGAACGACTGGGCCTGAAGCCCTCTGCGCCTGCAGACCCTACCGCCCCCATTCGGGAGTACGGTGTGGGCGCGCAAATCCTGCGTGATCTTGGCGTTCGGAAGATGGTTTTTCTATCCGGTACACAGCCCACCCGCTTAGCAGGCCTTGACGGTTATGGTTTGAGCATAGAGGGGTGGCGCAATCTTGATGAGGAGAACAAATAATGGCTGAACGCGTTCTTGTCGCCATTTCCCGGTACTACAAGCACATCTCGGACGAGTTGGAAGCTGGCGCTCTGGAAGCGCTGGAAGCGGCCGGCGCGAAAGTGACCGTGATGGAAGTGCCCGGTGCGTTCGAACTGCCAGGTCTGATTGCGATGGCGGCCGACAGCGGAAGGTTTGACGGCGCAGTTGCACTCGGTTGCGTCATTCGCGGCGAAACCACACACTACGACTATGTCTGCGGTGAGAGTGCGCGCGGCCTGATGGACCTGATTGTCCAGCGACGCCAGGCCATTGGTTATGGTATCCTCACCGTCGAGAATGAAGAGCAGGCTCTTGCCCGCGCTGATCGTAAGCGTGGAAACAAGGGTAAGGACGCCGCAGAAGCGTGTCTGGCAATGATCAAATTCCGCAAGGAACTTATTCGGTGACCGATCAGAAGATCCCATTTGAAGTAACAAGAGCGAGGCGGGCGGGAGCGCGCCTCGCAGCCGTTCAGGCGCTCTATGAAATGGAGCAAACCGGCAAGTCCGCGCGCGCGACCATTCGCGCCTTCATGGAAGACCGCCTGGGTATTGGACCAGACGAAGAACCGATCGAGGAAGCCGATCCGGATATCTTCAAATCCATTGTGAACGCGGTGGTCGAACATCAGGCGGCTATCGATAAAGCCATCCTGGCGCGCTTGGCATCAGGATGGAAACTGACGCGCCTCGACGCCACCATGCGGGCTTTGTTGCGGGCCGGAGCGGCTGAGTTCATTGAACATCAGCACCTCTCCAACGCGATTATCCTTGATGAGTATGTCTCGCTTGCTCACGACTTCTTCGAAGAACAGGAAGCGAAGTTTGCGAACGCGGTGCTCGACAATCTGGCAAAAGACCTGCGAGCCTAGGCATCAAGCTCGCAGGCCCACGCACGCATTTCTTCGACGAAGAGTTCTGGCTCTTCCATTGCTGCAAAGTGTCCACCACGTGGCATGTCTGTCCAGCGGGTGATGTTATAGGCACGCTCCATCCAAGACCGAGGGGCAGGCTTGTAGACTGGCTCCCCCGGATAGCTCGCAAAGGCCGTTGGAGTTTCGCAGCGAACACCTTCCGGTAAAGCATTGCCACCTTCCTGAGCGAAGCCGTTGTAGAACCATACGCTGGTCGCAATGGCGTCATTCACGAGATAGATCATCACATTGGTGAGCAGCTTGTCCTTTGTGTAAACGTCCAGCAAATCGCCTTCCGACAGGTCAGACCACCCATTGAATTTCTCGATAATCCATGCCGCGGTTCCCACCGGTGAATCCATCAGCGCCATCGCCAGAGTCTGTGGCTTGGTCATTTGCTGCATCAGGTAAGCACCCTCGCGCTGCATCGCATCCTGCATCCCGGAAAGCCACTTGGCCTCTTCTTCATTCTGCGGCGTCGCTGGCGTGGGACGAAACCCGGTCATGTTGAGATGAATGGCGCGACAACCACCTTTGCCACCGTCACTGCCGTGGTTCAGCCCGAGGTGAGACGTGACCATGCTGCCCCAATCTCCGCCCTGAGCGAGATAAGCGTCGTATTTGAGCACATCCCGCATCAGCGTGTCCCACAGCGCAGCCGTCGTGCGGGGGCCGATGGGTGATTTCGGTCGTCCGGAGAATCCATATCCAGGCAGCGAGGGTATGATCAGGTCAAATGCGTCTTCGGTCTTGCCATCGTACCGGGATGGAAAAGCAAGCGGCGCAATGGTTTCCCAGAACTCGAACACCGATCCCGGCCAGCCATGTGTCAGGAGCAGTGGACGTCTTCCTCCTGCTTCACCCACGACGTGGACAAAATGGATGACCTGGCCATCTATCTCGACTTTGTAGCTCGGGAACTTGTTGAGAATTTCCTCGGATTTCCGCCAGTCGTACCCAGCGAGCCAATAGCGCTGGATATCCTTCATGACGGGCGTCGACATGCCGTAAGCGAAGCCCTCTTCATTGGCCGGGGCTGCAAACCAGTCATACGCTTTCACCCGCGCCATGATGGAGTCGAGCTTCACGCGGGGTACTTCGATACGAAATGGCTTTGCGGTTGGCATAAATAGCTCCTCGCTCAAGATCGAGGACCACCTAGCCTGCATGCCGTCGCGCGAGGCAAGTTAAATCGAAAAGCTGGTTCCGCAGCCGCACGCAGCCGTCGCGTTCGGATTATTGATCTTGAAGGCCGCGCCGATCAATTCGGTCGTGAAATCGATCTCTGAGCCTTTCAAAAACTCGAGGCTCATTTCGTCGATCAGAACCTTTGCGCCATCGCGCTCCAGGACCACATCGTCAGTGTTGGCCGCCTTGTCGAAGTCGAATTTGTAGGAAAAGCCCGAGCATCCTCCGCCTTCAACGGAGACCCGCAGGAATTCAACGCCGTCCTGTTTGGCCAGAATCGCATTAATCCGCTTGGCAGCAGAGGCTGTAAGGGTCACATCAGGGGCGGTAATCGTGCTCATGACCTCAACATAGGGATTCTCTACGCAATGGAAAAGAGAGCAGTGTTTGCTACCCGGCACGAGGACAGTCGCGGTCGATACCATGAAGAGGCCCCATCCGCCACGCGGACGCCGTTCCAGAGGGATCGCGACCGTATCATTCATTCCACCGCATTCCGTCGCCTGAAGCAGAAAACGCAGGTGTTCGTCGCGCATGAGGGCGATCACTTCCGCACGAGACTGACGCATTCACTGGAAGTGGCACAGATTGCGAGAAGTATCTCCCGCACCCTCGGACTGGATGAGGATCTGGCTGAGGCGCTGGCTCTGGCGCACGACATCGGGCACCCACCCTTCGGCCATGCTGGCGAAGACCAACTCGATGAATGTATGGCCGACTTTCAGGGATTTGATCACAATGCGCAAACCCTGCGCGTGGTGACCAAGCTGGAAGTTCGCTACCCCAATTTTGAAGGGTTGAACCTCACTTGGGAATTGCTTGAAGGCCTGGTGAAGCACAATGGACCGATGGTCACGCAGGACACGCCCTTTGAATCATTGCCGGCGGCGTTTCGGGAATACTCGAACTTCATGGACCTTGAACCCCATCAGTTCGCAGGACCCGAGGCGCAGGTCGCTGCATTGTCCGACGACATTGCCTATAACAATCACGATATCGACGATGGTATTGCTGCGGGCCTCTTCACAATCAACGACCTGATGGACCTGCCAATAGTCGGAGACGTGTTCCGGTCGGTGAAACTGGAATATCCGCATCTGAAAGACCGGATGGTGTCCTACGAGGCCGTGCGCCGCTTGATCGGGTTATGGATCAACGATCTGACATCGGAAACGGAGCGGCGGATCCGGCAATACTCGCCACAGAGCGCTGCGGATGTACGGGCGATGGATGTACCCCTGGTTGCATTTTCAGAAGAGCTGGAAAGTCGGCAGAGAGCGCTACGGGCCTTTCTGTATGAGCGCATGTACAAGCACTACACCGTCAACAGGATGCGCAGCAAAGCGAAGCGCATGCTTGCGGAGTTGTTCGAAATTTTCCTGAAGGAGCCTGACACATTGCCATCTCCCTGGCGGATGGACGCGTCTCAGGCCGACGAAGCGCGTCGCGCCCGGATCGTCTGTGACTATATTGCCGGCATGACGGATTCCTACGCCATTGAAGAGCATCGGCGCCTCTATCATCCAGATGTCCTGCGATAGACACATTTCTGCCCTTCGTATCGCATAACGCCTACATGACAGCGTAGCGCAGGTTTTCTGGCGCTATATTCAAGCGTCGTTAACGAAACGACCGCTAATATTAACTTTGTGAAGCTGTTCTGAGGGTGATTCCATGGGGCGATACCGGGAAGATGACAGGGATTATTCCCCGTTCGAAGACGATTATCGCGGTTTCGACGTGCGCGAGGACGAAACTGCGCGCGGCCCGTTGATTCTGGCTCTGGCGATCGGCGTGTTGTTGGTCTTCGGGGCGGTTGTCTGGAACACCTATCGGCAGGGCATCCGTGATAATGGCGCCGGAATTCCGAGTGTAATTGCGGATAAGCAGCCCTACAAACGTGCGCCTGAAGATCGTGAGGGCGTCGCAGTCCCGGACACCGACAAGCGTTTCTATGATCAGATGGATGATTCAGACCGTCCGGTTCTGGAAGAATCCCAAACTGCCTATCTGCAGACGCGGGAGGCGGATCTGCTTCAGGGCGGTCCGCCCATCGAGCTGAGGCCCGGCCGGGAGGGCGTTGAGCCGGATGATGAGCAAGTGCGCGCGCTGGCCGATCTGGAATCCATGCCGGAAGATGAAGAAGAGCCCCTGCGATCAGTACCGGCAAATCCTGTTCCTTCAGCTCCAGAGCCTACGTTGCAAAGCCGGCCTGAAGCTGTGGCCGCTGCCCCGGAGTTCACGTTTTCGAATTCTGGTTCCTTCTTGGTCCAACTCGCCGCATTCCGATCCCAGGATGCGGCAGAATCCGCTTGGAGCGACTTGAACCGGAAAAAGCCGGAATTGTTTGGCAGCGCGACGAAACACATTCAACGCGCCGATCTGGGCGCCAAAGGGGTGTTCTACCGCCTTCGCGTGGGGAGTTTCGCCGACCGGAGTGACGCATCGGAGTTCTGCGACGCTGTAAAGGCGGCCGGCGACAATTGTATCGTGGTGACTGGCTAGTGGTTAAAGCCTGCATCCTCAGCGTATCAGGCCCGGTGCTGACTGCTGACGAGGCAGCCTTGTTCGCCGCGGAACAGCCTTGGGGCGTCATTCTGATGGGACGCTCCTGTGTGTCACGTCTTCAGGTGCGCCAGCTCGTTGACGATATCTGGGATGCCATGCAGCGGCCATGCCTCATCTTCATTGATCAGGAAGGTGGCCGGGTGGCTCGCCTGAAGGCGCCGGAATGGCCACTGTTTCCACGCGGACAGGACTATGCGGATATCTATGCTCGAGATCGGGATCTCGGCCTGTCGGCCGCTTGGCTGGGACATAGATTGATTGCGTCGGAACTGTCCGGAATGGCAATTCATGCTGATTGCGCGCCTGTCGTGGATATTCCAGTTCCCGGCGCGCATGATGTTATTGGTGACCGCGCGTTTGGGTCTGACCCTGAAACTGTTGCGAGTCTGGCGGGAGCCGCTCTGTCAGGTCTGGCAGCCGGTGGTGTCGCGGGTGTCATCAAGCATATACCGGGTCATGGGCGTTCGATGGCGGATAGCCATATGGAATTGCCGCGCGTGACTGCCGGCGACAACGAGCTTTCCAGAGATTTCGATGCGTTCGCGCGGCTTGCGGATGCACCGATGGCGATGACGGCTCACATTTCCTATGACGCTTTTGACGCCAATGTGCCGGCAACACTGTCAAAAATCATGATTCAGGACGTGATCCGCCAGCGAATCGGGTTTGATGGTTTGTTGATGACAGACGATCTGGGGATGAAGGCGCTGGGCGGAAGCTTGAGCGAGCGGGGGCAGGCAGCAATCGCGGCTGGATGTGACGTGCTGCTGCATTGTTCCGGATTCTTGTCCGATCCACGTGAAATATTGGCTGAGATGACGGAAGTTGCTTCGTCTGCACCAGAATTGACGGGCAATTCACTGGCGAGGGCCCATCGCGCTGAAGCATTGTCCACCCACCAACAGGATTTTGACGTGGCAGAAGGATGGGAGACATTCCGATCCTACTTTCCGCAATTGGCGGGCGCAGTATGAGCGCTGACACCATATCCATTGATGCCTTGTCAGCTGACGCGCAGGAAGCGGAGGCCGCGGACCTGTTCTCGGTCGACGTGGGCGGATACGAAGGTCCATTGCACCTGCTGCTGGAACTCGCGCGCAAGCAAAAGGTCGACCTGCTGCATCTGTCGATGCTGTCCTTGGCGGAGCAATATCTCGATTTCATCGAAGAAGCGAAAAGCCAGCGAATAGACCTCGCAGCGGACTATCTCTTGATGGCTTCATGGCTGGCCTTCATGAAATCGCGCCTGTTGCTTCCGAAGCCGGAAAACACCGGAGAAGATGAACCGTCGGGCGAGGAAATGGCGGAACGTCTGGCATTCCGCCTGAAGCGACTGGATGCCATGCGCGGAGCCGTTCAGGAGCTGGAGGCCGGGCCAACCCTGAACAATGTCGTGTACCTTCGTGGCGCTCCGGTGCAGCCGAAAGTCGTGAAACATACCGAATACAAGGCGTCGTTGTTTGAGTTGACGCAGGCCTTCGGCACAATTCGTGACCGGCGCGAAAAGGAGCGTCCGCATACAATTGAGCAGCAACTTGTACTGCCGCTGGAGCTCGCTCGCACAACCTTGCGGGCGCTGAGACAGCAGCTGGAACAGTGGTCTTCGCTGGACGAGATCCGCTCAACCATGACAGACGTGGATCCTGAACTGCCGCCTCGGTCTGTCACCGCGAGTGTCTTTTCCGCCGCATTGGAACTTGCCAGGGATGGCGAAGTGGATGTGCGTCAGGAAGAACATTTCGCTCCGTTATACTTGCGCAATGCTGGTGAAAGACCTGAGGGGGGCCATAATGCAACCGCTTGAGAAACACCTGATGACCGACGACACCGCAGAATCAGATCGCGACCCGATCGCGCAATTGTCGTTCGCCTATCGGCGATCTGAAGAGGCGCTGATTGAAGGCGCAAGCCAAGCGCTCGTGGAGGGGATTCGCCGCGCTGAAGCCATTCTGTTCGCCGCCGGCGAACCGCTGAGTGCAGAACAAATTGCAGAAACGCTTCCTCATGGTGTGGAGGCCGCTGAAGTTCTGATGGCGTTGAAAGCCCAATATGTCAGCCGGGGCGTCAATCTGGTCGAGGTTGCAGGCAAGTGGCGTTTCCAAACAGCACAGGACTTGTCGTATCTGTTTGTCGAAGAGCGTCAGGTTCAGAAGAAACTGGGGCAGGCGACGCTCGAGACTCTCGCGATCATTGCCTATGGCCAGCCGGTCACACGGGCCGAGATCGAGGCTGTGCGCGGCGTGGCGGTTTCAAAAACGACAATCGACACGTTGCTCGAAACAGGCTGGGTAAAGATCAAAGGTCGCCGGAAGACGCCGGGTCAGCCAATCACATATGGCACGACTGACGCCTTCATGGAGCATTTCGGACTGGAAAGTCTGGACACTCTTCCTGGCAAGGCAGACCTGGAAGCAGAGGGGCTGCTTTCCGACGTGATACCGGACGGCTTCCAGATGCCGGACGAGGAGGCGCTGAACGGCGAAGAAATGCCGGAAGACGATTCTACCTCAATCGAAGAAACAGAATCTTTCGTCACTGACTTCATGGAAGACCATGATGATGAAGAAGACGACGAGCCTCTGGCCGTCGCGGAAAGTGATGCATCAGAGCATTCGTATGCGGAAGAAATCGAGGATGACTCCGACGATGACGATACGGTTAGCGTGTTTTCCTACACGCGCGCACCCGAACGTTCAGTCAACGATGATGAAGAGTTTGACAGTGGTGATGTGAAGGCAGCTGTGATCCAGCTTTCAAAGCAACCCCGCGTTCCTGAGCAACCAATGAATGCGTGGGACGACGACGAGTGATCTCAGGCTGAAATGATTGGCCGCAACCTGAATCGTCGTTCGTGATTAAACCGCCCAATTATGTCGTCCTCTGACGTTCCCCAGCCCATATTGTGTATCACCATTGGCCGGCCAGACGGGGAGATCCGATCAGATACGATCCCTATGTGGGGCAGGCTGCCCTTGTATCGCATCGTGTAGAGATCACCCGGTTCCCATTTCGTCCCGTCTGACGGCGTTGGCAGCGATTGTCCGTGGCGTTCGAAATAGCGCTCAAGGTTCGGAACGCGGCGGTGGTCGATGTTTCGGTCGGGCCGGGTCAAGCCCCAGATGTCCGGATAGTCGCGAAAGGCCGCTTTCATGTCCTCGTGGACAAGCTGCTGCAGGTCGATGCCAAATGCATCCCGATAAGCCCTGACAACTACATCGGTGCACACACCCCGATCCCGAGGAACGTCTCCCATCGGATACTCCAGGCGGACATAGGACGGATCGTAAGATCGTGTGACACCGATCTGGTTTCTGGCGGCCAATGCAAGCCGGGTGGGCCAGGCGAGCGTTTCCTCAAATAGCCGAACGGGCGCAAGCGGAAACGCGAGGCCGGAGAACAGAACTGAACGGCGCGTGAGCATGACTCCATAACGCCTTGCAGTTCTGTCAGGATTGGGGCGAAAATCAGAAGCCGTGGAGTTCGGCAATTTCCTCAAGTGGCGCGCGCTCGGCTCGCAGAGAATTCACAGGGTGTTCCGGATCAGGTTTCCCCACGGCCATTGCGCACCAGACCATCTCCGTATCGGCGAGATTGAAATGCTCTTTGAGGGCAGGGCGCAGCATGCCCCAGCATTCCTGCATGCATGTGCCCCAACCGCGTTCCTCTGCAAGCAGCGCCAGGGTTTGCAGATACATGCCAGTATGGCCCCATTGCCCGTGTCCCATGCGCTCATCAATGACGATGAATACCGCAGCCGGTGCGCCGAAGAACCGGAAGTTATTTGCGAACCAGGCGATCCGGCCAGCCCGGTCTTCCCGGGGAATGCCGAGTGCTTCATACATCATCTCGCCAACTTTGCGGCGGCGGGATTCGTGCGGCTCCCACAGGTCTTTCGGGTAGATAGGACGGTCAGTGGGCTGACCTTTTGGATTGGCAGCCAGCACCGGCGCGGCCATTCCGATCACGGCGTCCTTGGCCTCCCCGCTCACCACGATTGTCCGCCATGGTTGGACATTTCCTCCGGAAGGCGCGCGCTGTGCTGTGCTCAGCCAGTCGCGGATTTCGGATTCCGACAAAGCATCAGGCAGAAAGGCCCGTGTTGAAATGCGTTGCTCAACGGCTTTTGAAACATCCATGAAAAAACCTCCCATCTGGTATTGATGGGAGGTTTAATGGCTTAGCGTGGCGTCAGCCAAAGACTATTTTCCGTGCAGGATCACCGGCATCCAGGTGTAGCCTTTCACAAAGCCGCCAGCCGAGAACGAAGGTTCGTCCAGCACTTCAACATGGCTGAAACGCTCCATGATTTCCTGCCACAGAATTTGAAGCTGCAGCTCAGCCAGGCGATTTCCGACGCACCGGTGGATGCCAAAGCCGAATGAGATGTGACGACGCGCATTCTCGCGGTCGATGATGTAGTCGTTTGGACGATCCCAGAAGCGCTCATCGCGGTTACCGGAGACGTACCACATGGCGACCTGATCACCCTTCTTGATGGTCTGGCCGTGCATCTCGACGTCTTCGAGCGCTGTCCGGCGCATGTGCGCCAGAGGCGTCTGCCAGCGAATTGTCTCCGACACCATGTTCGGGATCAGTGAGTGATCAGCTTTGAGCTTTTCGTACTCTGCCGGATATTTGTTGAGAGCATACACCGACGCCGTCATGGAATTGCGCGTGGTGTCGTTGCCGCCAACGATGAGCAGGATCACGTTGCCGAGCAATTCCTTCGGCGTCATGTTCTTTGTTTTCTCGCCATGCGCCAGCAGGCTCATCAGGTCATTTTTCAGGGGCTGTGCGGCCCGTTCCTGGAAGATCTGCATGAAGGTGGCGAGACATTCCATCATCTCGCGTTTCCACTGTTCCTCACCGCCCGGGCAGATGTCTGGATTGTTCATGCCGGTCGCCATGTCGGACCAGTGAGTCAGATCGCGGCGCTTTTCGAACGGATAGTCGAACAGCGTGGCGAGCATCATCGTGGTCAGCTCAATGGATACTGTATCCACCCAATCGAAAGGTTCGCCGATCGGCAGGGAATCGAGCAGGCCCTGCGTGCGAGAGCGGATCAGCGGTTCAAATTCCTTCAGCATGTTTGGCGCAACGGCAGGCTGCACCGTTTTGCGTTGCTCCGAATGCCGTGGTTCGTCCATTGCGATGAACATGGGCAGTTCAAAATCGGCCGGCGGGCTGCCGAGGGTGATGCCTCCATATTCCCAACTGGAAGAAAAGCGCTTGTGGTCGGTGTCTACCGCCATGATGTCTTCGTAACGGGTGATCGACCAATATGGTCCCACAAACGAATCGGCCGTGTAGTGCACTGGCGCTTCGTTGCGCAGGCGCTCAAAACGATCCCACATCTTCTGCTGGCGCCAAAGTTCCGGGTCTTCAGGGTGAAGCTCGGAAAGCGGCAATTCACTGGCTGGTGGGGCAGGCTGTCCGATTTCCAGATAGCCCTCGAACAGTGGATCCCGATGAGAGATCTTCGGTCGTTTCAGGGCAGGGTGATCTAACAGGTGAACCGTATCGGCAGCCATAAGTATTCCTCCGACAATGAGCCTTTGTCCCAGGCTCGATTTATGACGTCGGCGTCACCTTAGCATGCCTTATCTGAAAAAACTATGACGCATGCGTCATTTTTAAGAGAAATGTCGTTCGCGTTTCGAGTTGCGGAGCGCCGCCCGCAGCGCCTCGGCAAGAGACTTACGCTCAGCCAGTGTAAGAAAACGGCCGATTACATATGCTTTCTTTCCGTACTCAATCCGCAGCCAGCTGTCGGGGGTCAGCGGTTCGCTCAGTTCTATGCGGGCAAAGGCAGACGGCAGTGAGACGCGTTTCTCTTCACCCTTTGTCGGCACATGCGTGAGCTGGATCTCCTTCGCGGTCACGATGATTCGCGTTTCTTCTCTTTGTTTCCGGAACGAAGAGCGGAAAAGGAAGTAGAACAACAGAGCATCCAGGCCGAAGAAACCAATAACAGGGATGGCGCCGAGCGCCATGAACATCAAGCCGGTCGCAAAGCTCACCACTCCCACAATCGCCATTACGATTGCAAAGCCCCGCTCGCTGAGAGACTGGTTCGGACGCAGCACGGCATCCATGTAAATGATTTCCTGCTCTTCAGTCATACCAGCTAAATAGCACGGCCTTGTGCGCAGGCGAGGCTTGTTTAGACAGGTCAAATGACGAAGACGAAAACTCCCTCGAAAGCTCCTGCCAAGAAGCGTGCCCCTCGTGTTTTTGGCCGGGAAAAGGCGACGGCGTTGTTCTCTGCGCTCGCGGAAGACCGACCTGATCCAAAAACAGAACTGGATTTCGTGAACCCTTACACACTGGTCGTTGCTGTTGCTCTGTCCGCTCAGGCAACGGATGTCGGGGTCAACAAGGCCACATCGAAGCTGTTTGCTGTTGCAGACACACCCGAGAAGATGCTGGCATTGGGTGAAGCAGGCGTTGCAGAGCACATCAAGACGATCGGCTTGTGGCGCAACAAGGCCAAGAACGTCATCGCGCTCAGCCAGATGCTCATCGAAAAGTTCGAGGGGAAGGTGCCGGAGACGCGCGAAGAGCTTGTCCAGTTGCCAGGCGTTGGGCGAAAGACAGCGAATGTGGTGCTTAACGAGGCCTTCGGCCAACCGACCATCGCTGTCGACACCCACATATTTCGGGTATCAAACCGTACCGGCCTCGCGCCTGGCAAGAATCCTGATGAAGTTGAGGCCGGACTGGAGCGGGCGACTCCGCCGGAGTTCAAGAAGGGGGCTCACCACTGGCTGATTCTTCACGGCCGGTATGTGTGTAAGGCGAGAAAGCCCGAATGCTGGCACTGTGCGATCATTGACCTGTGCCGTTACAAGCCGAAAACACCAGACCCGGCTTCCGTCTCCGCCTTGGGCCCCAAATCTGGCTGACCGGGTGTGGCCGCGATGCACTTGATTTGAAGTGCCACCAGTTCGCCCAAATTTAACCAAATCACGGCCACCTCCGCCCGACACCGCCTCTGTCAGGTTTTGAAATGGAGCGTACCGCATGAAACATGTCGCCAAAATTCTCATCAGTGCCGCGTCGGTCAGCCTTGTGGCTGCGTCGCCGGCAATTGCCGAAGATGGCTGGTCGGGCGAGGCGGCATTGAGCGCCGGCCTGACGACAGGAAACACCGAGACATCCGAAGCTGGCCTTGCCGTGGACGTGGACCGGGCTGCTGGTTCTTGGAATTTCGGGCTCCAGCTTTCTGGCGACTATGGCGAAGAAGATGGAATCGAAAGCCGCAACAGGTATTTCCTGGCTGGCGATATCGAGCACGATTTCAACGACACCATGTTCACGTTCGGTCGCGCATCATACGAAGTCGATCAGTTTACCGGCTTTGACAGCCGTACCTTCGTTGGCGGTGGTGTGGGCTGGCACATTCTTGACGATGAAGACCACCACTGGACAGTCCGCGGTGGTCCCGGTTTCAAGATCGACGAAGTAAAGCGACAAGTGACGACAGATGCCAACACCGGCGCGGTGACGATCACGCCAGCCACGACAGAAGAATCGCTCGGCGCCGTGGCTCAGTCAGAATACTTCTATGCCTTCAATGAAGCCGTATCGCTGAGCAACAAGACGAACGTCGTCTATGGTCAGGAATCCACCCAGATCAGCAACAGCATTGGCCTGACCGCAGCATTGAATGGCCATCTCGCTGCCCGCGTTTCCTTTGATGTACGTCACGATACATCACCGCAGCCGACGTATGAGGCTACGGACACAGCGACCAAATTCTCGCTGGTTTACACGCTGGGTGAGTAGGTCCTAGCGACCTTTGACCCTTGCCAAGATCGCCTTGGCCATGAGTTCACCCAGACGCGGTCCCTGTTCCGGATAGAGATACGGCTCGATCAGTTCGAGTTCCATCAGGAGCAGGGATCCGTCATGGTGCCGGATCATGTCCACACGGGCATAGAGTGGCACGTCGTCGAGTGTCGCCAACACGTCTCTGGCGGCCGCCAGATCCGCCGATGAGGGTGTGATCGCTTCTTCCTGGCCACCATAGGAAGACTGGATTCGGTAGTCGCCCTTTTTCGCTCGCTTGATCAGCGCGTGTGACAAAGTCCCTTCGATGAAGATGAAACTGTACTCACCTTCCGTCTGAATGGTGGAGAGGAAAGGCTGCACCATCATGGCGTGCGGCATGTCCGGGCAAGCATCATCACGCGTCAGGAGATGCTGGCCAGCTGCACCTGCGCCAACTTGGCGTTTGAAGACGAGCTTGTCTGATTGAAGCGCTTCGAATGCCTGCGCGTACAGGGCATCCGTCATCTCGTCGATCCACAAGGTCGGGATCAATCTGGCGCCCCGCTCCGCCAACTCCTTCAAATATGTCTTGTGGGAGTTCCACCGTACGAGACCGGCCGGATTGTGCAGTCTGGTCTGCGCCTCGATTTGATGGAGCTTTGCAAGAAACTCATCCTGACGGTCCCAGTAATCCCACGTGGTCCCGATCAGCGCTGCATCAAAGCTGGACCAATCGGCGGTTTCATCGTCCCAGCAAATGTCTTGGATATTCATGCCGCGTTCGGCAAACTCCGGCCGCAGCGCGCGCATCATATAGTCATGTTCAAATGCGTCCGATCGACGGATAGGGGAGCCGGGTTGGGTGACTTGCGAGGAGAGATAAGCAATTTTCATTTGCAGGCCTTTAGCATGCGGCGCAGTTGCGTCCACAACCCAGCTCTGGCAATCGACCTGCTGAAATCAAGGAAACTGTGAAATGAGTGAAATCCGCTTCGATGTCGTCGGCCTGGGCAATGCAATTGTAGACGTCCTGTCGCGCGCTGATGATGCATTTCTCGAGAAGTGGGGCATCCACAAGGATGCGATGAACCTCATTGAAGAAGATCGGGCGGAAGATTTGACCAAGGCCGCAATCGATCCGCTCTATACGTCAGGCGGCAGCGGCGCGAACACAATCGCTGGCCTGGCAAGTTTCGGCGCGAAAGCCGCGTATATCGGCAAGGTCTCCAAGGACGAGCTCGGAAGCCAGTTCACACGGGAAATGGCAGCAACTGGCGTACCCTTTGCCACGAAGCCGCTCGAAAGCGGACCTGCGACAGCGCGCAGCATCATTTTCGTGACCGATGATGGTGCCCGTAGCATGAACACGTTCCTTGGAGCGTCCGTCCTGTTTTCAAAGAATGACGTTGACGAGGACACGGTTCGCTCTGGCGGCATTCTGTATCTGGAAGGGTATCTGTTTGACCGCGAAGAAGCGAAGGAGGCGTTTGTCTTCGCATCTGAGATTGCGCGGGCAGCTGGTCGGAAGGTGGCACTTACCTTGTCGGACAAGTTCTGCGTGGACCGCCATCGTTCAAGCTTTCTCCAACTCGTCCGAAACAATGTGGACATCGTTTTTGCGAATGAGGAAGAGTTGTTGTCCCTCTATCAAACCGAAAGCTTTGATGAAGCACTGGCAGCGCTGCAGTCTGACACCGCCATCGCCGCAGTAACACGTAGTGAAAAGGGATCAGTCATCATTGGCGAAGGTGATCCCATTGTGGTGAAAGCCGAACCTGTATCGAAAGTGGTCGACACGACCGGCGCCGGCGACCAGTACGCCGCCGGGTTCCTTTTCGGTGTTTCCCGAGGTCTGCCTCTGGCGACTTGTGCACACCTCGGACACATCGCCGCCGCGGAAGTCATCTCTCATTTCGGTCCGCGGCCTGAGAAATCGTATAAGGACCTCGCAGAAGCCGCCGGGATTTACGCCTGAGCCTTGAGCGCTTCTTCCGCATAGTCCAGGCGGTCGTGGCCAAAGAACATTTCCTCACCGACAAAAAAGGTCGGTGCTCCAAACGCGCCCCGCGAAATTGCGGAATCCGTGTTCGATTGCATGGCTTCACGGTTCGCCGGATCTTCAGCGAGTGCCATAATCTGACTGTAGTCAAAACCCTCTGCTGTGCACATGGCTTCGAGAGACGATTCGTCATCCGGCTTCAGGGCCGTCTCAGTCGCCCACATGTGGCGGAAAACGGCGTCCATAAACCGCTTTTGTTCGCTCGGATCCTGCGCCAGGCCGCAGGTTGCTCTCAGCAGGATGCGCGTGTTTACCATCGGAAAATGCGGGTTCATCCGGAACTCTAGTCCGTAGCGCGTAGTACAGCGGAGCAGGTCTTTCATCATGTAGGCGCCCTTCGCTGGCACCATGCCGGGCGGGCGGTTTCCTGTTGTTTGCATGACTGCCCCAAGAAACATGGGTTTGAATTCCACATGCGCTCCCGTACGGTCTGCCAGCCGTTCTACAGCAGCATTGGCGACGTAAGAGAATGGGCTGATATAGTCGAAATAGAATTCAAGTGAGTTTGCCATGACCGCTCCGCAATGAGTATCGTTTTGGAACTATGGCAAATCAGTGTAGGTGTGTCAGCATGAAATGGTCCGATCTTTCAGATAATTGGTGCCCGGTCGCGAGAACGCTGTCTGTCGTTGGCGACCGTTGGACGATGTTGATCCTGCGCGATTGCTTCCTCGGCCTGTCCCGGTTCGAGCAATTTATCGAATCCAGCGGAATGACGCGGCACATCCTGGCGGACCGACTGAAACGGCTGGTCGAAGCAGGTGTGCTGGAGCGGGTTGCGTACACTACGACGCCGAAACGCTACGATTACGTTCTCACGGAAAAGGGCAAGGAACTGGCGCCGGCGCTGCTGTCACTTCGCGACTGGGGCAAGAAGCACCTGCCGGTCCGCCGGGCCACCTCTGCCTGATCAATCCGCGAGCAATTGCTCGGCTTTTTTCTGAACCGCGCCGTAATCGATCTTGCCCGTGCCGAGTACGGGAATTTCATCCACGTGATACACGCGCTTGGGAACGGACAATTCCGGCACGCCATGGTTTTTGGCCCAGGCCAGAATGTCTTCGCGATTGCTGTCTTTCGTGTCGCTCAGGAGTATAACCTGTTCGCCCTTTCGCGGGTCGGGCAAGGTGACCGCTGCATGCAAATTGTCCGGCCAGATCGCGCTGGCGCAATTCTCGACGACAGCAAGTGACACCATCTCGCCGCCGATCTTGGCGAACCGCTTGACCCGCCCCATGATCCGGATGACGCCTTCATCATCAATGGCCACGATATCTCCCGTATCGTGCCAGCCGCCATCGGGGCGTTCCAGAACGCCGGGGTTCGATGGGCGCAGATATCCCAGCATGATGTTCGGCCCTTTGACGTGCAGCCGACCGCCTTCCTCAATGCCTTCGACGGGAACCAGCCGGGATTCCATCCGCGCCATCAGGGTTCCGACTGTGCCGGGTCGGTTGTTTTCCCATTGGTTCGCCGCAATCACTGGCGACGCTTCTGTCGCGCCGTATCCCTCGAGGATCTCGATTTCGAACTTCCGTCGCACCAGTGCGCGTGTTTCGTCTTTCACGCGCTCGGCGCCGCAAACGGCCAGACGAATTGAACTCATGTCGTCATCGCCCCCAATACGGGCGTACTGAGAGATGAATGTGTCCGTCGCCAAAAGGATTGTTGACTGGTTGGCGCGGATGCGTCGGACGATCTCACGCGGCTGGAGCGGAGAAGGGTGAAACATGACCTGAATGCCGGCGACAATTGGCAACACGGCCCCCACGGTCAAACCGAAACAGTGAAATGTGGGCAAGGGATTGAACAGGCGATCCGTGTCCGGGCTCAAGCCGATGTGTGCGCGAACCTGCTCGACATTGGCCATCACATTTTCATGGCTCAGAACGACGCCTTTGGGCTCGCCTTCGGTTCCGGACGTAAACAACATCACGCCTGGCGATTTGTAGCGCGATTGCTTTCGAACAAGCCCGGGAAGAACCGAGCCGAATGCGGCAATCAGCTTGTTGCTCAGCGACAGGCTTTCCCGAACATCCTCAAGATAAAGGATTTCTGCGGAGTCGGACAATTCCTCGATCAGGTCTTCCAGCCCGCCCAACTCAACAAACTTATGCGCCGTCACGATACGACTAATTTGTCCGGCCTTCATGGCGGCTTTCAGGTTGCGAGAGCCTGCTGTGAAGTTCAGCATTGCCGGAATTCGGTTGAACGCACTGATTGCGTAAAAGCCGATGACTGCCCCGGCGCCACTGGGTAGCATGACGCCGACGGCTTCACCGGGTTTTGTCCCTTTGCGCAAAGCTGACCCCAGCGCGAGCGCTGCCTGAACGATCTCCTTGTAGGTCAGTTCTCGTTCATCGCCGTCGATCAGGATAGTCTTGTCGCCGCCGAATTCCTTCTTTGCGCGAAACAGCGCGCTGAACAAATCGGTGCGGGTACGTGACGGTTGATATGGCAAAGGTGCCGGGATGGTCTGTCCGGTCATGATGGCCTCAGGCTCCCTCCGGGGCGTTACCCCATGTGTTTTTTGTAACAATCTGTCATTTATCGACACTGTCGCAAGCGGTAATGCAAGATTGCATAAACACTCTGCAGTGTATTTCCCTTGATGAAACAGTAGGTCAGGTCCATTTTCCCGCTATGGCAAATCTCATCAATCTGACCGAAAACACGCGCAAGCACCGCCACCCGGAAAAGCAATCGCGCCCGGATACGCCGCTGGTCCGCAAACCGGAATGGATTCGCGTGAAAGCTCCAACATCGCAGGGGTATGCGGAAACACGTCAGATCGTGAAATCGAAAGGCCTCGTTACGGTTTGCGAGGAGGCTGGCTGTCCAAACATTGGAGAATGCTGGGACAAGAAGCACGCCACGATGATGATTTTGGGCGAGATCTGCACGCGGGCCTGCAGCTTTTGTAACGTTTCCACCGGAAAGCCGCTAACACCCGGTCGTGTGGATGAGGACGAGCCTCGCCGTGTGGCTGAGGCCGTTGCCGAAATGGGCCTGCAGCACGTCGTTATCACCTCGGTTGATCGTGATGATCTTACCGATGGCGGGGCCATGCATTTCGTAAACACGATCGAAGCGATTCGGAGCACGTCACCCGGCACCACGATCGAAATCCTGACGCCTGACTTCCTGCGCAAGGATGGCTGGGAGAACCGCGTAATTGATGCGAAGCCCGATGTGTTCAACCACAATCTGGAGACCGTGCCGCGTCTGTACCTCTCGATCCGACCAGGGGCGCGCTACTTCCATTCATTGCGCCTGTTGGAGAAGGTCAAGGATCGCGACCCGACACAATTCACCAAATCCGGCCTGATGGTCGGCCTCGGCGAAACGAAGGAAGAGGTCATGCAGGTCATGGATGACATGCGCTCTGCCGGCATCGACTTCCTGACCATTGGACAGTATCTGCAGCCCACCCGGAAGCATGCCGCGATTGACCGCTACGTTCCGCCGGAAGAATTCAAAGCGTACGAAGAGATTGCCCGTGCGAAAGGCTTCCTGATGGTCTCAGCATCGCCACTTACACGGTCGTCTCACCATGCAGGTGAAGACTTCGCGCGACTGCGCGCGGCGCGTGAAGCCAAGCTGGCTGCCGAAGCCGTCTAGGCAATGCCCCACTTCTCGAAATCAGTTCACGTGCCCTATGGCGGACAGCAGGCATTCGAGCTTGTGTCTGACATCGCCGCTTATCCGGATTTTATCAAATGGATCACGGCAATGCGCGTATCCGAAATGCGTGTGCAGCCAGATGCGAGTTTTACATGTCTTGGCGAAGCGGCTGTCGGCTTCAAGGGATTTGTCGAACGGTTCACGACGCGTGTCGATGCGGATCCTTCGCAAGGGCGCGTTGTCGCCTCGCTCGTCAAAGGCCCGTTTCGAAAGCTGAAAGCTGAGTGGATGATATTGGCGACGGATGGCGACGAATCCGACATCTCGCTAACGATAGATTATGACTTCAAAAACCCGCTGATTGGTATGCTGGCTGCGGCCAATCAGGAGCTGGCAGTCAACAAGATCCTCGGAGCATTTCTCGCTGAGGCGGAGCGCCGGTACGGGACCGCTTCCTAAGCGATCTGCATCTGGATTTGCTTTAAGGCACATTCCATCGCGGCAAGACGTATCTGCTCTCGGCCAATGTCGCCCGTTTGCAGCATCTCATGTATCACGGCGCGGTTTTCGCGCGCGCAGGCCACATGGACCGTCCCCACGGGCTTCATGCGGGTGCCGCCCCCGGGGCCGGCAACGCCGGTTATGGCAACAGAAATATTTGCGCGACTGGCTTCCAGCGCGCCTTCTGCCATCATTCTGGCGACAGGTTCCGACACAGCGCCATAGTCCGCCAACACATCGCCAGCTATGCCCAGCATTTCTTCCTTGGCGCGGTTTGAATAGGTAACAAAGCCACGTTCGAAGACTGTCGAGCTGCCAGGAATGTCTGTCAACAATCCGGCGAGCAAGCCGCCGGTACAGCTTTCGGCCGTGCAAATTCTGAGGCGTGATTGGGCTGCGTCATCGAGCACAAGCATTGCGAGATTGCGAAGTCGATCTGGAAACATAAAGCGCAGGATAAGTCTTGATCGTGGCGTAGTGAAGCGGAGAATTTCTAATTCACGCGCCTGACGTCGGGACCAATGTGACAACTGCTTCTGCCGCGATGCCTTCGCGTCTGCCCGTAAAGCCGAGCGCTTCGGTGGTTGTTGCCTTAACGCTGATAGCGTCGAGCGGAAGCCCAAGCAGTTCTGCAGTCCGCTGGCGCATTGCTTCTCGATGAGGTTTCACTTTTGGAGCTTCACAGATCACCGTGATATCGCAATTGCCGATGGCGTAACCACGCTTTGACACGAGATTTTGGGCTTCCTTCAGGAACAATCCGCTATCGGCGTCCTTCCATCGGTCATCGCTTGGCGGAAAATGGTCACCGATGTCGCCCAACGCCGCTGCACCCAAAATTGCGTCCGTCAGCGCATGCCATGCGGCGTCAGCGTCAGAATGACCTTTCAGCTTGGCGGGGTGAGGGATCTTTACGCCGCAGAGGATCACGTGATCGCCTGGTTCAAAGGCGTGGACGTCGAAGCCTTTTCCGATGCGCGGGCTTGCGAGCTGCGGCGCCATCATTCTGGAAACCATGTCGAAATCCTCTGGGTAGGTGATCTTGTGAAGTCGGTCAGACCCTTTGACCAGTTTCACCTCAGTGCCTTGTCGCTCCACAGCTGCCAAATCATCAACGAGGTCGTCTTCAGCTGCATTCAGCGCTCGCGTAATTGCCCCGAAACGGAACGCTTGTGGAGTTTGCACCCGATACAGGGCCTCCCGCGATACGGATGCCAGCTCAGTACCTTGCTGTCGCTTGAGCGCATCCTGCACGGGGAGGGCGGGCGCCGCCGCGACATGTGAGGTCAGGGCGTGTAAAAGATCATCAATCAGTGTGTGGGTGAGCCCCGGTCTTGCAGCATCATGTATCAGAACGATGGTGCTGTCAGAGGGCGCCTCAATGGCGTTGAGGCCATTGCGAACGGATTGTGTTCGCGTTTCTCCGCCTGATGCCAGGCGACATCCAGATGGCGTGAAATTCTCGGGGGCGTCGCTGCCCACGACGATGATGACGTCGTCAATTGCGGCGTGGGTCTGAAACGTCTCAATAGACCATTCGATAACCGGCCTACCATTCAGGTCGCACCACTGCTTGGCGCGCTCACCACCAGCTCGCTGGCCTTTTCCGGCAGCTACGATTATTGCGACGGTTTTATCCATGAGCGGGTTCATATTCGAGGCGGTGCAGGTTGGCTACAGGCCAATTCCGGCTCCGCTTGCTGCAGTTGCTTGCATATTGTGCACTTGCGAAGTCGTGAAAAAACGGAAAGATAGTCAAATGACCAATTTTCAGGCACCCAGAGTCTGGCTGGCTCCCATGTCAGGGGCGACGGACGCTCCGATGCGCCGTCAGGCTGCGCGATTTGGCGCGCCAGCCGTCGTGTCTGAGATGGTGGCAGGCGATATGCTGGCGATAGCTAGACCCGATGTCGTACGACGGACCTGCCGGCATGATGGCGACGGCAGCTGGATCGTTCAGCTGGCGGCGAGCAGGCCAGAAGCGATGCGGACCGGAGCGCAGTTGCTGCGCGAAGGCGGTGTGGATGTCATCGACATTAATATGGGGTGCCCGTCCCGGCAGGTTACTGGCGCACAGTCTGGGTCGGCACTGATGCGCGATATGCCCTTGGCGCTGGAGATTATTCAGGCGGCTATCGATGGAGCAGCCGGTTTGCCTGTGACGTTGAAGATGCGCCTGGGCTGGGATCACGATTCCCTGAATGCGCCTGAGATCGCTCAAGCAGCCGAGCGAATGGGCATTTGCATGCTGACGGTTCATGGCCGGACGCGCTGTCAATTCTACAAGGGCGAGGCAGATTGGGCGAGGGTGTCCGACACGGTGAAAGCGGTTTCGCTGCCGGTTATCGTGAATGGTGACGTCTCTTCGCCGCAAGACGCCGATGCGGCACTGGCAGCGTCCGGAGCTCATGGGGTCATGATCGGCCGCGCCGCAATCGGGCGCCCCTGGTTGCTAGGTCAGATCGCAGCGCATCTGGATGGCACCGACTTCGTTGCACCTTCGCTGGAAGAGCAAGTTGAGAGCCTGCTCGAACAGATTTCGGACAGCGTGGAATTGTACGGAGACTTCCTGGGCGTCCGCACGGTGCGCAAACATGTGTCCGCGGCGATCGAGATGGTTGATCTGCCACTGGAAGACAATGTGCGGCGGAAACTGCGATCTGAGCTGTGTCAGATCGATCATGCGGGCGAACTTAAAAACGCAATTCGCCGCGTATACCGCAGAACATATGAATTGGAGGCAGCGTAATGACCAATGACGTGACGATGCCGGCTCCACGATTGGCTGACTTGTCTCCCATCGCCCTGATGCTTGTGGATTCCAGGCGGAAGGTGGTGGAGGTGAACGCAGCCGCAGAGAGCCTTCTACAATTGTCTCGCCGTGCTTTGAGGACGAAACCACTCAGCGAGATCGTGTATCACGACTCCCCGGTATTCGAATTGCTGGATCGCGCGCAGCGCACTGTCGGAGACATAACAGCGCCTGGAACGCCAATTAGCGGACCGGGGCTTCTGTCGAGACATATCTGCGATATCTGGGTGCGGTCGACCGATGAAGGCGGCTTCATGATCGCGATGTGCGATGCGGCAACGCGGGACGTAAACGAATCTGCAGCGGGCGTCGCTGGCTTTGGTCGAATACTGGGGCATGAAGTCAAGAATCCCCTGGGTGGCATCATTGGTGCGGCGCAGCTGTTGGAGAGGCAATCGGTAGACGGACAGTCAGAATTGCTCGAGATCATCAAGGAAGAAGCGCGGCGCATTGAGCGACTGGTAAATCGCTTGTCAGCATTCGAACTGTTTTCCGCGCCTCACATGGAGCCATTCAATATTCATGCGCTGCTGGAGCGGGTTCTTGCTTCCGAGACGGCCGCCATGGGATCAAGAGTGGAATTCAAACGGGATTTTGATCCTTCATTGCCGCCGGTGATTGGAGATTCCGACCATCTGCAACAAGCTTTCCAGAACCTGATAAGAAATGCTGCAGAGGCGGCTACTGATGGCGGTGCGCCCGCTAAAGTAACCGTTCGCACGTCCTATGCTGCAGGCCTGTCGTTTCGCCAGGCCCGTCTGGGCGCCGGCCTGCGCCGCGCGATGTTGGTGTCGGTTGAGGATACCGGAAAGGGTATTCCGCGGAACAAGCAGAACTCCATTTTTGAAGTATTTCAGAGCAGCAAGTCAGGCGCGCGAGGGCTCGGCCTGTCAATTGTGAAAGAAGTGGTCACCGCGCACGGAGGCCAGATACGCGTCGACAGCGTACCCGGATCGACGCGCTTTTCGGTATTGTTACCCCTAGGAACAGGAGAAAGATCTGATGCCTGAGAAAACGATTCTGCTTGCAGAAGATGATGCCAGCATTCGTTTGATCGTAAATCAGACTTTGGTGTCTGCAGGTTACGAGGTTCGCGCAACGAGTTCGCCTGAAGCGTTGGAGCGCTGGGTGCGGAATGGTGAAGGTGACGTGGTCGTGTCGGACGTGTTTCTTGGAGACGCGTCGATCTTTGACCTGCTGCCTTCATTGAAGCTCGCACGTCCGGAATTGCCGTTCATTGTAATGAGTGGACAGAATACCATTCTCACGGCCGCATCTGCCGCGCAGCATGGCGCGTTCGACTATCTACCCAAACCGTTTGATATCGACACGCTTTCCGGCCTGGTGCAGCGCGCGCTCAAATCGCAGCCGAAGAGTTCCACACGCGCCATTAATCCGGAGTCCCAAAAGGCTATATCTGATGCCGGATTGCCGCTAATCGGGCGCTCCGATGCGATGCAGGAAGTCTATCGGATCATCGCCAAGGTGATGAACACCGATCTGACTGTGTTGATTGAGGGCGAAAGTGGAACCGGCAAGGAATTGGCCGCCCGCGCAATTCATCAATTGGGTGACGCTAAGAATGGTCATTTCGTAGCGCTGGACCTTGCGGCGCTCCCTGCGTCTGAAATCAATCGGCAATTGTTTGGTCAAAATGGTGAACAAGGCGCAGTACATCAGAAGGGCGGTACGCTCTACCTCGATGAAATTGGTGATTTGCCCGCTGAGGCGCAGACGCAGCTGGTGAAACTGATGCGGGATTCCAGCGGTGCTCGCATCATAGCTTCAACGAGGCGAAATCTGGGGCGTCTCGTTGACGACGGAAAGTTCAGGGAAGACCTCTACTATCGCCTGAATGTAGTGCGTCTCACAATGCCCCCGCTTCGTCTTCGCAAGGAAGACATCCCGGAACTGGCACGTGCGTTTCTCATCCGCGCGCAGCGACAAGGCCTCGCCGCAAAGACGCTCGACAAGTCTGCTCTGGACCTGCTTACGGCGTATGATTGGCCGGGCAACGTTCGCGAGCTGGAGAACCTGGTCTTGCGATTGGCGGTGCTATGTCCCGACGAGACGGTAACTTTGCGAGACGTTGAGCGCGAGTTGCGGGCAGGGGCCAGCGAGCAGAAAGGCTCAAGTGCCGGCTTCGAGAAAGACATGGAGACGTTGCTCCATCGATACATCATGGGCGATCTCATCGCGAATGGTGATAACGACGAATCCAACGTGTATTCGAACGTCATCGACCAAGTTGAGCGGCCGCTGATTCGGCTAGCTCTGTCCGTTACGGCTGGTAACAAGGTGAAGGCCGCCCAGCTTCTCGGCATGAACAGGAACACCTTGCGCGCCAAGATCAACGCACTCGGCATTGCAGAAGAGTGATTGACTGACACGGCAAGTGTGGCATTACTGCACCAGTGTTGCGATTGAGGCACGATTCTGTGTCTGATCTGCAACGGGCTTTCAGGCCAAGTGTAGAGCGGTTGTTCCTTGTCGAATGTGTTGAGTCAGCAGGCCTCCAAGGCGAGTTGGGCCCTTTTCGAAGGACTGTTCATCATCGCGGCACTTGTTGCCGTTTTTGCGACGTTCATTGCGATCTCGGGCGTTGATCCCGACAATCCCACGGCCGGAACGACCCCCTGGCTTCTGGGACTGAATTTTGTCGTGATCATCGTGCTCGCGACGATTGTGGTGCGCGAATACTTCTCGATTCAGTCCAACAGCGAAAGCGAAGGTCGGGGCCGGCTGGCCAGACGGTTTGTGATGCTGTTTGGATTTTCGGCTCTCGTGCCGTCCGCCATCGTCGCTGTGTTTCTGGGAGCAATCTTTACTCAGGGCCTCGACAATTGGTTGGGAGAGCGCGTGGACTCCGTGATGGAGAAAAACGCGGAGATCTTCCGCAATTATGTCGACAATTTCGAAACAACGTTCGACGTGGATGTTCGTCTGGCGGCGCTGGATGTTGAAAACTTCGCCAGGGATGTGGAGGCCAGCTTCGAAGATGCAGATGTGACGCGGGCGCTATCGGCCAACGCGTCTGCTGCCTTCTCCGAAGGTTTGCGTTCGGAGTTGGCGTTCCGAGACTTTCTGACAATTGCTATTCTCGGAGATGACGGTGTTGAACTGATCGCCCAGGAAAGCGTTCAGGACGCCATTCTCATTCCTCCGCCTGCCGCCGCCTTTGAGGAAGCTGATCGAGGCGAAATTGCAACGACGCTCTATGAAAACCGTGGAGTGGCAACAGCGCTGATTCACATCACGGAACCGCTGAACGGGTATATTTATGCGGTCAAGAATTTCGATCGGAACGCGGCGGTCCGCCTGCGAGAAGCCGAAGCGGAGATCATTCAGTACAATAACGCGAAGCGCCAGGGCGGGCGTCTTCAAACGATTTTTGCGATTGGTTATGCTCAGATCGCCGCACTCGTTCTATTGCTGGCCGGTCGACTCGGCCTTGAGGCCGCTGGACGCGTAACGGGCCCGATTGGCCGCCTTGCCATGGCTGCCCACACGGTCCGGGATGGTGACCTCACCGTTCGCGTGCCAGTGGGCGGCGCCAAGGACGAGGTTTACGCCTTGAGCAAATCATTCAATGCAATGACGGAACAATTGTCTGAGCAGAGAAACGCATTGATACGTGCTCGGGAAGACGAGGAGGACCGGCGACGCTTCGTCGAAACGCTTCTGGCTGAGGTCAGCGCGGGCGTTATCCGCATGGATCCAAACATGGTGGTCACGCTCGCCAATCGCTCGGCTGGCGACTTGTTGGGCGTGGATACGATTCAGGAGGGCTCTGTACTTGCCGACATTGCCCCGGATTTTGTTCAGTTTGCGCGCGACACTCTACAGCAGGATTCCCCCGTCGATGCTTCGATTGACATCAATCGCAATGGAGCAATCCGGCATTTCCGACTGAAGACCGCCCCGGATCCCGCTGGTGGATGTGTGCTCACATTCGACGACACGACCCGTCTAGTTAATGCACAGAGGCAACTGGCATGGCGGGACGTCGCAAGGCGTATCGCGCATGAAATCCGGAATCCGCTCACGCCGATCATGCTGTCGACAGAGCGCCTTCGCCGGCGCTATGCGAAGTCGATTGATGACACTGACGGCGTGTTTGATCGCTGTATCGAGACAATTCTTCGTCAAGTTGGCGATATTGGCAGAATGGTCGAGGAGTTCTCTTCCTTTGCCCGAATGCCCAAGCCCAATGCCCATAAGTTCGACATGAAGTCCGTGCTCGAAGCAACGAGCTTTTCCCAAGGCATGGTGTCTCCTGATATTTCGGTCGAGTTTGAATCAGAAGCTGATTCCGTCATGTATCTCGGCGATGAGCGACTGATCGGGCAGGCTTTCGGCAATCTTCTCAAGAACGCTGCGGAAGCAATCGAAGGTATGCCTGAAGAGGCAGACGTGCAGGGCCAAATACGCGTGGTGCTGGCCGATGCCGGGAAGGGATTGGACATCACGATCGAAGACAATGGTCCGGGATTCCCTGAAGATGTCAGAGATCGATTGCTCGAGCCCTATGTTACAACGCGTGAAAAGGGGACGGGACTAGGCCTGGCGATTGTGAACCGGATCATAGTTGATCATGGCGGTTCTATCTCCCTTCAGAACCGACTGGACGGGATGCGCGGAGCGCGAGTTCGCGTGTGGCTACCCCATGATTCCTTGAGGGTCAGCGAGACTTTCGACGCGCAAGCACAAGACGATTTGGACGAACTGCCAGCTCCAGCTGGCATGGTGTAGAGGAGCCCGGCAGATGGCATTTGACATTCTAGTGGTAGACGACGAACCAGATATCCGTGAGCTGATAGCCGGGGTGCTTGGTGATGAAGGGTACTCAGCGCGAACGGCAGATACGGCTGAGCGAGCACTTGAAGAAGTTCGTGCGCGAACGCCGCGTCTTGTCATCTTGGACGTCTGGCTTCAAGGCAGCGGAATGGATGGTCTTTCCCTGTTGAAATATTTGAAGTCCATCGATCCGATCCTGCCTGTGATTGTGATAAGTGGTCACGGCAATATTGAAACGGCTGTCGCCGCAATTCGTCGTGGCGCGTATGACTTCATAGAGAAGCCGTTCAAGACGGATCGCCTGCTCCACATGATTGAGCGAGCCATTGAGTCGGCAGCGCTCAAATATGAAAACGCGGCCCTCAAAAACAGGGCGGGCGACAATGAACAATGGATTGGCGAGAGCCAGGCCGCGGGCGCGTTGAGAGCATCGATCGAGAAAGTGGCGCCGACCAATTCCCGCGTCATGATTACGGGTCCTGCGGGCGCTGGCAAGGAGTTGGCGGCGCGTTTGATACATCGGAATTCTCAGAGGTCTGACGGACCGTTCGTTGTCGTCAACGCAGCGACCATCGCACCTGAGCAGATGGAAAGCGCTCTCTTCGGAGAAGAGGACTCGCAAGGGCGAACGACCCGGATAGGCCTGTTTGAAAAAGCCCACAACGGCACGCTCCTGCTGGATGAAGTCGCAGACATGCCGCTCGGGACACAGAACAAGATTCTTCGCGTTCTGACGGAGCAGCGCTTTCAGCGCGTCGGCGGAAAATCGGACGTGAGTGTTGATGTGCGTGTGATGTCAGCCTCAACAAAAGACATTCGGCAGGAGATTGCGGAAGGGCGTTTTCGCGAAGATCTGTTCTATCGGTTGAGTGTAGTACCACTTCGTGTGCCATCTCTGGCAGAGAGACGGGATGATATTCGAGATCTCGTCGACTATTTCACCAACCGGATCGCCGATTCCTCCGGGTTAACGCCGCGCGCGTTCTCAGACGAAGCCATGGCTGTATTGCAGTCGATGGATTGGCCAGGAAACATTCGCCAGTTGCGTAATGTCGTCGAGCGGATTCTCATTCTTTCCCCGTCGGATTCGAGCCGCCCCGTGAGTGTTGATGAATTGCCACGAGAGTCATCGGTGATGCCTGGCAATAGTGGTAAGAGTGGTTCTGCTGAGCTCGTAGGGCTGTCGCTGAGAGATGCGCGGGAACAGTTTGAGCGCGAGTATCTCGCGCTTCAGATAACCCGGTTTAACGGAAACATTTCCCGGACTGCTGAATTTATCGGAATGGAACGGTCTGCCTTGCATAGAAAATTAAAGGCTTTAGGCGTTAACTCCAATCTTACTCGTCAGGACGGTTAAGGCCGTCAAAGGGCTGAAAACATGCATGTTCTGATATGCGGCGCGGGTCGCGTAGGGCACGGAATCGCGCGTCGCCTCGCTCGCGAGAAGCACGATATTACCATTATCGATGAAAACCCCGATCTCGTCGATCAGGTTTCAACGGATCTGGATGTACGTGGAGTCACCGGACACGCCGCTCATCCGGATGTTTTGAAGAAGGCGGGTGCCGCAGACTGCGAAATGATTATCGCGGTCACGCACTTCGACGAAATCAATATGGTAATCTGCCAGATTGCCCACACCCTGTTTTCGGTGCCGTACAAAATCGCGCGCGTCCGTGAGCAGTCATACATTGATCCTGCGTGGAAGAACGTGTTCTCACGCGAGGGCCTGCCGATAGACATGGTCATTTCACCCGAGATGGAAGTCGGGGAGGCCATTCTTCAGCGCTTCAGAACGCCTGGCGCGGTCATGAGCGCGACATTTGGCAAGGGTCGGGTCAGGCTGATTGGCCTGGAGATCGATGACAGCAATCCGCTTCTGGACACGCCGGTGGACCAGTTACGAGGCCTTTTCCCAGACCTGTCGGCCAGAATCGTCGGTATTGGCAGGAAGGAATCCGTTCGGGCGCCGAGATCGAATGACGTCTTGAAACCTGGAGACCGGGCGTACGTCGCGGTTCTCGACGAGCATGCGGAGCGCCTGACCTCAATTTTCAATCGGGACAGCGAGCAATCAGGACACGTGGTTATTGTGGGCGGGGGCAATGTCGGCCTCTATGTCGCGACGACGCTCGAACAGGAGGCCAAAATTCGCGTCCGTTTGATTGAGCGCGATACGAAACGTGCCAATGATGTGGTTGCGGAAGTGAAGCGGACCATCGTTATCCAGGGAGACGGCCTCAATCCGGATATTCTGGCGGAGGCTGGGGCACCGAAGGCAGACTTTGTTGTCGCGATCACGAACGACGACAAGGCCAATTTGCTGATTTCAAATCTGGCAAAGCGCGCAGGCGCGAAAAGGACCCTCGCTCTGGTGAACGCGACCGAGCTGGCGGGCTTGGCAAGGGACCTCCGCGTGGATGCTGTCCTGGACCCGAGAGCACTGACCGTGTCTCAAATCCTGTTACGTATGCGCCGAGGGCGTATTCTGGGGCTTCAGTCCATTGAAGACGGCAAAGCGGAGGTAGCCGAAGGCATCACGCTTGAATCGTCTTCTCTGATCGGAAAGCCACTGGGATATGATGACCTGCCTGAGGGCATGACCGCTGCCGCGATCATTCGCGGAAAGGACGTGTTGATCGCCGGACCGGATGTCATCGTTCAGGCGGAGGACCATTTGATCATTTTCTATGAAGAAGAGATGGTCCGCAAAGTTGAGAAGTACTTCCGGGTTAGTCCGGATTTCTTCTAGATCATGAACTACGCGTCCGTCGTTCGGGTTCTGGCACTTCTGCTGATCATCGTCGTGATTGCGGCGATACCAGCCATGTTCATGGCCATTGCGGCGAAAGAAACCAGTCAGATATTCGCATTCGGCGCCATGGCATTGGTCATAACGGTCATGGCGAGCAGTGTGCTGCTGCTGACCCCGAAGCCTGATCGAAAGGCTCGGCCATCGGACGCCCTGGCAACGGTTATTCTCTGGTGGTTTATAACGCCCGTAGCGACTTGTCTGCCATTCATCCTGGGTGTGCAGAATGACAGCATCATCAGCGCGATACATGAGGCAACGGCTTGTCTCACGACAACGGGGCAGTCCGTCATTTCAGTTCAGGACAATCGTTGGCCGATCAGTCTGGTGGTGTGGAGAGGCATGCTTCATTTGCTCGGCGGTCTCGCAACCATCATTGCGGCCGCGAGCGTGCTTGCAGCGTTAAATCTGGGCGGGCCGGGCATTCACCGAACCGTACTGTTCACGGTTCCTGAAACCAGCTTTTTCGATGCCGTGCCACGTGTTGTTCGGATGGTTGCGATGCTCATGATCGTATCCATTCTGGTGCTGTTCTCGGCCCTGATTTTAACCGGTGTGCCGGCCGAACGTGCACTCGGGGATTCAATTAGCGCTCTGACCACTGGACTCGTCCACCCTCAGGGGATCATGCGGGCTCCGCTCGACACCGGCCCCTCGATAATTCTTGGGATTGGCCTGTTTGTGGGGGCAATGGGCCTGGCGCTATGGCTTCCACTGCGTGACAGGAAGCCTCTCAAGGCTGTAACGGACCCGGAAGTGTCCTTGTTCTTTGGCTTGTTAGGTGTGTTCATCTGTTTCGCCGTGGCATCTGACCTGAACGTCACCGAAGGACTTTCATGGGCATTGTCCGCGCTTTCCACATCGGGCCTGTCTCTGTCGGATCCGGCAGACTATAATCGCATTCCCTTACCGGTACTGGTATTGCCAGCCTTGATCGGCGGATCGGCGCTTTCAGCGGCTGGCGGCGTGAAACTGGCCCGGTTTATCGTTTTGGCGAAGCGAGCCGAGCAGGAATTCAGGCAGCTTGGATACCGGCGGTCGATACTTAGTTTCACATTTCGCGACAGGGAATTGAACGAACGAAGTGTGATTGGTGTGTGGGTATATCTGATCGGCTATATTCTTGCGATCTTTCTCACAATGGCCGCTTTCTCGTTTCTGGGAGAAGAATTTGTACCCTCAATTCGCCTTGCCATCGGCAGTTTGACGAACTCAGCGGCTGTGCTCGGTAGCTACCCCCTGGATTTGTCGCCTGCTGCGCAGGCTTTGACCATCTTCACGATGATTTTAGGGCGTTTGGAGGTTCTGGCCCTGATTCCTGCGCTTTCCCTCAGCTTTTGGAGGGGCTAACGGTTGTTCGTACTTGCGCTTGCGCAGTAATCCCGTTAGCGCGACACATAACAAGAACAGGCCAGATTGGATTTCCGTCATGTCCGCCGACAAGAAACAGAACTTGCAAGATACTTTTCTCAACGCCGTCCGCAAATCTCGTACACCTCTTACGGTATTCCTCGTCAATGGTGTGAAGCTTCAGGGTGTTGTGACCTGGTTTGACAATTTCTGTGTTCTGCTCCGTGGTGACGGTCGCCCGCCGCAACTGGTTTACAAGCACGCCATTTCTACAATTGCTCCAAGCGCTCCGGTGCAATTGTTCGATGAGGAAATGGATGCGGACTAAACCGCTTTGACTGACAAGATGATCGACAGAACGCCGGCGCCTGAAGTGGCCGGTGTGATCATCCCATGGTTCACACCTGCCAACCGACCAACCGAAGACCGGCTTGAAGAAACTGCAGGGCTCGTCGAGGCGCTCGGATGCGACCTCGCATTTTTGCGGGCAGAGCATGTCCGCAAAGTCAATTCATCGGTCTTGTTGTCTGGCGGCATTCTGGACCGCCTAGCTGACGACCTTCGACAAAATAACTGCACGATTGCGGTGGTTGATGGTGATCTGACACCGGTCCAGCAGCGAAATCTGGAGCGTAAACTCGAAGTCAAAGTAATTGACCGGACAGGCCTAATTCTCGAAATCTTTGGACTGCGTGCGCGCACGAAAGAAGGACGTCTGCAGGTTGAGCTTGCGCGCCTGCTGTACGAACGATCGCGGCTTGTCAGAACCTGGACGCACCTTGAGCGCCAACGCGGCGGCGGCGGATTCCTGTCAGGGCCAGGCGAAAGCCAGCTTGAAGCAGACCGCCGGATGCTGGACGACAAGATCCTGCGCCTGCGCCGAGATCTTGATGACGTGAAGCGCACGCGCGCAGTTCAGCGATCTGGGCGTAAGCGAAGCGGCAAACCCGTAATCGCGCTTGTCGGCTACACGAATGCTGGAAAGTCGACGCTTTTCAATCGGATTTCGGGCGCCAACGTGTTTGCGCGCGATATGCCCTTTGCTACGCTTGATCCTACGATCCGGAGATTTGATCTTCCGACATTGGGAGAAGCGGCCCTGATCGACACAGTCGGATTCATAACCGACCTTCCCACACATTTGATCGACAGCTTTCAAGCCACGCTGGAAGAGGCGATGCAGGCCGATCTTCTGGTTCACGTCCGTGATCGCTCCAGTCCGGCCGATCTGGATCAGGCAGAGGATGTCATGATTGTTCTCGATCAGTTGGAGAAGGAAACCGGTTTGCCTCTGCCTCCAATGATAGAGGTCTGGAACAAGGCGGACCTTTTGCCTGATGACAGGGCGGATGCGCTGGCATTCGCCGCGCGGAGTTCAGTTGATACGCCTGCTGTGCTGGTGTCGGCAATCACAGGACGCGGCGTAGACGAGCTATTGGACGTGATCGAAGCGGTCCTTCTCAAAGGTGCCACGGAAATTGAACTCGTTTTGGGAGCACGAGACGGCCGCGCACGTGCATGGTTGCATCAGAACGGCGAAGTGCTCTCGGAAGAAGCGACAGAGACAGGCGAGGTCGTTGTTAGGGCTCGTTTGACGAATGATCGTCTGGGCCAGTTTTTCTCTCAGTTTCCGTCGCTTAAACCGGCGTAGAGATCTCCGATCTTTTTACGCGTTGCCACAAGGCTTCCTGGGCGTCGATATCCAGATCAGAAAAGCTCTTCCCTTCCGATGCCGCAAGGGCTTCCATGGCGCGAAAGCGCCGTTCGAACTTTGCGTTCGCGCGCCGCAGGGCTTGCTCGGGGTCAATGTCCAGTCGACGGCTAAGGTTTGCGGCAACGAAGAGCAGGTCGCCAACCTCGTCTTCGATCTTGTCCGTATCGCCGGTTTCGATGGCCTCCCGAACCTCATCCGCCTCTTCGTCCAGCTTGGAGAATATCTGCGCCGCATCTGTCCAGTCAAAGCCAACGCGAGCCGCACGCTTCTGTAGTTTTTCCGCTCGCAGCAAAGAGGGAAGGGCGAGAGCAACTCCGTCGAGCGCGCTGGACGTCGTATCAGACCCAGCCTTACTGGCCCTCTCCTGGGCTTTTATTACTTCCCATGCCGCAACCTGCTGATTTGCAGTGCGGGCATCTTCATTCGCGAACACATGGGGGTGCCGACGGATCATCTTGGCATTTATTGCTTCTGCGACATCCTCAAATGTGAACGCGCCTTCCTCCTTTGCCATCTGGCTGTGAAAGACGACCTGAAACAAAAGGTCTCCAAGCTCTTCCTTCAGCTCTGGCATATCCTTCCGATCAATTGCGTCCGCCACCTCGTAGGCTTCCTCGATCGTGTAAGGCGCGATGGTGGAGAAATCCTGCTCAAGATCCCATGCGCAACCTGTATTGGGAGTCCTCAACTTCGCCATGATATCCAGCAGTCGGAGCATCGCGTCGGCGGCGGTCGAATTTGTGTCTTCGGTCATAAGCTTCCACTATCCCGTCTCGCGACTAAAATCGACCGTCAGATTGACATCACAACCAAGTCACGCGACGTGGATTCATGCCCGTAATCCTGACGCCTGCACGTGGTCACTAAGGTACACATGACTTCACCTTCCCTCATAGGCGTTTTCGTCGATGCCAATCGAACTCTCGCCTGGGCGTTTGATGCGGCCGGCGAAGTCATCGATCACTCCGCTGTTACGAGCAAAGCCGTTGAATGCGGAGCACACTGCAAAGCCCATTTAGAGCACGCGTTGGGGGAGTGGTATCGCGAACGCGGTCGTCATTGCCCGACTCTCATTTCAGGTGCGATCGGTGGAGAAGCCTCGATCTTCCCGCGCGTCCCGTTTTCTCTCGACAGCATACAGCAACATGTCATCCATTCTGATGGCGTGCACGTCGTGCCGCCGCTGATGCAAAACAGGCCTCCAGCGTATGCTCGAGGTATCGAAACCCTTCTGTTTGGGATTGAGCAGTCGAACGGACTGGTTTGCGCGCCATTGGCAGTCACCGCACATTTCGTGCTGACCTCAGGTCGCGTTACAGAACTTTCGACAGAGCCGACTCCAGCCTTTCTCTCAACGCTCATCCGGGATCAGCAGGAAAGCTTTTTGAATTTTCCCGCGCAAAAATTCTCAGAGTCCGTCTTCGTCGATTGGGTTGAGCAGTCCTTGGACACGGAGAACTCAGTTTCTGCCCACGCAGCGAGCGCGGCTGTCAGACTTGGGCAGTTGAATGCCGAATTTTACGAGTGTGCACTCAGCGCGATTCTGATTGGTGCTGATGTGGCCGCTCATTACGATCCGGGAGATGAAATCGTCTTGCTCGCCGATGAGCCCAACCTGGAGATGTATGGATTAGCTCTGGATACACTCGGAGCAGAAGTGCTGGAATACTCTGCGATTGATTGCATGAGCGACGGTCTTTGGGAAATTGCGGATGCCGCTGGCTTGCTACCGGACTAGTCTATACACTTTGCACAAGAACAACTCATCAGCGTGAGGTCTTTTGAATGTTCATGACGCCGGAATGTGTCGCGCCGACGGGTTGTACGCTTGGCGAGGGGCCTTTGTGGAGTCCTACCGAAGGCTTTCTCTGGTGGGTCGACATCAAGCGGGCGAAGCTTCACCGGTTCAACCCCCGCACTGGCAATACGCGGCGTTACGATTTGCCAATTCGCGCAAGCACGCTCGCTCTCTATGATGGTAACATCTTGATGGCGGGAGAGCGCGAAATTGGCGTTTACGACCCTGCGACAGAGGCATACGAACGCCTTGCCACACTCGATGCCGAACCCGCCACGAACCGCACCAATGACGGCGGAATCGCGCCCGATGGTTCCTTCTGGTTCGGAACAATGGACGACTCGCAAAAGGAGCCTCAGGGCAGTTACTATCGTTACACGCCCAAGGGTGAGCTTGAAGCTTTGAGATTGCCTTCTGTGATGATCACCAACACATTCCAGTTCTCGCCGGACGGCACCGTGTTTTATACCTGCGATTCCGTTGAGCAGGAGATCCTGTCATTTCGGCATGAAATCGGAACCAGCAAACTGACAGATCGAAAAGTGCTCGCGAACACGTTCGATTTCGCTGGGTATCCGGACGGGTCAGCCGTCGACTCGGAAGGGTGCATTTGGACCTGTTTGTGGGATGCATCACGTATCGTGCGGCTCACGCCGGATGGCGAAGTTGACCGAACGATTTCTCTCGCTGCTCCGCGACCAACGAGCCTGGCTTTCGGGGATGACGATTTGAGGACCCTGTTCATCACGACCGCCAGAGCCGGCATGACTTTTCCTCAGCTTGATTCGCGTCCATTGTCGGGAAGTCTGTTTGCAATACGAGTCGAGGTTCCCGGATTGCCGCCAAGAGAATTCGGGCAGTCAAGCCATTGAGACGGGCCTCTTGCGGCGCTCATAACAGTTCCCACCTACGCTTGACGTAGCAAAGAGTGCACTTAACCGTGGACGCGGCGGTTCAAAACCGCTAACTCCCCGCTTTTCAAGAGAGAGTCGGAATGGCCGATAAAGCGAAAAAGAAACGCGTAGGACCCATCACCTTCTTTCGGCAGGTTCGTGCCGAAGGGAACAAGGTGACGTGGACGTCCCGTCAGGAAACGATACAAGCGACCATATTCGTCGTGATCATGTCGATTCTGATTGCGCTTTTCCTCTTCCTTGCGGATTTCGTCATTAATCTCGTCGTAAAGGCGATCACGGGCCTCTGAGACAGGCGGTTCGTCAACAATTACTAAGGAGCGCGCAGGCCTCATGGCTGAAGCCAAATGGTACATCGTCCACGCTTATTCCAATTTCGAGAAAAAGGTCGCGTCGACCATTCTTGAGCAGGCAGAGCGCAAGGGACTGGCAGACCTCATCGAAGACATGCAGGTGCCGACCGAAGAAGTCGTTGAAGTTGCGCGCGGTAAGAAGAAAACCGTCGAGCGTCGCTACTTCCCTGGTTACGTGCTCATGAAAGCCGTGATGACTGACGACGTGTATCACCTCGTCAAAGATACGCCGAAAGTATCAGGATTCCTCGGTGCTGAAGGGGGCAAGAAGCCGCTTCCGGTGCGCCAGAAGGAAGTCGATCGGATCCTCGGAACATCGTCCGATTCGTCCGCAGAGCGCCCGCGTCCGCAAATCTCGTTCGAGATTGGCGAGCAGGTCCAGGTCAATGACGGTCCATTCCAGGGCTTCGAAGGTTCGGTTGAAGAAATCGACGAAGAAAACGGTCGCCTGAAGGTAACCGTGTCGATTTTCGGTCGCGCTACGCCTGTCGATCTCGAATTCGAACAAGTTGCCAAACTCTGATTTTGGAAACGAATCATGGGAAGCGCAGTTGTGCTTCCGGGTTTCGCTTGAAACCTGTTAAATTGGGCGGTATTTCCCGCTCATCGTGCCGCCTTAGCTCAGTCGGTTAGAGCGCTAGATTGTGGATCTAGAGGTCCCCCGTTCGAACCGGGGAGGCGGTACCATTTTCTCCCCCGTTCAAAGTAAACACATTGTTATAATTGGGGAAATTTTCGTCAGAAATTGTGACGTTCGCGCAATAATATGTTGCAAATGAGCAGCGGTACATAAAAATGGCGTGATAGAAATGCACGTCGTCCTTAATAGGGCTCGCCGTAACGGCTAAATATGTTTATTCAGGAACCATTCGGGTTTTGACCCGTATGAACCTGCGGCCGAGGACAATCCCGTCATTCGGCACACAAAAGGGGATTGAGTATGAAGAAAACTCTTATGTGCGCGACAGCCGCGGCCGCATTTGCGTCTGCTGGCTTTGTTGCCCACGCGGAGGACGGGTGGTACGCCCGCGCCGACGCGACTTACGGTTTCGATGGGAAGCTTGACCACGACCCTGCTGAACAGGACGTAATCGGCACCATGGGTGGCGAATCTGATCCAGACGACATGATCGGTTTCGATCTGGGTCTGGGTTATGGCTTTGACAACGGCTTCCGCCTCGAAGGCGTTGGTGGTTATGGCGACGCAGAGCTCAGCGTTCCGGCGGCATCCTACAATGGTGCACCAGCAGGCGCTTTCCCAGCTGCTGCAGGTAACCTCCAGACAATGGAACTGATGTTCAACGGCATCTACGATTTCAATCGTAATGGCGTGGTACAGCCATATGTTGGTTTGGGTGTCGGCGTTCTGCGGGCAAACGCCAAAGCCAACAACCTCGTTTTCACAAACGGTACAGACGTTTCTGCGGCAAACGGCTTTGGCGATAGCGACACTGGCTTTGCTTATCAGGGCCTTCTCGGTCTTGGTTACAAGGTTTCAGAGAAACTGACGCTGGATCTTGGCTACCGCTACAAAGTTGCTGAGGACCTTGAGTTCGGCGGCTACAATGGCGGCACCAACTACGATGCCGATTACACGGCTCACCTGGCTACTGTCGGCCTGCGGTTTAACTTTGGTGCGACGCCTCCGCCGCCGCCACCACCGCCTCCACCGCCACCGCCACCACCACCACCACCGCCTCCACCACCACCACCGCCTCCGCCGCCGCCTCCAACGACGACGACTGATGCGCCTGAAGTTGTGTGCTCCAGCCTCAACCAGGAATTCGTGGTTTACTTCGAGTGGGATCGTGCTGACCTGACCAGCCAGGCTGCTGCAGTGATCGATCAGGCTGTTGCCAACATCAACGGCGAAGCCGGTTGTGCACCAAACACTGTCTCGATTGCCGGTCACACCGACACATCCGGTGCCAGCGCATACAACCAGCGCCTGTCTCAGCGTCGTGCAAACGTCGTTGCCAGCGCTCTGGCGTCCCGCGGCATTGATTCCTCTATCATCACTGAGGAAGCAAAAGGTGAAACAGATCTCGCTAAAGCGACCCGTGATGGCGTTCGCGAGCCTCTGAACCGCCGTTCGGAAGTTGTGATCACTGTTCAGTAATCACTGAATACAAGTTTGAAGACGGCCCGGCAGTTTCTGCCGGGCCGTTTTTGTTTGGAGGCGTGTTCAGGCCTCTTGCCCACTCTAGTTTCCTGTGAAACCAAGAGAGCTATGGATATGTTGAACTCTCTGAGCCGAGAAGATGAGGCCGCGCGCGAACGCCTTATCAGCGCCAACCAAGGCATGATAAAGCGCACCTGCGACTGGTCCGATGTGAACACTGGAAGCCGGAATACAGCAGGACTCAATAAGTTTGCGCCGATGCTCGCTGACGGATTTTCAGAGTTGGAAGCGAACATCCAAATCGTACAGACGGAGGGTTTCGAAGCGGTCACGGATTCGGGCCAAACCGAAATTCAGCAGACAGGGCCGGTGCTTCTGGTAACGGCTCGTCCTAAAGCAGATATTCAGATCATCCTGTCCGGACATTACGACACGGTATTTCCTCAAGGCACCTTCGAGGGAGTCACGGATCTTGGTGACGGGCGGCTTAATGGACCAGGCCTAGCCGACATGAAGGGTGGGCTCTGTGTGATGCTGGAGGCGCTGAAAGCGTTTGAAGCCGGCCCGATGAAGGACCGGCTCGGATATCAGATCGTCCTCACACCAGATGAAGAAATCGGGAATTTTGCGAGTGCGGAATATCTCACGCGTGCGGCGCAGTCCGGCGCAATGATCGGTATGACCTACGAGCCCGCCATGGAAACCGGAGCGATGTCCGGCGGTCGCAAAGGGTCCGCCGTATTTGACATCGTGCTTCACGGAAAGGCGGCCCATGCTGGCAGGGCGAAGGAAGAGGGAAGAAGTGCAGTCGAGGCTGCAGCGGAACTCGTTCTGGGGCTGGAAAAACTGAACGGTCAGCGTGACGGCGTGACGGTAAACGTTGGATCGATCGACGGCGGATCTGCCGTCAATATTGTACCGGACCTCGCGGTCGTTCGCTTTGGCGCCCGCGCGCCTGATGCAGATAGCGCCGCATGGGCGACCGAAGAAATCAGGAAGTTATACGAACGCGCCACCGCCCGCGACGGGATACACGGTCATATGCATGGCGGCTTCTATCGTCCCCCGAAACCGAGAAACGCGGCGCAGCAGGCCTTGTTTGATGCGGTTCACGCAACCGGTCAGGCTATCGGACTTGATTTGGAGTTTGTCGACACTGGCGGAGTGTGTGAGGGCAACAACATATTCGCGGCAGGGGTGCCCAATGTCGATACGCTCGGCGTCCGTGGCGGGCGCATTCATTCCAGCGAAGAGTTCGTCATTACAGAGAGTTTTTCTGAACGCGCGACATTGTCTGCGTTGCTTCTTAACAGATTGGCCGACGGCCGGCTTAACGCTCGCCATATCAAGTCTCTGATGGGGCAATAAGCCATGCCAAGTCCTTACATCATGCGGCCATCGCGATTGGATGACTTTCCTGCGCTCATGGAGCTGGCTGAATTGTCGGGCGCAGGCTTTACGAGCTTGCCCGTAGATGAAGGCATCCTGAAAGAGCGGCTGGAAAAATCCGACAAAGCATTTCGCGGTCAACTAGAGCGCATCGAGTACGGCAAATACCTGTTGATGATGGAAGATACATCCACAGGTGAAGTTGTCGGATGCTCTGCTGTGAAAGCCGGCACCGGAATTGATCATCCGTTTTTCAATTATCGAATCATCACATTGTCTCAGGCGAGTCATGCCGCCGGGAACATGCGCTTCGACATGGATGCGCTGGTGCTGACAAACGAATATGTTGGGTATACGGAGGTTGGGACCCTTTTCCTTAAGGCTAATCATCGTGGTGGCGGAGCAGGTCGTCTTGCCGCGCAGTCACGTTATCTTCTGATGGCCACCGACCCGGATCGTTTCGGCGACAAGGTCCTGGCCGAACTGCGCGGAGTTATCGACCAAAAGGGCGTGTCGCCATTTTGGGAGTGCCTCGGGCGACATTTTTTCCGTATGGATTTTGATGAAGCCGACCGCTTGTCTGCAACGACAGACAACCAATTCATCTGCGATTTGATGCCAAAGTACCCGATCTATGTTGATTTGCTCCCTCCGGAAGCGCGTGAAGTGATTGGACGGTGCCATTCGGATGGTGTCGGCGCGTATAAGCTGTTGCAGTGGGAAGGTTTCGAGTTTGATCGCACTGTAGACATCTTTGATGGGGGGCCGCTTGTCGCAGTTCAGAAGCGCCATCTTCGTACGATACGAGAGAGCAGGCGCGTTACCCTGGAGCTTGCAGGCGAAGCATCGGGCGAAGACTTTGCTCAAGGTCTGATTTCGACGGACTCCCTGTCTGATTTCCGGGTAAGCCAAGCCGAAATTGCCCTCCGAGACGGGAACTCGGCTGTGACCACACAAGACGTGTTTGATCGAATGCAGGTAAAGCCCGGAGCATCCGTGCGGATTTGGGTCAGGAGTTAGTGATGCAAGATGCCGTATTGATTGATGGGGAATGGCGCGCAGGCAATGGACCTGTATTCCAGAACCATTGCCCCGCCACAGGCGATGTCGTTTGGGAAAGTGCGTCGGCTGACGAGCAGGACGTCAGACAGGCAGTCGAAAGTGCCAACCGCGCCTTCAATGATTGGTCGCGAATGCGCCAGAGCGAGCGCACCGAAGTTCTGGAGTCCTATGCAAAGGAGCTACAACAGCGGACTGACCAAATTGCGGAAGCGATCAGTCGGGACATGGGTAAAGCCCTGTGGGAATCGCGCGCCGAGGCGGCCACGATGGTCGGCAAAGTTGCGGTATCAATAAAGGCGCAGGCTGAACGCGCTGGCACATCAGCCCAGGACGCTGCCTTTGGCTCCATGCACCTTACCCACCGGCCTCATGGTGTGATGGCAGTTTATGGTCCGTTCAATTTCCCTGGACATCTGCCGAACGGACACATTGTTCCAGCCCTGCTGGCTGGCAACACATGTGTTTTCAAGCCCTCTGAGCTCGCGCCCGGAGTTGCATCTATTATGGCAGAAGCTTTTGAAGCGGCTGGCCTCCCGGCCGGCGCTCTCAACATCGTACATGGCGGCCGCGAGACGGGCGGCGCGCTATTGAACTCAGACATCAATGGCTTGTTGTTCACTGGCTCGGCGAATACGGGTGTGTTCTTCCACAAGCATTTTGCTGGACGGCCAGAGGTAATTCTTGCGCTGGAAATGGGCGGGAACAATCCTCTTATTATTTGGGATCCAAGCGATGTAGATGCCGCTGCAGACATCGCCGCACAATCAGCATTTCTGACAACAGGCCAGCGCTGTTCCTGTGCTCGCCGAGTTATCCTTCCAGAAGGAGAGTTCGGAGACGCTGTCATTGAAGCAATCGTTGATCGAGCCAAATCCTTGAAAATTGGCGCGTGGAATGAAGATGACATCTTCATGGGGCCGCTGGTTTCCGAGCAGGCTGCGCAAAACGCTATCGACTTCCAGATGATGATATCGAAACGAGGAGGGAAGAGCCTGCGCCGCCTCAAGCGGATGGACCGTGGTGGTGGATTCGTAACTGCAGGCGTAATCGATGTAACCAACGCGTCCGATATACCGGATGAGGAATTGTTTGGGCCATTGATGCAGATTATCCGTGTGCCAGATTTTGAAACTGCGATCCTTCGCGCCAACGCAACGCGTTACGGACTTTCCGGCGGGCTGATCTGTGACGATGATGCGATGTGGGTCAAAGCGCACACTGAAATGCGTGCCGGAATCGTAAACCGAAATCGCCCGACAGCCGGCGCCAGTGGAGCGATGCCATTTGGTGGACCAGGATTGTCCGGAAACTTCCGCCCCGGAGCATATTATGCTGCCGACTATAGTGCGTGGCCACAAGCCAGCCAGGTATCGCCAACCGCAGAACGGATGACGGCGCAAGGCTTTCCGAAGTAACTGCTGAATGAAGGACGAATAGCGTGGCACATGAAGTAAACTTCGATGGCCTGATTGGTCCATCCCATAATTATGGGGGGCTATCGGACGGAAATCTCGCCAGTGCAGCCAATTCTGGAAATGTTGCAAACCCCCGGGAAGCAGCACTTCAGGGCCTCGAGAAAATGAGAATGCTGGTGAACAAGGGGCTTGTTCAAGGCGTACTGCCACCACTTCCCAGACCAAACTTCGATCTACTCGTGTCCGCCGGCTTTGCCGGTTCGGACGCCAACATCATCGAACGCGCAGCCCAGACCGCTCCTCGGCTTTTGAAGGCAGCGTACTCGGCCTCCAGCATGTGGACCGCCAACGCGGCGACAGTCTCTCCATCGGCCGATACAGGTGACGGACGACTTCATCTGACTGCTGCGAATCTGTCGACTATGATGCATCGCTCACTGGAGCACCCGGATACAACTGCAAACCTGATCTCGATATTCTCAGACGACGAGCATTTTTCGGTGCATGGCGCATTGCCTATGCATGCTGATTTTTCGGATGAAGGCGCGGCAAACCACGTGCGACTGTGTTCCGCTCACGGCGAGCCAGGCGTTGAAGTGTTCGTGTATGGAAGAGAAGCTGGAGAAAGCACATCCGGGTTTCCGGCTCGACAAACCCGGCTGGCGTGTGAAAGCGTTGCGCGCGCCCACGGGCTTCATGCCGACCGCGCCGTTTTTGTCAGACAGGCCCGGGCCGCAATTGATGCTGGCGCCTTTCACAACGACGTTGTCTGCGTCGGGGCCCTGAATACGCTGTTCTTCCATGAGTTTGCGTTCGAAGATACAGAGGGCGCGCTTAAGTCAATTCGATCTGCGGCTGACAATCTCTTTGAATTGAAACCGGTGATGGTTCCTGCGGCTGAAGTGCCCATTGAGGACGCAATACGCGCGTACCTGTTCAATTCCCAGCTACTCCAATTACCTGACGAAGACCGGCTTGTTCTGATTGCGCCAACGGAGACAAAGGAGAATGACGCAACGCGTGAATACTGTGAGCGTCTTGTCCAAGGGAATGGCCCAATCGGCAAAGTCATGTATGCGGACGTTCGACAATCCATGCGGAATGGGGGAGGGCCTGCATGCTTGCGCTTGCGCGTGGTGATGAGCGACGCAGAAGTCGATGCATGTCATCAAGGTGTTCTGCTGGATAATGAAATCATAGACGATTTGCAGGAGGTGGTCCGCCGAACATATCGGGATAGACTGGAGCCGGGAGACCTCGCGGATCCGATGTTTGCGGATGAATGCCGGACCGCGCGAGAGGCATTGCTCAAAGTGCTCGATCTGGAAGGATTGTGCTGATGATCCGATTGTTTGATTACTGGCGTTCTTCCGCGTCTTATCGTGTTCGCATAGCGCTATACCTGAAGAACATCGAATTCGAGGCAGTTCAGGTGAACATAGCGCCGGGAAAAGATGAGCAATTGGCAGATGCCTATCGATCGGTGAACCCGCAGATGCGCGTTCCTTCAATTGAGGTGGATGGTCATATCGTGGGGCAATCCATGGCAATTCTGGAATGGCTAGACGAAACCTTCCCGGGGCAATCGATCTTGCCATCTGATCCGATCAACAGATTGAAAGCGCGCGCTTTCGCCGACACGATTGCATGTGATGTTCATCCGCTGAACAACCTCTCAGTTCTCAAAGAGCTGCGAGCGCGATTTGGTGCTGACGATGATGCTGTCACGGACTGGTATCACGAATGGATAAAGCGCGGCTTCGATGCGCTGGAGCCTGTTGCAGAGGCGTCTTCCAATCAGCCGTTTTTGTTCGGAGGCCAGCCCGGAATCGCTGAAATTTCGTTGGTGCCCCAGATCTACAACGCACGTCGTTATGAAATGGATCTCTCCGCATATCCTGCATTGGCAGCACTGTCAGACAGATGTTCAGAACTGCCCGCTTTCAAGAAAGCGGCCCCGGCCAATCCTGCGGGCTAGTCATCATCTCCCGAGAGTGTTTCATCCGTCTCACCAGGACGTCTGATGTCCACAATCTCGACTTCCTCGAAGTCACCAAGAGGCTCTGCCATCTTGCCAACATTCGCTTCAAGCCATTCTGGAAAGCCTGCAACAATATCCCCGCCCGGAATGCCTTCGCTCCTGAGAACCAACACACCCTTTTCCCGATGAGCAGGCACAACGATCTGGCAACTGTCGATGTCGTTCAGCCGGTCATTGCAATAGGGTAGCGGACCTTCAGCGGTAGTTTGTGCATCACCGGAAGCAAGCGGGGGAATGCCATCCTTCGTGTCGGAAATGGACAAAAACCCTCCAAATCGTTCGCGCAGAGAAGCATCCTGTTCGAGGCGCGCGAGAATGGCGCTTGGGATCGGTCGGTCATGCGCGATGATTAGGGCGCGCCCGCGATTATCCCGCCGGAGGTAAGATTCGAAAGCTCGCGTCACATCGTCGTTGACTGCAGCGTCCCGATAGAGAGGGGAATAGACTTCTCCGATTGTCTCAAAAGATGCCTTCAGCGCCTGAGCCTGACGACGTCCGCGCTGCTCATTCTTCTGAAGCGCTACCTGTGTCGTGCCGCCGAGCCCTGAATCTTCGCTGATTACAAACACATCGACACCCCATCCACCCGTCCAGACGGCTTCGGGCTCCTGAACAGGCAGGGCAGACCAACTCGAATCCTCGGTGTACTTCATTGGATCGAGCTCCAATTGCGGCCGCGGCGAAATATATGTGTTCCAAACCCATGGTCCCGCGCCAATAGCGAGCACTGCCGCGAGAGCGATCAATACAGTGAAACGTTTCATCTGTGGTTCCTGATTGGGTTTTAGCGGCTTCGCCGCTGATCAGTTAGTCGGCAAACCAGAATATTGCGGTTGGTCGATAGACAACTGGTCAATTGTGGTCGTTTTGAGGTGTTCGAGAAGACCAGGTGTATCAAGCCCCATCTCGCCTCGCTGCAAGCGCTCACAGAGCATCAAGTTGAGGGTGGAGACCGATGCGTTTTTGTCGACCTGTAAAAGGCGCTGCAGTCTCTCTCGCTCTGCAGTTTCTGCATCCGGGCGTATGTCGAGCTCGCGCAGGATGGTCGCCAGAACATTAGATGCAACACGTGCGTGAAAAGCTGCGTGGCCTTTCAGATTGGGCATTGCCGTTTCATCGATGAAAGCTTTCACCGCGGCGATCATTTCCTTCTGGGATGGCGCGTCGTGCATGGTTTCAGGCCCTTTTTTCCAGCAGGTTTATGAGGTCAATTTCTGTTTCGGATACTCTTCGACCAATGGCGGCGCGTTCCACGCTGGCATCTGCACCGGAACGGAAAGCTTCGTACATGATCATGCACATGATGCCCCATTTCAGGCTGCCAAGGATTTCCCACCAGTCGATTTGATCGGCCGTGAACGCATGTCCGCCAGATGCCTCATAAGCTTCAAGTAATTCCTCAAGTTGCCCAAAACCGCCCACACGGTTCTGTGATTGACCGAAGCGCCAGGAATTCACGCACAACCAGGCGATGTCTTCTCTAGGGTCGCCCAAATGCGCAAGTTCCCAGTCCAGCACGGCAGCCAGCCCCGATTCATCCACGATCAAATTGCCGAGCCGGAAATCTCCATGGACGAGAACCGTTTCCACAGGTTCTGGTTGGTTCTGTTTCAGCCACGCCATTGCAAGTTCGAACACCGGACGCGGGAGTTCGAAGTTCCGGTAGATGGTTTCGTATTTTTCGAGCTGATCAAGACCGGCGCTTTGGGGAAGCTCAGGTAGTGAGTCTGACGGAATCGCATGAATGGCTGCCAGCGCTTCTCCACATTGGGCCGTCAGCTTTGCGCGTGCCGTCTTGTAAATGTCATCACGCAGGATTTTACGGGCGATGGTCTGGCCGGCAATCCTGTTCATGAGGAAGGCTTCACCGATCTCGCTACCAGGTTTGAATACGTTCAGAACTTTCGGGGCGGGAACCGTGCCTTCGGCACAGGCCAGCAGATCCGCTTCTGTGGCCAGTCCAATCGCTTCAGAATTGCGTGCGACGCTCACACCGCCGGGCACGCGTCTCAGGATCAGCTCGTAGGCTCCTTGAGGGTGCTGAACATCAAGGCTCCACGTCTCTTGACTGGCGCCCCCTGAAAGGCGAACCAGCCGCTCAACAGTCGCGCCATCGCCGTAAAATTGCCCAGCCCAGTCCTGTAGGCCCTTTAGAATGTCGTCATGTCTTCCCATCTTGTCACAATTGCGCGGAACCCCCATCACGCCAAGGCGTAACGCCAAGTCACCTTGCGGCGCCACAGCAGGAATATTTTAATGTCGAAGTCGAAGAAGAAAGATTACGGTCTGCTCCCACAGGACAAACCGCCCCGATTGAGCTTTTTCGGCTGGCTGCGTGGACGATTCTTCGCCGGCATGTTCATCGCGCTGCCAGTGGTTGTCACGTTCCTGATACTGCAATTCCTGATCAGCGAAATCGACAAGCGCGTGGTTCCGCTCCTGCCTGCTGCACTGAAACCCGAAACTTATCTGAATTATGCCGTCCCGGGCTTTGGCCTGATTGTGCTGATAGTTTTCCTGACCGTATTGGGCGGAATTGCCACGAACCTGATCGGTCGGTCAGTCATTGGACTTGCGGACCGAATTTTAAGCCGCGTGCCGTTCGTCCGCTCGGTCTATTCTGCCTTCAAGCAATTGGTCGAAGTATTCGCGAACAACAACACCGAGCAATTCAGCGAATGCGTCTTGATCGAGTACCCGAAAAAGGGAACCTGGTGTCTTGGCTTCGTATCAAGCCCGGCAAAAGGCGAGCTGAAAAGCGTCCTGGGTCCCGCATTTATCGGAGTGTTCGTTCCAACCACCCCCAACCCGACTTCAGGATTTCTGATGTACGTGGAAGCGTCCGAAGTTGTCAGGCTCGACATGACGGTAGAAGAGGGGGCGAAGATGATCCTGTCTGCAGGCCTCGTTGTCCCTGAGCATCTGCCAGTCAAGGAAGATGGCAGATCCGAAGCGGACAAAGCCGATTCTGCTATTCAGACGTCGGGGCCTGAAGCCTAGGTGTGAGCAACTCGCGGACGAGTCTTAATGCTCCACCCCGAGACCTAGCCAATTCGGGGTCTTTTAAGACGATCGATTCGGCATCCTTTTTCGCAATCTCCAGCAATGGCGCATGACGCGCCAAGTCCAGAACGCGATAGTCGGTCGCTCCAGCCTGTTTCAGGCCCAGCATGTCACCTGGTCCGCGCAACTTGAAGTCGGCTTCCGCAATTTCGAACCCGTCCTCGGTTCGGCGCAGCGTGTCCAGGCGCTCATGAGCTGTTTCACCCAACGGCGGCCGGTACAACAGAATACAGAATGACGGTCGGTCTCCACGTCCGACGCGCCCTCTCAATTGATGCAACTGAGCGAGTCCGAACCCTTCCGCGCGCTCAATGACCATGATGGTTGCCTCCGGCACATCGACGCCCACCTCAATCACGGTGGTGGCGACGAGAAGCTTGGTGCGCCCCATACGGAAATCCTCGAGAGCCGCGTCTTTTTCTGCAGGCTTCATGCGCCCATGCACCAGACCCACCGGTACTTTCAACTGGTCGCTCAACGCCGCGTGACGGCCAACTGCGGTCGAATCATCGTCGTCCACATCGACTTTCGGACACACCCAGAATGCGCGCTCTCCGCGCCTTATCGCACGGCCAACTGCGCCAACGACTTCATCAAGGCGGGTGTCCGGTACCGCGCGTGTCTCCACCGGGACGCGTCCTGCAGGCTTTTCATCGAGAATCGAAACGTCGAGATCGCCATGCACAGCTTGGGCGAGCGTCCGCGGAATCGGTGTGGCGCTCATGACCAACATGTGTGGGCTGAGCGCCTTGCCAGCGAGTTTCATTCTATCCGCAACGCCAAACCTGTGCTGTTCGTCGACAATCACAAGACCGAGATTGCGGAAATTGACTGTCTGCTGGAACAGGGACTGCGTGCCGGAAACGACATCAATGCTGCCGTCAGCGAGCCCGATGAGTATGCCTTCGCGCGTTTTTGCCTTATCGCGCCCCGTCAGAGCGGCCACGGAATAGCCAAGCGCCGACAACTGGCGATCCATTGTCTCGAATTGTTGCCGTGCGAGCACTTCTGTTGGTGACATGAAAGCGGTTTGGAAGCCGGCGCTTGCTGCCTGCACAGCCGCCATTGCACTCACGAGCGTCTTACCAGCGCCTACATCACCCTGAAGCATCCTGCGCATTGGCGACGTGGATGCCATATCTTGCGATATCTGGTCGAAAGCTCTCGATTGGGCGCCGGTCGGCTTGTACGGCAATGCTCTGAGAAGCTTGGCGTGGGCTTCGCTATTTATCGGAACGGACGGCGATGCGCGCCTCGCTCTGCTAGCGCGGGCAAGTGCGAATGCGGATTCACGAGCCAACGCCTCGTCATAGGCAAGCCGTTCCCTGCAACGCTCAAACAATTCAGGGTCGAATTCGAGCGGCGCATGTAGCCGTGTGAAGGCTGTCTTGAAATCAGGCCAATTGCGCGTCTTCACGAGTTCGGTATCAGCCCATTCAGGCAAGTCGTCGTCAATGTAGTCCAGCGCCTGAACAGCAAACCCGTGCACCCGCTTGTTGGTGAGACCTGCCGTCAAACCGTAAATCGGTTCCACGGGGGGTGGCATCTGGCCCTTGGCCGGATCCACAATATGGTCAGGATGCGTCATCTGCCGTTCGCCCTGAAATTCTTCCACCATGCCGGAGACAACACGCTCCTTGCCAATAGGGAACTGCCCCTGCAGCCACCGCCCATCAGCCCGGAAGAAGGCGAGGGTCAGGAAGCCGGTGCCATCAAACAGAACGATCTTATGGGGCGAACGTTCGGAATACGGGGCGTGGTAGGCGTGCACTTCGCCACGCAGCGTTGCGACTTCACCTATGACGGCATCGTCGATGCAATCCTTTACGCGCCGGTCCACCCAGCGTTCAGGCAAATGTAGCAGCAGATCCCAGACTGTATCTCCATCCACGAGCCGCTCGAGCACGGGTTTCAGCTTTGGGCCGACGCCATTGAGGCTGTCCAGGCTTTCAAACAGGGAGAAGAGTCGTTCATCGCGCATCGGTGTCAGATTAGGCGGGCGCAGACGGGTGCACAATCGTCGCTGTTTATTCTGACTGCGTGTTCTATATGAGGGTCAATGCACAAGGAGACCGGCATGGACACTCGTCGCCGAAAACTCAAATTCAGGGCCTGGAGACGCGGCTTCCGCGAAATGGACCTGCTTATGGGCTCATTCGCCGATGCGCACATTGGGGAACTTGACGAGGCGGGTCTGGATGAGTTTGAGAGCCTTCTCGGCGTTCCTGATTGGGAAGTCTATGCATGGTTGATTGGTCAGACTCCCGTGCCTGAATCCCAGCGCGGTCCTGTGCTGGACCAACTGATCGCATTCCGATACGTCGCGCAGGGCGGGTAATACCGCGAATTCTGAATTCCAGCCGAACACAAGCGTGCCAATGACCCCTGTAGAGCTTTTGAAATCCCTCAGCGGTCCGGCCGCGCTGTCGGGCGCGCCGTTCGGCGCAGACCTGATTTCCTTTTGCGCAGCCCTGGAAGCTCGCGGTGGTGCAGGTGTGTACGTAGCGCGGGATGACAAGACCGCAGCCACTGCGCGCCGTGTCGCACAGTTTGCGTCTCCAAGGCTGGAACAGGTCGACCTTCCCAGCTGGGATACGCTTCCTTACGACCGGGTTAGCCCGACAGCAGGTGTCGCCGCGCGCCGGTGTGCTGCGTTGGCGCGGCTTTCCAGATACGAACCAGGTCAGGGCGCAATCCTCATTGTCACCACGGCCTCTTCCCTGGTCCAGCGCGTGCCGCCTGTCAGCGTTCTGCGTAGGTCGTCTTTCGCAGTCACCCTCGGTGAGACAGTGAACCAGAAAGAGCTGACCGACTACCTCGCGGTGAATGGCTACCTGCGTTCCAGCACTGTGAGGGAGCAGGGTGAGTTTGCCATTCGCGGCGGTATCATCGACATCTTTCCGCCGACCTCACCTGAGCCGTACCGACTGGATTTTTTTGGCGACACGCTGGAGACGTTGCGGACCTTCGATACGGAGACGCAGCGATCGACCGGTGACGCAAAGAGCGTAGCCTTTGCACCAGTTAGTGAAATCCTCTTTGACGATGACGTGCTTGCCAGGTTTCGCGAAAAATATCTCGCGGTATTTGGTCCGCCGTCGGGTGATCCAGCGTATGAGGCAGCCAGGGCGTCCATCCGTCGGCAAGGCGTAGAAGGGTGGCTGCCGCTGTTTCATGATCATATGGAAACGCTGTTTGACTATATTGGGGATGACCCGCTCATCGGCATGGGGCATCTCGCGGGAGAAGCCGCGGCGGAAAGACTGTCACAAGCTGAAGACTATCACGCAGCGCGCCTGGAAGCCGGTGAGGGCGACATTCGAAAGGCAAAAGTACTTCCGCCGGCTGAGTTGTATCTGACGCCAAGGGAGTTGGAAGCGGGCTTGGCTTCACGCGCTACAGCGCGATTTTATCCGTCAGAGCCGAGCGCGGATACATTCGATGTGCAGGGCCGTCCGGGCCGAGATTTTGCGCCTGAGCGCCTGCACGCAGACATCAACATCTTCGAGGCCGCAATTGCTCACGCCAAGCGATTGCAGTCTTCGAACAGGCCAGTGGTGTTCGCGGCCTGGTCTACAGGATCCGCAGACCGGCTGATCAATGTGATGGCGGACCACGGTCTGACCGACCTGGCTCTGGTGCATTCGCTGGAGGCGGCGCGAAAGACTGATTTCACAGTCGTTGAGATTCCTCTGGAAGCTGGCTTCGAAACGCCAGACATCGCCGTCATCTCAGAGGCTGACATTCTGGGCGACAGGCTTGCAGCGCCTCGCCGGAAACGGAAGACCGCCAATTTCATTTCAGATGCCGCCGCGCTCAACCCTGGTGATCTGATTGTGCATATCGATCATGGCGTCGGCCGATATGTCGGCCTCAAGACGCTTGATCTGACCGGCGCCCCTCATGACTGTTTGCACCTTGAATACGCGGGTGGCGACACGATTTTCCTGCCCGTAGAAAATATTGACCTCATCAGTCGATACGGATCCGAAGACGCGGAGAACCAACTGGATCGTCTAGGCGGTGCCGGCTGGCAGACGCGCAAGGCCAAAGCCAAGAAACGCATTCTGGAAATGGCCGCCGAGTTGATGAACATTGCGGCTGCGCGCGAGCTGAAGCGCGCCGAAGCGGTGAATGCCGGGCAGGGGCTGTACGAGGAATTCGCTGCACGCTTCCCGTACGAAGAGACTGACGACCAGCTCAATGCGATCGAAGACGTGATTGGTGATTTGGCGTCTGGACGCCCAATGGATCGGCTGGTTTGCGGCGATGTTGGCTTCGGGAAGACAGAAGTCGCATTGCGCGGAGCTTTCTTCGCAGCAATGAGCGGCAAACAGGTGGCTGTTATCGCACCCACAACGCTTCTCGCCAGGCAACACTACAAGACGTTCGCAGAGCGCTTCGCCGGGTGGCCCTTGAAGGTTCGTCAATTGTCTCGCCTGGTCAGCGCGAAAGAAGCCGCCGAGACCCGGGACGGACTATCCGACGGCAGCGTCGATGTCGTGGTAGGAACGCATGCGCTCCTTACCAAGACTATAGATTTCAAACGGCTCGGCTTGCTGATCGTTGATGAGGAACAGCGCTTTGGCGTGAAGCACAAGGAACGCCTGAAAGAACTGAAAGCTGACGTACACGTCCTGACTTTGTCAGCGACTCCGATTCCGCGAACGCTTCAAATGGCGCTGACCGGTATTCGGGATCTTTCAATCATTGCGACCCCACCCGTGGATCGCTTGTCCGTCCGCACCTACATCACAGAGGAAGATACCGTCACCTTGCGCGAAGCATTGCTTCGGGAAAAATACCGCGGGGGTCAGGCGTTCTTTGTCGCGCCCCGGATTCAGGATCTCGACAAACTGGAGCGCTTCCTGCGCGATAATGTGCCGGAAGTGTCATTCATTGTCGCGCATGGGCAAATGGCCGCCGGAGAGTTGGAAGACATCATGACGGCCTTCTATGAAGGCAAGTACGATGTCCTGCTGTCGACAACCATTGTGGAAAGCGGGCTGGATATCCCACGTGCAAATACGCTGATCATTCACCGTGCGGATATGTTTGGGCTGGCTCAGCTGTATCAGCTCCGTGGCCGCGTAGGACGCTCCAAACTGCGGGCCTATGCGTATTTCACCACACCGCGCGACAAGGTCATCACCGAAACGGCCGATCGACGCCTCAAGATCCTCCAGTCCCTGGACTCCCTTGGCGCCGGGTTCCAGCTCGCGAGCCACGATCTCGACATGCGCGGCTCTGGCAACTTGCTGGGTGATCAGCAGTCCGGACACGTAAAGGAAGTTGGCGTTGAACTGTATCAGTCGATGCTCGAAGACGCGGTGAATGCGCTGAAGTCTGGAGCAAAGGACGATGAGGAGTTTGCCGACGACTGGTCACCGCAGATCAATACCGGGGCTGCCGTGTTGATTCCGGAAACCTATGTTGAGGACCTGAATATCCGCCTGTCACTCTATCGACGGCTGTCGGAAATTGCGACCGCGTCAGAGAGAGAATCCTTTGCTGCCGAGTTGATCGACCGATTTGGTCCGATGCCGGAAGAGACCAAGCAATTGCTGGAAGTGACTGCGATCAAGGTTCAATGCAAATCGCTGGGCATCTCCAAGCTCGATGCGGGTCAGAAGGGATCGGTATTTGCCTTCCGGGAAGACACGATCCTTGACCCAGCACGTCTGCTGGAGGTCGTCCGCAGCAGACCTTCGCAATTGCGCATCAGGCCAGATTCAAAGCTGGTCCATTCGGGGCTCGGGGGAACGCCTGAGGAGCGCCTGGTCGGAATTCGCAAGTTCCTGAAAGAATTGGAGGCGGCTGCAGGGCTCGTGCCCGCTTAACCGGCACGGTTTTTCTGAAATACTCCAGACGTTGCTTCGGACAGTATCGATGACACGTCGTGATACGCCCGGGCCTCAACGATTCTCCAGCCGAGCCTTTGTGCAAGATGCGGTGCACGCTGCGCCAATGACATCATGATACGTTCACTGATGTACACGGCACCTTTGTAGCCGGTTGCCGGTAAGCTGATGACGAAGGTGTTGTGACCCAGCAGCGAAGGAAGATCTGTTTCCCGCAATTCTTCCATCAGGAGGTTTGCAAGGAGTTTTCGGTCCTGCGATCCTAGTTCGTGCCCATCAGGATCTCCCAGGGCGAGAACACTTAGTGCCGCTCCATAGTCCTTCGATATCGTGATCTGCTTGGAGAGGTGCGTTTCGAGAAAGCGTTTCGAGAAAAGCTTTGTCTCGTCGTCAAGCAAGTCAGGCGCATTTTCCACATATTCTGTCAGCGCCCAGCAGCCTGCATCCTGACGGCCATGCAGCTCCACATGCCTGGTAAGCTCGCGCGCATCCGCACCTTGTTCGAATACATGGGACAACGAATTCATCAGGTCATGGAGCCCCGGTGACGAAAACAGGTTTTCACCCATGAGACCGAAAATAGGCGTGTCTGGTCGGCTTGACGCAATCGATGACAGCCAGTTCGCAACCTGGTCGAGCTGGCCTGTTTCCCGAGTTATATCAATCAGAATCGCCGAAAACCTCTTTTGCCTGGCATAGTCGGCCGCCGTACGAACACTGAACGCGGCGGTCAGCGACATGCCGAGTTCCGCAAGATTGGCCTGAAGCGCCAGAAAGCGTGCCGAACCGTCGCCGAGATACAAAAGGTCCGGAACGGTTTCAAAGGACGGGTTCGATAACTCGACACCAAGTTCTTTCGCCGACTCGATCCTAAGCTTCAGTTCAGACAAGCGGTTTGTACGACGCGAGATTGCTTCAAGCCGGCCACGCAGCACTGTCAGGTCGCGATCTCGTGGAACGAACACGGCGTTCTCAAAGCAGTTGGCGATGGATGCATCCCCAAGGACCATGATCGGACGGAGCGAGTTTCCAATCTGCGCGATCACCTCGTTGAGCATCTCGCCATCGATGCTGGCCGTATCGATGAGTAGCGCATCGGCAGAATGACCCGACAACGGCAAATCTGCGCGAAAAGGTCGAACCCGACCTGCCTTCAGGCGAGACAGGATCATGTCCAGACGCGGGCTGGACGCCAGCACTTCAATAGGCGGATCTAGATAAGTGAGATGATTCATAAAGTCCGAAAGTTTGCGTCAGTCGACGTTGCGATACCCCTTCCTTTTGCGACTCGTCCGCTTAATGATCCGCTAAACTGACCCCGAGAGATTAGGCAAAAGGTAGGAACATCATGGCTCAAGGACCGCTAAACGGCGTAAAGATTGTGGAATTCGCGGGCATCGGGCCTGGACCCTTTTGCGGCATGCTTCTTTCCGACCTTGGCGCAGACGTCATTCGCATTGATCGCAAAGGTGACGGTCGGCCAGGACGCGCTGCAGACGTTATGAGCCGTGGTCGCCGCTCTATCGGGCTCAATCTGAAGGATCCGGCGGACGTGGAGACCGCCCTGAAGCTACTTGAGAAGGCCGACGGCCTAATCGAAGGCTTCCGACCTGGCGTCATGGAGCGCAACGGCCTTGGACCCGACGTCGTATTGGCGCGCAACCCCAAGCTCGTCTATGGCCGCATGACTGGCTGGGGGCAGAACGGGGCACTGTCGCACTCTGCAGGACACGACCTGAATTACATCGCGATTACCGGAGCGCTTCACGCAATGGGAGACGGCGACGGTCGCCCACGTCCACCGCTGAACCTTGTCGGTGATTACGGGGGAGGCGCCTTGTACCTCGCCATGGGCCTGCTCGCTGGCCTGATGAATGTGAAAAATGGCGGCGAAGGTCAGGTTGTTGACGTCGCCATGTCAGACGGCGCGGCATCGCTCGCAACCATGTTCTACGGAATGAAGGCCATGGGGCTCTGGACGGATGACCGCGAAGCCAACCTTCTGGATGGCGGCGCTCACTTCTACGACACGTATGAGTGCGCGGACGGCAAATGGGTTTCGATTGGATCTATCGAGCCTCAATTCTATGCGCTGCTCGTAGAGAAAGCCGGTCTTACAGACCCGGATTTCCAGGCGCAAATGGACCGTTCCAAGTGGCCAAGCCTGAAACGGAAGATCATGGCCGTCTTCAAAACGAAAACCCGCGCCGAGTGGTGCGAGATCATGGAGGGGACAGACATTTGTTTCGCCCCGGTTCTTTCCATGACTGAGGCGCCTCAGCATCAGCACAATGTTGACCGCAAGACATTCGTGGAAGTCGAGGGTGTGGTTCAGCCGGCACCCGCGCCGCGATTCTCGGCGACACCCGGCGCCATTCAGGGGCGTCCTGCTGGGCTCGGCGAACATACCGACGAAATTCTGCGGGACTGGGGAATCAACTGATTTCGGCTCGCCTCAGAGATGAACGCTACACAACTAAAGACCATTCGGTTCGTTCAGTTTCACTCTGCTATTAATCGTGTCGTTGAGCACATGTGCCGGCACTTTGCCGGGATTGCTGCCCAACGTCCTTCTTGCTGACCTTGATCGCCCTGCGGGGCGATCCTTTTTCTTGCATCAAGGCTCATGCTCCATAGGCTGGCGACACCTGACGAATGAGCGAGTCATCATGAAACTGTTTTTCCTCCCTGCAGCTGCAATCGCGTTGGCAGCATGCAGTCAGCAAGTCCCTCCTGCGAATGAGATTGAGAGCGACTCTCTAGACGTCGAAGCGCTTCATCATCGACTGCTTGTGATGGATTCCCATCTCGATACGCCAGCCAATTTCTCGAATCCGGACTACGACATTCTGGCGGACAATCCGACGAGGATGGGGCAGGTGCAGGTCGATTTGCCGAAAATGCAGAGAGGCGGTCTCGATGGAGGGTTCTGGGTCATTTACACGCCTCAGGGGCCTCTGGACGAAGCGTCGTACGAAGCAGCCAGAATGGCTGCACTGAAGCGTTCCGACGACATTCTGAGCATGGTCAGCGACCACTCCGTCGAATTTGAATTGGCGACCAGTGCCGATGATGCCCAACGTATCGTTAAGTCGGGCAAGAAGGTCGTCTATCAATCCATCGAAAACAGTTACCCCTTGGGGACGGATCTCGGAATGGTCGAAGAATTCTACAATCGGGGCGTCCGACTGATTGGACCCGTTCATTTCATGGACAATCAATTTGCGGACAGCGCAACGGACCTGAGCGGCTCTGACCTTGGAGGACTGACACCTCTGGGAGAAGAGTTGGTTCGTGAAGCGAATCGCCTGGGCATGATGATCGACGCGTCCCACGCGGCTGATTCGGCGCTTGAGGCCATCATGGAGATTTCTTCCACACCGGTTGTCTTGTCCCACACAGGTGTCAGCAGCCTCTACGATCACCCGCGGAACATATCCGATGAACTTTTGAAGAAAGTCGCTGAGGATGGAGGCGTCATTCAGATCAACGCCCTTGGCGCATACATCGAAGATCTGGAACCGCCTGCGGAAAGAGTTGCTGCGCTAGAGGCCCTAGCCGCAGAATTCGGAGGGGTTTCTCCCAGCGAGCTGGGCCCCGCCGAGCGTGACCTCTACATGGCGCGCCGCAGGGAGATTAACGACACATATCCCATGCCTCTGTCGTCATTTGAGGTGTTCATGGAGCAGATGCTGCATGCATTGGAGCTTGTCGGGCCGGATCATGTGGGCATGGGTGCAGACTGGGATGGCGGCGGCGGCGTTGCTGGAATGGAGGACGTTTCAGATCTGCCAAAAGTAACCAAGAGACTGCTTGATGAAGGGTATACCGAAGAGGATCTGGAGAAAATCTGGGGTGGCAACCTGTTGCGTATCATGCGCCAAGCCGAAGCGGAGAAGCAAAATCAGACGAATTCTGGCGACTGAAGAAAAACGCCTGCGCATGATGATGTAGTCTTGCATTGGACCGATGGGATATGTAAGAGGCCCCTTTCCAATTCACGCGCGATTTTGCGCCAAACCACCGGATACCTGTTATGGCAGTCCCTAAGAGCAAAGTTTCGAAGTCTCGTCGCGGCATGCGCCGTTCGCACGACCGTCTCGACATGAATACTTACATCGAAGACGCAGACTCCGGTGAGCTGCGCCGTCCGCACCACATTGACCTGAAGACTGGCGTGTATCGCGGTCGTCAGGTTCTTGAGCCGCGCGACGACATCTAAACAAACGTCCTGCTGTTGCGCTTTGCTGCGCACAAGCTTAAGGGTTCGAGCGCTTCCTGCCAGAGCAGGAAGCGCTTTTTAGTTTCAGGCGCAAAGGTATAGCCACTCATGAGCGAGATCATCGACATTCATGCCCGGGAAATTCTGGATAGCCGGGGAAATCCAACGGTTGAAGTTGATGTAACTCTTGAGGACGGCTCCGTAGGGCGTGCCGCCGTGCCTTCAGGCGCGTCGACCGGCGCCTACGAGGCTCACGAGCAACGCGATGGCGATTCCGAGCGCTACCTCGGTAAAGGTGTCCTCAAAGCGGTGAATGCCGTGAATGGCGAAATCTTCAATGAGCTTGCCGGCCTGGATGCAACTGAGCAGCGCATGATCGACATGCTGATGATCGATCTCGATGGCACCGAAAACAAATCCCGTCTTGGCGCAAATGCGATTCTCGGCGTGTCCATGGCACTCGCCAAAGCTGCTGCGGAAAGCTCCGCAATGCCGCTCTATCGTTATGTTGGCGGCCCGAACGCTCGCGTACTGCCAACCCCAATGATGAACATCATCAATGGCGGCGCGCATGCAGACAATCCGATCGACATCCAGGAATTCATGGTGATGCCTGTCAGCGCAGACAGCCTTGCTGATTCTGTTCGCATGGGCGCCGAGGTGTTCCACGCCCTTAAAAAGACGCTGAGCGAAGCAAGCCATAATACGAATGTTGGAGACGAAGGCGGATTTGCCCCTAATCTGGCCTCAACTGACGAAGCGATTGGCTTCATCATGAAAGCCATTGAGAAGGCGGGCTACAAGCCGGGCGAAGACATCGCATTGGCACTGGATGCTGCTTCAACGGAATTCTACAAAAACGGCAAGTACGAGCTGGCGGGTGAAAACAAGTCGTTGGGGTCGGACGAATTTGCGGCCTACCTAGCTGATCTTTGCGCCCGGTACCCGATCATTTCCATCGAGGACGGAATGGCCGAAGACGACTGGGATGGCTGGGTCGCACTGACGGAAGCCATCGGCGACAAGGTGCAACTCGTTGGCGACGATTTGTTCGTGACCAATCCAGACCGGTTGTCGATCGGCCTTCAGAAAGGCGCAGCGAATTCAATTCTGGTGAAGGTCAATCAGATCGGAACACTGTCCGAAACACTCGATGCCGTCGAACTGGCCCACCTGCACGGCTACACAGCAGTCATGTCTCACCGTTCCGGTGAAACCGAAGATGCAACGATTGCCGATCTCGCGGTGGCCACGAATTGCGGCCAGATCAAAACCGGGTCGTTGTCCCGGTCGGACCGGATTGCCAAATACAACCAGTTGATCCGGATTGAGGAAGAGCTGGGACCGGTCGGAATTTTTGCAGGCCGCTCTCGTATCAACGCAGCCTAACTGACCAACATCTGACACGGCCGACGGCAATCACATTCTCTTAACCAAACCATCTTTAGGTGAGGTCATGAGATCGCGATTCGAGGCTGTCGGCCTGTCACTGCTTGTTCTGTATTTTGCTTACCACGCTTTTGCGGGGGAGAAGGGCCTCGGCCGTTGGTCCGATGCCCAGATGGAACTCGAAGACCGTAAAGCCGTTCTTGCTGAACTTGAACGGGATCTCACCCGCCTCGAAACAGACATTCGTCGCCTGACACCGGGATCAGTAGACCCTGATTTCGTAGAAGCGATGGCACGAGAAAAGCTCGCTTTCGTTTATCCGAACGAAATTGTTTTAATTTCTCCGGAACCAAGCTCTGCAAATTGACATAGTTGTTCTGACTTGTCGTTGCGTTATCGCGCATACATAAGTCCATAAAAGGGTTGGAGCGATTTATGGCGACTAAATCTAGAAGTACCAAAAAGGCACCCTCTAAAGCCAGCAAGGCTGAGATGCTGAAATACTATCGGGACATGCTCCTGATCCGTCGGTTTGAAGAGAAAGCCGGGCAGTTATACGGCATGGGTAAGATTGCCGGGTTCTGCCATCTTTATATCGGCCAGGAGGCTGTCGTGACCGGCATGCAGGCCTGCTTGAAAGAGGGTGATCAAATCATCACGGGATATCGCGATCACGGGCATATGCTGGCTTGTGACATGGATCCGAAAGGTGTGATGGCGGAACTTACCGGACGCATTGGCGGCTACTCGCGAGGGAAGGGCGGCTCGATGCACATGTTTTCGAAGGAAAAGAATTTTTACGGCGGACACGGCATTGTAGGCGCGCAGGTTCCGATCGGGACCGGACTCGGGTTTGCGAACAAGTATCGCGGAACAGACAATGTCGCGGTTGCATACTTCGGCGACGGCGCTGCAAACCAGGGGCAAGTCTACGAAGCCTTCAACATGGCATCGCTTTGGGACCTCCCGGTAGTCTACGTTATCGAAAACAACATGTACGCCATGGGCACCAGCGTTGCGCGGCACGCGTCCGAGACAGAGCTATACAAACGCGGCATCTCATTCGAGATTGAGGGCGAAGAAGTTGACGGCATGGATGTCATGGCCGTCCGCGCCGCGGGTGAAAAAGCCGTAAAATATGCCCGGTCCGGCAAGGGACCCTACATTCTCGAAATGAAAACGTACCGCTATCGTGGGCATTCAATGTCAGATCCTGCGAAGTATCGTAAACGGGAAGAAGTGGACGATATTCGATCTCATCACGACCCCATCGAAGGACTGAAGGCCCAGCTCCTGGAGCAGGGTCATGCGAGCGAAGACGAGTTGAAAAACATCGACAAGGAAATCAAAGGCATCGTGAAAGAGGCCGCCGACTTCTCGCTCGAAAGCCCCGAACCTGATCCATCCGAGCTGTGGACGGACGTTCTCAAAGACGTCGAGTACGCCTGATGTCTGGCGCAAATACTACTCGTCAGACCGTCATTCTGTTTTTCGGAGCACAATAATGTCCGTAGATATTCTCATGCCCGCCCTGTCTCCGACGATGGAGGAAGGCACTCTGTCGAAATGGCTCAAGAAGGAAGGCGATACGGTTTCTTCAGGCGATGTCATCGCGGAAATTGAAACCGATAAGGCGACGATGGAAGTCGAAGCTGTCGACGAAGGCACACTGGCCAAAATCCTGGTACCCGAAGGGACCGAAGGCGTAAAAGTAAACGCCGTGATCGCCGTTCTTGCTGAGGACGGCGAGGATGCATCCTCCGTGGAGGCGAAAGGCTCGTCAGAGCGAGCGTCTGAGCCGAAAGAAACAACGCAGGCGGACTCTTCTGACACATCTGAAGATGATGACGAACAAGTCGCCAAGCCAGAGGCCGCGATCCTTTCCGATCCTACAATCCCCGAGGGTACATCGTTCACGGAAACAACCGTACGGGATGCCTTGCGCGATGCAATGGCAGAAGAAATGCGCCGTGATGATTCCGTCTTCGTCATGGGTGAGGAAGTCGCAGAGTATCAGGGCGCGTATAAGGTCACTCGAGAGCTGCTTCAGGAGTTCGGCGCGAAACGCGTCGTGGACACGCCAATTACAGAGCATGGTTTTGCTGGCTTGGGCGTTGGAGCTGCGTTTGCCGGCCTTAAGCCGATTGTTGAATTCATGACGTTCAATTTCGCCATGCAGGCAATTGATCAGATCATCAACTCTGCGGCCAAAACACTCTATATGTCTGGCGGCCAGATGGGGTGCCCGATTGTATTCCGTGGACCGAACGGGGCAGCGTCACGTGTGGGTGCCCAGCACAGCCAGGATTATTCAGCCTGGTACGGTCAAGTGCCGGGTTTGAAAGTGGTCGCACCGTATGATGCAGCTGACGCCAAAGGGCTTCTCAAGGCGGCAATTCGTGATCCGAACCCGGTCGTGTTTCTTGAGCACGAATTGCTCTACGGCAACAGCTTCCCGGTCCCGGACATTGATGATCATGTTCTGCCTCTTGGCAAAGCCAAAGTGAAACGTGAAGGCAGTGATGTGACTCTCGTTGCCCACTCACGCATGGTCGGCTTCGCCCTCCAAGCCGCTGAGACGCTGGCGGAGCAGGGGATTGACGCTGAAGTCATCGATCTGCGCACCATTCGCCCTCTCGATACCGATACAATCATCGAGAGCGTGAAGAAAACGAACAGGATCGTATGTTGCGAGGAAGGATGGCGTTTCTTTGGAATCGGTGCCGAGATCGCTGCAACTGTCACTGCAGAAGCATTCGACTACCTGGATGCACCGCCTGCGCGCGTCCATCAGAAAGACGTTCCGCTACCATACGCGGCGAATCTGGAGGCGCTGAGCCTTCCGAACGCCGATGACATCGTCGAAGCTGCTCGGAGAGTTTGTTATGTCGACTGAGAAACGAGAGTTGAAATCACCGCCTTCGATTGATGGGGCAGAGGTCGCTCAGGAAATGATCCGTTTCTGGATTGCGGACAATACAGATCATGTAAGCCTTCGCGTTGGCGATGCGGCCGATCCTGCGACCGAGCCAACCATGTGGGGGTTCATCCTGGGTGATATTGCAAAGCACGTCACTGATGCCTTCAAGGATCTGCACCCGGATGGCCCTGAAAAGGAAGACATCATCAAGGAAATCGTGACCGGCTTCCTGAACCGCATTCAGTTCGGCCCGAAATCACCGGGCGAAGTCACGAAGGTAGGCGATTGATATGGCTATCGACATCACCATGCCCGCCCTGTCACCGACGATGGAAGAGGGCACGCTTGCTAAATGGCTCGTCAAAGAAGGCGACACGATATCTTCTGGCGATGTTATTGCTGAGATCGAGACAGACAAAGCAACGATGGAAGTGGAAGCGGTAGACGAGGGAGTTGTCGCCAAAATTCTCGTCGAAGCTGGCACTGAAGGCGTAAAGGTAAACGCAGTAATCGCGATCCTCGCTGAAGAGGGTGAGGACGCATCCGCCGTCCAGGCTTCGCCCAAGCAGGACGCGCCAAAAGCCGAAGCGCCTGCGCCTTCTGGAAAATCCGAAAAGACCGAAAACAAGAAAGCAGAGAAAGCGTCTTCAAAACCCTCTGAGCCTGCTCCCGAAGTTTCGAAAACTCCTCTGCCATCGGCGAACTCATCGGATGGACGCATAAAGGCCAGCCCTCTCGCAAGACGCATTGCGGATATGAAAGGTCTCAATCTTTCAGACCTCGAAGGCACAGGACCCCGCGGACGCATCATCAAGCGCGATGTTGAAAACGCCAAAAGCAAGCCCGCCAGCACGTCCGCCGGATCCGCAGGCCGTCCGGATGGATTGATTCTGCCTCAAGTTCTCGATGACCGGGTATATGATCCGGCCAGCTACGAACTTGTGCCTCTGGACGGCATGCGCAAGACGGTGGCCAAACGCCTGACGACAAGCTTTATGCAGGTGCCGCACTTCCCGCTGAATATTGATCTGGAGCTGGATCACCTTCTCGCCAGCCGCGCCGCTATCAATGCGGCAGCCCCGGAAGGCGTGAAAGTGTCTGTAAATGACATGCTCATCAAGGCGGCAGCAATGGCGCTGATGGATGAGCCGGATTGCAATGCATCCTATACAGACAATGGAATCGCCTATCACAAGCACGCACATGTTTCTGTGGCGGTCGCGATTGATGGTGGATTGATTACGCCTGTCGTATTCAAGGCGGAAACCAAGGGACTCGCTGAGATCTCTGAAGAGATGAAGGATCTCGCCAGCCGCGCAAGAGACCGCAAACTGAAGCCGCAGGAGTATAGCGGCGGGACGTTCAGCATTTCCAATTTGGGGATGTTTGGCATCAAGAGTTTCGCCTCTATCATCAATCCACCGGAAGGCATGATCCTGTCCGTGGGATCTGGTGAAAAGCGCGCCGTCGTGGATAGTCAGGGAAATCTCGTCGCACGTACCGTGATGACAGTCACGTTGACCTGCGACCACCGTGTGATCGGTGGCGCCGAAGGTGCAAAATGGCTTCAAGCCTTCAAGCGTTACGTTGAAACGCCTGAAGCGATGTTGCTCTGATGCTTCGTAAAGGGCTGATCCTGGTTGGCCTGACCATCTCGGCTGCATGTAGCGGCGAACCTAATTCGCCGTCGGAGGGACCGGGTTTCAGCGATCAGGCGATACGCAGCATCGCGAGCGATCTGGCCGTACAAAAAGGCATGAACCTTCTTTGTGACCGCGTTAGCGAAGACGAGCTTGGCAGTTTTATGGAAGATCTTCGATATGAAGGCATCGACCGGGATGTTCGGGAAAGCATCATGTCGGACAGCGTTGAGATGATGAACAAGATTTCCGCCGAAGAGCCTGAATATATCTGTACGCCGGAAATGTTCGAAAGCGCGGATTTACGGGTGTCACAGTCACTGCTGACCTGGGACGAAATGAGAGGAATTACGCAATGAGCACCCAATACGACCTTATTGTGATCGGCTCCGGTCCGGGTGGATACGTGTCTGCGATTAGAGCTTCTCAGCTGGGGATGAAGACCGCAATTGTGGAGCGTGAAAGCCTTGGCGGCATTTGCCTCAATTGGGGGTGCATACCGACCAAAGCGTTGCTGCGCTCCGCCGAGGTGCTTCATCTTGCCAAACACGCGAAAGACTTCGGGTTGAAAATCGACAAGGCCGATTTTGATCTGCAAGCCGTCGTCGAGCGCTCTCGCGGTGTCGCGAACCAGCTATCGACTGGCGTCAGGTTCCTTATGAAAAAGAACAAGATCGACGTCATCGAAGGAACAGCAAGGCTCGAAAAAGGAGCGCCTGCGCCAAAGGTGATCGTAAAGAACAAGGACGGTAAAGACACGTCCTATCAGGCAAAGCATGTGATGCTGGCGACTGGTGCGCGGGCGCGGGATATTCCGCAGGCTGGGCTTGTCGCTGACAAGAAGCTGATCTGGACGTATCGAGAAGCCATGACGCCGGACGTGATTCCTAAACGCCTATTGGTCATCGGCTCTGGCGCAATCGGTATCGAGTTCGCCAGTTTCTATCATGAACTCGGTGCAGACGTGACGGTTGCGGAAGTGATGGATCGCATTCTGCCTGTCGAGGACGAAGAAATCTCGAAACTCGCGGAGAAGGACTTCAAAAAGCAGGGCCTGAACATAGTCACCGGCGCGAAAGTTGAAAATCTGACGGCCGGCAAGTCGACTGTGACAGCTGAGATCACGGACAAATCCGGCAAGAAAGAAAAGCGGGAGTTCGATCGCGCCATTCTCGCTGTGGGCATTGTCGGGAACGTAGAAAATCTCGGCCTTGAAGCTCTCGGTGTGAAAGTTGAGAAAACTCACGTCCAAGTCGACAATTTTGGTCGTACTGGCGTAAAAGGGCTGTACGCCATCGGCGACCTTACAGGGCCCCCATGGCTGGCGCATAAGGCATCGCACGAGGGCGTTGTCTGCGTGGAAGGCATCGCCGGCGCCGAGCATGCCGAACCGTTTGATCCCTGGAACGTGCCGGGCTGCACCTATGCGCATCCTCAGGTCGCCAGTGTGGGTTTGACGGAAAAAGCCGCCAAGGAAAAAGGCTACGAGATCAAGGTCGGCCGCTTCCCCTTCATCGGGAACGGAAAAGCCATTGCGATGGGCGCGTCCGAAGGTCTGGTCAAAACGATCTTCGACAAGAAGACCGGGGAACTTCTGGGCGCTCACATGATCGGCGCTGAAGTCACAGAACTCATTCAAGGTTACGTTATCGCCCGTCAGGGAGAGTTGACGGAGCAAGACTTGGCTCACACCATCTTTCCGCATCCGACAATCTCGGAAAGCATGCACGAATCTGTGCTCGATGCAGAAGGTCGCGTGATACATATTTAGGAGCCGCCACCCGGCGTGGCTTCAGCTGAACCGGGGAGCCAAACATGAAGATCAGTATAGGGCCCGGCGCGCTGGTTGCGGCAGGCTTCATCGGTCCAGGCACAGTCACAGCGTGCACGTTGGCTGGTGCCAATTTTGGCTTTGCGCTGATTTGGGCGCTAGTGTTCGCGACGATTTCAACGATCATCCTGCAAGAGATGTCCGCAAGACTGGGCATTATGTCTGGCCAGGGTCTCGCATCCGCCATGACAGCACCAGAAAATGGCCCCATCGTTCGATGGACCATTATTATCCTTGGGGTTTCAGCTCTGGCCGTTGGAAACTCCGCTTATGAAGCCGGGAACTTGGCCGGCGGCGCGCTGGGCATCGAAGCTCTTCTGAGCGGAGGAGCTACAACGCACAAGCTGATTGTCGTTGCCTTGAGCGTTACCGCAGCAGGGTTTCTGTTGTTTGGTCGTTACCGGCACATAGAGAAGCTTTTGATTGGGCTTGTGGTCGTCATGAGCGCATCATTCGTTGGAAGTATCGTCATTACGCGACCTGACCTTGGCGAAATGATCAAAGGATTTGCTCCGTCCATTCCTGAGGGCGGATTGCTGACAGCGGTCGCCCTGATCGGTACTACGATTGTGCCGTACAATCTGTTTCTGCACGCCTCTACGGTCCGAGATAAATGGTCCGATGGATCGGCGGAATCCATGAAAGCTGCGAGAGCCGACACCATTGCCTCCATAGGTCTGGGGGGCATCATATCCATCCTGATTTTATCGACGGCCGCATCAGCTCTGTTTGGCTCTGGAATCGCAGTCTCCTCCGCAGCCGACATGGCGCTATCAATTGAACCGGCATACGGATCTGCCGCGAAATACCTCGTAGGCATCGGCCTGTTGGGCGCTGGCCTTTCATCTTCCATAACCGCTCCGCTCGCTACAGCGTACGCGCTGACAGAGTTTGGAGGCATCCGGCAAGACGGTCGCATCTTTCGGGTGATTGCCTTGGGGGTTCTGCTGATTGGAACCTTCATTGCGCTCATCGGCGTCAAACCAGTCCAGGTCATCTTGTTTGCGCAGATAGCAAACGGGCTGATCCTTCCAATTATCGCCACCTTCTTGCTTGTCGCCATGAACCGCAAGAAACTGCTTGGTCCTCACGTCAACACAGTTCTGCCGAACCTTCTGGGCGGTCTGGTCGTGCTAATTACTTTTGGACTTGGCTTGCGCCTGATCCTGAGAGCCCTAAATGTTTGGCCATGAGCCGTACGATTTGCCTGAACGCGGATATCGGGGAATTGCCAGGTGAAACTGGCCGTGCGCTGGATCGCGCCATTCTTGATGTGGTCAGTCGATGCAGTATTGCGTGTGGCGGACATGCTGGCGACGAAGACAGCATGCGAGCCACATTGAAAGCCGCCAAGGCTCGTAATGTTGTCGCTGGTGCGCACCCGTCTTATCCCGACAAACAGAATTTCGGCCGGCAAAGCATGAAGCTGCCCCCAGACGAGTTGGAAGCCACACTTCGCCAGCAAGTACGAACCCTATCCGCCCTCGCGCGTTTGCAAGGCGTCGTGCTTGATCATCTGAAGCCGCACGGCGCGCTCTACAATGATGCGGCTCGTGATGCAGCTCTTTCGCAAATAATTGCTCGTGTCGCGCACCAGGCTCATATTCGCGCCATTTTGGGGCCTCCGAATTCCGCTCTGGCAAAAGTGGTGGCCACTTGTGGTCTTGAGTTCATCTCTGAGGGATTTGCGGATCGCAGGTACGATTCGAGCGGGGCACTCGTCTCCCGGTCGAAGCCTGATGCAGTGCTGACCGAACCGAGCGAGCAATTAGCTCAAGTCGTACAGATCGCTGAGAAAAATAGTGTGACGACAAATGACGGAAAGCTCATTCATCTGGCCGTCGAGACTATATGCTTGCACGGCGATACTCCGGGTGCAGTCCAGTCTGCGCTGAGTATAAGAGATGCTCTGAGGACTCGGAAAATAGATATCAAAGCTCAATTTCCGCAATGAATTACAAAGCTCTGACACCTTGCGGCGACGATGCTATTCGTGTGGTGACGAAAGAGCCGCGTGACAGGTACGCGATCGCTGAATTGCTGAGAGAGCAACGCGACTGGACCGAGGTGGTTGTTGGTCGGGAGAACGTGACAGTTCAATTCGATCCTAATCAAATACATCCTGACGACGCGACGCAAAAACTCCAAAATATGCTGCGGCAAGACATGCTCCAAGCGAGCACAGAAGATTGTATTCGTACGATACAGGTTCAAGCGAACCCTCAGGTATCACCAGACCTCGCCGACTTGGCCGCAAATAACCACTGCACTGAGTTCCAATTCCTGCAGCGGATCAAACAATCTGCCTTGCATGTGGATATGCTCGGCTTTGCACCGGGGTTTGCTTACGTCGCTGGTGTCGATCCCGAGCTTCGCGGTACAAGGCTCGAGCATCCAAGGCAGTCGGTCAAGGCGGGCTCGGTTGGTTTCATACGAGGGTTTCTGGGACTCTATGCTTTGGACGGTCCAGGTGGCTGGCCGATCATAGGCAGAACAGACGCGGTCCTGTTCGACGAAACCGCCCGTGATCCTTTCGTTATGAAGCCTGGTATGCGTCTTGCGTTCGAGTGGGTCTGACGTGCACGTACGTATTCTCGATCCAGGGCCACAAGCGACACTTCAAGGTGCGCCTCGACGCGGCTTTCGACAATCCGGGATGCCCGCCGCGGGCCCTGCAGATCCACTTTCTCATGCTTTGGCGAATAGACTCGTGAACAATTCCGCTGGCGCTACATGTATCGAGGTCACCTACGGCCCGTTCAAGGCAACCTTCGGCAAAGAATCCGTCGTTGCGATCACAGGTGCAGACGCCGCTATTTCTGTGAACGGATCAGAAGAAAAGTTCCATTCAACCATTACTGTCCGAAGGGGTGATCAAATCGAGATCGGTCGACCGCAGGCTGGTCTGCGGTTTTACATTGCCATAGCTGGCGGATTTCAAGCGGATCAATTTCTGGGTAGCACATCCACTTACTTGCCGGCGAAGCTTGGTGGAAAATCCGGGCGGGCGTTGCAGAAGGAAGACGAATTGTCCATTGGGGCAGTCGCTTCATGTGAAGAAACAAACTCCACTCCCGCAGACCTGATCCTTCCTTTAACGAACAGTTTTGCACTCCGCGCAACAGAAGGGCCCGACTATACCGACGCGTGCTCGGTGTTGTGGAGCAACCAGTTCATTGTCACTCGCCGCGCAAGTCGCATTGGTCTCGAACTAGACGGCGGCTTTCCGAAACTGGACGTTCGTGAGAACTTTCCAAGTTCCGCGGTCTTTCCTGGGGCGTTACAACTACCGCCGCAGGGAAGGGGGTTCCTCCTGCTTCCAGACTGCCAGACGACTGGTGGGTATCCGCACGTGCTTCAGGTGAACAGGACAGACCGCCATTTGTTGGGACAAATCCGGCCAGATGATTCAGTGATCTTTCTAAGAAGATCGCCGCAGCAAGCGGCCTCTGATCTCAAGGAAAAGAAGGCTCTGTTTTCTGAATGGATTGGTGCGGATGCGACTTGGTAACGAAGCAGGGGTGAAGTCGTAAACAAAAGCTTATCGTCTCGAAATCACTTCTAGCTGGGAGCAGTGAATGTGGTGAGACGTACGGCTGAGGGGGTATCCAGACGCGGTGGAAAACTGAGCCGCTTAAGAAGCAGCACGTCGACGAGCCGCCTTATCAGCAAGTCGCATAATCATCATTATGGGAAATTGTGTTTATTGATTATGCAATGAATTCAAGCCGTAAGCCGTCAAACCCCGGCACTATTCCTTCGGGCAGTTCCTGGCGGAGCGTCTGATAATCCATATCGACGTGCATGTTCGTCAGCACGGTCAGCCGCGGCTGGATATGCTCGACCCACTCCAGCGCTTGTTCGAGATTGGCGTGCGAAGGATGCGGAGTGTAGCGAAGTGCATCCACGACAAACGTATCTATTCCCTTGAGCGCTTCCAGCGAGCTTTCTGGTAGCAGGTTCACATCATTGCAGTAGGCGAGATTGCCGATGCGAAATCCTAAGCAACGGATACGCCCATGGACCATGTCGATTGGAAGAATGTCTACGTCCGCTCCCGATCCGGAGATTGTCTGCTTCTTCAGTGGTTCAAGATCGTCCTGACGATCCAAAATCGAGGGGTACCCACCCTTCCCCTCAAAGCAATAAAAGAACCTGTCGGTCAGAGACCTGCCCGCTTCGATGCTCATATAGGTCGGAATAGGTTTCCGTTGACGAATGAAATAAGGACGCACGTCATCAATGCCGTGGCTCTGGTCCGCATGGTCATGCGTGTAAAGAATGGCATCGAGATGCTGCACGTCCTCGTTCAGCATCTGCTCACGCAGGTCAGGCGACGTATCAATCAGGATATTCGTTGAAGCTCCCGAATTGTCTAAGGCCTGGACAAGCGCTGAACACCTCAGTCGGCGATTCCGGGGCTCATTCGGATCACATGCTCCCCAATCCCCGCCTACGCGCGGGACACCTCCGGAAGAACCTGTGCCCAGCAGCGTGAAAACGCATTTTGTCATCAATTCGAAATCCTGGAGAATAGTCGCAGTGCGTTCTCTGTCGTTGTTTCTATGATCTTCTCCACCGGCTCTCCCTTGAGTGCTGAAAGCGCCTCCGCCACGTGAACAAGATAAGCAGGCTCATTTCGACGACCGCGCATGGGTACGGGCGCAAGATACGGGCAGTCAGTTTCCAAAATCAGTCGATCCAGCGGCACCTCCGAGATCACCTCCCGGACTTCTTTCGCACTCTTGAATGAGAGGATTCCCGAAACGGAAACGAACCCTCCTAGATCCAGACCACGCTTGGCCAGCCGAGCGCCACCCGTGTAGCAGTGAAGCAATGGCACAAACGCGCCTTTCGAGTGCTCTTCTTCGAGAATGTCACCCATCATGTCATCGGCTTCACGTGTGTGCAGGATCAGAGGCAAGCCCGTTTCGCGCGCAGCCTGAATGTGCGTGCACAAGCTTTTCACCTGATCATCTTCAGAGCTGTAGCCGTAATGGAAATCCAGCCCGGTCTCGCCAATAGCCACCACATTATCGTTCCCGGCCTTCAAGACGAGTTCTTCGACCGTCAGGTCCGTGAAGTCCTTGCTGTGATGAGGATGAACTCCCACCGAACACCAGATATTCTTGTTGGAGCTGGCGATCGACAGGACAGATTCGAAATTATCAAGCCGGTCGCAAATGGCCAGCATCCTGCCGACCCCCGCCACACTGGCACGTTCAAGCACTTCGGCCAGATCGTCTTCGTATGTTTCGCCGTGGAGATTTACGTGAGTATCAAACATGCCCGACGACTTAGTGCGAACGCGCCGCGCTATAAAGACCCGCGATCAGCTTCGCTGCCGTTTGGGCCGGATCCATTTTTAAGGCGCGCGCTTCGCCGGCCAGACGAGATACGTTGAGCCACGCGGTCGCAGCTGCGGGTTCCTGCTCAGCTTTGCTTGCGAGCCAGGCCAAGACCTCCTCCTGAAACGCCTCCATTGCCGTGTCATCCGCACTGGCCGTCTGGAGCGCGTCTGTCACCAGCCCATCATTCGGACGAGGTAAGCTGCGGAGGAAAACTTTCGCCGCATGCGACGCGGCGAGCCCGGACGGCGTTGACAATCTGACTCCTAGGCCAGGCCGGCCTTTCGACAATGCCAGTGCTTCTGCGGGTGCACCGACAACGTCCAGTGCACGCTTGGTTTCAGTCTCACCTATGGCAGACAGGCGCAGTACCCTGCAACGTGACCGGATCGTCGGCAGGATCGTAGTGGTTCCATGATTTACGAGAAACAGGATGCTGTTCGCAGGAGGCTCCTCCAGCGTTTTGAGCAACGCGTTCGCCCCATTGCGATTCAGTTCATCCAGAGAATCGATGATTCCGACACGCCAACCGCCCTGGGCTGGTTTGAGTGAGAAGAAGTGCGACAAATCACGAATTTGTTCGACAGAGATATCCTGGCGGAGTTTGCCTTTGTCGTTCAGCTCACGCTGAACCACGCGCAAGTCAGGGTGGCCTCCTGCCAGGCAAATCCGCGCGACAGGGTCTTCTTCCTCAGCATCGAGTGGGGCGCGCTCCGAGCCGCGTGCCCCCAGCATGTAGGCGGCCAGCCTGTTAGCCAGAGTGGCCTTGCCTATTCCTGACGGCCCTTCAATCAACCAGCCATGATGCAGCTTCCCGGAACTGGCTGACGCCAGAAACGACGCCTGCGCGCTCTCGTGTCCGAACAAAGGCCACGCAACACCCATCACGCCATCTCGTTCAATTTGTATCTGGCGACTATTTGAGACCACGCGGCTTCAAACACTTCCAATTGGCTGCGTGATGCATCAATCAACCGGCACCGCTGTGGTTCCGAATGAGCAACAGACACAAAGCCTTGGCGGACGGCACTATGAAACTCGTAGTCGCGCTGCTCAAACGCGTCACTCGGCCCATTCCTCTCTGAACGCCGGCTGGAGGTCGTTTCAAGGGGCGCGTCCAGCACGAGCGTCAACCCGGGTGTACTTTCACCCAGAACAGACCTTTCCAACGACGACAATATGTTTGCTGGAACGCCGCCCCTCACGCTTTGATATACTCGCGTAGAATCCGCAAACCGGTCACAGATAACCCATTTGCCTGCCTCCAGTGCAGGACGAATCAGCTTTTCCAGATGATCGCTCCGCGCTGCATTCATCAACAACGCCTCACTCATAGGAGACCAGCGCTCACCGCTCGGCGGATGAAGAGCAAGTTTCCTGACCGTTTCTGCCAGAGGGGTTCCCCCCGGCTCACGCGTCATAACCACGTCGTAGCCCAAGCCAGTCAGTCGTTCGGCAAGTCCCTGCTGCAACGTGGATTTGCCGACGCCTTCACCGCCTTCAAGCGTAATGAACCTGAGAGGCGCTGTCTCAGCCATCCGAACCCGCGATCAATTGACTCAGACCCTCAACCGCGCGCCCGAAAAAGCCTAGCTTTTTCACGTCGGCTTCTGCCACAATCGGTGCCTCAATCGGGGGCTGCCCCTCAATGGTGACGACCAGTTTCCCAATTGTGTCGCCGGACTTCACGGGAGCTTCAAGTGCGCCATCCAACACAATCTCGGATTTGGCTTTCTCCAACGCTGCCTTGTGGCCCGCAATCGTCATCTTGTCGGCGAGGGAAACAGGCACCGTCTGCTTTTGACCCAGCCAGACTTTGACTTCCGGAAGCTCGACACTCTCTGGCGTGATCACCTTCAAATCGTAGCTTTGAAAGGCCATGCGCATCATCCGCTCGCCTTCGCGCCCGCGTTCCGCCATGCTGTCCAGGCCATTGATAACAATCGTCCGCCGGATGCCATCTCTGACCGCAGACGCGGTCAATCCATAGCCTGACACTTCAAGGTGACCAGTCTTCAGACCGTCCACGCCCTGGATGCTGAGGATCGGGTTGCGGTTTGCCTGCGTATATTCGCGCCACGTATAGTCTGGCATATCGTACCAGTCATAATATTGCGGATATTTATCGATCGTCAGCTTTGCCATTTTGGCAAGATCTTCGGCCGACACAACGTGGCCTACAGCTTCCAGTCCTGTGGTGTTCACGAAGTTCGCTGAATTCATTCCCAGTTCGTGGGCTAGGGCGGTCATACGACGCGCAAAGGCTTCTTCAGATCCGGAGATGCCTTGAGCCAACACGATGCACGCGTCATTTCCCGACATGATTATGACGCCATGCAGCAATTCCTCGACCGTGGGCGTGTCGCCCGGCGCGAGTCCCATCGTCGATGTCCCCGAAGGAAATCCACCGCGCCTCCAGGCATCTTCACTGACGGTGAACTTGTCCATCAACGAAATCTCACCGCGATCAATGAGTTCGAACACAAGAAACGCCGTCATCATCTTGGTCATCGAAGCGGGGATCATCGGCTCCGATCCATTCTTGGAATAAAGAATGGTGCCGGTCTCGTGATCCATGATTACGGCATGGCTCGCCGGTGTGTCCATGATCTGGGCCTGGGCGGCACCCGTCGCAAAGACTGCCAAGGCGCAGGCGGTCAGGATCCTGGGTGTTCGCAGCATATGTAGCCTCCGGAATTCGTTTGTCGGATGGCCGAAACAAAATCGGCCCTTATTCCCGTATATAGAGGAAAAAGGGCCGGTTTGTGATGTGCGTCAATGGTGACTATGTGGCTTGTTGATCAGTTCTGCGAAACCACACGGCTATTGGACAATCCAGAACGGGCGAGATCATCGCGTGTCCGATCTGCGGCGTCCCGACTGGAGAACGGCCCAACGCGAACTCTGAAGAAGTCAGCCCCATTTACACGCGCTGGATCAATCTGCGCGCTTACGTTGGCAGGCATCGTGTTGATCAGGCTTTCGGCATTCGAAATCTGCGAGAACGCACCAACCTGAACGAAGTAGTTCCCAACCGAAACTGGCTGGTATGTCTGCATCTGGTTACGGTCTGCCACCAGAGTTGTGGCTACGGGCGTTGGCGACATGAGCGTCTGGCTGGAGGTCGTATTAGTTGCAACCTGCATCGGCTGGGGCTTTGGCGAAGTCATCGGAGCAGGGCCCAGATAACGAACTCGTACATTGGCACGCCCTGCCCCGTTCATGCCGAGTTCGGCAGCCGCCCGCTCTGAAACCTGAAGCATCGCGCCTTCTTCGAATGGTCCGCGGTCATTCACACGAACAACCACTTCGGAATTGGTATCAAGGTTTACGACCTGAACCAGACTAGGCAGTGGAAGACTTGGGTGAGCCGCCATCAGGGCTGATTGATCAAACAGCTCTCCATTCGCAGTTGGCAGGCCTTGGAACTCATCCCCGAACACCGTTGCCGCACCGGTTTGGTCGAATACTGGAACCGTCTCAGGCTTGATCGTTTGAGATTGCCCAGGCGCAGGTGCGAGCGTCGATTCGATGTCGACCCCCTGCTCCACAGGTTCTATTTCTTCGGTTTCCGGCATAGCCGGTAGAGGCGCTGTCTCAACGACGTGTTGATCCGTAAGATTATTCGCAATGCTTGGCGCCGCCGCGCGTGGATCGAATCCGTTCGGAAGCGTGGTGGCGGTAGCTACGGGAGCCGGTGCCGTCGATATAGGAGCAGTTATGCTGGCATACTCGCGAGGTGTCGCAGAACCGCCAACTGAGGTCGGAGAGCTTACACGGGTTCCAGAATTTGAGGTGCTCGTGCCCGGATAGTTGAATTGGACACGGGCCCGGGCCTTCTCCGGACTTGTCTGCGTCTGATTGGGGGTAATGAAGACCGTCTGACGTTCGGTGGAAATTCGGCCGTTCTCAGAAACAGATTTGTACACGATGGGCGCAGCGTCTGCCAAAGCAGGCGTCGCGCTCATGGCGGCAGCAACTATACTGACAAGAAAAGCGGGAAGGCGGTCTTTAACCTTGGTCGTTGGCACGCGCATTCGCGATGTCACCTCATTCTGAGTTTCGTATCGGCGCTTTGCGCCTGATCGTCCGGCTTTTCTGCCGTACCTTTTCCGTTTACCACGCTAAGGTGGACACAGGATGAACCCGCTCAACGAATTCACCGGCCGATCTTAGGCAGGCGTTTACAGTTTGCCCAGTGCAGTCATTCGCACAACAGGGCTTGCAAAACATTGTAGCGTGGTGGAAACACCGGTGCGCTGGAGGAATGGCAGAGTGGTTGAATGCGGCGGTCTTGAAAACCGTTGAGCCTTCGCGGGCTCCGGGGGTTCGAATCCCTCTTCCTCCGCCACTTCAGTCCGCCTCTGGGCACGCCAATCGCCGCCGATTGCCGCACCTGGCCGCCCGCAAGCGTCCTCAGCAGTTCCGTTTTCGATCCCATGATGCGGATTGCGTCGTCGGCGACCTCGACACGCTGCGCCAGGGCGCGCAGGTGATCCCGCCGATAGCCGCCCTCACGGTCCCGGATACGGTCGCGAGCGATCTGCGAGAATTGCCGGATCATCGCCGGGCTGACGGCGCTGTGACCGGGGCTGTCGAGCAGCGTCTGAGCGCGGTCGGCGTCCGCCCGCGCCTGATCGCGGATGACCTTTAGGCCGGCGATGCGTTCGGTCAGCGCCGGGTCGTCCAGATCGGCAACCCCGGCCTCGATGGCGTCATAGAGACGCTTGAGGCGTAGTTCCGATTCGGAAGCCCGGCGCTGCAATTCGGCGATGTGCTGGCGGCGGCGCTCGGCCTGATCTTCTCGGCGACCGAGGACGCTGCCAAGCAGCTTCTCCAGCCGGTCGGGATCAAGCAGGCGTTCCTCGATATGACCGGCAACCATGGTGTCGAGCTTGTCCATGGGGATCGCGCGCCCCTTGCAGCCGGTTTCGCCCTGCCGTGCCCGGATCGAGCAGGCATAGTAGCGATAGCGGCCGCTCTTGCCGGTGCGGATGGTCATCGCGCCCCCGCAATTGCCGCAATAGCAGATGCCGGTCAGAAGCGTGGGACCGATCACGACGCGCGCGGGCAGTTCGGTCTTGGGGTTGCGGGCCTGCAAGAGCTTCTGCACCGCCTCGAAGGTCTCGCGGTCGATGATCGGCGGTACCGGCACGATGACGATTTCATCGGCTTCCTTGTCCGCCTTGTTCTTCCGGTTCTTGCCCCATTGATGCTCGCCCATATAGGTGCGCCGGGTCAGGATGCGGTGAACCTGGCCGACGCCCCAACGGCCGCCGTCACGGGTGAAGATGCCTTTGCCGTTCAGATGCTTGACGATGGCCTTAACGCCCATCTGACCGGAATCGCCATCACCTTCCAGCGCCAGGCGATAGATCAGGCGGATCGTGTCGGCGTGCAGCGGGTCGACTTCCAGCTTCTTCTTGACCTTCGCGCCGCGCTGCTCGGCTGCGACGACGCGATAGCCGACCGGGGGCAGCGAGCCGTTCCAGAAGCCTTGCCGGGCGTTTTCCTTTAAGGCGCGCAGGACATGCTTGGCGTTCTCCTTGGACTGGTATTCGTCGAACAGCGCCATGATCTGCCGCATCATGACGTGCATGGGGTCGTCGCCCATCTCCTGCGTGATGGAGACGAGGCGAATACCATTCTTCGCCAGCTTCCTGACATAGAACTCAAGCTCGAAATGATCGCGGAAGAAGCGCGAGAAACTGTGAACCACGACAATATCGAAGGGCGCGGGCTTCGACGTTCCCGCCTCAATCATTCGTTGGAACTCGGGGCGGCGGTCGTTGGTGGCCGACGCGCCGGCCTCCACGAAGGTTTCGACAAGCTGATAGCCCCTCGCTTCGCACCATGCTTCGCCCTGCCTGCGCTGGTCGGGGATCGACACGTCATGTTCGGCCTGCCGGCTGGTGGAGACGCGCAGGTAGAGGGCAGCCCGCAGGGCGACATTGGGATTGTGGACGTTCATTTGCGGGTTCCTTTCCTGCGAGGCTCGACCAGAGGCAAGACCAGTTCCACACGGTCATGAACGAGCTTCGGGACCAGTCTCAGACCCCGGCCTTTTTCCATGCGCACAAGCCCGTATCCGACCATGGCCTTGAGGGTTCTGGACAGGTTGGACTTGGCGCGGCCGGTCATCTGCGCCAGCTCTTCCAACGAGGCTGGCTGCTGTTCGTAGATGATGCGCAGCATCTCGCAATTGCTCGCTGACATGAATTTGGCGAAGGATGTCGTGGAGATGAACCAGACCGTCGGCTCGCCGGGCTTCGGTTTTTCCTCGCCACGCGCGATCCGAAGGGTGCGGGCCTTCATTTCCTCGGGATCGGCGATCCCGACTTTCAATGTGGACATGGCAAGACTCGATTATCGTTCAGGGTTTTTCATTATCATAATACGATAACGATTTCAAGTCATCGGGCAGATCGACCGAGCCGAACAACTCGTCGAACACATCGGCGAACCAGCGCTCGAACACCTGAATCTCGGCCTCGGTGATCGGCACGTCCTCGGGCCAGTCGTCGATGACCGGCAGCCGCTCGACATCGAAGAGATGGAGCGGGCGTCCACGCGGCGGACTGACGCGCGGCGTCGGGTCGTCGTCGTAGTCGTAGAGATCGTCGGGGAGCGTTTTGGGGACCGGCTGCCGTGGGCGGCCCCTGCTGCCGTGGCGGTGTTTCGTGGACATGGAATCCTCCGTGGTTCGCGGGATTTTCCGGGGGCTGGAAGCCCGGAATAGGCGAAGCATGGAGGGGGATCGGCGGCCTGTAGCGTGCCGCATTTGCGTCGATGCGTTGACGGCACCCCTGTTACTAGTGTCGGCGCAGAGCCCGTTGCGCCTTACTTGCTGGTTGTCGCGCTGGTCTCCGCCCGCAAACTCTCCAGGAAGAGAGTGAAAGCACGGGTCGGATGGCGCCGGCTCGAATAGAAGGCGTGATAGCCCGGAAACGGCGGACACCAATCGGCAAGGACCTCGACGAGCAGCCCGTCGTTCAGAAAGGGCGCGGCGAGATCTTCGAGCATGTAGGCCAGACCCATCCCCGCGCTGGCAGCCCCTACGAGTGCGTCGCCGTCATTGACGATCAGGGACGGCGACACTTTTACCGTCTCCGCATGTCCGTCTTTCTCAAACGACCACGGCGACAGGGTGCCACCCGCGTTTCTGAAACCGATGCAGCGGTGGGCCGACACGTCACGCGGCGTGTGCGGAGGATCGCAGCTGTCGAGATACCGGGGCGCCCCCACAACGACAGCGCGCAAGTGGGGCCCAACGGGCACGGCGACCATGTCCATTTCCAAGTCTTCGCGCAGCCGTATCCCGACATCGAACCGCTCGGCAACGATGTCGACATGCCGGTTCTCCACGCTCAGCTCGCCGTCGATCTCGGGATGGGCAGCGATCAGTCGCGAGAAGGCCGGCCAGACGAGCGTATCGGCGGCATGTTTGCCGCAGGTCACCCGCAGACGTCCGCCCGGTTCCTCACGCAACTGTTCCAGATCGTCGATTTCCGCATCAATCTCCGCGATGACCGGCGCGAGTGTGGCCAGAAGCCGCTCGCCCGCCGCGGTGGGGGCAATGCTGCGTGTCGAGCGTGACAGCAACCTGATCCCCAGATCGGCCTCAAGGCGCTTTACGGTCTGGCTGACGGCGGACTGGGTCACGCCGAGGCTGCGTGCCGCCGCGGTGAAGCTGCGCTCTTCGGCAACGCGATTGAAGATGACGAGGTCCGAGAACTTACGCGGGTCCATTCAGTAGCTATACTACTTGGTCCGACAAATTTCGAGGTACTAATCTCCCACTGCATAGATGCGCTAATATCGCGTCGGCACGACAAGAGGAGCTGACAATGACAGAAAAGGTATGGTTCATCACCGGCGCTGGCAGGGGACTTGGGCATCTGCTCTCTCGCGATGCGCTGCGCGCTGGCGACAAGGTCGTGGCAACCAGCCGAAGCGTCGACGGGCTTGCAGAAAGCCTCTCCGCTCCGGACGACAGCCTGCTCGTGTTACCGCTCGATGTGACCGATGCCCGGGCGGCTTCGGCAGCACATGACGCAGCCATGGAGGTGTTTGGCCGGATCGACATCCTGGTCAACAACGCCGGCCGCGCCCAGCTTGGATGATGGTTCGAGACGATCCCGGAGGAGGACGTGCGCCGGCAGTTCGAGATCAACCTCTTCGGGGCGATGAACGTGGCGCGCGCGGTGCTGCCGACGATGCGCCGTCAGCGCTCGGGCCTCGTGGTCACGATCTCCTCGGTGAACGGCTTGGTCTCGAACCCCGGTGGATCGGTCTACTCGGCGTCCAAGTTCGCGCTCGAAGGCTGGATGGAGGGCCTCGCCGAAGAAATCGCGCCGCTTGGCGTCCGATCACTCATCGTGGAGCCGGGGATGATGCGCACAAACTTCCTTGATCCGTCCACTGCACGGCAGGGGGATATGGACATTGCCGACTATGCCGAGGCGGTGGCCGGTTTCCGAACCTTCATCGCAGAAGCGAACGGCGCGCAGCAGAACGATCCGGCGGCGCTTTCCGCCCTGATCGTCTCTGAAGCGTCCTCTCCCGACCCAGCGCGACGGCTCCTGTTCGGCGCCGATGCGCACGAATGGGCCAGCGCCAAGTGCCGGCAACTCACAGCCGAGATCGACGCTTCGAGCGCCCGTGCCTGAGTGCGGGCAATGTCGGCTTCGTGCCGCTCAGTTGCCATTTATCCCACTGGACCACTTCCCCCCCCGCCGCGCCTTTGCGAAGCCGCGGTCCGTGGCGATGAACCGCTCCAGCATGGGCACGATCAGCCTGACGGGATCGGCAACGGCTTGCCCCGTCTCGCGCCCCAGCACCTCGGCATAGGCGACCAGATCGCGGTGGAGCGGCGCGGGCAGCTCCAGGGTCACCTTTACGGGCTTGTCGTCGGGCAGCGGGCCGAGTTTCAGCTTGGTCATGGTCAACCTCCTGCCGGCTCGAATATCAAATCGCGGGTGACGATTATCCTGACCGGGAAGCCGGGCCGGATGGTCAGCGTGGGCGCGACCTGCAACTGGCGCTGGACGATCTGCTGGCCTGCCTGATTGACGGTATCTTGCGCCCCGTCGCGGATGGCGCGGATCAGCCGGTCCTCGTCGCTGGTCGCGAGCTCCGTGCCGACTGCGAGCAGCGTGGATAGTCCTGCGGCCTTCATCAGATCCCACCAATGATAATCGACGCCATCCTCAAGGCCGGCATAGCCCGATGCGTCCGCGCCCGGCAGGCGCTCAAGGACGATGGAGCGGCCGCCCGGCAGGATCAGGCGATTCCACACCAAGAGCACCCTGCGCTGGCCGAAGGTCACGCCGTCATCATATTGGCCGATGATGCGGGTGCCCTGCGGAATCAGGAGCAGCGAGCCGGTCGGGCTGTCATAGACGTTCTCCGTCACCTGCGCTGTGATCTGGCCCGGAAGGTCGGAACGGATGCCGGTGATGAGCGCGGCCGGGATCACGGCCCCGGCCTGCAGGATATAGGGCGAGGCCGGCGGCGTGACGCGATCCGGCGCGACGGTCTGGCGGTCCACCGGGCCGCCCAGGAAGGCGGCATGGCGGTTCTGACCGGCCGCTCCCTCCGGTTGCCCGCCGAGACCGGCCAGGCCGGGCATGGCCGTCCCGGCTGGTGTTCCTGTGCGCGGTCCGGTCTGGAAGAACACGCTGCTCAGGCGCGCGGCTTCTTCCTCGGCGCGGCGGCGTTCTTCCTCGGGATCGACCGCGGGCGCTGTGATCGCAGGCGTTGCGACCGGCTGGCCCCGCCTCTCGGCGTCGAGGATCGGACGGCCAAGGTCGCCGGGCAGCGCGGGGCCGAGGACCGGGCCGGTGTAGTCGGAGGGCAAGCCCGTGAGTCCGTCCGCCGTGGGCCGGTTTTCTGTCGAATAGAGTTCTTCGCCGCCCGGTCCGGCCTCGCGGGTCTGGAGCGCGTAGATCAGCGCGCCGCCGATGCCGAGAAGCGCGACCGCGCCAATGCCTGCCAGCATCTTGCGGGACAGGCGGGTGACGCGCGGCGGTTCTGCGCGCAGCCGCATGGGCGCTGTGGTGTCGGTGATCGGGTTGTCTGTCATGACGGCGAGTCTCCGGTGGCTGCGGGCTGAGCGGCGGCCTGTCGTTGCTCGATACGGACGATCCTGACGACCTGCTGGCGGTTGCCGCTGCCAAGGCGCAGTTCGGCCGCGCCAAACAGACGGTCCACGATCAGGACGTTCCGGTAGATGCGGGAATTGACGATCTGCGGCTCGCCGTCCGACCCGAGCACGAAGATCGGCGGCATTTCGCCCTGCACGATCCCGCGCGGGAAGACGACATAGACGCGCCGGCCATCGTCGAAGACGGAAACCGGCCGCCATGGCGGGCTGTCGCCCTGCACCTGCAATCCATAGCGATAGTTCCGCGCCGCCTCGGCAGGGATGACCGGCGCGGACGGGACGGCCCGGCGCTGGCCTGCCGGCGGCGCGGGATAGGCCCAGGCGACGGCGGGCATGTAGAGCGCTTCCCGCGCGCGCAGCTCCATCATGTAGGTTCGCCGGTCGGTGGTCACGACAAGGTTGGTCGAGATGTCGTCGCGGGTCGGTTTCACGAGGATATGGACGCGCCGGTTGGCGCCGCTGCCGCTCTCGGTATCGCCGATGATCCAGCGGGCGGTGTCGCCGGCCGCAATCGGTCCTGCGCCGGTCAGGTTTTCACCCGGCTCCAGCGCGATATTGGTGATTTGACCGGGGGCGGCATAGACCTGATAGAGCGCGCCTTCCGACCACGGGTATATCTGGATGGCGTTGTAGTAGCCTTCGCGGCGCGGCTCGACGCGGGCGGCGGCGTTGGCGTTCTCGACGCGGCCGGTCGGTGTGCCCGCCCTCTCGCCGCCGCGCGCGACGGTCCAGGCGGGCGGAACATGCAGCGGCCGGGGCGTGTCCTCTGCCGAAGCGGCAGGCGGCGTCGGCAGCGGCGGCACGGCGTCGTCATAGGAGAATTGCGGCGTCCGGTTGGTGGCGCAGCCGGCCAGCACGGTCGCGGAAAGCAGCAACGCCGCCAGTGCGGGTTTGCGGAAAACCGGAAAGCCGGCTTTGCAGAAAGACGTGCGGGTCATTGGCTCATCTCCCGCGACCATGAAATCGCATTGACATAGATGCCGAGCGGATTGGCGCGCAGCCTCTCGGCGGTGCGCGGCGGCTGGATCACGATGGTCAGGATCGCGGTCCATCGCTCGGTGCCGGAAAGCTGGCCGTTTTCGTAGTGGCGCTCGGTCCAGGCGACCCGGAACGATCCGGGCGATGCCCGGATGACGCTGGACACATCGACGGCGATCTGTTGGCGGCCGACACGGGTGAACGGATCGTTGGCGCGGGCATAGTCGTTCAGAGCCGCAGCGCCCCGGTCGGTGGTGAACTCGTAGGCGCGAAGCCAGTTCTGGCGGACGATGATCGCATCGGCCGGGATCGCGCGGACCTGCTCGATGAAGCGGCCGAGATGGAAAGCGATCTGCGGATCGGTCGGGCGATAGTCGGCGTTCGCCGGTGCGACGGTCTGGGCTTCGCCGAGCGCATCGACCTGCACCACCCAGGGCACCACGGTCCCGCGCGCCGACTGCCACACCAGCGCCGAGGCGAAGCCCGCCGACAGGATCAGGGAACCGAACGCCATGTAGCGCCAGTTTCGCGCCTGCACGCGGGCCGAGCCGATGCGCTCATCCCAGACCTGCGCGGCCTTCTGATACGGGGTCTCGGGTTCCGGCGTCTTGCCGTAATGGGCTGCGGGTCGTTTGAAGATGCTCATGAGCAGTCACTTTCGGAAAGGTTGACGGAAGAACCGGGGCCATGGCTGTCGCCGGAGCGGACGGCGTGTGCGGCCATGGTCGTGCCGTGGTTCATGGCCTGCGAGCGGCGCATCCGCTGCGCCCAGGCAGGCGGTGCGCCTGTGGCCGAGGCGGACGCGGCCGGGGCGGATGCTTCCGCCGCGCCTCCGGCCGTGCCCATGGTGGACGCGCCGCCACTCGCACCGAAGCCAGCCTTCGCGCCTTCGGAGAAACTGGACTTGACGCTTTCGGACGCGCGGGAGGCAGCGCGTTTCAAGGGTGAGACGGCTGCCGATCCTGCCGCGCGAGCGACGCCGCCAAGGCCAGACGCGACACCGGCCGCGCCGGACTGGCCGAGCGAGCCGAGGCTGTAGGCTGCGGAAGCGGCTCCTGCGGCCGTCGCGCCGCCGCGAACGGCCGCGGCCCCGCCGGACAAAGCGGCAGCGCCGCCTTTTGCGCCGAGCATCGCCGCGCCACCCGCCGCCGCACCGCCCGCCAGCACCATGCCGCCGGCGGCGAGGCCGGTGCCCACGGCCGCGCCCGCGCCGAGCTGGGGGCCGCCCGAGACAAGGCCGGTGGCGATGCCGGGTCCGAAGATGCCGAGGCCGAGCAGCGACAGGGCCGCGAGCACAATCGCCATGGCATCGTCGATCGTGGGGGTGACGCCGCCGAAGCCGGCGGTGAACTGCGAAAACAAGGTTGAGCCGATGCCGATGATGACGGCCAACACCAGAACCTTGATGCCGGAAGAGATTACGTTGCCAAGCACACGCTCGGCCATGAAGGCGGTCTTGCCGAACAGGCCAAAGGGGATCAGCACGAAGCCGGCCAGCGTGGTCAGCTTGAACTCGATCAGCGTGACGAAGAGCTGCACGGCGAGGATGAAGAAGGCGAGGATCACCAGCGCCCAGGCGAACAGCAGGCAGGCGATCTGGATGAAGTTCTCGAAAAACGACCAGTAGCCCATCAGGTCGGAAATGGAATCGAGCAATGGTCGGCCGGCATCGAGGCCGGTCTGTGCCACCCGGCCTGGCCGCATGAGGTCGGCAGCGGAAAAGCCCGTGCCCGACGCCATGAGACCGAGACCGGCGAATGAGTCGAAGACGATGCGGGCGAGGTTGTTCCAGTTGCCGATGACGTAGGCGAAGACACCGACGAACAGGGTCTTCTTGACCAGCCTTGCGATAATGTCGTCATCCGCGCCCCAGGCCCAGAAGAGCGCCGCCAGCGTCACGTCGATGACGATCAGGGTGGTGGCGATAAACGCCACTTCCCCACCGAGCAGGCCGAAGCCGGAATCTATGTAGCTGGTGAAGACCCCAAGAAACGAGTCGATGACGCCGGTTCCGCCCATGGATCACTGTTCCTCGTTCTGTCGCGGAGCGGTCTGGGCGGGCGTCCGGCCAAGAAAGCGGTCGCGGCTCTCGGCCCATGCGGAAAGGCAGACCGGATCGCTCGTCGCCGCTTCCCCAAGCTGCTGGCACCGGCGAAGCGTCGCGCGGAGCGGATCGGCCGGCGGTTGCAGCGCCGGTGCGGTGCTGGCCGGCGCGGGATCGTCCTTGCGGGTCATCTCGATCACCGTGGCCGCGATGGCCATGGCGACGAATACGACGGCCCCGAGCCGGGCCAGCATCTTGCCGTCCATGGGCGGCCCCTCCCGTGGTCAGTTGTTGCCGTTGAACATCTGCGCGTTGCCCGGCTGGTAGCCGCTGCCGGGGGTCAGGAAGCGCTCGCGCTGGACACGGCCCTGTTCGGCGGCCGTCGCACGCTCGGCCTCGATCAGCGCTTCCGACCGGCCGTTGGCGGCGAGCATGGCGATCAGGTCGGAAAGCTGCTGCGACTGGAGGGCGAGGATCTGATTGCCGGCCTGCGTGGCCTGCAATGCGCCGGTCGCACCCTGGCTCCGGCCGACGAGCGCGGCCATCTCGGCGCGGTTGCTGTCGATATTGCCGACGACACCGGCTTGCACCTTCATGGCGTCCTGCAAGCCGCCGACCGTGTTTTGCCAACGGTCGCGCGCATCGGCGACAAGCTGGGCGTCGGTCGCCGACAGCGACACATTGCCGTATTGGCTCTGGAACGCCTGGTCGATGTTCTGCACGTCGAACGCGATGTTCTGCGCGTCGCTGAGAAGCTGCTGCGTGCGGCTGACGTTCTGTTGAATCTGCTGGAGCGAGGAATATGGCAAGCTCGCCAGATTGCGGGCCTGATTGATGAGCATCTGGGCCTCGTTCTGGAGCGAGGTGATCTGGTTGTTAATCTGCTCCAGCGTGCGCGCGGCCGTGAGCACGTTCTGCGCGTAGTTGGTCGGATCATAGACGATCCATTGCGCATGGGCCGGGCTTGCCAGCATGGGCGAAAGCGCGACCGGAATGGCGAGCGCCAGCGCAAGGGCCGAGGCCCCGACAAACTTGGAATAGGTCATGGAAGAATCTCCTGTGGGGTATCGAGTCGGGCCGGCGCGGCGGATTCCGGCCGGTCGGCAAGATTGGTGAGGTTGGGGATCAGCTCGACCGCCCACTCGACGCCGCGCTCGCGCAGCCATGCGGCGAGGAAACCATCGCGGCCGTGCTCCGCAACGATCTGCGCAATGAGGGTCTGGTCGGATTTGGCGGATGCGGCGCAGAGGGCGAGGCCGACTTCGGACAGGCCCAGCTCGAACAGGCGGTTGCCCCTGCGGCTTTGGCAGTAATAATCCCGCTTGGGCGTGGCCCTTGCGAGGATTTCGATCTGCCTGTCATTGAGGCCGAAGCGGCGATAGATGGCCGCGATCTGCGGCTCGATGGCGCGCTCGTTCGGCAGCAGGAGCCGCGTCGGGCAGCTCTCGATGATAGCGGGCGCGATGTTGCTGCCGTCGATGTCGGACAGGCTTTGCGTGGCGAAGATGACGCTGGCGTTCTTCTTGCGCAGCGTCTTCAGCCATTCGCGGAGCTGGCCGGCGAATCCCTCGTCGTCGAGCGCAAGCCAGCCTTCATCGATGATGAGCAGCGTGGGGCGGCCGTCGAGCCGGTCGCCGATGCGATGGAACAGGTAGGACAGAACGGCCGGGGCCGCGCCGGTGCCGACCAGCCCTTCGATCTCGAACGCCTGCACGTCCGCCGATCCCAAATGCTCTGTCTCGGCGTCGAGCAACCGGCCATAGGCACCGCCGACGCAGAACGGCCGGAGCGCCTGTTTCAGATCGTTGGATTGCAACAGCACCGCAAGGCCGGTGATCGTGCGTTCTTCGACCGGCGCGGAGGCGAGCGAAGTCAGCGCCGTCCAAAGATACTCTTTGACCTCGGGCGTGATGGCGATGCCTTCGCGCATGAGGATGGTGGCAATCCAGTCCGCCGCCCATGCGCGTTCATAGGTGTCGTGGATGCGGGCCAGCGGCTGGAGCGAGACGGACGCCTCGGCCCCTTCTGTCAGCCCGCCGCCAAGGTCATGCCAGTCGCCGCCCATGGCGAGCGACGCGGCGCGGATGCTGCCGCCGAAGTCGAAGGCGAAGACTTGGCTGGCCTCGTAGCGGCGGAACTGGAGCGCCATGAGGGCGAGCAGCACGCTCTTGCCCGCGCCCGTGGGGCCGACGACAAGGGTGTGCCCTACGTCGCCGACATGCAAAGACAACCGGAACGGGGTTGAGCCTTCGGTCTTTCCAAAGAGCAAAGGGGGCGCACCGAAATGCTCGTCCCGTTCCGGCCCCGCCCACACCGCCGAAAGCGGGATCATGTGGGCGAGATTCAAAGTGCTGATGGGCGATTGCCTGACATTCGCGTAGGCGTGTCCGGGCAGGCTGCCGAGCCATGCGTCAACCGCGTTGACGCTCTCGGGCATGGCGGTGAAGTCGCGGCCCTGAACGATCTTCTCGACCAGGCGCAGCTTCTCGTCGGCAAGGCGCGGGTCGGCATCCCATACGGTGACGGTCGCTGTGACGTAGGCCATGCCCGCCACGTCCGCCCCAAGCTCCTGCAACGCCATGTCGGCGTCGAGCGCCTTGTTCGCGGCGTCAGTGTCCACAAGGGCGGACGCCTCGTTGGTCATCACCTCTTTCAGAATCGCGGCGACGCTCTTGCGCTTGGCGAACCATTGGCGGCGGATGCGGGTCAGGAGCTTTGTGGCGTCCACTTTGTCCAGCAGGATCGCGCGCGTGCTCCACCTGTAGGGGAACGGCAGCCGGTTCATCTCGTCGAGCAGGCCAGGCGTCGTCGCGGTCGGGAAACCTACGATGGTCAGGACGCGCAGATGCGCGTCGCCAAGGCGCGGCTCCAGCCCGCCCGTCAAGGGCTGATCGGCCAGCAGCGCGTCGAGGTGCATGGGCACCTCGGGCACGCGCACACGGTGGCGATTGGTCGATATGGTCGAATGGAGGTAGGTCAGCGTCTCCCCGTCATCGAGCCAGCGGCACTCCGGCATGAATCCGTCGAGCAGCGCCAGCACGCGATCGGTGCGATCGATGAAGGCGCGCAGGACCTCCCACGGGTTCACGCCGGATTGCTCGCGACCCTCGTAGAGCCAGCTTTCCGCGCGGGCGGCTTCCTCGGCCGGGGGCAGCCAGAGGAAGGTCAGGAAATAGCCGGACACGAAATGCGTGCCGGCTTCTTCGAAACCCGCTTTGCGCTCTGCATCGACCAGCGCCGAGGCGGCGTCGGGAAAGGCGCTGTCGGGATAGGTCGCGGCCTCGCTGCGCTGCGCCTCAACGAAGATGCTCCAGCCGGAGCCGAGACGGCGCACGGCGTTGTTGATGCGACCGGCGACGGCGACTAGCTCGGCGGCGACGGCGGAATCCAGATCGGGACCGCGAAACTTCGCGGTGCGCTGGAACGATCCGTCTTTGTTGAGCACGACACCCTGACCGACCAGCGCCGCCCAGGGCAGATAGTCGGCGAGGCGCGCGGCGGTGCGGCGGTATTCGGCAAGGTTCATCATGGATGGGCTCCCCTCAGACCGCCAGAAAAGCCGGGATGCGCAGATGCCGCCGCCCGACTTCGACGAATTGGGGATCGCGCTTCGCCGCCCATACCGCCGCGAAATGCCCGATGGCCCATATGGCGATGCCGACCAGCCAGAGGCGCAGGCCGAGACCCACGGCCCCGGCAAGCGTCCCGTTCATGATGGCGATGCTTCTCGGAGCGCCGCCGAGCAGGATATGCTCGGTCAACGCCCGGTGGACCGGGATCGAGAATCCCGGCACCGCGTCCAGTTGTTCGAGACCGCCCGCCATCAGACGAGCGCCCCGCCGCCGAACGAGAAGAACGACAGGAAGAAGCTCGATGCGGCGAACGCGATGGACAGGCCGAACACGATCTGGATCAGGCGACGGAAACCGCCGCTGGTGTCGCCGAAGGCCAGCGTCAGGCCGGTCACGATGATGATGATGACGGCGATGATCTTGGCGACCGGCCCCTCGATGGATTCGAGGATGGATTGGAGCGGCGCTTCCCACGGCATCGACGATCCCGAGGCATGGGCGGCCGGAGCCATGAAGAGGCCGACATAGGTGAAGGTCGCGGCCGTGGCGACGTGGCGGCGGATGCGCATGGTATGACGGATCATTCGGGGTCTCCAGTTCTGGTGGGGGTTGCCAAGGGGCTGAGATGCGTGATGCGGTAGTCGCCGTCCGGCCCCAGCCCTTCGACGCGGGCGAGTTCGGCCAGCCGGCGCGCGGAACCGCGCCCGGAAAGGACGGCAACAAGGTCAATGGTTTCCGCGATCAGGGCGCGCGGGACGGTGACGACAGCCTCTTGAATGAGCTGTTCAAGCCGGCGCAGCGCGCCAATGCCGGTGCCTGCGTGGATGGTGCCAATCCCGCCCGGGTGGCCCGTGCCCCATGCTTTGAGCAGATCGAGGGCTTCCGATCCGCGCACCTCGCCGATGGGGATGCGGTCGGGGCGCAGGCGCAGCGAGGAACGGACCAGATCGGAAAGCGTCGCCACGCCGTCTTTCGTCCGCATAGCGACAAGGTTGGGCGCGGCGCATTGCAGCTCGCGAGTGTCCTCGATGATGACGACACGATCCGCGCCCTTGGCGACTTCGGCCAGAAGCGCGTTGGTCAGTGTGGTCTTGCCGGTGCTGGTGCCGCCCGCCACGAGGATGTTGGCGCGGGATGCGACGGCCGCGCGTAGCGTTTCCGCCTGATCGGCGGACATGATGCCGGCGGACACATAGTCGTCGAGCGTGAACACCGCGACGGCGGGCTTGCGGATGGCGAAGGCCGGCGAGGAAACCACCGGGGGAAGCAAGCCTTCAAAGCGTTCGCCGCTCTCGGGAAGCTCGGCCGAAACGCGGGGACTGCGGGCATGAACCTCGACGCCGACATGGTGTGCGACCAGGCGCACGATGCGCTCGCCATCGGCCGGCGGCATCGTTTCGCCCGTATCCGCCAATCCTTCGGACAGCCGGTCGATCCAGATGCGGCCATCCGGGTTCAGCATGACCTCGACCACGGCCGGGTCTTCCAGAAACCGGGCAATGGCCGGGCCGAGCGCCGTGCGCAGCATCCGCGCGCCGCGCTGGATCGCCTCCGGTCTGTGATGTGTGGCAGTCATGTCGGCCCCGCTTTCGACGGGGCGCACGACAGTCGGTCCCCGCATCGGGGTCGATTAAAAGAACCTGATTTTTGGCCGACTCAACAACTATTTACGCGCGTGCGGCCACCGGCGGTGATCGGCGGCAAATAGGACGGTTTGAAAATTCAGGGTCGGTCGCTATCGGGGTCGGACGGCCGCTGCGCGGGACTGTCCCCAAGCGAATCGACATCGCGCGACAGCTCCTTGAGGAACCTGTCTCCGGTGGCGAGGCGCTTGCCGAGGGTCTGAATGAAGCCCTCGAACCGTTCCACGCCTTTCGCGCGGGCGGACGATTGCCCGGTGTCGGAGATCGGCGGCGTGATCGTCAACCAGAACTGGACGAACAGCGAAAGCGTCTCGCCGAGCACGGCGAGATCTTCGTCGAGCCCGTCCATCTGTCGGCCGAGCCTGTCCAGGCGGCGCGTCATGGCCGCCTCCAGCCGATCCGCTGCGTCGCCGGACAGGAAGGAAGCGACGGACGCCTCCACGATGGCGGATTTGGAGACATTGCGGCGCAGCGCCAGCATCTCGACCTGTTGCAGCAATTCGGGATCGAAATAGACGTTCATGCGGGTTCGTGTGGCCATGGGAGGGTTCCTCAAAGCTCGATCCCGTCATCGGGGTTCATCGACGCCTGCCGGGCGACCGCGCGCATGCGCTGACGCAGGGCGCGGGCTTTGGCCGCGTCCAGGTCCGGTTCGTCGTCAAGGATGTCGAACTCCCGCGCCGGAGACGGCGGCGGAACGATTTCCTCATGCTCGGGCAATTCCGGTTCACGGCGGATGCCGGCATTGGCCGGATCGCCTTCCGTTCCGCTAGCCATGGACTGGGCATCGCCCTTCTGCGCGACCAACCGGCTCGACCAATCATCGGATGACGGGTTCGTGGCGGGACCGGCCGCCGGATCGGGTGGGGTCAGGAGGCGTTCAGTGAACCGCGAATCCTCGAAGTAGCGCGCCTTGGTGGCGCGGATCGGCGGCGTGCCCGCGACCATGACGATTTCATCGGTGGGCGGAAGCTGCATGATCTCGCCCGGCGTCATCAATGGCCGAGCCGTCTCCTGCCGGGACACCATGAGATGCCCGAGCCAGGGCGCGAGGCGATGGCCGGCATAGTTGGTGGAATCGCGCAACTCGGTCGCGGTGCCGAGAGCGTCGCTCACCCGCTTGGCCGTCCGTTCGTCATTGGTGGCGAAGCTGACGCGGACATGGCAGTTGTCGAGGATCGAATTGTTCTGGCCGTAGGCGCGCTCGATCTGGTTGAGGCTCTGCGCGATCAGGAAGGATTTGAGGCCGTAGCCGGCCATGAACGCCAGGGCGCTCTCAAAGAAGTCGAGCCGGCCGAGCGCCGGAAACTCGTCCAGCATCAACAGCAGGCGGTGGCGCTTGCCGGAGGTGTTCAAGTCCTCGGTCAGCCGGCGGCCGATCTGGTTGAGGATCAGGCGGATGAGCGGTTTGGTGCGGTTGATGTCGGATGGCGGCACAACGAGGTAGAGGCTGACCGGCTCCTTGCTTTCGACCAGATCGGCAATGCGCCAGTCGCAGCGCGCCGTCACACGCGCCACCACGGGATCGCGGTAGAGGCCGAGAAACGACATGGCGGTGGAGAGCACGCCCGACCGTTCGTTCTCGGATTTGTTCAACAGCTCCCGCGCCGACGATGCGATGACGGGATGAACGCCGCTCGGCCCAAGATGCGGCGTGTCCATCATCGCGCGCAAGGTCGCCTCGACCGGGCGGCGCGGATCGGACAGGAAGCTGGCGACGCCCGCCAACGTCTTGTCCTTCTCGGCATAGAGAACATGCAGGATCGCGCCGACAAGCAGGGAATGGGAGGTCTTTTCCCAATGGTTTCTTTTGTCGAGGCTGCCTTCGGGATCGACCAGAATATCCGCGATATTCTGCACGTCCCTGACTTCCCACTCGCCCTGTCGCACCTCCAGCAACGGATTGTAGGCCGACGACTTCGCGTTGGTCGGATCGAACAGCAGGACGCGGCCGTGCTTTGCGCGAAAGCCGGCTGTCAGCGTCCAGTTCTCCCCCTTTATGTCGTGGACGATGCAGCTTCCCGGCCAGGTCAGGAGCGTGGGCACCACGAGGCCGACGCCCTTGCCGCTGCGCGTCGGGGCGAAGCAAAGGACATGCTCGGGACCGTCGTGGCGCAGATAGTCGCGTTCGTAGCGGCCGAGCAGGACGCCATCGGGGCCGAGCAATCCGGCCGCGCGGATTTCCTTGTCCTCCGCCCATCGCGCTGATCCGTAGGTGGCGACGTTCTTCGCCTCCCGCGCGCGGATGATCGACATAAAGATGGCGGCGGCGATGGCAATGAAGCCGCCGGACGCGGCGATGATCGCACCTTCGACGAAGATCGCGGGCGCATAGGCGTCGAAGGAAAACCACCACCAGAAGAAGGCTGGCGGGTAATAGACCGGCAGACCCGCCAGCTCGAACCACGGTGCTCCAAGCTGCGGCTGGAAGCCGAGGCGAAAGGCGACCCATTGCGTCGCCGCCCAGGTCATCACCAGAACGATGGTGAAGACGATAGCAATCTGACCCCAAAGGATTCGGCCTCCGCGCATACGGGCTCCAGTCGGACAAAGAGACGGAGCCGATCAGAGAATAGGCAAATCCACTACAGGCAACAGGAAAACGGATACGGGAGGGCTGCCGGATACTATCGGCGGCAAATAGGACGGGTCACGTCATTGCGGGCGCTCGCGCGGCTCATTCTGGATGCCACCCGGAGCCGAATCGCAGATGCGTCCCAGCTTGCCCGCGAGGACCAGCATGTTGCGGATGGCCGGGCTTTGGTTGAACGGCGACCAGATGGCCGAGAACGAAACCGGCTCCGGCTCGTCGGCGAACGGCAGGAAGACGAGGCCGGTCGTCGGCAGCAACGCGGTGGCGGCCCCGACGATGGTGATGCCGAAACCCTGCTCGACCATGGACAGCAGCGTGCCGCGCCCCACACCGAAGCGCTGAATCGAGGGCGGCGGCAAGCGCCCGGCGAGGCGCAGGATGATATGGTCGTGGACCTGCGGGCCGGTGCTGTCATAGCGCACGAGAAAGGTCTCTCCCGCCAGATCAGGCCATGTGACGGTCGACTGCCCAGCGAGCGGATGCCGTTCCGGCAGCACCGCCACCAGCGGCTCGGTCCAAATGCGCCGGGAATGGAAATCGGGCAACTCGGCCGGGCCGGCGACGAACGCCAGGTCCAGAAGGTCGGAGCGAAGCTGGATCACCGCATCGCGGGCCGTGCTTTCGGTGATCTCGACTGCGATGCCCGGATGGGTCTCCCGATATTGTGCGATGAGTTCCGCGAGGAAGCTGCGCGGGATAAGGGCGTGGATGCCGAGACGCAGGCGACCGCACTCGCCCGAGGCGGCCAAGCCGGCGGTCTTCACCGCATGGTCGAGTTGATCGACGCCCGCTGATACTTGCTCGATAAAGCGATGACCTGCATCGGTTAGCCGGACGCCGCGTGCGTGACGCTCGAACAGAAGGATGCCTAGGTCTTCCTCTAAGGTTTTCACACGGGTGCTGACAGTCGAAACGCTGACACCCAGCGCGTTAGCAGCGTGACGGAAGTTCAGATATTCGGCAACGGCGAGTGTGTGGATGAGCGACACAAGGGGAATGCGTGATCCCAGCCGGGAAGGCATACCCGATCGACTATCTAAAGTCAGCGTCAAACGCCGTCTCCGTCGCATCGCTAACTGCCCCCTGTCATCCGGCGGCAGTCTTGGCCTTGGCCGGGAGAGAAAAGGCCAAGACTGCGAAAGGTATCCAAGTGGTTTGAGGACTTAATCATCTCTGATCTAAGTCAGAAAAACAGGTAGGTCGCGTAGCCTGCGATCATCGCCATGGCGAAGATGACCCCGACGAATGCCACGAGAAGCTTCATCGTGAAGAGGGAGCGCAGCAGGATGAGTTCGGTCAAACTGGCCCCGGCGCTTCCGATGATCAGTGCAAGGACGGTCCCTGCGCCCACTCCTTTCGCCATAAGAGCCCCGGCGAGCGGTATGACCGCCTCTGCGCGGATATACAGCGGCACGCCAATGACGGCGGCAACAGGAATAGCGAACGGATTGTCCGGACCGGCATACTGCTCAAGCAGAGCGGTCGGCATGAATCCGTAGATCAAGCTGCCGAGCGCAATGCCGACGAGCAGATAGGGTAACACGTCGACGAAGTCGATCCATGCATCCCGCCACACACCGCTGTATTTTCCCGTCTCCTTCGTTCGGACGGAAGACTGGCTGTCACAGCAGCTGCCGGACGCAGGAGTGATCTTGATTGCGGTGTCGCCGCAGGCGCTTTCCGACCGAGAGCCGCAGCTATCGGTTTTCGGACTTCCGCAATCCGGTACGGCCGGTGCAGCACCACACTGGCTTTGCGACGAGCCACATCCGCCGGTCTCTTTCGTTGCTGTGCGACGGATATACCGCTCGAAACCGAACGCATGCATCAGCCATCCGGCACCCAGCGATACTGCAAGGGCGGCAATCACGTAGGTGGATGTGAGAGTCAGTCCGAACGTGGCCGCCAGCAAAACGACAACAACCGGGTTCAGGAGCGGGGAGGAGAAGAGAAACACCATCATCGGACCGAACCCGGCGCGCGCTCGGATCAAACCCTTCAGCATCGGAATGGTCGAACAACTGCAGAAGGGCGTGATTGCCCCAAGACCTGCGGCGAGGAGATAGCCGCGAGTACCGGTGGAGCTGAGCAACGCTTCCACTTTGGCCGGGGGAATATGACGCTGGAGAACGCCAACCAGTGCACTGATCCCGATGAACAGAACCGAGAGTTCGACAGCGAGAAAGACGAACATGCCGAGGGTGTCTTGCAGTTGGGGTGACATTATGAAACCATCCTTCTAGATATGTCGAAATTTCCACTGATCTAGTTGCTTATCGCGCTCGGGTCAACCATATTTCTAGAGGTCTCGAATTAATGGAGGACGGTATGGATCACGAACAAGCCGCAGACAGCCTGACCGAGCTCGGCAACACGCATCGATTGGCGGTCTTCCGCTTCCTGGTGAGGGCTGGGCATGAGGGCGCATCGGTCGGGGAAATCCAGAAAGAACTCGGCATCCCGGCGTCTACCCTGTCACATCATCTCGCACGAATGACGAAGGTGCGACTCATCCGGCAGGAAAAACACAGCCGAACGACCATCTGCATTCCCGAGTTCCAGAACCTCGAACGGCTGATCGACTTCCTTACGGAAGAGTGTTGCGCCGGTGATGCGGAGGGGAAAGATGCCGCGTGATCGATTTTCGCAGATGCATGAAGGACAGGCAAAAATCGGAAACCGACCCGGAAAGACGGTGCTTGGCTCGAAACTGACGACGTATGCCAGGGCTGCCGCCCGGAGCATGGTTCCAATCTCTCCCGACACCGACGTTTCCGTCTGATTTGAGCTGAAACCTCCGATCGCCAACCGGGCCTTTTCTGTTGCCGTGAGTCGGCGACGGGGAAAGCGCCGGTCTGCAATCGCCTGTCAATCCATGAGTGGGGCCGAACACATGAACGATACAAACGAATTGGTGGTTGACGTCGTTGTCATTGGCGGCGGTCAGGCTGGCCTGTCCGCCAGCTACTATCTTCGCAAAAGCGATCTCGATTTTGTTATTCTCGATGCGCAGCGTAATCCCGGTGGCGCCTGGCAGCGAGGCTGGAATTCGTTGCGGCTTTTCTCTCCCGCTGAGTACAGTTCTCTGCCGGGACGGCAAATGCCACCTTCGAAAGGTGATGGGTTTCCAACACGCATCGAAGTGCTCAACTATCTGGAAGATTACGAAAACCGCTATCGACTGCCGATCGAAAGACCGGTTCGCGTGCAAAATATCGAGAAACAGCCCAACGCGCTGCGCGTTCAAACCGACAACGGTACGTGGCTCGCAAAGGCGGTGATCAGCGCGACCGGCACGTGGAGTAAGCCGTACATTCCGCACTATGACGGGGCTGAAACCTTCCGTGGGCAACAGCTGCATTCTGCCGAATACGTTTCGCCAGAAGGACTGACGGGCAAAAGTATCCTGATCATCGGCGGTGGAAACTCCGGTGCCCAGATCTACGCGGAACTTTCGAGGGTTGCCGGTACGATCTGGGCGACGCTCCACCCCCCGAAATTCCTGCCAGACGATGTGGACGGACGGGTTTTGTTCGACCGGGCTTCCGCGCGTTACGGTGAAGGGAGCCCTCAGGGCGGTGCTCCTCTATCCGATCTGGGAGATATCGTAATGGTCCCTTCGGTGCTCGAAGCCAGGGATCGCGGCATCCTTCGGAGCGTGCGCCCTCCTGTCCGCTTTACGGAAGACCGCGTTGTCTGGGAGGACGGAACAACGACCGCCGTCGACGCGGTTATCTGGTGCACGGGCTTTCATCCCGCTCTGGATCATCTCGATGGCCTGGGCATCAAGCAAACCGATGGCAAGATCGCGGTGACTGGAACGCGTTCGATCGATGAACCGCGTCTCTGGCTTCTGGGTTATGGAGACTGGACCGGATTTGCCTCGGCAACTCTTGTCGGTTCGGCACGCACCGCTCGAGATACTGTTCGTGAGATAGAGCGATGCGTTGAGAGCAACGAAACTGCCCACAAATCTGTAACTGGACAGCCAGACCACATATGAAAAGTGGATCAAATCGATGACAGAAAGAGCGAACTGAAACGGATTGAGAGAATTACTGTGCCTCCATTCTTCGGATCGGGCGCCCTTCAGAACCACAGGAAGCTTCATTTCGAGCTGGATAGTGGATTGGCTCGACGCTCATTCCGGAACGCGGACATAGCCCGTCGGACGATCGTGCCGCTCTTTGCTGCGCCAGTGTCGCCATGATGATGTCGAGCCATCCCGTTCCGGTGCCGAAAAAGCCGAACCCGGCCGCCATACAGCGAGATTGGCAATCACATCGTTGCCCGAGCAGATCCAGACAGAGCGCATGTTCGCATTTTCCTTCCCGTTAGGCGTAGAGGAGAGCAAGGCAAGCGGCATTGCAGCGAAGGCGATAAGGCCAACAACGCCCATGGTGCCCCACCCTGGAACAGTTCCGTTGAGAGCATCCCAGGTGACGCTTCCTGGTCCATCATCGTGAATCTCGACGGTATCGAAGCGACCATAGTCGCGGGGCAGGCGCCGCTTCGCCGGACCATCTCTCCGCTGTTGCCCTGGCTGCCGATAAGTCGTTGAACTTCGGATTGCCGTGAGCGCTCCGGTCAAAACAATTTTCCTCGCATCGAACAAAGGAGCGCTGTGTTATTCCCGAACCGCCACTACGTGTGCGACGTTCTCGTTGGAGTTTGATCCCGTCACAATCCGAGACCCCTCTGTCGCCCCAATTGCCACGACACCGATCCGCCCTGCACGACGCCCATAACTTCGCGACCGAGCTGGCGGTCGATGACCGGCCGCCAAGGGACAAGCGTGAACTCGTGCGCCTTCTCGACGATGGCGAACTTGCCGCTGGATAGCTGCACGGTTCCGGTGAATTTGCCGCTGACGTTCTCGCCGTCCGTGGTGGCGCGGAACGGCAGCGCCTTTCTTTCAGCCATCTCCACGCCGACGCGGGAAACCTCCCGCTCGCGCAGAATGGCGAGAAGGTTGCGCCGATAGAGCACGCGGCCGTCGCGTGCGCGGGTAGCATCGCCCTGTTCGACATGATGCTCGCGGCGGCGGTCGATGGCCTCGCGCACCTGCTGGCCGAAACCGGTCGGTGCAAGATCGGCCGTCTCGCCATGGATCAGTCGCCGGTCCAGCCAGGACGCGCCGTCCGATCCGATCTGCCTGTCCAGATTCACGGGAGAAAGGACGCGAACGCTGGCCTGTCTGTCGCGACCGGCGTCATAGGCGGCGGCGCGGTTCTCGAAGTCGGGGGGGATGCGCCATTGGTCAGCGTCGATCCGCTCGACGATCCGGGTGCGGCGTAGCGCCTCAAGTCGGCGCACATGGGCATCGACATAGCCTTCATAGTCTCCGCCCGGAACATGTCCCTCGAACTTCGCCTGCTCCAAATGACGGCTCGGGCGATAGATGCCGCCCTCGGCGATTGTCGCAATGGTGCGGTCGGACGGCCGGGCCGTCGCCTCGGTGCGACCGATCTCGATGACGCTGCCGATCCGGGCATCCTCCAACTGCATGGGGTCGATGTTGGCGATGTGGTGCATCCGTCCGTCGATCCCGTCCACGACGACGGTGAGATTGTCGCCCAGCTCGTTGGCGAGATATTTGTCGAGGACGCGGCCGGTGACGGGTGCAGCGGGTGCGCCCTCATGGATGCGGAAGGTCATGGGATCGCGCTCAAGCCCATCGGCGGCGAGCGATCTTTGCATGGTGCGGATGATGTCCCCGCGTTCGCCCAACTCGCGCAGGGTCGATTCAAGCCGCTCGTTCAATTCCCAGACGCCGGGCGCGTGTTCGGTGGCGAGGCCCATCCGCCCCAGCTTGGACAGCCGGCGCAGGCGAAGCGTGTGCTCGAACTGCCGCTTTGGCTCCCCCGGTTCGTGGCGCAGGTCGAGGAACCGTCGGTCGGCTTCCTCGACCATGGCCCTGTCGATGCGGGTAAAACGATCCTGGTCGATCTCGGCGGTGAGCTTGCGGGTCTGCTCGATCTCCCGAACGGGACCGAGTTCCAGCGTCGCCAACTCGCTGGCCCGTTCGCGGACACCATGAACGATGTAGTCGCCGTTGATGACCAGATCCTGCCCCAGATCGTCCTTGCCCCGGACGATGACATGCACATGGGGATGGCCGGTGTTGTAGTGATTGATCGCCACCCAATCGAGCTGGGTGCCGAGGTCGGCTTCCATCCGGCCCATGAGGTCGCGGGTATAGGCCGTAAGGTCCGACAGCTCCGCGCCGTCCTCGGGCGAGACGATGAACCGGAACTGGTGGCGGTCATCCTGGCCGCGTTCCAGGAAGGCGTCGCCATCCGCGCGGTCCTCGGTGCGCGAATAAAGCTGGCCGCGCTCGCCGTCGCGCGAGGTGCCGTCGCGCTGGATATAGCGCAGATGGGAGTGCGCCTTCCGGCCCTTTCCAGGGTGAAGGATGTAGCGCTGCTGAACCATGACGCGACGCGCGCCCGGCTGCCGATGATGCCAGCCGCCGCCGAGATTGCGGGTGCGGACGAAGACCGCGCCGCGCCCGCGCTTCACGCCCTTGCCGCTCGACAGGACCGTATGCGAACCGGCCGGGGTTGCGGATGTGAACGCCGCCGTTCCGAAACCGCCTCGGGGCGAGGTGCGGCGCTGCTGCCGGGCGATCTTCTTCGCCTGCGTGAGGAAGCTCTTGGTCTTGCCCGCGCGTGGGGTGTCCGAGCGGATGCGGCCGGGCCTTGGCCGGAAGCGGTTTTCGTCATCGGCGCTCATGGATGCGCCTCCGGCCGAAATCGCGGAAAATCGGGCAATCGGCGGCCATGGTGCCGAACAAAAGCCTGCAAGGCCAGGGCGTTGCACGGAATCGCGGCACTCCGCCGCTCAAGATCATGGTGCCGGAAACGGCGGCCTAACCAGTGTGCAGACAACAACAATTTCGGAAACCGGCCCGACATGGTGCCGGTTCCTTCAATCTTGCCCTCCCTTCTTATCGCCCTTTCCGTCCTTCCCACCGGGATTCCAGCCAGGCGCAAACCTGCCTGACTGGACACCGGAACGGGTCGCGCCGTGCGCCGGATCGCCGTCCTCATGGCGTTCCCTCGTCGTCGGCGCGGGCCACGAAAATGCTGCCGGTTTCCGGCTCCGCATCGGCAGGATCGCGCACCGGAATGGTTGCGCGGCCGTCGCCGGATTGCGCCCCGGATGGCGGCGCGGCGGCAGTCCGCGCGTCGGCCGGGCGCGTGACGAAGAGCGGGGCTTCGCGCCAGTCGGGCGGTGGCGGCGCTGCATCGGGAGAAGCCTCGCCGCCGAGGATCGGCGCGAGCGCGGCGACATAGGCGCGGGTCTCCGGTGGCAATGCGCGGCCGGTCGCAAGGTATTCGTCGTAGCGACCGGGACCGGCATTGTAGGCTGCCAGCATCGCCGCGACATTGCCGTAGCGGTCGAACATCTCGCGCAGATAGGCCGTGCCTGCGAGGATGTTATCGCGCGGGTCGTAGGGATCGCGGCCGAGCCGATGACGGATGCGCAGGCCCGCCCAGGTGTCGGGCATGACCTGCATCAACCCCATCGCGCCGGCCGATGACACCGCGCGCACGTCGCCCGCGCTTTCGGCGCGCAGCACGGCGACAATCCAGTGCTCGGGGATGCCGAAGCGCCGCGCCGCTTCGGCAATGTGGGCGGCGTTGGGATCGACGGCGGCGGGCCGGACCATCGGCGTCGATTGCGCAACGGCCATTGCCGATCCCGCGCCGAGTGACAGCATGGCGGTCATTATCAGAACGGCATAGCGCCATACAGCCCTGTCTCCGCTTTGAGCCCAGCCTGCCGGCGTGCTCGCTGCGGTCAAGGGCAAGGCGCAAGCGCCGGCCGATGGCCGCCCCTGACCTGCGCTGCGCGCGCCGGCCGTCTTGCGCCCGAGCGGGACGACGGGATGAGACGGCCTTTCCGCGAACAACGGGATGAGGGTCTTGAGTGCGGGAATGACGCGGGTTTGCATGGCCTTAGTCCCGCTCGTCGCGCGGTTTCGGGCGGCTCCAGTGCAGCGACCACGACGCGCCCGCGTCGTCGTCGCGGAACAGGTTGGCGCGGATCGGATGCGGGAACGTGGGATCGTCCAGCAGCACGGAAAGATATTCGCCGGCCTTCTCGCCGGTGCGTTTCCAGGCCGCGCCGATCTCCGGGCCGGTTTCGTTGCTCATGCCGTCGAACAGGTGAACGCGATAATCCGGTGCGTTCTCCGCGTCGGACGACTCAGCCGCGACGATGATGATGTCCTGATGCAGCAAGAGCGTCCCGAAGTGTCCGATGAAGCCGGCCTCGTCGCGCGCAAATTCACCAATCTGGGGCATGACAGTCTCCTTGGCGGTGAGGTTGGGAAAACCATCGGCGGGCACCGCTCCCGCCGATGGGGAAGCGGTCATTGGGTCGGCGCGCGCCATTCGTAGCGGCCGTCGCCTTCCTCATCGGTCCAGAGCGGGACCGCTCGGCCGATGACAGAACTTGCTGGGATGGGTCCGAAATAGCGGCCGTCCAGGCTGTCGCGGACCTCCCAATTCATGAGGAAGATTTCGCTGGAGGCGATGACGCGGCAGCCCTGCCAGACGGGTAGATCGCGGCCGATCCGGTCGCGGTCGAGCGCTTCGCCCATCTCGATCCCGTCCACCGTGATCGCGGATCGCAAACGGCAGACCCGCTGTCCCGGCAGTCCGAGGACGCGCTTCAGGAGCGGCACGCCGCGCCCGACATAGCCGCGTTCGACCATGAATCGCTCCAGCGGTTCGGGCGGCATGACGGCTACCAGCTCCGGCACGTCGAGCGCGTCGGCCGGCCTGACCGTGTAGAAGCCGATGGGCGCGCTGGCGGTCGCGTTCCAGATCAGTTTCGCAGGCCAATCGGCGACGCTGGCGGCTGCGATGCCCGTGACGGCCAACGCCGTTACCGTGAGGATACGGCGGCGCGTCATGGGTCGATCCTCTGGCGACCGAGCCAGGCGGCGTGTCGCTCCGGCGTATAGGCGTGCGGCTCCAGACCGGCAGTCAGACGATTGTGGACGTGCCGCCAGTGCTCCGGGGATATGTCGGCAGGATCGAGGCCGAGCGCTTCCACGGCGTCGATGGCCTGCAATGCGCGCTGCACCTTCGCCCAGCTATCGAGACGCAACAGGATGTCGCCGCCGGGACGGACGAAGGGCAGCGTCTGGAACGGCTCGCCGCGGCCGATGGCACGCAGGATGTCGATGCGGGAAACGATCGTGCCATGTGCGCCGGACGCCCATCGCACGAAGGCGAAGATGCTGCCGGGCGCGAAGCCGACGATGCTGCGGCGGCGGTCGAGTATCTGTTCGTAGCTCTTGCGGCCGAAGCGTATCCAGTGCTCGATCTTGCGTTTCTGGAAGGTCAGTTCGACCAAGGTGGTGAAAGGCGCGGGTTCGTCCGGCAGCGGACGGCCGTGCAAGCGGTGCGCCGCATTGCCGGTCATGGTTGATCTCCCTCGGAGGATGGAAATTCGCGCGCCAGCAGGTCGCGCAGCATGTCGGTGACGGTGATCCCACGCCGGAAGGCTGCGACCTTGATGCGGCCGCGCAGCTCGGGCGTGATGTCGATGGTCAGGCGGGCGGTGAACGCTTCGCCGGCGGCTTTGCCGTTCGGTGGCGTTTCGCCCGCCCTGATCCAGCTTTCGGGATTGCCCGGCCGGGATGCGAAACCGGGCTTGCGGATGCGCCCGGTCATGGCAAGGTTCTCCCGATGGGCAGCCGATCTATCTCGACGGCCAGCGCCGCGATCTCGCGGGCGGCGGGGCTGTCGACGTCGATCTCGGATGCAAGCCGGCCGGACTGCGCGGCGTCAGCAAAGACCACGCGCTGGCCGATGGTGGCGGTGAGCAAGGGCGGATCGTGATCGGCCAGCGTCTCGGCCGTCTCGCGGGCGATGATCGTGCGCGCGCCGCAACGGTTGAGGACGAAACGGGCGGCTAGTTCGGGCCGGTAGATGCGGGCTTCATTCAGAAGCGTCAGCATCTCGGCCGACGCCCAGCCATCAAAGGGGGATGGCTGCACCGGGATCAGCACGAGGTCGGCGGCGAGCAGCGCGGAGCGCATGAGGCCGGCGACACGCGGCGGCCCGTCGATGACGATCATGTCGGCGTCGCGGGCCAGCTCCGGGGCTTCCCGGTGCAGCGTGTCACGGGCCAGGCCGATGGTGCTAAACGACCTCGGCAGCCCCTCATGGCTGCGCCGCTCAGACCAGTCGAGCGCGGAGCCTTGCGGGTCGGCGTCGATCAGGATGACGCGCCGTCCTTCAGCCGCCCAGGCCCCGGCGAGATGCAGCGCCAGCGTGGTCTTGCCGACGCCGCCCTTCTGATTGAGGAACGCCACGATCATGGCGCACCGCGCCGCGCGGCACCGGCACCATGGGTCGCGTGCGCGCGCGTCAAAGAAGAAGAGTTAGTTTTATTGTTAGATTCTTCTATAGAGTACGGCGTGCGATTTGCGCCTAATGTCCCGATAGTCCGTGCGCCTAATGTCCCGATGGGATTCACATGGTTTCCCACAGGCACTGTGGATAGATTTTCGGGGACAAAGCGCAGCAGTTCACGCCCGTCTTCCCACTCGATCTGGAGGCTGTAACCGGGCAGCGACTGACGAACTGCGAGGCGGCGCAGGTCGAGCGCGAAATCGGACTGCCGCGCCGAACTGCCGGATTTCTGGTGAAGGTGGGCGATCTCGAAAGCCCAGCCCTCGGGCTGGCGCCCTGCGTGTTTGCGGGCGACGCGATAGAGCCAGCGCTCGATGCCGCCGGTCAGCCGGAAATAGGCCGGGTCGATGGTCAGCACCAGCGAACGGTCGATGACGCTGTTGTAGAACCATTCGGGCAGGACGAACTCCATGCCCTCGACGCGGCCGGCGCGCGTCGTCATTTCCTCCCACTCGTTGATCCATGAGAATTGCCGTCGCCGCCAATGCTTCCCGTTACGGATCGTCGTCGCGATGACGGTCGATTGCAGGCGGGCGAGCGCGGCCTTGAGCAACAGGTAATCCCGGTTGCCGGTGGCCCGCCCCACGGCGCGCAGGAGCTGGTAGGGCATGAAACGAAAGAAGCGCGACGTGGTGAAACCGTCATTCTCGGCCGCGACGATCTGGCTTGCGGCCCAGATCAGCACATCGGCATCCCAGATTGTCGCCATGCCGTGCTCGGGCATGGCGAACACCTGCACCTCGACATCGGCGGTTTGATAGAGGATCGGTTTTGTGCGGGGCCGCTTCGCCAGCGAGAAGAACGGCCGTTCCATCAGGTCGCGCTGGTCGCGCGGCGCGGCGTCGCCGGTCGCGACCACAAAGGGGTCGAGGCGGCTGCGCTCGCTGGTGTCGGTCGGCTGCGCGGGGCTGTCATCGTCGTCGCGCAACATTCAGCACTCGTCCCGCTCTTCGGGGGTGAGCGGGCGCGCGGCGAAGACGGTGCCGGCACTTGTGTCGCTGGTGGATTTGCGCGTGCCGATGGCGCTCCAAGCTTCCAGATCGCGCAGGGTATAGAGGACACGGCCGCCGATCTTTCGATAGAGCGGGCCGGTTCCGTAGGTGCGGTGCTTTTCAAGGGTGCGGATCGAAATGCCGAGGAAGCGTGCGGCTTCCTGTGTGCGCAGAAGGCGCGGCGGCAGGTCCGCATTGCGGCGGTTCGCCATGGATGACCTCCGGTTCGTCAGTGGATGGCGCTGCCGATGACGGCGGCGCGCTATGGCGAACCATGGCGAGGGACCGGCGGCCTGTAGCGTGCCGCATTTGCGCACGCGCGCTGGCGGCACCCCCCTCCGGGGCGGGATCAGACTGAAAAGATGGAGAGATTCAGCGTGTCAGTGGGGCGCGCGCCAATTCGCCGAAGACAATCCCGTGCGGGTCGGGTAAGACTGAACGCGGAGCAGACGCGCTGCTTTGGGGCTTAGTAACCCCTGACTAGCGGTAGGTGCCGACCGTGACGGCACCACCATCCTCGAACCTTATGGTCGGGGAGCCTATGGCGTATGTCCAGGGCTGCCCGCCTAAAGGTCATAGGGCCGTCTAGTCACGGTTACTAACTCCCCGATCACCAGGTCAGAGGGGCCAATTGCGGGGGCGCACCGCAAACCACGGCTCCCGGGTAGAAGGGGAACGACGATGCGAACGCCCGTCGAACTCGATCCCGATGTGGACGATGAAGCGCCAACGGGAAACGACATCACGCCTTATGACGAAGCGCATTTCGTGACCTATCTGCGGCTGCTCGACGCGAAGGCGGAAGGCGCGGACTGGAAGGAAGTGGCGCAAATCGTGCTGCACCGCGATCCGGTCGGCGACGAGTTCAGGACACGCCGATGCTGGCAAAGCCATCTCGAACGCGCGCAATGGCTTTCGCGTGAGGGTTACAAGCGGATACTGGAACAGGCTGCTGCCAATAAGACGTGAAAAGGCGAATTCTGACCACTATGTAGGCTAGAATTGCCCAACATGGCTGCTACAGTGGCGGCGTTGCGATTGGTCGGGCGGCTACGGACGTTCGCTGCGGCCTGTACGAACGTCTGCGTGCACCACTAGGCCAGCAAGAGCGGCAGTCGCGCGTGCTACTTCAGCGCAGAGTTCGCCTTTGCAAATAGCTTTTCCCAAGCTGATCGCTCTTCTGCCAGCAAGTCATTTAGGCTGTGGTTCCGGCACCACCGCACAAATGCTTTGGCAAGCTGATATTTGGACAGCTTCTCTGACTTGAGGATCGAGGCCATCGAGCGTGATGTTTGGCCCGTCACCGCCGGCAACTCATGACCGAGTTCATCCTTTGCAACGGAGGCCAAGGTGGTTCGGAGCAAATCCTCGATCTCCGGATTGGTCACTGTTCCATCCAGCACATCGGCCGTGCGTAAGATACCCTTATGCCCGACACTATGAATAAGCGTTTCTTGTTGGGCGGCGGAATCTCCTGCGCTGTCAGAATCTAGAAGTGCGGCCACCCTCAAATTGTGTGCATGGAGGATCGTCGCGAAATAAACGACCTTTCCCGCCGTTCCGGCCGGAATCACGGCTATGTTTTTCCGAAGACCGTCCTGGCCCGCCTCCTCGAATAGTTCCGAGACGGCACCGACATACCAAAAATCGGTCAACCCTTCGACGATGAAGTTGCGCTGCTGGGAGAAGAGACTTTGCGCAAGGTCGTAGCCGAGAGCTTCCTGTAGGGGCAGCAGGGCTGCGGGATCGTTCGATGTGACGCTGGTGTGGACTTTCGTCCCGACCTCCCGATCCGTCATTTCCACCACACGCACGCGATCGAGTTCGTCGGGTCCGACGAGAAACGGCGAATGCGTTGTGTAGAGCGTCTGGTTGCCCTCCGCGAGGCGAGAAAGGGTATCACGGAAGTCACGCTGTTTAAGTCCATGAAGGTGCAAGCCGGGCTCATCCAGTAGCAGGACGGCGTTCTCGTGCTTATCCTCAGCCTCGGCAAAGAAGACCACAAAGAACGAGACCAGCCACTGAAAGCCCTCTGACCGCTGATCGAGTTCAACTTCAACGCCCAGGTCGTCCACCACAACCACTTTGAGGTACTGGCCGTCCGAAGTGATGCGGAGGGTGTCGGCCTCGCCTCGATCGACTTTCGGCTTCCATGCCGAACGGATCTCTTTCGTTAGCCGGATGCTAGCCGCGTTGAGTTGATATTGCCGCGCGTCGAGTTCGTCCCGGATCGTATCGAGCTGTGCATTCTGCTGTCCATGCGCATCGACGCCGGACTTGCCCATCGCGGACAGCTTAGCTGCGTCGAGACCAAGCAACTTTAAAAGGCAAACATTCCCGTAGTCGTATTGATCGTCATCGAATGCCTGGCTTGCGATCCGCTGCGCGAGATGTCCGAGGTGGATGAGTGGGCGGACACGGAAGTAATTGCTGAACAACACGAAAACCGGAAGTCGCTTACGCAGGGTGGCGACAGCGGCGTCCCGGTCGATGGAGATAGACACGCGCTCCCGTATCTTTGCTAACCGGGTATTCTCGCGCTCGTCATCTTCATTCACAACGGCGAGCATGTCGCTGAGCCACTTCGACATAGTCTGCGCCTTGTCTCCCGTAACAACGGTATGCTTCTGCCAGCCCTCCGTGATCTGGGATAGCGACACACTTGGTTTTGGCTCTTCATCACCGGCTTGAGCGTCGAGGTGGCGTACGAGACGGACGAGATCGGCTTCCAAATCACCGTAGGATGGCCTGTCGGGCGCGCCCTCCAATTGGTTTGTAAACGTATCATCAAGGTAGCGAGTGAACCGATAAGTAATTTCGCTCGACTGAAGCGACGCTGGCAACTCAGCCACGTCGTCCTCATCAAGTGCGAACCAACCCGTCGCGACAGGAACATTCGTCGGCTTCACTTTACCTGTCGTGATGTCGTTGAGCAGCGCGCGCGGGTAATCACGAAGCTGATCGAATGGCTTCACCTCGTCGGGCCGAGATATCTGTTGTAGCGCCTGAAGAACGGCGGACTTACCGGCCTCGTTCGGCCCGACGAGAATCGTCTTGCCGTCCTCTACGTCGAATTCACCGGTATCCCGAACACTACGGTAGTTTTGAACGCGCGCTTTAACTAACTTCACTTTATTACCCCCCTGCCATTAGCACCCATCCGAGCCTATCACCGAACGAACGCGCTTCAATGTTTATACTCGCGAAGTACGCGATGCTTCATCCGCAGCACATCGCGCAAAGGTCGACAATTGATACGGCTACCGTCGAGACCACGCCGATAGCAAGATACCTTACCTTGGTTGAATCCTGATCGGATAGTGTAGCAGCAGACGATAGCCGCCGCGCATCATCCTGATGCCGTGGGCAACGAGGCGACGCGCCTTGTTCTTGCTCGGATCGCTCTCGAAGTCCTCCTTAGCGCCCCGAAAGCCAAGCAGGACTTCGGCAATGGTGCGATAGCTCTCGCCGCGCAGCCGGGCGTCGAGGGCGCGCAGGGACAGGATATGCCATTGCCGGAGCTGGGCGGGCATGTTGCGGAAGTCGGGGCCAGGCGTTCGGCCCTTGAGGGATCGCCAGAAGCGCCGCGCCGCATGGGCGCGAAGCTCCATGAAGTCGTCCAGAGGCAGTTCGACGGCGTAGAACGCCGCCGCATCCGGCACGGATTGGGACAGCCAGAATTGGTGCTCGACGCCATCCGCCTGCCAGATGCCGTGCCAGCCATCGGCGGCGCGGCGCAGGTCGAGGCCGTCGAGATGGGCGAGAACGACGGTCGGCTGGCTGGCCGTCTCATCCGGTTCGGCCGGCACCAGTTTGACGGCTTGCGGCTGAAACCGGGGCGACCAGAACAGCGGGTCGCGGTCAGGCGCGGCGTCGGGATCGTGCGGGAAATCGCAAGCCCCAGCGTCGGGCGAAGGCTTCCAGCTCGGTCGCATCCGGGCGCTTCGCGCGGACGAGAAGCCGGAAGTCCTCTCGGTAATCGTCGTTGCGACGCAGATACTCCCAGGCGAATCCGGCGGCGGGAATCTTGCGCGTGTGCCTGTAGGCCGCCGGCGCCCGCCAATTGATCTTCAGCATGGCGCACCCTCCCTTTACTCACGGGTGCTTGGGGAGACACCCGGACCAAGGAGTTTCGGGCACGACCTATGCGGGAGATAGTCTGTATGATCTGAAACGTTGTTCGTATATCCAGAACACTTATAGTTATTTTATTCTTAACAGTGTTTGCGTGATTTTGCGAGCCGGGCGCAGCCCGGCGAGCGCGGCCATGTGATCGGGCATGGCCGCAACGCCGATCCGCGTCGCCGGATCGGCGGAAAATTTTGGAACCCTGAAAGCCTGAAAAGCAGAAAGCCGCGCAACCGGGTTTCCGGCTGCGCGGCTCTGCTGATTAGGCGGCCTTCTCCAGCAAGGTCTTAGCCTTCGCCTCCAGTTCAAGGCGACTGTCCTGATGGACCTTGCTGCGGGCATGGGCCGTCATGCCCTGCACGAAATCGAAGATGCTCTCGGGCGGGCGGCCTTCCTCCTGCAACACGGTCTCGATGATCTTGCCGGTCTCGGCCTTGCTGAACCCGCGCTTGCGCAGGAAGCTCTCGCGGTCCTCATCGGTACGGGCGACGATCCGCTCGCGCGCCGCCCTGATCCCGGCCACGAATGGCGCGGGCGAGGAATTGGCGAAGCTGGTCAAAGCCGGAGCCGCTTCATGGGCGAAACGCTGCGCGGCAAACTTGCTGTGCCGGATGCTGATTTCCTCGAACCCTTCCACGCCCCAAAGGTTGCGGTTCATGCAAACCGCCCGGAGATAGAAAGAGGCGATGCCGAGGGTCTTCGATCCGACTTCGCTGTTCCAGCAATAAAATCCCCGGAAATAAAGATCGGGGTCGCCGTTCGGCAGGCGTCCGGCTTCGATGGGGTGCGTATCGTCCACCAGAAACAGGAACACGTCACGGTCGCTGGCATAAAGCGTGGTCGTGTCCTTGGTCACGTCCACGAACGGATTGTGCGTCATGGTCGCCCAATCCAGAACGCCCGGCACCTTCCACATGGTATCGCCGACGCCATCGCCCGCGATCTTCATGACGGCGGCGACAAGTTCATGGTCCCAGATGCGCCCGTAGTCCGGGCCGGTCACGGCGCGAAGCTCAACGCGCCCATCCTCGGTTTCCAGTGTCTTCACCAATTCGCCGCGATGACTGACAAGGCCATGTTGCAGATTGATGCCCGCCAGCGGTGCGGGAAGATCACGCAGGTAGCGGGCCGGTGCGCCGACAAGGCTGCAAAGCTGGCCGAAACTCCAATGCGTCGGGGCGACGGGCTGCTCCTGTCCGGGCACGATCAGCGAAAGCCACTCGGCATCGTCGCGGCTGGCTTCCACACGCACGGTGCGACTCTCCACGGTGCGGGCCTTGGCGCGATCCGCGCGGGACTTCACGGCTTCATAAAGCTCGGTCAGCGACAGATAGCGTTCGTCATCCGGGCGCGAGAACCATTCCGACGAAACGCGGCCGATATTTTCGCCGCGCGAAATGTCCACGCGGAAGCCCTTGGAAACGGGCTGCTGGTGATGGTTCAGGGTCATGGTGTTCATGGTCTTTCCTTTCATGGGCTTGGGTTGGAGCGCAGCGCTGCGCTCCAACCCTGCCCGTCGGCGAGACCGGGGGGTGCAAGGTGCAAGGGCGGCCGGGCGGTGGGGCATCACCCGGCCTGCACAAGCGGATCGACGTGATGACGAAAATGCGCAGCATGTATCCGCGCGGAAGGCTGGGGATACCGCCCGGCCGCCCTTGTGCCGCGCCAGGGGGCAGCGCCCCCAAGCAACCGGCCCGGCCAAAGCGAAGCGGCGGACTGGGGATAAGATTTGATCGGGATACGCAAAGCCTGAAAACCGGAAAGCCGTGTGTCCCGATCTCCTTATTCCTTGAGAGGCGGCGGCCATGAGCAAAAAGAAGCCCCGCTCGGATGAGCGGGGCGATCTCGGGTTTCGGCCTCAGTCGCCGTTGCGGCGGGACCAGATGAGATTGTGGGATTTTCCGTCCTCGGCTTCGACCAGGCTGGCGTAGATCGGTGCCGGGAAGCTCGGATCATCCAGCTTGACGGAGAGGTATTCGCGCTGTGTCTCGCGGGCGATCTTCTTCCAGGCCGCACCGAACTCGGTGGCTCCGGCGAAGATGCGGAAGTCGGGGCCGCGCTCGCTGTCGCTCTCGGTGGCGGTGAACTTGGCCTTGACGTTGAGCGTCAGGGTCTTGACCGCGCCGGTGAAGCCCGCGCCGTTCTCGTTCTGGGTGAAGGTGCCGATGGTTGCCATTGTCGTATTCCTTTTCCTGTCGGGCCGCACCATTGCGACCTCGATGGCGGTCGTGAGACCGGGGACGATCAGCCCCGCACCCCTTGGGGCTGGAACATCGTGGAAGGCGATCGGCGACGGCTTTTTTGTTTCGCGCTGCAAAGCCGAAGGCGGCGGAAAAAAGCTGGCGGCGGACGTTGTGGGAAGACGAGCGAGGCGAAGCCGGTCTTCGGTCAGACCTTGCCAGATCGAGGACGCGAATGGAGCGCTCATAACAGGAAATCGCGTGGAATAGGGCAATGGCGGCCGTCCTGTGCCTCGCCGGAATCGGGGACTCTACGCGGGTTTGTTGGCTGCGGTTTTCCCTGATCCGACCGGCAAGGCCAATTCGCGCTGTCGCCAGCGTGGGCCTGCGGGTGTGGTTTCGTCTGACCTTCGCCGATGCTGCCGTGTCCGGTTTGGCCGGAAGATCGCTTGCGGGGCGTTGCGCCATGCTCGGCCAAGCGGATGATTTGGCCTTTCCCGGTGCTGATCCGCCTGCCAATTGAAGTGAATGGAAAACCCAATCTCATGGGCCTGCCGCGGCGACCGGGATCGAGGCCCCGGAATTGCTCCCGTCTATCCGCGTGTAGCCTACCGCGAAATGGACGCCGCCGCCCCCTTGCGTTAGGGATTGAAGCCGAATGGCGGAAACGCGCCATGGGCGTGGTTCCGGCGCAGCCGAAAGCCCGGCCCGCAGGGCAACGCCCGAGTCTTCCCTTCCTCCCGTCGTATTGACATTGTGGATACGCGCACTCATATTGCGATCATGACCAAAGCTCGTATCGTCCCTTCGGAATCTGCCCGTTCTGCGACCACCGCGGTTGCAGGTCGTGCCTCTACGGCTGACACCAAGGGCAGCATCAATCTGCGGATCGAGACCGGCACGCGCCAGCTCATCGACGATGCGGCGGCTGTGCTCGGCAAGACACGCACCGAGTTCATGGTGGAAAGCGCCCGGCGGCAAGCGGTCGACGTGCTGCTCGACCAGCGCCTGTTCACGCTCGACCCCGAGCGCTACGACGCCTTCATGCAGGCGCTCGACAATCCGCCCGCGCCGGGGCCGAAGCTCAAGGCCCTGCTGCGCCGGACCCCGGCATGGCAGAAATAGACGACACGCCCGACCATCCCGAATTGCCACTGTCTGCTCCAGTTCCTCTGACGGCAGAGCATGACCTTTCGGCATTCGACTGCGGTGAGCCCGCGTTGAACGACTGGTTGCGCCATCGCGCCTTGAAGAACGAAAGCCGGTTTTCGCGCACCTATGTCGTGTGCGTGGGCAATCAGGTCGTCGGTTACTTTTGCATTTCGGCCGGGTCAGTCGAGCGCGGTGCGGCTCCCGGAAAGGTGCGGCGCAACGCGCCCGACCAGATTCCGGTCTCGGTCGTCGGCCGGCTGGCCGTTGACCTCGACCACGCCGGAAAGGGTCTCGGCGCGGACCTTTTGGCGGACGCGCTGCGCCGGATTGCGCTGGCTTCGCAAAGCATTGGTATCGGGGCCGTGATGGTCCAGGCGAAGGATGAAGCGGCCAAACACTTCTATCTGCGCTGTGCCGAGTTCGTCGAATACCCCGAAGACAGCCGGACGCTGTTCCTGCCTATCGAAACCGTGGTCGCGGCGTTTAGCTAGAGTTTGGGAGAAATACGATGGGTGAAGCCAAGCGAAAGAGGCAAGAACGGGCTTGGCTGGATTCTGATCGCTACAACGGCACGATAGATCTTCACGTTTTGCCCCCGGCGGCGGAGATTGACGGAGCACGCATTCGCGAACTGACAGGTGACGATACAATACCGGACACGACGCAGGTCATCTTGCGCGCGTTCAGAGCAGTCGTTGGTGAGCGGACCTTCCATGTCGGATTCTGCCTCGGTGACGGCGAATCCTTCAGCGCTGTTGGTATCGCCGTCATAGAAAGACTGTCGATGGAAGCGCCGGGAGCCGCGCTTCACATTGTGCCTATCGTTCACGACGACATCGCATGGGACATCGTGATGCGGCATCTGCGCAGCTTCACGGGGCAGGTATTGTTGTTCGCATTCCCGAATTCAGATGTTTACGATGCGGGCACCGCTGAAGTTTCGTACTCGAAACATATCCGTCAGTTCGATCCAAGCGGCGCCTTGCTTGGCCGATTGACCGAAGCGCAGCGGCGCAAGATACGCGAACAAAAAGCTTCGATGCTCAATCGACCGCCGCCGCCCAGATTCTATCCAGCATCCGGTGTCACGCAGGAAGACTCGCCATGGATATTCCGGGTTGGAACTCCTGCCGGAAAAGTCATCAGAACCGCCGTTTGGGATGGCCGTCGTAACTATGCGCATGAACTCCCTGAAGACATCGTGCGATGGGTAGGCGGCGACAGGATCGCCATCGTGCAGGTGGACAGTCCTGTTGGGGTCAATCGGCGGTCTTCACTCGACTTGACGCACAAGCTCGCCAAAGATTTCGATGGCGTCATTCACTGGGCGCGGGATACGGACACGTTTCAGTCGATTCTCAAGTCGTTTATCCGCCTCGATCTGGACTCGGTGAGTCCACCGGAGCTTTCTGCCGGTTGGGAGCCTGAAATCGTGATCTTCGCGGCGAACGGGGACCACGCGTGAAAAAAGCTGAATGCGAACAGGCTGTCCGGCATTTGTGCCATCAATGGCGGAAAGAATCTGGCTTTTCGTCCACTCCGGCAGACCAGTTGAGCTTCGGCAGCTTCCTGTCATGGGTCCAGCAGAATTATTCATCTTACCTTGATTTCCGCACCACCACCTCCGTCTCTTATGACGTGGAGATGTGGTTTGACGATGAATTCAAACAGAACTGGCGAAGGTAGGATCAGCATCGCGCGACACGGCTAACCCGAGAGCTGGCCGACGCCCGTCGCCAGGCGCATCCATGCCGCGATGCCGACGCATCCGCCGCCGACGATGCAGAAGATTTGCCGCCAGATTTCGGACGGCACGGCTTCCTTGGTGATGCCATGGACCAATGCATAACCGGCCACGGCGGCGGGCGCGGCGAAGACAAGCGCCACGATCAGGCGGATGATAGGTGTGCGGATCGTCTCGAACAGCACGGCCAGGATGCCGAAGGCGACGCCTGCGGAGAACAGCCCGACCAGCCCCGCGCCGATCAGGCCGGAGCCGGTCTGGTAGGCGAACTGCGCGGCGGCCAGCCCGACGAAGAAGGGTAGCGCGTAAATGGCGAGCGTGTAGGCGAGAAGGCAGAGAAGCGCGACCAGCGCAACGCTCATGAACATGACGGCGACCATGATTTTGTTCCTTTGACTTTGCAGCACCGCCTTTCGCGCAGTCGTCAACACCGTCGCTGCGCATCTTTATGGTGCCGTTATCGTTCCAAACTGTCGAGGTCATCCGGCCGCGCGGGGAAGCCGCGCGGCCGCGATTTTTGGGGGCGGAAGACCGGGACCGCTTGCGCGACCCCGGCCCACCTTTCATTCCGCCGCGACGGGGAAAGCCTCGTCCTCCGTGGCCTCGGCGCTCTCGGCGTCCGGCATGTCCTCGGCCAAGGCGGAAGCCTTCGGCTGCTCGTCGGCCAGCCATGCGGGCCGTTCAGTGCGCAGCACGGGCGGCAGCCAGCCGGTTCCGGCCAGAAGCCGCTCGGCGGCTTCCGCCATTTCCGGCTTCTTCCTGTCCGCTATCCGCTCCGCCGCCTCGTCGCCAAGGGCATCGCGCACGGCGGCGAGGATTTGCGCCTTGGTGACACGCCCGAGATAGGCCCGAACCGTGGGCGTCCAGTGCGCCGTCATGTCGAGCGCCACCGCCGTCGCCAGCCTGTCGGCGGTGGCGAGCGCATGGCGCTTGTGGGTTTCCCACGGCTGCTTGACGGCATTGACGGTCAGCGAAGCGCAATGCGCGAACAGGGCCATGACGCTGGCATGATCCAGTCCGGCGATGAAGCCCCAAAGGTCCGCCACGTCGCGCGGCATGTCTGCCGCCCATCCGGCATGGCGATCCTCCAATGCCTTCGCCGCCGCCGTGTCCTCGATCCCGTCCGCGTGGCTGGCGAGGTAGCTGCTCGTCGGGCGGATTTCGAGGCAATGGGCATCCCCGCCACCGCGATAGAAGGTCTGCGCGGCAAGCGCATGGGTGACGGCGATTAGCGCCATGTCCGGCTGCTCGCCAAGGGCGAGACGCAGGGCAAGGGTGCAATGCGCAGTCAGGTCGCGGATGAGCGAGTCCGACAGCGGCTTGCCGTCTTCCTCCGCATCCTCGTCCTCGGGCTCGAGCGCGGAAACATGGTTCCCGTCCTCGTCATGCTCGCCATCGTCCATGACTTCGCCATGGGCGTTGACGCGCACCCCGTCGATGACGGTGCTGCCGTCCTCCGCGTCGGGTTCCTCCGGTTCCGGGGCTTCGTCCTCGGGGCGGATGAACCCGCGCTCGATCCGGGCTTCTCCGTCATGGTTCAGAACCACGAACACGCCAGCGCGCGCGATCTCGTCGGCCTCATAGGCATGACGCTTGCCGTCGATCCGCTCGATTTCGGCTTCAAGCTCCGCGAAGCGCTGATCCACTTCCGGCGGCAGGTCCACGTCCGCGTCCTCCCATTCCGCCGACAGGCGTTCAAGTTCCTCCTGCGCGGCGTCGTAGGCGGCTTTGTCTTCTTCCGAAAGCTCCACCGGCTGCGGATAGGTGCGGCGCAGTCCATGGGCGTGGGGCCAGTCGATATGGGGCGAAACCCATTTCCATCCCTCGGCTTCCTGAACCTGCGCCGCGATGCCTTCCAGCTTGTCGAGGGCCAGTCGGTCGAGCAACGCGGCATCCTCGTAGAAGCCGCCGCGATCCTCGGTGAACAGGTCGCGGATGATGGTGCCGCCCGCCTCCGAATAGGCTTCCGCGCCGACAAGGATCGCGCGCCGGTCGGTTGCCGCCACGTTGCTGGCGGTCAGGTCGCGGCGAATGATCCACGGCTCGCGGTTGTAGGACAGGTTTTCGTAAACCTGTTCCTGCCGGGCATGGTCCTCGGTAATGGCGAAGGCCATCAACTGATCCAAGGTCAGATCGCCGTCACGATAGACCTGCATCAGCTTGGGGCTGATCGCGCCAAGGCGAAGCCGCTGTTTCACCACATGCGCGGTGAAGCCGAAGCGGGCCGCGATTTCCTCCGCGCCCCATCCGCGCGTTTCCGCAAGCTCGCGGAAGCGCTCGAACTGGTCGGCGGGGTGGAGGTCTTCGCGGGTCACGTTCTCGTCAAGGCTGATCTCGGCGGGATCGTTCGCCGTGTCGATGACGCAGCGGACGGGCTCGGTCCGCTTGATCTCCTTGCGCTTGGCGCGCAGCAACTGCGCCAGCCTGCGGCCTTCGCCGACACTCACCAGATAGCAGCCGGTCGGCTCGCCCTCCGCATCAGTTTCCGGCTCCACCACCAGATTTTGCAGGATGCCCTTGGCGGCGATGCTCGCCGCCTTCGCCTCGATGGACGCCTCGCTGTGCGGGGTCTTCCGGGCGTTCTGCGGGTGCTTCTTGAGCTTGTTGAGCGGGATGAAGACCGTTTCGCCATGTTCGGGAACGGTCGGGGTCTGTGTCTTCGTCGTCATGGTCTTTCCTTTCATGGGCTCGGGTTGGAGCGCAGCGCTGCGCTGCAACCCTGCCCGTCGGCGAGACCGGGGGGTGCAAGGTGCAAGGGCGGACGGGCGGAGGGGGATCACCCGGCCTGCACAAGCGGATCGAAGTCGTGACGAAGGTGCGATGCTGGCATCCGCGCGGAAGGTCGGGGATACCGCCCGGCCGCCCTTGTGCCGCGCCAGGGGGCAGCGCCCCCAAGCAACCGGCCCGGCCAGAGCAAAGCGGCGGCCGGGTGTATGAACAGGATCAGGATGTGGGAAACCGGAAAGCCGAAGGCCCTGACACACTGATCGCCGCATAATGCCGGGCGAGGTCTTCACGTGACCATGCGGAAGTGCCTCGTCCGCGCAGCAAGTCCGCTTCGCCTTGCAACTGAGATTTAGGCTCAGTCCTTTCTAAGCACCGTGAAATCGAATATCGAAATGATACGGCGGGTCGTGGGCAAACAAGGAAGAAATGCCTGAGTGGGGCGAGCGACTTTGCCATGTTTGGGGGCGAGCAATGAAAATCTACTCTGTGGCCATCGAGAACTTTCGTGGCATCCGCACGGCTACAATCGTGTTGCCCGATCATGCGGTGCTCATCGGTGACAACAATACGGGAAAGTCGTCGGTGATCGAGGCCATCGACCTAGTTCTGGGACCGGATCGCCTCAACCGTCGTCCACCCGTGGATGAGCATGATTTCTGGCAGGGTCGTTATGTCGCCGCCGTGCCGGAGGGCGAGAACGCCGTCGAGGGCGATGCTCCCAAGATCAGGATTAACGTCACTATCGTTCATCTCTCCATCGAACAGCAGGCGCGGTTCGGCGGACATATCGAGTGGCTGAACGTCGAGACCGGCGATCTTTATGCAGAGGCTAACCCAGCAGGTGTCGATGCCGCCGCAATCGTGGCAGCGTTGCGTGTAACATTCATTGGCGAATACAACTTCGATGAGGATGATTTCGACGGCAACACCTACTACACGCGCAGTCTCACGGAGGACGATCCCCCAGCGACCTTCTCAAAGAAGGACAAGCAGCATTGCGGGTTCCTCTATCTGCGCTCGCTCAGGACCGGATCACGCGCTCTCAGCCTCGAACATGGCAGCCTGCTCGACATTATCCTGCGCCTAAAGGAAATCCGGCCGCAGATGTGGGAAGCAACCATCGCGACGCTCGCGGGCTTTGACGTGGCGAGTGACCCGGAGCTGGGGATTTCCGGCGTCTTGGAAAGTATCAACACGTCTTTGAAAAAATATGTCCCGCAAGAATGGGGAGCGAAGCCGCACCTCAAAGTATCCAGCCTCACCCGTGAGCATCTGCGCAAGGTCGTGACCGCGTTCATAGCCACGGGCAACGGCGACCATGCGGCACCGTTCTACCGACAGGGCACGGGCACCATCAACATGCTGGTGCTGGCGATGCTTTCGCAAATTGCCGAGGACAAGCAGAACGTGATCTTCGCTATGGAGGAGGTCGAGACCGCGATCCCGCCCTATGCGCAGAAGCGCATCGTGCATGAGCTACGCAAGCTCTCCGCGCAGTCGATCATCACCTCCCACTCTCCCTATGTGCTGGAGGAGTTCGGGCTGGAGCAAACCGTAATTTTGGCGCGTTCCGACGGCGGCGACCTCAGCCAAGCGAAGATCGCGCTGCCTGACAGCGTGAAACACAAGCGCTATCGCCAGGAGTTCCGCACACGTTTCTGCGAAGGGCTGCTCGCCCGGCGGGTGCTGATCGCAGAGGGGGCGACCGAGGCGACCGCCTTTCCGGCAGCGGCGCGCCGGCTAGCGGAGTTGAACCCGGCAATCTATTCATCTCTGGAAGCGTTGGGGCTGTGCATCATCGACGCCGGTAGCGAAAGCCAGATTGCCGATCTGGCATTGCTTTACCGACGTCTTGGTAAGCGGACCTTCGCGGTTTGCGATAAGCAGACCGATGCCGCCAAAGGAGCTATCGAGGCGCAAGTTGAGCATCTTTTCATGCACGAGGAAAAGGGTATCGAGGATCTGGTGCTGAACAACACAACGGCGGCCGCGCTTGGGCGGTTCGCAGAGATGCTAGATTGGCCGCCGCATCTACTCGCGCAATATCCTGACCCCAAAGCTCAAGCTGTCGCCGCTCTTAAGGCATATTTTGGCTGGTCCAAGGGAAATTGGGGAATTGCGGAGTTTCTCGCCCAATGCACGGAGGCGGAGATTCCGCAATGGATACGCGATGCCTGCATCGAACTGCGCAAGCGATGCGATCCTCCGCCGGCGCCGCCGGCGGCGGGCGCTAATGGTGGCGACCTGTTCGCTGACATTTTTGGCTAGAGTGCTCTGCTATGGTCGAGTTGACGAAGGCCCAACAGGATGTGCTTGCCACGGACGGCTATCAACTCGTCACCGGCGGCCCCGGATCGGGCAAGACCACGGTTTCTATCCTCAAGGCAGCGAAAATCGCGCGTGAGGCATTGCGACCGGAGCAACGTATCCTTTTTCTCAGCTTCGCCCGTGCAACCGTATCCCGCGTCCTGGAGGCCATGGATGAGGAAAGCCGGATTTCACGAGACGAAAAGCGACGTATTGAGGTGGACACCTACCATGCGTTCTTCTGGCGCATCCTCAAGACGCACGGCTATCTCGTAGGCTTTCCGCGCCGGCTGGCGATCCTGACACCACCTAACGAGGCCATCGCCCTATCGGCGGTGCGGAGTGGCTACAAGGCCAACTCCAAGCTCAGTGACGCGGAGAAGGCCGAAAAGAAAGCGCGCGAAGAGGCTGAACGGAACCGTCTGGCGAAGGAGGAAGGCCGGGTCTGTTTCGATCTTTTCGCCGACCGGGTTGCGACGTTGCTGCATGGTTCGGCGAAGGTTCGGACACTGATCTCAACCATGTATCCATTTATCATCCTCGATGAGTTTCAGGACACTAGCGCGGATCAATGGCGCGTAGTCCAGGCGCTTGGCGCGAACAGCACACTAATCGCACTGGCTGATCCCGAGCAGCGGATATTCGACTTCATCGGTGCTGACCCCGAACGCTTGGATCATTTTCGCGCCGCGTTTCACCCCTCAGAACATGACCTAGCCGGAGACAACCACCGCAGCAAAGGCACCGAAATCGCCCTGTTCGGTAACGATGTCCTGAGCGGGAAATTCCGGCAAAGCAACTACAGTGGCATCGCTTTTCAGGGGTTTAAATCGAACCAGAACCAAGCCTTTGCTAGCTTGGTTGGTCATGTGCTCCAAGCACGCAAGCGTCTGATAGACAGCGGCAAACCTAATTGGTCGCTCGCGATCCTTGTGCCTACGAAGAAGATGACCCGGTTGGTGTCGGATGTGTTGCGCGAGCCCTTTGGGCAGGTGCCAGCAATCGGACATACGGCGGCCGTTGATATGGATGGGCCGATTCTCGCGGCGGAGATCGTAGCCTTCCTGCTTCAACAGGGGCGTCATGCCGGCCATTTCGACGAATTCTTGGACCTGCTCTGTAGTTACTACCATGGCCGGGGTGGCGCAGCGCCGACAGCGGGCGATCTGACGGAAGCGGCGCGTCTCAATGCAGCGCTCGGGAAATGGAATCAGTGCTTGGCAGTGGGGAAGGCACCTCCCAAAAACTCCGTGCTGAACGCGACTGCCGCGGTTTATGCGACCGCCCTAGATGTTGGCCTGACCGGCGATCCTGACCGCGATTGGGCTGCGATCCGCGCGGCGTTGGAGGCCGGCGGTTGTGCGAGATTGCGGGCGATAGCTGGAGACGTTCGCAACGTCCGCCTGCTCGAGCGCGGCACCCAGCTTCGGCAGGGCTTAACTCAAGATTGGCGAGATACCGGCGGCTATCTCAATGCTCTTGCCATCACGCGGCAATCCTTTGTGCAGGAGCATTTTGCCACGGCGCACAAGCCGGAAACCGGCGTGGTGGTGATGAATATGCACAAGGCCAAGGGGAAGCAATTCGATGAGGTCATCATCTTCGAGGGATGGCCAAGGCGTGCAAAAGGCAAGGTCGTGGCCAACTTCGACCGGATCGTGCGTGAGAATATTGCTGCCGGGCCGATGATGCAGGCTCGACAGAATTTCCGCGTCAGCGTTACACGCGCAAAGCTACGCACCACAATCCTCACGCCGGAGGATGATCCTTGTGTGTTGCTCACGGCATCTGGATAGGTCGCCGGGCTATTTTAGAGGGTCATGGAGGGCTATAGAGTAAACGTAGTTCTCATCGCTATCCCGCGTGCCCCGCCACTCCGTTCAGTAAAAAGCTACTTGATCCGCCTTCGGGTGACCTTTCGTAAGGCTGGCCAATCGGCACGGCATCCTGCAAGAGTCTCGAAAAATCGAATGCTCTGGAGGAAACATGCTCGAAGGTATCAAAGTCGTTGAATACGCAACCTATATGGCGGCGCCGGGCGCGGGCTCGATCCTCAGCGACTGGGGCGCGGATGTGGTCAAGATCGAGCCACCGGGCGGCGATCCTATCCGCCTGTTCTTTAAAACCATCGGCACAGACATCGCCGACAATCCTGTCTTTGACTTCGACAATCGCGGCAAAAAATCCATCGTTGTGGATACATCAAAACCAGAGGGACAGGAGCTGGTCCGAAAGCTCGTTGAAGACGCAGACGTGTTTCTGACGAATGTACGGCCTGGCGGCTTGGAGCGGTCGGGTCTGGACTATGACAGCCTGAAATCAATCAATCCCAAGCTCGTTTATTGCTCACTTACCGGTTACGGCCTTCAGGGGCCTGACGCAAACCGTCCTGGTTTTGACATTGCCAGCTTCTGGAGCCGTACAGGCGTCGCTCGCCTGACAGTTCCGAAAGGCGAAGACCTGTTTGCACTTCGAACAGCATTCGGAGACCACACAACGTCCATGTCTGCCGCTGCTGGAATATGCGCGGCGCTAGTCGAAGCGGGACGAACAGGAAAAGGTCGGTTGGTTGAAGCGTCATTGTTCCGCGCAGGCCTTTACGCGCTGGGATCAGATTTCGCGATCCAGCTATTCTTTGACCGCGTCGCCTCCACAAAGACCCGCCACGAGCAGAACGTGCCGATCACCAACTTCTTCGAAACAAAAGACGGAAGCTGGATTTGCCTCGTATCACGCCAGGGGGAGGTTGATTGGGGACCGATCTGTCGTGCTATCGGACGCGAAGACCTGATCGAAGATGAGCGCTTCACGACGGCAAAGGCGCGCCGAAAAAACAAGGCCGCCGTGGTAGATATATTGGACGAGGGCTTTGGCAGTTTTGAAAAGGCTGAAATGGCAAAACGTCTGGATGCAGAATCGCTTGCCTGGGCACCCGTGCAAACGCTCGCCGAAGTCGCCAAAGATCCCCAGGCCATTGCCGCAGGCGCGATCGTTCAAACGCCAAGTGCAAAGGGAGATGGTTCGACGTATGCGTCGCCTGCATCACCGGTTCGCTTTCCGGGCGCGGATGACGGCCCCAAAGGCCCCTCACCTGCGCTCGGACAGCACACCAAAGACGTACTGGATGGTCTAGGCCTGTCTGCCGAGACTATCGATTCCCTCTATTCAGATGGCATTGTCTCCTAGCGTCCTTTGAATTCAGGACTGCGCTTCTCCAGAATTGCGTCGACGCCCTCCATATGGTCCTCTGTCTTGTGCATGAGGGCCTGAGACGCGGCCGACATCTCCATGATCGTCTCGTAAGACGCATTCGTTCCATGTCGCATGAGTGTCTTGGCAAGGCGCAGAGCCTGTGGCGGTTGAGCGGCAATCTGCTCGGCGAGCGCCATCGCTTCATCCATCAGACTGTCTCCCGGCACGACCTTCGATACCAGCCCCCAGTCCTCAGCCGTCGCGGCATCAATGACCTTGCCGGTAAACAAAAGCTCAGCTGCACGCGATGATCCGATCAGACGTGGCAGCAGCCAGGCACCACCATCTCCTGGAATCAGACCGAGCTTCAGGAAAGTGACTCCCATTTTCGCACGATCAGACGCAATGCGGATATCAGCCATGCAGGCTACGTCACACCCCAGACCGATGGCAGGCCCATTTACGGCGGCGATCATCGGTACTTCGAGGTTGTAGAGGGACTTGACGATCAAGTGGATGTTTCGACGGTAGCCTTCACGAATGTCGTGCGGCGCGCCACCAAACGCACCCGTACCCTCTTTCATCGCCTTTACATCGCCGCCGGCAGAGAACGCGCGGCCCGCGCCCGTAAGGATCACACAACGAATGCTAGGATCTGCGACAATGTCGTTGCAAGCGGCGGCAATCGCGACTCCATCGCCTTCAGCGCCAAGCGCGTTCAAACTATCCGGGCGATTGAGCGTCAGGATCATGATGGATCCGCGCTTCTCTGTTGTCACGATAGACATGTCTGGAAATCCTCCGCGTTTTCTACTGCCCTAGCTGGCAGGAGACGCGAGATATGTCCATCGGCCATTCGGCCGCTTGCCGCATGGTGACGCACTACAAATTTTGGAAAGTGGTGCGGATGAGAGGACTCGAACCTCCACGCCTTGCAGCGCTGGAACCTAAATCCAGTGCGTCTACCAATTCCGCCACATCCGCTTGACGCGTGTTCCTACGCGAGCTCTCCGAGCGCTTCAACACCTATCAGCCTGACAGGCTGCGAATTTACCGGTGTTCTCCGTGAAGATCGCTGAGAATGTCAGGAAGTTCGCTCTCGAGATCTTCTGCAATCAGGCCAGCTCCCACGCGTCTGCCCGCTTCACCGTGCAGCCAACTCGCCATTGCGGCAGCCGTGAACGTGTCCACGCCCTGCGCAATCAGTCCGCCCGCAATGCCAGCCAACACATCGCCCGACCCTGCAGTTGCAAGCCAGCGTGTAGCATGAGTGTTCACAATGGCAGTGCCGTCAGGACGAGCAACGACGGTGTCGGGCCCTTTCAACAGAACGACACATCCGGCCAATTGAGCGGCCTTCCGCGTGGCCTCTACCTTGTTCGGTTCCGTGTCCAAAAGATCACCGAATAGTCTTTTGAATTCACCAATGTGAGGTGTGATCAGATCGTCTGGTCGCAACTGCTGATAAAATGCATCGCGATCATCTGAGAACACCGTCAATGCGTCCGCGTCCAGCACGGCTTTGGCGTTAGACGATAGGAGACTCTCGACATTCTCTCTCGTCGTCGCATTGATACCTGCGGCGGGTCCAAGGATGACGGTGCTGACAGTCTCGATTGCCTGCCGCAGGTCGCCAGCGTCTGCGATTTCTCGAAGCATGATGGCCGTCAGATGACTTGCGTTGACCGCCACGGCGTCGGGTGGAGACAACATGGTAACAAGTCCGGCTCCCGCTCGCAGGCCCGCCCGGCCTGCCAGCCGAGCTGCTCCAGTCGACGCGATGTTTCCACTCACGACGGCCAGATGTCCCCGAGCGTGTTTGTGACTTCCCTGTCCTGGCTGCGGAAGCCTGCTACCCCATAATAGCGGAGAATTTTCCAAGAGTTTGGTTTGGACAGGAACACCTATGTCGGCGACGAATACACCACCAGAATATGCGGCGCCCGGCAGCAGAACATGAGCGGGCCTTAGCGCTGCAAATGTAATCGTCCCTTGCGCACTGAAGCACGCACCTAACGGTCTTGCCGACTCACCATGAATTCCAGATGGCACATCAACAGAAACGACTCGGCCGCCTCGTGTCGCCAAGCGTTCCGTGACCCCCTCCAGCGGGCGTGACAAACCACCTCCGAAGATTGCATCCAGAACAATGTCATGCGGTGCATCCAGAGCAGCCTCCAGAGGCCTGACTTCGCCGCCCCACTCTGCAGCGGCCCTGGCCGCATCGCCCGAAAGTTTGCCAACCGGCACGAGGCAAAACACGTCGACGTCTCGCCAGAGTTTTGCGAGTGCAGCGGCTGCAATGAAACCGTCTCCACCATTCCCACCTGGACCACACAGGACCTGAATCCGGCCTTCCGGCCAATTTGCGTGCACAAACTCAGCAACAGCGTTGCCGGCCCGCTTCATTAGGTCGAAACTGTCCACTCCGCCGGAGAACAATTGGTCTTCAGCGGCTCGCATTTCCTGCGGTGTAAGAATTGGTCTACCCATGTGAGCAGCTCATAGCACGCGGGTTTCGGATTCGCTTCCCAAGCGCTGCACAGTCAAACGGCCTGCCCGACGCTCCAGAATCGTGACGGAACAATAGGTGGGACTGAAGACCTTGGTCTCTGGTTGATCCTGCAACTTGCTCACGATGGCGTTTATCGCAACGAAATGACTGAAGACTGCCGTGCGATCCGGCATGGAAAGAAGACGGGCTTCCATTTTGTCCCGCCACTCAACATGTGATTTCGCCTCCATGGTCCACGTGCCTGCCATAAATGTGCGTAACCAACTAACACGATCATCCACTCCGGGAGGTGTCTGGATCTCGGAGACTTCCTCCACGAGGTCAGCCTTCACTCCCAGGAGCCGCTCAAGAGGGCGTGCAGTCTCACGGCATCTTTGCATGGGACTGGATACGATCTGCCTGACACCGAGTTCAGCCAATTCTTCGGCCACAGCTTCGGCTTGGCGAAGACCTAATTCACTCAGTCCAGGATTGGGATGATCCCCCCAACTGGCGGCTGCCTCCCCATGTCGGATCAGGTACAGCATGTTTCCTCCTCAGTTTCCGACACGTTTTGGAGCGATGAGTCTCATGACCCGTGCCGGAGGTATTTGCTTGAACGCTGTAGGATTGATTGACTGATTTGAAGCCAGTTTTCAAATTGATATCGACGGGCGCATCGCAACGTGCGCAATTATGAGGCTCGAATTGAGTTCCTGTAGCGGACCATTTCTTCAATACTTTTGGGGCTCGCGCCCACAAAATGCGCAAATTAGATGCAGTGAAGTCCAAAATATGATCACGCAATCGCAACCTGATGCTAACTGTCCCAAAGAGTCTCGCCTCAGTCGCAGAAGCCGCATACCCGTTGCTTACACAAACCAACCGGCTGGGAGACACGGGCCATGAAAAAAATCGAGGCGATCATCAAACCCTTCAAACTGGATGATGTGAAAGAAGCGCTGCAAGAGATTGGTCTGCAAGGCATGACCGTTGTCGAAGCGAAAGGCTTCGGCCGTCAGCGTGGACACACGGAATTGTATCGTGGCGCTGAATATGTGGTGGACTTCCTCCCGAAGCTTAAAATCGAGATCGTCCTGGCCGATTCAGCTGTGGAAGGCGCTGTCGACGCTATCAAGAAGGCTGCTCACACCGACAAGATTGGTGACGGCAAGATCTTCATCTCTGACATCACCGATGCGGTCAGAATCCGCACCGGCGAAACAGGCGACGCAGCCCTGTAATAAGGCTGCGCGTTTAACTACGAATACCCAAACGAAAAAGAGCTGTTTACTGGAGGGCAAATTCCAATGGCCGAAAATCTGCTGAAACTCATGAAGGATGAAGACGTCCAATACGTCGACCTTCGCTTTACGGACCCGCGCGGCAAGATGCAGCACGTGTCTTTCCACAAGGACATGGTCGAGGACGATTTCTTCACCGAAGGTCAAATGTTTGATGGCTCATCTGTTGCTGGCTGGAAAGCCATCAACGAGTCTGACATGGTCCTGATGCCTGACACCAGCAGCGCAATCATCGACCCATTCTTCCAGCAGACCACGCTGGCAGTTATGTGTGATATTCTCGACCCGATCTCCGGTCAGGCATACAATCGCGACCCACGCACAACCGCTAAAAAGGCTGAGGCCTATGTGAAGTCGAGCGGCGTCGGCGATACTGTGTTCTTCGGCCCGGAAGCAGAATTTTTCGTTTTTGACGACGTCCGCTGGTCCACTGAACCGCACAAAACTGGTTACAGCTTCGATTCAACGGAACTGCCGGTGAATACCGGCAAAGAGTACCCGATGGGCAATATGGGCCACCGCCCTGGTCCTAAAGGTGGATACTTCCCGGTGCCACCAGTCGACTCCGAGCAGGACATGCGTTCGGAAATGCTGTCCGTCATGGGCGACATCGGCCTGAACCCTGAAAAACATCACCATGAAGTGGCACCAGCCCAGCACGAACTTGGCTTGAAGTTCTCCACGCTGACCACGATGGCGGACCGCCTCCAGCTTTACAAATACGTGATCCACAACGTGGCGGCGTCCTACGGCAAGACGGCAACCTTCATGCCGAAGCCAATGTTTGCCGACAACGGCTCCGGCATGCACGTCCACCAGTCCATCTGGTCTGGCGGCAAGCCATTGTTCGCGGGCGATCAATACGCCGGCCTTTCTGAACAGTGCCTGTTCTACATCGGCGGTATCATCAAGCACGCACGTGCGCTGAACGCTCTGACGAATCCGTCGACCAACAGCTACAAGCGTCTGGTGCCAGGTTACGAAGCCCCGGTTATGCTCGCCTACTCGGCACGCAACCGCTCTGCTTCGATCCGAATTCCGTTCGGCTCGAACCCGAAAGCGAAGCGTATCGAAACCCGCTTCCCAGATCCGACGGCGAACCCGTACCTCGCCTTCGCCGCTCTGCTTATGGCTGGCCTCGATGGTATCGAGAACAAGATCCATCCTGGCGACGCGATGGACAAAGACCTTTACGATCTGCCACCTGAAGAGGCGAAATCGATCCCGCAAGTGTGCGGTTCACTGCGAGAAGCGCTTGCAGCGCTCGATGCAGACCGTACATTCCTCACCAAGGGCGGCGTGTTCGATGACGACCAGATCGATGCTTATATTGAGCTGAAGATGGAAGAGAACATGCGCTATGAACTCCACCCACATCCGGTGGAATTCGACATGTACTACAAGGTCTAGGGGCCTGTTCTCTCTCCTCTAACCCTTGTAGAGGCCGGTATCGCAAGGTACCGGCCTCTTCTTTGTCAGGAATACAAAACCGACACTCCCATATTCGCAAACGCGCAATAAAAACGCCCCGATCATTTGATCAGGGCGTTTTTTTGTCTTGAAGTGTTCGCTGCTGGGATCAGCCTGCTTCGGGCTGGCTTTTCTTAGCGTGCACGTAAAGTGGTTCAGAATTGCCTTCTACCACTTCGCCGTTGATCACGACTTCTTCAACGCCTCGCAAATTCGGCAGCTCAAACATGGTGTCCAGCAAGATACCTTCCATGATGGACCGCAAGCCACGCGCACCCGTTTTCCGGGCAATGGCGCGACGAGCAACGGCAGTGAGCGCTTCCGGTGTGAAGGTCAGCTCGACATTCTCCATGTCGAACAATTTCTGATACTGCTTCAACAGAGCGTTTTTCGGCTCGGTCAGGATCTTTATGAGCGCCTTCTCATCCAGGTCCTCAAGCGTCGCGATCACAGGCAGACGACCGATGAATTCGGGTATGAGGCCGAAGCGCTGGAGGTCTTCCGGTTCAGTGTTGCGAAGAATTTCGCCAACACCGCGCTCTTCAGATTCCTTGATGGATGCACCGAAACCGATCGAAGCCCCCTCACCTCGTGAAGAGATGATCTTGTCGAGGCCGGCAAATGCGCCCCCGCAGATGAAGAGGATATTTGTCGTATCGACTTGCAGGAACTCCTGTTGCGGATGCTTGCGGCCGCCCTGCGGGGGCACGGCGGCAACAGTGCCTTCCATGATCTTCAGGAGCGCCTGCTGGACACCTTCCCCGGAAACATCGCGCGTAATCGAAGGATTATCGGATTTCCGGGAAATCTTGTCGATTTCGTCGATGTAAACGATGCCGCGTTGTGCCCGCTCGACATTATAGTCAGCAGCCTGCAGCAGCTTGAGAACGATATTTTCAACGTCTTCGCCAACATAACCTGCTTCGGTAAGCGTTGTGGCGTCCGCCATCGTGAATGGCACATCAAGAATGCGAGCCAGCGTTTGTGCCAGCAGCGTCTTACCGCACCCCGTTGGGCCAACCAGCAGGATATTCGATTTGGAAAGTTCTACGCCATCCGTCTTCCCGGCGTGGGACAGGCGCTTGTAATGGTTATGAACCGCGACGGACAGAATGCGCTTCGCATGCGTTTGCCCGATGACGTAATCATCAAGAACATCACAAATCTCTTGCGGGGTCGGAACGCCTTCGCGAGAACGGACCATTGAAGTCTTGTTCTCTTCGCGAATGATGTCCATGCAAAGTTCAACGCATTCATCGCAGATGAACACGGTCGGGCCGGCAATCAGCTTTTTTACTTCATGCTGGCTTTTTCCGCAGAACGAACAGTAGAGCGTGTTCTTGGAATCGCCTGAGCCATTTTGTTTTGTCATGCCGTCCTCAATGCCGGATAAGGCTTAATTTCGTCTTTAAGACGCCCGGTTCGATCAGTTAATGAAACAATAGGCGTCTGCGCCTGCCCTGCAAGAGGCAGGCCGCAATGATAGGGGATGCGCCGCCTATTTATCATCCTCGGCCGTTCGCCGTTCGAAGACCTTGTCGACAATACCAAATTCCCGAGCCTCTTCAGCAGTCAGGAATGTGTCGCGGTCGAGTTTTCTCTCAATCACATCGTAATCCTGACCAGTATGTCGGACATAGATGTTGTTGAGACGGCGCTTGAGCTCGATGATTTCTTCGGCATGTCGCTCAATATCGGTGGCCACGCCCTGATATCCACCCGATGGCTGGTGCAACATGACACGCGCATTCGGAAGCGCGATACGCATGTCTTTTTCACCCGCGGCCAGAAGAAGTGATCCCATCGAAGCAGCCTGGCCAATGCAGACGGTCGAAATTGGGCAGCGGATGTACTGCATCGTGTCGTAAATCGCGAGCCCGGAAGACACGTATCCGCCAGGACTGTTGATGTACATGGCGATGTCTTTCTTCGGGTTCTCGGATTCGAGGAACAGAAGTTGTGAGGTGATCAGCGCTGCCATGCCGTCATCAATACCGCCGGTGACGAAGATGATGCGTTCTTTCAGGAGGCGAGAGAAGATATCAAAGGCCCGCTCGCCGCGGCTCGTTTGCTCCACGACCATGGGAACAAGATTGAGCGCTGTCTGGAAGGAAGTCGTCATGAATCGGGCCTTGATGCTTTCACAAAGGAATCTTTACTGCACAGGAGTGGCAGAGACACATATATTTGTCCACGCATCCATCACTGCAAGAGGCATTCCGCTGTGGAAACAGTTACCGGAACGGCCATTCTGGTGAACGACTCGGCAGCTCAGCGTCTGGATCCAGCATGAATGCCAAATAGTCCTGATGTACGCGTTCTGACTGCAGATCCCGCAACAGCATGTGATAACCGTCTTCATAGTACACCGTTCGAACATGATCCGGCAGGATTTCAGCCGTGCGCTTCACGCCGTCCATCGGGATCACATAATCGTTCGCGCCGTATGACATGAGCGTTGGAACAGATTCAGGCAAAGCAGGCGCGCGATCATGTGCCGTCTCCATCAATGATACGACGCCATACACTTGATCGATTCGGTTCTCTCTGAGCATCAGGGGATTGGCCCAGATTTCTCTTAGCATTTCGATGTTGTCACTGGGCTCAATTCGGACGAACCGTCTCGGCGGCCGAACGATCCATGCCGGGTTCGTGTGTGCCGACATCCAGAGACTTGCTCGATACAGCGGGTTCATCGCCCCCCACCCTCTCAAGCCTGGCCCTGAAGCAATCAATCGGTCAGCGTCTGGCGGATTGTCAGACCCAAAAGCCGATATCGCCACAGCTGCGCCCATCGATATGCCGACGACGGTAATCGTCGCATTTGGATGATCACGCCTCGCGATGGTAACTGCTGTTCGAAGATCGTCTCGCATTAGTTCTTCATCTGGCCAGATGCCTCTGCCTGGCGAGCGCCCGAAACCCCGCTGATCGTACGCGTAGGTCGTCACACCGTTATTTGCCCAATACGGAGCGGCCATAAAGAATGCATTGGCGAAATCATTCATGCCATGCACACCAACAACGACATGTTCAGGATCGCCAGTCGTCGCGGCTGGCCAAACCGTCAGTCCTAGTTCAGCCCCGTCATGGGAAACCAATACGCCCCTGTCCCGATAGAAGCCTGATTGGATGATCTGCGTCGCCGTTGGCTCAAGCGCGCCTTTCGTGATGGGACTGACGCACCCCGACAGCAGGAAGAGCGCATAGAGAAGCGCCAACGCCAGCCCCGCCCAAGAACAGGTTTTCAGGAAATTGACGATATGAGATTTCGCGCCAACGAACGAAAATTCAGACAAGCCGATTACTCCTCAATAAATTTATAAGTGATCGTTCGCTTACTTATGGGTCAACGGGGCCGTGTCGTCCAGAGCGCCACTTGACGAATTCCTGCTGACGCTAGCAACATCTCACAGGAAAGTTCTTTATCCAGCGCGACGACAAAGAGAGGGTCTGCTCGATGACGATTCAGAAACTCATCCCACCAAGAACTCATGATCTTGGTGATGGCTTCGTCGTTCGTCGTATCCTGCCATTTCACGCGAAACGTTCTGTCGGACCATTTGTGTTTTTTGACCATTTTGGTCCCGTGGAGTACGCGCCTGGCTCGAGTTTTGACGTAAAACCACATCCACACATTGGATTGGCGACTGTCACCTACCTGTTTGAAGGCGCAATCAGACACAGGGACTCCCTCGGAACAGATTTGGTGATTGAGCCCGGCGCTGTGAACTGGATGACTGCCGGCTATGGTATTGTCCACTCAGAGCGCACACCTGACGTTCAACAACGCAATGGACAAAGCCTGCACGGAATACAGACTTGGGTTGCCCTTCCCATCGAAGATGAAGATTGCGCTCCAGAATTCGAGCATCACCCTGCTGATACACTTCCCGAATTCAGCGTTGGCAGCGCACACATCAAACTGTTGGCAGGATCTGCCTGGGGACACGCTTCTCCGGTGAGCTTTCCCTCAGAAGTTCTGTATCTCACGCTGGTTGCTGACGAAGACTGCGTTATGCCCCTACCGGCGAGCCTTGCCGCCGAGCGTGGGATTTATCTGGTTTCGGGCTCAGCCTCGGTAGACGGCACGCCTCTTTCGGACATGAGCATGGCCGTTGTCGATAAAGACGCAGACATCGATCTCGAGCTTTCCAGGGGGAGTATTGCGGTCGTGTGTGGAGGCGCGCGCATCGACTCACCTCGCAAAATGAACTGGAATTTTGTCTCCTCCGATCCCTCCAAAATAGATCAGGCAAGACAAGACTGGACCGCCGCCATCAAGTCTGGAGGATCGGACAGATTTGCTGCGGTTCCCGGGGACGAAACTGAGTGGATTCCATTACCCGATTGAAATGGGGAACAAATTTCTGAACAGACGCTTCCTTGCCGATTGTTAAGCCCCATGCCAGACCAAGCTCAAAGACAACCTTTGATGAGGATAGAATAATGAAGCGACTGCTGATCTCCGCCTCCGTCGTGGCTCTGACTGCCTGCGGTGCACAAGAGACCTCAACTGAGCCCCAGACTGAAACGATAGCAGAGCCCGCGGCCGAACTCCTCATGCCCCTGCCCGCACAAACCAGTCCCGGAATTGCATCCGAAGATCTGGCGATCCGCATCAAGACACTGGCTGATGACACTTTCGAAGGGCGTGGTCCCGGCACGGAAGCAGGTGAAGCCTCAGCGGATTGGATCGCAGCTGAGATGGCGCGGATCGGTCTGTCACCGGCTGGCGAGAACGGAACCTTCTTCCAGACCGTCAAAATGGTGAACCAAACCGTCGACACCGAAAATTCTTATTTCCAATTGACGAAGCCGGATGGGTCGGAGCTGCCGCTCACGCCAAAGGAAGACGTTGTCTTCTGGACGAAGCACCAGAACAGGAATGAGGTCTCATTTGATCCCACAGACGTCGTCTTTGTAGGTTACGGCTCTGTCGCACCCGAATACGAATGGAACGATTATGATGGTCAGGATTACACGGGCAAGACGGTAATCATGTTGGTCAACGATCCCGGCTTCGCAACCGGCGACCCTGAACTCTTCAAGGGTAAAGCCATGACCTATTATGGCCGCTGGACATACAAATTTGAAGAAGCAGCCCGCCAGGGTGCAACAGCTGCCATTGTAATTCACGAAACCGAACCAGCGTCTTATGGCTGGGACGTTGTTTCCAACTCTTGGAGCGGTGCACAGTCCGACCTTGTACGCACGGATGGCGGCGCCGAGCGAACGACACTCGAAGGCTGGATCACACGCGAAACAGCAGACGAGCTGTTTGCCAGTGCCGGACTGGATCTGGAGGAGCTGAAGGCGCAAGCGAAAACAAGGGGCTTCAAGCCGGTGGCGCTGGACGGTGTCAAAGCGAGCGGGAAGGTCACTCAGTCAATCGAGAATTTGGAAAGCCGCAACGTCGTCGGCAAACTGACGGGAAACTCCGCGCCGGATGAATATGTGCTTTATACGGCACACTGGGATCACCTTGGCAAGAAATCCGGAGAAAAGACCGGCGCGCCCGGTGAAGACTTTTATCAGGACCAGATCTTCAATGGCGCGGTGGACAACGCGACCGGCTCCGCCGCCTTGCTGGAGATAGCAGAGGCCATGGCGGCGGAAGACCTGGACCGCTCCGCCCTCTTCCTGTCTGTAACGCTGGAAGAATCCGGTTTGCTCGGATCAGCATTCTACGCTGAAAATCCGCTTATCCCGCACAATCAGGTTGTTGCTGGCATCAATATGGACGGCGCCCTGCCAATTGGACGAACAAAAGACATGGTCGTGGTTGGCTACGGCGCATCCGAACTTGAGGACATCCTGCAAGACGTCCTTGATGGGCAGGATCGCGTGATCAAACCCGACGCCAAACCAGAAGCTGGATACTTCTATCGCTCGGACCACATTTCACTGGCTAAAAAAGGTGTCCCCATGCTGTACGCGGATGGTGGCCAGGACAAACGAGACGGTGGCGTCGCAGCCGGAAAAGCAGCCGCAGCTGTTTACACAGCAGAGCGCTATCACAAACCAATGGACGAGTACTCAGATGATTGGGATTTGTCCGGGTTCGAAGAAGATATTCAGGCCCTTTACGAAGTCGGGTTGAGAATTGCGCAATCTGGCGATTGGCCAACCTGGTACGAAGGAAATGAGTTTGAGGCGGTTCGCAAGAAAAACCTTTCTCAGGAATAGTCGTACTTTCCCCGGCTGATAGCGCGGTAGGAACTTGCCAGAGGCGGTTACAAGTCATGCTTTCGTATCAACACGGATATCATGCCGGTAACCGCGCGGATGTTCTGAAGCACGCTGTGCTGCATGCCATACTGAAGAACCTCGCAGATCGTGACGATCGCATTCTGTATGTGGAAACCCACTCTGGGCGCGGTCGTTACGACCTCGAGGGGACTCAGGCAATAAAAGGAAACGAGGCTGGGGACGGCATTCTGGCCATGGTGAACGGGCGCGGCCCCAAACCGTTAAGACCCTGGGTCGAATTCGTCGAGGAAAGCGGCATCCGGAAATATCCAGGCTCCCCTGCGCATGCTCAATCCATCCTGCCGGACGATACGCGGTATATCCTGTTCGAACGGCACCCCGCCGAATACGACGCTCTTACAACTGCGATGGGTGCTGACGATCGATTGCTCATAAAAAAAGCTGACGGATACGCCAGCGCCTTGAAACTCTCGCCACGTAGCGGCGAGCGGATGGTGTGCCTTGTTGATCCGAGCTATGAAACCAATCGCGACATCGACGCCCTCGCGCTTTGGACTCCCAAAGCGCTCAAACGTTGGCCGAAAGGCATTCTGATATTGTGGCTTCCATTGTTTCGGGACGGGCGGGAGTCTGAATTTGGTGAGTATCTCACAACCCTCGGAGACTGCAGGGTCTACGGAGCAAGGTGGCCTGTTGATGTTTCAAGGGAAACCGCACTCGAAGGTTCCGCGATGGTGGTGTTTAGCGGTCCGAAATCTGCCGATACAGACTGCCTCTCCATAGCCGCAGCGTTGCAATCCTGGTGGTCAGACAAACCCTTGGGCAATTAGACCGCCATGACCGCAAGCATACTGCTTGTTGGCGGTGGCCATGCTCACATAGCGGCTTTGCGCTGGCTTATGGGCAACCCGCGACATAGCGCATCAATCACGCTGGTCACGCCGAGCGCTTCTACCGTATACAGCGGTATGGTGCCTGGCTTTGTTGCTGGGCATTTCAAGCGAGAAGACCTGGAAATCGACCTGCTGAACCTGTGCGCAAAGGCTGGTGTTTCCCTCAGGCTTGACCGGGTTGTTTCATTTGATCCCCAAAATAATGAATGTGTTGGAGCTTCCGGCGCAAAGTATCAATACGATGTCGTATCAGTGGATGTCGGAATTCAATCCAGCCCAACAGACCTTCCGGCATCGTCAAATGCCATGCCAGTCAAGCCCCTGGAAGCGTTCGTGAACCATTGGGACGGGCTGTCACCAGAGCTGGTGAAAGGCGTCGCAATAGTGGGGGGCGGATTGGGGGGAATCGAACTGGCGATGGCGATCAGGCAGAAGTTTAAAGCTTCGCACCTGCCAGACATGGTTCCCATCTCGCTGATAGATCGATCTCAAATCCTCTCGTCGTCGTCCCCTTCCCTTCAACGGCTTCTAAGAAGAAATCTGGAAGCGCTTGGAATTAAGGTGTTCGAAAGCACCACAATCGCTCAGCTTTTGCCGGATAAGGTTATTCTGAGTTCGGGACTCGCCGTGCCAGCAGGGCAAACTCTCTGGGCTGCCGGTGCCTTCTGTCAAAAATGGCTGCTCGATTCCGGGCTGGAATTGAAAGGTGTATTTCCGGCGGTCTCGACGAGTTTACAATCTGCATCACATGAGAACGTCTTCGTGGCGGGTGACGCCGCGCAAATCGTCGACCACCAGCTACCGAAAGCAGGTGTCCACGCCGTGAAGCAAGGCCCGATTCTAATGCGGAACTTAATGGCGTATTTGTCGGGTCATTCGTTGCGTGAATACAGGCCCCAGGCTGATTACCTCAAACTGGTTACCCTCGGAAGCAAATCAGCCGCTGCAGAGAAATGGGGTCTTACACTTAAGTTTCCCGGGCTCTGGAGCTTGAAGAAAATTATCGATCAGTCGTTCGTGAACGGTTGAACTATCGTCGAGCCAACTATTTCGCGATCGCCTCTTCCAGAATAATCCCTGCGGCGATCTCACTAGCGTCGCGCTCGCCCTCTTTCATTCGCGCCAGCGCCGCTCTTTGACGCTCCAACTGGGAAGCCAGAGATCCGGGATCTTCGAGCCAATGCTGGGCTTGCGCAGCTATCAATTCCGGCTGTTGCCGTGTCTGGACAAACTCCGGCACAATTTCTTGATCATCGCTGACTATGTTTAACAGCGTAATATGCGTCTTCTTGTACAGAAGTCCGCGAGCCAGTGCCCATGTAATCCAGCCAGTGCGGTACGCGACAATCATGGGCGTATCCTGCATTGCCAGTTCGGTCGTTACAGTGCCTGAGCAAGCGAGAGCTATGTCGGCCGCCGCCATTGCATCGTATCTCGAGGCCGGAGTGTCGCTTATGGTCGCCCAATTCCGGACATCGGAGAATGCTTCGCTAAAAGACTCGGACACATTTGACGCCGGCATAAAGACAATTTCGATTTCAGGCTTGTTGCGTTTCAGCTGCTTTGCTGCGTCCACCAGCGCAGGCGCCACTCTCTTGATTTCGCTAGGCCGACTACCTGGCAAGACCAGCACCAGTTGAGAGGCAGCCGGAATACCGAAGGCCTGTCGAAATCTTTCTCCGTTACCCTTTACATGGCGTGAAATTGCCGGGTTTCCGATGACAGTCGTCTTCAGACCGAACGGCTCGTAGAACGGCACTTCCAGATCGTGAATACACAACAAATGATCTACGGTTGATGCGAGGGTTCGGGCTCGCCCTGGCCGCGTGGCCCATACTTGAGGCCCAACCAGTTTGACGAGACGGATGTCCGGGTTTTGTGAACGCACCCTCTGGGCGACACGAAGCATGAACCCCCAAGAGTCGACCAGAACAACAACGTCAGGAACGTCTGCTATGATAGCCGCAGCTGCTTTGTCAGCCAGCTGAACAACATCTCCGTAGGCTTTCAAACCTTCGAAAAAACCCAGTATCGACAAGGGCGTGATGTCGATAGGTGATTCAATGCCAACGCTTTCTAGCTCACGCCCACCTATTCCTGAAATGTGGGCATCCGGGCGGTGTTTGCGTATTTCCTCCACAACTTCTCTGGCAAGCAAGTCACCAGATGCCTCGGCTGCGACCATGTATATGCGAGGTTCGCTCACCTACCGATCTCCGGTGCAAAGCCATAGATGAACACACCCAATTGTTCGGCCCGCTCCACCATCCGCCGGCGATCCAGAAGCAACGCGCCACCCGCCTCAACGGCCAACCCTGCGAGGCCCGCTGCGGCTACTTTTTCGACCGTCGAAACTCCCGTTGTTGGCAGATCAATCCGAAGTTCCTGATCTGGTTTTGGGCGTTTGACGAGAACTCCCTTCCGAGCAGAAACGCTTCCTCGTATTTCTTCCGGAAGCGTCCGACAGCGCTCCAGCATCAAATCTGTTCCTTCTTGCGCCTCGACGGCCAGCACAAGGCCGTCGCAAACGACCGCCCCTTGACCGATATCGAGAGCGCCCGTGACCGAAACAACTTGCGCAGCGTGAAGAATATCGTCCATCTGTGCCGTCGTCGGCACATCTCCAGCGATTACGCCTTCTGGGGCCAAGAGGCTCGCATGCGCCTCATGACTTCCCAGTACCTTGAAGCCTTGTTTTTCGAACTCGTTCACAAGCACTCGCAACAGCGCATCGTCACCCTTTTTCGCGGCCGAGAGAACTTTCGGCAATAGGGTCACACCTTTCACGTCCAGTTTCAGGCTGCCGAAATCCGGTCGCTTCACGATCCCTGCAAAGACGATCTCTTGGCAGCCCGCAGATTTCAATCGTTTGAGAATTCCGCCGACTTCTCCGATCCCGACCACGTCACCAGGAAATTTTGCGAGTGCCGGATCGTCAAATCCTTTCAGGCGCAACACATAGGCGCCCTGTCCACTCTCCACCGCGTTCTCAGCGATTGCGACCGGAAGGTCTCCAAGTCCAGCTATTATGCCCAGTGGCGCCATTTTGTCCTCACGCCGGCTTACAAATTGGTCTCTCACCTTCGCGAATGAAGGTGATGATTTCCATCGCCAGCGCATTCTCGGCGAAATCTGTTGCGGCCTGCTCCAGGCGGTCTTTGAACAATCCGTCGCCAAGAAAGATCGCTTTGTACGCCGCGCGAATGTCCCGGATTTCATCTTTTGAAAACCCGCGGCGCTTCAACCCCACCATGTTCAGACCAGAAAGCTTTGCGTGGTTTCCTACCACCGAGCCAAACGGAATCACATCTTCGACAACGATCGCGCCACCGCCAATAAATGCATTTCGACCAATTCTGGAAAATTGATGCACAGCGGCCAATCCGCCAAACCAAACATTGTCACCGACCGTGATGTGACCCGCCAACGAGACGTTGTTCGCCATCACAACACTGTTCCCGATATGGTTATCATGCGCCACGTGTGCGCCAATCATGACAAAGCAATTGTCCCCGATGGTCGTCATGCCGCCATGTTTCGGCATCCCGGAATGCGCTGTTGCATATTCCCGGAACACGCAGTTTTTGCCCACCACCAGGCGGGAGTCTGGAGTCTCTTCGAAGCCAATTACCTGTGGCTGGCCACCAAGAACGGCATGTGGGTGCAGGACACACCCGTCTCCCAGCTCGGTATGGCCACTGACCACAGCATGGGACTTCAGAACTGTGTTGTCGCCGAGCTTTACGTGCGGACCAACATGGCAAAACGGACCGACTTGAACGCCGTCGCCGAGGACCGCCCCGTCTTCTACGTAAGCCGTCGGATGAATGAATGTGGTCATGAGTTACCAAATGGTCTGAACCGGCCTGAGCGCCGTCTAGACCTTTTTCTTCGGATTTGAGTTTTTCTGCAACCAGGCCACTTCTCTCATCCATTGGCGAATTGGCTTTGCAGGCGTTCCGCCCCACGTTTCACCATCTGCCACGTCGCGGAAAAGACCCGCCGAAGCAGCGAGAGAGACCCCGTCACCAACAACGACGTGGTCAGCAATGCCTACGCGCCCACCAAGCATCGAGCCATCTCCGACCTTCACGGAACCCGATATGCCCCCAAAGGCCGCGACGAGCACTGAACGCCCGAGCACAACATTGTGAGCGATCTGGCACAGATTATCGATCCGCGTGCGCTCTCCGATGATCGTGTCGTCAAACGCGCCTCGGTCAATACAGGAGTTCGCACCGATCGTTACGTGGTCCTGCAATATGACTCTGCCATAATGCGGCGCGTCTTCTGGTCCGTTCGGACCCGGCATAACGCCGAAACCGGCTTCGCCTATACGTACACCGGCAAGCAGCTTGACGTTGTCGCCGATCAACGCACAGTAAATGCTTGAGGCAGGACCGATTTGGCAGTTCCGGCCAATCTGGACGCCGGGTCCGATAACAGCATTTGCACCAATAATTGTGCCTGCGCCAATGACCGCGCCCGGAGCCACGACGACACCTGGAGCAAGTCGCGCCGTTTCATCAATGCTTGCATCGGGAGAAATAAATGTATCACCCGCCCAATCATTCTGGCGCGGCCGGAACAGGATTCCAGCGGCCACGCCATGAACGTATCTGGGGAACGGCGAAATCAGGAAAGGAACATCTTCGGGAACGTTGGCCCGATTAGCCTCATTAACGACGAGAGCAGCAATATCCGAACTAATCGGGCTCGGTGACTTACCATCTCCATCGAGGAAGCCCAGATCTCCTCGTCGGCCATTTTCCGACGAGGAGATACCAGTTAGTTCCAGATCTTCTCTGCCGTTGAGCTCTGAACCAGTTTTGCTGGCCAATTCGCCCAACGACAAAGCACCCACAGGCGCAAAGAAACGTACGTCTACAGGCACGGAAGCCTCTTATCTATTGAGCAGGTTGCTCAGGAATACGCTTGCGCACGACAGAGATCGTCGGCGTCGCAGCATCCAGTTTGCTGATGACGAGAGCTGTCGCATCCACTGAATCGACGCTGTAGATTACAGAGCTCTTGGAAAGAACCACTTGCGCGTTCTTTTCGCTGACGACTTGCAAGAGAACCGGCTCGAGCGCCTTGTTGAAATCCACGAGAGCCTGACGTTCGGTCAGAGCGAGTTCGTTTGAGGCTTTCTGCCGTGTCTTGGCAAAGTCACCCGCCTTTTTCTCATATGCATTGAGCTTTGCTACCAGAGCGGCATCGCCTGCGATCTGTTCGCGGGTCTTGCCCTGCAGCTCAGCGTTGATTGTCTGCCCTTCGGTTTCGAGGGAGGTCTTCGTTGGAGTCAGTTCAGTATTGATCTGCGACTCAATGCTCGTGAGTTTTGCACGGATGTCCTGACCGGCCTTGCTGTCGCGAAGGATTTTGGCCTCATCAATCGTGATAACCGTGGTGCCTTGCGCAAAGGATGCGGGCGCAACTACGCCAAGCGCACCGATCGAAATCACGAAAGCGAAAAATAAGTTCTTGATGCGGGACATTCTAGTCTCCTGTCTTTCGGCTTGAAAATTAGAATCTTGTGGATGTTGAGAACCGGAACGTTTCTGTCCGGTCATAATCTTCGCGTCTTAGAATTTGTGAGAAGTCAAAGCGAATTGGGCCGAATGGCGAGTCCCAGAATACGCTGAGACCGGCTGATGCCCTGAGGGACGCCGCCGTTTTGGTAAGGCGTACCGCAGGCAATCCTGTCGTTGTATCTGTAAAATAGATGGTCGGCCCGATATCTGGACCACGCAGAGAGCCAAGTGCACCAGCTTCCGCAAACAATGCGCTCCGAATACCATACTCCTCCGGAAGGAAGTTCGGCAGACTGATTTCGGCAGTGCCCTGATAATACACGTTTCCGCCTTGAGAGTTCAGGCGCCGGGTCTGGACAACCTCGCCGGTTGTTGGATCGACAACGCGAACTATTTCGCGAGGACCGATACCCGCGACATCAAATCCGCGGAAGGTGCTGCCGCCTCGGAAGAAGCGATTGTTGATGCGCACGCCCTGATTGTCTTCCAGAGGAAAGACGTAGCCGCCCGAAAGTTTGAGACTGGCGATCATGTCACGCCAAATACCACGGTAGACGGTCGCGCTGGATTCAGTGCGCAAGTATTTGACGTCACCGCCCAAACCAGCGAGGTCCTGGCTGAACCGGAAATCAAATCCACGAGAAGGACGAATTGGATCGTTCGTACGATCCCAGAAGAAGTTGTACCCGATGATGCTGGAGATATCGCTACGCTCAGCGCGGCAAATGGGGTCTCTCAGAACATAGTCGCGCGAACACTGGTCGACTACGCGTTGGCCGGCACCCGCATCCCCTTCTTCCACAAGCCGATACCGATCATCGGAAAGATCATCCGGTGTTGATTGTCCAGCCGTTTGAATGCGGTCCGTAACGAAGAAACCGTTCTCATCGATAATGTAATTTCGATCGAGCACGTTCACTTCATCAGCCTGCAAACGATAGCTCAATCCAAGCTGCATCCGCTCGGTCAGCGGGAAGCCCAGCCTTACGCCGGCACCGATGGTCTCACTGCTGAAACCTGAATAGTCTTCGTAGTCCTGCCGCGTGGCAAAGGCATCGATTCCACCCGACAGGTTTCGGTCAAACAGTCTTGGCTCAGTAAACCTGAAATCCAGGATTTGCTGGCGGCTGGACGCAGAGATGCGCGCAACGACAGATTGCCCCCGACCGCGAAGGTTTCTCTGGGAAGCGCTGACATCCAGCAGGTATGCGTCAACAGACGAGAAACCAGCGGCAAAGGACAGTTCGCCGGTCGGCTGCTCCTCAACCTTGATATCGACAATGGTTCGGTCCGGTTGATCTGAAGGGGTCTCAATAACCTCGACTTCTTTAAAGTAACCTAGCGCTCGTACACGGTTCTTTGAACGGTCAAGAAGGATGCGATTGAATGCGTCCCCTTCTGAAATCCGCAACTCGCGGCGGATAACCCGGTCGAGCGTTTGCGTGTTCCCGACAATATTGATCCGGTCAATGTAAACTCGGGGACCTTCGTCAACGGCGAAAGTCACGTCGATCAAGCCGGTTTCGGGGTTCACATCGATCTGTGGACGAATGTCCACGAAGGCATATCCAGCGATACCAGCCGCATATGTCAGGGCATCGATCGTATCTTCGATCGAATCGCCGCGGAAAAGCGAGTCTGTTTGAATCGGGACAGCCCGGCGCAGCGCCGTCGCATCCAGTTTCTCAAGCGCGGTCTCAACCTTCACCTCGCCGAAATAGTACTGGCGCCCCTCATCCACAGTCATCGTGATGTAGAAGTCTTTTTGGTCAGGTGTCAGCTCTGCAACAGCGGACGTCACACGAAAATCGTAATAACCGTTGTTCTGATAGAACTGACGCAGCAGATCCCGGTCATATTCGAGCCGGCCTGGATCGTAGTTGTCGTTTGAGCTGAAGAAGCGCCACAAACGCGATTGACGGGTTACGATCTCGCTGCGGAGACGTGAGTCAGAATAGGCTTCGTTTCCGATGAAGTTAATCGCACGAACGCCCGTGACCGGGCCTTCCGTCACTTCGAAAATCAGATCGACGCGATTCTGCTCCAACGGCTTGTACTGAGGCTCAACCTTGGCCGCAAAACGTCCCGATTGCCTGTACAGTTCGAGGATACGCTGTACGTCGGATTGAACGCGGGCGGCCGTGAAGATTCCACGTGGTGCGGCCTGAATGTCTTCCCGCAACTTGTCGTCATCCAGCGCACTGTTGCCTTCAAAAACGACGCGGTTGATAATCGGGTTTTCCACAACACGCACGACGAGATTATCGTCCACACGGTCGATTGAGACGTCTGCAAACAAGTTCGTCGCGAACAGCGTTTTCAGGGACAGGTCAATGCGGTCCGGATCAAAGGCATCACCCGGCTCTACCAAGAGGTAGGACTGCACGGTACGCGCCTCAATACGCTGATTGCCTTCAACGATGATCGAACGGATCGTGCCACCATACCGACTATCTTCCTGCGCATCAGCAGTTCCCACGGGAACCAGCGCCGTGTTCACAGCCAGAACACTGCTCGCCATCATGGTTGCTGCAAGGAACTTACGCATCGTCGATATACTCTCTGGTTAATTTCGGCGGGCGGGTCAGCCGCCGCGTGCTCCGAATAAGCCGGTCTCGATGAGATCACCCCAGGTGATCACAACGACCATTCCCAATAACAGGATCAGCCCGAATGTCAGGGCCATTTCCTGCACTTTCTGCGGCATTTCCTTGCCCGCTATGGCTTCATAGGCGTTAAAAACGAGATGTCCACCATCCAGAACTGGCAGCGGAAGAAGGTTAAAAAAGCCCACTCCGACTGAGATTGCCGCGCATATGCTGGCCAGCATCCAGAACAATTGTTCGACTTTTTGACCCGTTGAAACCTGCTCTTGTTCCCAGACCCGGTTCACGGCCCTGCGCGAGATATCTCCGATACCCACTGGGCCGGTCATGGCGTGCATCGACATTTTGCCTGTCACGATCCGTGTCAGCATTGTGATTGTGCGATCAATCGTGGCGCCAGTCTCGATAACGCCCTGACCCAGCGCCTCTACCGGGTTGTACCGGATGTGCTCTCCATAGGAGACCGGAGCAATGGCGACGCCGATTGTAGCCTGCGGCACTCTCTGCCCAAAATCGTTCTCACGCACCACTTCTTCAGGCGTAATAACGAGTGCTTGCTCCGAATCATCTCGCTGAACCCGGAAATCCATCGCCTTGTTGGGATTAAGGATAATCTGGATGAGCACGTCCGACGAATCAGCGACCGGCTTTCCATTCACTTCCAGGATGACGTCCCCAGCCAGCATACCGCCCGCAGCAGCTGCACCTGTCGGGGTAACATCGGCCACGCCAACCTTCATGCTGGGACGACCGTGCACGCCTAGAATCAAAGCAAAAATCAGAGTCGAAAGTATGAAATTGGCAAATGGACCAGCCAGGCTGATGAGTGAACGCTGTCCGACTCCCAATTCAGGGTAAGCCTTACCGACTGGGCCGCGCTCGACCTTACCGACGTCTCCGGCCATCTGGCTTTCGCCAACGAATTTCACGAACCCACCGAGCGGGATCCAATTAACGCGCCAGCGCGTACCGTGCCGGTCCTTGCGCTCGAAAACGGGCTTTCCAAAACCGATAGAGAATGATTCTACAGCCGCGCCGAACCAGCGGCCCACCAGATAGTGGCCCAGCTCGTGCACAATAACCACGATGCCCATCATGAAGATAAGGCACACAAGAAATAGTGGTCCTTGGCTGATCACATCACCCAAACCGTTCATCCTCCCATACGACGTTTGGCACTCCCCAGAATGTCCATCGTCATTTTCCGCGTCATGCGATCCAGAAACGCTATCTCCTCCAGCGTTCCACACGCAATGCCTTGCATATTTCCTTCCAAGTATCTGCTCAACGTTTCTTCTACGAGCCAGCTTATGTCCAGAAAGCCGCATTTGCCCGCGATAAAAGCAGATACGGCGACTTCATTAGCAGAATTTAATACCGTGGTTGCGGCTGCACCGTTTCTATAAGCGAGCCGCGCGAGCTTGATTGCCGGAAAGCGCGCCTGATCCACCGCTTCGAAGTCCAGTTGTCCCAGTGTGGCAAGATCCAGCCGATCTACGCCCGTGGGAATTCTGTCTGGCCACCCAAGAGCGAAAGAAATCGGCGTCTTCATGTCGGGCGCACCAAGCTGCGCGATGACCGAGCCATCCGTAAAATGGGCCATCCCATGTATGATGGACTGTGGATGCACCAGAACATCAATTTTGTCTTCACCGACGTCAAACAGAAAACCCGCTTCAATGAACTCCAGCGCCTTGTTCATGAGTGTTGCGCTATCGATAGAGTTCTTGATTCCCATACTCCAGTTGGGGTGCGCTGCGGCCTGTTGCGGAGTGGCCCCACGCATTTCCTCAAGTCCAGACGTACGGAAAGGTCCACCCGATGCGGTAATGGTCATCTTTTCAAGCGCGCGGCCATCACCGAGGCACTGATAAATCGCGGAGTGCTCCGAATCGACGGGCAAGATCTTCACGCCAGAAAGCTTTGCTTCCTGCAGAATGAGCCGCCCCCCACAGACAACGCTTTCCTTGTTCGCGATGGCGACATCATTGCCGGCCCGAACCGCAGCGATGGTGGACTCCAGCCCCGCTGCGCCGACGATCGCGGCCAAGACTCGATCTACAGGTCGTGTTGCGGCCTCACATACTGCCGCCGATCCTGCCGCCACAGCGACGTCGGTTCCCGTCAGCAGGCCTCTAAGGTCATCAAGTTTGGATTCGTCAGCAATGACCGCAAGCTCGACTCCAAACTCGATCGCCTGTTTTGCCAGTTCCTCAGCGTCACTACCGGCGGCCAGTGCCACAATCTCGAAATTGCATTCACCCACTTCGCGGGCGTGGCGCACCACGTCCAGTGCCGACTTACCGATCGAGCCAGTCGATCCCATGATGCTGATGCGACGAGTCTGCGTCATGAAAGGCCCAATGCCGCTGGCAATTCTGGCGACAGATAGAAGGCGATTGATCCGATTATCCCTACAGCGCCAAGCCCATCTACCCGATCCATCACGCCGCCGTGACCGGGCAAAAGATTGCTCGAATCTTTTACTTTAAAACGTCGTTTCAGACCGCTCTCGAACAAATCCCCGGCCTGCGCCGTAGCAGATAGCGCCAATCCTGCGAGGATCCACAAGATGGCGCTTACCCCTTCAATATCCGCGGCTGCAAAGCCGCAGACACCGGTAAACAGTAACGCGCCTAACGCGCCACTCCATGTCTTATTTGGACTTTCCTGAGGCAACAGTCTCGGTCCACCCAGCCCTCGCCCAACGAAATACGCGGCTGCATCAGACGCCCAAACGAATGCCATGAAGTACAACGCGACGGACCTGCCGTCCCATGGTCCTTCTCTCAACGTCCAGAGGCTTGCAGCCATCGCCGTGACGTAAACCCACCCCAAGGCTGAAACAGTACGTATTCTGAGATCGCCCGCACGCGACCCGAATGTCAGGACCACGCCAAATGCAGCCAAAGCGGCCAGAAGGAGCGGCGCATCCAGGGGCAAGGCCATGCAAAACAAGGCAGCGGCCGCGCCAAGGAAACCGCCTCGCGGATGACCACACATCCCGGCCCACTCCCACGCCATGATCGCGCCGAATACGGCGCAAGCGGCGGCAAGCCACCAGCCGCCACTCCAGACGACAAACAATCCCGTTGGGATAAGTACGGCAGCTGTCAGAAGTCGCTGACCCAATTGAGAAAAGCGCCGTTCGGGCGATGTCCAGTCGCCCATCAGTTTTCCTCCGGCGTCACGGCGCCAAATCGGCGCTCCCTGTCGCGGTATATTTCAACGGCTTTCATGAGCCAGACCTGATCAAAATCGGGCCACAGCACATCAAAGAAGACGAGTTCGCTGTAAGCCGCCTGCCACAGGAGGAAGTTGCTCAAGCGATATTCACCGCTCGTTCGAATGAGTAAATCCGGATCCGGCATGCCAGCCGTGTCCAGATAACTTTCAAGCACGTCTTCGATGACGTCAGAAGCCGCCAGTTCGCCTCTCTCAACGTCTTGGGCCAGTTTATTGACCGCTCTGGTGAGTTCTTCCCGGCCGCCATAGTTGAAAGCAATATTCAGAAAGAAATGATTGTTCTCCGACGTCTCACGCTCAGCCTTGGCAACGAGTTCTGCGATGTCGTCAGGCAAGCCTTCACGACGACCGATCACGCGAATCTTGACGCCTTCGCTTTTCAGTCGGCTCAGATCTTTCTGGATGAACAGCTTGAGCAAGCCGAATAATGCGTTCACTTCGGACGCGGGCCGGCGCCAGTTCTCAGTGGAGAACGAATAGACCGTCAGGTAGCGAATGCCGATGTCAGCGGAGCCTTCAACTGTGCGCCGCAGCGCCTCCACCCCGCGCTCGTGACCAGTCGCGCGAGGCATGCCGCGCGCTTTCGCCCAACGGCCATTACCATCCATGATAATAGCAATATGGTTCGGAACGTCAGAACGGACCGTGTCTACTCCAGATGTCGCAGGGGCATCTTCGTTCGACATCAGACCTGCATGATCTCCGCTTCCTTGCCTTTCAGAGCTTCGTCCACTTTGCCAACATAGAGGTCGGTGAGTTTCTGAACTTCATCGGAGAGAGAGTGCAGACGATCTTCACTGATCTCGCCATCTTTCTCCATTTTCTTGAGCGCATCCATGCCGTCCCGACGAATGTTTCGGACGGCCACACGTGCAGCTTCGGCGTACTTGCCGGCGACTTTCTGCAACTCCACGCGACGCTCTTCGTTCAAGGGCGGGATTGGAATTCTCAGATTCTGCCCGTCAGTAACCGGGTTAAGACCCAAGCCTGAATCGCGGATAGCACGATCTGTTGCGCCAACGACGGCCTTGTCCCAAACATTCACGGACAGCATGCGGTTGTCCGAAACAGTTACGGATGCAACCTGGTTCAGAGGAACGGTTGAGCCGTAAGCTGGCACCATCACCGCATCGAGCAGGTTCACTGAGGCACGCCCTGTGCGAAGGCCACTAAACTCAGTTGAGAGCGACGCCAATGCGCCTTCCATACGTCGTTCGAGATCTTTTTTATCGTAGCTCATGACACTTACGCTCCATGATTTGTAATTGTTGTGGATGTGCCCTTACCGTGCAGGACTTTCAGCAAGGATCCCTCTTCCTTCAACGAAAAGACCACAATGGGAATGTTGTTGTCACGCATCAGACTCACGGCTGACGGGTCCATCACGCGCAAATCCTTCGCCAGCAGTTCCTGATAGCCAACTTCGTCGTAGCGAGTCGCGTTCGCATCCAGCTTGGGGTCGGCTGTATAGACGCCATCAACCTGAGTGCCCTTCAACAAGGCGTCACAATTCATTTCAATGGCACGGAGCGCTGCGCCAGTGTCGGTCGTGAAAAACGGATTACCGATACCAGCCGCGAAAATGACGACGCGCCCCTTTTCCATATGGCGCTGCGCCCTCCGGCGAATATAGGGCTCGCAGATAGACTCCATACGAATGGCGGACTGCACACGGGTCGGCACCCCGATACTTTCCAGAACGCTCTGCATGGCGAGCGCATTCATGATCGTGGCAAGCATACCCATGGAGTCTGCCTGGGCACGCTCCATGCCCTTCGCAGCGCCAGCAACACCCCGGAAAATATTTCCGCCTCCGATAACGAGGCAAATCTCGGCTCCGGTTTCCTGAGCCGCCTTGATCGCATGTGCGAACTTTTCACATGTAGGAATATCGATGCCAAATTGCCCGGGCCCCATCAGCGCTTCGCCGGAGAGCTTCAGCAACACCCTCTTGTATTTCAACGGGTTGGAGTCGGACTCTTCGGCTTGCATGAGAGGGTTCTCCGGATTTGGCGGCCTTATATAGGCTCCTAAAAGATTCCCGGCCGCCTGTCATGGGCGACCGGGATGTTCAAAGCCCTTTGCGGGCAGAAAGGCAAGCGCGATCAGCTGCCTTTTGTCATGGATGCAACTTCGTCCGCGAAGTTGTCTTCTTCCTTTTCGATGCCTTCGCCGAGCTTGAAATGCACGAAGCCCTTAAGTGTGGCGCCCTGCTCTTCCAGGAACTTCCCGACGGTCTGATCCGGGTTCATCACGAAAGGCTGCTCTACCAGGACAACTTCCTTGTAGAATTTCTGCATGCGACCAACGATCATCTTTTCGATGACGTTGTCAGGCTTGCCGCTTTCGCGAGCCTGTTCGGTCAGAACACGCTTCTCAGCTTCGACAATCGCCGGATCCAGCTCATCGGTGGTAGCGGCAGCTGGCGACGTAGCAGCGATGTGCATGGCAACTTTGCGGCCAATGTCTTCCAGGTCACCTGATCCGTCCAGGGCCACAAGCACGCCAACTTTACCCATGCCCGCGGTCTCAGCGTTGTGGATGTAAGAAGCGACTTTGCCATCTGCAGACAGTTTCGCGCTACGGCGAAGTGTCATGTTTTCGCCGATTGTCGCGATCAGACGCTTGATCAGATCATCAACCGTGCCTTCGCCGTCCGGTGAAGCGGTAGCAGACAACGCTTCCGTGGTGCCGTCAGTGTCGAGCGCAGCCTTTGTGATCCCGGCCAGAGCAGTCTGGAACTTTTCATTCCGAGCCACAAAGTCGGTTTCAGCGTTCAGCTCAACAATTGCACCGGTCTTGCCGTCCTCAGAAACCTGAACTGACACAAGGCCGTCTGCAGCAGTCCGGCCGGACTTCTTTGCAGCTTTCGAAAGGCCTTTTGCCCGCAGCCAATCCACGGCTGCAGCCTCGTCGCCATTGTTTTCAACGAGCGCCTTTTTGGCATCCATCATGCCTGCGCCAGTCTTCTCGCGCAGTGCTTTAACAAGCGCAGCGGTAATCTCAGCCATTGCTGTATTCCTTCAGTTTGGTCTTCAGGTCAGACGCCCTGTCTTAGGCGCCTGTTGCGTCTTCAGCGGTTTCACCCTCAGCAGCCACAGCTGCATCGGCTTCTGCCATGGCGTCTACATCTTCGAGTTCGCCAAGGTCTACGCCGAGGCCTGCCGTGGATTCGGCCAGACCGTCCAGAACGGCGTCTGCGAACAGGTTGCAGTAGAGAGAAATCGCGCGAGCCGCATCGTCATTTCCGGCAAAGCCGTAGTCGGCGTCTGCAGGGTCACAATTCGTATCCAGAACGGCCACGACCGGAATACCCAGTTTGCGTGCTTCCTGAACGGCGATAGCTTCCTTGTTTGTGTCGATCACGATCATCGCAGCCGGAAGACCGCCCATGTCTGCGATACCACCCAGGGACATCTGCAGCTTGTCGCGACGACGCTCCAGGTCGAGCAGCTCTTTCTTGGTGAGGCCTTGGCCGCTACCGCTTTCAAACATCGAATTCAGCTCTTTCAGCTGCTTGATGGAATTGGAAACAGTCGACCAGTTGGTCAGCGTTCCGCCGAGCCAACGGTGGTTCATGTAGTATTGAGCACAACGCTGAGCAGCTTCGGCGACCGGGTCAGCAGCCTGACGCTTGGTGCCCACGAACAGGACGCGTCCACCTTTCGCAACTGTATCGCGCACGAACACGAGCGCCTGATGCAGTGCAGGAACGGTTTGGGAAAGGTCCATGATATGGATCCCGGAACGCTCGCCGTAGATGTACGGCTTCATGCGTGGGTTCCAGCGGTGGGTTTGGTGACCGAAGTGAACGCCAGCTTCGAGCAACTGACGCATGTTGAAGTCAGGTAGGGCCATAGATTGTCTCCATCCGGTTGGCCGTCACGGGTGGAACTTTGGACCACCATGGTCCTTCGCACCGGATGCACCCGTGAACTGGTTTCTGATGGGGCGGCTTATACAGAAATTGCCAATGGCTGCAAGGCTTTCAGCACCTGTTTTGTCAGGCCGCTTTGAGCGGTTCGACACGCTCCACCCCGGGCGCCTCCTTCAGCGCTCGTTGAGCACTTAGACCGATCGTGTAGGTCGACGGAAGCTTCATGGTCACGACACGACCATCCTCCAGCGGCATCTCGATCAAAAGTTCCCCTTTTTCAAGGTCTTGAAGCTTTGTCAGATGCTCTACAACACCGGCAAGGTCACCAACAAAAGCGCCGACAGCCAGTCGGATCTTCAAGGCGCCCATCGCTTTGGACAGCCGCGCAGCCTCCAATTTGAGGACACGCTCGGCGTTTAGCTTGATCTCCTCAGCGTTTCGCTTGACGCCAACAGTGATCGCCACAGCATTGCCAACCTGCAAAAGATCATAATTCTGGGAGAGGGTTTCCGGGAACACCATCATTTCCACCTCTCCTGAGGGGTCAGACAAGGTCAGAAAGGCGAACTTCCCACCATTTCGGGCCGGTTTATCACTGCGCGCCCGCACAACCCCTATCATCTCCAATGGCTTGCCGTCAGACGCTCGATCCTGAACCTCCATTGCGAGCGTCACGCGCTCCCGATCAAGTCCTTCCAGTACGTCGTCGAGGGGGTGGCCCGAGAAGTAAAAGCCGATCGATTTGAATTCCTGGTCCAGCTTCTGCTGACCATTCCATGCCTTTGCTTTGGGAAGGACCGGGCGCAGCGCTGGCTCGGCGTCGCCAAACAAGCCGCCCTGCCCACCTTGTCGGTCCTGGGCTGCGCTTACCGCCATGTTCGCAAGTAAAGGTGCCGACTCCAGCATCTTCGCGCGGTTCGGTTCAAATGAATCGAACGCACCCGCCTTGGACAGGGATTCAAATGCCTTCTTGTTCACATGCTTGGGATCGACACGTTCCGAAAAGTCATACAGATCCTCAAAGCGACCGTCGCGCTCGCGAATTTCAACGACATGCTTCATGGCTTCGAGGCCGACGCCCTTGAGGGCACCAAGCGCATAAACCACCGCGCCGTCACGTACGTCAAAATCGGCGGTGGACGAATTCACATCCGGCGCAAGAACCGGAATCTTCAGGCGCTTGGCCTCCTGGAAAAACGCGGCCAGCTTGTCTGTATTGCCGATATCGAGGCTCATGGACGCGGCAAGAAACTCAACCGGGAAGTGCCGCTTCAGATATCCTGTGTGATAGCCAATCAGCGCATACGCGGCGGCATGAGATTTGTTGAAACCATAACCGGCAAACTTTTCCATCGTATCGAAGATGTCGTTCGCAAGCTTCTCTTCCATACCCTTCAATTCGGCTGCGCCTTCAACAAAGCGCTTCCGCTGGGCGATCATCTCCTCAACCTTCTTTTTACCCATGGCGCGCCGAAGCAGGTCAGCTTCACCGAGGGAGTATCCGGCGATCTCCTGCGCCATCCGCATAACCTGCTCCTGATAAACAGGAACGCCATAAGTCGCCTCGAGTACGGGCTTCAGGTCCGGGTGTTGATAAACAACTGAAGACGGGTCCTCCTTACCCTGAACGTACACTGGAATATTCTCCATCGGTCCGGGTCGATAAAGCGAGATGATGGCAATGACATCTTCAAGATTGTGCGGACGCACCTTCTTCAGCGTATCCCGCATGCCCGCGCCTTCGAGCTGGAACACACCAAGAGTCTCGCCACTGGCCATCAGGTCGTACGTGGACTGATCATCCAGGCTCTGCCATTCTGGCCCGACATCACGTCCGTCGCGGCGGATCAGCTTGAGCGCACGATCAATGACGGTCAGCGTTTTCAATCCAAGAAAGTCGAACTTCACAAGTCCGGCCGTCTCGGCATACTTCATGTTGAATTGCGTCGCAGGCAAGTCCGCGCGCGGATCGTTATAAAGAGGAACCAACTCCACCAGTGGACGGTCGCCAATCACGACGCCCGCAGCGTGGGTCCCCGCATTGCGATATTTGCCCTCAAGGGACAAGGCAATTTCAAGCAATTCTCCGACGCGTTCGTCAGCGTCTATCTCATCCTGAAACTTCGGTTCGTCGTCGATAGCGTCCTGCAGCTTCGGTGGATTCGCGGGATTGAAAGGAATGAGTTTCGCGAGCCGGTCCACCTGGCCATACGGCATCTGCATGACCCGGCCGACATCACGAACCACAGCTTTGGCCTGCAGCGTTCCGAATGTGATGATCATCGCCACCGAATCTGCGCCATACTTGTCGCGCACATATCGAATTACTTCGCCGCGTCGCTCCTGACAGAAGTCGACGTCGAAGTCGGGCATCGACACACGTTCCGGGTTCAGAAAGCGTTCGAAAAGAAGATCGAACCTGAGCGGATCAAGATCGGTGATCAACAACACCCAGGCGACAAGCGACCCTGCACCAGAGCCCCGGCCCGGCCCGACCGGAATTCCGTTTTCCTTCGCCCATTTGATAAAGTCCGAAACGATCAGGAAGTAGCCCGGAAATCCCATGCGCTCGATAATCGAAAGCTCGTAATCGAGTCTCTCGAAATAGGTATCACGTTCCGCATACAGCTTGTCTGCGGCGGATAGCCTGTACTCCAGCCCCTCCACGGCCTGCTTGCGCAGTTCCTCGGACTCCGACCGCCCTTCCTTGGAGAAATTCGGCAGAATGGGCTTGTGGGTCTCGGCTTTAACCGCGCACCGCCGTGCAATCTCAGACGTGTTGGCAATCGCTTCAGGTAGATCCTCAAACAGAGAGACCATTTCGTCAGCGGTTTTGAGATACTGCGACGGATCCACGCGCTTGCGATCGTCCTGACCCAGGTACTGGCCATTGGAGATACACATCATGGCGTCATGAGCCTTGGCATCGGCTGACTTCATGAACCGGGCATCATGCGTGGCGACCAACGGCAAGTCGAGTTCATACGCGAGATCGATCAGTCCATCTTCTGTCGCATATTCATCATCGGTTCCATGCCGGGTAATTTCGACATAGCATCGGCCGGGATAGGCTGTCGCCATCGTGGAGAGTTCGGTCCGGGCATCCGCAAGGCGGCCTTTCAACAGGTGCTTTCCCACTTGCCCTTCGGAGCCACCCGTCAGCAATATCAAACCGTCAGTGTTCTCAAGCAGCAGGTCACGATGAAGCTTCGGCACGCCATCAGCAGCATCCAGATACGCCCGCGATGACAACAGCATCAGGCGTTTGTAACCCACATCATTCTGAGCGTAGAGCGAGATGCGGCTGGGCTCACTCTTCGGAAGGCCGTCTGTCACATCGAAACAGCAGGCCATGATCGGCTGAATGCCGGCGTCGGTCAGCGTCAGCGAAATTTCGAGCGCACCAAACAGATTGTTCCGGTCTGTAATCGCAATGGCAGGCATGCCCTGTTCAGCGCACCACGCCTTCAGCCCTTTTGGGGTGATCATGCTTTCGAGCAAGGAATAGCTCGAGCGTACAGCGAGATGGATAAAGGTCGACTCAGTCACGGCACAACTCCTGTTCACAGGATACAGTGCCGTGAGGCGCTCTTCCAGACCAGACGCTGACCGCCGCGTTTCACAACTTAGTCCGGCTTATAATCGACCAGTTTTCCGTCGGACAGGGTCAAAACACGGTCCATATGCTTGATCAGCGAAAGATTGTGCGTCGCCACCAACACGGCTGCGCCTTCGTCGCGCACCATTTTGATCAGTGTCGCAAAAACGCGCTCCGTCGTGGCCGGGTCCAGATTGCCTGTCGGTTCGTCCGCAATTACCAGCCGAGGGTCATTCGCCAACGCCCGAGCAATAGCTACACGCTGCTGTTCACCGCCAGACATCTGTGCCGGCTGATGATGTCCCCGGTCTTTCAGGCCCATTTCCGCCAGTAGCGTCGCGGCTTTCTCACGCGCAAGCTTCTGTTCTACGCCAGCGATCATCAATGGCATCGCAATGTTGTCAGCGGCATTGAACTCCGGAAGCAGGTGGTGGAACTGGTACACGAACCCGATCTTTGCCCGCCGGATAGCGGTCCGCCCTTTGTCATCAAGCGCAAGGCAATCAATGCCGTCCAGCAAGACCTTGCCGGATTCCGGACGTTCAAGCAGGCCAGCTGTATGCAACAACGTAGACTTGCCTGAACCGGACGGCCCCACAAGCCCTACCAACTCCCCTGCGTTCAGCTGGAGGTTCGTTCCGCTCAGCACGTGCAACTCGCCCGCTGCTGTTTTGTAGAACCGGTCAATATCACGGAGTTCGAGAACTGGCTGGCCCATTATTCGAACCTCAATGCGCTTACCGGATCCTGACGGGATGCCCACCAGGCCGGGATGATTGATACCAGCATCGACATGCACAATGCGTACAGCCCTGTCCGGATGACCTCACCCCAATCCAGGATCGCAGGAAGACCTTCAAGGCCATACACTTCCGCATCAAAGACCTCACCCGGCACGAACAGGTTTATGAACGCCTCGACCGCGTCGATATTTGTGACGACAAGAATGCCAACCGCCATACCGAGCAGTGCGCCAAGCGTTCCCAGAATCGTGCCCACAAGCAAAAACACGCGCAGCACGCCGCCTCGGCCTAACCCAATTGTCCGCAAGATGGCAATATCCCGGGTTTTGTTCTTCACCAGCATGACGACGCCGACAATGATATTGAGGGTCGCGATCCCCATAATCACCATCACCAAAAGACGAACCATGGTCCGCTCCACCTGCAAGGCATTCAGATACCCTGCCCTTTGGCTCTTCCAGTCGAACGTGTAGAGCGCATTTCCAGTCGCCTCGGCGATGGCCGCCATCGCTTCATTCGTCTTGTTTGGATCATCCAGGCGAACGTCCAGCATCTGGTAACGGTCTTTGGATTGAAACAGTATCTGAGCCTGCTCCATCGGCATGAACATATAGAGACGGTCCAGCTCCACACTTCCCGTCTTGAAAACATCACCGACGGTATAAGCCTTGCTTCGCGGCGTTGACCCCAGCGGTCCTGAATTCGTCTGAGAGGTGATGATCTCAACTTTGTCGCCCGGCCTGACACCAAGGCCCTCACGACCGGCGGCCAGGAACGCCCCCATCATGATGACATTGCCGCCATTCTTGCCTTCTCCGAAGCCGGATTCGATGGCCGCTTCCCCGCCATCCTTCAGAAATGGCATCGTCGCCAGGTCTTCCTGCCGGATTGCACGGACCGCCGCTCCAGTCTTGCGCCCATTCGCCGTGACCAGCACATATTCCTCGATATACGGCGCGACGCTAGACACGCCATCGATCAGGCTGATCGTCTCGGCAATCTGCTCGGCCTCTTCCTCTGTGTACGACGCGACAACACCGTAAACATGCGGCTGCCCACCCAACAGGGCATCAAGCAGGGTCGCCCGGAATCCGCTCATAATCGACATGGTGATGATCAACGCAGCGACTGCGAAGAAAATGCCTACAAACGATATAATGGAAATCAGACTGGCGCCGCCATGCTCTCGCTTCGCGCGAAGGTATCTCCAGGCGAGCGTCCGTTCGAGTTTCCCAAAGGGAGATGCGGCTGCAGGCAAATCACTCATTCAGGACGGACCTTTGCCAATGCGTCGGCAAGCGGCAACTCTTCCTTCTCGCCTGTCTTGCGATTTTTAACCTCAACGACACCATTCTTCAGTCCGCGCGGCCCAATAACGATCTGCCACGGCAGGCCGATCAGATCCATCCGCGCGAATTTTCCACCCGCTCGGTCCTCTGTGTCGTCATACAATGCATCAATACCGGCGAGTTCCAACGCCTGATAAGCCTGTTCGCACGCCGTATCGCACTCTTCGTCACCGGCGCGCATATTGATGATGCCAACATGAAACGGCGCAACGCCATCGGGCCAGACAATGCCATTCTCGTCGTGACAGGCTTCAATGATACCGCCCACCAGTCGCGATACACCGATACCGTAACTTCCCATTTCCACCGGAACCATCTGACCATCCGGCCCCTGAACAACTGCGTTCATGGGTTCGGAGTATTTAGTCCCGAAATAGAAGATATGCCCTACTTCAATACCGCGCGCAGAGACCTTTCGATCGTCCGGCAGTGCATCAAAAGCGGCTTCATCATGCATTTCCTCGGTCGCCGCATAGTATTGCGTGCGTTTCTCCACTTCGGCAGTCAAATCTGCAGAAAAATCGAGATCAAGGCCCGGAGCCGGCATATCCAGCAGCGTCTTGTCACAGAAAACCGCGCTCTCACCTGTGTCTGCCAAAATGATAAACTCATGGCTCAGCTCGCCACCAATCGGCCCCGTGTCTGCACGCATAGGCACAGCGGTCAGTCCAAGGCGGGAAAACGTGTTGAGATAGGCGCAGAACATCCGGTTGTAGGAATGCCGAGCATCCTCTGCGGTGAGATCGAAGGAATAAGCATCCTTCATCATGAATTCGCGTCCGCGCATCACACCGAATCGCGGACGAATCTCGTCCCTGAACTTCCACTGTTGGTGATACAGGTTCAGCGGCAGCTGCTTGTAGCTTTTCACGTAGGACCGGAACACATCCGTAACGAGTTCCTCATTCGTTGGTCCGTACAGCATGTCACGATCATGGCGATCCGTGATGCGAAGCATTTCCTTGCCATATGCCTCGTAACGACCGGATTCGCGCCAGAGGTCGGCCTGCTGCAATGTCGGCATCAAGATCTCGACCGCGCCTGCACGGTTCATTTCCTCGCGCACGATCTGTTCGATCTTTTTCAGCACGCGCAGGCCAAGTGGCAACCAGGTGTAAATGCCCGCCCCGTTCTGCCGGACCATGCCGGTGCGCAGCATCAGCTGGTGCGAAACAATGGCCGCATCCGAAGGGGCTTCTTTGGAAACGGGCAGGAAATACTTCGACAGACGCATGGAATCTCCGTGATCGCGCACTAAACGAAGGCCAACTAGCCGCAGCGCCCCCTATTGCGCAAGCAAACGTGGCACGATGATGGCTGTTAATGTGGTGAGAACGATCGCACCAGCCGTCGCCCAGATGGCTTTCTTTTTCAGCATTGGGTTCTTGGGAGCGGCCTCTTCGGTGCCTGGAGTCGTGGAATCGTCCTCCCATTGCCCCGCAACACCGATTGGCAGGACGACAAAGAACGACAACCACCACGCGATGGTGAAGACAACGCCCGCACCGAAGATCGTCATCAGTGAGCTTCCTTGGGCGTTTCCATGAGTTCGATCAGAACGCCATTCGAGTTCTTCGGATGCACGAAGATGATCGGCGTACCGTGCGCACCAATTCGCGGCTTACCAAGAACTGTCGCGCCGCGCTTGCCCATCTCATCGACAGCCTGGTTGATGTCTTCCACCTCGAAACAGACATGGTGCTGGCCGCCCTTCGGATTCTTCGCAATGAAGTTCGCAATCGGGGACTCAGCGTTCAGCGGCTCGATCAGTTCGATCTGGCTGTTCGGCAAATTCACGAAACAGACTTTTACGCCCTGCTCCGGCATATCGAATGGCGTGGTGATATCTGTCGCACCATACAGCGTTCGATAGGTTTCACATGCTGCGTCGAGATCCGGAACGGCGACACCAACATGATTCAAGGGACCAATTTTAAAATCTGACACAGGTTTCAACTCCTCAGCACGATCACTTCTATAATTGGGCGGTGACCAAATGTATTCAAACAGGCTTTGCGAAGTGCGCGGCCAACAGCGCGCTCTACCGCATCATCGTCCATACGGTCTCGCTTCTTCATGCGACCAATCGCGTCTTCCGCGGCTATCTCAAGCGGCTCGATGCTCTCATCTGCAATGCGACCGTCAGCTTCGGAAAGCCCCTTCGCAATAACGATTGGACCGTCAAGAACGTCGCCGGAATCATCCAGGGTCAAGGTCGCAAACAGAATGCCTGAATAGGACAACTTGCGACGCTCATCGATCCCCTGTGCACCTTCCGGAACCAAGCGATCTCCATCCAGAAAAAGCCTGCCGGATGGAACGATGTCGGTAATTTCGGCCTTGCCCGGCGCCAGGCGGACAAGACTCCCGTTCTGCGGTGTGACTGCGTGAGGAACCTGCAGCGATTTTGCAAAGGTCGCGTGTTCCATGATGTGCCGGCGTTCACCATGAACTGGAACGGATACTTTCGGCCGAACCCAGCCATACATGCGACGCAACTCGTCGCGACACGGATGACCGGACACGTGGATAGGATACGGCACCATGCGCGGCGTGATCACGCGCACACCCTGCTCTGCAAGCGCATTCTGGAGCTCAAAGATTCCTTTCTCATTTCCCGGGATCTGCCGGGAGGAGAAGATGACCGTATCACCTTCGTGAAAGGTCACATTGCGATGATCGCGGCGCGCAATGCGCGTCAGCGCTGCACGCGCCTCGCCCTGACTGCCAGTGCAAAGATACAGGATGTGTTCCGCCGGGATCTGGATTGCATCCGACTCGTCCACGAATTCCATTGTGCTTGGAAGAATGCCGACCGATTTGGCCGCATCAGTAATGCGGTGCATGCTTCGCCCGACGAGACAGACGGCGCGGCCGGCAGCTTCCGCCGCCTCGACGATGGACTTAACGCGCGCGACATTGGACGCAAACGTTGTGACCGCAACAGCCTGTTTCTGCTCAGAAATAAGGTCGATCAGGCCCTGCTTTACCGATTCTTCGGAGCCGGACTCACCCTCCTCGAATACGTTGGTGGAATCGCAGACCATCGCCAGGACTCCCTCATCACCAAGGGCGGTGAGGCCTTGCACATCAGTGGTTTCACCGATCTGAGGATCAGGATCGATCTTCCAGTCACCCGTGTGCAATATTGTGCCCAACGCCGTCTTGATCGCCAGCGCATTCGGCTCAGGGATCGAATGGGTCAAGGTCACATACGTCACCTCAAAAGGACCCGCGGTGACTGTACCGCCAAGCGCTACAGGCTTGAGCCAGTTCGGGTCCACACCGCGTTCGACCATTTTCGAGCGTACCAGCTCCGCCGTGAATGGTGTCGCGTAGATCGGTGCTTTTGTCTGTAGCCGCGGGTACAGCAAGCCAACCGCGCCAATATGATCTTCATGAGCGTGCGTCAGGAAAACCGCATCAATCTTTTCGCCTATCAAATATTCGGGGTCGGCGCAGATGAGATCCACCCCAGGCGTCTCAAGAGACCCAAATGTGACGCCCAGATCCGCGATGATCCAGCGGCGATCATGCGCTGGCCCATACCCGTAGGCATTCAGGTTCATGCCGATCTCATCGCATCCCCCTAAGGGGAGAAATACCAGCTCATCCTCAACACCAACCGTATCTGCCATTCTTATCAACTATTCCGTCTGTAAATTTCGAGCAGACCCCGAATGGTAATATCCTGATCGTAATAATCTATAGTCTGGCTGGCGCCTTCGAACAGTGACGCAACGCCGCCCGTGGCCACCACCTTCATGGGCTTGCCATATTCGCCCTTGATGCGCGTCACCAATCCATCAATCAGATCAATATAGCCCCAAAACACTCCCGATTGCATCGCGCTGACGGTATCCTGCCCAATGACGCGAGGTGGCTTCTGAATTGCGATGCGAGGCAGCTGGGCGGCAGCGTCGTGCAGAGCCCGCATGGACAGGTTGATTCCGGGAGAAATAATCCCGCCTTCAAAACCACCATCTTCGGCAACAACGTCAAATGTCGTGGCCGTGCCACTGTCGATCACGATCAGGTTGCCCTCATAGGTCATGTGAGCCCCCAGCGCGCTGACAATGCGGTCTGCGCCGACTTGCTCAGGACGATGAATACGAACCTCAACGCCAGTTTTCAGATCGGGATCGCCGATGAACATAGGCTCTATTTCTAGGTAGCGCCGGGCCAGGTTACGGAAATTGAACTGGGCTTGGGGCACAACGGTGGAGATCACGCAGCCTTTGATACGCTTAAGATCAACGCCATACATATCAGCAAGGCGCCAGAGCCACGCCGCATGATCATCTGCGGTCTTGGTCGGGTCAGTCGCGCTTCGCCATTGATTGATCCAGCTTTCACCATCGTGAATCCCGAACACGGTATTCGTATTGCCCACGTCGATTGCCAGCAACATCGCCTATTCACTCCCTATCAGGCTGACATCTCCAGCCCGTACGATTTCTTGACGCCCATCTGGCAGCCGCAATACCAAAGATCCATCCGCCGCCATATCCTCCAGAATCCCTATCAGTGGATCGCCATTTCGGGAAACGGAGACTGTCTGACCGAGGCCTTCAGCAACTTTCAACCAATCGCGACGCAAACTTTCGAAACCCTGACGCGCCTCCAACAGCCTGTTAGAAAACGCCTCGCGCAATGCGGAGAGAACGTCTGCGGGGGTTAAAGCGGTGTCGCCCCGAAGCGCGTGAAGGCTCGTCGCAGACTGGCCAGCGCCTTCGGGGGCCTCTGCGACATTGATCCCAATCCCAGACGCGACCCAGAAATCTTCGCCCTGCCCACCGGTCTCCACGAGGATGCCGGATATCTTCGCGCCATTCACTCTGGCGTCGTTTGGCCATTTCAGCCTGACGGGTGCCTCTGGCGCAACAATCGCAGCAACATCAGAAACGGCAAGCGCTGCTGCAAACGGAATACGTGCCGCAACCGGAATGCCGCCGGGCTCTTTGAAGAATGCCGTCGAAAACAAGTTTCCCGTGGGCGAAATCCAGGGGCGTTGAAGTCTTCCCCGCCCGGCAGTCTGGGCTTCAGCCACCAGCCAGCAATCCTCAAATCGCCCTTCTTTAGCGCGACGCCTGGCCTCGGAGTTTGTACTGTCGATTACGCCAAGGTGATGGACCGGCCAGGATAAACTCAAACTGCGAGCCCCAGCGCAGCGGAGCCAGCCCATCCTGACAAGGCGTTGATGAAGAACAGGAACAAGATACCTGCCACCAACGCAGCGAGCAGAACTGTCATCGTGACGGAGCCATCGATCGTCTCGAACTTCTCAGTCGGCTCATCGAACCACATGATCTTGATCAGACGCAGATAATAGCCAAGCGAGACCACCGACGCGAGAACAAGGATGATCACCACAGGCATCAACCCGGCGTCCACACCCGCCGTCAGAACTTCCCATTTGCCGAAGAACCCACCAAACGGCGGCAGGCCGGCCATTGAGAAGATGAGAATCGATAATGCGATGGTCAGAACGGGGCGCTTGCGCATTAGGCCGCCAAGTTCGTTGATCCCTTCAACCATTCCGCCCTTCCGGCGCATGGCCAGTACGCCCATGAACAGGCCGAGCGAAGCAATCACATAAAGCGTCATGAAGACGAGAAGCGGACCGGCACCCAGTTCCTTACCCGCCGCAACAGCGACGAGCGCGTAGCCCATGTTTGCGATGGAAGAATAACCAAGCAGTCGCTTGATATTCGTTTGCGTCAACGCGCCGAGCGAACCAATGATCATCGAAAGACCGGCAATGATGCACAGAATGATTTGCCACTGGTCAATCACGTCGCCAAACACCGTGAACATGACGTTTGCGAAGACAACCATGCTGGCCATTTTCGGTGCCGATGCGAAGAACGCGACAACGGGAGTCGGTGCGCCTTCGTATACGTCAGGTGTCCAGATATGCATCGGCGCAGCCGACACTTTGAAGGCCAGACCGACAATCATGAGCACCATTCCGAACATCATTCCGATGGACGGCTCTGCCGCGGCGATCAACGCGTATTCGGTCGATCCGGAGAAACCATAAACTAGTGACGCACCATAAAGCAGCATTCCGGACGCGAGCGCGCCAAGTACGAAATACTTGAGACCAGCCTCTGCTGCCTTCGTGGAGTCACGATGGAAGGCGGCCAGCACATATGAAGACAGGCTGAGTGTTTCCACACCCATGTAAAGTGTCATCAAATCAGCGGCTGACAGGATGATTCCCATCCCGAAGGATGCGAGCAGAATAAGCAAAGAGTATTCATAACGGATCGTGCCGTGACGCTTCAGGAATCCTTCCGATGCGACCAGGGCGAAACCCGCGAGAACATAGCTGACGAACTTCGCGAAATTGACAAAGGTATTCGTCCGCACAAGCCCGCCGAATGCCTCACCGCCCTGATAATTCATGAGCGAGATGGCAGCCGCAGCGAACAGCGCAATCGCGCCGAACTTGATGGATGCGCTATTGAAGCGGTCCTTGAACGTGGCACCGATCAGAACGCCGGCCAAAGCGATAGCGACAAGCCACAATTCAGGGCCAATCGTCAGGATCATGGCAGTGAAATCAATCATCAGATCAGCCTCCCGCCATCAGGTTCAGAATGCGCAAGGCAGAACCCTCTGTAATGTTGAAAATCAAATTAGGCGCGACACCGAACAGGATTGTCAGGAACGCCAACGGCGCAATGCAGACCCATTCGATCATGTTCATGTCCTTGATCGAGCTGAGATCAGGATTGGTCATTTGTCCGAATACAGTCCGCCGATAAAGCGTCAGCATGTAGACCGCGGAGAAGATCACGCCGAGTGCTGCACCGGCGGCCGCCCAGGTGGAGGCTTGGAAACCGCCAACCATGGTGAGGATCTCACCGATGAATCCAGACGTGCCCGGCAAGCCGACATTGGCCATTGTGAACAGCATGAAGAAAGTTGCGTAGACCGGCATCCGATGCACGAGGCCGCCATAGGCAGCAATCTCTCTTGTGTGCATACGGTCGTATACAACGCCAACGATCAGGAACAGCGCGCCGGAAATCAGCCCGTGGCTCAGCATCTGGAAAATGGCACCCTGAACGCCCGCCTCATTAAAGGCGAACACGCCCAGCGTAACAAAGCCCATATGCGCAACGGACGAATACGCGATCAGCTTCTTCATGTCCGTCTGGCGCCAGGCCACAAGTGATGTGTAGACGATGGCGATTACGGCCAAAGCAAACATGACTGGCTGGAAGAGCTGGCTCGCATCCGGGAACATCGGAAGGGAGAACCGCAGAAATCCGTAACCGCCCATTTTGAGCAGAACACCCGCAAGCACGACCGACCCTGCCGTGGGGGCCTGAACGTGTGCGTCAGGAAGCCATGTATGAACTGGCCACATTGGGAGCTTGACCGCAAAGGACGCCACGAATGCCAGCCAGAGCCATGTCTGAACGCCGGAGTCGAATGCATATTTTTCAAGAACTTCAAAGTCCGAGCTTCCGGCCGCCTGATACATGTACACAACCGCAACCAGCATCAAAAGTGAGCCAATCAGCGTGTACAGGAAGAACTTGAAAGCCGCGTAGATCTTGTCCTTGCCGCCCCAGATTCCGATGACAAGAAACATCGGGATCAGACCGGCTTCGAAGAAGATGTAGAACAGCACCAGATCCATCGCCGTGAACACGCCGATGATGAATGTTTCCAACACCAGAAAGGCGACTACATATTCTGTCACGCGATTGTGGATCGAATTCCAACTCGCCAGCAGACAGATCGGGATCAGGAAAGTTGTCAGCAGGATCAGCGAGATGGACAATCCGTCGACGCCCATCTTGTAGCTGATGTTACGGTACCAGGAATACTGCTCAACAAGTTGATATCCAGACTGGCTGGCATCGAACCCTGCAAACGCGGCAAGCGATGCAATGAAGGTGGCGCCTGAAATAATCAGGCCCGCCATCAGGGCTGTGCGCCCTTCCTTGTCGCCTGAAGATGCTTCACGGCTGCCAGCTGTCGCGGCCCGAACCAGCATGATGATGAGTGCGCCCGCCAATGGCAGGAACGTCATCGCCGAAAGAATGGGGAAACCGCCCATCAGTTAGCTCCTCCAGCGCGCAGCCACAGTATTGCTCCGAATACGAGTGCAGCGCCGATAATCACGAAAGCGTAGTGGTAGAGATATCCGGTATGCATCTTGGACAGACGCCCTGCGGATGACTTGGTAACCGCTGCGATACCGTCAGGACCAATACCGTCGATGATCTTCTTGTCTGCTTTCCAGAAGACATTGCCCAAGAGAGCAGATCCTTTGACGAGCGTCGCCTGATAGATCTCGTCGAAATACCATTTGTTGTAAAACAGTGAGTGAAGCGGACCGCCACTATCAGCGACACGTTTCCCGACGCCTCTGTTGAAGTAGTAAGTGAGCGTTGCCACGACGAAGCCTGCAATCGTCACAATCAGTGGCGCAAACAGAACCCATTCAGGCACGTTATGCCGATCATGAAGCACGTGGTTCTCTGCAGCGCGATAGATTGTACCTGCCCAGAACGCTTCATTGTTGTGATCTACGAATGCGTCATAGAAATAAACGCCGGCAAAGATCGCACCGAGGCTCAGCAGTGCTAGCGGCACCAGCATCACGAGTGGGCTTTCATGCGGCGTGTGATCGTGGCCATGGCCGTGGTCATCCTCTGCCACATGGGCATCGGCATGAGCATGATCGTCATGATGATCATGGGACTCCCAAGTCTTGGGTCCGTGGAATGTCATGTAGATCAGGCGCCAAGAGTAGAAGCTCGTTAGGAACGCCGCAATCAGGCCGAACCAGAACGCCACTTGGCCAAACACAACTTCAGCCTGTCCAGCGGCGAACGCGCTTTCGAGTATGGCGTCCTTGGAGAAGAAGCCAGCAAAGCCAATCTTCGTATGCGGAATACCCAGGCCGATGATGGCGATCGTTCCGATCATCATCGCCGCGTAGGTTAGCGGCATGAATTTGGCGAGACCGCCCATGCGACGCATGTCCTGCTCATGGTGCATGCCATGGATCACTGAGCCAGCGCCAAGGAAAAGGAGTGCCTTGAAGAAGGCGTGCGTGAACAGGTGGAACATCGCGGCTTCGTAAGCACCAACGCCAGCCACAAAGAACATGTAACCCAGCTGCGAACAGGTTGAATAGGCAATCACTCGCTTGATGTCATTCTGCGCCATGCCGACCGTCGCCGCATAGAGCGCAGTGACTGCACCAACGACCGTGATCATGCCGGCTGCGTAGAACGTGTACTCGTAGATCGGCGACAAAAGGCAAACGAGGTAGACACCTGCAGTCACCATGGTGGCAGCGTGAATGAGCGCCGACACAGGGGTTGGGCCCTCCATGGCGTCGGGCAGCCACACATGCAGGAAGAATTGCGCAGACTTGCCCATCGCACCGATGAAGAGCAGCACGCCGATGACTTCCAAGGCGCTGAAATTCCAGTTCAGGAACGGAATAACCAGTTCACGCACATGGTGGGCCTCAGTGAAGCCGACTGGAACAACTTCAATATTGTTGCGCACGGCTTCGAGAACCGGTCCGAACTCAACAGAGCGGAATACGAAGAACACCGCCATGATGCCAAGCGCGAGGCCGAAATCGCCCACACGGTTTGTCACGAACGCCTTGATCGAAGCATCGTTCGGCGCCTTGTTCTGATACCAGAAACCGATCAGCAGATAGGATGCCAGGCCAACGCCTTCCCAACCGAAGAACAGCTGGATGAAATTGTCCGCTGTCACCAACATCAACATCATGAAGGTAAACAGCGAGAGGTAGCTGAAGAAGCGCGCCTTGTGCGGCTCTTCACTCATATAGCCCCAAGAGTAGAGATGAACGAGCCCGGAGACGCCAGTGATCACCGCCATCATCACGATGGAGAGCGTGTCTACGCGAATGGCCCAGTTTGCCTGGAATTCACCCACATGAATCCAGGGCATCAAAGTGATAATGTGCTGCTTCAATTCATAGCTGGTCGCTGCAGCGACCAGGCTCGCATGATGCTCTTCTCCGCCGGAGTGACCACCTATGCCGGCTGCATACGCGAACAATTGAATCAAGGACAAAATGCCCGCCGACAGAACAACAGCTGTCGTCAGGCTCATAACAAGCTTGTCACCAATCTGCTTGTGAACCAGGCCGGTCAGAGCAACGAGGCCCGGAGCAAGGACGATGTAGAGGATCAGAAAATCTGGAAGCATCATCCTACCCCTTCATCATGTCGACATTCTCAACGGAGATGTCGCCACGGTTACGGAAGTACACAACAAGAATGGCCAATCCGACCGCGGCTTCAGCAGCGGCCACAGTCAGCACCAGCATTGCAAAGATCTGACCCGCGATCGTTCCGCTGAAGACGGAAAACGCAATTAGGTTCAAGTTCACCGAGAGAAGGATCAGCTCAATCGCCATCAGGATGACAATGATGTTCTTGCGGTTCACGAAAATGCCTACGACACCAATCGTGAACAGGGCCGCAGAAACGGCGAGATAATGAGAAAGTCCGAGGTCCATAGTTCTAGATCCCCTGCCCCGGCTTGGGGTCCTTCAATTCATAAGCATCGCTGCGGCGGCGAGACGTCTGTTTGGCGATGTTCTGGCGCTTGGTTTCCGGGCGGTGACGAAGCGTGAGAACAATCGCACCAACCATGGCAACCAGCAGAATGACGCCAGCCATCTGGAACAACAGAAGGTATTGCGTGTACATCACCTGGCCAATCGCTTCAGCGTTCGTTTCCGCACCTGGAGATGCATCGAAATTCGTACTCATTTCTGAGGTACCCACAACAGAAGCGAGAACGATCTCAGCGGCAAAAACGATGCCTACCAACACGGCGAACGGCCAGTAACGCAATGTGCCGCGCTTCAACTCGACAAAGTCCACGTCAAGCATCATGACGACGAACAGGAAAAGCACGGCGACAGCGCCGACATACACAACGACAAGAAGCATCGCGAGGAACTCGGCACCAATCAGCACCAGCAGTCCTGCCGACGAAAAGAAAGCGAGAATGAGCCACAACACCGAATGCACGGGGTTGCGTGCCATGATCACGGACAGCGCCGAGACGAGCACGACGGCCGCGATCAGATAGAAAGCGAAGACTGCCACAGCCCTACGAGGCCCCTTTCTTGGCGAGGCCTGCGCCCCGCGAGTTAAAAATTCCGGCGCCTAGCGATAAGGCGCGTCGAGTTCCAGATTCTTGGCGATCAGCCGTTCCCAGCGATCTCCGTTCGCCAGCAGACGATCCTTGTCATAGAAAAGCTCTTCACGTGTCTCAGTGGCGAACTCGAAGTTCGGCCCTTCAACAATCGCATCGACCGGACATGCTTCCTGGCAGAAGCCGCAATAGATGCACTTCACCATATCGATGTCGTAGCGCGTCGTACGACGTGCGCCGTCTGCACGCGGTTCAGCCTCAATTGTGATCGCCTGAGCAGGACAGATTGCTTCACACAGCTTACAGGCGATGCAGCGCTCTTCTCCGCTCGGATAACGACGCAAGGCGTGCTCACCACGAAAACGAGGAGACAGCGGGTTCTTTTCGAATGGATAGTTCACGGTCGCCTTGCGCGTGAACATCTCCCGCACGGCAACAACGAGCGCGCCGAGGAAGTCGGTCAGAAGCGCGCCGCGAATGGTTTGAGCCAGACTCATGACTGAACTCCCATGTAAACGACATAGCCGGACACAATCAGCACCGCGACGAGAGACGTGGGCAGGAAAATTTTCCAGCCAAGGCGCATCAACTGGTCGTAGCGATAGCGCGGCACGATGGCCTTCACCAACGCAAACAGGATGAACAGGAAAAGGATCTTGAACATGAACCAGAACAGGCCTGAGAAGGCATTGATGAACGGGTGATCACGCACAAACTCTTCGCCGAGCGAGAACGGACCATGCCAACCGCCAAGGAACAGGATCGTCATCAGCGCGCACATCAGGACGATGTTCAGATACTCACCGAGCATGAACAACAGGTACGGGGTGGATCCGTACTCCACCTGGTATCCGGCCACGAGTTCAGATTCTGCTTCTGGAAGATCGAATGGCGGGCGGTTCGTCTCTGCCAGAGCAGATACGAAGAAAATCACGAACATTGGAAACATCACAACTATCAGCGGAAAGTGCTGCAAGCTGAACGCATGCCACGTCCAAATGCCGCCCTCTTGAGCGTTGACGATGTCCGTCAGATTCATCGAGCCCACCAGAAGAATCACCGTGACGATCACAAAGCCGATAGATACCTCATAGGACACCATCTGTGCGGCTGACCGCAGGGCACCGAGGAACGGGTACTTCGAGTTCGACGCCCAACCACCCATGATGATGCCGTAAACACCAAGAGAGCTGATCGCGAACAGGTACAACACACCGACGTTCAGGTTTGAAATAACCCAGCTGGTGCCGCTGACCGTGCCTGGCGCCACCGGAATTGCCGCCCACGCCGCAAATGCCAATGTACATGTCAGGATCGGAGCGATCAGAAACACGGTCTTGTTTGCGCCGGCCGGTATGACGATTTCCTTGAGAAGGAATTTCCCGAAATCGGCGAATGACTGCATCAGACCAAACGGTCCGACCACGTTAGGCCCCTTCCGCATCATGACGCCTGCCCAGACCTTGCGATCAAGCAAGAGCAAGAATGCGATGGAGAGAAGCAATACGAGCGTGAACAGGCCGATCTGGCCAAGGACCATCAGCGGCCCCAAAAGTTGCCCGAGAGATTCGACGTAGTTACTCATGGCGCCGCCCTACTCCGCTGCTACCGGAGTGTCTAGCGCTGAGGCCAGCGCTGAACATTCGGCCATCGTCTTGGACGCCCGTGCGATCGGGTTCGTCATGTAAAAATCGTCAAACACCGGACGGAATGTCGCGGTGGATAGCGAGCCTTTCATACCCTCAACAGGTGCCTTTAGGGCTTCGACACCCATCGCGCCAGGCGCGAAACCCAACCCTGAGAAGACCGTGCTCTCGCCTTCAGGCCCGCGTAGCGCTTCCCTCAGCGCATCTGCGGTATCGTAAGGGAGAGTCTTGCCCATCACATCAGACAGGGCACGGAAAATCGCCCAGCCTTCGCGAGCTTCGCCTTTCGGCTGAACGGCGCGGGAGGTCATCTGAACCCGGCCTTCGGTATTCACATACGTCGCGGTCATCTCGGTGTAGGCTGCACTCGGCAGGATAATATCCGCCCGCGCCGCGCCGGCATCACCATGTGATCCGACATAGATGACCGTAGCCGTGCCCAGACCCGACAAATCCGTTTCGTCGGCGCCGAGCAACACGACTGTCTCCTTGGTTCCCGACAGGATCTCGCCCGTAGCGGCTCCGCCTTCTGCTGGCACAAAACCAACATCCAGAGCACCCACGCGGCCGGCAGCCGTGTGGAGCACGCCAAAGCCTGCCCATCCGTCCTGAACTGCGCCAACGTCGTTCGCGAGTTTGAGCGTCTCCGCCAGAACGGCTTGCCCGTCTTCTCCACAGAGCGCACCCTCGCCAACAACAATCATCGGACGTTTGGCGTCGGCGAGAACTTTTCCAAAATCAGTGTTTCGGACATCCGCCAGAGCCGAGGCGCCGTCGCCGAGCCAGCTATGCTCATAGGTCAGGTCTGCAGCTTCACCGATACGACCAATTTTCAGGTCAGCCCACAGCCATGTTTTGCGGATGCGAGCATTCCAGACTGCCGCTTCAACACGCGGATTTGTCCCGATCAGCAAGAGAGCATCGGCGTCTTCAACGCCTGCAAGCGTTCCATTGAGAATATAACGTTCGCGCACACCGTCGGTGCCATATTGAGCACCAGCAGGACGACAATCTGTGCTTTGCACACCAAGGCTGCGGAACAGGTCTAGTGCCGCCTTCGCCTGCTCAACTTCGATGAGGTCACCCGCGACAACACCAATTTTCTCAGCCGGAACCGACAGGGCCGCTTTCACAGCGCCAAACGCTTCGCCCCAGCTGGCTGGTCGCAATTTTCCATTCTCACGAATGTACGGTCGGTCGAGCCGCTGACGCGCGAGACCGTCCCAGACAAAGCGCGACTTGTCGGAAAGCCACTCTTCGTTGATGCCTTCGCTTACCTCGGGCAGGATACGCATTACGCCATCGCCCTTCGCGTCCACGCGAATGGCAGCGCCCATGGCGTCCATGACATCGATAGAGGAGGTCTTGCGCAACTCCCACGGACGCGCATTGAACGCATACGGTTTGGAGGTGAGCGCGCCTACGGGACAAAGGTCAATCACATTGCCAGACAGCTCAGACGTCAGGCTCTTCTCAAGATAGGTCGTGATCTCGGCATTCTCTCCGCGAGAAATCATGCCGAGCTCCTCAACGCCCGCGACCTCAGCTGCAAAACGAACACAGCGCGTGCACTGAATACAGCGCGTCATGATGGTCTTGACCAATGGCCCCATATTCTTGTCTTCGACGGCGCGCTTGTTTTCGTCATAACGGCTGCCGGCGCGGCCATATGCCATTGCCTGGTCCTGCAGATCGCACTCGCCGCCTTGGTCGCAAATCGGGCAGTCCAGCGGGTGGTTGATCAGGAGGAACTCCATCACACCGTTGCGGGCCTTTTCCACGTACGCACCCTTGGTACGAATGTTTGGTGCAGACCCGTCGCGGTTAGGACGCATATCGCCGACGGTCTGAGCGCAGGAAGCAATCGGCTTTGGCGCGCCCTCCCATTCGACCAGACACATGCGGCAATTGCCTGCGACCGACAGACGCTCATGATAGCAAAAGCGAGGAATTTCGGCGCCAGCCTCTTCGCACGCCTGCATCAGCGTATACGAACGAGGAACTTCGATGTCCTTGCCGTCGACGTTCAGCTTGAAAAGATCGTCAGCCATAATCTTTACTCCGCTGCCACAACTGCGCCCTGCACCATGGCGCGCGGCAGCCTGTATTGGTTGATGCGATCTTCGATCTCATGACGGAAGTGGCGGATCAGGCCCTGGATCGGCCACGCCGCAGCATCTCCGAGTGCACAGATCGTATGCCCCTCAACCTGCTTCGTTACATCCAGCAGCGTCTCGATTTCGTCGTGCTCAGCCTCGCCCTTCACCATGCGCTCCATTACGCGCCACATCCAGCCTGTGCCTTCCCGGCATGGCGTACACTGACCACAGGATTCGTGCTTGTAGAAATATGCCAGACGCGCGATCGCCTTGATCAGGTCTGTTTCCTTGTCCATCACGATCACTGCTGCAGTACCGAGACCGGATTTCAGATCCCGCAGCGTGTCGAAATCCATGTAGGCGTCCATGATCTGCTCGGCTGGCACCATAGGCACCGACGAACCACCCGGAATCACAGCTTTCAGATTGTCCCAGCCACCGCGGATGCCGCCGCAATGATTATCGATCAGCTCACGGAAGGTGATCGACATTTCCTCCTCGACATTGCACGGCTTGTTAACATGACCGGAAATGCAGAACAGCTTCGTGCCCGTGTTGTTCGGACGACCGAAGCCAGCGAACCATTCAGCACCGCGGCGCAGGATGGTCGGCGCAACAGCGATCGACTCGACATTGTTCACGGTCGTCGGGCAGCCATACAGACCCGCATTGGCCGGGAATGGCGGCTTCAGGCGCGGCTGGCCCTTCTTGCCCTCCAGGCTCTCCAGCAGCGCAGTCTCTTCACCGCAGATATAAGCGCCAGCGCCGTGGTGAACGTAGAGGTCAAAGTCCCAACCGTTCACATTGTCCTTGCCGATGAGCTTGGCTTCGTAGGCCTCTTTGACCGCTTTCTCCAAAGCGTGGCGCTCATTGATATATTCGCCGCGCAGGTAGACGTAGCATTTGTGAGCGCGCATTGCGCGGCTCGCCACCATGCAGCCCTCGATCAGCAGGTGCGGATCGTGACGCATGATCTCGCGGTCCTTGCACGTGCCAGGTTCGGACTCATCCGCGTTCACCACCAGATAATGCGGACGATCCCGGACTTCTTTCGGCATGAAGGTCCATTTCAGACCTGTCGGGAAGCCAGCACCACCACGGCCACGCAAACCGGATGCCTTGATCTGATCGCAGATCCAATCCGGCCCTTGGTCAAGCATCTCCTTGGTCAGATGCCACGCACCGCGTTTCTTCGCCGACTCTAGATCAGGCGAATGCAAACCATAGAGGTTCGTGAAGATACGATCCTTGTCCTGCAGCATGCCCTATTCCTCGTCATCCTTGCTGGATTCAACTTCGCCAGCGTCGACACGTTTTGAAAATTCCGTCTCGCCTCCAGAGGCGAGCTGTTTTGCCTGGCCGATCCAGTCTTCGCGCTCAATCCGGCCAGGGAAACTCATATAGTCTTCAACCCAATCGACATTGGCCGGTGTCCAGTCTGCGATTTGCTGGAACTTGAAAATGCCGAGCGCGTTGAGCGCGTCTTCGTTCTTGGGGCCGATCCCGCTAATACGCTTCAAATCGTCTTGCTCATCAGCCGGAACCTCAACTGCCACAGGCTTCTCGGCGACCGTTGGCGCCGGCTTGTCGTCTGAGGCTTGCTCCGTTTTGGAGATCAATGTGGTTTTACCCGCATTCTCTTTCTGCGGAACTTCACGCTGCGTATTCGTTGGCGCGCCTTCTTTGGGATTGCCGGCGGCAGTTGCGTCGGGCTCAGGTTCTGCCGTCGGCAAGTTTGGAAGCGACGCGACTTGGTTACGGGTGCCATCAAACAGCTCTGGGTCTGTCAGAATCGCCGTGCCGCCCTCAGGCGCGCTGTTGATGCGGTCGACCTGAGGCCCCGCATGGGTTTCGACGCCGTTCTTCAACTTGTTCAGAATGACAGCAAGGGTCTCTGGTGTCAGATCCTCGTAGTAGTCGTCATTCACCTGGACCATCGGCGCATTCACACACGCTCCGAGGCATTCGACCTCCTCCCAGGACAGACGACCATCATCCGTGACGTACATTTGCTTGCCAATTTCGGATTGGCAAACTTCCTTCAGCTTTTCCGCGCCGCGGAGTTGGCAAGGCGTCGTGCCGCAGAGCTGAATATGGTATTTTCCGACAGGCTGAAGGCGGAACATCGTGTAGAAGGTCGCAACCTCATACACACGGATGTACGGCATCTCCAGACGATCCGCGACCTCTCGCATCGCAGGCTCGGACAACCAGCCATTATTGTCCTTCTGGGCAAGCCACAGCAAAGGGATCACAGCCGAACGCTGCTTGTCGGACGGATATTTGTTCCGCCAGAACGAGATCTTCTCTTCGGTCTCAGGCTTGAACGCGAACGTATCGCCGCCAGCCTCGATATCAAAACGGCGCAGTGCCACTACTCGCCCCTTCTCGAAACAGTCGCGCCAGAATGCTTCTCAGCAGAGGCGCGAAAAAACTTTGTCCTGATCGTGATCACCGGTCGATCTCCCCGAACACGATATCCAGCGTTCCGAGGATCGCCGACACGTCCGCCAGCATGTGTCCCTTACAGAGATGATCCATGGCCTGCAGGTGCGGATAGCCCGGTGCACGGATTTTCGCGCGGTACGGCCGATTGGTGCCGTCAGAAACCAAGTACACACCGAACTCGCCCTTGGGAGCCTCAACCGCGGCGTAGCATTCGCCTTCCGGAACGTGAAAGCCCTCAGTGTACAGTTTGAAGTGATGGATCAGCGCCTCCATCGAATTCTTCATTTCGGCGCGACGCGGTGGCGCCATCTTGGACCCAGGCAGCAAGACCGGACCCGGCCCCTCCTTGGACATCAAGTCGATACATTGCTGCATGATCTTGACGGACTCGCGCATCTCTTCCATGCGGCAGACGTAACGATCATAATTGTCGCCATTGCGCCCGACCGGAATCTTGAAGTCGAGTTCCGAATAGCACTCATAAGGCTGGGACCGACGCAGGTCCCACGCAAACCCGGATCCACGCACCATCACGCCGGAGAAACCCCAGTCCATGATGGTCTTCTCATCCACAACACCAATATCGACATTGCGCTGCTTGAAGATGCGGTTTTCAGTCACCAGGCTTTCGATCTGATCGAGCAGTCGCGGGAAATGCTCACACCATTCTGCAATATCGTCGATCAAATTCTGCGGCAGGTCCTGGTGAACCCCACCTGGCCGGAAATAGGCTGCGTGCATCCGGCTGCCTGACGCACGCTCGTAGAATACGCAAAGCTTCTCACGCTCCTCGAAGCACCAGGTGATCGGGGTGAGCGCGCCAACGTCCATCACCCCCGTCCCGACGTTCAGGAGGTGGGACATGATCCGGCCGAGCTCTGAATAAAGCACGCGAATAAGGCTTGCTCGGCGAGGAACTTCGACGCCCAGAAGCTTTTCAATCGCCAGACACCAGGCATGCTCCTGGTTCATGGGCGAACAATAATCGAGCCGGTCGAAGTACGGCATACCCTGCAGGTAGGTCTTGTACTCGAGCAGCTTTTCGGTGCCACGATGAAGCAGGCCGATATGGCTATCCACACGGGTGACGATCTCGCCATCGAGATCCAGAATCATGCGGAGCACGCCGTGTGCAGCCGGGTGCTGGGGCCCAAAGTTCAGCGTGAACTTGCGGTCTTCCATTTCCGAGATGTGCGCTGTGTCAGCCATTATTCGGTTGGCTCCTCGGCCTTCTCGTCACCCGGTATGTGGCTGGTCATGCCTTCCCACGGTGAGAGGAAATCGAAATTGCGATACTCTTGCGGCAGCTCTACCGGCTCATAAACAACGCGCTTCTCAAGATCGTCGTAGCGAACTTCATAATGGCCGGTCAGCGGGAAGTCCTTGCGAAGCGGAAAGCCTTCGAACCCGTAGTCAGTAAGAATCCGGCGCAAGTCAGGATGGTCCGCAAACTGGATTCCGTACATATCGAACGCTTCGCGCTCGAACCAATCAGCGCACGGCCACAAACCCGTTACACTCGGCACTGGTGTGTCTTCATCGGTGCTGATGCGCACGCGGATGCGATGGTTCATGCGCATAGACAACAGGTGGTAGACGATTTCGAACCGTTCCGAATGCTCGGGGTAATCAACACCGCAGATGTCGATCAGGGTTTCGAAGTTGCACTGCTGGTCATCCCGAAGGAAACGCAGAAGGCTAACCACATGGTCGCGTTCCGCCGTGACGGTCAGCTCTCCGACACGAACATCTGCCGATTTCACAGCATCTGGTTGGCGGCTCGCAATATGCGCGCCCAGCTCAGAAAGGGCTTCGATAGCTTCACTGGTCATCATGTCAGCCTCTAGCGCTCCAGGGAGCCTTCGCGGCGAATCTTCTTTTGCAGCTGCAGGAATCCGTAAACCAGCGCTTCAGCTGTCGGCGGGCAGCCCGGAATGTAGATATCCACCGGAACAATACGATCACAGCCCCGCACAACGCTGTAGCTGTAGTGGTAATACCCACCGCCATTTGCACAGCTGCCCATGGAAATCACGTAGCGCGGTTCCGGCATCTGGTCATAAACCTTGCGCAATGCCGGGGCCATCTTGTTCGTCAGCGTGCCGGCGACGATCATGACATCGGATTGGCGGGGCGAACCGCGCGGTGCCATACCGAAGCGCTCGAGATCGTATCGCGGATTACCCGCATGCATCATTTCGACCGCGCAACACGCAAGGCCGAACGTCATCCACATGAGCGAGCCGGTCCGCGCCCACGTAATCAGGTCGTCAGCCGCGGCCGTGAAGTACCCTTTGTCAGCCAATTGGTCCGACAATCCAGTATAGAACGGGTCGTCATTGCCAGGCGCGAAGCCCCCTTCGACACCAGTGCGGGCGCCGCCAAGAGCATATGTCTTGAAATCGTCAGCCATTATTCCCACTCCAGCGCGCCACGGCGCCACTCATATACAAAACCGATGGTCAACACGCCCAGGAATCCGACCATTGACCAGAATCCCACGATTCCGATCGTTCCGAGGCTCACTGCCCACGGAAACAGGAAAGCCACCTCAAGATCGAAGATGATGAACAGGATCGCGACGAGGTAGAAACGCACGTCGAACTTCATACGGGCGTCATCAAATGCCGGGAATCCGCACTCATATGCAGAATTCTTCTCAGGATCGGGATCACTCGGCGCCAACAACGCAGAACCGGCAATAAAAAGCCCCGAAATTACGGCTCCAATCACCAGGAAAATGATCACCGGCAAATAATCGAGCGCCAAGCGTTCAATCTCTGACATGTTACCTGGTCTCCTGCCCCAAGGGTGGCTTGATATGGCGCCGGATTAGGACGGTTTCGCTTATGGCGCAACAGACAGACGCAATATATCTCAGCCACATACTCTAGCCCGAATATCTGCCTAATTCACGGGCAGGTTTCTGCGGCGGTGCGTCACGCCGAAAAGTACCGTCAGATCAACAGCTAGGCCGCCAATTCCATGAATCCTTTACGCTTTTTGAGATTCATTCGCAAAGGCATCACTGCGTCAACTGGACGCCCAGTGCGTCGAGCGACTCGAAAGTGATTTGTCCCTCGGCCAGACCGCTCTGACGCTGAAAGTCTCTCAAAGCAATCAAGGTTGAACGCCCCATCACACCGTCGATTTCAATCGGAAACCCCTCCGCTTCAAGAGCCGACTGAAGGCGCTTGATGCTCTCCGCAGATAGCTGATCGGCACAAGGCGCGGCTCGCCACTCGACTGTCGCGTCACGAATCGTGACCTGTTTCTCAATCGTTCGGTACGTGGCGGGTATGGATACGAATTCCTCACTCGCGGGTTGAGCCTGCTTTTGTACGACGACAGTTTCATACTCAGCAGGGACCTGAATCTCCTTGATTTCAGCTGGTTGGACCAGGACCTGCTTTACGAGGGTCTGAAACAGAGCCGGGATGATGCGCGTTTCTGAACGCTCCGGTGTCACGATCCGAGTTCTTGTGACAGACTGATATTCAGCCGGGATTTCAACCGGGTCGAAATACGACATTCGATCCAGCGAAAGGTCCGCCTGCTCATCCAGTTGCTTGCCGACGAATTCAGCTTTCAGCTCCCATGTGATGTAGGCCGGACGCACAAGTATCTGTTCGGTGAAGGACTCGTATTCAGCCGGTATGATTACTGTTTCAGTTCGCTCGGGTTTTATCAGAACCTGCTCGGTCACCGTCTCGTAGACAGCTGGCACAATCTCATAATGAATTTCTGGCGGCTTGACCTCAAACTCCGCTGCCTCTGCAACGTATTGGGCGGGCTGAGTTCGAATTTCTGTACGCTCAGGCTGGTCCAGCAGCTGTTCGGTAGAGGTTTCGAAAACAGCGGGTATTGTCACCGGCGCTTTGCACGCAGCTGGAAATTCGTCTGCGAAGGCTCCGTTCGCCAAGATACAGAGCACGCTTCCGGCGACAAAAGATCTGACGACCATTCTAAACTCCTAGCGCTACCGGACCCGCCCCAAAGAATTGCACGTATTTCGAAGGCGAACCAAGACATCCACGCTGCTGCGCAGCAATTTCCTGCGTACTTCGGTCTGCGATCGCGTGGAACAGGTACTGGTTTTATCTGGCTTAATCAGTATTAGAGGGCCGAACTCCCAGCGCCGAGGTACAACATGATCCCCAGATACACCCGCCCCGAAATGGCAGCCATTTGGTCTCCCGAATCCAAATTCGGGATTTGGCTGGAGATCGAGACACTGGCCGCCGAGGCGATGGAACAGAAAGGCCTGATCCCTGAAGGTGTCACAGCTGCCGTAAGAGAGCGCGCCGGTTTCGATGTCGATCGCATTGACGAGATCGAACGCGAAGTGAAGCACGATGTCATCGCTTTCCTTACTAACGTCGCCGAACATGTCGGGGAGGAAGCGCGGTTCCTTCACAAAGGTATGACGTCTTCAGACGTGCTCGATACCTGCTTCAACGTCCAACTCGTGCGCGCAACGGACTTGCTTCTTACCGGCGTGGACCGCGTCTTGGCCGCGCTGGAGAAACGCGCATTCGAACACAAACTCACACCAACCATTGGCCGGAGCCATGGCATCCATGCAGAGCCGACGACATTTGGCGTCAAACTCGCGACATTCCATGCCGAATTCCAACGCGCCCGCAAACGCCTGGAGCTGGCGCGCGAAGAAGTCGCGACATGCGCAATATCCGGCGCGGTGGGGACATTCGCCAACATTGATCCGGCGATCGAAGCGCACGTCGCCGAGAAGCTGGGCCTGCAGGTCGAGCCCGTCTCAACCCAGGTCATCCCGCGTGATCGCCACGCAATGTACTTCTCGGTTCTGGGCGTCGTAGCGTCGTCCATCGAGCGGCTGGCCACAGAAGTTCGCCACCTTCAGCGCACCGAAGTGCTTGAAGCGGAAGAGTTTTTCTCTGCCGGTCAAAAGGGCTCCTCAGCGATGCCTCACAAGAGGAACCCGGTCCTGACGGAAAACCTGACTGGGCTTGCGAGACTCGTTCGATCAGCAGTCACACCCGCGATGGAAAACGTGGCCCTGTGGCACGAACGGGATATTTCTCATTCCTCCGTCGAGCGCGGCATTGGCCCGGATGCAACCGTGCATTTGGATTTCGCGCTTCATCGGCTGGGCGGTGTTGTCGAAAACCTCGTCATCTACCCAGAAGCCATGATCGGCACAATCAACAGCATGGGCGGCTTGCACAATTCGCAGCGCATTCTGCTGGCGCTTGTCGAGAAAGGCATCAGCCGCGAAGACAGCTACCGCCTTGTGCAGCGCAACGCGATGCGGACCTGGAACAAGGAAGGCGATCTGCTTGATCTGCTCAAACAGGATGATGAGGTGTCGTCTCGCCTGTCAGATGCCGAACTCGAAGATCTGTTCGATCTCGATTACCACTTCAAACAGGTCGACACGATTTTCGAGCGCGTGTTCGGGCGCGCCTGATTACTCTGTTTTTGCTTGACTATGCAGACGGCGCTCAGATTGCACTGAGCGCCGTTTTTGCTTTGCTCGCAATGTCGCCCCAGGCGCCGGATGTGACATCCTTTTCGGTCGCAATCCACGATCCCCCAACTGCGACGACATTCGGCAAAGCCAGGTATTCGCCGGCATTGTCAGCACTGACTCCACCGGTTGGCATGAATTGCAGATGCGGCAAGGGTCCCGAGAGCGCTTTCAAGGCCACGACACCCCCTGCAATCGCCGCCGGGAAAAGCTTCAACATTCCGAAGCCTTCTTCATAGCGCGTCATCGCCTCACTCGCTGTCGCTACGCCTGGAATGGTGATGTCCTTATGGTCGCCGAGCGCATCAAGCAAACGCGGCGACATGCCCGGCGACACCAGGAAGTCAGAACCTGCGTTGAGGGAGTTCTTCACGTCCTCACCCGTCAGCACCGTCCCGGCGCCAACGATCAATTCAGGACACGCTCTTTTCATCTCCTCAATGACCTGCAGAGCGCTTGGCGTACGCAAAGTGACCTCAGCAATGGTGAGCCCCCCTTCCACCAACGCACTGGCCAGAGGTCCGGCAGACGCTACATCCGGCACAACAAGAACGGGTACGATTGGCGCCTTTCTGGCGGCAGCCTTCAGATCGTCTAGCGAGGAACTCATGTCTGCATCTCCTGGGCGAAGTAAGCCGCAGCGCCAATCAGGGGCGCTTCGGGATCGTGCATAAGGCGTACCGGACAATTCGCAAGATAACCAGACATGGGGCCACGTTCTCTGAAACGATCAATCGCCTCCGGTCGCCGCAAATAGTCGACAATCCGTTCGGTCACACCGCCAGCTAGAACCACGCCCCCCAGCGCGCCATTTGCAAGCGCCAGATCCCCCACGGCTCCCATGACAGCCTTGGCACGCATGGCGATCAGCTGGTCAAACATTTCATCCCCGGCATCCGCACGCTTCCGCATGTCCTCCGGGGACACGTCCTCCATGTCACGTCCGAACACTTCGCAGAATGCTCTGTGGACGAATTCCAGACCCATGCCGGATGCAACCAATTCGTTCGAAACGTAGCCCTGTTCCCGCATGAGCACGCTGGCTACATCGAACTCGAGAGCATCTCGAGGCGCGTAGGCGATATGACCGCCCTCCCCCGTCAGGACGCGCCAGGCATCATCTCCGAGCGGAAACAAGGTGGCCACGCCAAATCCCGTCCCAGGCCCGGCGACAATGACCGGTAGATCCGGCTTCTCATCGCCTGTCAGCACTTCCTCAAAATAGTCAGGCGAATGTTCCGGCACTGACCGTGCCATTGCGGTGAAATCATTGATGATCTGAACATCATCAAAAGCAAACCGGTCGCACAGACGTTTTGCCGATACCTGCCAATTCCGGTTCGTGAGTTCCACCTCGCCGTCCTGAACCGGACCAGCCATTGCAAAGCACGCCTGCTTCGGAGCCAGCGAGCTATCATCCAAATATTGCTTCAGCGCGGCATCGAACGTCTCGAAATTGTCGCCAGCCAGCTTCTCAAACTCTTCGATCTCGATCTTGCCATTCTTTCGTTCGGCGAGTGCAAACCTGACATTGGTGCCACCGACATCCCCGACCAGTACCCGGTCACTCATACATCAGTCCCCCGACCGAAAAACTTGAAGTGGCTCGCGCCATTGGCGGCCGGGCCGGCCAGGTCACGGAAGTACGTGAACATCTCGCGCCCAAGGCCCATGCCGCTGTCATTAGGCCGGTATTCACCTGCAGAGCGCGCTTCGAACTCCGCTGGATCGACCTTGATGTCCAGAATGCCCCGCTCAGCATCAAAGACGATCACATCCCCGTCGCGTACTTTTGCGATCGGTCCGCCTCGCGACCCTTCGGGGCTGACGTGGATGGCCGACGGCACCTTACCGCTCGCCCCGGACATTCGACCGTCCGTAACAAGCGCAACCTTGAATCCCCGATCCTGCAGCACAGCCAGTGGCGGCGTCAGTGTATGAAGCTCTGGCATTCCATTTGCTGCTGGCCCTTGAAACCGGACAATCGCAACGAAATCCCGATCAAGCTGTCCCGCATCGAAAGCGGCTTTCAAAGCCTCTTGAGAATCAAAGACGATCGCTGGCGCCTCGACAACGCGGTGCTCCGGCTTGACGGCTGACACTTTGCTGACTCCGAGACCAATAGGCCCCTCCATCATCCGCAGGCCGCCATCCTTAGAGAATGGATCGGACACCGGGCGAAGAATGTCCGTATTGGCACTTGCTTCCGGCGCTGGCCGCCAGGAGAGTTCACCATCGTCCAAGTACGGCTCCACGCCGTACTCCGAGATAGGTCCCGCTACGCCCATAGCCCTGCCGTCCATAAGCCCCGCTGCCAGCAATTCCCGAACCAGGAATCCCATGCCGCCCGCAGCGTGGAAATGATTCACGTCAGCCGGCCCATTCGGATAGACGCGCGCCAGAAGTGGCGTGACCGCGCTGATGTCTGCAAAGTCTTCCAGCGTCAGAACAATTCCGGCCGCAGCAGCCATTGCTGGAAGGTGAAGCGCATGATTGGTCGATCCCCCCGTTGCCATCAATCCGACCACCGCATTCACGACGGATCGTTCATCGATCATCTCTCCAGCAGGAAGATACGCATCTCCTTGGGCGTGAAGCTGTGCGATGCGCTGCGTTGCGGCTCGCGTCAGCGCTTCGCGGATGGGTGTTCCCGGATTGGCAAAGGCCGCCCCTGGCAAATGAAAGCCCATGACTTCCATCAGCATCTGGTTCGAGTTCGCGGTGCCGTAGAACGTACAAGTACCCTGAGTGTGATAGCTTTCTGACTCAGCCTTCAAAAGCGCGTCGCGCCCGACTTTCCCTTCCGCAAAGAGTTGCCTCACACGCTGCTTTTCCGGATTTGGTAAACCAGACGGCATGGGCCCGGCAGGGACGAAGATGGATGGGATCCATCCGAAGCGGAGCGCCGCGATCACAAGGCCCGGTACAATCTTGTCACAGACGCCCAAATGCATCGCGCCGTCGAACACGTCATGACTGAGCCCGATTGCCGAAGCCATCGCAATGACGTCCCGGGAGAACAGTGAAAGCTCCATCCCCGTAAAGCCTTGCGTAACCCCATCACACATTGCGGGCACGCCACCGGCAACTTGCGCTATGGCGTTCACCTCTCGCGCAGCCTTACGAATGATTTCGGGGTAGTCCTGATACGGCGCGTGCGCTGACAGCATGTCGTTGTAGGCGGTGATGATTCCGATATTTGGCCAGCCTGCACCAAGCATCTGGCTTTTCTCAATGACGGCGCACCCCGCCGACGCATGCGCAAGGCTGCTCTCCGACATTCGACGTCGTGCAAAATCAGATGGCCGCCGTCCACGGATCATTTCCAGATAGGCTTGGCGCGAATCCCGGGAGCGTTCCCGAATGCGTTCCGTCACCTCGACTATGCGTGGATTCATTTCTGTCATCATGCTGCCCATACGACCGTCAGGCGCGGCCCTAGCTTGTCGATTGCATGCCGAACCGGCATTTGCTCTCTCGGTGAGGATAAGGCTTCTTCGTAGACGTCCTTCTTTGACTCACCAAAAATAAGAAGAATGGCTGACGTTGCCTCAGTCACGGCGCGACCGGTGAGGGTCATGCGCTGTGTGTGATTGCCCGCGACTGGACAACCTTTCGCATCTATGGCGGCAATCGGCGCTTCGCTATCTAGCGCCTGAACAAGCCCAGTCGCGCCGGGAAACCAGCTGGCTGTGTGTCCGTCTTCGCCCATACCCAACAAAATGACATCTGCAGGGGCACAGTGGGGGCCGTAGGCACCGCCCCGATCTTCCACAGCAATTTGCGGTGAATCATCGAGCGTCCTCATCGGAAGAAAGCCAGCTGCGCCAGCGCACCCCTTCAGCAATCGCTGGCGCACCAGTCTTTCGTTGGACGCGGGGTCCTCCGGGTTCACCCATCGCTCGTCAACCAGCCCCACGACGACACGCGACCAGTCCAGTTCTGCCTGTGTCAGCGCATCAAATACGTCACCTGGCGTCGAGCCGCCCGACACCAAAAGAGACGCGGTCGCCTTGGATTCCAGGGCTTTTTCAAGACCACCCTGAATGAAGCGCGTTGCAAACTTTGAGGCCGCATCACGCGTATCGAACGACAAGAACTCATGCGCTAGTCCCATCAGGTGCCCTCCCACCAGGCGCGCCCGTCTCGATCCATCAGCATGGCAGCCGCCAGCGGTCCATCCGAACCGGCGGAGTAATTTTCTGGTTTCTCGCCGGATTGGTCCCAAGCCTCGATCAAACCATCCACCCATGTCCAGGCTGCCTCAACTTCATCCTTGCGCATGAAGAGGGAAAGATTGCCGCGAACGACATCCATCAAAAGGCGCTCATATGCGTCCGGATAGCGAACGGTGAAACTCTCCGCATACGACAGATTAAGCGGAAGGGACTTCACTCGCAGGCCTCCGGGTCCCGGCTCCTTGATCTGCACGAACAGTCTGACGCCTTCATCCGGCTGAAGACGAATAACCAGCCGGTTGGCGCTTTCGTACCCTTCCCCAAAGATCGAATGCGGCGTGGGTTTAAACTGAATGACAATATCGGAATGCCGGTGCGACATGCGTTTGCCTGTTCGCAGATAGAAGGGCACACCTGACCAGCGCCAATTATCAATGCTCGCCTTGATGGCGACAAAGGTTTCGGTCGTGCTATCCGCATCCGAACTCAGCTCATCAAGGTAACCCTTTACCGGTTTGCCATCTTTTACCCCGGCCTTGTACTGCCCACGAACGGTAAGTTTCTTTGCAGAATCTCCCGAGATGGGCACCAGCGCGCTCAGCACCTTGATCTTCTCGGTGCGCACATCATCGTCTTCGAGCTTGTTGGGCGGCTCCATCGCCGTGAGGCACAACAGCTGAAGCATGTGGTTCTGCACCATGTCACGCAGAGCGCCGGATTTGTCATAGTAGTCTGCGCGGCCTTCGAGACCGAGGTCTTCCGCCACCGTGATCTGGACGTGGTCGACATAATTGCGTGACCAGATCGGCTCGAACAACATGTTGGCAAATCGCAGCACCATCAGGTTCTGCACGGTTTCCTTACCGAGATAATGGTCGATGCGGAACACTTGCCGCTCCGCATAAACCTTTGCAACGCCATCATTGATCGCTTTGGCAGAATCCAGATCCGTCCCGATCGGCTTCTCAAGGACCACCCGCATGCTCTCTTCGGCGAGATCGGCTTTTCCCAATGCCTCGCATATCTGAACGTAGAGGCGAGGAGATGTCGCCAGATAAAAAACGCATGGGCGCGCATCATCAAGTGTGAGGAATGACTTTAGCGTCGCCCAGTCTGCATCCTCCTGAGTCGCATCAATTGAAACGTAGTGGATCAACTTCTCGAACTTGTTCCACTCCTTCGAATCCCAATTGTCACCAGACGCAGCCTCGCACGCCTCTTTCGCCATTGCGCGATAGCCCCTGGAGTCCATGTCACTGCGAGCTGTTCCGACAATGCAACTCGATTCAGGAATCTGTCCATCCAGCCACCGGTGAAACAGTGCAGGCAAGAGCTTGCGTCGAGACAGGTCTCCTGTTCCGCCAAAGATAACGATGTCGAACGGTTCGACGGGTATGAATTTTGCCATCAGGCAGTCTCCAGGAGAATTGGAAGGAATGCGGAAGCGGAGAGCGTCATGAAAGGATAGTTCGCCGGACGTGACCAGACATTCGCGCGGATTGAGCCGCACAACTCGCTCCGTGCTCGATATCCCGGACGTTGCTGACGACCATTTACTCACGCCTCCCCGGCAGAATTATCATCGCTGCAAAATTTGCAGCGTTCGCAACCACAGGTATGGACCACATACCACAATTTGTGACAACGTTGTTTTACGGGGTTCATAAGCGGAGGAAGCATAGGATGTCCAGCACAAGAACGCGGTTGGAGGATTTGGCCACGATCGCGGGCGTCTCAATCGCTACGGTATCGCGTGCCCTCAACAACAGTCCAGCCGTCAACGATGAAACCAAACGCCGGGTTTGGAAGATCGCGCGGGATCACAATTACAATTTCCGCCCGTCGATGCCTGCTTTGCTATCCGGCGCTGCAGCGACGATTGCAGTCGTGGTCCCAACACTCGCCGGACGGCAGACAGAAGTTTCAGACCCCTTCTTCCAGGAGCTGATCGGTGGTTTGAGCGAAGCAGGCCGATCTGCCGGATGCGACGTGCTGATCTCATACCTCACTCCAAAGAATCAGGAGGACCTCGCCTCCACCATGACGGCCAATCGTGCTGAAGGCGTCATTTTCCTGGGCCAGAGCTTCCTGCACGAGCGTTTCAACCGACTCGCCGAAACTGAAAAACGTTTCATCGTGTGGGGAGCTGAAATCCCCAACCAGAAATACTGTTCAATTGGATCGGACAATTTTTCCGGGGGAAACAAAGCGACCACCCACCTCGTCAACCTCGGTCGTCGCAGGCTCGCCTTTATCGGGGACACCACCAATCCGGAGATCCATCAACGCCATGAAGGTTATGTCGCTGCCCATCGACGCGCCGACCTGGAATTGGACCCCAATTTAACCCTTCAGGCTGGCTTCGATGTGGAGTCATCAGAGGCCGCGATCACCAGCCTGCTGGAGCGCGGTATTTCATTCGATGCGGTTGTCGCCGGCAATGACCTGATTGCAATGGCGGTCATCCGTTGCCTCGCCCGAGAAGGCATTCGGGTCCCGTCGGATGTGTCCGTGGTCGGTTACGACGATCTGCAATTGTCTGCTTATGGAAACCCGTCGCTTACAACGATCTCGCAAGACCCTGCCCGGGCCGGTCGTGTGATGGTCGCCAAACTGATTGCATCAAACGAAAATGGTGCAATGCGATCAGAAAGATTGCCCACGGAACTGATCGTAAGAGAATCCTGCGGGCTGAGTTAGATGCGCGAAATCCGACATGAGTACGGTTCAAGCGAATCTGACAAACACTCTGTCATCCCGACCGACAGCAGCACCTGATCGTCGTTGACGCGCGCAACAACACCCTCCTGCCCGACGGGGCCTAGGTTGAATGCGCATTCGATGGTCTCACTCTCAAACGTGCGTCGAAACACCAGCACGGCATCTTTCGCAGCATCAATCACAATATCGCCGATACACAGCGCAGGAGACGCTGAGCGGATCGCCATCAGACTGCGCGTAAAATACAGCACGGAGTTGCGATCCGCCTCCTGAAGGTCAACCGCATGGTCAGCATGCTTCTGACCAAGAGGCAGCCAGGGCTTTGCGTTACTGAACCCGCAAAATGGGTCGTTCCTCGTCCACGGCATGGGCGTGCGCGCCCCGTCCCGCCCCAGGGTCCGGGGCCAGTTTGCGATCGCTTCAGGATCCTTCAGGTCTTCAAACGCTAGTTCTGCCTGCGGCAGTCCAAGCTCCTCTCCCTGATACAAAATGGGGTTGCCCCGCATGCAGCACAGCAGCGCATTGGTAAGCTTGGCCCGCACACTAAGAGGAACGCCCTCCAGCCAGCGACTGACGCATCGAGGCGCATCATGGTTTGAAAAAGCCCAGGACGGCCAGCCTTCTCCAGAACTGCCGAGCCAGTTGCTTTGCGATTTCGCAAACATATCGGCCGTCAGAGCATCAGCATACAGGAAGTCGAAATTGTAGGCTGAGTGCAGATGCAGGTCGCCCTCAGTATAGGCCCTCATTTCGTCCAACGGATCGGCACCGGGAACTTCGGCCACTGAAAAGATCTCGCCATATTCATCCATCAAGGATCTCAATCGCCGCAGAAAAATCGGCAGGTCGGCATGGGACTGATTGTAGACATGCTCCTGCAAATCAAACGGCCGCGATACGGTTTCCGGTCTGGGCAGCTTCGCGGGATTATCGCGAAACTCCGGGTCAAAAAGCGCAAAATTGAGAGCGTCCAGCCTGAACCCATCAACACCACGCTCAAGCCAGAACCGCATCACGTCCAGCAACGCGTCCTGAACATCGGCATTGTGAAGGTTGAGCTGAGGCTGGCTCGGCAGGAAATTGTGCATGAAGTATTGCTGTCGGCGAGCATCCCAGGTCCATGAGGGCCCGCCGAACACTGCCTGCCAATTGTTTGGCGGGCTGCCGTCCGGCTTCGGGTCTCTCCATACATACCAGTCGGCTCGCTCGTTTGTGCGGCTTTGCCGACTTTGCTCGAACCAGGAGTGCGCCTCAGACGTATGAGCATATACTTGGTCTATGATGACCTTGAGCCCCAATGCGTGGGCCTTCTCGAGCAGTCGGTCAAAATCAACCAAAGATCCAAAGACCGGATCCACATCGCAGTAATCGGCAACATCGTATCCGAAATCCTTCATCGGAGATGTGAAGAAGGGCGAAATCCAGATCCCGTCCACGCCAAGCGAAGCCACATGGTCCAGACGGCTGGTGATGCCAGCCAGATCGCCAACTCCGTCTCCAGTCGTGTCCTGATAGGATCGCGGATAAATCTGATAGATGACCGCGCCCTTCCACCAGGGCTGATCGGAAGAACTCAGTGACGTCTGACTCATGCGCTTGTCCAGTTCATGCATTGCCGGACGACAATCGCATCACGCCTGAAATAAGCAATCACTGCCCGTTCCCGGACGCTTGCTTATGGCAATGGACTGGATGACGCCTGGCAGGGGCAGCAGGACTCGAACCCGCGACCCTCGGTTTTGGAGACCGATGCTCTACCAACTGAGCTATACCCCTTCAGGCGAAACAGCGGTTTGCCTCAATTGAAGACATGCCGCAAGACTAGAGGTTCAGCCTCAGGAGAAAAACTGTGACACGCATTCCCTATCCCGACACCGAAGCGCTTCCTGAAGATACAAAAGCACAGCTAGAGAAGTTGGCGCCGCTCAACATTTTTCGAATGCTGTCGCACGCTCCACATCTTCTGAAACCCTTTGTCGGCATGGGCACGGCCTTCCTTCAGAAAGGAAAACTCGATCCGGTAACGCGGGAATGCGCTATTCTGCGGGTCGGCTATCTCTCACATGCGAAATACGAAACGACCCAGCATGAAGCGATCGGACTTGCCGTTGGAATGGACGCTGATTTGATCGAAGCCGTAAAAGCCGGTCCGGCAGCCGAAGGCCTCAGCCATGAACAGAAGCTTGCCTTGACCTTCACCGATCATCTCGTGACCCATCCGCACCCTTCAGACGGCGCTCTTAAGCCTCTGCTCAAGCATTTCGGAACCGAACAGCTGGAAGAGCTCGTTCTGCTGATCGGCTACTACATGATGGTTTGCCGCTTCCTTGAGACATTCGGGGTCGAAGTGGAAGATGGCGGCCCGAAGGGCACGGAAATCAAGCTCGACTAGCGCCCCCCCCAAAGAAAAAGGCCGCCCCGGATGGGACGGCCTTGTCTTGGTCTTGCCCGATGGGAGCAAGTCTTACTTCTTGATCGCGGAGACCACGCCGGCGCCGACGGTGCGGCCACCTTCGCGGATCGCGAAGCGCAGGCCCTGGTCCATGGCGATCGGCTGGATCAGCTCGACGTCCATTTTGACGTTGTCGCCCGGCAGGACCATTTCCTTGTCGGCCGGCAGGGTCACAACACCCGTCACGTCCGTCGTACGGAAGTAGAATTGCGGACGATAGTTGGAGAAGAACGGCGTGTGACGGCCACCCTCTTCCTTCGTCAGGATGTAGG